>Ga0315293_10000009_pt1 | contig 216066 bp, 185 predicted proteins | sample YL17G13_20_MG_FD_203071 | JGI IMG/M metagenome (GOLD analysis project Ga0315293, IMG submission 203071) | Sediment microbial communities from Yellowstone Lake, YNP, Wyoming, USA - YL17G13_20 | ecosystem: Environmental > Aquatic > Freshwater > Lake > Sediment | place: USA: Wyoming | collected...
CCACGAAATCAGTCATCCTACGGGAGGAACATTCTTTGCCCGAGGTCTAACGCCTCACGTCTCATACGTACTCTCCCGCAGTTAGACTATAATACCACCTCAATCACCGAAACTTTAAACATACCAGCTCTCTTATTGGTGAATTGTATCTGAGACATTTCAAGGGATTATATTCTTTAACTGTCAGTAATGCCATCATCAGCCGATTTGACGGCTTTCCTTGATTATCCTTATGAAATACCCTATGATTTGCCTGTTTAGGGGAAAAAATGGAAATACAGATTAGAGAAATGCGCAACGTTTCAATCGTGGACATTAAGGGGAAGTTAGCCGAACAGGAAGCGAATGCTCTTCTCAGGGACACGGTGGACAGCCTCCTTACAAAAAACAAGAAAAAAATCCTTCTCAATTTGGCTGAAATGGAATATATAGACAGCAGCGGCGTAGGTGAATTGATCCAAAGCCTGAAGGCAGTTGAAAACCTCGGCGGCGCTCTGAAAATCGTAAATCCCAATAACCGGGCAAGCAACACGCTTTCCATCTCGCTTCTTTTACCGACGTTCGATGTATCCAAAAACGAGGAAGAGGCGATCGCCAAGTTCGCTGTATAAAGGAATGTCCCCATCGAACCTTAAGAACTTCGATGAATACCCGGTAAGCGTTTATTCAATTAAAATACTGTTCATTATTCCTTCAGATTGCTGCGCCGGCAGAATACTCTCATTTTGACATCAACTTTTCAGAGGCATATCATTCCATACGGCATTGTTTATTTGCCGTTTGACTTTAAAGTTGGAGGGGGAAAATGAACTCACTGATGATTTTAATCCCCGGTCTCGCGATATTTTACTTCGGATACCGGTTCTACGCTCAATATTTGAAAAAAAGATTGTTCGGCCTGGACGATAAGAACATTACATCTTCGATGAAGATGGACCTGAAATAAGAGCAGAGATCATAGAGTTCGTTCAGAAAGATTAACGCCAGAACCGGCGTTTTTATTCACATTTTATCTTGAACAATCGCGGGCCGTGGCCCGCTCCCACAAAAAAAATGCTGTCATGCCGGGAGCAGCATCGAAGGGCGGCAGCCAGGCATTTTCGTCTGAGACTTTTCCCTTTCGCTGGAACAGGCTTATAGCCTGTTTCAGCAGTTATAAATCAACCAAATCGGATATCCCCGTCGATCAACCTTATACCTGGAGCAGGCAAAATGCCTGCTCCAGCACAAGTCAAATTTGAATTATGACACAGTCTGCGTAGCCCGCTCCCACAAAAAAATGCCGTCATGCTCGGGGCGGCTTCGAAGGGCGGTAGCCGGGCATCTTCGTATTAGTTCTTCAATACTTAACACATTATATCCTTTCGCTGGAACAGGCTTATAGCCTGTTTCAGCAGTTATAAATCAACCAAATCGGATATCCCCGTCGATCAACTATACCTGGAGCAGGCAAAATGCCTGCTCCAGCACAAGATGAAAATTACAGAATCCACCGGATTTTCCCGCCGTATCCCTTCGAAGAATCTCTGGGAATGACAAACATTTTATTTAGATTCCGGCTCTACGGCCGGAATGACAATTGGCGAACTGAGCATGCCGAAGGTGATACGCCTCGCAAAACCCTCTCCAGCACAGATAATACCATTTTATATAACTATAAGAATCTGATATTTATCAGCCAATTCCCTCGCGAGAGGCGTGATGATGGTTTTTCGGGTGATCCTGATTTTACTTCCGCTGTTGATCGCTTTTATGACATCCGTCTCGCAGACGAAATCGGCAGGCAGCTCTCCCTGCTGAGGCTCGGAGGTTTCAGTTACCGCTTTATCTGCCTCGTCCGAATGAGCGCATGGCGAGGAAACAACCGATATCTCCATCTTTTTTCCTTTGGATATCCTTCCTTCGAGAAAACCGTCCACGATCTCGGTTATGTTTTTCTTCGTACTACTTTTCTTAAAATCTTCCTGAGTTTCTACTGATGCTTGATGCATTCCCGCATCCCCTGGCCTGTCTCTCCCGCTCTGCAAAACCGGCAGTGTGGACTCCGCCTCGCGTACTCCGCGCGCAAGCCTTTTTATGGTTACAAGATGCAGAGGCGTGATATTATCCGATGTGATATTGTCGCCGAGCGGCCCGCATCCGAGCGTGAGCGACGGCGGCAGGTTTGTGGTGAATCCGACTGCCCCGTGAGTCGAAGATGTATTTAAAAGTATACGGGATGCCGGTTTCCTGAGCGCAAATTCCCTGATAATTTTCTCATCTTCGCAGTGGAGAGATAGCGTATGTCCCAATCCTCCGAAGCTGAGTATCTCGATGCAGCGGGCACAGCCCTCGCGCCAGCCGTTGACTTTATATAGAGCGAGAACAGGCGAGAGCTTTTCGATTGAAAGCGGAAAATCCTTTCCCACACCGGAGTATTCGACGACAAGAGCTGTCGTGTCTTCCGGGACTTTAAATCCAGCCTTATCGGCGATGACAACCGGTGACCTTCCGACTATGTCGGGATTTACTCCGAATTGCGGGGTTACAACGGTTTTCTCAAGCCTTCCGGTCTCTTCAGGAGAGCACAAATGCGCCTTGTATTTTTTGAGCGCATCCGTCACCTTTTCGTAAACCGGCGCATCCGCCACGATCGCCTGTTCGGATGAACAGACCGTCCCCCAATCGAACGTCTTGCCGGTAAGCACACGCTGAACCGCTTTATCCGCGTCGGCGCTCCGGTCTATATAAGCAGGAACGTTGCCGGGCCCCACGCCGTATGCCGGTTTGCCGGAGCTGTATGCCGCGCGCACCATACCCATACCGCCGGTCGCAAGGATGACCGCCACGCCGGGATGCTTCATCAACGCGTTCGTCGCCTCTATCGTCGAATTATCGATACAGGCAATGATCCCCTCCGGAGCGCCCGCCGAGACTGCAGCTTTATGCAGCAGTCCCGCCGTATACTTGATACAGTTCGCGGCTGTAGGATGAGGAGAGAATACAACACCATTGCGCGATTTCAGAGAGATAAGGGCTTTAAATATTGTCGTGGATGTCGGATTCGTGCTCGGTATTATGGCAAGCACAACACCGACAGGAGAGGCGATTTCTTCTATTCCGAGATCGGGATATGAATTGACCACCCCGACAGTCTTCATTTCTTTTATATATTCATAGATATTACGTGAAGCCAGGTAATTCTTAATGATCTTGTCTTGGATGCGCCCGAAGCCCGTTTCCTCAACCGCCATCCTTGCGAGCGTTTCTGCATTACGCTCCGCCTCTTTCGCCATCGCTTCTATAATGCAGTCAACCTGCTGCTGGCTGAATTCCTCATATTTCTTCTGGGCGGAGACAACCCTCTCGACCAGCTTGTTTATTTCTTCGCCTTGATCTGTCACTCCGTCAGCCGCCATAAAAAGATAAGTTTCAGATTACCAGACTATCGCCTTGATTTTATCGAGGACGCTCTTGTCAAGATGGGGAAGAATCTTTTCAATATCGGGGTGCGGATTGGGTATCACGTGCCAGGATTTCAGTTCTCCCACGCGCCGCGCAGCCTGCGCCCCGGCGTCCACGGCCTCCTTCACGGAGCCGACATCTCCACGGACGAAAACCGTCACAAGGCCGCCGCCCGTCTCCACCTTGCCGAGCATCACAACGGACGCCGTCTTCGTCATCGCGTCCGACGCCTCCACCGCACCGACGAGACCGAGGGTCTCAATCATTCCGAGAGCGCTTCCCTGCATATATTGTCCCCTTTTCGGATTTCGTATATTGATAACATATACTTTAAGAAGGGTCAAGAAATGCGATGCCTGCTCCCCCCTACCCCCCTCAATGAGGGGGGTTCAGGGGGGTGTGCTCCGCGGGTAAAAATGATCTTAATTCGCCTATCCGACGTTGATTTAGTCCGGATCAACCTGCTCGGAGATGACTACATATCGGAGCGGGCCGCCGGGGATTACGGCATCGAAGGGATAGCAGGTTACCAGCGTAAGCCGGTTCACTTGATCATTTCTTAACACGGAGACGTTCTTGTAATCTGTTACCAATATTTCGGTTACAACGTAACGCAGTTTCTTTCCATCCGGCCTTTGAATAAGCAGTTCGTCTCCTTTTTTGACATCACGCAATACTCGGAACTGCGTGTCTCTGTGCCCAGCGATGACGCAGTTGCCGGGTTCACCCGGAAGGGGCGTCCCGGCCATGTGGCCGGGACCGAAAGCGAGTGAGGAACCCGTGCTCCCCTCCAGGATAATAAAGGAATCGCCTCCTTTCACGAACGTCAATTTCGCAACCGGGTGGGTATCCGCCCAACTCCAGGGTTTTGTGTTTTTCTCGCCAGCCAGGGTTTTTTCCCAAGCACTATTCAGCAGCCATTGAGCAACCTGTGCCTTGGCGTGAATGTAAACCCCTTTGCCGAAAAGAACAGTCCCCAGGATGAGCAGGAATACCGGCAATTTCTTCAAAAAACGTTCTTTCATCTCTTGCGCACCAGGACTTTGATCAGTACAGCGAGTAACCAGGCGATGATTCCGATGATCATACAGATATCGGCTGCTGTTCCGCCCTGCGGCATCTGGCCGAAAACGGATTCATAGTCCCAGCCCTCCGGCAGGTTCGTCTCCACGGCCTTCGTGACGGACTGTTCATCAGCAGGCTTCATCGGCGTAATGTCAACAGCGACTAAGCTCGTGAATTTCGTTACAAGCCCGTAAGCCAGGGCGGTTTGAACCACCTCATTTTTCTTCGCTTCATCGTTCGACTGCTGGTATTCATCCATCAGAAAATTGATCTTCCTCTTCGCCCAGAGTTTCGCGATCCCGCTTCCTTCCGAAGCGTCCAGGAGATCGATCTTCGAATTCCATTTTTCGCTGCCCTTAAGTCCGCTTATATTCATTACAGCCGGGACTTCCGATCCGAACATCGCAGCCACGACAACCGGTTCGCCCGAATAGAGGTCAGGAATTCGGGAAGGGTAAATCTCCGGATTGGAGTTGCCCCAATTCACAGCGATATCCTTCAGCATCGGGTTTTCGATCTTCGCGAAAAGCTCGGACATCTTCGTTTCGACTTCATTCAGATTGCCGATGAACGTATAGCTCCCCTTCCCTTCCTCGGCGGCTTTGGTCATAAAATACGAATTCGGAGCGGAGCCGATACCGACGGTGAACAGACGGCGGTCAGCGAGATTGGCTTTGATATACTCAAACAACGCAGTCTCATTGCCGACGTTGCCGTCCGTGATGAAGATAACCTGGCGGAGCCTTCCTGGCTGGGCATCGCCCACGAAGGCGAGCTTTAGCGCCGTCATCATCTCCGTGCCGCCGTCAGCCTGGACACTTTCCACATATCTCTTTGCTTGAGCGATATTATTCTCATCGGCGGGTTTGCACGCGGGGAAGAGTATGTCGGCATTATCGCTGTAGGAAATTATATTGAAAGTATCTTCGGGATACAGGCTGTCTATCGCCTTTTGAAGCGCCTTTTTCGCCTGTAGGATCGAAGTACCCTCCATGGAACCGGACCTGTCCAGAATATAGACGGTCTCCTTCGGTATCCTTTCGACATCTTCGGGATCAACGACCGGCGGGATTACCATAATCAAAGCGAATTTCTTCCCTGATGCCTCTTCGAGGAAAACGGAAGCGCGCGGTTGGTCATTTTCTTCCGGCATCCATTCGAGCGCGAAATCCTTGTTCGCGGGCGTTTCGTCATCCTCGAGCGATACCGTGTATGCGGTGCCTCCGTCGTCATCAATATCCACATCGTGATATAGGCTCTTGATCTCCTTCAGAGGGATACCGGCATCGAGCAGGACAGTTATCCTGACGGGATTTATCTCGCCTTCAGACGGATGGCGGACCGGCGGGGTTATGCGCGACGCATCCGGGACGCTGTCCGTGTCCGGCGCCCAGCCTTCCCCCTCCGGCGCAGAACCGGCAGGTTCACCGGGGATGTAGCGGGTGCCGATGACCATCGGGAAGCGGAAGCTGAACTTACCGCTGTCGTATTTCACTTCCTGCTGATATTCGATTGTTACGGAAATCTTCTCTCCCGGGGCGATGTTCGCGACCGAGGTTGTGAAGATGTTCGGCCTCTCCTGCTCCACGAGCGACGCCTTCTTCCCCTCCTGCTTTGCCTGCTCATAGACTCTTTTCGCTTCTGCGCGTTCCTTTATCTGCCCCTCGATAATACGCTCGCCGATGACCAGCTTCATATAGTCAACCGCGGCGTTCTCCGGCAGCGGAAACGTATAGACACCCTCCATCCACTTGTCCGAAGCATTATAATACTTCTGGCTGACGGTTGTCCGCAGAACCATCCCGCTCACCTTGATGACGACATCCGTTTCCAGTGCGGGCGCGGGGATGGAATCCGCCGAACCTCTCGCCTTCAGAACAAGGCCGTAGCCAGATGAGGCGGCATCCGGTTTCAGCGCGCTTTCCTGTTGCGTGCTTATGGAATAACCGCTCGCGGAACCGCCCGGCATCAGGAACAGCAACGAGAGCAGGAGCGCCGCCGCCATCGCCGCGACGCATACCCTCCCGCCCTTTCTTTGTAACGACACAAAACTGTAATCAATAATCTCTTTCATTTCCAACCCTCCATATTTCAATTGAGGCTTAATAACAGTGCAAATCCGACGCCAGAGGGCTATTGTCTTTATAATCAACATGTTACATAGTTTATACCTGTAAAAACGTGTCATTTCTGACACATTTCATTTTGATATCACTTGGTAAGAAAAAACATCCTCTCAATGATCTATATTGATTTTAATATGGGAAAAAGCTTAAAAAAGCTATTTTAATTATTTGATAAAAATTACACTAAATAGTAAATAATCAAGCAGGCGATGGTGCAATCTTTGATATTACAATTCGATTCAACAGCCGATTTTTGTTCACCTACTAAGCGGTATTTACATCCAGCTAATTCTCCTTTAAAATTGATATCGTTTGGTGGATTATTAACATTCATTACTAATGACTTCAGATAAACATATTTTTTCAGTTATCTCCGGGGATGTCGTAAAATCCTCTGCAATACCAGTTCAGGAGTTATCAAAACTACGATCAGTGACTTTTCAAATTTCCTCAGAAATAGCTGATATTTTCGATCGACCATACACACTTGGTTTTTCATTATATAAAGGTGATAGCTTTCAAGCGTTGATTGACCGACCCGAAATATCACCTTCAATAGCACTCGTTTTCCGGACATTGCTTCGAAATGCATTTTTGCCATTTAAACTTGACGCAAGAATAGCGATTGGAATAGGGCAAGTGGAATCTATACCACAAAACGCGGATCAACTCGGATATGGCCCAGCCTATACCCGCGCTGGCAGGCTTTTGGAGAATCAAAAGTCAAAGACCGATCTATTGATAAGCAGCGATAATCCAAAGCTCGATGAGCGAATAAACGGATATTTGGTTCTGGTAAACGAACGGGTTAAACACTGGACTCCAGGACAGATTAAAACCATAAGTACAGCCTTCCATCACTTGAATACCGATAAATTGATTCGAAGAATAGCCAAAGAGAGAAAAGTTGCGGAATCTACAATCAGTATCCATTTGAAAAAGGCTTCTTATCTGCCGATACTTAATGCGATGGAAATAATATCAAAGATTATACAGGAAGAATGGTCGTTGAAAAACAGCTCTATATAATAGCTAATTTGCACGAATTAGCTCAATTCAGCTATATTGCCGTTATTAGCTGAAAACAGCTAATTCATTAAAGCACAATCTTAAAAGGATTTGACGTTGAAATACTCGATTCTTTTACTCTTAATTGTTTTTTATATTGTTGAATTCTTCATAGAGAAAATCACGTTATTTAGAAAAAAATCTAAAAATTTTTGGAAGAGAATTGGAATAAATGTCTCTCGCAGCCTGCTTTATACCATCTTCGCATATCTATTATCATTTAATTATGGAGATATTTTCTTTCCGATATTTTCATTCTGTTTCTTTTTAATTTGGAGTTTTTTTCTTGCGGGATGGAAACCCAAGGACTTATGGGGTTTCTTTATTAAAAATCTTCTAAAAATCGTTTTTTTATTTATTATAAGCTACATATGGCATTATCTCTCTTCTGTTTTTATTAATCCTTATACATTTCCTTCCCTTCTGTTTGACTTCTATTCATATTCTCTGGGTTTCTTCATTGCAATTGAGACGGGAGCGGAATTTGTCGAGATTTTACTAAATCAATGTCATCTTTCAAAATACAAAAAGAAATCTAAAAAGGGGAAAACTAATTACATAGATCATGGCAAAATCATAGGCAGGTTTGAAAGATTTCTAATTTATTCTTTTACAATAACAAATAATATTGGCGCTATTAGTATAATCCTTGCCGCAAAATCTGTCTTTAGATTAATCAAACAAGATGAAAAGCATGGTGCAGAATATATAATAATAGGAACTCTAAGCAGCTTCAGCTTTGCATTTTCTATTGGAATGGCATTTACGAAAATATTAGACTTATTGAAAACGTAATTTCAAAACCGGCATTTTCCCCATATCTGCCTGGTATTGTTAATAAATACTGACTAATGATTTTTTTTGAGACCGAATATGTCAGGATAATTGATTAAGTAAGTGTTGCTGCCTGCTTTTATATATAAATTGAATTCAACTGGCCATTCTTTAAAACCCTTCCTGCCAGCTGTTGAGGTATTCGATCTGTTTAGCGGTGAACACGGTTTTTATAAATCCTTTCTATCTCAAGCTTTATTGAGGCTATCCGCTGTCTCGCCCGTACCTCAAAAGATAGTTATGAATGAAGATATCTTCTGGAGATTTGATTCGTCATTTATGCTTTTCAATCTGCTCCAGAATCTTGCGGGCATTGTCATTTTTCGGGTCCAGTTCGAGGGATATGCTTCCGGAGCAGGCTGAAAGCCTGCTCCAGCGTGAAGAGAAAAAATCACCTGCTACAATTATTCATCATTTAATATCTTGAAGCCGTTCCAGCATCTTACGAGCGTTATCATTTTTCGGGTCCAGTTCGAGGGATATGCTTCCGGAGCAGGCTGAAAGCCTGCTCCAGCGTGAATCTAATAAGTATATTTCTTATTAATTAGATGCCGGATCCCCGCATCAAGTGCGGGGCAGGCAAGTCCGGCATGACCGAAGGGGAGAAGAATGTTTAACCTCTATAAACCTTTCGGCGGACGGATATGATTATCAGTGCCACCATCAAGGGACGAAAAACGTATTGAATAAAGAAAATCGCGAGGTAAGCCAGAGGGCCGTTTTCTTTGAAATCTCCGCTCCTCCTGCCGGGTGAAGCCGTGAGATTCCAGAGCGAAACATAAAAAGCATTACACCAATATTTATCCTTAAGCGAATACACGGCTTCTTTTTTCTGGGAAACCTTCGCGGTCGCACTGGCAGTTTGCGGTGGTTTTACGGATTGATTGAGAGCGTTCAGAGGAGCCAGGCTGTTATATATCAGCGTGGATATATAAGACTTTCCGGCTTTGGTTGAAGTCGCTGGAGTTTTCAGATTCTGCTTATCAGTGATAGTTGTTGCTTCATTTCTTTCACACGGGCAGCGTTCGTACGCTTCTTTCTGTTTTTCAGCATTAAGCCCGTTAAATTTTATCAAGAGAAAAGAGGAAGCGAAAAGAATAACTACTAATGAAATGATAGCCCGCCAGGGGTAGTTGCCGAATCCGGCGAGCAGACGATAAAGCCAGAGGAAAGTCCATTTTAGATGTGAATGCTCCTCTCGGAGCCTCTTCGTCTCCATCAGCTTCTCACCGTGATAAAAGTCATTAGCGAGACCGTACATCTTGTTCCGGTCCATCGCCAGCTTGAACTGGCAGTAGAGATGTTCGAGATACAGAGGATCCAATTCGAGTTTGGATGGTTCAAGATTATAGCAACCAAGAGGAGGCTGTTTTTGTTTATGCAAAAAACTCTTCAGATAACTTTTAATGCCCCTGCAGGACGAAATAAAACCAAAAGATATCCATATCTTTATTTTTTCAAGAGCATTTTTATTTTTAGAATATTCATAGATATATTCGTCCAATAGAACCGCTCTGCGGTCATAGCCTGAAAGAGTTTTGCTGATTTCAAGAACAGATGTATTCTTTTCGATCCGTTCCGTTTGAATCAATTTCTGAATCTGTTTCTCGAGAAAACTCCTGTTCCAGCTCGAATTGATAAATATCGCATCCTTAACATCCGAGCCATAGAATGAGGCGCTGCCGAGATAGCAACCCGTAAACCGCACCCCTTTCAGCATCTGCTCGCGGAATAACACTTCGCAGTTGAAAATCGTGTTATGAAAGTATGACTCTTCTGCGACGAATCTTGCTCTGGTGAAATCAAGTTTTCCTTTGAGGAAAGCAGCATTAGTGAAATCCAATGATTTAGAAAAATTCGTATCCCTAAAATGTGCACTTTCCATAAACAATGCTGTGGAAAAATCTGCTGCTCCGCTAAACTTTGCATTAATAAAATTTACCTCTTTCTTAAATGTTGTTACTCGGAAATTAACTTTTCCGAGGAACATTACATCACTGAAATCAGTTTCCCCTGTAAATTCCGCCCAACTAAAATCAACTTCCTCGTTAAATTTTGTAGAATAAAAATAGGCATCTCCACTGATTTTTTTAACACTAAAGTTTACAGTTTTTTCAAACTTTGCATCGTTAAATCTGACTTCCTTGACAAATTCATCATTAAAAAAAGAAGCCTCGCCGATAAACTTAGAATTCTCGAAAATGGTCTCGCCGCCGAACTTCACATCATTAAAAAGAGCTTCTCCAGAGAATTTTACAAATTCAAAAGAGACTTCATTACTAAACTCTGCAAAGTCAAAAATGACCTTCCCGCCGAACTCTGCATAATAAAAGATAACCTCCCCATTAAAATTAGACCAAAAAAAGGAAGTCTCCAAGCCGAACTTAGTAGAACTAAAATAAACCTTCCCTCTAAACTTGGAATAAAGAAAGGAAGCTTCTTTGCTAAACTCCGCTTTGTTTAAATTAATGCCTACTTCGAAAATAGTATTATTAAAATCAGCTTTTTCAGGAAAATAAAATCCCTCTAAATCGAGGATGTTACTATTTCTTATTTCCTTTTCCTGATTCTTTTTTTTGCTCTCGGAAAGTTTTTTGTTTTCTAATTCCGCAAGTTGTTTTTTTACTGATTCATTTGCATCATTAATTTTCTTTTTTATTTCCGGATAGAAGAATTCCCCTTTGTCGTCATTATGAGAATGAAACAGGCAGTAATCACGATTCTCCTTGTCTTTCCAACCACTTCTTGTGGATTTTTGACCGCTCTCGTGTAAAAATTCGCCTGATATTTTTTCCTTGCAGAAGGTTCCATCATTGAATTGATAATCGCAATAACCAGGTTCTTTGTTTGGTCTTCCGTTTGCCATAATTTAAACCATTATAAAAGGTTATTTAAGATTATAACCGGTTGGGGTGATGAGTCAATGTATGGATTTACTATAATGGAATCTTGCCGTAGAAGGATTTTAATATGTTTAAGGATATAAGTTTCAGATTCTTCAGGGGCATCCCTTCGTTTGCTTTCTTCAGAATGACCTTAAATGATGGTTTTCAGCTATCTTCTCCGGAAACAGGTGTGTCTTCAGGCCACTTGCTCCTATTCCGGCTTGTAAGATGGGAGCGCAGAAGAGACATAGAATTGCACAATACACAATGCGAATAGTATAGATATGCTTCCGGAGCAGGGTGGGTCTATTTCGATATCGTTCTCGATACGGAATCGCTTTCTGCAAGATTACATCTGCCTTCCTGCGTGAGAGTTCACGAGAATCTGGACCCGAAATCCGGCACGGAACGCGGCTTCGTATGCGATATCTGCAAGGACGGCATCATGGGACTCATCTCGGGCGGAGAAACATTCGGGTAGTGCATCATCGAACGAGGCTTTTTTGCGGGAGCGGGCCCTGTCCCGCGATCTTTTATTCGCCGGATGTGACCGGCTCCCACAGGTATTATTCGCCGGATATGACCGCTCCCCCCTACCCCCCTCAGTGAGGGGGACACAGGGGGAGTTATCAATGTATGAATTCACTACTGCTGAGCAAAGGTCAAATCCAGTAAGCCATATGAAACGAAAATAAAAAGGCTGCATTAAGTTCGATTTACGGAGATCCAAGATATTTAATTAATTAAAAGTTCCATATAATAAAAAAGCGGGCATATAGCCCGCTTTAATAATTTATCGGTAACAACCGGCTTGGGTTCTTAAGTTCCTTCCTGCCAGCTGTTGAGATATTCGATCTGTTCCGCGGTGAGCTTGTCTATTCCGAAGCCCATCGTTCTGAGTTTCACGAAGGCAATTTCGCGGTCAATCTCGTCCGGGATAACGTGCACGCCGGCTTTCAGTTTGCCCTGGTTCTTCACGAGATATTCTGCGGAGAGCGCAAGGAACGTCTTATAATTTTCAACTAAGCCAGGGACATGCTCCAAAGAGCTTCTTAAGGAAATATCTAATCTTGGACTTGTTCAGGTCCCGACAAGTCTCCTGCCCCGAAGGCTATCTCTTCAAATAATAATATCTTCCCGAATTCTCATCTTTCGCATCCACCGCTCCATCCTTCACCATCGCAGCGATCACGGTTTCTATCTCTCTTTCATCATAAGCAAGAGAAGCGGCGATGTCCTTGAAAGTGCAGGGACGGCGGTTGAGAATATCAATAATCAGATTCTTTTTTAAATGTTCTTTATTAGTGTGTCTCGATTTTACCTCGAATTCCGCAATCACCTCCGCCTTCGGCGTGAAGAGAAGCGCTATGCTTTCAAGTTCTTCATTGGTCAACGGACTTGCGTAATCCTCCGATGGCGGGCGGACGATCGTGTTCAACTGCACCCGGCCGGGTTTGAGCTCGGCAGTAAAATCAACCAAGGATGAAATATCATCTTTCGAATCATTGATGCCGTGCACAAGAAGAATCTCCAGCCAGAGCTGCCCTCGAAAATCTTTTCCGAATTCGATGACCCCCTGCTTTATCCTCTCGATATCGAGGGAACGATGCGGCCTGTTTACCTTCCTGAACGATTCCTCGCGGGCCGAATCCATTGACGGAACAACGAAGTCCGCGCTCATAAGGTCATCTCTAACCTCCGGCATCCACAGCAACGATCCGTTGGTGATTACCACGACCGGTATATCCGTGAAGTCCTTGATACCCCTGATAATCTTTCCGATATCAATGTTCAAAGTCGGTTCGCCCGAACCGGAAAAGGTGATCCTGTCAGGCTTGATCTCTGTTTCAGTAATCCGCCTGCGGATTTCGTCCAATATGTCATCAACCGGATAGAACGAGCGGCGTTCAACAGTCAGATGATCCGTCCTTTTCAATTGACAATAGACACAGCTGTACGAGCAATATTTGGATGGGATAATATCAATCCCGAGAGACAGGCCAAACCGCCTCGAAGGAACCGGACCGTATAGATATCTGTATCCTTCCTTATCCATAACAAGGCTGAAGATAATTCTATTAAATAGTGGCGCAGGAACCGGCTATTTCATCGCCTGTTCGAGGTCTGTAATGATATCCTGGACATCCTCGCAGCCGACTGACAGCCTGATCAAACCATCTGTGATTCCCGCTTCAAGCCTCTTTTCGGGAGTTGTTTTTACGTGTGTCATGCTCGCAGGATGCTGGATGAGGCTCTCGATGCCCCCCAGAGAAACTGCGAGATGGCAGAGCTTCACGCTGTTCATCAACTTCTTGCCGGCTTCGACTCCGCCCTTCAATTCAAAGGAGATCATCGTTCCGGGGCCATCCATCTGCTGTTTCGCGAGTTCGTATTGAGGATGGCTCGCCAAACCGGGGTATCGCACCCATTCGACCCTGGAATTCTTCTCAAGCCATTCCGCAACCTTCTGAGCGTTCTTCTGGGCATAGTCAACCCTCATCGCAATGGTTTTCAGTCCGCGCTGGACCAGCCATGCCTGGTGAGGATCCATGTTGCAGCCGATGCTTATCATTATCTTTCTAAGTTTTTCGTGCAATTCCTTGTTCTTCGGGATCAGAATCCCACCGACCACGTCCGTGTGGCCGTTGATCCCCTTGGTGACGCTGTGCAGCACGACGTCCGCCCCCATCTCGAGAGGACGCTGCAAAATCGGCGTGGCGAAGGTATTGTCCACCACTAAAACCAGGTTGTGCTCGCGAGCAATCTCGACGCATTTCTTTATATCGGTCAGGGCTATTGTCGGGTTTGCCGGTGTTTCGATATAGAGCAACTTTGTATTTTTACGGATTGCCTTTTTGATATTTTCGATGTTCGAAGTATCTACAAAGCTATACTCCACCCCGAAACGTGCGAATTCGTTCTCCATTATCAAACGGGATGAAGCGTAAACTGCCGCCGTTCCAACCATATGAGAACCGGCGCTGAGAAAAGTAAAATATACCGTCGTAACCGCACCCATTCCGCTCGAAGTCGCAATACCGCCGTAGCCGCCCTCGAGAATCGCCACGTTTTCCTCAAGCGCGTTTATTGTCGGGTTTCCCCAGCGGGTATAGATATAACCATCGCTTTCCCCCGTCGCTATTTTCGACGCTTGATCGGTAGATTCAAATTCGAAAGTCGATGTCTGAAATATCGGTGTCGCAACTGCGCCAAACTGTTTGTCAACTCTGCCGCCTGCATGTATTACCTTCGTAATAATTGATTTCTTTTTCAGGTCTTCCATTATGTATCCTCCTATCGAATTTATGCTATCAGAGAAACTGCATTTTATATGCCTCCCCTGTATAAGTAAAGCTTGAGAAATTGAGAGAATCAGGCGATAAATGTGTGTCAAGCGGTATGGTTACTTTAACTTTTACCTTTGCGCTTGTTGAAAATGTAACCGAAAAAAACCAATCCGAGTTTCGCAAGGTTCAGAACGTCCGTGAACGACCTTATGTTTTTAAGCCTGGATTTTATATTACGCCAATTCACAGCCCCCGCGCCGTAATACTCGAATTTCAGACGGTTCAATTCATTCAATCCGAGTTGCGGCTGCAAAAGCGTCGGGACAGCTATCGGGCGGTTATTCATCCTGTTTTCGGGATAATAAACCACCTTCGTCCAATCGAAATCATCTGCCATCAAACCCTTTTCCACGGCAAAACGCTCCACTTCCGTCCCAGGCATTATGCTGCATCCGGCGGAAAGGGCGACGTCATTTATCCTGCTTTTTATATCTTTGATGAAACAGACGGTCATCATGCCATCCTCGTATGTTTCGTCCGGCAGCCCGAACATAAAAAAGGCTTTTGTATAGATTCCGAGCTTTTTACACCAGTCGAGCACCTTGCGGACCTGATCCAGGCTGATCCCCTTGTGGATACGTTTCAGAACCTCCGGAGAGCCCGATTCGACGCCGAAAGAAACGAACCTGCAGCCCAGGCTTTTCATCCTTTTTATGAGGTCATAATCAACCGTATTGACCCTAATCTCGCAATACCATATGAAATTCAATTTCCGCTTCTCGATCTCATCGAGTATCCCGACAATATGCGCGCGGTTTAAAGTCAGCGTATCGTCGAAAAACCAGATAGCCTCCAAACCGTATTTTCCGATCAGATCCTCTATCTCGTCCACGACAAGCGATGGAGAGCGGCGGCGGTTTTTCTCCCCCCACATAACGGAAGTGGAGCAGAAGGAACAGAAAATCGGGCAGCCGCGCGAGGTCATAACGGTTGTCGCCTTTTTGCCGAACAGGGTCTGTTTATATGCCGGAATATCGAGCAGGTGCCTTGCCGGAGCCGGCAGCAAGTCCAAGCTGTCTATGAAACCGCCGACGGGGTTATCGGCAATCCTCCCGTGTTCCCTGAATGCGAGTCCTGAAATATTCCTGTACTTGTCAATATCCGGAAATGAATTTACGAACTTGCGCAAAGGCGCTTCCCCTTCTCCCTTGACGATGAAATCAACCTCCGGCAGGTTTCCAAGGGTGTTCATGGCGGTAAACGTCACATGGGGCCCGCCGAGTACGACCGGGACATCAGGCAACGACTTCTTGCTCGCTTTTGCGGCGTCGAACTGCTCGAAGCGCGTCCAGGTTGTTCCCGTGATGCCTATGATATCTGGCTTTCTGTTTTTTATTTCTTTTTCGAGGATCTCGTTTTCGATGTCGTATAAAGGGCAGTCCAATATCTCCACACAGTTCCCGTCTTCCTCCAAAACGGCTGCTATCGAGGCGAGCCCGAGAGGAGGCATCGGAACCTTACCCAACTGCGATTTACCCTTCGGAGGGGATATCAGGAGGATATTCTTTTTTTCTTTCATTTTTCAACGGGCTCTTTGTCTTTTGCGTATCTTGCGGCAATCAAATCCATTATCCGCTCCGCGTTTTCCCTCAGGTCAACAATATGAGCGCAATGCGAAGTTTCATTATACTGATACCTGCCCTTAGGTGAAAGTAAAGGCCTGATCTCGGGCCAAAGCGCTTTTGCCGCTTCAAAGGATACTGGATAGGTCAGAGTGACCGGTGTTTCCTCTTGCGGACGTTGCGGGGGCGTTGTTAACAGTATCCCTTCGAGCCTGCCGGCCATTGATTTCATCTTGTCGTATGGGCCGACTATTCCATTCGAACTGATTTCGATATATGAAAGATCATTGAAGAAAAGCGCCGCATTGAGCGCTTCCCTCCAAGAAACATTTTGTAGGAAAAGGGTGACTTTGCCTTTGACGCCAGGGTCTATGATTATATTTCTCCCGCTTATTTCAGAGAGGGCGATGAGATAATCCTTGATATCAGCGTCTTTTACTCTCACAGACAGATTATCAGGCGTTCCTTCGATAATCCGTTTTTGTTCCGTTTCGGCATTGGAAACGATAGTTATAACCAGGCATCCGAGGATCAGACAAATCGAGGGGAAAGAGACAGACCTATTTGGATTCATTGATGTAGTCTTTGAGTTCATCGCGGGTGACGCTTGCCGTTCCTATCTTTCCGACGACGATTCCAGCGGCGAAGTTTGCGAGTTCCGCAGCGAGCTTCATGGAAGCCCCTGCGCTCAGGGCGATAGTGAAAGCCGCAATTACGGTGTCGCCTGCACCGGTCACATCAAAAACCTCTCTGGCGCGGGTCTGCAGCCACTGTACCGGCTTATCCTCTTTTTCAAACAGCGCCATACCACGGTTGCCGAGGGTGATCAGAATTGAAGAGCATTTCAATTCACTAAAAATATGCTGCGCGGCGGAGACGATATCAGCGTCGGAATGAATTTTAATCACAGACATTTCCGACGCTTCTTTCAGGTTCGGAGTGATGACGCTTGCTCCTGTATAGGACCGGTAATTGCCCGGCTTCGGATCAATCGCCACAAGCGCACCGTCCTTGTTCGCCGACATAAGATAACTCATAAGTGCGGGGGAAATAAGTCCCTTGTTGTAATCGGATATTATTATGCCGTCAACATGCCCAATGCAGTCTGATATCCTGTCCGTAAAGGCTCGTATATCACTTTCATTGAAAGGGGCGTCATTCTCGCTATCGAGACGAACAACCTGCTGACGTTCAGCAAGGATGCGGGTCTTGACGATCGTCGGACGGCTTTTGATTTCCACAAGGCAGTCCGGTCTGATCTCCAACCCTTTCATCAAGTCCCTTATTGTTTCCGCCTCGCGGTCTTTGCCGACAGCGGAAACCAATATCGGGATTCCGCCAAGAGATTTGATGTTTTGGGCGACATTGCCGGCGCCGCCAAGCTTATTTATTTCATTCGTAACCTTGACAACAGGTACCGGAGCTTCGGGGGAGATGCGGTTCACATTGCCGTAGATAAAACGGTCAAGCATCAGGTCGCCGACAATCATTATCCGCTTTCCTTCGAGCTTGCCTGTAAGGGAAATCAGTTCTGTATGATTGCACAAATCGAAACCCTTTTCTCTATTCCGGTTTACCCTTTTTCGCTTCATCAATCAGCATAATCGGGATACCGTCGCGTACAGGATAAACAAGGCCGCAACCGACGCATTTCAGGCCTTTGCCGCCGTCCAACTCTTTGATATCCCCTTTACAGGAAGGACAGGCCAAAATTTCCAACAGCTTCTTGTCAATTCCCAAAATAACACCTCGTTATAAAGTAGAACCGGATGATTCATCATAATATGACAGGAATCAACTGACCATTCAGGTGACTGCCGCGCTTCAAGGTTCATTGCCTTTCCACTTTAATATGTATCGAATCCAAAAATTTCATATCATCCGAAGTAACAAGCTCGTCGAACACCTGATCATAATTCAATTCCACGATCGTTTCATCCCCATCGCCTTCAGAAATTTCATTCGAATCTTTAAGCAGCGTTAGCTTTGCCTCGAAGGAAATCACGGGCTGATGCCCGTCGTCGCGAAGCCTTTCCATAAGATCATGAAGCTCATCGGAGTCGTGCATCAGGTTTGCGAGCAACTTTCCAATCTCTTCAACTATGTTTTTCAGGTTATCGTCTTCCATCGGGCACCGTTCATATGTTTTTTCTTAAACCTTTTTCTTATGATTAAACAGCGCATGCATTATACACTTTTATGCACATTTTTCAAAATAACCTGGAATCCGCCGGTTGAATTCATGGACTGCGGCAAAGTTATGTCCGCCATGAATTATAGGCTGGAATCGGGGCTATTTTTCCCCGAACCGCTTCATCGAACGCTGGCGCGCAGCCTCGGAAAGGATAGCTGCCGTCGTCGCCGAAACGTTCAAGGATTTAACCTTGCCTGTCATCGGAATCGTCAAAACGACATCCGCCTGCTCAAGAGGCAGACGGCGTATCCCCTTCTCTTCCGCGCCGAGAATGAAGGCGACAGAACCCGTCATATCATATTTGTAAAATGGAATCGCATCATCTTGAATATCCACAGCCGCGACCCAGAATCCCTTGTCCTTCAAACTGTTTATCGCTCTGGCTATGTTCACAGCCATGCAGACCCTGATTCCTCTCGCTGCACCCGATGAAGCCCGGATAACCGCAGACGTCACGGATGCCGCCCGATCTTTCGGAATGATCACCGCATCCACGGAAAAAGCCTCCGCAGTCCGCATAATCGCCCCGAGGTTGGCGGGGTCCTGTATCCCGTCCAAGATGAGAACAAGCGAATTAGCGCTGAAATCGAGTTCATCCAAATTGTGATATTTAAAATCGTTAACCTTCGCGGCAATACCCTGATGATTGACAGCTGTAAACTGGCGTTGAAAATACGGTTCATCGGCGACGGTTATCCTGATATTTTTCGATGCCAGGTTCCTGATTTCTCCCAGCCTGTCCCTGCGGGAGAGATAGACCTCCGCCACATCAGCTGGAAAATTCGTGAGGTAATAGAGAACCGGCCTGAGACCGTATATTATCATAGCGTCATATTATTTGGTGGATTCTGTTCTGTCATCTGTTTTTAATGTAAAAACTCCCGAAGAGAATATCCAGCCTCTCGGCGGAAGAAAGTATTTTTTCCGGAAGGTTCAAATCCGAACCCCTTTCGATCAACGGAACGAATAGGTCGAGCTCCAGGCCGGATAATCTTCCCGTCAGGGCAACCCTGATCGGCTGGAAGAGCGCCTTTCCTTTACGTTCGACCTTGCTCATCAGGCGGGAGATAAACTCCCTGTATTTTTCCTTCGAAACAGGCCGTTCCTGCGTGATTTCCTTTCGTGCGGTCTCGAGAAACTCCCGCACGCCCGGCTCCATTAATATCCTCGCTTCCTCGCTGTCCGGCAGGATGTTTTGAGGTTCGTAAACGATGAGGCTGTCCATTAACCGCTGGGATTCCCTGAAAGTCGCAATATCCGTTTTCACGGCATTGGCAAAATCAACCAGCCAGGTGGACGCAGCATTCGAAATCTCTCCGCTTATATATCCGGCTTCGTGTAGGAAAGGGGTAATGCAATCCGCAAGCCTTTCGGGTTGCATTTCATGGATGTACTGCGAGTTTAGCCAGTCAAGCTTCTTCCTGTCGAATACCGCCGGACTGGATGAGACGCGCTTAAACGAAAATTTATCCACAAGTTCCTTCACGGATAATTTCTCCTGGTCATTGCCAGGAGACCAGCTTAACAGCGCAAGATGGTTCAGCATCGCTTCAGGAAGATATCCCTCTTCCCTGAATTGATTGATGGAGGTGGCACCGTGCCTTTTGCTCAGTCTCGAGTGGTCGGGCCCGACAATCATCGAAAGGTGAGCAAACTTCGGTATTTCCCATCCCAGGGCATTATAAAGGAGAATCTGAATAGGCGTATTCGGGACATGGTCATCGCCCCTTACAACGTGAGTGATCTCCATAAGATGATCATCAATGACGACGGCGAAATTATACCGAGGCATCCCATTGGCTCTTAATATAATCTGGTCCCCGATCACCTCGATGGGGATTTCCGTCTTTCCCTTTACGATATCGTACCAGACGACGGAGCCTTCTTCCGGTGTTTTGAAACGGATGGAAAAAGGAATACCGTTTTTTATATTTTTTTCAATATCTCCTTCCGAAAGTCCAAGACATTTACGGTTATACTTCGGAGGCAAGCCGCCTTCCGTGGCGGTTTTTCTCTGGGCTTCAAGATCCTCGACAGCGCAGAAACACCGATATGCATTTCCCTGTTCGAGCAGAAGGTCAGCATATTTTTTATATGATTCAGTTCGCTCCGATTGGCGGTAGGGTCCAAAACCGCCATCTTTATCCGGACCTTCGTCCCAATCCAAGCCGATCCATTTTAAATCTTCGTAAATGATATTTTCGGATTCGCTCGAGGAGCGTTCAATGTCTGTATCCTCGATCCGCAGAATGAATACCCCGCCTTGTTTCCTGGCATACAGCCAGTTAAAAAGCGCTGTGCGAACATTGCCAACATGCAGGTGCCCCGTCGGACTGGGCGCAAATCGAACTCGAACCGTCATTTTTCCCTCCAATTGAAAACCTGGAATGACAGAGCTTTGAAAAACCACTAATACCGGTCATTCAGAAGAAAACCCAGAAGGCAACCCCCTGAAGCTTTGTCAGGTTTTTCCTCTGCATCCCTACGAAGTATGCATCAAAATGACACAGTTACGTTTTTCAAAGTTCTCAATGATTAAAATAATGCGCCGGCTTCATACGGTCAAGCGGTATTTTCCGCATCAAAGAATCAAGCCGACAAGTTTATACATATCGAAAAATAGCTTTCTCGAATTTTCCATCTCCCAGAATTGAAAAAGAGACTCCGGCTGGAGATCACTTGAGTTCGTTGACCAGTTCCGAGAGCCCTGGGAAGTGGGGATTAACTTTTGCAATATCCCTCAAGAGATTCACGGCGGATTGTTTTTCGCCATTGGCCGCATACGATTTTGCAAGGGCAAGCTTAAGACCGAGCGCCTCATCGGAACCGATATTCTCCCCGAGGTTGTTCATAGCCATTCGGAACCATTGAATCGCTTGCGGCGGCCTCTGTTTCTCGAGAAAACAATAACCGAGCATCGTGGCGGCATTAATTTTGAAATGAGGACCCTTGAAAGCGGTTTGAAATTCATGTATTGCTTCGTCAATCAGTCCCATTTCTTTATATGCGATACCGAGGTTATATCGCGTATCAAAATCCTCATCTGTAAGTGTTTCATTCACCTCCTCGCGAAACTCGTCGAAGATGGATTCAAGCTGCGCCTCAAGATTTATATTCGTCGTGGGTTCCGGCAAGTTGAATTCATGTTCGATCTCCGAGGCAATATTGAAGAATTGTTCCTCCTCCTCGAACAGGTCCTTGTCGGAGAAGATATAGTAAGGTTTTTCTATCGGCTCCATTTCCTTGGCCAGACCCGCCTTCATTCCTGGAGATTCGCTGAAGAATTCATTTAATTCAGATTCGAATTCCTTATCATGCTGTTCCATATCAACCGCAAACACACCGGATTGTATATTCCGGGACACGCCGACGTCCTCATGGAGCTTTTGAATCTCGGATTGTGCAGCTTTTTCGGCAAGAATCTTTACCCTGTCTTTCACCCCGCCGTGATCAGGGTATTTGAATTGCAATTCCTTGATCTTGGCTTTTGCCTCTTCGAAAAATTCGTTGGAGATATAGAAATCAACCTCTTCCAACTCGAAAAGGAGCGTTCTCGGATCGGTAATAGTTTTTTCCCCGAAAACATGCAAAGCGAGATCCTCACCCAGTTCAGGTATGGCGTGTTCTGGATGATGGCCGAATATGCTTTCCATCTCGTCATCCGTCAATTCATCATAACCGGCGGGTTTGATCGGTATATGTTGTGAGTTTTCAGCAGGATTGAAACCAACGAAGCGATTTTCTTCGGATGCCATCTCACTGAACATATCGTCAATTTTTAGCTCCGTATTCCAGGTATCTTCTATTCCGGGAGCCCCAGCTCCAACGGCAGTGCCTGCCGGAGCAGCCGCAGTTCCATCATTGAAGAATTCCTCGATCTCATGGCCAAGAATCTGATCGTCCATTTGCGACGGAAGCGGCGACTGAAATGACGGAGGCGTCCGGACGCTGCCCTTACCTATATCCAGCTCCGTAAAGATGCTATTGTCCGGAAATTGAAGGCGCCGATCGTCAAAGGTTATTTCGGGCTCCTTGACGGCGGTATCTGTTGCGGGCAGAGAAGGTTTTTCGACGTCAAGAATTTCCGCAGGAGAAAACGGCCCCACGCCTAATTCTTTTTTAAAAAATTCATTCTCAGTAAAACTGTCTTCTATTACCACCGACCCCGCGGATACTTCAACCTGAGAGATGTCCATCTGATCAAGGTCGACGATCTCGATGCCATTATCGAACGAGGAGCTTCCCGAACCAATGCCCCGCGCCGGATGCGCAGCGACCCCCCCGAAGCCGATAAACGCGAGCGCCTCCGGCGGAAGTTCCGCCCCCATCTGATGAAGATTTTTGAGCGTATCATGAGCTTCTTCTTTTAACTTTGAAGCTGTCGCCTTGTTATTCTCAGATTCATATATTTCCGAAAGGAACATGGTCTCAATGGACGCCTTTACCTTGTCTCCCTTTTCAAGATAAATCGCTTTGAGGAGTTTTCTAATTTCCTTATTTTTTGGAAACCTCTCGGAGAAATCAAGCAGCCGGTCCTTTGCCTTGTCTAAAAGCCCATATTTAATAAGTATTTCGATCTCGTAGATATCCTCGTTGCTTATATCTTCTTTGGCAGGCACTGTGCCGGTTACAGATGTCCCGGCGAAATGCGACGGTTCCACGGACGGCGTCTTCTGTGTCTCTTCCGGCCTTTTTACAGCGGTATCAAAGGGAATATCAAACGAAATCTTGGCTGCAATGACATCCTCATCAACATCTTTCTGTTCCATGCTCCGAGGAATCAGGTCAAGCTGCATCTTTTGAATCTCCGCGATTGCAATCTGAGCTTTTTTATTCTCAGGATTGAAATCCAGCACCTTGTTGTAAGCTGCAATGGCTTTATCCCACATCTTATGATGACGATAAGCCACGCCGAGTTTTTCATATGCAGAAATTGTATTGGTGATATCGGATAGGGTTGTGTATATTTCCAGAATTTTTTCCAGCGCAAGGAGAAAATACGAATCCTTTTCGAGCAATGGCTTTAACAGATCAACCGTTGTGTTGTCCGGGCCTTCCCTGAACTTGAAGGTTATAACCTGTTGAATGTACTTGAAGGCCTCATTGATTTTGTTTTCCTGCAGCGATATCTTGCTCATAATGCTGAGCGCTTCCACATCATCGGGCAACTTGTCCAACAACCGCCGGACAATTTCCCCGGCTTTCCGTATTTCATTGATGTTATATAGCGTCTTTCCGTAGGCTTTTAGTACATCAATATTATCAGGATCGGCTTTCAGAAGGGTATTATATATGCCGACCGCCTGTTGATTGTTGCCGGTTCTTGTATAAACATCGACCAGGTGATTCGCCGCTTCTATGTTGTTTGACTGAATCTTGAGAATCTTCTCAAAAACCGACTGGGCTTCCTTATCAAGGTTTTTTTCAATAAGCGCTTTACCGATTAACAGATATTCACTTACTGCTTTCTCGAATGACCTTTCCTTTTCATATATCTCGGCAAGTTTTATTCTAACTTTTATGGATTCAGGTTGTAAGTTGAGGATTTTTTCGTAAGCTTCCTTCGCTCTGTCCTTTTCGCCGACATCCATATAGTTCTGGGCGGCGATAATTAATGACTCCCTCGCGTCATTACGAAGTTCTTCCTTGATATAAAGGTCTGCGAGCATGAAATAGACCGAATTGTTCCTGGGGTCTATTTTCGTGATCTTTTTATAGGCAGCGATCGCTTTTGCGTAAAAGCCTTCTTTGGAATAATGATGAGCAACAGACTGGAAGTTCTTAACCGCATCCTTTATTCTCCCAGAGCGGGCATACAGATCCCCAATTTCATTGCTTGTGCCGATATCGGCCGGATTCTCCTCGATGATCCTTTCCAGCTCTTTGGCAGCGGCTTCGTACTTGCCCTTGGAGGCAAGTTCCGATGCCTTCTTCTTGGTCTTTTCCTTGTTGACGCTCATCCTCAGCTATTCCCAATAGCTAAATCTAATAGAATATATTATACTACAGCACACCTTTAAAAGTGCGTCTGTGAAATTCCGTCGGACCGAATAAGGTCAGGGCATGGAGATGTTCGCGTGTTGGATACCCTTTGTTTTGTTTCCAGTTATATTGCGGATAAAGGATATGATATGTGGACATAATTTCGTCTCTTGTCACTTTGGCGATAATTGAAGCAGCGCCTATGGAAATAACTTCTACATCACCTTTTATATAGCTTTTTTGGGTAATTTTCAAGTTATCGAGCGTCAGGGCATCTATCAGGAGGCAGTCTGGCGTTACCCGCAAATTTTCCACCGCGAGCGCCATAGCTTTTTTAGTGGCTTGGAGAATATTGATTTGATCAATCTGATAGTTATCCACAATCCCAGCAGCCCAACTAATCGCCGATGTTGTTATCAATTTAAATAATCTTAATCTCTCTGTCGGAGGCAACAGCTTGGAATCCTTTATTCCATCGGGGATGTTTTGCGAATCCAGAATGCACGCGCCTGCAACGACAGGTCCGGAAAGTGAACCCCTTCCCGCTTCATCAATTCCGCATATCAGACTATAACCGGATGATATGAGACGGGCTTCAATCTTATAATTGCTTTTATCTGAGACCTCATTCATTCACATTCTTTTTTTCGTAATCCTTGACTTCCTTGATTCTCGCTGCCTTGCCTCTCAGGTTCCTCAGGTAATAAAGCTTCGCCCTTCTGACCCTGCCGCGCTTCTTGAGCTCGATTTTGTCAACCAGCGGAGAATGCAGGGGAAAAATCCTTTCGACACCGATACCGGAGGATATTTTTCTTACAGTAAAGGTGGAATTAATCTTGTCATTATGTCTTCCAATACAAACGCCTTCGAAAACCTGAATTCGTTCTTTTGAACCTTCAATGATTTTCACATGTACTCTTAGAATATCCCCGGCTCTGAATTCGGGAATATCTTTACGGCATTGTTCATTTTTCACTTCATCAAGCAGTTTGGGCATTCTCCATTCCTCCTATTCAACTTCCTTCTTAATTAAATCCGGTCTTTTTTCTTTAGTAATCTCCAGTGCTTTTTTACGGCGCCAGTTTTCTATCTCTTTATGATTTCCGGAGATCAAAACATCCGGCACCTTCATATGCCTATACTCGAGAGGTCGAGTATAATGCGGGTAATCCAAAAGTCCATTAAAAAATGAGTCTTCCCTGTACGATTCCTCTTTTCCAATGGCATCAGGAAGCAGCCGAGTGAGCGCTTCAATAAACACCATGGCGGCGAGCTCGCCCCCGGAGATGACATAATCGCCGATGGATATCTCATCTGTCACCAGATTGTCAACAACCCGCTGATCCACCCCTTCATATCTGCCGCACAACAGCAGCAGTTCTTCGGCTTCCCTGTAACTGTTAATCTTCTCCTGATTGAGCCTTGTCCCCGCCGGCGTGAAAAATATCACGGGAATAGTTTTGGATAATCCTTTAGTTACGGTCAGATCATCGAACGCCTCGAAGAAGGGCTCGGGTTTCATAACCATTCCGCTGCCTCCTCCATACGGTGAATCGTCCACTGTGGAATGAGGATCGTGGGTATATCCACGGAGATTAATGATATTTATTTCAATGAGCTGTTTTTCTTTCGCCCGCTTTATCAGCGAATGACTGAAAGGCCCCTCAAAAAAACCGGGGAAAATTGTTAAAATATTAAAAATCATTTATTTCATAGATACCCTCAGGGGGCGAAAGGATAACCCGATTGCCGGCAACATCTACCTTGACTATAAATTGTTCCGCTCCTGGAATCAGAAGCTCTTTTCCGTCTTCCTTCAATATCACAAAAACGGGATGCGCCCCAGTTTCCAATATCCCTTTCAGAATGCCGAGATATTTATCATTTTCATCGAATACCCTGACATCCCTGGGCCTGCTCAGGAACAACCATTCAAGGATTTTCTTATCAAGGATCGAAACATCCACGAACAGTTCAGAGCCGACGAGCGTTCCTGTATCTTCAACTCTGTCAATTTCTCTGAATTTGGCTATATACCGCCCCTTATGAGGGCTCATCGAAGATATTTCCGCCCGGCGTTCAACCCCGTCGATAATCCGCCAAAGCGTGGAAAAATTTTTTAAAGATTCCTCGAGTCCGCGGTACGGAGCGAGTATTACCTCGCCCCGTAAACCGTGTGCTTTGATAACACGCGCAACAGCTATTTTATCTGGCGTATTATTTTCTCTATCGGAAAAGGCTTTACTCAAGAATCTCGAGCACGAACCGTTTGTTAATCTTCATTCCTCCGGCATTTACTATTGTCCGGATAGCCTGTGCTGTTCGGCCCTTCTTTCCGATCACTTTTCCCAAGTCTTCCTGGGCGACTCTGAGTTCAAGAACAGTAGTCTGTTCCCCTTCAACTTCCGCTACCTTAACATCATCAGGATGATCAACCAGGCACTTTGCTATACGTTCCACCAAGTCTTTCATTTGTACCTCCTATCGTGTTTAGTGACCAAGTAAAAGCTCATGACTGCTGAGCTACAGATTGAGCTTTTTTAACCAAAGCCTTTACAGTGTCCGACAACTGAGCCCCTCGCTCAACCCAATGATTAATACGATTCAAGTCCACCTTAAATTCAAAAGGATCAGTATTCGGATTATAGTAACCCACAATTTCATTAAACCTTCCCGATGGAGCCCTTTTCGAATCTGCTACTACTATGCGGTAGAAAGGATTCTTATTCGCTCCCATTCTTCTCAACCGAATCACGATCAACTCTGCTTCCTCCTCGATACTCTAACGAGCTGTAATTAAGTTAAACTTTAAAAGTTTATTATACCACTTTTTCCCTTAAAACCAAACTTTCTGATGTTTTTCATCATTTTTTTCATTTGGATAAATTGTTTGAGCAGCTGATTAACCTGTTCCACCGTCGTTCCGCTGCCCTTGGCGACTCTCTTTTTGCGGTTTCCGTTTAAAATTTGATGGTTGATTCTTTCCCGCGGGGTCATGCTGTTGAGAATCGCCTCGATCCTTTTAAGGGCTTTTTCGTCAATATCCGCATTTTTAAGCATAGGATTCCTGGAAAAACCCGGCATCAGGGAAGCCATCTGGGCAATGGGTCCCATCTTTGCAATCTGCTTCAGCTGCGCCCTGAAATCTTCAAGGCTGAATTCGTCACGAAGCATCCTGTCTGCAAGTTCTTCGGCTTCCGCAGAATCGAAGGATTTTTCCGCTTTTTCGATCAGAGTCAGGACATCCCCCATGCCGAGAATTCGGGAGACAAGCCTGTCTGGATGAAAGAGCTCCAGATCGCCGGGTTTTTCACCCATCCCGACATATCGAATGGGAACACCTGTGACTGATTTGATGGAGAAGGCTGAGCCCCCCCGGGCGTCGCCGTCGAGTTTGGTTAGAACGATACCGGTCAGAGGAACAGCCTTATTGAAAGCGAGGGCGGTGTTCACCGCATCCTGGCCCGTCATAGCATCCGCAACGTAAAACAACTCCCTCGCCGAAGTCTCTTTATATATCTCCGCGGCTTCCTTCATCATCTGTTCGTCAATGTGAAGCCTGCCTGCGGTATCAAGAATGAGGTAGTCATATTTTTTGTCTTTGGCGTATTTGACCGCCTCTTTTGCGATCGTAACAGGATCGTTCTTGCCGCTTTCGAAAATATCCAGATCGGACCGCTCAGCTATGCTCTTCAGCTGGGACATCGCCGCAGGCCTGTAAACGTCGGTGGAGCAAAGAAGCGGGTTTATCTTCTTCTCTCTCAGGCGCATTCCCAGCTTTGCGGCTGTCGTGGTTTTTCCGCTCCCATGCAGACCGACGAGCATCAGCACAGTGGGCGGCTTAGCCTCAACGACAAGATCAGCGGAGTCCTCTCCAAGTATTCGAATCATCTCATCTTTGACAATCTTTATAACTTGCTGGCCAGGCGTAAGGCTATCAAGAACTCTCTCCCCAAGAGCTTTTTCCCGGACAGAATCCACGAAGTCCTTGACGACTTTGAAATTGACATCCGCCTCGAGGAAAACGATCCTGATCTCCCTCAGGGTTTCCTCAATATCGGATTTTGTAATCTTTCCATAGCCCCTGAGCTTGGAAAATATTTTTTCTAATCTCGATGCCAGACCGTCGAACATTTCAAATACTACTTATTCAATATCTTTTTACAATCCCTTATACAGGCTCGCAGGAATTACCATCAAAAAGTATTTTACTTCAATTGCGATGAAAAGACCATCGGCAATTAAAGATCCCTTTAGGGTTAACTCGTCTTTTTCCCGATTCAAATACTTGATTTTTTCTTTATGCTCATCAATATCCCGGAGGTGGCGTTGTTGTCAACTTGCTCAGCGAAGACCTGCTGCAGTAGCCGATTAAACCATTGACTGATGCCTTTTCATAAGCCGTCGAAGCCCGGACAAGCGCATACTCGCAACAAAAAACGGGGATTCCAGCATTTTTGAATGCCTTCAGGTTTATAAGCAGCTCGGCTGTCTGCCCTGGATCGGTCGGCTGATCGTATCCCTCCGGATCGTCCAAATCCATATCAGATAAATTTTCATACCAGATGCCCTCCTGTGCTATGGCATCAATCACTTGGAGCAGTTGGGGCTGACCGGAAAGAAGCGATGATCCGTTTTGCTGGATGATAAGAAAATCCGGGTTGCGCTCTCTCGCGTATTGCCTTATCCTACTAATGAATTTGACCATTTCCTCAGCCGGGTCCAACCCATCCTTTTGAGCCTCGGCGATTACCGCTTCGTCTTCATAGGCTTCCACCCAATCCATATAGATGCCGTCAAATCCGTCAATGATAAGTTCATCCACAGCGCTGAAATAATCCCTGTCGGGATGGGTGCCGGTGTTCGCTCCGTATATCATAATATCCTGCCATTGAGAGTTCCAGTAAGCCACAGGAAAGTCGCCAGCCCAACCATCCGGATCCTGACTGAGTATCCATTCAGGAAGCCCCGGTGGACGCGGCCTGCCCTGTTTCCAAACCGGCCAGCCTTTTTCTATCCAATACCATCTCCAGTCCTCCGCCTCAGCGATATCAACATAACCAATCACCAGTTTGCGATCCGTTCCATTGTGCGCCTTGCTTGCCTTGAGACGGGTTACAAGGTTTTTAGTATCATATCTACGCGTTCCGTCATCTGACCAGTCAGTGCGGATCGGCTCCAGCACGAGCATATCATATTTGGAATCGATCAAGACTTCCTCGGCTGTGGGATACTGTATTTCCTGTAATTGGTAAGCCCAGAATTTTACTTTATTTAACAATGTTATCTTATCGGATGGATATGTTTTAATGACTTTGGAATACTGCCCCTGAGCACCATCATCATCAATAACCGTAAGCAATACAGTAAAATCACCTGTTGATGTAAAAGTATGCTCAACTTCAATCCCAGTGCGCATTCCTCCATCGCCGAAACTCCAGCTATAGACCGAAATTGTACCATCCTGGTCTGTGGAACCGGAGGCATCAAATTTGACCGCCAAAGGAACAGCGCCTTCCGCCTTGCTTGCTGTAAAGTATGCCGCCGGAGGCAAATTATTTTTTGAATCATCGTTGCCATTGCATCCGGATAAAAGCGCGATCAAAAATACCAGGATTGCCCATAGAAGCTTTTGATGTGATTCTTTCATTTTATAACTCATAAAACCATAAACTATCCGTCATTATATATCAAAAGAGCGGCAATTATAGAAACGTCAGAGCAGATCATACAGATGAATATCTGTTCATTTGACAATAGACATGAAATAAATTAAATTTAGTGTGATTAAGAGCTTTACAATTGCGCTGATTATATATTTTCCGATTATTTTGACATGTCAAAACAAACCATCTTAGCTATTGATGATAGTCCGACAATACTCAAAATATTGGAAGTTATTTTGAAACAAGCCGGATATGAAGTGGCTATAGCTCACGACGGGCTCGAGGGAATCCACCTTGCAAAACAGATAAAACCTGACCTGATAGTCCTGGATTTCATCATGCCTAAAATGAACGGCTTTCAGGTATGCAAAGCAATGAGGAAAGACGAGGACCTCAAGGCAACTCCCATCATTCTCATGTCGGCTAAAGGCGACAAAGTTGGGGATAAATTCATAGATATCCTGGGAGCGATTGATTACCTTACAAAACCTTTCTCTCCGGAATCAATTCTGTCTTTAATTCCAAATGTGTTAAGACGCACGGAATCGCTGAAACTTCCGGCGCATCCATCCGACATTGCAGATAAAGAAGCATTGTCCTTTGAAGGATCGCAGAGGCCGGTAACCCCGGAAGAAGAGATACTTAAGTTCATCCGGGATAAAGTACAAACAAATTTCAATTCAGTGCTTGATTCCGTCCTGAAAGCCAAAAACCCGGCGGAGGTTGCGGAGATAGTATCGGACGTATTGTTGGAAAGCCTTGACGGAGAAGTGCTGGATTTGATGAAATCTCGGCTTGCAAGAATGATCCCCTCCGAGGGCGACGAAAATATTTCAATGAAAGGCCAGATAGATCAGGTGCCGTTACCGGAAGTCTTTCAATTTGCCAAATTCCAAAATCACACCGGTATATTGAAAATTACAACGGATCTAAAAAACGCATATGTCTTTATGCGCGGCGGAACGGTATCATTCGCCACTTTTGCAAACCCGAAAGACCCTGCTTTCTCTGAAAAGATATTTCAAAACTCGGGCTTGGATGAATACTCGATAAAAAAAGCCTCTCGGTTGGCGGAAGCCAGGAACACGACGATCATCAACACAATTGTTCAGGAAAAGATACAAGACAGAAGCAGCCTCTACAGCTATTTTGATAATTCCACAAAGAACGTAATATACGAAATCCTGACCTGGAAAGAAGGAAGCTTCTCTTTTCAACTGGCAAAGGATCATATTTCGGAGGTGAAGGATATAGACCTGGGTTTGATGATAGACCAGTTGGTTATAGACGGGTTGCGCATTGTGGATGAACTGCGAGTGATCCAAAATAATGTTCACAGCGAGGACCAGGTCTTCGCATTGACCAGTGCGGGCCTCGAACAGATACATACACTCGATAATTTTAGATCAAAAGCCGCTTCCTTTATGGACGGATCAAGAAACCTTCGTTCGATAAAATTACAAATGAATATATCAACCTACGATTTATATAAGTTGGTTTATGAACTGCTCTATAAAGGATATCTTCGTGAAGTGATATAATGGCCCAAGATGATAAATTGGTATAAGTTCCAAGCTATAACTTAAAGATGAAATATGATGAAGTTTATCGCATACAAAGGGCACTCGGTTAAGATTCCGCCGAATTCCAAGGCGGCGATAGAGGCTGCGCTGGAAAACGATATCGATGGAATTTATCTCGACGTCAACTACACCAAAGACGAATGCCTGGTATGCAATGGTGAATTGGACAACAGCATCGCCTCCCTGTTGGGACTTACCTCGAGCTACAATCTTAATGAATTAAAAAAAATTGATCTCGGGGAAGGTTACGGCTCGCGGTACAAGGGAGAAAGGATTCTGATGCTGACAGAAGCCATTTCGCTGATAGACGAAAAAAAGGAAATCTTCCTCGGCCTTGCAAGCGGTTCAAGACGTTTTCCGAACATCGAAGAAAGGGTCCTGGACCTGCTCGAAGAAAATAATTTGACAGAAAGAACCTCGATCGTGTCGCTCGACCATCTTGCCCTTAAATGGCTTAAGAAAATGAATTCATCATTGAAAACATTTGCGATGCACTATGCGCGGTTCGCGAAACCTGTGGATTTCGCGATGGACGTTATGGCAGATGGAATAGCAAGCTACTATTATCTTCTCACTTCCTTCGTCGTGGAAGCCGCACACAGAGAATTACTGGACGTGATTGCTTTTCCGATTAACAACCCCTCAGTCCTAAATGAGATGAGCGAAATCGGAGTGGATATTGTTTTTTCGCCTGATACAAAATTAATACAGGAATTAAAAAACAAAGGGATTTCATTTTAATAATATATTGATATAATTGCAAAATAGATAAGTGTCTTTGAAAAGAAAGGTGTAGAGATGAACAAGAAGATCTTAATCGTTGACGATGTCTATTCAGAACTTCAAATAATACAGAACGCACTGGAGCCGCTGGGCGCCGAGATCATCACCGCAATGGACGGCCTCGACGCAGAAAAAAAGATTATTGATTTGAGACCGGACGCCGTTGTGCTGGATGTCTTGCTGCCCCAAAAGAACGGATTCCAGATATGCAGAGATATTAAAAGCAGCCCTGACACTAAAAATATACCGATAATACTAATTTCATCGAAGAATCAGGACAGCGACAAATTCTGGGGAATGAAACAGGGTGCGGACGAATATATAACAAAGCCTTTCAACCCGCAGGAACTCATGCAGACGGTGGCTCGTTATTTAAAATAACTTAATTGGAGGAAGGGTTATTGGATGAGCAGCCGATAGAAGAAACACAGCAAGAGGATATAAACACTGTACAACTCTGTCTATTTCAAATAGACAATGAACAATTTGCGGTTGATATTTTACAGGTTCAGGAGATCATCAAACCGGCTGAGATAACAAGAATACCGGCAACACCGAAGTTTCTGTTGGGCGTTATTAATCTGAGGGGCATAATAATTCCGATCATAGAGATTAAGTCTTTTATCGGAATGGATCTTACACAAGAAAATGAAGAAGGGGAATATCTTGTAGTCAAGGATGGAAACTTGATTCTCGGGATCACCGTAGTAAAAGTGCTCAATATGGTCATTGTCCCTGAAAAAAATGTCACTATATTCGAAGAAGACCATCCATTAAGGGTGGAAAAATATATACTTGGACAAAGTATCGTCTACGACAAGACGATTTATCTTTTAGATCTTCACCGGTTAATAAGAGATACAAAAGCGGCGATATGAGATTTAATGAATTTTAGGAGATAAAATGAACATTTATAAGTTATTCAAATCCAAGATTTCTTTGAAATGGAAATTTGCAATCGTATTTTCTATCTTAACATTCCTTCTTGTCTTTCTTTCATCAATAATTACACAGTCTTCGGGGATAAACGCGCTCACAACAGCCTTCGAGGAAAAAATACAATCGATGATCATAGTGATCGAGGCACAGCTTAAACAGCCTCTTCGGGCTAATGCTACAACGACCATAAACACAATCATAAACGGCGTGCAGCAGGATAAAACCTTTATGGCCGCATTTGTATTTGATACGAACCGCAAAGTTGTCTCTGACGGATCTGTTGATAATAAAAATCAGGGTAAACTCATGTACGATTCCGGGTATCCCCTCAGCGCCAAACTTTCCGACATATCGGAGTTTGCGGTCTTAACCCCGCCCGAAGGCGAATACCGTTACTGGGCAAAAAATATCTTCTTCGAAACTGAGCCAGTAGGGTACCTCGTTCTAAAAACCCGCGCGAATGTCGCATCCGGTTCGGTCTCGTTTTTCAAGGCATTTTTATGGGGCATCCTCTTTGGCGTTATAGCCGGGGGTATCGGCTTTTTATTCTCCATTTTTATCGTAACGCCGATTTCCTCCTTATCGGATGTTTTCAGTCAGGTCAGTATGGGGCTTGTCGAATCGAGGTCAAGGGTTGAGACAGGAGATGAACTCGAAGTTCTCGGCACAAACTTAAACGAAATGCTCGACAAGATTGGAGGCCTGATTGAAACCGAAGCGGATAGAGACAGGATGCAGGCAAATATCATGAACCTCCTGAACATAGTTGATGCGGCATCCAGGGGAGACCTCACGGTCCGAGGTGAAGTCACCGAAGATGCGCTCGGTTCGGTTGCTGACGCGTACAATCTTATGTTGGAATCCATATCAGGTTTGATCAGACAGGTTTCCGAATCCGGCTTCCAAGTCAGTAGAACCGCTCAGGAAATCCTTGTAATCTCCGAAGATATAGGCAGCAGCGCCGCAAGCCAGCAGCAAGACCTCGAATTGACTTCGGATTTGATGCAGAGGCTGGCGAACTCGATGGAACATGTTGCGTTATCCGCAACGGACGCTGCGGAATCATCCACCATCGCGGCAAGAACCGCTCAGCAAGGAGCATTGGCGGTTAACAATACCATACAAGGTATGAACCGAATCCGAACGAATGTTCAAACTACATCCAAAAAGATCAAGAGCCTCGGTGAAAAATCATTGGAAATCAACGCAATCGTCGAAGTTATTGATGAAATCTCCGCTCAAACGAATATGCTTGCCCTGAACGCGGCAATTGAAGCCGCGAGAGCAGGAGAATACGGCAGAGGTTTTGCCGTAGTCGCAAACGAAATCAGAACACTGGCTGAAAGATCCGGAGAAGCGGCTAAGGAAATCGCGGAATTAGTAAAATCAATCCAGAATGAAACAAATGAAGCGGTTACCGCTATGGAAGAAAGCACGGGCCAGGTGGAAATCGGAGTTCGTCTTGCTGATGACGCCGGTAGAGCGCTGGCGGAGATCCAGGATGTTATCAACAAAGCGGCAAACCTGATCCAGGAGATATCCCTATCCGCAAAAGAACATGCCCAAGGTACACAGCAAATGGTGCAGACCATTGAGAACGCGCGCGGTGTTGCTCAGAACACTTCTGCCTCCATCCGGATTTCCATGGAGATGATGCGCCAGTTGGCGGCATCCTCCAACAGTCTGTCTCAGGCGATTTCACTGTTTAAAGTATAGACTTGATGGTTAGTATAGCAGCGCAATAATTTTGATTATGGGACAAAAACGATGGGCAGCCAATTCGATGATTCATCAATAAAATCCTTCTTCGTTATAGAAGCGCAGGAATATATCGAATCATATCGAAAATATCTTGCTCGCCTCTATTCAGAACCTCAAAACTTACAACCTCTCGAAGAAATTAAAAAGACTGCTCATACGCTTAAAGGTTCGGCTGCCATGCTTGGATTCGATGAGATCAGCCACCTTTCCCGCTATATGGAAGAATTTATGAAAGGCCTCGCTATCAATGCAATCACCTATTCAGACAACCTGCGGACCATTCTATCCCACCTCGTGGAACTCACTTCGATCATGGTTGCCAATATCTCAGGGGAAAAAGAGGATTCGAACGATCTGATCTATGCTTCCAATTCGGCAATATTCGAGAAGGCTCTGAAGAATTATAGAAAAATTGCAGGGTCAAAGACCGATGGAGAAAAACCCGTTGACGACATTGAAGTAATCGAAAAAGAAATAAATCGGGATGCGGAGCTGGATGACGCCTTCCGTGGGCTTCAGGAAAGCCCTTCGTTTGATATAAAAGCGGAGCTCCCACCCGGGGAAGAACCTGCTTCGGCCGGAAATATTGTGCCTTCCGAACAAACAGTATCCCCAGTCCAATATCAGACCGATGTAACAATCCCCAAAGCCGGAGAGCCATCAATCCCCGAATACCACGATCCCGCACCGGGTGCAAGGGAGCCGCGCAAGACAGACTTCTTTCTCCCGACGGCTCCATCAACCAGACTTCAGTCTGAGAAGAAGGAAAAACACGGCCTCAGTTTTCTCGAGATGATCCCGGATATAAAGGAATCCTTTATACTCGAAGCCACTGATCATATACAGACATTGGATCACTTGCTTCTGGACTGGGAATCCGATCATAAGAACCAGGACCTTGCCTTCCAGATCATGCGGGCTGCACACTCGCTTAAAGGTTCGGCAAACATGGTTGGCTTCAGCGATCTCGGAAGCATTGCCCACCGCATGGAAGATATCATCGAAAAAGTCCGTGAAGGCGGTTTCGAGATAAATATCAAGTTAATAGACCTCCTCTTTGAAGGTCTTGATACGATGAAAGTTCTAATCAAGGGACTGGATGAAGGGATCGAGGAATCCGTAGCTGTGACGGAAACGATTATAGCGAAACTGGATGCGTTTATTTTGGGAGGATATAAAGAAACCGCGCAGGAAATCCCTGCCGCCGAAAAAAGCATCACATCCGAGATGGAGGCCATCGCTATTGAGCAGGAATCTGAAGTCCAACCGATTGAAAAACCGGTCGCCTCTGAAAAACATGCTTTGGAAGCGGAAATCCAGGTAGTTACTGAAGAGCCGGTGGCATCGTTCCAGCCGAAGAAGACGTATACGACCGGACCGCTGCCGGTTCTCGAAGAAGACGATCTATCGAGAGCGGCCTCAACCCTCTCTACGCGCATTCCGATGGGCGAGACTGAAAAACAGATCGTCCGCGTGCATATTAATCAGCTCGACCAGCTTATGAACCTCGTCGGTGAGCTTGTAATCAACCGCGCCAAGATAGACCGGCGTGTGGATTTTTTCAAGCATATCGGCGACGAACTCGATTTTTCGCGCAGAAGGCTGACACAGTCAATCCGTGAATTTTCGGATCAGTACGAATTTACGCTGCCGGGACAAACGAGTCAGGCAACAGGGCAGGGATTGGATGAATTCAGTGCGCTGGAATTCGATAAATATGATGATTTTAACATTCTTTCGCGTTCGCTTATGGAAATCGGTTCTGACGTCGTCGAGATTATAAATGAAATGAAGGAATTCCTCGGCTCTTTCGATAAAGAGATTCAGGATATTGCCGGCATTATTTCTCATTTGCAGGAAGAGATCACACGGGCGCGAATGGTTCCGATCGGAAGGCTCTTCCGTAGATTTACAAGAACCGTCCGCGATATCGCCAACCGAGATAATAAAAACATTCAGCTGATGATATTGGGAGAGGAAACCGATCTGGACAAGACCGTTATTGAGGAAATGGCGGACCCCCTTATGCACCTTGTGCGCAATGCCGTGTCGCACGGCATAGAGATACCGCAAGAGCGGGCTCTCCTCGGGAAAAACCGGCAAGGGACAATCCTCTTGAACGCATACCCCAAGGGAAACCAGATCATACTCGAGGTTGAGGACGACGGGAGAGGTCTCGATCTGGACAAGATAAAGCAAAAGGCCATTGATATGGGCTTGTTGACCGAGGAGGCCGCTGAAACCGTCTCTCAATCCGTCATTATTGACTATATATTTACTCCCGGATTTTCGACATCCGCAATGACCACTGAGATATCGGGGCGCGGCGTTGGGCTCGACGTCGTCAGGCAAAATATCCTGCACCTGGGCGGATCCATCTCCGTCCAGACCGAGAAGAATATCGGAACAAGATTTATCATCAAGCTTCCGCTCACTCTGGCAATCACCCGGGCGCTTTTCGTCTCGGTATCAGGCTATAGATTCGCCCTCCCGTTGAATGCAGTCGAAGAGACAATCGTTCTCGATACAAAAAAAATCGCAAACCTGGCAAACCAGGAAATTATCGAAATCCGGGAAAGAAAAATTCCATTATTGAAATTAAACGATCTGTTACAGCTCCCAACGTCGCCCGACGGTAAGCGATTTGTCCCTGTCGTAATACTTAGCAGCGCAGAAACCAGCGCAGCCCTTATGGTGGACGAACTCCTCGGACAGGAGGAAATCGTCGTTAAACGGTTTGGGGCATACCTTGAAAACCTCATGTACTTCTCCGGCGCAACCATAAGCGGCGATGGAAAGGTTATCCTGATCCTGGATCCGACGCACCTCGTCGGCTTCGAGGAATTCTCTATCTCGGCGACCGGAACGATGGAATCCACTTTGAGGGAGAGGATCGGTCTCGAAGAACCCCAGGTGGAAGTAGAAAAGGAAAAGAAAGGAAAGCTGCTCCTTGTGGACGATTCGATAAGCATCAGGAAATTCGTCGGCAAGCTGTTGGAAAACGCCGGTTATGACGTGGATGTTGCAATAGACGGACTCGAAGCCTTGACTAAGGTCGGGGGAACAAGGTACAGCATCATCATTACAGACCTCGAGATGCCTCGTATGCACGGCTATGAATTTATAACAGAGATCAAGAACGACGACCGCTTCAAGATGATTCCAATCATTGTCCTTACGTCCCGCGCGGGAGAAAAGCATAAGCGAAAGGCGATGTCCATCGGGGCAGATGGATATATCGTCAAACCTTTCAATGAAGAAACCTTGCTTGAGAATATCTCAAGGCTGCTTTGAAAAATTGATAGATGTATCCCGGCATTGTTGGCGGTTCGACGCCTATTTAATAGAAAGAGAGAGCTTTGAAAAAGAGGTTGTCATTGGGCAGGCTCAAGTTAGAGTCTGATTCGAAAAAACTGTTAACTATCGTGGGGAATGTAGCTGCCTCTAAAAATATCGTGGTTTTCCGCCTCGGAAACGATCCCTGGGCATTTTCGATAGATTTTCTTGTCCAGGCAATGAGGGCTCAGAAATATACATTTTTCAGCGATTCATCCGATATAAGCTTCGTAAGGGGTTATATCTTCGTCAACAAGGAAGCTATCCCGGTATTTACTATCCATAAGATATTGGAATTGGAGCCTATAACCGATATTGATCTGCGCACGGCGATACTCCTATGCAAGGTCGGCGATTTTAAATTCGGCCTTCTATCCGAGGAAGTGCTGGAAATAAACCCGGTGGATGAAAAAATCTTTTGCCAAATTCCGAATAATTTCTTAATCAAATATCGTCAGCTTATAAAAGGCGCTCACCCATGGAGAGACAAAGTGGCGCTTCTATTGGATCTTCAAAATCTGTTAAGCAAGGAAGATCTTAGCATGTTGCGCGAGGAAGGCGAGAAAATCCGAGCGGAACAGGAGGGAATGTGACATCCAAATTCAAGGAACTTTACGCTGAAGCGATTGAAAAATCCCAGGGACATGACAAACAAGCGGCAATCTATAGGATAGGAAATATATTCTTCCTGATACCTTTGCAGGATATTATAGATGTTCAAGATGCAGTAAAAATTAGGGCTGTTCCCGGCTCTGCCGAGTTTTTTAAAGGATTCTTTTTATACAACGGGAAACCAATAATGCTTATTGATACGCCGTATGTTTTATCTCTGCCTTGCGATGAAGCTCACACTGCTATGATCGTGAAAACACTCGGGAACGATGCATATGCGCTTTTAATAAACGACATAGCACAGGTGGCTCCTTACAATGATTCATGGGCACAATCTCCCCCGACTGAAGTTGAACAGATAAAAGCCGAATACATCGAAAAAGTGATAAGAATTAATCAGAACACCCTATATCAACTTAAAATCAACAAGCTTTTCAGCAAGAATCAAATCTGAACGGAGATCCAGTCAAGACTTCCCCCCGGCGATTTCTCTGACGATCTTCACAAATTCCTCAACGACAGCGTCTTCACTTATCTTTCGGACCGGTTTTCCCTTCATAAACAACAAAAATTCGCCCTTCCCTCCCGCTATGCCGGCATCAGCTTCGCGCGCTTCTCCTGGGCCGTTGACGGCGCATCCCATAACCGCAACGCTCAAAGGGGTCTTTATATCCGAAAGCTTTTTCTTGATTTTTTTCAGGACAGCCTCGACATCAACTTCAGTCCTGCCGCAAGTCGGACATGAAATGTACTCGATTCCGATATTCCTGAGCTTCAGAGCACGAAGAAGGATGAACCCCGCCTCTACCTCTTTCACCGGATCCCCGGTAAGAGATATTCTTATCGTATCCCCTATTCCCTCGCCGAGGAGTATTCCGAGAGCTGTGGAAGATTTGATCAATCCGCCGAACTGGTCGCCGGCCTCCGTGACACCGATATGCAGAGGATAATCGCATTCCCTTGCCAGAAGCCGGTAAGAATTTACAGTCCTTTCGACATCAGAAGCCTTTACGGACACAACCAAATTATCGAATCCAAGTTCTTCCATCATTCGGATGTTTTTCAAAGCGCTTTCAGACAAGGCTTCCGAAGACGGGCGGCCGTATTTGCTAAGAATCTCCGGTTCGAGCGAGCCTGAGTTTACGCCTATGCGGATCGAGGCGCCGGTCATCTTCGCAGTTTCGACGATTTTTTCCACTTTTTCCCTACCGCCGATGTTACCGGGATTTATCCGAACCTTATCGCAGCCGGCTCGAAGCGCCTCGACTGCGAGGCGGTAGTCGAAATGAATATCCGCGGCGAGCGGGATCGAAATCTCTTCCTTGATCCTGGCAAGCGCTTCGACAGCCCGCATATCCGGGACGGCAACCCTTACAAGCTCGCATCCAGCTTTTTCGAGGCTGTGAATTTGACGGACTGTCGCCGCGACGTCCCGTGTGTCGGTGTTGGTCATACTTTGTACAGAAACGGGGGCTTCTCCGCCTATTATCAAATTGCCGGCTTTAGACGTTCTGCTTTTTCTTCTTGGGAGTGGAAAAAGTGAGCCCATTATTTTATAAAGGCTTTCATTATATCGTTATAAAATACCACGACGACGAGCGCTATGATAAAGAAGAAACCGATCTGGAGTATCTTTTCCTTGGTGGCAATCTTGAAATCCTTCCGGCGCATCCCTTCCAAGAGCAGGATAAAGATCGCCCCGCCATCGAACATCGGGATTGGGAGAAGATTGAAAAGCCCGAGGTTGAGAGCTATGAACCCCATCAGGTAGATTAGCGGCAGCGCTCCCTGCTGAGCGACCTCGATTGATATGCGCCCGATTTCTATTGGCCCGGACATCGAGCTGAGCGGGAGCTTCCCTCTTATGAGCTTTCCAAGCGAGACGAAAAAGAGTCCGGTGAAGCGGATGTTTTCCCTGATGGATTCCGTCAGACCTCCGATAGCCCCATATTTCACAATCTTCAGCGGCGAGCCGGGAAGAAAACCGAGTTTCCCCAGAATTTGGCCTGTTTGAGGATCCTTCACCGGTTCCGGTGTCCCTTTAATCCTTACGGCCTCGCCTGCCCTGTCAATATCCAGAACCAGTTCCTTGCCCGGGCTTTCAAAAATAATTTGGACGCCCTCCGTCCAGTAGATTACATCTTTGCCGTTTATCCTTTTAATAATATCTCCGACTTTCAATCCGATCTTCACCGCGACGCTTTCTTTTACAAGAGCGCTTATATGAAGCGGGCTGTTATTGAGCACGCCTATATAGCCGATTTTATTAGGACCGATCGAAATCGGATCAACCATGAAAAGTCTTTCACTGCCTCCCCTATTAACTATAATATTCAATTTGTCCTTGGGGCTCATCATTACTTTTATTTCAACATCATCCCAATCACTCATTTTATGACCGTTGATCGAGACGATCCTGTCGCCGGTTTTCAAGCCTGCTTTCGCAGCCGGTGAATCGTCAACCACTCCTCCGAGGATAGGCTGATACGATTTATATGCGGGAACCACTCTGCCGGCGAGGTTGGAAATCCAGATAAGAATAACCGCCAGAAGGATATTGAATACGGATCCCGCCAGCAGGATTACCATCCGCTGCCAGCGTTTCTTGTTGAAGAAAGATTTTTCCGGTGGAATTGGGTCCTTATCAGCAGCCGTCTCCAAAACCGGAACGTCAATTTGAGCGATCTCTTCCTTCGGAGATTCCAGTCTATTCTTGCCCTTCTTCTTCCGGGGAGAGCGCACCATTTCAGCCGCTACTTCCTCGGTTATATCACCGTACATCTTTGCATACCCGCCGAGAGGAAAGATGCTGATACGGAAATCCGTGCCGGCAATTTTTTTACCGAATAACCGCCTGCCATAGCCCAGCGAGAAGACCTCGACATGCACCCCCATCCGGCGCGCTGCAAGAAAATGACCTGCTTCATGCACCACAATCAAGACGCTCAAGGCTATTATAAAAAGCAATATACTCGAAAACATTACCCCTCCAGATTCATAGTTCCTTCATATCATCGTCCAACACTTGATACGAGTTTTAACAGAGTTTGTTTCAAGAATGACCAATTACACAAGGTTCAGTTATAACTTTCTGTTATGATTTTTTCCGCGATTATCTTCACCTTTTCACTCAACGAAATTACATCCTTTATATCGTTGATGGAGACCGGCTCCGTTCGTTCAAGCGCTTCCCGGATAATGGAGCTGATCCGGTCGAAAGGTATCTCTCCCCGAAGAAACGCTCCCACAGCTATTTCATCCGAGATAATATATACAACCGTGCCATAATCACCCATACTCAGTGCCTTATATGCGAGAGGCAGCGCAGGGAAAACTTCATCTCTCGGTGGAAAGAACTGCATCTCCGTTTTCTCGCGGAACAAACTACGCGTGTTGTAGCCCGGGCTCCTTTCAGGCCAGGTAAGTGCGTATTGTATCGGCACACGCATATCCGGAAAACCCATCTGAGCTATTACTGATCCGTCAATGTACTCGACCGCCGAATGGATCAATGATTGTGGGTGAATCACGACATCAATCTTGTTACAGGGAATATTGAACAAATGCACCGCTTCCATCACTTCGATCCCCTTGTTCGCCATCGTTGCCGAATCCACTGATACTTTGGCTCCCATCTCCCAAACCGGATGTTTCAATGCCTCGGCGGGAGTGATTGAATGCAATCTTTCCAACGGGTAATTAAAAAAAGGGCCCCCGGAAGCGGTTAAAATGATTCGCTTGATTTCCATCATACTGCCTGCCTGGAGAGCCTGATAGACCGCCGAATGCTCGCTGTCAACAGGCAGGATGGTAGTCTTATGTTCACGGGCGGTATTCATAATCAAACTGCCCGCCATTCCCAGTGATTCCTTGTTTGCAAGGGCGACGACCTTGCCTGTTTTTACGGCTTCGAAGGTCGGCAGAAGGCCGCCGGAACCGGATATCGCGGAAATTATGATATCGGCGTCAGGCCAGGTTGCAGCTTCGATCACCGCATCCTCCCCGGATCCAATCCTGATGCCCGAACCGGATAGAGATGATTCAATATCTCCAAACCGTCCGGGGTCTGCGATGGCGACGAAGCGGGGCTTGAATCTTTTCGCCTGTTCGCTAAGAAGCGCTGTGTTTTTCATCGCGGCAAGTGAAACGACTTCGAACTTATCGGAATGACGCTCAATGATGTCCAGCGAATTCGTGCCGATCGAACCTGTCGAGCCAATGACAGCTACCCTTTTTTTCATCAAATTCGCCTGAGATAATCAATTAACAAATAAAAGACCGGTGAAGAAATGGCAAGGCTGTCTATCCTGTCAAGGACCCCGCCATGGCCTGCCAACAGATTGGACGCGTCTTTCACGCCGGCAGACCGCTTGAATAACGATTCGAACAAATCCCCGACTTGAGCTGGTATCCCAATTACTATCGCCGCCGCCATTGCTCCAAGCAGGCTGAAAACTTCCCTCCCAAGAAAGAATTTATAGAAAAGGTAAAATCCCAGGGCAGTCACAAGGTTCCCGATAACCGCGGCTGCCGAGCCTTCGACCGTTTTGGATGGGCTGATTATAGGCGCAAGTTTTCTTTTTCCAAATTTACTGCCGATAAAATATGCCGAGGTATCCCCTATTATGTTGATGACGTAAAAGAATATCAAAAGGTCTTTCGCTGTCCTGCCGCCGCCCCCATAGAGCCTTATATTCAATTGATAAGAAAAAAACAGTCCTATGAAGAAAACCACCGCTGCCGTATTCATAAACCGAGTAAGTTTAAGCTGCGTGGGATCCTTATTTATCACCGTCCGATGGGCGATCACGGCAAACGTAACAAGTATCAAAGCTTCGAACGACAAGTTCGTCCATAAAAAATCAAAATAGAAATATGCCGGAAATAAAAGGCTGAAAAATATCGCCAGGAAGAAAAAGCCGCTCTTCATTTTTTGAGGAAACATAAAGAAAAATTCTGCAACCCCGATCAGGATGATCAATGAAATCAACAGATAGAATATGAACGGAGGCGCTTCGATTGCGGAATAAACGAGCGCCGCAAGAAGAAGCCCCATTATAACTCTCACCAATATATTCCTGATGTTAAGCGCCATAATTCTGCAACAACCTTATTCCTTGATCCCGCCGAACCTTCTTTCCCGCTTCTGATAATCTTTGATCGCCTGGAAGAGATGCTTTGCCTTGAAATCCGGCCATAAGACCTCGGTGATCCATATCTCCGAATATGCTATCTGCCACAACAAAAAGTTGCTTATCCTCATCTCACCGCTCGTTCTTATCAACAAGTCGGGGTCTTCCACACCGGTAGTATATAAGTTATCGGCGATCATCTTTTCATCAATCATAATATTGCGGTCATTTTTAATTTCACTCAGAATCTTCCTGAAACAATCCACAATCTCCGCCCTTCCGCTGTAATTAAGCGCCAGGCAGAAAAGCATCCCATCATTTTGCGCGCTGTCGCGTTCTGTTTTATCTATTTTCTCGATGATGTCCTTCCTCAAGCCCTCGCGCCTGCCTACCATTTTAAACCGGAGATTGTTATCGAGAACCGTCTTGTATTCTTTGTCAAGATACTGACTCAGTAGGTCCATCAGGGCTTCGACCTCGTCCTTCGGGCGGCTCCAATTCTCAGTGGAGAAGGCATAGAGGGTAAGCGCGGATACTCCTATCCTGGCGCAGGTCTCAACAATCTCTCTGACCGCTCGTGATCCCGCTCTATGCCCTTCGATCCTCGGCAGCCGCCTCTTCTTTGCCCATCTGCCGTTGCCGTCCATAATCACAGCTATATGCCGGGGCATATGATCGGGGTCAATTCCGGCTGGAAGTCCTCGCGTTTTTTTTCTTAGCATATTTTTACCGCAGAAAAGGAATATTAACATCAACCTGATTGCATGACAACCTGCAAGAGAACAACCCGAAAAAAAATAATCGCATTTGACTGCTAATCAAACTGTCCATTATAATGAAAATATTATGAGTGAAAAGATGAAGAAATTTCCACTGTTTCTATCGGTGATCATATTGATCCTTTTGAATCCAACCGGCAGCTCGGCTGATGAATCATCGCAAGTTGGCGATAATAAAGGTCCTCTTCTTACGAATAATCTTTATCCGTTTTATTTGCCATACATCAACCTTCTCCCAGAAAACGCCCAATCACTCGGAGCTGGTAACGTTCGGCTGATCATCGCCAATAATTACGCGAACACATTCAACCTCGATCTCGATGGAATGGGCGATGGCATGCAGTTCGATATGGACCTGGAGAGCCTCCGCCTGGCGATAAATCTGGATGTCGGCGTTAGCGATAGACTCGATATTGGATTGGAAACTGCGTACGTTTATGAATACGGCGGGTTTTTTGACCCTGTCATACAAGGATTCCATAAACTATTCGGTTTCCCAAACGCCGGAAGGAGCAAAGTTGAAAATAATCTATTTCGTTTGAAGATTCAAAACGCGAACGGAACCTGGATAGATCTGCAGACGCCGGTAAGCGGAATTGGCGATATCACGTTGAAAGCGAAACTCAACATTATCAACGCCGGGAAAAAAGGTTTTTATCTGGCGATACAGCCAGCTGTTAAAATTCCGGCCGGCAATGAATCCTTGCTGCTGTCGAACGGCAAAACGGACTGGGCTGTAAACCTGCTTGCGGAAAAAACAGGCTACAATTATGGAATCTATATAAACATCGGATGGATGCACGTCGGGAAACCGGAGAATCTGCAGATTTTCGATTTTACGGAAGACCTTTTCAGCTATATGATCTGTTATGAATGGCTTATAAGAGGCGGATGGTCGCTCTATATCCAGGCTGACGGCAACAGCAGTCCTTACATGAGCGGGCATAAACGCCTTGACGATCAATCCGGGACGATAAATCTCGGATTCAAATATGAGATCGCGGAAAAAGCCTTGCTGCAGATAAGTTTCGCGGAGGAATTTTTCACTTTCGCAACAACAGACGTTTCCTTGATGATTGCGATGACATTCATATTGTGATATTCAGCGCTTTACGGAATATTAAACCCAGCGGCAATAGAGCTATCTGAGACATTGAAAAAACTGACTATAATAATAATCAATTACAACACAAAAGAGCTCCTTAAAAAGTGCCTGGATGTCCTCGACGTAAAAAATATTCCGGAGGATTACAACATCATAGTATTAGACAATAATTCCCCGGATGGCAGCGCAGATATGGTGAAAAAAATTCCCGGGAGGTTCGAGGTTGTGCGCCTCGAGGAAAATAGAGGTTTTCCTTACGCCGCAAACATCGGGATAAAAAAAAGCCCATCGGAGTTCTATCTGATCCTCAATTCGGACACCGAAGTAAAGCAAATTCAACTTGCCGGGATGCTGAGATTCATGTCGGAAAACCTGGAAATCGGCGCGATGACGCCTTTTCAATTCAACAATAGAAACGAACCTCAATTAGCATGGGGATGTTTTCCGACATTCACTTCAGAGATTGGAAGAAAGATTCTCCAGGATGCCCTGGATAACGGAAAAAAGTGGGCGCAACGCAAGCTTCGTAAACTTCAGGAACCGTTCTTTGTCAATTGGGTGGCAGGCTCTACAATGCTTTTGAGGAATGCCGCGCTGCAGAAAGCCGGGCTTTTTGACGAAAACTTCTTCATCTTTTTCGAAGATATAGACCTGTGTACAAGAATACGCGGTTCCGGCTGGAAGATTGCCGTCTGTCCGGGTATAAGAGCCATACATCACAGAGGGGAATCTGCAAAGACGGATTCGATAAATGCCTCGCTCCATTACAGGCGCAGCCAGCTGTACTTCTGGAAAAAACATCACAACCGCCTATCGTTTTTAATGATGAGGACTTGCCTGCTTTCCAAACTCCGGATAAAAAAATATTTAATCCCGATCAAGATATTGATGTCTAAATCCAGACAGGCAAAATTGCAGAGAGCAAGAGAAGGCTTACTCAAATCCATAAACTTGATTAAAACATATAAATAAAAATGAAAAGCGAAAAAATCCAAATTTTGCAGATCATAAATTCCGCCCAGCACGGGGGCGGGGCGCGGCATTTATATGACCTCGTCTCCGGGCTTCCGAAGAGGGACTACGAATTTCATATCGTCATCTCGCCCGATGGCCCTTATACGGAAACCTTCCGGGATGCCGGTTTCAATGTGTATGAAATTGATATGATGTCCGGAAGGTTTCAATCCCGGGCGATCAAATCAATATCCCGGTTGATCGAAGAGTTGAAACCAATGCTGATCCACGCCCATGGCACAAGAGCGGCCTTTTTCGTCGCAAGGGGAAGGAAAAAAACCGCTCATTTTCCTTTCATTTATACTGCTCACGGCCTTTCTTACAACAAAAACAGCGGTTTATGGGTACGGGTATTCAACAGGCAGATCGAAAGATACATCTGCAGTAAAGCGGATAAAATCATTTCAGTCTCTCCCACGGACGGCAGAGAAATGGTTGAAAATGAAATCGTCAGCAGGAAAAAACTGAAGATAATCCGGAACGGTATTGACCTGAATCGGTTTCTCAAATTGAAAGGCAGAAATAAGAACACGCAGGTGATAGGTTGCGTGGCGAGGTTGACCGAGCAAAAAGGGATAAAATACCTCATCGAAGCATTGTCTATCCTCAAATATGTTTATAACATCGAAACGAGAGCGATCATAGTCGGCGACGGACCGCTGAGCGCCAAACTTAAAATACTTGCGGAAAAATACGGTGTAAACGACCGGATCGAATGGATTGGCGCTGTTGACGATCCTATTGATTATTATAAAAAATTCGACATTTTCGTCCTTCCTTCATTATGGGAAGGGCTTCCTTTGGTTCTAATAGAAGCGATGGCGTCCGGAATCCCGGTAATCTCGACGGATACGAGCGGTGGTCTCGACATCGTCAAAGACCGCAAGAACGGCCTTCTGATTCCGAGAGGGAGCGGCGAAGCGCTTGCATACGCGATACAGGAGCTTTACGAGAAACCGTCCATGGCAAAAAAGATCGCCGTTTCAGGGAGAGAAGAGGCTGAAAAAAAATACTGTCTAAATAGATTTCTGAACCTAACTGACAGTTTCTATCGGGAAACCGTCCGGGAAACGAACCGGAAAAAAGTGTAGGATTGAGCAAGGTTTAAGTGGAAGGGCGGAGATTTTTCAAAATGAGTTTATGAAGAATGAAGCAATCGTACATAACTTCTTTCTTGGTCAAATAGCTCGCAACTCCGAGCGCCTTCGCAGAGTTTTTAATGAACTCATCTTCATATGCTGAGAGCATTATTACCCGGGCCTCAATATCGTCTTTAAGATAATTCCTCACAAGTTCAAGCCCGTTCGTGCTGCCGCCCAAATCATAATCCATGAGAATTACATTATAACTCTTCTTTCTGTCTCTGAATAAAATCAGCTTCTTTCGTGCCTGGTCAATCGTCGGAGCGCTTTCGATTTGATAATTGGGGTCAGCGCTCACAAGCATTGATCTTGTGAATTCAAGGTACTCCGCACTATCATCTATATGCAGTATTGATATCCCATTCATTAACATATTCCTATTATATAACGTGACTTTCATTCAAAGGTTCATAATTTCGCAGAAAAAATAGTTTTCAAATAGCAACCTTGAATTTTTAAAATCGTGGCTGGGTGCACTCTATGCTTGAGTTAAAAAAGCTTATTCACACACTAACAGGCTGCTACTCTCGCCCCTTTATTTCATTGTGCCTCTTCTGAAGGGCCAATATTATCCTTTTTCGCAGGATTATAAAGATAAAAAAAGGGCGGCTTGAAGCCGCCCTGTGTTGCCTTAGTATCTGATTTCCCAATGGAAATAGGCTTTCGTGGTACTCGCCAGATCTGCGTTCTCATATGATTTTATCTTGATATCAAGCATCGCCTGGACATTCTTGCTGAGTTGGTACCCGATACCGGCGATGAGAAGGTTTTGATTATTGCCCTCCACAGCATCCGACGGATCGAAGATGTCATACCTTCCAAGTATGGAGAACTGGTCTATCGTAATAGAACCGATTAACGAGAGAAGCGTTTTATTGATCTCCGACTGGTTCCCGACCATATACTCGGCACCGAGGCGTAATGTTGAATCCTTGTAATACACAGCGCCGGCATAGAAATTATCGTCGCTTTGAACCTCACTGACTTCCTGATTCAGTCTCAAATGGCCGAAGAAGTGAAGCGGAAAGCTTTGAACCGGGAAGAGTTCCAGAGTGGCTTCGAACGATTTTGCCGAATCCTGCTCCGCATCTCCGTTATAGCCTTCGCCGTTGCTAAGAGATACCTGATAGGAAACCATCTTTTCGAAGAGGCTCCCGAGCAGTGTAATGCCGAGATCGGATGATGTCGTCATTTTCCATGTTCCGGATGGGGTCTTCTCAATCCAGCGGTATCCCCACCAATCGTTCAAATAGCCTTCCCACGCGGTCGGATTCATGCCTATCCTGAATATCTGATTAGTCAAGCCCAGGGGGTTCTTGAATTCCACATAAGCATACTTGATGATCCCCGTCAAAGGGCCATCACCCTGCCTGAAGAAGTCAGGCGTAAGTCTGAATCTGATGTTATCGTTGTAGTTGTACTTGATGTCAATGTAGTTGCGGGTGATTTCAAAGGCATTGAAATCAGCACCAGTGCTCAGATCATAGACATAGTCAAGGTAGGAAAGAATCCCGATAGAAAGATCAGGTTTTTCCTGTTCCGTCTTTTCACCTGAAAAGGCAGCAATGTTACAAATGAACAAAATTCCCAGAAGCATGATAAAGGTTCGTTTCATTTTAACCTCCTTATGGTTTTTTTGACCTTCGTTGATTTGTTCTTATAGAAGAAACTTGGAGAAAATCTACCGTTCGAAGATTCGAACAATAAATTTCTCAGGTTTAATCCTCAATTAGTTATCCTTGATGACTCCGGTTTCCTGAATAATCTGTTCCACGCGGCGCTTCTCTTTTCCGCTGTGCGCCAGGTCCGCCGCTTCCTTGAACATTTTTCTAACATTATCGTTATAATAGGCAATCTCGTTGGCTCTGCCGCGTTGGTCGTTGGCAACCTGGGTTCTCATAATGTTCAGAAGGCCCTCATAGCTCTCGTCGGAAGTATAACGCCTCAGGATATACATCGAAACGTAGTGCTTGCAGTCCATACATTCGACGAAAACCCGTACAGGTTCCCCATCCTCAATAGTGACGATGTTATGAACATTTATTCCATGACAATTTGGACAATGTTCGTATTTTGCAGTTTTCATTCCAACCTCCCTACATTAGAAAAGATATTTCCACACAAACAATATATGCAGAATTATCGTAAAAACCATGAAAAGGAAAACAACTGTTCCCGCTTTCAGCATATCCTTGATCTTGATCATATCGGAACCGTAGGCTATGGCATTCGGAGGTGTAGAAACCGGAAGCATCATCGCCGAGGATGCGGCAAGTGCGATTGCTATGGCGCTAAGGGATGTATTGCCTGTGGACAAGCCGAGAACGATCGGCAGTACGATTGCCGCTGTGGACGTGTTGGACATAAAATTCGATAGCAACCCTGTGAAGAATGCGGCAATCACGAGCGCCAATGTGGCGGAAACTGCTTCCAAGCCGAGCTTATCTATCAACCAAATATCGAGCCCCGTTTTACTTATTGCGAAACCCAGAACGGTACCGCCGGCGATCAGGACCAATACGTTCCATCCGAGCTGTTGAAAATGGTCTCTCTTGAGCATTCCAGAGCCAAAAAGGAAAATAACCGGCAGCAATGCAACCTGGTATGACGATAATTTGTGGATCGGTGAAGTAAGCCATAACGCAACCGTGAGTAAAACCACGGCGATTGCGATGATTTGTTTCCTTGTGAGTTTTTCCACTTTGATGTCAATTTCAGGAAGAACTTTAACCTTACCGGGGAACATTTTATAAAGCAGGAAGATCATAAAAGCCATCGTTATGATCATTACCGGCAGACCAGCGATCATCCACTTGCCGAAAGAAATGTCCATTCCGATGTTCTTGAGCTGGCTGAGGGCTAATGCATTAGGCGGACTTCCGACCGGTGTTCCGATACCCCCGATGCTGGCGCCGAACGGAACGCTCAGAATCACAGCCTTTTTGAACTTGTCATCAGCATCCAGTTTCCGCAGAATAGGCAACGGAACGGCAAGCATCAGAGCAGTTGCCGCTGTATTCGACATCCACATCGAAAGAAAAGCCGTGACGGAAGCGATCGAAATGAGGAACAACAGCGGTTTTCCTGATGTTTTCTGAACAATTATTTTCGCTATCCTGTCGTCAAGCCTGTATGCCGTAATCATAGTGGCAATCGCGAAGCCACCCATGAAAAGCAACAGGACGGGGCTGAAAAATGATGCGGTGAAATTCTCGAAATTCACGCCTTCCATATATCTCGGAAGGATTACCCCCGCGAGAAATAATATTAGAAGCGATGTTACATACAACGGAATAGGTTCCGTTATCCATAACGCCGCGGCGAGCACGAATATCGCAAGTGTATAATTCTGGGCAGTCGTCAAACCTGGCACACGTAATAACACGATCAAGGTGAACAACACGAAAGCCAGAATCGTGAAAAGCAATTTCTTCATTTTATATCCTCCTCAAATTGCTATCCTACTTTGTCTATCTGTTTTGTAGCATAACTTCTTTCAAAAGTCATCTTTTTTTGAAAAGAAATCTTAGTAATTTATCTTAACCAGCGAACCCTTTTCCCAGTAGTAATGAAATCGGTAATTATTCAATTCTTTTCTGAATTTTTCTTCGTTATTAGTCATTACAGCATTCAAATTTTTTCCTGGTAAAAATAGTCTCAACAACGAATTGAAACCGTAAGAGACCGTGTTAGATGGACTGTCTGCATCGCCAACATCTTTGTCCAGGATCAGGATCGAACTCCCGGCGGGTAAAACATTGAAGGACCGGGTTGCTTTTTCAGTAAAACGATCGCTTGCCAGCCCTCGATCCCGAATAGCTGGCGTTTTTCCAGCAAGATAGACAATCCAACAGGCAAGGATGACGCAGGCAGCGGTAATGAGCGCCCTTCTTGTCTTTCCTGCATCACACAACGACCTGACGGCAAGATTGTAAATCACTACTGCAGCGGCTGAATGCAACCCGATCTGCGTGAAGTAAGAATAAAGATCCGAGCGGAATGGAATCGGGAGATAAAGTATTACAAACACGGCATACCACAGCAATCCCACATAAAAAATATTCCAGGAAGCAGCGCTTGAGACCTTCGCCGACGGTTTTTTAAAAAACACGACGATTAAAAACAAAGTGATAATTAATATTATGTCGAGCAACCCGCCACGCAGTATGTACTCGAAAAAATTCTTGAACCAAACGGCCGGATTCAACGAAAAACGGTAATAATCCGGGGCATCGAAAGGAGTGAAAGCGTCGCTCGAGCTGCGGAGGAAGATATATAAGAGGATAACAGGGATATAGATGAATGAAGAAAAAACCGCCTTCTTTATTCTTTTGCCCTGCTCAGTTCCGTCAAGACCGAAAAACGACAGAAGGAAAAGGAATAGCGGGGCGGCTATTGAGGATTCCTTTGACAAGAGAGCGCAGAAAAAAAAGATGATTGCGACCGAAAGATATATCGCTCGGCGAAAACCCTTTGATGAAGCAGTATTTCCTGTTTCACCATCCTTGAATGCCTTGAAGTGAAAAATGAACATTATAAGAAGAAAGAAGGTATAGAGCAACGCCGTTCTGCCGGAGATCCATCCGACCGCCATACGTGTCGCCTTCGCATTCAATCCGAAAAGCATGGCGATGATGAGAGCGTATTCGGAAGTCCGCTTGAACATCCTGAATAAAAAATATACAAGAATTATGTTCAGAAGATGCAATCCGAGGTTGAACAATCCGTACGGTAAAGGATCAAGCCCAAAGATTTCATATTGCAGCCCGAATGAAATCCCCACGAGCGGTCTGAAAAAACCTGTTGTTTGCGCAAAAGGCGCGGAAATGTCCGCCTTCCCGTCTTTCACGACGCTGTCAAGCCATATAAAGTCGTCTTTGATAAAACCTTTCCCAACAACAGGCGCATATAATGCGGCTACGATGGCCAGCAAAACCGCAAGCTGGATGAATTCCTGCCTGTAAAAATCCTTTCTTTTTATCATAGGTTTATTCATTCTCAACTCTCTGTTTCAGCGCTAAGCTGAAACGAGACCTATCAGGATGGATTTATACGCTTAATAAAAGGTGATTAAGAAATCCTTATTCTTCTTCTACTTGCTTCTTTTTGTGAGTGGCTATTACTTTTTCGGCAATCTGAGCGGGCACTTCCTCGTAATGGTCGAATTCCATCGAGAAGCTGCCCTGACCGCCGGTAATTGAATTCAAATCATTCTGATACGTCAGCATCTCAGCCATCGGAACCTGTGCCTTGATGGCTATCATCTCGCCAATCTGCTCCGAGCCTTGAGGTCTGCCGCGCCTGCCGGACAGGTTGCCCATCAAATCTCCCATAAACTGGGTCGGCGCAATTATTTCAACATTCATTATGGGTTCAAGAAGAATCGGTTGCGCAACTTCCATACCCGCTTTGAATGCAAATGAGGCTGCTATCTGGAAAGCAAGATCTGACGAATCAACCGGATGGTATTTTCCATCATATAATGATGCTTTGAAATCAATCATGGGAAATCCGGCAAGATAACCTTTAATGCGGGCTTCCTGGATTCCTTTTTCAACGGACGGTATATAATTTCTCGGAACAGAACCTCCGAAGATATCGTTGGAAAATTCAAAGTCTTTTCCTCTTTCCAGGGGTTCGAATTTCATTTTTACATAGCCGAACTGTCCACGGCCGCCGCTCTGCTTCTTGTATTTACCCTCGACATCGGCTGTACCTTTGATCGTCTCAAGGTATGGAACCCTCGGCGGATGGAGAATGACATCAACTCCGTAATTTTTCTTTAATTTGGCGATGATAATCTCTATGTGCAGCTGCCCCATTCCGCTGACCAATAACTCCTGGGTTTGCGTAGTCCGTTCGATTTTTAGAATAGGGTCTTCCTCGCGCAATTTCGCAAGAGCGGTGGATATCTTTTCTTCATCGCCTCTCGACTTGGGCTCGAGAGCAAATGCAATTGCCGGTTTCGGGAAAATGACAGGCGGATATGTGATGGGGTTTTCTTTTACCGATAATGTGTCCCCAGTTTGTGTTTCCTTCAGTTTCGCAACCGCTGCGATTTCGCCGGCCACCGCTTCTTCGATGGGAGCCGATTCCTTGCCCTGCATTTTCAACAAACCGCCGATCTTTTCCTGTATTCCGCGCGTCACATTATAAAAACTGCTGTCGGATTTCAGGCTTCCGGAATATACCCTGAATAGTGTTATTTTACCGGTGTAAGGATCGGCGATCGATTTGAAGACAAATGCCGAAAATGCGCCGTTTTTATCGGACTTGATTTGAATCTCCTCCTTTCCGTCCCCCTTTGTGGCGGTGAACGGACCCGCGTCAGCGGCTGTCGGGAAGATTTCGGTCAGAGTGCTCAGAATTTGATGCCCCCCCTTGTTCTGGGTGGCAGCAGATATCATTATTGGAAAGATATTTCTTTTTCGAATAGCGATCTTCAATCCTTCGATGAGATCCTTCTCATCAAGCGTTCCGGATTCGAAGAATTTTTCCATCAGTTTTTCGTCGCTTTCCGCAACCATCTCATCAAGCTTCGCGCGATATTTTTTCGCTTCGTCCATCATCTCCGGCGGGATATCCTTAGTCTGGGCTTTTCCGCTCAGGTCTTCAGGATAAACATAAGCTTTCATTTTGATCAGATCTACAACACCCTTGAAATCTTTTTCCCTGCCGATAGGCAGCTGTATCAGGACTGCCCGGCGGTCAAATTTCTTCGTAATGCTATCGAGCGCCCTGGTATGGTCAGCGTTATCTCTGTCCATTTTTGTAATGACGAATCCTCTGGGAACCTCGTACTCCCTGCAGAATTCCCATACCTTTTCCGTTTGTATTTCAACTCCATTGACAGCGCAGACAAGAATCAGCGCTGAATCCGAAACCCTTAGAGCGGACTTCGCGTCATAAATAAATATATTATAACCCGGCGTATCCAGAATATTGATACGCTTATTATTAAAGTCGCAATAAGCAAGCGCGGACCTGATTGATATCCCCCGGCTGATTTCTTCTTCGTCAAAATCGGTGACAGTGTTCCCTTCAGATACTTTCCCGAGCCTGTTAACCGCGCCAGCATTCTGCAATAACATTGATACAAGAGAGGTTTTTCCGCTCGCGCCGTGCCCAACAACCCCGACATTTACGATTGCGTCAGTCGAAAATAACTTCATTTCCTAATGCCCTCCTAAACGTACGTATCCTAATGAAAGTTTGAAGTTTAGCATACCCCTTTTTCATATTCAAGCGCAGAATTGAATTCCCCAGATTCTTACGCAAAGAAATGATGATGTTTGGGAGGCGGTGAATTTTGTTATTGAAAGATGATCTGGGTATTATTTTTAGTTTCGAGCCGGATTCCAAGCAGCTATGAGATTTTCTCACGCGGCCGGATCGCTCAGTGTGATATATTGGTAGTCTCAATCCTTGACCATCGCGGGCAACAGTTGAGTAGGTTTTTCGTCTCCCCGATTTTTACAAACCTGACATTACTAAAAATGTGGGGGTTGTTAAATCCTTAGTTATTATTTAGGTATATTACTGAATAATCTGACATTTATAATAACATCAGGCGTTCACGACTATTAATATCAGACTGTCATAATCTCTTTCCGTTTTTTCTCGATGCGATCTTCCACCTGTTTGATATGGTCGTCGGTTATCTTCTGGACCTCTTCGAGGCCACGGTGTTCGTCGTCCTCTGATATTTCCTTGTCGGTTTTCAGCTGCTTGATCAGGTCGTTCGAGTCGCGGCGGATGTTGCGGATGGAAGTTTTGCCCTCTTCGCCGATATGTGAGATTTTTTTGGCAAGTTCCTTACGGCGCTCTTCGGAGAGTGGCGGGATGGGAAGGCGGATGAGGCGGCCGTCGCTCCGGGGATTGAGGCCGAGATCGCTCTTCAGGATGGCTTTTTCAATCTCCTGTATCTGGGAGACATCCCAGGGTTGGATGAGTATAAGCGCCGGCTCCGGTGTGCTTAGCGTTGCCACCTGGTTCAGAGGCATATCCATATTGTAGGCATTCACGCGGATGCCATCCAGGATCGAGATGCTGGCTTTGCCCGTGCGTATGGTCGAAAGCTGTTTTTCCACAGCCTGCAAGCTAGTGTTCATTTTGACTTTGGTTTCTTTAAAAATATCTTCAAGCATTTTTCCTTCCTCCTGCTCATCAAACCTTGTTTGTTATCAGCGTTCCGATTCCCTCTCCCTTCACGGCTTTCAGGATGTTGCCCGTCCGGTTCAGGTTGAAAACGATGATATCCATGTTGTTTTCCATGCAGAGAGAGACGGCTGTCACGTCCATAACCCTCAGGTTGTTGTCTATGACATCGAGGTAGGTGATGACGTCGAACTTTTTTGCGTCCTTGTGGACGAGCGGGTCCTTGTCATAAACCCCATCCACGCGGGTGGCTTTGAAAATGATTTCGGCTTTGATCTCCGCCGCCCGAAGCGCTGCTGCGGTGTCCGTGGAGAAGAACGGATTGCCGGTCCCGGCGGAAAAGATGATTACGCGTTTTTTTTCGAGGTGGCGTATGGCGCGGCGGCGTATGTATGGTTCGGCAATGGCTCGCATCTCTATCGCCGAAATGACTCGGGTGTAGATATTCCGCCGTTCAAGCGCATCCTGCAGCGAGAGGCTGTTGATGACAGTGGCAAGCATCCCCATATGGTCGGCAGTCACCCGCTCCATCCCCTTAGCGGCACCATGTATTCCACGGAAGATGTTCCCTCCGCCGATTACAATCGCAATCTCCACACCGAGGGCATGAAGAGATTGAATTTCGTCCGCAATGATATCCTGGATATTCGGGTCAATACCATAACCCTGCTCCCCCATCAGGGCTTCTCCGCTCAGCTTCAGCATTATTCTTTTATATTTACACAAGTCGCCGTTCATTTAAATTTGCCCGCTTTTCGTCCCGGATTATAGCACAGCCTTAAAGCCAAATTAAGAGCGGAGGCGGGATATTCGGAAAATTTAATGGGATATATGATTTTAAGACGGGGCAGGTTGCTGCAGTGCTTTTATTCTCATATTATCGCCAATCACGGCGCCTCTCAATATTCTTCTTTACAATTTACAGGCAGATGATAAGCTATGGGATATGCGATTAGCATCATTATTAATGCAATATAGGAAAAGAAATAGTAATGAAAAACCGGACAAGTGAAGAGATACACAGATTTCATATCCCTGTAATGGGCACTGGTTTTACCATCGATACGCCGCTCAAGGTCGCAAAATATGGAATTTCCTCCGCTGTTGCGCTGCTCGACGACGTGCTGATAGAGCAGATGAGAAGGTTTCATTCCGAAAAAGAGGGAATCCCGTTCACCGAGATCAAAAAGACCGATAGGGATTTCAGGGCGAGGAGAATCACCTCTTATCTTAACCTGCTGGATCGCATTGTGAAACGGCAGATTGCGAATCTGAAAAAGACCCCGTTTATCGCCGGCAGCGAGATAACCCGCTATTTCGAGCTTCTTCCCGATAACAGATTACGGAAAGAATATGAAAAAATGCAGCGCGAGGAAAATCCAATCATTAAAAAAGAAATTCAACGCCGGCTGAGAGAACGGGTCACGGCGGGAGCCATAGATGTCAATATTATGACGAAGTGCGACGGGGATATCTATAAAAAGGGCAAGAAACTGCCCGCTTTTTATTCAGATGCGATGTCCGCTCTCCGGGGTTTCGCAAAAAGCAGGCTTTCTTCATCAGTGGTCTTCTCCGCCGGCCTGAACCAGCGGTTGTTCACCTATACCGCAGAATTCAATGATTTCCTGCCTGACAGCGATGGCAATTTGAAAAAGAAAATCATCCTCAAGGTGAGCGACTACCGTTCCGCCGAGGTACAGGGAAAGATGCTTGCGAAGCGAGGGCTATGGGTCTCGGACTTCAGGGTCGAATCCGGCCTGAATTGCGGCGGCCATGTTTTTGCCGGCAAGGGCCATCTGCTTGGGGCGACCCTCGAAGAGTTCAGGACGAAGCGCGCGGAATTGAACAATATGCTATTCAACATATATTCCGAGGCGCTCATTTCAAGAGGATTGAACAAGCCTGAGAAACCGCCGGTTTTGAAAATATCCGCCCAGGGGGGAATCGGCACGAATGAGGAAAACGATTTCCTCATCAACTATTACAATCTGGACGAGACCGGCTGGGGAACCCCGTTCCTGCTGATACCGGAAGTAACCAATGTTGACGAATATCTGCTGAAGAAACTTATCAAGGCAAAGAAGAGAGATGTGTATCTGAGCAATTCGTCGCCGCTCAATGTTCCGTTCTGGAACCTCAGAAACTCCGCCAGCGAAAGGGCGCGAAGGCTGAGAATTCGAAAAGGAAACCCGGGCAGCTCTTGTCCCAAAAGATATGCTTGCTTCAACACTGAATTCACTGATGTTCCGATTTGCACTGCATCGCGAAAATACCAGATGCTGAAACTCGAGGAATTGAAGGACAAGGTGCTGTTGAAAAAACGCCAGATGAAAGCAAGATTGAGAGAAATGTTTCAAAAATCCTGCCTGTGCCACGATCTGGCCGGAGCGGTGACCATAAAAACCGGTATAGACAAGAAGGTGACGCCGGCGATCACGACAGGACCGAATATTGTGAATTTTTCACGGATTATGTCGCTCGATGAGATTGTCAACCATATTTACGGTCGCAGACCGCTTCGCTTGAAACGCAAGAGAAAGCATATGTTCATCACCGAGCTAGCCCTGAATATTGAAAAAATGAAAAAAGATATTCGTGATTTCAAGAAAGGGCTGCTGCCGGACGCGCAGAAACAGATCAGGGAGTATAAGGAAAACCTCGCGGCTGGGATCGAATACTATCGGAATCTTGCGGATCAGTTCGTCGGCAAGCATAAAAAGCGCTTTCTCGCCGACCTCCAAAAAATGGCTGATGCCCTTGAAATGCTGACAGCCGAAGTGCCGGTCTAATCGCTGAACGATTTCGGGATCAATTGCCTCCCGCTCGATCCAAACCTCTGAATGGTTGTGGCCCTTCGAAATATTCTCGAATATGACAACTTATTATTCCGCCGACAAGTTGTATATTAGTCTTTTCTTTATTTCCTACCGAGCAGGCGTGGAATCCAGCTGCCGGTTCTGGTCATATATTCCTTGTATGCCTTGCCGAACTTGTTTTCGAGGATCTTCTCTTCGTAAGAAGCGATGTAATTATAGAAGATGAAGATGACAACAAACATAATGAGAGAAGCGAGGGATGCTGTTGCAATCGCCAGGCCGAGATAGGTCAGGATAGCGGCCATATACATCGGGTGGCGTATATATTTATACGCTCCGCTGTTCACGACATAATCCGGCCTCTTTTCGCTCTCGACGACGAAATGGCTCGACCTGAAAAGAAGAAGCGCCACAATGAAGAGCAAGCCGAATAGCGGAAGACGGATATACAGCGACGCATATCCCTGCGGAAAAGTCATCTTCTTCAGGAAGAAAGAATCCGATACCCAGACAACCATGAAAAGGAAGAAGAGTATCAACTGCCCTGCATCTCCGAACGGATGCTCCCCTTTTTTCTCTTTCATCGCGGCATTATGGCTCATTTTTTCTCCAATCTTATATATTATTATAACAATCTCTGAGATCTTCTTTATTTTATCAAACTCCTCCATTTTCAAAAAGATCAATCCCTGCAATCGGGACGCTGCTGATAAACCGGAGAGAGGATACATCACTGAAGTAAGAGAATCATTGATCTATAGTTCATCCTCACCGGCGTGCCGTCCCGGAAGAAAAATTGGAGCGCTGAAATCAGGGCAGCTCCAGGAAGAATAATGCTGAATGCCGATGATAATAATTTCATCCGCATCCTATTCCTACGTTTGAAATCGAATTCAATTCAGAACTTGTTTTAATCCCGATTAGCAAATAGGATATCTGTGAAATTCAACATTTTATATGTGACAGGAGGTATCCGGTGCAAAAGGACATAAGAATAAGCCGCCTTGTGGAATTGTGCTACACGAACGCAAGAGAGAAAGGGTTCTGGGACGCAAGCCAGAACATCGCCGAAAAGATTATGCTCGTGGTAACCGAGCTCGCTGAAGGAGTTGAGGCATACCGTCATGGAAAAGTGAGCGGCGAGAAAGATTCGCTCGCGGAAGAACTCGGCGACGCAGTGATTCGCATCTGCGATATCGCGGGTTATCTCAAGATTGACCTGGAAAAAGAGATTTTGGATAAAATCGAGTACAACCGATCCCGGCCCTATCTGCACGGAAAAAAATTCTGATCGCCTCCCGCGCATTCTTATTTAGTTCAAAGCTTGATGACGAATCGCATTTAAAATAAAAAAGGGAACGGAAAGCTCCGTTCCCTTGATCCGTCTATAGCGCTTATACTATTTCTTGACGTATTTCAGCGCTTCCTCCGCGCCTTTCAGCATCGGCTCGATGGAAATCTCGCTGCCGACAGCATTCTTCATCCAGAGCTGCGGGATGATGATGCCGGCGGAACACATTCTTTCCATCTCTTGTCCCAGGTTTTTGCCCTGAAGGTATTGATGGATCTGGTATTCGATGATATGCCCGAGCGGATAATCTGGAAGATAGAGCGCACCGTCTATCATATGCGAATATACCGCGAGGATGACTTCATCCTTCGAATCGAAAATATCCGCATAGTATTTGTTCCAAACCTCTTTCGCTATTGTCAGAACAGCCTGTTTGAATTCGGCCGGCGTGGCGTTCGGATGATCATACAGCCAGTTCCATGCTCTTATATCCACAAGAGCGACGCCCATTATTTCATATGACTGCCAGACGCTGTTCAGGGCTTTCATATATTTCGCGTTCGAGTCTTCATTTTTCACACCGAGGACATCCATATCGCGTTCCTGGAAAACAAAGGCAAACGCCTCTGTGAACGCCGTGTTCGGTATGCCGTGGAGCGTGTAATAATCAACCTTGTGCAGGGTAAGCGTCTGCTCCACGCAGTGTCCCAGCTCATGCATCGCGATATTGAAACCCTTGTAATTCATTCCGCTCTTCGGGACGCGGGTTCTTAGGAGCTGTTTTTCGGCTCTCGATTCAGATCCCCACGCATGGCCGGAGCCGCGCGCAGGCTCGACAAGAACCTTAGGACCGATGAAGTCCGCCATCTCCTTCGTGAAACCTACCTTCATCAGGATATTCGGAATATCGTTCTGGAAGGCTTCAAGCGTCGGATATTTTGCCGTCACGATCTTGTCGAGTTCTTCTTCTTTCAAACCGCCGGAGCCGGCGCGGAAACCGTTGTACCAGATATCGTAGGGCCTGAGCTCACGGTCGAGACGCTTCTCGATGATCTTCGCAATCTTCCGGACTGTCTTCGACGACATCAAATCGGTGAATAGCTTCTCAACCTGGGCTTCGGGGATTTCCCTTTCCCTCTCGAATTTTCTCTTCATATGCGTGTTCAGCTCAGGGTTGTAGGGATCGAGGAGTTTCGCAGCTTTGAATGTGCTCAGGAAAACCTCATAACGGATATCGGGTTCCGCTTCAGCTTTCACCTCTTTTCCGTCTTTATAAACTTTGTTCTTAATGGGGTCCCACTGGAATTCGTCCTTATTGACCATTGCGGCAGGAATTTCCTGCTTGATGATCCGATTCATAACGGCGAAGATCATCTCCTGTTTCTTGAACCCTTCCGGATCCGCATACCTCGCCTTGAGTTCGTCTCTTATTCCCCAATGGCTGATGAGCTTCATTTCCGCCGGAAAATAGGTTTTGCCTTTTGCGTCAACCAGTTTGCCCATATAAATGTTGTAGTCGGAGATGTAAGCATCCGCCCTTATAAAGATGGAAAACACCGCCTTGTTGATCTCTGCAGGGATGCGGTTCGTGAACGAATCGCCGAGGCGGGTATACGCCCATTCCTGACGGCTCCAGCCTGGGCCGTGCTGTGTTTTTTCTGACAACGAATAATATGGGAAATTCAAGCCGATTATGAACGCCAGCTTATTACTGAAAAAATCGTCAGAGAGATGAGCGGCGGGGTTAAACTCGCCGAATAGCATATCAATCGGCATAATCTCGCCCCAATCGAGATCAAGAGGCCGCTTGAAATCCAGGGAGATTTTAAGCAGGTTCCCCGTCAAGGTTTCATAGTTCCTCTGAATTCTGTTGAAAACTTTATCCAGAATTTCGGGAGAACCGATGAACGCTTCTCCGCAGAATTTCGTGAAATCTTCGGCCTTGCCGTCCTCTTCGCGCCATAGCGAAGCGACCCGATCCACGCCTCTTTCAATTCTGAACCTCTGGACCTCGCCGTATTTGGCAAGCAAAGACGATTTCACATCCGAGATGGTCTTTGTATCTATAAACATCTTGATATCCTCTGCCGAAATTGCCGCAGCGAAGATGACCGCCGCAACAATTAATAGCAAACTCTTAAGTTTTATCATTTATCCCTCCTGAAAACCGCTTACAAGTTTATATGACAGGGCGATATTTTCAAGGAAGATTTTTTGTCCCACAAAATCTGAATACTTCCGGTTTTTCGCCCCCCCCCTAATAGCGGAGTGTCACAAGACCGGATTGTAATTATACATTTTCGGTGCTTATTGACGCTTTTTAAACATCGCGGCTGCCAGCAAAGCGATAAGATAAAACATAATTCCAAGAATATAGGCAAAATTGAAGCCTTTGACGATGGCAAAATATGTTACAAGCACGGAGCCGAGCACGGAAAAAGACCCGTTGAGCGCCCATGCCCACGGGATCAGTTCTTTGTTACCCTCATCGAGATATTTGATGCCCAGCGGCATCGGCATACCCATCACAAAAGCGGGAATCAGGAGAAGGATTACCGATATGATCGTTCTTATAAAGGCAGGCAGGCCCATCAGCGAATAGAAAAGAGGGGTAACAGTAAACAGAAATATGATATGGATCAACACAACCGCCGGAATAGATTTAAGGATGAGCGGTTTCTTTTCCGCGCGCGCCCATCTCTCCGTGAACCGGCTTCCCACTCCGCAAAAGACAAGAAGGGAAAACAGAACCACCGACAAGGCAAAAACCGGATGGCCCAGGAAAAGAATAAATTTCTGCATCAATGCCATCTCTATGAAGATGAATCCCAAGCCCAGGAACGAGAAATAAGTCAGCGGGGCGATTGTATGGAGAAAACCCTTCCCTGCTTTTTTCTTCTTCCAAACAAAAAGCGGTATGATGATGACAAGAAAGACCAGGAGCGAGATCCACAACAGGAAATATTGAAGGCTGCTCACCCCTTTGTTGAAAAGAATTTTGCCTTTGAAGAAGGAACCCTTTCGGAGAGAATCACCGATAAAGCTCGCCATATTTTTATGTTTTTCCTTCTGAAAGAAAAACGGTTTGTCGTCGTATGTCGGAGAGATATCGTAAATATAACCGTCCGCGAATTGTATCCTTGCATCCGGTTTCCCGCTTAAGTATTGTCCTATCGGGTGGTTTTCATACCTGTTGATCGGATCCCATAAAACCCAGAATCCTCTCTCCCTGCACCAGTCGTTCAACTTCGCGATCTCTTCTGGACGCCATGGGGTCTTTTTAAACAGAAAATTATTCAAATTGGCGGTCGATACCATCATAATATAATTGGAAACATCCCCTATTCCGGCTTTCTTCGCCATTTCGTTCGCTACGGTGGCGAGCCTTACGGACTCGGAATCCCAACGTTCGATGCTTAAAATGCCATTAGCGGCCAAGTGATTATAGAAATCGGTGAACGCCTCGACCGTATAAAGATTGTTCTCGCTGAGGTTATACGCTCCAGCGCTGCTTGCCGCCCACGTATCCACAAGCGATGCAAGAATGACATCATATTTCTCCGCGGAAGACCTGATGGAACTTCGTGCGTCGTTTATCTCCACGAAGACCCCGGGATATTCGTAGATGCCGCCGGAGTACTCCTTGAACGAACCTAACATAACATCATTTACGATTATGGGATTAATCTCCACAGCGTCAACTTTCTTCGCTCCTGCAACGAGCGCAGTCGCAATATCGCGCCCGCCGCCGGGACCGATTATAAAAGCTGTGGGCTTTTCGTTGAAGATAAACGCCGTGTAAGTCAGCTCCCATTTGAGATAATCCGCCGTCTTTGTGACGCCCCGGAAATTGATGATAGGGGTCGAGGCAAGTGCATCGATATCCATATAGATGCTGTCCAGAACATCCCCTTTATACTGCCTGCTCAGGCTCCAATCCCGGTGATACTGATCGTAAACCGAAACACAGCTGAAGCTGTTCCATTTTTCCAACAAAACCTTGTTCATATCGATTTTCCTTCCCTTGGGATTCATCACCCTGACGATCTTCAAATCGTTATTCACGACTCCGCATACGAAAAACGCCAACGAGAGAATCATGAGAGATTTTCTGAATAGATCAGTCGTCTTTTTGCTTCGGCTATAAAAGAAGAAAAAACCCGCCGCTGTGGCGACAGAGGCAACGATGAAAACCGCCGAGGGTGCATCGAAAAGGTTAAGCACCGCAAGTATAATAATGCAACCGAAGCCAGCGCCCAAAAGATCTGAAAAATAGATTCTGCTTACCTTGCCCGCAAAATGGGTGAGGCCAAGCGTGATTGCAAGTCCTCCGAAAAAGAAGGGAACCGCAGAGATAAGATACGAAATAATGAGAAGCCTCGCGCTCAGTGGGGAGTATTTTTCCGCGATTTTGAAATGAAGTTGAATCACGACTCCTGCAACCGACGTAAGCGCGAGCAATAACGCCGCTATCGAAAGGTGAATCCTGGTCCTTGCGGCTTTAAAGATGCGCGGTAAAAGGTAAACCGCGACGCCGCTTAAAGCCCCTCCGAATATGGCAACTGAGATCGCCATAAAAGCGAAATGATAAAAAAGTGTTACCGAATATATCCTGGTCAGCAATATTTCCAGCATCAAGACGGAAGCGGAGACGAGGAAAATTCCGGTATAGACAGGCCTGTATTCATCGGCCTTCTTTGCAATTTTAAAGAACGACGGAAAAGCAGTTTTCACTTTTCCAAAAAAGGAGAAAATGATACGCAAAAAAACCAGGACTGCAAGAATTTCAAAGAAAAGGCTTATCCTTTCATTAATAAAGGAAATTCCGGTTATTCCGAAACCTCTGAGGAAACCATTGATGAATATCAAAATTGCCGAAACGGATATACAAATATCAAGCAGCAAGAAGGGAGCGCTTCTTTTTTTCTTTTCATTTTTCATTATAATTTCCTGAGTAATAATATGAACAAAATATAGAAAAATACTGCAAATCTGTCAATTATTGCCGGCTTAAAAATCAGTCAAGCCCGGAATAATATTTGGTTATTCCTAATGCTTAGCGCTAAAGACTTAGCCCTGCGACCGAATGATATCAATCGGCAGATCAGATGGCTTCTAAAGCCTTAACGCAGCAATCAGAGCGGCCTATTTTTATCCAGGTAGCCACCGCCCTTTTTCTCGAGGATTTTCAGCCAGCTTGCGAAAATCACACCCAGAATGCCGAGACCGGAAAACATTATCATCGCCGGTTTATAAGAACCATAATGGTCTCTGATCCTTCCCGCAAGAAACGGGAACAAACCAAGACCGATATTTTGGATCATCGCAATTACCCCATAGGCCGTTCCCAGCTGTTTTTCCTTGACCAACCGCGGGACAGCCGGCCAAAGCGCCGCCGGAACAAGGGAAAAGGATAAACCTAAAATTATCATTGGTATTCGCGGATCTATGGAAGTGTATCCGATCGTAACATGGCACGGAACCATCAACGCCGCCCCGATTATCATAATCGTAGCCCGTTTTCCTATGGAATCAATAATGGCTCCGAAAATCCAGGTGGAACACATCGAAATCAATATAATGAGCCCCGTAAGCCTCGCAGCATCCTGGTTGGTCATTTTAAATTGCTCCACGAAGAAATCCGTGGAAAAGGCTGTGAAGGGGAAGATGGCGGAATAGAAGACCACGCAAAGCAGGCTTATCACCCAGAATGGTTTCGGGAGTCTGAAAACATCTTTAAGGGAGAATTTCTCAGATGATCCCGCCGATTCCTCCAGAATGGCTACGTATTTTCTTCTTTCTCCAATCCCGTCCAGCAGCCAATAAATGCCGGTGCTAGCCAAACCGAGGAAAGTAATTCCGGCTACGATCCAAAGCGTCGTGGAAGTGGATGTATGCTCCGCAATCCAGGGAAGCAGGAAAAACGATGCGTACGTCCCGGCGCGGCAGAGAAGCAGGTTAGCTCCGAAGGCTGTCGCAAGCATTTTGTTCTTGAACCACTTTGCGATGACCTTCTGCATCACGACGTAATAAGCTTCACAGCCGATGCCGAAAAGAAATCTGCCGCACAGCATCGCCCAGAACTTGGGGATCGTCACAATCAATGTCCCGAAAGCGAACATTGACGCAAAGATGATCGCCGCTTTCCTGACTCCGAGCTTGTCGGCGAGAACGCCGCCCATAACGGAGAACAGGACCGCTGAAATTGAATAGGCCGTATATAAAGCCAGAAAATTGGTCGAGGAAAATCCCATCTCAATGCGGAGGCGGGGAGCAAGCGCTCCGATTTCATCATAGGAAAAATAGCTGGTCATCGCCGCAAAACTGATCAGAAACAACGCAAGCAGCCCGAAAAAGAAGGCGCTGCGCATATCCTTTTTCATGTCCATCGAGGTTTGTGCCATAATTCAATGACTCCCGAATATAAAATTTGCTCTATTCGACATCGTTTCGATTCTTGGTCTTCCCCATCAATAATTGCAGCTTTCAATCCTACTGCAACTCCCGATCAAATGCCAACCGGGTTACTCGTCATACCGAGGAGCCGGCGCCGGGGGCTTTATACGAAAATCCATCTTTCTGAACCCCACCGGATTGTTGGTCTCCGCCAATTGCGAAAAATTGATCTTCTCCATAACCTCAGCGAGGAGGCTCGTATCTTCAGCCGGACTGACAGCAACCTCCACAATATAACGGTTCCCGATGAGCCCGATACCCCGGACTATATTTTGTTTCAGTTTTTGATGAATGTAAATATTCTCCCCGTTTATCTTGATCATTGAAAACCTATCGGTCTTGCCGCCTTCCTTCTCCTTCAGATCAACGTAAAAATAATAATCCCTGTATGCGAGAGGCTCATAATGAGCATCTATTATCTTAATGATCACTTTTTGATTGTTCTTATAATAAGTCCGTAACACCATTGGAAATTTATCCTTTTCAATCTGCGTCCAGGTTGCGAGATCCTTCATTCCGAGCCTGAACCCTTTGATCGTCGGCAGAAAGTTTTTCAAAACATTCGGATTCGTATATGAAACCGATTGACCGAAGATATGTAATACGGGAACAAAAACTAAAACAATACCAAGGATCATCGCATTTTTTTTCATAAAGTCTCTCCTTTTTAACTATTTTAGAACTCCCGGTAACATCCCGCTGATACCGGTGAGCTCGACATTGAAGCTGAATTTTCCTTCATTTCTCAAACCTATATTAATGTAATCATAGGAAAAAATCAGGCTAAAGCATTGATGATTGTACATTAAAGAAGCGTTGCCCTGCCATAAGGTATCATTCACGAAGTCATAAGAAAACTTGTAATTTAGATCGAACGTGTGCTCCAGAAGTCTGAACTTCCCGCTCGCGGTCAACAGGTTTGAAGCGATCCTTCCCTCTTCCAGGGCCAAAGTTTTGCTCCATTGAATATTCGAAATAATTTCAGAAGAGCTAAAACTGAAGCTGACACTAGAGCTGGCTATTGTGTTCGTATAATGGTCATATTCCAAACGGTTGGTGAAATTCAACAAATCTGTCGGTTTGATAGTCAGAGTGGAAACGAGTGGTGAAATGGTGGTGACTTCGCCGTTGATGAACCGGTTATATTGGCTGCCGTAGGAAGTTTTTATTTCAGGATCAAGAGATATATACTGGGTCAACTGCCAGGTCAGGATCTCTCTCGTTTTGAAAACAGCAGGGTTGATTCTCTGGTTTGCAATCAGCCGGTTCGTGAGATTTATCTTCAATTCGTTAACCGGTAGAACATAATCAACGCTGTCATAATAAATGATCCTGTCCGTGTTCGAAGGCTCTGATATGTAGTTGTATGAAATCGAAGGCTCGATCACATGTTTCAATTTATCGGCATATCCGAACTCCGGGGTGAAGTAAATCTTGTAGAAAGACGGGCCTATAATCTTCATATCAAGCTGGAGATAATCCCTCGCGAGCGGCTCTCCAGTAATTGTTCCATCCAAGAGATTTAATGAATCGGAATAATTGGTATATCTGTACAAAATACTGGGATTTAGTTTGAGCCACGGAAGACCGGTAAAGCTGGCGCCAACCTCGGATTTCATATCGTAGCGCTGATATCGGTAATCGACAACCGAGGTCGTCTTCTGTAAGTTAGCGTAATCCGCATCCAGGGTGATATATACCGGCGAATCGAAGAGCTTAAGCTGGTTTATTGAAATACCGGCGGTGGGGAGTTTGGCCTTCACGGTCGTCGTCTGCCCGCTTACGACGGATTCGTCGTAGTTCGTCACGACATCCAGCGTGACAGGACCGATCTTTTTCGACAAGCTGGCGTTGATATAATTGTTAGACCTACCCGTGATATTATTTATATCGTCGCTGTATTCTTGATTATATGTAATGTCGCTGGTAATTTTCCCGTTCAAAACAAGCTTCCAGCCGGAGATGTCCTGGCGGTGGTTTGCACTAAGGGTATATCTTACGGTATCGGTGTCTGACTCTTTAATATACGTCCCGGCAATGGAACCACCACTGTAAGAATCGAAGAGATACCTTCCCTCGATGCCGAACCCGAGCCCTTTTTCCGAATAGTAGTTGGCGGTCAGCGTAGTATCCACACTGCGGCTGATCGGAAGGAAGAAAGATTCACTGAACGTCGTTCCATAGAGGTCCGATGATCCGAACGAAGGAAACAGGAAGCCTGCCGTCCTGCCGGTCTCGCTGTCGAGCGGCAGGTAGAAGAATGGGATGTAAAAGATCGGGATATCCTTTATACGCATGAAGATATTGCTCATCGAGACATATTCGCCGGGGACAAGCCTCCCGCTGCCTACCTTCATTGACCAGCAGGGGGTTACTTGTGTGCAGGGAGTGATCTCCGCCGATTCCAACAGATAGGCCTTGTCTTTACCGCGCCTCAGAATCTCCGCACGGATTATCTGCTCTCCAGCAAAGACGAGAGCGTTATAAAAGACGCCGGTCCCGTCTATAAACCCTTCCATCCTCTCGCATGAAACGGTTATATCCTCCGATTGGACCGTAACGTTCCCCTCCGCCGTTATGAGACCCATGCTCCGGCTATATGTAACCTTATCAGCCTGAATATGTTGATCCTTGTAATAAATCTCGACATAGCCGGTCGCGACGGTTACCCCTTCCTCGGGCGAGAACACCGAATCCGCCTGGATATAAATCTCGTTGTCAGACCAGGTGATCAGGTTCTTATCATCTTTCCGGGATTCAGTTCCCTGGGCCGGAGCCTGCTGCTCTGCGGAAGCGACGAATGAAAAAACGTGAATAAGAAAAACCGTTAAAATTAAAATAATAACTCTTGCGTTTCTTATAAGCATGTTAAAACAAACCCGGTTAATATAACATAATCAACGCCCATAACCAAACCACAAGGATATCCTATCAAAGGTTCGCCGGTTATAAAATATCATGTCGGATATTTCGGGAGAAATTGCATTATAGCACTCCAATGGTCTCATACAATTCCATTAGTCAATCAAGCCCACTTATTCTTTCCCATATATATTAGAGATCTCTGTAAAATTATCGTTTCGCGGAAGGGAAAAGTGTCTTTATCACTCAGAAAAAATGAATTAAAAAGGGACTGTCTCAATTACTTATGAGACAGCCCTATTTATTCACGCCAGGAAAAAAGGATTATCTACCGCGGGGGTATGGACCCGGCTTGAACTCCTTCGGAGGGTTCTTCTTGAGGTCGTCCAGGAGGACCTGGACGGCCTTTTCGAGCTGTGTGTCGCGTCCGGCGACGTAATCGGCGGGAGTGATTTCAACCTCGATATCGGGCGCAACCCCGTAGTTCTCGATTCCGAATTCGCCATCTTCCGAGACATAACCGATTGTGGGTGATGTCATTCCTCCGCCATCCATTAGAGGCGGATAGCCGCTTATTCCAACCAGGCCGCCCCATGTCCGTTTTCCTATCAGCGGACCCAAGCCGCGTTTCTTGAAGTAATAAGGCAGAGCATCTCCACCGGAGCCTGCCCATTCGTTGATGATCATGGCCTTGGGACCGAAGATGGAGGCTGTCGGCGACCATTGCGGTTTGCCGTATCTCGATTTCCAGTAGTTCAGAAGAGGCCTGCTCATATAATCAACGATGTAATCCGCCGCATAACCGCCGCCGTTAAACCGCTCGTCTACAACGACCGCTTTCTTGTTCAGATGGGCATAATAGTAGCGGGTGAAATAATCGAACCCGGGGACAGAAGTATCGGGCAGATAGACATATCCGATTTTCCCACCGGACATCTCCTCCACCTTCTTTCTGTTTAGTTCGATCCATTCCCTGTGGCGCAAGCCCGCTTCGTTCGGGATGGGAACGACTGTAACCGCGCGCGCGCCGTCCAGGGTTGGTTTGGAATTCACCTTCAGAAGAATCTGCTTACCGGCGGTCTTCTCGAAGAAGGAATAGATGCTGTCGGTTCCTTTTATCGGACGGCCGTTCACTTCGAGTATATAATCGCCTGTTTTTACATTCACTCCCGGCTCGGTGAGCGGTGACCTGAGGTCGGGATTCCAGTTCTCGCCGCGGTATATCTTCTTTATCCTGTACAGTCCGTCAGCGGTCTCGTAATCCGCGCCAAGCAGGCCGCCGGGCACGGTTTCCGTTTTCGGAAATTCGCCGCCGAAGACGTACGCATGTCCGACGCAGAGCTCGCCGTTGATCATTCCAATCAGATAGTTGAGATCGTCCCTGTGCGAGATATATGGTATATATACCTTATATTGATTCCAGACGGCTTCCCAATCCTGTCCGTGCATACCGGGATCGTAGAAGAATTCGCGGTGAATCTTCCATGCCTCGTGGAGCATCTGGCCCCATTCGGCTTTCAGGTCGGAATAAACCTCCATCTCTTCAGTCTTGAGCTTTCCGTCTCCGGACTTCACCTTCTTGCCGGCATCAACGATGAAATATACGTTCGGCTTGGCAGAATAAATCATCTTCTTCCCGTCCGCAGAGACGGCATAGCCGTTCACGCTTTCCAGGATAACCTCGTCCTTGCGTTCCTTCATATCGTAACAATGAATGTTGAATACAAAATCAGGACGTTTTTGCTCAGCATAGTAAAATTTTCCTTCCTCGCCCGCTTGCAGCATATAGTACTCTCCGGCCGGAACAGGAATGGCGACTATGCGGTTTCCGATGTCAGCTACATCCACTTTAATGGGCTTGGGTTTTTCCTTTTCATCTTTTTTATCCTTATCCTTGCCGTCTTTCTTGTCGGTGTCCTTTTCCGCCTTCTTCTCGTCTTCCTTCAGCTTCTCATCATCGCTTTCGGGTTTAAACGGGGTGGGTTCGTCAGCAGAGAGGATTGCCGCATAGATCGAGGAAGTCGGGTTGTTCGGATATTCGGACATATCCGCCCATGCCACATCGAGACTCTTGTTCGTGCTTGCAGCAAAGTACAGGTATTTGCCGTTCTTATCGAAAGCGGGCGAATTCGCGTCGCTCATTCCGTCGGTGACGGGGGAGCTCGAACCGTCCTTTAAGGAATACAAAAAGAGCTGGTTCATAAAACCGTCCATCAGCTTCGTGTAAGCGATCCAGTTGCTGTCCGGCGCCCAGGCGGCTGTCAATGTGTAGTAATAGAAGCCTTTGAAATAGGTGTCAGAGGCAATCTTCACAACCTTTTTCTTCTCAATGTCCACGTAACTAAGACTCAACCGGCTGTCGCTGAAAAGCAACTTCTTCGAATCGGGCGACCAGATGGGGTTTTTATAATATGCATGTTCATCCAATTCAATTATTTCAGGCTTCTCCCTGCCCTCCTGGTCTGTTATAAACAACGCATACTCGCCGTTATTTTCCGAAAAATAGGCGATCTTTTTCCCGTCCGGAGACCAGACGGCATCGCGTTCCATGACAGCGGGAGTGCGTGTAAGATTTCTGATGTCACCCTTCTCAGCTGGAACGGTAAGGACTTCGCCCCTCGCGCTGAACAGGGCGCGTTTGCCTGTGGGTGAGATGTCATAGCTGTTGATATTGTTCAGAACATTGACAAAGCGACCCCTTGTGTTCAACGCTTCATCAGGCACATTAACTGTGAGTTTGACTGATTTGCCGGTCTGGGGATCGAGCAGGTGGAGGTAGCCTTCTCTCTCGTATATTATCTGTTTCCCGTCCGTTCCCCAGGTTTTTATATCCGCGCCCTTGAAATGGGTAATCTGCTTCAGCGCTTCGCTTTTCGGATCGAATGAGTATAGATTCATTACACGGTCGCGATCAGAAAGGAAACAGACATCATTTCCCATCCACTGAGGGCTGGTATCGTTGCTATCCTTGCGGGTTACTTTTTTAATCGAATTATCGGCCTTGTTGAAAATGATCACGTAAGGCGCCTCTCCACCGCGGTACCTGCGCCATGTCGTAAAGGCGTTCGGGAGCGGCGTATAGGCGTAATAACCGCCGTCCGGGCTGTCCGATCCGAAGTATGCAGATGGGAGCGGAAGCTTGCTCGCCGGCCCGCCTTCGATGGATACCTCGAACATCTGCGAGACACGGCGATTGAGGCTTTCCCTCGTCGAGCTGAAAAACACTTTTTTACCATCCGCGGACCATCCGGTCGCCAGATCGAGAGCTGGATGATAAGTCAGCCGCACGGGAATCCCGCCTTCGGAAGGGATGATAAATACATCGCCGTTGCCGTCATATTGACCGCTGAAGGCGATCCATTTCCCGTCCGGCGAAAAGAAGGGATTTGATTCGATCCCCTGGTGGGCCGTCAGTTTCACGGCGTTGCCGACTTTTACGGAGACCATCCAGAGGTCTCCGCCGTAAACGAAAACGACCTTGTCCCCGCTTATATCAGGCGAACGAAGCAGCCTTGCATCGTTGATCGCATATGCACCCAGAGAAAGAAGCATTGCAATTAACAACGGCAACCACAATCTTACAAATTTCATTTCTACCTCCAATAAGGACGGAGCGGTCCCCCATCGGAGACCGCTCCATTGTTTTTATTCTATCTTAACCATCATATCATATCGTATCGTAATTAACGTCCTCTCGGGAAATCCTCGTGCTTGAACTTCAGCGGAGGATTATTTTTCAGCTCTTCCATAACCGTTCTGATTCCGGCTTCAAGCTGAGGATCTTTTCCGGCAATGAAGTCTGCAGGCGTGAATTCGACTTCGACATCCGGGTCAACGCCGTAGTTCTCGACGACAAACTTACCGTCGAGGCCAACTATCCCGAAAGATGGAGCCGTTACAAAGCCTCCGTCCATCAACGGCGGATAACCGCTTATCCCGACGAGACCGCCCCAGGTGCGCTTTCCGATCAGCTTGCCTATACCTCTTAAGCGGAAGAAGTATGGCATCGCGTCGCCGCCCGAACCTGCATACTCATTGATCAGCATCACTTTGGGTCCGAACACCTGCGCTTGCGGAGTGACGGCTTCTCTTCCATAACGCGGTTGCCACCAGCACATCAACGGGCGGGCAAGCATATCAATGATGTAATCAGCTGCGAATCCGCCGCCGTTGAACCGCTCGTCAATAACCATAGCTTCCTTGTCGAGATGAGAGTAATAATAACGATTGAAGTTATTGAAGCCGGGAACCGCCGTATCGGGCAGGTAAACATAGCCCGCTTTGCCGCCGGAAAGTTCCTCAACCTTCTTGCGGTTGGATTCAATCCATTCCTTGTAACGCAACGATCTTTCGGAATCTATCGGAACGACGGTTACAGTCCTTGCCCCCTCGAATCCAGGCTTGTTGTTCACTTTCAATGTAACCTGTTTTCCTGCCGTTTTTTCGAAAAAGGAATAGATGTTATCCGATCCTTTAACCAGCTTCCCGTTCACCTCGAGGATATAATCACCGGTATTCACGTTCACACCCGGCTCGGTTAAAGGAGATTTCAGGTCCGGATTCCAGTTCTCGCCTTTGTATATTTTTTCGATCCTGTAAAAACCGTCGGTGATTTCATAATCCGCTCCCAGCAGTCCGCCCGGAACACTTTCTATTTCAGGATAATCGCCGCCACCGACATATGCATGGCCAATCGCCAACTCGCCGATCATCATCCCGATGACGTAGGTCAAATCGGATCTGTTCGCCATAAACGGCAGATATGTTTCATACTGTTTCCAGATGGCGCTCCAATCATGCCCGTGCATCCCTGGATCATAGAAATATTCCCTGTATATTCTCCAGCATTCGAAGAGCATCTGACGGTATTCTTCCGAGGGAACCGAATACGTCTCTATGGCATCGGTTTTCAAGAGGTTGTCCGACTCGGGATTGGGTTTCTTGCCCGCATCAGCGATAGTCCATACGAAATTATTCTTTCGATAGAGAATTTTTTTGCCGTCCGCCGATAATGTGTAAGTATCTATTCCGTTGAGAACCACTTCATCCTTGCGGTCTTTAAGATTATAAACATGCAAGTCGCTGTTGTTGCCGGCACGATTGAATTCCAGGTAGTAAAGTTTGCCTTCTTCTCCGGCATTGATATTGAAATATGGTTTTTCAGGGACATTGATCGCGACGATTCTATTGCTGATTCCATCCAGGTCAATCCTTGTTTTCTTCTCCTCTTTCTTATCCTCTCCGTCCTTCTTGTCCTTTCCCTTTTCATCCTTGGCGTCTTTCTTGTCTTTATCTTCGGATGCTTTTTCGTCATCGCTTTCCGGTTTGAAGGGATTCGGTTCATCCTTGGAAAGAATTATAAGATATAGACCGGCGGTCGGCTGGTGCGGCCAAGCGGACATATCGAGCAGCGCCAGGTCGAACGCCGAATCCGTGCTTGCCGCGAAATAGATGTATTTGCCGTTTCTATCGAAAATGGGGCTGTATGCATTGCTCATTTCATCCGTTATCCGGTTGCTCTTGCCGGTTTCGAGCGAATAAAGGTATATCGAACTCATACGGTTTGAACCAGATTTAGGATAAGCAAGCCATTTGCTGTCCGGCGACCACACAGCTGCAGGCTGGGCAAGGAATTCAGGGTCAGTGTCCACGAGAATCACTTTCCCTTTTTCGATATCCGTATAATACAAATTGGATGCCTGGTCTGTGAAGGTCATCATCTTCGAATCAGGAGACCACAGGAGATTGAAATAGTATCCACCTTTCTCCATTTTTATGACCTTGGGTTTCTCGCTTCCCATCTGATCAGCTATTTGAAGGGCATATTCTCCACCAACCTCACCGAAGTAGGCGATCAACTTGCCATCCGGAGACCAGGCAGGTGTACGCTCGACAGCCCCCGGAGAATTGGTAAGATTCCTGATGTCACCTTTCTTCGCAGGAACTGTAACAATTTCCCCTCTCGCTTCGAATACGGCGCGTTGACCGGAAGGAGAGATATTGAAATTATTTATCAGTTTTCCGGCTTTGGCGAAATGAGGTCTCAAGATTATCCCTTCATTAGGCACATTCACCGTTAATTTTTCAATTTTACCGGATTTCATATCCAGCAGGTTCAGATATCCTTCCCTTTCGAAGACAATTCGTCCGTCGTTCGCGCCGAAGCTCTTTATATCAGCCCCGTCGAATTTCGTAAGCTGTTTAAGATCGTCCTTCTTCGGATTGTAGGCGAAGAGATTCATCACTCGGTCGCGGTCGGAAAGGAAATAAATACCATCGCCAGCCCAAACAGGGAAGGCGTCGTTGCAGTTGGGGTGAGGGATTTTTTTAACAGAATTATCCGCTGTGCTGAATATCCAAATCCAATTCGTTCTCCCTCCCCTGTATCTGCGCCAGGTTTGAAATGCATTTATAAGCGGATTGTAGGCAATATATTTCCCATCTGGAGAAAACGATGCAGATGTTCCCATCGGAAAAGGCAGCTGTTCCGGCAGAGAACCGTTGACGGATACGGTGAACACCCTTGTAAACCTGCTGTAGCTGTCCCGCTGAGAATAGAAGATCACTTTTTTCCCGTCGGGAGTCCAACCGGAGACAACATCCGCGCCGGGATGCCAGGTCAGACGTTTCGGTTCCCCGCCGACGGATGGGATGATATAGACATCCACATTTCCATCATATTCGCCCGAAAAGGCAATCCATTTGCCATCAGGAGAAAATTTCGGCTGGGTTTCGCTCCCCTGAAAACTCGTAAGCCTCACAGCAGCTCCGCCCGCCGATGAAACCTTCCAAAGATCCCCGCCATAGACAAAGACAATATTGTCTCCCTTGATATCGGGGGATCTTAACAGCCTTGCGTCTTTTATGCTGAATGAAGCGGCGCTGAAAAGAAGCAATACTGTCAAAATTAGAAAAGAATTTCTGGTTCTTTGCATAGTTTTCCTCCGTTTTTATACGTATGATTGGTTAAAGGAAATGAAGCAACACATGCTCCAATTCCGGTTAAATGCCTTCTTTTTCCCAGTAAGCAAAACGTTTTTTACCTGCATCATTTAAGACGACGAATCCATTAGAAAAGTTGCCTGTTAATTGATGATTCACCCCCAAAAGATACAACTTTTTATAAAAAAATTTTCTTTCTGTATGAAATATTTTAAATGTTTCAGCATTGTATTACAATAATCAGGAGAACGCAGGGGTACAGTTATGAGTAAAAGAAAAATTACGAAAAAAATTGAGCTCTTTATGCTATTGCTTTTTTCTATAATCCATCTCACAAGCTGCAATAGCGGAGAGAACATAAAAAACGCCGATAAAAAAATAAAAATATACGTCAGCATCCTGCCGCAGAAATATTTCGTGGAAAAAATAGGCGGGCCGCTCGTTGATGTTTATGTAATGGTTCGCCCCGGGCAGAATCCACATACTTATGAGCCGACACCAAAACAGATGAGCTCCCTCGCGGATACCGATATATATTTTCCGATAGGCGTCACTTTCGAAGACGTCTGGCTCGATAAAATCGCTTCATCCAATCCCGGATTGAAGATAGTCTCGACATATGAAGGGATTAAAAGGCGAACCATAGAAAAGCATTCGCTTGAGGGTGAAGGGAGCGATAATTCGAATAACAGCCATTCGGAATCCCTCGATCCGCACATATGGCTCAATCCGAACCTTGTCATCCGCCAGGCAAAGATTATCGCTGATGCTTTGATCCGGCTTTCTCCTGAGAACAAGCCGTCATTGGAAAAAAATCTGAATCTTTTCGTTCATGAGATGACAGACCTCGATCAATCTATTCGAGAAGAACTGAAGGGTATTAAAAGCAAGGCTTTTCTTGTTTTTCACCCGACGTGGGGATATTTTACGGATGAATACGGGCTCGAGCAGATCGCGATAGAAAAAGAAGGCAAGGAGCCGTCAGCAAGGCACCTGGCCGAAATAATAGAACTGGCGAAGAGAAAGAATATTAAAATCATATTTGTCCAGGCGCAGTTTTCCAGGACTTACGCAGAGTCCATCGCTAAAGCGATAGGCGCAAGGGTAATCTCGTTTGATCCGCTTTCGGCGGACTATACTAATAATCTGTTGAAAACAACAAAGACAATGGCCGAAAACCTTAAATAGAAGCTTATGCAAAAAAGGGAGCGCAGAAAAGTAATCCAGGCAAAAAACGTAAGCTTTTCATATGCCTCGCAACCGGCTCTTGAGAAAATTACATTTGACGTTATCGAAAAAGACTTCTTCGGAATCGTGGGGCCTAACGGTGGCGGAAAGACCACGCTTCTGAAATTGATACTCGGACTTCTCACGCCGATGAATGGCGAAATCTCGGTGTTCGGAAAAAATCCGAAGGAATCCAGGAAGATGATCGGATATGTTCCGCAATACGCTAAATTCGATTTCGATTTTCCGATCAATGTCGAGGAGGTGGTTCTAACCGGCAGGCTCGGCCGCTCGACAGTTTTCGGTCCCTACCGAGCGGAAGACCGGGCAGCGGCGTATGAAGCGATCAAATCCGTCGGAGTAACCCATCTCTCCGGACGAAGGCTGGGCTCCCTGTCAGGCGGCGAAAGACAAAGGGCGCTTATCGCCCGAGCATTGGTATCAGACCCCTCGCTGCTCTTGCTGGATGAGCCGACCGCCAGCGTGGACATAGGCGCGGAAGAGAGCATCTATGAACTTCTCAAAGAGCTGAACAAGCGCATCACAATAATCCTCGTATCGCATGATATCGGTTTCGTCACCCGCTATGTTGACAAGGTCGCATGTATCAATAAAAGCCTCGTCTGCCACCCCGCCTCGAAGCTGACCACTCAGGCAATATTCAGTATGTACGGCGAACCGGTTCACCATATACATCACGATAAAAAGATTAGGTAAGTATCCAAATGTTCGATTTTTTTCAAGCTGTTCTGAATCACAGTTTTATGCAAAATGCTTTGCTTGCGGGTTTACTCGCTGCAATCGCCTGCGGGATCACCGGGACTTACGTCGTAGTCAAAAGAATAGGTTATATCACCGGCGGTATATCCCATTCCGTTCTCGGAGGGATGGGGATCGCATATTTTATGCGTATAAACCCGCTCTACGGAGCCGTTACCGCTGCGGTTCTCGCCGCCCTCCTGATCGGAATAATAAGCCTGAAAGCTAAACAGCACGAAGACACAATAATCGGCGCTTTGTGGGCTGTGGGTATGGCGGTCGGCGTCATCTTCATCAGCAGAACGCCGGGGTATAACATTGACCTGATGAGTTATCTCTTCGGGAACATCCTGATGGTTTCCAGGGAAAACATCCTGCTCATCGCCATCCTCGATGTTCTTATAATAATCATTGTTTATCTTTTCTATAAACGCTTTCTTGCGGTCAGCTTCGATGAAGAGCACAGCGCCCTGCAAGGGATCAACATCGGGTTCACATATCTGCTGCTTCTATGCATAATCGCGCTTACCGTCGTCATCCTGATCCAGGTCGTCGGGTTGATCCTCGTCATCGCGCTGATCACCCTGCCCGCCTCTATCGCAGCGCATTACACGAACAGCCTAAAGACGATGATGCTGTGGGCAGTGATTATCGGGATGTTTCTGACGACGGGAGGACTCGCCTTGTCCTACGAGCCGGACTTTCCTTCAGGTTCGGTCATCGTCCTCCTCGCAGGCGCAATATATATCTTGTCCGTCCTCTTTCATAAACCGATAAATCGGCTTCTCGGGAAAAAAACCGGTCATTAGGCTCGAGCGAATATTTTCAACGGTAAATCAGGAATGATTTTTTTCGTGGTTCAGCAATTTTTCCTTTAAATCCAGTCCGCCGCCGAAACCGGTCAATGATCCGTCGCTTCCAATCACCCGGTGGCATGGCAATACGATTCCGATAGGATTTCTGTGACATGCTCCCCCGACAGCCCGCGCGGCTTTGGGTTTCCCGGCCATAACGGCGAGGTCCTTGTAACTGGCAGTCTTCCCATATGGAATTTTGGACATCGCGTTCCAGACTCTTTTCTGAAAATCAGTCCCTTGCAATTCAACTTTCAAGGAAAAATTTTTTCTTTTTCCGCCGAAATACTCGTCCAGCTGCTTGATAGTTTCTTTCATTATAACCGGCGAGTCTTCTCTTGAGCTGCCTTTCCCATCCGTGAAATCAATCCCAAGCACAGCAGTATCAGAGGTGATAATTTTGATCATTCCGAAAGGCGACTTATAATAATCAGAATATGTAATCATTATCCTGCCATCTTTTGAGTTTATAAGACAAGGGTACTACTCTATAAAAAAAAATCAAACTTTACAGGCAACCCTTTTCCGAAAAACTACACTATAGTAGTGTGAACTGATAAAACATGGAACCATATAAAATATGGCGGTAACAATCAAACTTACGGAGGTTGGAAAATGAAAAGATTCGAAAAGATGCTTTCAATCGCGGCAATCGCCTTTCTGCTGTTCGCGCTGATGCCAGTTCCAGGCGTTTGCGGCGATGAAGAAGGATCGAAAAATGTGATCAAAAAATCCTGGGATGTCGGCAAAGGCGGCACCCTGAAACTTTCTTCTTGCGGCGGCTCGATCAAGGCTCGTGGATCTGGCGACAAGCTGAACCTAACAATTAGCATAGATAAAATCAAGCCCTACAGCGATAATGCGATGAAGATAATCGAAAAAGCTATCGAGACCGAGAAGACGGGGAACGACGTCCGCGTCAAGGTTGATTGCGATTTACTTAACGACAATTTCAAAAACGTCTCAATGAGCTTCGACGCCGAGCTCCCGAAGGATTACAACGCCGATCTTAATACCGGCGGAGGTTCCGTGAGCGTTTCATCTATGAACGGGAACTGCAAGGTCAACACCGGCGGAGGTTCAGTTAAAGTCTCAGATATGAAGAGTGAGACCATTCGTGTCAACACCGGCGGAGGTTCCGTTGAGGTGAAATCAATCTCAACCGGCGAAGTCTCGGTGAACACAGGCGGCGGCTCGATAGACATCTCCGATACCGCCAAAGCGGTCAATGTCAAAGCAAACACGGGCGGAGGATCCATTACAGTGGAAGCGGTCAAGGGAGATACAAAGGTCAATACGGGCGGTGGATCCATCGAAGTCAAATCCTCCGACGGTAAACTTCACGCGAATACAGGCGGCGGCTCGATCTCCGTTGCGATGGCTAAAGGAACCACGGAGCTGAATACCGGCGGCGGTTCGATAGAAATCAATAAAGTGGAAGGCTCTCTTTCAGCCAATACAGGCGGCGGTGGAATCAAAGCGGAAGTCGTGAAACTGACGAAAGATGATTCAGTGCGCCTTGGTTCCGGCGGCGGTGACATACACCTCTATCTCTCCGGCGATCTGCCGGTCACTTTCGATCTTAAAATCGAAGATAACGACGATAACGAAATAAGCTCCGATTTCCCGTTAAAGATAGAGGGAAATAACCACTCGGATGAAATCATCGGAACCGGCGAAATCAATGGAGGCGGAGCGCTGGTCAAAATCAGGACGAGTGATAGCAATATCTACATCCATAAAATTCAAAAATAGACATATATATAAAATAGAAATGAAAAGCGCCGTTCACGCGGCGCTTTTTTTTTGTCAAAACGCATAACAAGAAAAGAAATTAAAAATTGAACATAAAATTGAAATACTTAATTTTAATATGCGATTTGTTAGATTGGCTCCTCATAAGAATTTGTGCATTGAATATTGCGGTTCTGGGAGTTTTCCGAGGTTATGAAGGAGCGCGAGCTTGAGCGTATCGAGGGTTCATTTGCTGTAATCTATATTAAACATATAGATCGCAGCTTAATATATCATCCGGCATAGCGAATCATACTCCGCCGACGTCTGCATCCATAATATCCCGTTCAGGTTCTCATGAGATATTGGCATTGTAGAAGTTGTATCATGCTCTGGATTGACAGATTTTAGTTTTATGGAATTGCAGCTTGAAATAAATAGTAATAGAACAAGAATAATTTGTATATTTTTTCCTTTCATAACAGCTCCATAAATAGCATTTCAGTTTATTTTAAATGAATATTATGTAATAATATATCTGGTAATCTTATCTTTCAATAATTTTGTAAACAATGAAGAATAATTTAACAAAAGAACAGCTGATTGATACATCAAAAGGACTTCATTATCGCTTTTTTCAAATGAGAGATGTTCTCATTACTTTATCTTTTCTTTCAAAATGTCCTGAATGTGATTTTATTAGAATTATCAAGAATGCATCAGTCGAATCATTTTTAATTAGTTTAAGATGTTTGCTTGAATTTTTTGATCCTAAAACAATTCAGAAGAAAATCACAAAGGGTAGCAGAAGTTGCCAATCCCATGTTGAGGATTATTTTGATAAAGAAAATTATCTTAAAATGAAAAAATTGTGGCAAGATAATTTCTTAAAAGATCCAATTAGTAATACACAAATAACATTTACAGTAACAGAAGATTTTTTGAATAAAGAGAAAAAATATCATTATAAAGAAATACAAATGCGAATTCATAGTCATTTAGCACATCAAGGGGCATGGATTGTGCCGGAAAAAGAACAAAAGAAAGGAAGGCTTAATTATAAAATAGCAGAATGGAATCTTGGTCAATTTTATAATAAAATTAATATACTAATCAATGCTTGGTATAATTTAGTAAGTAAAAATGATGATACTCTTCTTCATGATGTATGGCGTCAGATGGAAAAATCATCTCATAATAACAATTAAAAAAGTGATAAAGGATTTCTTTGCAGAAAACAACATCGTGCATCATGCCGATTCCAGAAATATTATCTTTTTTGTTTAATAAGAAAATTTCAGATAATCAATTTTCAGTCCTAGGCGGCGGGGGTCGGGGATGCCGTAATTGGCGGGCGTCCAGGGGTTGGTTTTGATGGTCAGTTCGATGTCGCCGCGGATGCCGGGCGGGACGGGGAAGCGGTATTTCCTGAAAAAGGGGTCTGCGGTGAATCGGGCGATCTCCCGGCCGTTGATTAAGAGCATAACATACGCGGGTGGGACGCTTTCCGTCCTGCCGGAGGCGGCGATCATTTCGATATATGCGGCGTCTTTTTCGAGGAATGTAACGAACCCGGCTGTCTCCCCGCACCAACGGAAGGTGAGCCCCTGGTATTCTTCCCGGCCGTACCAGTCGCCGGTAATGTAGATATCCCCTTCGGAGCCGACGTCCACGAACCCTCCGTTCGCCGCGCGCAAGCGCTTGGATATATATATGTAGGCCTTGACCGGCAGCGCGTAGCTAATCGCTTTCACGGGCGGCCGATAATCCAGGACGAACGGCGTTTCGAAGAGTTTCGTCTCTATCTTTTGAGCGCCGATCAGCCCCCATCTGCCGGGTATGCGAGGAGCGCGCCCAGATTCCGGCGTAATGTAAATCACGTCGCCGTATTCTTTCGCCAGCTTCTCACACATCATCGGGAGCGAATCGAGGTGGACGGAGCTGTTCTTCAGCGTGCTTACTTCCCGGCCGAAGAACGTCATCAACGGCAGGTGCAGCGGCTCCAGCGTATGCGGCTCCGAGCCGTCAATGATAACAGCGCATTTTGGCGGCAGCGAGGCGTCGAAGCGCGCGAGGCTTTGCTTCATCCCCTTCCATTCCTTGTTGCGGGCGATGAGCGATGTGCCTAACAGAAAAGAGGCGGCATAAAACGCAATCAGCAGACCAAAGACGATCTTGAAAAGAATATTCTTGAAATCCTTCCCACGCCGGGTATTCCATAGCTCGATAGCCGCGGCGGAGAGACAGGCGATGATGCCGACGAGGATGAACATCTGGTAGCGACGGTTCAGCCAGAAATGCTCCGGCTCGATCCGCAGGTCCTGGAAATAGAGCAGCGCATACGGAATCCATAGAAGGTGGAACAATGCCTTTTTATAGTCCCGCGCCTTTTCGACGGCGTATGCCGCGGCGATAGCTGCGAGCAGGATGCCTCCCTTGAGGAGAATCCAAACCCACGGCTGCGGAATGGATTGAATCTTATCCCAGCCGATGCCGAGCGGGGCGAAGTACCAGCCGAGGCGCACGAGCGAATTGTCCTGCGGCGAGAGGAAGGCGAAGGGGAGCGCGGGCCTGATGAAGAACTGAAAGATGACGAGCGATAGGAGTATGCAGGCGGCGGCCGTCGGGATGAAGGTAATCACACGAGCGAACCTGCCGAGGAAACGGACAATCCTTTCCCTATTTTTCAGAGCGACGAGCAGGACGGCAAGCGCGATTATCAGAAGCAGCGAAAGGACTCCGGCTTTCGTCAACGCCCGTTCTTTTTTGATGCTGACCCCGATGAACGAGACGAACACGCCGCGCAGGTAACCGCCGGTGTAAAAAACGGCATAGAATATGGATGCTGCGAATCCGGCGAACGATACGATATAGAACCAGCCCTCGCCCGGTTTCCATTTCCTCCATACGTAGCGATATAACCCGATCAGCGAGACCGGCAGCAGGGCAAGCGCCGCGTCCGGGCGGGTGAGCAGCGCCGCCGCGAGCATCAGCCCGCCGGAGACGCTTCTGAATTTTCCGCCGTGTTCATAAAAATCCAGCAGCAGGTATAATCCCGCTGAAATAAGCAGTACAGTAAGCGGTTCGGCGACGGGGTAGCGGGCGAACCAGACGGTTATCAGGTTTACGGAGTATAATGCAACGGCGAGCGCGGCGGCCGGTTTGCCGAAAACCGAAGAGATAAGATAGTAGAGCGCAAAGAGCGACAGGAGCGCGATGAGAGGCTGTATATAAAGGAAGATGTCATATCCCGCCGTTTGATACGCAGTCGCGTAAAGGATCGGCAGCCCGGGGTAGAACTGCGACGCCATCCGCCCTTCGAACTGGTTGATAATCGAGACGCCGAGCGGGTTGATCGTGAACATACCGAGAAAGCGCCTCGCCTTTTCATATCCCAGATCGTTTACAATCTTGTCCGTGAAGAACGGCGAGCCGGTCTTCGCGAGGTTCACGCCGCTGTTGATATAAATGCCGGGGTCGAAGCCGCCGTGGATATATTCCGCGGGACGGAAATAAAGAAAACAGAGCAGGAGAAAGAGAAGAGCTAAGGGGATAAAAACAGGCTTCAATTCCAGCTTCGAGAATGAAATACTAAAAAAAACTTTTATATTCTTAGAGAATATCCTGCGGTTTTTAAAGCCCGCAAATCCCCCGGCTTTGATGAATGCCGCGACGAACAACGCGGCATATTCGAGACCGATGACGCCCCATACGGAGAACAGGGACGCGAGGGCGAGGAGAAATCCGGCAACGATTAATAACCCTACGGAGAGGGATGCGGATATGAAGGCGAATCGGCCGGGCCTGATACCTTTGCGGTCTTCGGAGAAAACCAGCCGGCAGAGGAAGCCGGACGACAGGATCAGAATGATTTGCGCTATGCCTTGAATGGTCATAATTATTGTCCGAATCCGATTATACCCGACTGTTTCATAAAAAGAGAAAGTCCTGTGAATTTATATATATTTAAACCTGTGAGGTCAATCCGGATGCGTTAAAAAATGATTCCGCAGATTATGGAACCTTTCCTCTTCATCTTTGCCAAGCGGCGGGACCTGCGGCGGGTCGAGAGCGGAGATCGCATCCAGCGTCTCGATCAGTCTTGCGGCGTTGCGCTCCAGGTTAAAATGCTCCATCGAGAATTCATAAGCTTTGAGGCCAATCTTTTCCGCTTCGCCTCTATTCTCCATCAGGTGTTCGATGACCTTGCGGAGCTGCTCCGGCACATCCTTTCCGGGATTGATATGAACAGCCGCGCCGGACGGGATTTCGAGGAACTGCCCGAACGCGGGCAGGATGACCGGTTTGCCGGCATCCATCATCTCGATAAGCGCGCTCGACGATTCCCCGCCGGTGGGGTAACGGAGATTTAAGCAGATGTCCGCCGCCGCAAGCCAGTCGCGGTAATCGGCCTCATCGAGCCTGCCGGTGATTATAACGGAACTTTCCATACCCCTCTTCTCGATCTCACTTCCCACGTCATACTTGTCATGTATGCCGCCTGCCAGGACGAGCCGGACGGACCGGTCGCGCCCGGCGATACTCTTCACCGCGTCAAGCGCCGCCTCGACCTGCTTCGCGGGCGATATCAGGCCGAATATGCCGATGATGAATTCGTCTTTTATGCCCAGCCTTGCCCTCGCCTCCGGCTTTTTCAGACCAGCCGTATCGAGACACGCGGATATCGGAACATGATAAATCGCTTTAGATGGGAATTCGCTGCCGATCATTTCTTTCGAGAATGCCGTCGTCGTGATCAGGGCGCGGCTCCGTTCGGCGATGCGCTGGAAGAGCGGATAGTGAAAATACAAAGTCTCGCTGGCCGCGCGTCCGGTGTGGACAAGCCTCGCGATCTCCGCTCCCTCCTTGCCGTAGTATCTTGTCATCTCATCCGTGTACGTAGCGTTTTCGCCGATGCCGACGGTCGTTGCTTTTACGAGGTGATGCAGAACGGATTCATGCAGCATCGCAATCCCGGGACGCAAGACCGCCGAGAGATAGATGCCGGCGTGGATCTTGTTGCTGCCGATCTGATACAAGACAAGGTCGAAATCCTTCGAGGATGGGGCGAGCGGGAAACCCTTCAACGATTCGACAGAGTAACCGGCGGAAACGTCAAGCGGTGGAACAGGATCGGCGGTATCTGTGAACACCGTGATCTCGAAGCCGGCGGCAAGAACAGGCAGAATCCTTCCGCTCCATTGCGCGATGCCGCTCGGAGCAGGGGGGAGAGGGGAACAAAACGCCAGTTTTTTTTTATTTATTCTCATTTTTCCACATGAAAACCGCTGGACGGCAACCGTTCGAGGTTTAATAATCCGACAAGTCCTGTCTTTTTTCAACCGGTCTTTCAAAAGACACGGGAGAGCCATAATGATTGACCGAAAAATACTTGTAACGCATAAGCAATGAAGTAAGATGACTCAGTTTTGATGTAGCTTTAAGAAGGATTTAGAATAATGATAGGTGAGGCTGCGGGGCTGACGACATCACTGCTATGGACGCTCGGATCCATCATTTTTGCTTCAGCCGTGAAGAAAATCGGCGCATTTAATGTCAATACTCTGAGGATACTGTTCGGTTCCGTCCTGCTCGGCATTGCTCATCTTGTTTCGACCGGAAGCCTGGCCCCCACCGCTAATCCGCGTCAGTTCTTTTTTATGAGCCTGTCCAGCATCATAGGGCTTGTTATCGGCGACTTTGCGTATTTCGCAACCCTCGAGAATCTCGGGCCGCGCAGGGCTGTGCTGATGCTTTCCACCGCCCCGATTTTTTCCGCTGTCGCCGGATATGTCTTAATAGGTGAAACACTCAACATTTTGGGCATCGTGGGTATCGCCGTAACTATGACCGGTGTCGCGCTTGTTCTCCTGGAAAAGGAAGGGACGACGGGAGAGGCGTCGCTGACCGCCAGGGAGAAGGGCATCGGCGTGGCGCTCGGCCTGATAGCATCTCTCGCTCAAGGCATAGGACTGGTCATTTCAAAGATCGGAATGGTGAAATCGTCAGGGCCGGACGGAAAGGAACTGAATCCGCTTTCGGCGACATTGATAAGAATGATTACGGCGACAATTGTCATCTGGCTGATCGCCGTTTTGCTGAAAAAGACCGGGAACGTGGTCTCGTCGCTGAAGAAAAAAGGAGTGGCAAAATCCATTCTCGGCGGCACGATCTGCGGCCCGTTCCTGGGCATCTGGTTTTCGATGATCGCCGTCGCTCACACGAAGGCGGGCATCGCCGCGACGCTTATGTCCCTGATGCCGGTTATGGTGATCCCGATCCTTTATATCATCTACAGGCAGAAGACGAGCATGAGAAGCATCATCGGAGCGATGATCACCGTCGTCGGCGTAGCGATACTTTTCCTGCTGTAATTCACCTTCGGGCGGTTATGCCGGCATCTTTTGACTGTCCGCAGAACAAGAATGATCTTATTTTGAAAATCAAACTGGAAATTGCCCCAGCTATACGGGCAAAACTTTACAGTCGTTTCACCACTCATATACGCAGGAGCTGGTGTCTCTATAAAACGCTTGCTCCTGTAGTTAAAACTTGAAGCCGTTCAAGAGCGCTCCTTGCATCGGGGTCATCGGCACAGCCTGCGCCACCTGCCCCGCAAATGAATTTAATATTCTTCGGCGATATTATATTCGATGTCAACGAGCTCGAGCTCGATGTAGCAGAAATTCCCGGACTTCAGTTTCCATACCGCCCTGCCCTTTGCGGGGAGCCGGATCCCGCTATATTCTCTGAAGCCTGAAACCGGCGTTGACCAGGTTTCCTTCGTGGTCTCCATATACCGCTCGGCGATGAAATCAACCAGCTTCCCTTCACTGTCAAACATCAGCAAGGCCGATGCGGTTATGCCGTTCACCGTCATCGTCGCTTTGGCGGAGTTCGCGTCCACCGGTTCCCATTTGATATAGCTGTTCAGATAGGCGTCAGGGAACCACATCATTTCGTTCAGGTAGCGGCACAGCGCTCCCTGATCCAGCTCCGGACCGGCGCCGTCCACAACCTTGATCAACGATAGTATCTTGATGAGCATGTTCCCCTTGCCGTTAACAAAACTGTCCCTTCCGCTGATCCAGAGCAGCGGAGCAAACTTAACATTTGCCTTCCAGATGAACGCCGGGTTGTCCGTCGTGTAATACTGCTCAGCCTCGAACGGCATCCACTTCGCGTCCTGTTTCATCCTTATTTTGCCTATCTGTTTCAGCCGGACGGTGTGGATTTTATCTTTCCCGACCATCTTGGTATAACGCATGTATTTCTGAACCGGCTCTGGCAGCCGGGCTATATCCGCCTCTGAAATTTTTTCCGGCTTCTCCTTGCCGGCATTCTTGAATAAATTCATAACTTCCTTCGACACCATCCGGTCGAAGCTGAACTTACCGATCAGGGCAGCTATAAACGCCAAGACTATGATAAATGCAATAATGATAAGGACTTTTTTCATCATTTGACCTCTCTCGATTCAAGAAAGTATATCAAATTTTGTTATTCTAAGAAAACCCTGTCGCTGTTATGCCCAATTTCGACCAGGGCGCAGACCCAATTGTCCGAAAGGTCCGGCAGCTGATCGCGCGGATAAAATAGTATAAGTTATCGAATGACGATTTTATGGTTTTCAACGAAATGAATGCTTCAGAACATTAGCAACCTGTTTTTTGAAGTGTTGATAAAAAAAAGCGGGACATTTAAAATAATGCCCCGCTGATTTCAAGAGTCTGTTAAAAAATCGTAACTTTTTTGCGCTAAAAGGGCAGCGCTATTACTCTTCTTTACCTTTTTTATAACCGGACCGCATCATTCCCCCGCCGAGCAATAGTGCGGCAACACCGGTTCCGATATTGCCCATCTGGTCGTTTATATTGACGTTCTGAAGAAGTTCATTGATAACCGATTGCCCCAATACGCCGGCGCCTTCCTTTAGGGTGATTCCGTTTACGATGAAATAAAGAGCGGCAATCACAAGGACTATCCCTGTAGATTTCAATCCCATGCCCTGTTTTGAACCTTCTGCCATGATTCCCTCCTTTAAAGTAATGATATTCTATTAAAAGAATGATCCGGAAACCAGAAAAAACGGTCCCGGAGAAACATTCTTCATATGCTCAGACGATTACTATTATAGATCTTTCAAAGGCTCGCATGTTTTACAGGGCTGATAACCCTTATCCTTCGCTTCTTTTATCGTAATTGTCGTTGCGCTCTCCGTAAGATGAGAACAGCCCTTATTGTGAAATTTCTCGCCTGATTTCGTAACATAGACAATTTTTGACGCCATAGACGATTTATACCAGGAAGTATCTAAATCTTTGGCTGTTGTGCGGCTCTTGACCTCTGTATCTTTTGTTTCCTTTGTAGCCTTAGATCTCACAACTTCTTCCTTTACTTCCTCAGCGTCCTCTTCGGCGTCATCTTCGCTCTTATTTCTGCCGAACCACTTGGAAAAGAACCCTTCTTTTTTTACCTCATCAGACCAGATTCCGAGTTTCTCCTTTTCAGCTTTTTTGGCGTAACCGCTGAAGGTGCTCTTCTTCGAGAATGCATCATCTGAAACATTGGCATATCCCTTCTTGACCAGCTCCGCATTTACCAGTGTGCTGCCCAGATAGACATATCGAAGCAGACGCCCTTTTTTATTCTTGTCGCCCGCGGATTTATCCGAAACCAGTTTGATTTCCTTGTTGTCTATCAGGTCCTTCACGTATTTTTCGGCTTCCTTGATGGCGTCCTTGATGTTTTTCGCGGTACCCCATTTTTTGTCGGGCACGTCGGATCCGAGCAGTTTGACCTTGTAACTTTTCCCCTCGATCTTTACCTTGATATAGTCTGCATCATAGACCTTCGTGACCACCGCTTTTTCTTCCGCGTCGAGCATAAAGACCGCGAAAAGAAAAACGGTTAATAGAGTCAGCAACAGTATTTTTTTCATATCTCCTCCTATTAAATAAGAAAAATTAAGCAACGAATACCTAATTGTCAGCACTCTATAACCGTATGTCAAGATGTTTATGAGATATATATCAAAGAAGAAACTCTTAAAGTAAGACGTAACAGAACTAAATTTTTATATTAATTATCTTTCTGTTGCAGTTTTTTGTTTGTAGTGTAAGATTTTCTGCAGGGGTATACTTTGGATTAATATGCTCACCTTATCATGTAAGGAGTATAAGATGAAAAAGACCATAAATATTTTATTGGTATCGGCCTTTTTGCTGTCCGTGTCAGCCGCGGTCTTCGCGGGGGAGACGGAGGCAACGGGCGTGAAGCAGGCGAAGGTCCTGGCGGCGCCGACGGATTACGGCACGGGTCTCGCATGGGACGGGGTAAATCTTTGGCTTGCGGACCGGAAAGACGGCGTCTTGCTTAAGGTCAATCCGGCGGACGGATCGGTCGTTTCGAAGCTCACAGCGCCCGGTTACAAGCCGAGCGGCCTTGCCTGGGACGGGTTCCAACTCTGGGTAAGCGATCTCGAGACGCTGAAGATTTATAGATTGGATCCAAAAACCAACGTAGTTACACGAACGATAGATTCGCCCGTTTCGCGGCCCTTCGCGCTCGCGTGGGACGGCAAATACCTCTGGGTTCTGGATGCCATCGGGGATAAGAGCACCATCAGCAATATTGATACATACGACGGAACGACCATCAAGAGCTTCCCGGCGCCCGGACCGAGCGGAACAGGAATGACGTTTGACGGTAAATATCTATGGGTTTCGGACAGGGTCCGGAACGAGATTCATATGGTTTCGCCTGAGTACGGGAACGTAATCAACGTCATCCAGTCCCCCGGCGCATATACATACGGCCTGGCGTGGGACGGCAAGTATCTCTGGAATACGGATTACCAGACGGATAAGCTCTACGCGCTGGACGTTTACGGCAGCGGCGACCACTTCGTTTTCGACGGTAAGGCGGAGAAGGTTGTGTTCAGCACGGTCGTGAACAACCGCGGTGAGGGGATTGTCAAGACATTCGATATGTACCTCGCGGTTCCGCAGGATACGCTCGCGCAGAAGTTGCTCGGCGAGATCGAGTGGAGTCCGAAGCCGGCGGATTACCTGACCGATAAGTGGGGTCAGAAGGTGGCGCATTTCCGCTTCGAAAACCTCGCGCCCGGCAGCACAACGGAAGTCGAAATGACCGTCAAGCTTAAAACATACGGCTTGCGGTATTTGATGTTCCCCGAAAGGATCAAGGGGGATATTCCGAAAGAAATTCTCGATAAGTATCTCGCGGACGACGTAAAGTTCGACATAAAGAATCCGTATATCCAGGACCTTGTGAAAAAGATCATCGGCAGCGAGACGAATTACTACTGGAAGGTGCGGAAGTTATACGATTACATCATCGCCAATATGTTTTATGAGATGACCGGCGGCTGGAACACGGCGCCGACCGTCCTGAAGCGCGGAAGCGGCAGCTGCAGCGAATACAGCTTCTCGATGATCGCTCTCTGCCGCGCTGCGGGGATTCCAGCGCGCTACGTCGGAACCCTTGTGATCCGCGGCGACGATTCCTCGTGGGACGACGTCTATCACCGCTGGAATCAGGTTTACTTCCCCGGTTATGGCTGGGTGGATGTGGATTGCAACCGGGGCGACAAGCCGCTTCCGGCGGAGCAGGGCCTTGGATTCGGCGGGATCGGCAACAGCTTCCTGCTGACCACAACCGGCGGCGGCGGTTCGGAATACCTCAGCTTCAACTATAACTATGATTACAAGTATACCGCCGAAGGGCGCGTGAACGTGCGGGTGGACCAGGTTGCGGAATGGGAGCCGATCGAAGAAGCTAAATAAAGCAATCAACGATAAAATATGGTAGTTTGCTTTTCAATGGGAGCAGGTGCCGCAAATGGATAGGCTGTGTCGCAATTATAAAAAAGTCATTCTCCGGGATACTTCGAAGGGCTGCGACGGGGAATCTTCCTTTTAGTATCAACATGTTATGAACATTAAAAAATCTCATACAGCAGCAAATTTGAATTATGACACAGCCTGATGGACATCTGCTCCCGCTCGAATTCCGAACCTGTCACCCCGGACTTGATCCGGGGTCTCTAATGAATGCTTATTGGTTAGATACCGGATCGTCGCGGCGCTCCGTCCGGTATGACATAATAGATAACCTGAATATAACTCCATTGCGGGACATCTGCTCGCGTAAATGATTCCCTTCAAAGCGTCCCCACGGAACGATCTCTTCTTTTCCTGCAATTCCATCCATTCATACTGTTCAAGCATATGTTATGGAAAAAGTGGGAAATTGGCAGGCGGTTTATAAAATGTTATAATGAAAGACTCTAAAAAATTTAAAATCCAAATATTATAAGGGGTTGAACTATGGAATTCGTAACCAATGCCGCAGGACGCAAAGTCCCGACCGTCGTGAACGGCCGCAAAGTCAAGCCTTTTGCGGGCATAGATAAATCCAAGGATGTAAGCAGGAACGCTACGAGGCCCGTGAGGAATAAGTTCGATTATCCCGATCCCCGCCACAAGGTGCTGCCGAATCTCAGGGCGGCGCTGGAATTCTGCAAGATCGGCAACGGTCAAACCGTCTCCACGCATCATCATTTGCGCGACGGGGACGGCGTGGCGAAGATACTTTTCGACACGATTCACGATATGAAACTGAAAGATATCGTCTGGTTCCCGAGCGCGACATTCGCCTGCCATGACGGCTTGATCAAGTATTTCGAGGACGGGACCATTCACCATCTCGAAGCCTCCGCCAAGGGGGACCTCGGAAAATGGGTGACCGCCGGCAATATGGCGGATCGCGGACTTTTGGTCGTCCGCTCACACGGGGGGCGTTACCTTGCCATCCAGGACGGCGATATGCATATAGATGTCGCCGTGGTCGCGGCATCATCGGCGGATTCGTTCGGCAACGCCAACGGTCTTTACGGCCCCGGCGCCTTCGGGCACATCGGTTTCGCCAAAGGGGATATCGAATACGCTGAATATGTGATTGTTGTAACCGATAACCTCGTAGAATTCCCGATGGAAGGACCCTGGCAGGTCGAGGGATGGCAGGTTGACGCGGTTGTGAAGGTTGATTCCATAGGCGACCCGTCGAAGATTATGTCCGGCACAACGAAACTGCCGGAGGAGGAGATACCGCTAAAGATTGCGTCGCTCACGGCGCAGTTTTGCGACGAAGCGGGATTGATAAAAAACGGTTTTTCGTTCCAGGGCGGCGCGTCCGGGATGGTGCTCGCGGCGACACACGATATTTCGAAGATAATGACGAAGAAGGGCATCAAGGCCTCTTTTGCGCGCGGCGGAAGCACGAAGTACCTCGTGGAAATGCTTGAAAGCGGGCAGATCGGCAAGATACTGGACGGCCAGCTGTTCGATGCCGCTGCGGTGGAATCCATGCGCAGGAACACCCGGACACATATCTGCACGAACCCCGCCGTCTCTTACTCCCCTCATGGCAAGGGGAGGCTCGCGGAGGCGGTGGATATTGCGCTGCTCGGCGCGATGGAGATTGATATAGAATTCAACGTCAACCCGCTTTCATATAGCACTGGCATCATCGCAGGCGCCATCGGCGGTTTCCAGAACTGCCTCGGCAGCGGATGCGTAATCATTCTCGCCCCTGCCAGGAGAAAACAGAATATAATCATCCGCGACCAGGTCACGACCATAGTCGCCCCCGGCGAAACGGTTGATGTGTGGATCTCGGAACAGGGGATAGCGATCAACCCGAAGCGCAAGGATTTGTTGGACAAGGTAAAGGGCTCATCACTTCCAATAAAACCTATCGAACAGATTCAGGCGGAGGTGAAGAAGGAACTGCCGGATAGTCCTACAAATATCCCAAAGCTGGGCGACAAGCCTGTCGGAGTCGTTATGTGGGAGGATGAAACGGTAATCGACACTCTATGGCAGGTGCCGATGAAGGCGGAATAGCACATATAAAATAATGCGCTGATGAACAAATGATAATGATTATGGTGTAGTTGTTCGTTTCGTTTTAATAAAAAAATCCGGCTCAAGAACCGGATTTTTTATTGAGTCTCTTGCGATTTTTTTATTCCAGGGCGAAGGTCAATCCTCCGTAAATATTTATTAATGAGCCTGTAACATATTCATCCAGCTCATAAGAATCGCCGAGCACACCCGAAACGTTTGTATAGAGCATAAGGTGAATGTTGGCGCCGGCATTGAGAGCGATTTGAGGTGTTACGTAAAAGGATATTCCCGCGCCCAAATCAAGATTCAAGCCTGTAAGATCGGTATCGCCGACGGTATAGGGATAGTATGTCAGATATGATCCGTCGGTTGCCGAGAGCAGGTTCACGTCCACGCCGAGAAGCAAATAAGGTTGAACAGATGAGGTGTCATCAAGCCAGAATTTGAAATACAGGTTGAACATCATCAATGACGCATCACCGGTTTCATTGAGTATAGTTCCGGTAAGCGACGATGTGATGAAGCTGAGCTCCATACCGAGGTTTCCTTCTCTGAAACCGATGAGGCCGCCAAAACCAACGCTGGGATCGAGTTTGGGAATGAACATTACTTCATCATATGACGCAAGATAAGTCAGTCCATCGAAGTCATCTCCGCTGACGGACAGATAGTTAACCTGCACCCCAAGATAGAGCCCGTTAGTGTAAACGGGCCGCATATCTTCGCTGGAGCGCGCGGAAACCGAGAAGCAGAAGACCGAAAGCAGCATGAAAACACCCAGAATTCGAGAGAATTTTTTAAACATAAATACCTCCGTATTAAGAATTTTAAACTCTCAGACTTTTTTTACCTTTGATCCTACAATGATGCAACAGCGTCTATGAACGCGGTCTTTCTTCTTGCTGATTTAATTTGGTTTCCATAAATTGCTTTTCCGATTTTAAATCAGCTTGATGCAATCTGAATTGTAATTTTAACAATCAGTTTGTCAAGTGTAGTTTATGGAAAAAGATTTATTGATATATTTTTGACTTGAACCTTCTCTGATGCCTGAGAAGAGCCTTACCTCAGATTTTTATATAATTTTTCCGCCGCTTTTAAAGCTTCGGCAGTATTTTCGAACTCAGTCACTCCTGCGATAACGGCGTTTTTTCTCGTCAGTATAATATTTCCAATACGACTGCCTGTTACAATCAGAATACTTCCCTCTTCCCATCCATCCGGTATCGGTTCTTTGGCACCCGATTTCGAAAGATAGCCGGAGAGTCTTTCGAAAAGTTCCGCGGCCTGTTTTTCCGAATCGAGTGTTTTTATGAAAAGCTTATAAGCGGTTTCGTTGAAAACAGCCTCAGTAATAAATCCGTCGCCGATTATGCCGAGGCCGAGCAGCTCGGATGGAACATATACAGTATTCTCTCTGGCGCCTGGCAGCGGAGGAAAAAGGCTTAGAACCTTAGGGGTTGGAGTGTCATCTGAAATTCTTCCGCTGATATCGGCAGCCATTTTTTTCAATACGGCCCCATTGGTGTCGGCTATGCCATAAGACGATAGTTTGATATAAAACCGACCGTGCCAAAAAGCGAGGGAATCTTTTACATAATACCCTTCGATGAATATCTCGATGAACTGATTGATCCCCTTCTTTTCCGTGCTGTATATACCGAAGGCGTTCAAGGGATCTTTCATCATATATATTTCTACTGTTATCTCGGCATCCTGATTTTCGGAGAGTTGATACCTGCTCAATTGAAGCAGCACAAAACCGTAGGCGTAATAGATGTCTGCGGCGCCGTCTATATATTCCCATAAGGATGGCAGCGCCGCCGCGCCGGCGTCTCTCAAAATCGGGTCCAGCGCGGAAGGGTCCGATGGTTCGGCTTTATAGTAGCGAGGTGATTCTGAGAATTTCCAGCCCTGACAAGCGTTTATATCCGGCAATAATTTATTCATCGTTTCTTTAGCGGTTTCAATATCTTGAGCCGGAAGTTTTACAACAAGAATGCAAAGCAATATCGAGGCAATGATTGCAGATTTATTCCACATTATTAATTCTCCTAACTGATAGATATATCGCGCAAATCATAGATTATCAGGTAAATTTTTGAATTCTAATGGATCGATTGGAGGTCAGCTTTCGTTTGAAGAGCCTGAAACGGAACCATTAATGCGAAGATTCAGACGCTTCATCATTTCGTTAAGAGTGGTTGGTTTCAGAGAAAGGAGTTTTGCCGCCTCCTTTTGGACGCCTCCCGAAAGTCTGAGGGCTTCAGTTATCAAGTGCGTTTCAAGCTTTGAAATTTCGTCCTTGAGGGAAATGCCTCCTTTGGGGATCGAAGTCAAAGGTTGAAATTTATTTATATGGTTTCTGATGTGAGCGGGGATCAGCTCGACTGTGAATATTTTTGATTTGCTGAGCACCACGCCCCTTTCAACGACATTTTCCAGCTCGCGGACATTGCCAGGCCATCCATAGTTGTCGAGCAGTTTGATGATATTTGGGTCCACTGACATCACTTCCTTTGCGTTTTCGATGCAGTATTTTTCGATAAAGTGTTCGAGCAACATTGGTATATCGTCCTTGCGATCACGGAGCGGAGGAACGTTAATCGTAATGACATTCAGGCGATAGTAAAGATCCTCCCTAAAACTGCCGGATGAAACAGCTTTTTCGAGATCGAGATTTGTGGCGGCGATTATTCGGACATCGACATATACTGTATTGGTTGATCCGACGGGTATGAATTCCTTTTCCTGGATCGCTCGAAGAAGTTTCGCCTGGACATCAAGGCTGATATTGCCGATTTCGTCGAGGAAGATCGTGCCTCCGTCTGCAACTTCCAGCAAGCCTTTTTTCGCGGAAACAGCCCCGGTGAATGCCCCTTTTGTGTGGCCAAAGAGGGTAGCTTCGAGTAATTCATTGGGGATTGTGCTTGTATTCACAACGACGAACGGTTGGTCCTTGCGGTTTGAATTTATATGAATCGCCCCGGCGATCATCTCCTTTCCAGTTCCGCTTTCACCCTGAATCATGATCGTGCTTTTAGAGGGGGCTGCGCTTCGAATAAGCTCGAAGATTTCGAGCATCTTGTTGTTCCTGCCGATGATGTTTTCGAAACTGAACTTCGATCTCATCTCGCTCAGCTGGCTCTTGTACTTCTTCTTTAGCTGATGAAATTCCAACGCTCTGTGAACCTGGAGAAGAACTTCCTCATTATCGAACGGTTTTGTGAGATATTCCCTGGCGCCGAGCTTCATTGCCTGGATTGCGGTGTCGATAGAGCCGTATGCTGTGACCATGATGACGGGAATGTCTTCGTTGATAATCCTGGTTTCTTTTAAAACATCCAATCCGTTGATATCAGGAAGCTGGATGTCCTGGATGAGTAGTTGATAGGAGCTGCTTTTGATTTTTTCCAGCGCTTCCTTGCCTCTGGCTGCTGTCTCAACCTCGAAGCCATCGTCCCTTAACAGTTTCGACAAGACATCGAGCATGACTTGTTCATCATCCACGACGAGTATTTTCGCTCGTTTGAAGTTTTCGTTTATCATTTTCCCCTACTACTTGATAACGGCAGGCGAACGATAAAAGCTGTTCCTTTGTATAAACGGCTTTTTACAGCAATAGTTCCCAGGTGATCTCTGATAATTGCATAAGAAATTGAAAGACCGAGTCCCGTTCCGCCGGTATCTTTTTTCGTTGTGAAGAATGGATCGTATATCCTTCTCAAGTGATCCTCCGATATACCGATGCCGTTGTCCTCGACGGACAGCACGGCGAAATCGGATTCCTTGTAGGATTTGATATCTATAATGCCGTTTGCCTTCAAGCTGTCTTTAGCGTTTATAAGAAGATTTATCAGAACCTGTTGTATCCTTCCATGGTCGCCGTAAATTATCAAAGGCTTTTTGTTGAGTTTGAGGTTCAAATCCGTACCTGTTTTGGTTATCTGCTTGCCGAAAAGCTCCTGAGTCTCCCGAATGATATCGTTTAAATCTATATCAGAGTATTCGGCTTCTTTCGGCCTTGAAAAGTTTAAAAGCCTGTTAACAAGATTTTGGATTCTCAGGGCCTGGTCTTCAATTTTTTTCAACGTATCATGGGTTTCGGTTTTTTTACTTGTTTGCTTGATAAGCATCTGGACATAGCTGCTTATTCCGGCAAGCGGGGTATTGACCTCATGGGCCATGCCCGCTGCCATCATCCCGAGGGAGGCGAGTTTCTCCGTTTGGATGATCTGGTCTTCGATGAGCACGTTTTTGCTCACGTCTTCGATTACAATTACATATCCGTTCGGGAAACCGTCTTTCATTAGAGGTGAAATCGAAATATTGAAAAACAATTTTCTGTCCGAGGTGGAATACGGCAATTTATAGAAATTATAGATTAATTCATCCTCGAAAAGGGTTGGCTCCACATGGGGAAGCAGCTTCTCATTCAGCTCTTTAGGAAGAATCTGGTTGATGTTTTTGCCGTGAGCCTCTTCCGGTGCGATCTCAAATATCCTGCTGAAGGTACTGTTTACCTGTGTGACCTTTTTTGCCTGATCAACGACCAGTACCGCGCCGCGCATGCTTTCGAGGATGCTGGAATTGAACTCCAGCAGTTCTTTGTTTTCGAGATTCTGTTTAATGATGGTTTCAATCATATTTGCATTATCGCAGGCGATCGCAACGGGCATTCTTATTATATTCAGCAGTTCGAGGTCCTCAGTCGTGAGCAGATCGCCGTTTATTTTACGGCTCAGGGTGATAATTGCCGGCGTGCCGCCTCTGTGGTTCAGAGGAATCAGATAATCGCAGTTGTATTTTTCGAGCGTCGCCAAATCGGCGATGAATTCCTCCTTTATATCCCGCATCTCCTCGAATTGAATCAACGCGCCGCCCTCTCTTCTGAAAAGAATATAATCGGAGAGGATTTTAGAAAACTCTTCATGAAGTTTCATGCCGCGCTGAAATTTTCTTTCAGTTTTTTCGCTTACTAGCTCCGGATATGAAATAAACAGTTCGAAGACCTTGCGTTTTTTGTTGTAAACGAAAGCTGATGCCCGGGATATCGCAAAGGTCAGGAATAGCCTCGATACCAAGCTGTAGAGTAATTCCCGGAGATTGTGTTCCGAACCGAGCTCCAGCGAAAACCGGCTCAACGTCAGACGGAAATCGTAGTTCTCCCGGTAAAGGATTTTATCAAGGAATGTTTTAAGCCTATTGTGGAATGGTTCGAACATGATCGCAAGAAACAGGGTGAGGAGGGCAAGGACAAGGATCAGCGGTTCAGTTTCAAAATCCGGGAATAAAATGAGTATCAGAATGATCGTGGATATATAGATGGATATCAGGATAGTCAATGCGACGGCATAAGCGAGCCCTCTTAAAAGCTGGAGTTCGATGTCCATCAGCCGGTGCCGTATCGTGGCATATCCGAGGCTTAAAGGAACCATTATCAGCGGCAAACCGGTTAAAATGGTTATAAGAGAGGGAATCTCCTCTCCTTTGAAATACATTGGAAGGTAAACAAGAATCAAAGGGAAAAAACCAGTAATGATGCCGATCAGGATCAGTTTCAGCTGCCTCTTGAGGACGATGCTGGGGGTGCGTTTATAGGTGATTGCCAATATCAGCGCCGAGATCACAATATAAGCCGCCAGAACGAAGAGCTCGATATTCTGGAGTTTAAGAAATTCCGTGTTCAGCTTGGGAATGTAATCGTTCCTCTGATCGAACAATTTTCCGTAGTAGTGAATCGCTATCTCTGCCAGTATCAATAGCGACGGGAAAAAATATATCAGGTATTCGATAATCTTTTTCTTCTTTTTTACGCCGATTACCTTGATTAAAAAATGAAGGAAAATAGGGGCAAAGAATATTCGGGCGATGCTGTCAAAAAAGAAAATCATTTGGGAAAACGGAGCGCTGGCGTTTGTGTATGAATAGCTTAGAAGGACAAAAATATCAAGGGAAAACAGAAAGAAAACTGTCCTTCCCTCGAAGCCCGGCTTTTTAGCGAAAAGAACCACCACACCGATGATCAGCGTGAGCAAACCTATGAAAGTGAAGAAGAAATATTCGAATTGCTTTTCAGGGATGCGCATCTCGACCGGAAAGGAAACTTCCTGAGGCGGTTTGGTGCCGCGGTGAATCAGAAGCCTGATTACTGTGTTATTGCTGTATTCATAGGCGATCTTTCCAATCTCCCGGACGTCATTTATCTGCTCGATCCACGTCTCGATGATTTTCCCTTTATACAGTAATGAAGTTACGATCTGGTTCCTGTTGTTCAGCATCCAGTGGGTTTTCTTTGCGGACCCGTCGGAGAAATAGCAAAGACTTTCAATCTGTAAAAGGGAATCGCCCTCTCTGACATCTGAAAGGAATGCCGGACCTTTGAGTTTGGGATGAAGATACACGAAGCCTGATTCATCGGTGGAGAACTGAAGCCCGATATACGGTTCCCGCCACTCAGCCCTGTTGAGAACGGAGAAAAAACCAATCAGCAATATAAAGATGGAAAGAGAGATAAGCAGAATATTCTTTTTGGAAGAAAATAATTCTTTTACACTTTTTGATTCCATTATTACCAGCTCACTGCTAATTATAATGTCATAGTAAAAAAAATGCCATCATATGCAGCTATCAAAGAGAAAGAGATGCGATATGTAATTTAGATTACATTTTTTTATTAATATTGATGTATCATATCAGAGATCCTCCTTCGGGGCGCATTATTGGGGATAGCCGATGTACCATGAGGGTTTATTATAAATGAGATGTGGTATTAATGAGGGGCGTATTCGAAAGGGTCTCATTCTATGCCTTTTTTTATTTGTTCAAGCGATAATAGTTTCAGATACTGTTATCGCAGGCCAATCCCTGCCGGACCTTTATATCGATGATGCCCGGATGATCCAGGATCAAAACGGGCGGTTCCTGAAAATATCAATCGGCAATAACGGACCGGTCTTTCCTGAAGAAAAAGTCGAGGTGGAATTTATATTCCGCCGCATCCCTCCAGATGGCGGCAAGATAATACTGCAAAAAAATATAATCATCCCTTATGACAGGCTTGCTCCGGCAAGTCTATATGATGTGGAATTGAAAGAAGGGATTCCTGCTGGCGCATTTATCCTGAATATCAAAATAGACCCCCGGAACAAGATCAACGAATCCGATGAGAAAAATAATATCTCCAGGAAGGTCTTTTCGTTACAGGAAACGGGGTTCCTTCCGACGAATAAGCAATGCAACCTCGCAATCGGGAAATTCTACGTCGTTCCTTATTACGGAAACAAGGTGCTTTTACGCATCCATATTCTTAATCTCGGCAATCTCACCCCTGATAATGACTTTCTCGTAAGCCTCTTCTGGGAGCCCTCTCTGCCCGGCGATAAAAACAGTTGGCAGCTGAAGGCGAGGAACCATCGACCCGGAAGCGAGGTCATAATTTCCTCCGGATATATAATCCTGCCGAATTCCGGTACGATTACTTTCAAAGCCGTCATTGATGCTGAGGGCAAAGTTAAAGAATCGGACAAACAGGATAATCAGAAAACGCTGGTTTACACTATTTCTCCTTGAAAAACTGCGCCCGATTTTTCTTCGCCTCTGACGCCGTTTTGATATTTGATTATTCCGTCGACACATCGCAATTAGCAGATTTCGGATCATTGAAACCTTGACAAAATATTATTATTTGATATTAATATTCATGTGCTCATTCGTTCTGTCATGGATGAAAAAACCCGGCACAGGGAGGAGGAGTGACAATTGCCTCGCGTCAGGGTTCGCGAAGAAGAGACGTTTGAATCGGCGCTCAGGCGTTTTAAAAGAAAATGCCAGAAGGCTGGCATAATTTCCGAGATCAAAAAACGCCAGCACTTTGAGAAACCGAGTGTGAAAAAGAAGAGAAAAGCCCTTGCTGCGCGCAAGAAGCTTCTGAAGCGCATGATGAACGAAAAACGGTACATGCAATAATTGTCACCGAATTAATTAACTTTTTCAGCCGGAGCGTCAGCTCCGGCTGAATTATCTCTATTAAAATGAATAACCTATCCTTTGAAACATTAGAATACAATATCGTCCTCGGAATAATTTCCCTGTATGCAGATTCACAGGCAGGAAGAATATGCGTAACGCGATTGATACCCCTTCCGGATTCCGCAAACATTTCGCACCGGCTCGCTTTAACCGCAGAGGCCGCTAAATTCATATCGCTGTATCAGGGGTTCAGCCTCTCCGGCCTGGATGGACTCGATGAGATATTTCAGAAAAGAAATATCAGCGGCGCGGTGCTTGAAATTGAAGAAGTCGCCAGGATAAGAACGAATCTTCTGGCGGCGGAAGATGTCAGCTTCAGGCTGGCGGAAACCGGCCTTGAATTAGAGCATATGGGCAAGTTGATTGACAGCATCCCGAAGCTTGGCTCTTTGAGCAAGGCGATAAACCGTGTTCTGGATGACCAGGGACAGATCAGGGACGACGCTTCGTATGAGCTTTTAGATATACGGCAGTCCATGGCTTCCTTGCGCAACCGAGTCAACAAGACGCTCGAGGACAATCTTAAAAACGGCAGGTATCAGAACGCGATCCAGGACGATATCATCACGAAGAGAAGTGGCAGATTTGTTCTTATGCTTAAATCCGATTTCAAGGGAGCGATGAACGGCATCATCCACGATTCCTCGCACTCAGGCCAGTCCGTTTTCATCGAGCCTATGGAGGTTGTCGAGCTGAACAACCGTATCGCCAAGCTCGAGCAGGAGGAGAAACTCGAAATTCGCAGAATTCTTGCCGAACTAAGCGGTGTCATTTTTGAGAAGGACAAAGAACTGAAGGAATTGACCGACATACTGGTCGAGCTCGACGTTTACCAGGCATTGGCAAGGTTCATGAACGAGGACGGTTGCGTAATTCCGGAGATTGAGGAAGACACGAACGAGATTGTCCTTAAAAACGCCCGGCATCCGCTTCTGGATGAAAGAGTCATCGTAAAAAGGGAGGAGTTCCTGGGCAGGAAAACCCAATCGGGGCGGAAGGTTGTCCCGGTTTCAATCTCTCTTGATAGGATTAAAAGAGGCATGGTTATATCGGGTCCCAACATGGGCGGCAAGACGGTTTCTCTGAAGACCATCGGCCTGCTCTCGCTTCTGGCCTTAAGCGGTATACCCATCCCGGCGGAAAAATTTGCCCTGCCGCTCCTGAAACAAATATCGGTGGACATCGGCGACCAGCAGGAAATAACCCGGAATATCAGCACGTTTTCGAGCCACCTGATGCATATCAAGAAGGCGATAGACGATCTTCAGAAACCGGCGCTGATTTTGCTGGACGAGATGGGGACAGGAACGGATCCGGAGGAAGGCTCGGCGCTCGCTCGGGGGATACTGGACTACTTTCTCGACAGGGGTTGTTTCATAGTTATAACAACTCACAGCAATTACCTGAAGACATATTCGTGCGTCGCGGAAAGGCTGAAGTCCGCTGCCGTGCAGTATGATCCAGGCACGGGGAAACCGACATATAGATTGATCGAAGGAACGCCCGGTTCCAGCAAGGCGTTCGGTATCGCTAAATCCCTCGGGTTGCCGCAGGAAATAATCGATAATGCCGGCAGCCATCTTGAAGCGGGGCATCAATATATGGAGGATTTCCTGGATAAGCTCGAGATTGAAAGGATACGTTATGGGGAAGAGACGAAAAAGACTGTAGAGGAAAGATCCGAGCTTACAAAAGAAGTCGAAAAAGTAAAAAAAGAAAAAGAACTTCTCGAAGATCAACGCAGAAGCTTCGTAGTTAAATTCAAGGATGAATGGTCCGGTCTTGTAACTAAGTATTCCGAAAAAGTCAGCGAGCTTGTCGCTTCCCTCGGCAACAAGACCCAGCAGCTTCAGCTGAAAAGATTCGCCGCCGAAAGATTGAAGGATCTAGAAGAACGGCTGTATGAAGAGCCTGTGATGAAACAGGCAAGAAAAAAAGGCGCGGAGATAGACCTTCCCGATGCGCTTCCCGAAGGGGCGAAAGTTAAACTGAAAATCGCGAGCGGCGTCGGGAAGATCGCCAGGGCATGGAAAAAAGGCACCGATAAAAAACTGCATATTGATTTCGGGGGAAAGAATATAGAGGTGAACCCTGAGGATATCGCGGAGATCGTCACCGTGGAACCGGTTTCCACCGAAGGAACAAAGATGTTCGCCGCTTTCAGTCTTGAACGCCATGGCAAGGTTTCAAATGAAATCAATCTCATCGGAAAGGCGGCGGACGAGATTGAAGAAACGCTCGTCAAATTTATAGACGATGCCTTGCTCGCCGGCCTGGGCGAGTTGCGGATTGTACACGGCAAAGGCAAGGGGATTCTTCGACAGAAGGTGGCGGAGCTGCTTCGGAATCATCCTTCAGTGGAATCCTATACGATGGCGGATTTCAACAGAGGCGGAGAAGGGGCGACGGAAGTAAAGCTTAAATAGCGAAAATCGATCTGGACTCGGGTTCGGCAACAGCCGGGGAATCTAATTATTATAGATGGCAAGAGACTTTCAAGATTTTATTAATGAAGTGTCTGTCAGGGCGAGCATCGTCCGCATAGCATCGGACTATACCCGGTTGAAAAAGCGGGGTTCGCGCTATATAGGGTTGTGTCCATTTCATGAAGAAAAAACTCCATCTTTTACAATCAGCCCCGAGAAGAATCTCTATCACTGCTTCGGATGTGGAGCGGGGGGGAACATCTTCGGGCTTGTAATGGCAATCGAAAATGTTGGGTTCCAGGAATCGGTCAGGATCGTAGCTCAGAAAAGTGGGATACCCATCCCCGCTTTTACGGAATCGGAAAGAAAAGAAAGAGGCATAGAGCAAAAGCTTTATGAACTGAACGAAACCGCCGCTTCATGGTTTTTTCAAAACCTTGCAAGGAATGAAGGCGCCTATGCGTATCTTCGGGATAGGGGTGTCGAGGAGGACACAGTCAAAAAATACCGCCTCGGCTATGCCCCGGATACATGGGACAGCCTTTTAAAACATCTCAAAGGACAGAACGCTGATGAGGAGATTTTAAAGAAAAGTGGACTATTCGCGACCGGTAAAACCAACGAATTGTATGATATGTTTCGGGGCAGGATCATCTTCCCGATACAGGATCATGACGGGCGGATCATCGGCTTCGGCGGAAGGACGCTGAAAGATGACACCGTGAAATATCTCAATTCCCCGGAAACAGCGGTTTTCCACAAAAGCAGGAACATCTTCGGGCTTTATATGGCGCATAAACAGATCAGGGAGAACAACTGCGCGATTCTGGTCGAAGGATATTTCGATCAACTGATGATGTGGCAGGCTGGTTTTAAAAACACGATCGCCCCCCTCGGAACGTCATTTAACAAGCAGGGGGCGGGGGTTTTGAAGCGCTATGCAAGTGATTGCATCATCGCGTTCGATTCGGATGAGGCTGGAATCAATGCAGGACTCCGGGCGCTGGCCCCACTGCTCTCCAACGGTTTCCGGGTGCGTTTTTTGCGGCTCACGGAAGCTAAAGATCCGGATGAGTTTATACGCAAAAACGGCGCTTCGGCGATGGCTGAGGCAATAGGGGAAGCCGCTGAGATGTTCGACCACCTGGTCGCCTACTTCCGGAAAGATATGGAAAAAAAGGACCCAAGGGAAACAGTAAAGGCGCTGGATGGCATATTAGACCATCTTCAGAATATCGCCGATCCGGCTGAAAAAGAAATGTACCTGCGCAAGCTGGCGGATAAATTCAACCTGTCCGAGGAGGTTATCATAAAAAAAGCCCGCAGGCCCAGCTATCCGGCAAGGGAACTGGAAAAGACGCAAAAGCAGATAAAAAAAGATATTCCGCTGGACGAAAAAAAACTGATCAGAATTATAATGGACAGCCCCTCTTCTCATATGGATGACATAAAGGAACTAATGCAATTAAATGCTGTCTCAAATACGAGCGCCGCTGTATTAAAAATCATCGTCGAAGCGGCTGAAACGGAGAGCTCCTTGATTCCGTCGCTCATAACGGACAGATTGAATGAAGAATTAAAACGATTTTTTTCCGTAATAATGATAGAGGACGCAACTTACAAGGAATCTCCGGAAAATGAACTCTGTGAATGCGTCAAAAGCATCAAGAAAAGATACCTGACAAAACTCCGCGAAGAGCAAAAACAGAAACTGAAAGAGGCCGAAAACGGCGATCCGGAAGCGAAAGTTGAGGAAATTTTAAAAAAAATACAGGATTTGGCTTGCCAAATAGAAAAATTATCCTAAATTATAAATGTGATTATATAATGGGGATTTATGCCCCAAAGATTACAGCAATGAATGAGGTAATTGGCTTTGGATATTGAAGAAAAATACGATGAGTTAAAAGAACTGATAGACCTCGGCAAAGAGCGGGGTTATCTTTTATATGATGAAATTAACAACACCCTTCCGGATGAAATCTCGGAATCGGCTGATTCTCTGGACGATATATTCAAAAGATTCGATTCCATTGGGATAAAAGTCGTCGAAACAGATGAAAAATTCGAACAGCCGGAGGATGAACTCAAACAGGATACGGATTCAAAGGCTGAAGAGACGAAAGAGGTCACGCTTGAACCGTTCGAAAGAACTACCGACCCCGTAAGGATGTATCTGCGCGAAATGGGCACTGTTCCCCTCCTTGACCGCGAAGGGGAAGTAAGGATTGCCCGCCGCATCGAACGGGGAAAGACCAAGATGCAGAGAATTCTCACTCGAACGCGCATAGCGATAAATCTTATGTCCGAAATCAAGGATGTCGTCACCGAAAGCCCGCTGGAAATTAAAAAATATGTGGATATTGATGAATCCGAAATGGGCGAAGAGCAGGTTGAGAAAATCGGGCGCAACATCTTAAAGGTGATAGAGGAAATTCTCGCCCTCGATGAAAAGAATCATAAAAATACCAAGAGGTTGAACGCTAAGATCATTACAGCAAGAGAACGCAACAAAATCCGCCATCAGTACTCCAGAAGCATCGTGCGTATATCCAAGATGATGCGGAGTTTGAACCTCAGGAACGAAGCATACTTCAGGCTTAAGAACGAAATACAGGAAGCTATAAATAAAATTCAACGGTTTGAACGCGTCATATCGGAAAAGCAGAGCCTTCTGAAAGCCACGGACCGCGATGATGAAAAGTTCCGCTTTCGTTTCCGAATAAAGGAATCCAAGTGGAATATCCAGGAAATAGTTGATTTTTATTATGCGGACGTGAAGCAGCTGAAGGAGATAATCGATCAGGTCAGCGTCTCCGAAAGGTTTGCAGAAGCGGCGAAGAAGGACCTGATAGAGGCGAACCTGAGGCTTGTGGTCTCCATCGCGAAAAAATACACGAACCGCGGTCTGCAGTTCCTGGACCTGATCCAGGAAGGAAACATCGGACTGATGAAGGCGGTTGACAAGTTCGAGTACCGCCGCGGTTATAAATTTTCAACATATGCCACATGGTGGATTCGCCAGGCGATCACCAGGGCGATCGCGGACCAGGCGAGGACCATCCGTATCCCCGTTCATATGATCGAAACGATCAACAAGCTACTCCGGGTAACCAGGCAGCTTGTTCAGGAGAAGGGACGCGAACCAACCAATAAAGAGATCGGCTTGAAGATGGATTTGCCGGAATCCAAAGTTCGAAAGATCAGAAAGATCGCGCAGGAACCCATCTCCCTCGAAACCCCGATCGGTGACGAAGAGGATTCGCATCTCGGAGATTTCATCGAGGATCAGAACATCGCCTCCCCGTCGGAGCAGGTTATCGAATCCCTGTTGAAAGATCAGACTATAGATGTTCTCCAGACTTTGACCGAGCGCGAGAAGCAGGTACTGAAGCTCAGATTCGGCGTGGGTGGCGTGAAAGAACACACCCTCGAAGAGGTCGGGCAGCAGTTTGCAGTCACGCGTGAAAGGATCAGGCAGATCGAAGCAAAGGCACTGCGGAAACTGCGCCATCCGTCACGCAGCCGCCTGCTGAAATCGTTTATCGAACATCCTCTTCGATAAGATTTTTGCGCCGAATCGGAAATATATTACCGACTGAATTTAGGAATTTCCAAAAAATAATGTGGGAATCTCTTTTTATTTAAGATAGATTCCACCATCTATTTTTTTGATCTCATTTATCAGCGATTGATTGAAACCAGTAAAGTGAAGGGGGGAGGTTTCTATAATAATTCTATCATTCGATTGAAAAAGACAATCCCTGTCAGCGTGAAACATCACTGTCGCTTTTTCATTAAGATTTTCGTCTCGCAACCATTGAGCCAGTTTATCCTTATTGCCCACGGTTTCATAAATTTTCCAGGATCCATCAAGATAGAGCCCCGTAAGCAAATGCGCGAAGGTCAGATCACTCGTTTTATTTCCATCCGATAGCCAATTTTTCAGAGTTACTTTCTGAAGATGTAATCTTGCAGGTATACTCGCCGCTCTGCATAATGCGGCCAGCAAAACTGATCTGCTGTAACAAAAGTTGATACGGCATCGGAGGATGTCTGAGGCGAGCGTGAATGTAGCGCAAGGCTTTCCCTTCACTTCTTCCATATCCCTGACGAACTCATAAAGAATCTTCGCCTTTTCGGAATCTGTTGATGCACACCTTGCCAGTTCGGTGGCTGCGCTTATTATTTCCGGGTGATTCGAATCTATTCCTTCAGAAGGGGTAAGATACTGATTCAAATCATCTTTTATATCTTGTTCGGAAATAATCCATGTTGCCATAATTGAAAGAATAATTGCGCTGAGCAATCCTTTTTTTATCATCATCCCGATCGGCCTCCACGTAAATTTGTTTAAATGAAAGGTTTGGGCTGTTGCCCAATTTATAGTTAGTCATGTTCGGATATACATCAAAAGCTGCATTTAGACATCTTACTTTTAATATCAATCAGTTACAAAGTCCATTAATTCCCTAAACAAACACGAAATTGATTTAGACATTAGATCTTGTTTATGTCAGAAAGAATCATATACTACTGTTTCTTTTAATTCTTTTTTCGGCGGCATCGGAGGCCATTCATCCGGCACACCTATAGGAGTCACGCATATCAGCTTGTAATTGACCGGGATATTGAAAAATGGCTTTATTATTTCTTCAGGATAGAATGAAGTGTAATATCCCGGTCCGCATCGCTCGATCCAGCCCTGACGATAACCGCTGGCATAACCGCAAAAAATATCAACAGCGCACATACTGAAATTCTCCGCATGGCATCCTCCAAGATTTGATTTCTGAATATCCACGGCATTTCATCATCTTCGTTAACAGGCTCTGATATTGATTATAACGTAAACCTATTTTCACTGTTCCAAATCAAACACCGGAAGATATGTTTAAAAAAGACCCTTTAAGTTTTATAATTGCATTATGAAACTATTCAGATTTCTTGTTGTATTCGTCCCCGTATGTATATTGGTAAATTTTTTCTGTTGCGATAAGACCGGTGTTGTGAGGCTCAACGCGGGAGGAAAGACAATCGCGGAAAGGTTTCCTCCGCCCGCTGGCTTCAAGAGGGCAATTTTTCCTGAAGGAAGCCTTCAGGCATGGCTTCAGGCGTTGCCTCTCAAGGATGGATGCCCCCGCATAAGGCTGTATAACGGTTCTGAATTATTATATCTCGATTGGCACTGCGCGGTTGTGGATATGGATATAGGGGATCGAGACCTGCAGCAGTGCGCGGATACGATCATTCGGCTTCGCGCGGAATATCTCTGGAAAATGAAGAGATACGAAGAGCTTCATTTCAACTTCACAAGCGGCGACAGGTCCGACTGGCTGAAATGGCGTGACGGCTTGCGCCCGTATGTGAAAGGCAACAATGTAAAATTTGTGAAAACGGCGACGTATGATAAATCTTATAGTAATTTCAGGCGGTGGCTGGATAGTGTTTTCTATTACGCAGGGACGATTTCCATCTCAAGAGATTACCCAAGATTGAAAGATGCATCAAAAATCCGTCCCGGGGATTTTTTTGTGGAAGCCGGCAGCCCGGGCCATGCCGTCATCATCGTTGATATTGCCGTGAATGAAACAACCGGCGAAAAGGTTATGCTGCTCGCTCAAGGATTTATGCCCGCCCAGGAAATGCATATCCTTAAAAACCCGGGATCGCATGATCTCTCCCCCTGGTACCTCGTGAGCTTCGGACCTGTCCTGAAAACGCCGCAGTGGAATTTCAATGCGAAACATCTGAGAAGAATACCGGACTGATCATTGAAAAATATTAGAGCTTTAAAAAATATATAAAAATGTCATTCTGACGTAGACCTGCAGAGGGAAGCAAAGGAAGAATCTGATGGATTCTTCAGGGGTTTCCCTTCGGGGTGTTCTTCAGAATGACCAGCTGTCATAGTTCTTCAAAAGTCTCGTCTTTGATGGACTCTCGTTCCGTGCTGTTGACAGCCTGTTTGTTATAATATATATATAGCGAGTGGATGTAGGTGCGTAGCTCAGCTGGGGGAGCGCTACCCTGACACGGTAGAGGTCGACGGTTCGAGCCCGTCCGCACCTACCATTTTTTTCTAGTAAATCCCAAAATATCAGTCCCGCTTCAAATAATTGCATGTAACCGTTCTTTTAATATCTTCTTCAGAAAGAAATGCCCGTGCGCCGTCTGTTTTTTTAAAAAAAAGAAAGTATTCACGGTTTCCTTTCTGGCCCTCGATGGGAGACGGGACCGCGCCGCGGCAGTCGAATCCGTTCTCCACGCCGTAACGCATTATTTTTTCGAGCACCGTAATATGTTTTTCCTTTGAGCGGATCACTCCTCCGCTTTCGACTTCATCCCTGCCGACCTCGAACTGGGGTTTCACGAGCGGAAGGAGTATCCCATTTTTCTTGACCAGTGGGCTAAGGCTCGGGATTATCAGTGTAAGGGAAATGAAGGCAACGTCCACGACGATGATATCCGCTTGTTCGCCTATGTCTTCAAATTGAAGGAAGCGGGCGTTAAGCCCCTCGATGACCTTTACCCTGGGGTTTGTGCGCAGCTTATAATCGAGAACGCCTTTGCCCACGTCTACGGCGAAGACTTTCACCGCGCCTCTCTGCAGCAGGCAATCGGTGAAGCCGCCTGTGGAGCAGCCGATGTCGAGAGCGGTCAGCCCGCCGGGGTCTATTCTGAAAGCATCGAGTGCTCCCGCCAGCTTCAGCCCGCCGCGCGAAACATACGGATGGTCAGGGCTTTTTACCTCGATCAAGGCATCGGCGGAAACTTTTTGTCCTGCCTTATCAACCAACCGTCCGTTCACGCTCACTTTGCCGGCTAAAATAAGTCCCTGAGCCCGCTCCCTGGAAGAGGCAAGGCCGCGTTCGGAGAGCAGGACATCTATTCTTTCCTTGCCTGGTTTACCTGGTTTATTAGAATTTTCCATTGGATTTTTTTATTCAGGCGCCGGTTCGACGAGGAGGATAAATGAAGGCTCAAGATACCGTCCCCGGATTTCCGAGGAATGCTCGGCTTCGAGCCTCAAGCCTATATACCAGCGTCCCGCCTCGGCGGTCAATGACCGGTAGAGGATTCTTTTCTCCCCCGGCAACAGCGTCTCGATCCTTGCCTGTCCGAATATTTTCTCCTGAGAGCTGCTTTCTTTCGCCGTCCGTTCCGTCCAATACAGGGATAAGTCGTAAATTTCCTTAACGCAGCGATTTTCAATAACCGCCATAAACTTCAATGTTTCGCCCGAATTCGCCGACTCATACCCCATAATCTTGTCTATTCTTTTTAAGGCGCTGAGAACTATCTGGGATTCGCATTGATCCGAATTATTTTTTTTTAATGTTGAAAGGAATTCTTCATCTTGCTGATATTCCAGGTTTTGTCTCTCAGTTTCGCTGACGAACCGCAGCGTGAATTGCAGTACATTGTTCGTCCTGTCTTTTTCGTAGATTCGTCGTCCGGGATCGAGGATCAGGAAAAGGTTTTGGGACACCATATGAGGCGGGAGTTCAAATTTTACGGTGAGATTGACCTGCGGATGAAGGCGGGCGATTTCTTTCTCCTCAATAATGCGGTTCGTTTGGTCGGCAAGGCGGAGCCGGGTGGCAGGCGCCCATGCCGTGCCGTTATTCGCTATCTCGACGAAAAGCTGAACCTTTTTGCCTGATACAGCCGTGGCGGGCCGTTGCTCGGCGGAAATGAAAGCGAGGTCAGGATAGGGCAAAACGCTTACATTTTTCACGGCGCAGGAAAAAAGCGCAGGAAAGCTTAGAAGCGCCAGTAGATTGCATATTTTGTATGCGAACAGAAAGGAATTCTTACGCAATATAGCCGACCTATTTAATATCGTTTTTTGGCAGGGTATCTATCACTAAAAGACGGGGTTCGCTCATCTCCTCCATCGCATATCTCACGCCCTCCCTTCCGGATCCTGAATCCTTGACCCCTCCGTAGGGCATATGGTCCAGGCGGAAGGTCGGGAAATCGTTTATGATCACGCCGCCGGTTTCGGTTTCATTATAAGCGTATGCGATCCGACCAATATCCCGCGTGAAATACCCGGCTTGCAGTCCGAACCGGGTATGATTTACCATATCAACAGCCTCTTCGAATTCGCCATAAGGCTCGACGGTTATCACAGGACCGAAAACCTCGCAACAGTTTACCTTCATATCAGGCTTGGTCTTTATAAGGATTGTGGGATAAACAATGTTGCCCTCGCGTCTGTTTCCGGTAACCGCCTCGGCTCCCCCCCCGACGGCTTCGGAAATCCAGTTCATCACCCTGTCGGCGTCATGCGGGGTTATCATCGTAGTAATGAAATTACGCTCATCGAGCTGGTCGCCTGCCCTGAGCTGATTCGTCTCCCTGATCATTGCTTCCAACGCCTTTTCGTACACAGGTCTGTGAACGAAAACCCTCTGTACGGAGATGCAGACCTGGCCGTTGTAGGCGAAACCGCCGGTCACAGCCTTCTTCGCGGCCCCTTCGACATCGGAGTCGGAATGGATCACCATCGCTGCATTTCCGCCGAGCTCGAGGGTCACTTTCTTTTTTACGGCGATCTCCTTGACCCTCCAGCCGACCTCCGCCGAACCTGTGAAGGACACTTTTTTCACGTAAGGACTGGATATCAGATTTTCCGAATCGGCGCCGCTGCAGGGCAGGACTATGAATGCCCCTTTCGGAAGGTCGGTCTGTTCCACAACCTCCGCGAGCAGCATCATGCTCAAAGGAGTGGCTGACGCAGGCTTGATGATGATGCTGTTTCCCATGGCGAGCGCTGGAGCGATCTTATGGCAGGGCAGATTCAGCGGAAAGTTGAAGGGAGTGATGCCGAGCACGACCCCGACCGGGAATCTTCTGCTTATGCCGAACTTGAACCTCGTAACCGGCAGCATATCCATCGGAATAACCTCGCCGCCGATCCTTCTTGCCTCTTCGGAAGCTAATTCGATGGTGGTAATAGCGCGTAAGACCTCGGTTTTTGCCGCGCTTATGGCTTTTCCGGCCTCAAGGGCGATGACCTGGGCGAACTCGTCGGCTCTTTCCTTCACACCATCGGCGATAACGCGGAGGATCGTCGAACGTTCCCCTGCAGACATCCGTTTCATAATCTCGAATGCTTCCTGCGCTCGTTCAGCTGCCATATCCATTTCGGCCTTCGCTGCGGACGCGGTTTCGCCGACCGTCTCGCCGTTGAATGGGTTTACGACTTGGATCGTTTCGGCGGTCTCAAGCCACCGGCCACCGAGATATATACCGTAATTCATCATCTTCGACCCCCTTTGGTTGAATCATTAGCTGCGTCTTTCACTCTCCCGGACACCCCCTCATTTTTGTTTTCAGGAAATTCGAACAATCGGAGTCGGTCGAGCCCCATGTATCTGCCTGTTCCCAAACAGTTTTTGCATGGGCCTCTGGACAGCTCGTCATATCCGAGCACACACCAGGGACAGTCGTCTCCTATTTTAAGATTGTCATCGTTCCATTTCCCGCCCTTGCCGGTGCCGTTGCAGTAGGTGCAGACCAATTCGACCGAACCGGTCGAGAGAGAAGACTTCCCGGTTCCCTCGCATAACTGGCATTTTCCCTCATAGACCCATTCCACTTTCCGGGAGATTTCGATGAGCTGATCCAATGTAATGGACGATTTATCAATGGATTCCACCGGTATTCCGAAATCTGTTATCTTCACCGCCGGTCTGGGCTGGCTCTGCGGGAGCTGTTTTTTGTTGCTGTCTTTGATTGTGTTTTCGATTGGTTTTACGGGCTGCTGAACCGCAGGCTCCGTTTTCTCTATAGTCTGCGTTTTTGTCCCGGTTGGCATCGCTTCGGACTGAACCGGTTTCGGCTCAACAACGTCCGCTCTTGGTGTTTCAGCCGGTTTTTTTTCGTCTACCTTGACGTTCGCTGCCGGTTTTATCTTTGGTTTGTTGATCTCTTTGGTGGCATTGAAGTCTATATCGTCTTTCCTGATAAAAATCAGCATATCGTTCGGCAGTGTGAAATAGACCCCGTCCTCTTTCACTTCGAAGGGCTTCGCTGAATATATTTTACGGCCGTTGTTCAGCACTATTATATATGCTTCCAGAAAAGTAGAAGCAATCATCAGAAATGCGATGAGCAGTGTAAAAGACAATCTTCTCATCGTGGAAAACAGTACGTTATTTGTTTTTTAAGCCTTCGTAGTCCTTCAGAAAGCATTCCAGCCCGATGTCCGTGAGCGGATGCTTGATGAGCTGGAGCAGAACTTTGTAAGGTATCGTGGCCACGTCCGATCCGATAAGCGCCGCCCTTAGGACATGCATCGGGTTGCGGATGGAAGCGGTGAGGATCATCGTTTCGAATCCGTAGTTGTCGAAAATAATCCGAATCTGTTCGATTATGTCCATCCCGTCCTGCGAGATATCGTCAAGCCTTCCAATGAAAGGGCTTACATATGTCGCGCCGGCTTTCGCGGCAAGCAACGCCTGAATCGGGTTGAAGACAAGGGTCAGGTTGGTTTTTATGCCTTCTTTGGAACAGGACCTTGCGGCCTTCAGGCCCTCCTCGATGATCGGGAGCTTTACAACTATATTCTTATGGATTCCCGCGAGATGCCGGGCTTCCTTCATCATTCCGTCATAATCCGTCGCCAGCACTTCCGCGCTGATATCCCCATCCACCAGCTCGCATATTTTTTTTAAGTGCGCATCGAAATCCTTTACCCCTTCCTTCGCCATAAGAGACGGATTCGTCGTCACTCCGTCTATCAGCCCCATTTCGGCGGCTTGTCTGATCTCTTCAAGGTTTGCCGTATCTATAAAGAACTTCATTTAGCTTCCTCCTGAACATTCGCCGCGCTCAAACGGCATTCGAATGAAATACCTTTCTGTCCTGACAGTTACTTGCGTGTTAACAGTCTATCTTGATGATATCCGTCTGGCTTGGTCCCGTGACCTTCACCTCGTTGCCCGGCGTCACAAAAACATCCACCTCTGTGCGCACGCCGATCCTTTCCTCCGGAATATATATGCCGGGTTCGACGGAATGCAGGACGCCGGGAACGATCAGCCGTTCGTCCTTTGTTTCAAAATTGTCGAGGTTTGCCGCGTTCCCATGCACTTCGTGGCCGATGGAATGTCCCGTCCTGTGGACGAAGTACTTGCCGTATCCTTTTTCCGCAATCTTTTCACGGCAGATTTTATCCAACTCCCAGCCGTGGCAGGGATCGCCCTTCGTTATCTTTTTTGTCTCAAACTCTATGCAGGCATCGCGGGCGTCTCTTACGACCTGCCATATTTTCTGATATTTAGCGGGGATATCCTTGCCGGCGAAACCCATCCAGGTTATATCGTAATAGATGGAGCGCTCGCTGTCGAAGCGCGCCCAAAGGTCTATCAGGACGATGTCGCCCTTTTTGATCGGAACGGCAACCTCCGGAGTGGGGTCGAAGTGCGGATCCGCGGCGTGTTCGTTTACGCCGATGATGGGCGGGGCGCCGTCGCAGGTGAGGCCCGCCTCGTCGAATTTTTCGTCTATAAACTGCTGAATGTCATATTCGGTTATCTTCTTTCCGTCGCGCAGGTATTTTCCGATCTCCTCGAAGGCTTCATCTTTTATGCGATGGATTATCCTGCCTGCCTCGAAGTGCGAGTCGTATCCTTTTTCATCCACAAGCCCCTCGAATTTTTGGATGAGGTCCGCGGACGAGACGACGTCAACATTCATACTGCGGACGAGTTCCACCGTCCCCGCATCTACTACAGATACGTAGGGGATATTATTCATCGGCGAATATTGCATCGCCACTTTTTTGGACCCGGCGAGGATCTTCTTCAGCGCCTCGTGGCGGCTCTCCCAGCTCTGATAATAGATTTTTTCGCCGGGAAGGGAATCGAGTTTTATCGGCTCCACAGCGCTTACAAGTTTAACAGGTTCGCTATCCGCAGGAATCAAGTAATACCATCTGCGCGCGGTATGCTTCTTTTCATCAAGGCCGAGAATCCTGTAGCTGATGATATCGCGATTGGAAAAATCGTAAAACAGCCAGCCGTCGAAACCGGCTTCTTTAATTGCGGTTTGGATTGCTTTTAGATTCATTATAGCTCCTTGAAATTTTAAATGAACATATTATGTATTCTAAAATAATATCACACCGGGCGGGCCAATTCAAATTGTTACGGGAATTATGAAAATTTCTTCGTCAAAGAATAGAGTTATCAACATTCTTCACGGACTGTTGCCAAATAAAAACGAAGTTGTGCTCAGTGAGACTTTAAAAGGCTTCAACCGGACGTTTCATGGGAGCAGGCGCCCTCACGCAGGCTGTGTCGCAATTATAAAAAAGTCATTCTCCGGGATACTTCGAAGGGCTGCGACGGGAAATCCGAAGGATTCTGTAAATCTTCCTTTTAGTATCAACATGTTATGAACATTAAAAAATCTCATACAGCAGCAAATTTGAATTATGACACAGCCTGTCACGGGACGCCTGCTCTCGTATTAGATGAAATGATCTAACCGGGCGCGGGCGTCCTGAACCTATGATTCTTACACGCTTATTTGTTTTGATTCCCTTTTTTTAGGGCGTAAGAAAACCAGTTGTCGGCCGGTTTCGGTTTTTCTTTTTCGCGCTCTCGCTTATCCCTTCCGCCTGCGTTCCGCGGCCGTTCACGAGGTCCGTCTTTAGGCTTGACGGGTTCTTTCTTTTCCTTCGAAGGCGGCAGGGCGAAGGGGTCTTTCTTCATTGAGAGGGAAATCCTGTGGCGTTCGAGGTCAACCTCGATCACAGTGACTATAATCCTTTGCTGGACTTTAACCACTTCCGCCGGGTCTTTGACGAACTTGTCGGCGAGGTGGCTGATATGCACAAGCCCGTCCTGATGGACACCGACATCTACGAACGCGCCGAAAGCGGTTACGTTCGTAACGATCCCCGGCAGCTTCATCCCGACCTTCAGGTCTTCGATGGTATTCACCCCCTCCTGGAAGGAAAATGGCTCGAACTTCTCGCGCGGGTCGCGCCCGGGCTTCACGAGTTCGGTCATGATGTCTTTCAATGTGGGGATGCCGACCTTGTCGTTTACATATTTTTCCAGCTGAATTTTAAGGCGCAGTTCTTCCTCGCACATAAGGTCTTTGACTGTCGCGCCGAGGTCTGCAGCCATTTTCCCGACGATATGATAGCTTTCGGGATGGACGGCGGACGAATCCAGTGGATTCTCCGCTCCCCGGATGCGCAAGAAACCGGCAGCCTGTTCGAAAGCCTTCGCTCCGAGGCGGGGGACTTCCCGCAACTGCTCGCGGGATTTGAACGCTCCGTTTTCATTCCTGAATGCCACGATATTAGAGGCAAGGCTTGGACCGAGGCCGGAAACGTATGTCAGCAACTGCTTACTCGCCGTGTTGATGTCCACACCCACCCAGTTGACGCAGCTCAGTACAACATCGTCCAGGCTCTTGCGCAGCTCCCCCTGGTCAACGTCGTGCTGGTATTGCCCGACGCCGATGGATTTCGGATCAATTTTAATAAGTTCGGCGAGCGGGTCCATCAGCCTTCTGCCTATCGAGACCGCGCCGCGCACGGTAACATCGCGATCCGGGAACTCCTGGCGCGCGACATCGGACGCGGAATAGATGGATGCGCCGGATTCGTTGACTACAACTATCTGGATATTCTCCGGCAGTTCGAGACTGCGGACAAACGCCTCGGTCTCGCGGCTGGCTGTGCCGTTGCCTATCGCAATCGCCTCGCTTTTAAACTTTTCCAGCAATTGAATTACGATCTTCCCCGCCTCTTCGGCTTTTGCTCCGCCCGTATGCGGATAGACCGCTTCATAATGCAGGAGCTTCCCCTGCGCATCGAGACAGACGAGCTTGCAGCCTGTACGGAAGCCAGGATCAAGAGCAAGGACGCTCTTCTCACCGAGCGGGGATGCCAACAGCAGCTCGCGCAGGTTTTCAGCAAAAACTTTAATAGCGGTTAAATCCGCCCTTTTCTTCAGCTCGGAGCGGGTTTCCGTTTCCATCGAGGGTTCGAGAAGCCGCCTGTAGCCGTCATCCACCGTGAGCGCAACCTGAGCGGCGGCCGATGTCTGGTTCAGCACAAACTGCTTGTTCAGAATTGCTATCGCTTCTTCATCAGGCGGATTCACCCGTATTATAAGGAATTCCTCTTTCTCTCCGCGGAACATGGCGAGAACGCTGTGGGATGGAGCTTTCGCAACAGGCTCCTTCCATTCGAAATAATCCTTGTAATTCGCCCCTTCAGTTTCCTTCCCCTCTATGAATTTCGAGAAGATCGTCCCGCTCTGCCAGAAGAACTCACGCATCCTGGCGCGCGATAGTCGCGCGTGTGCGGCGCTTCGGCCTGAAGGGCAGATATATATCCTCAAGGACGGCCATAGTCTCCGCCGCCTCGATTTTTTCCTTCAATTCGTCAGTGAGAAGTCCCCTCTCTTCGAGAGATTTGAGTATCGCCTCGCGGCGCTTGTCCAGCTCCGCAAGCTGCTCGAGCCTGTCTCTGATGTTTGTTATCATGACCTCGTCCAGGGAATCCGTTGCCTCTTTACGGTACCTCGCAATGAAAGGAACTGTTCCGCCGTCCTCGAACAGAACAGCGGTCGCCTTCACCTGCCTCAGGCTGAGGCTCAGTTCCCCCGATACTTTAATAATATGATTTTCGTTCATATCCCCAACAGCTTTCTATCTAAGATTTTCATTTCCACAACGAAATCGCCTAAAAAGTGACTATCAAACATATCAAATCTACGTTCGATTCGGAATTGTCAATTTAAGATTTACACAATCATATGTCAATAGAGAGGGGGGTGTTGATTTGGAATAAAAACTACTGATAACGCAGAAAAATGGGATACTGCTTTCAAAGGCCGCAACTTTTTAAATGAAGGGGGGTTTTTATTATTTTTTATAGAATAAAGAGGGTATAATAATACTGGGTATAACAATAATGGTTTTAGAAGCAATTTTCACTTAACTTTCCAATAATTTTAAGGAGCGCTCGATGGCTGTTCTTGAATATAAAGGGATGAATCTCGAACCGATGACAATAACGGCACTGATCGACCGCAGTATAAAGAATCATTCTGATAGAAACGCTCTCTCATTTTATGATCAAAAGCCGCTGACTTATGCCGGGATGGGGGAGAAAATTAAAAGGACTTCCATAGCTCTCACGGCTAATGGAGTCAGGCCCGGCGATAAAGTGGCTATTATCGGCGAAAGCTCGCCGGACTGGACCTGCGCGTATCTCGGCATCATTTACCGCGGCGCGGTCGCGGTGCCGATTTTACCGGATTTTCCTTCGGACGATATCATAAATATCGTCAACCATTCCGAGAGCAGGTTTTTATTCGCAACATCAAAGCAAGTCCAAAAACTGAAGAATAGCGGAACGGATATTCCTCTGCGGATTATCGTGCTGGACGATTGTGAAATATCCCTTCCTGGCTCGAATATCCAAACTTATTCCGATTTTATAAAAAAAGCCGGAACAGAGAAAATCGGGGATGTTGCCGCGCATAAAGCTGATGAAGACGACATAGCGGTGATAATGTACACATCCGGGACGACAGGGCTTTCAAAAGGAGTTCTGCTCAGCCATAAGAATTTACTTGCCGCGGTCCTTGGCGCGAATGAATGTGTCAAGCTGGACGAGAACGAAAAATTCCTTTCCGTCCTGCCGGTCTCGCATGTCTTCGAGGGAACGCTCGGTCTGTTGCTTCCCCTGCTGCACGGCGGCTCCATCTATTACATCGGGAAAACGCCGACAGCCGACGTCATGAGAGAGGCCTGCGATGTCGTCAAGCCGACTGTGATGTGCCTCGTGCCGCTGATCATCGAAAGAGTCTATAATAAAAAAGTAAAACCCAAGTTTCAGGAGAGCCTCGTCATCAAAAGCCTGATCAGAATTCCGCTCTTCAAGAAGCTGATATACCGCAGAGCAGTAAAGGCGATAGTTCAATATTTCGGAGGAAATCTCAACGTCATCGCATTCGGCGGAGCTCCGCTCGACAGGGAGGTTGAGAACTTTTTGATGAAAGGCCGCTTTCCTTACGTTTTCGGCTACGGCCTTACGGAAGCCTCCGGGCTCGCTTGCGGCGCACCGAACAATAAAAGCCGCGCTTGTTCCTGCGGTTTCCCGATCAGGCACCTCGATGTTAAAATAGTGGACCCCGAGCCTGCGACGGGCGTCGGTGAAATTATAATCAAAGGTCCGACCGTTATGGCGGGATATTTTAAAAACGATGAGCTCACACGAGAAACCCTGACCAAAGACCGTTGGCTGAAAACAGGCGATCGCGGAATCATCGGTAAAAACGGGTATCTCTACATCAAGGGTCGTTCGAAAAATATGTTTCTCTCGGCAAGCGGTGAAAATGTTTACCCGGAAATAATCGAAGAAAAGCTCAGGATGTTCCCCATCGTCCAGGAAGCCCTGGCAAGACAAACAGAAGGGGCGATCGAGGCGCTCGTGTATCCGGACCCTGACGTTTTAGCGATCAGGATGGAAGGAAGGGCTGAAAAAGATCGTGAACAGGTCATCAGTGAGATTCTTGAAAATATCCGCATAGCGGTGAACAAACGGCTGCCGCATTTTTACAGGATAAAAAAATGCATCTACCAAGCTGAGCCTTTTATTAAAAACGCTGCGAATAAGATTAAAAGATTTCTATATTCGAACTGTCAGGACGTTGATCAAAGCGCGATAAATTGATAATTATGACAGTTTTCTCTTAAATTCAGTCGACCGTTTAATTAGATATGAACACTGGAAAGGCTTCAGCCTTCGATTTTGACTAACCAAAATCAATGTGTTAACTTACAATCCTTATGAAATTAAAACAATCCGGAAAAAAAGAGGTGAGCTCTGCCCCTGCCAAACTCACTAAACCTGCCATTTTTTCGAATATCACAGTAATTTCCATTTTTTTTATGCTATCTATTGTCTTTACATCTCCTCTTATCTTTCATTTCAACACACATATCCCAGCCTGCAACTATTATGATCCTCCTTTATATGTTTGGAACAGCTGGAACTTCGAGAAAACTCTTCTGACTCCGCCGCACAACCCGTTCATTTCTCCAAACCTGCTTTATCCGTTCGAGCCGAGCGTCGCTTATCATGATTACACAACTGTCCGAGATGTTCTGATCCTGATGTTTTCACCATTTATTAACCGGATAGCTGCTTTCAATCTTGTAACACTCCTGATGTTCACTTTTTCCGCATACGGGGCGTATCTGCTTACATTGAGATTCACCAAGAATCGCTTCGGAGCATTACTGAGCGGATTCATATTCAGCTTCTGCCCCTTCAAGATGGGCAGACTGCTCGGGCATTTCAATTTTATTGATTCCGCATTTATCCCTTTCTATATTCTGTTCCTGTATAAAACTTTCGAAGATAAGAAACCCCGAAATGCCTTGCTGATGGGTTTTTTCCTCGCGCTTGTAGGCTATTGTTCCTATTATTATCTTGTCTTTTGCGTCATCTTCACTATTCTCTTTCTATTGTATTATTTGCTTCCGGATATAAAAACATTCATCAGGGAAAGAATCCTTCAACAAAAAAACCGTGTTATTCTGGATTCCTTTACAAGAATTATCGCTCTTCCTACCCTATTCGTGATAATTTACCTGTTTTTCATCGGATACATTTACCCGCCTCCAATCAGAGCAAGCAGGATGAACAAACCGGTTCTTATTTTCTTGTTTGTCATTCTGCTCAACATCCTTGTCAGATTCAGGTTCAACGGCAAGACTTTTATACAAGGATTGAAATCCAATATCGAGAACGCTTTCGGCGGGAAGTCAATCGCCGTTTGGGCGGCATCAATCGTCGTGTTCCTGTTTCTGTTCGCTCCGATAATTGTTCCAATAATTTCTTTGAGCGATGACTATATGGGCCAGGAGGTCGTGAACTTTAGGGTTGATAATTATCCTTCCTTCGAAGAATTCTTCCGTATCAGCGGGCTTTCATCCATAAAGAGATTTCTTGCCGGCCGGTTTGAAATGAACCTTGAAACTATGATTTCCATCGGCTGGGTAGTTTTGATGCTGATTGTATATTCCGTGATTTTCGCGCGTAAAAAGACACATATCAGATTCTGGTACTTGTCCGGCGGACTTTTTGCACTCTTTGCACTGGGCCATACCCTTCGGGTGCAGGAAAGACAGCTGATGTGGATGCCCTACAACATCATTCAATCCGTCCCCTTTCTCAAAGGCGCGATAAACCCTTCCAGATATATTATTATTACGATGCTCGCTGCCGGCATCATATCGGCATTTTCAGTCGAACATATCTTCCACTGGCTTAAGCGTACAAGAAATACACGAAAGGCGAAAAGGCTGGTTTTCTGGACAGCGGTGCTACTTTTTATATTCATCGCAGCAGAGTATTCTACCGTCCCGATCTTTATCAGCGACGTTACTGCGCCCGCTTTTTACGACAAGCTCACAAAAGACACCGATAATTATACAGTCCTCGAATTGCCCTTCCTCATTGTCGGTAAGGCGCGCTGGATCGGCGGTTGGGTGGACCGTTGGGGTCTTTTTCAGTATTACCAGTCAATCCACGGTAAAAATCTGATCTCAGGATATCTCAGCTACATACCCCGCGATGTAATAACGTATTACTCCAAGAACGAATTTATAAAAGATGTCGCATTTATGCAGGATATTACAAATCCTCCAGAAACAAAACACAGCATCATAAAACGTAATAAAAAATTCCAGACCAAGAAATTCATAGACCTTTTCAATATCCGCTACATCATACTTCATAAAGAGGACTTGAAAGGCGGGTCATTTGAATTCCTCAGGGCGTATTTAATAAAATGCCTGCCGGAAATGCAGCAGATTCTCGACGATCAAGATCTGACGGTATATGAATTGAAGCCCACCAAAATACACGTCTTTTACAACAGGGATCTGCTTGATTCAAGGAATGATATGATGTTTATCAGAGGCTGGTCGGATTATAGCGGCAAAAATGGCGCGGGTGGAAGGTATTTAACCGCCAGGAAATCGAGACTGATCTTTCCGTCGGCAATGCCAAAGGATTGCCTTCTGAAGATTTATTTCAGACTAAATGAAAGATCGGAAGGTAAAAACATCTCGCTTTCATTTTTCCTGAATAAAACCTCCGTCGCAAAGGATATTCAGATGAAGACCAATCCAAGCAGGAGGGCGGACGCTATTCAGATAAAACTACCGGGAAGGCTTATCAGCAAAGGCTCCAACCTTGTGGATATCGAATTCGAATCCGGTTTTTCGTCCGATGACCTCATACGAGTTGAAAAACTGGAAATAGATTGATTCGCTCTCTCCTCATCAAACCTCTTCTCTTGATTAACAATTTCGATTGTGTTTCAATGAATTTCTTTAGGGAGATGACAATGATTCGTCCTTATAACGGGATTGAGCCGACTATTGACGCCACGGCATTCGTTGATCCGATGGCGATGGTCGCCGGAGACGTCCGAATCGGCGCCCACAGTTCGATCTGGCCTTTCGTCTCTGCGAGGGGGGATATTCATTTTATAAGCATCGGGGATTATTCCAACATCCAGGATAATTCGGCTCTGCATGTAACGCCCATCGAACATCCCGTCGTGATCGGCAACTATGTCACCATCGGACACGGGGTCATCCTCCACGGCTGTTCTATCGGCAACAACTGTCTCATCGGTATGGGGGCGATAATGCTGGACGGATCGGAAGTTGGAGACAATGCGCTTCTTGCCGCCGGGTCTCTCCTGCCGGAAGGGAAAAAAGTCCCGGCCGGATGGCTCGCTCTCGGCACGCCGGCGAAACCGATCAGGAAATTAAAGGACGAAGAGATTGTAATGATAAAGAAAAACGCAGAAGAATACTGCGAGATGGCAAAACGCCACCTCGACGCGATAAAGAAAATGGAAAACAAACGGAATTAAGGAATCAAGATGAAAAGAACACACCGCTGCGCGGACCTGGTGACCGGCGATATAGGAAAAAAGGTTGTCCTGGACGGATGGGTCAGGAAAACGAGAGACCTGGGATCGCTGCTGTTCATAGACCTCCGTGACGTCAGCGGGCTCGTGCAAGTGACCTTCACAACGGACAATCAACAGTTATACGAAGATGCGAAAAAACTTCGGATGGAAGATGTCGTTGAAATCAGGGGCGCGGTGCGGAAACGAGATGAAAAAAACATCAATCCACGAATGAAAACCGGAGAGATAGAAGTGCTCGCGGAATCTTTTGAAATATTGAATCGCTCCGAAGTTCCGCCGTTCGTCATAGACGAAGCCGTGAACGCGTCCGAGGAACTCCGCTTCAAATACCGTTACCTCGACCTGCGAAGGGAGAAGGCGAGGGATAACTTCATTCTGCGCGGAAAAGCTGTAATGACTGTGCGCAAGTATTTTGAAAAAAACGGTTTTACCGATTTCGAAACCCCTGTGCTCATCAAATCCACACCCGAAGGGGCGCGGGATTACCTGGTTCCGAGCCGCGTGCATAAAGGCAAGTTCTACGCCCTTCCGCAGTCGCCTCAGATTTACAAACAGATTTTAATGATCGCCGGATTCGACCGCTACATCCAAATCCCGAAGTGCTTTCGCGATGAAGACCTCCGGGCGGACCGCCAGCCGGAGTTTACCCAGGTGGACGTGGAGATGAGCTTCATAGAAGAAGAGGACATATTCGTCTTAATCGAGGGATTGTTCGCGGAACTATGGGAACTGATCGGCGTGCAGGTGAACATCCCGTTCCCGCGCCTCACATTGAAAGAGGCGATGAACCGCTTCGGCAGCGACAAACCGGATATGCGTTTCGGATTGGAACTGAAAGATATAACCCCCGCCGCCATCGCAACGGGATTGGGGATATTTGCGGGCGAACCGGGCAAGCCTGAAAAAACGGCAAAGGCACTCACGGTGCCCGATGGCGCCGCCTGGAGCAGGAAAACCCTCGACGACCTGGCTGAGCAGGCGAAAAAGGCCGGGGCTAAAGGGCTTCTATGGATCAAACTCGAGGGCGGCGAAACAAAATCGCCGATTCTCAAGCAGCTTGGAGATGAAAAAACCCGCGGGCTTGCTGCAGCGGCTGGCGCAAAAGAGGGAGACCTTGTCCTGATCGTCTTCGATGATTTTGTTAAAGTTTCGACAGTCCTCGGAACCCTGCGCATCGCCGTCGCCGACGAATTGAAACTCAGAAAAGAAAACGAATTCAAATTCCTCTGGGTTTACGATTTCCCGCTCTTCGAATGGAACGAGGAGGAGGGGCGCTACGTTTCATCCCATCATCCCTTCACGCAACCCCGAGCGGAACATCTCGACAAACTCGAAACCTCACCCGGCGAAGTGCTGTCCCGGGCTTACGACGTTATATGTAACGGTTCGGAGCTCGGCGGAGGTTCAATGAGAATCCACCGCAGTGATGTTCAGGCGAGGGTCTTTAAAGCGCTGGGAATCGGAAAAGAAGAAGCCGAAGAGAAATTCGGCTATCTCCTCGAAGCCCTGAAATACGGTGCGCCTCCTCACGGCGGGATCGCCCTCGGGATGGACAGGATCGCAGCGTTCCTCTGCGGAGAAAAATCAATCAAAGAAGTCATCGCTTTCCCGAAGACGACCTCGGCCTTGTGTCCGATGACGGATTCTCCGAGCGCGGTGGACGAGAAAACCCTCCGTGAGCTTAATATCGAAATTATTAAGAGCAAATCTTGAAAGTACTCTTTTTCTGAATTAGAATTTTGGAAATTGTTTTGCACGAAAGTGGAAATCAAAAACAATATGTATAAATATTTAATGTTACTTGATATTTCGAAGAATTATCAAGAATAACTATTGCTTTTTATTATCCTTGAGTATAAAATATCCAGAGATCTTGGAGGAGTAGTAATGCATGAAATATATTCATCTTTGAATAAGTTATCTTTCTTTTTCGATCCTCAACTTAATATACACATACATCTCACTGCTGTTGGTGAGATTATAAGCCAAATATTTAATGATACTATTTTCCATCCTATCTCTTTTCCAATTCAGGAAGATGCCCCGATTGATATTCCTAGGTTTATTTTTCAGTCAGGAGATGGAAATACGACATTTACTGTTTTTCTCTATTCAATAGAGTATAGTAATAATAAAAAAATAGTTTGGGAAAATTTAAAATTTCCTGATGAAATCTTAGAAAATTCGAATAAAGCCATAAACGCATTATTTCAAATTATGAAAGTGCTAAATAAAGATCTCTTTTATCAAGGGACAATTAATAATGTCAAAATAAGTATAAAAGATTTAAAAGAGAATATTCTTACTATAATTCGAGAATATACTGGGGATAAAAAAGATGATGCTATAGAGATTCATCAAAGAAAATGTTATCGAATTGATGATATTTTTTATAGTTCTATCTTAATTAAAGATTATAAGATATATGAAAATTTAAATAAAATAATTGGACCATTACCTCTATCAGAATCAAGTATTAAAGAAAAGGGAATTGAATTGATATTTGATTATAATGATCGCTTGTCTTTCAATGAAAAACATTTATATCGATCTACAAAAGAAATATCAGACCTCTTATTAAAAAACGTCTATACAAATATCACAAATACTTTAAAAAGCATTCTGGAGAAATAATTAATGAATTATCAAACAAATCCAGTGTCTTCTAATCTTTTACCTGTTGATTTGATTACCTGCACAACAGCAACAGGGACCTATCAAGATTGTAATAGGTACGTTGAAAAACCTCCATTCATAGATAATTCGAAATATTGGAGTCAAAATATAATAAAGATTGATGAATATCATAACAACGATTCGATGCACAATAGTTCATATAAAAAACTAGATATCCACATTCAACAGGATTCTTTAATAATCTATGCAAAGCCGATAATAGAAGAATACTTAAGATCATATTTTGTAAGTCTTAGAAATTCATTTTATCAGGCTTTTTCAAAGATTGATCTTGTTGATTTATTTTTAAAAGAAGCAATATACGATTATGGCCTAAATATTACATCCTACAATGAAATTTATAACTATTTCCAAGAACATCCCGACTTATTGACACCATTAGCAAAAATTCTTGAGGAATCACTTAACCTTAAAAAAAATTATGACTTATTAAAGATAGCATTGCAATTTGTATTCGATGAAGAAGAGAAATATGTATCAATTGTTTTCATTTTCGATAAATATGATCATAATTTCTATAAAGAGTATTTGAAAATTGCCGAGAAATACAGCATTGAAATAAATCAAAGTTTAGGTTATTTGCTAATCGATTCATTGTGCCTATCTTAGAAAAAAATGACTTTTAATTGGCATGAATTCTTGGATATATGCAATTATTTAAAAGAAAGTGATACTGTTGCCTCTATAGAAGCAAGAACAAGAGTTATTGTAAGTAGAGCATATTACGCAAGTTTAAATCATACCAGGCAATATTTAGAAATAAATAAAGGTTTCATCTCAAATGCAGATTACAAAGATCACCAACAGATACCAGATGAGATAGGTAAAACCGATCCTTTCATTAAAACTTTATTAAAGAAGATGTATAATAAAAGAAAATGTTGTGATTATCGGGATGACTTACAAGAATGTTATTCTAAGATATATCATAAATCTAAGGATCTATCAGGCGAAACCGAGTCAATAATTAGAGATGCACAAGAAATATTTCGAAGGTTACACACTTCCAATTAAATTATAATAATTCATTCAACCTTATTTTATTCTAGTAAGATTCAAAAACATCTTAAGCAAAATCAATGAACTATTCCATATTCCTGTTACCTAGTAAAAAAGCAGGAATTTAAAACTTATTTACAGATACTGTTTTTCATTACAGCAGCGAATTTACAAAATCCCAGTTGATCAGCTTGTCGAGGAACGTCTGGACGTAATCCGGGCGGCGGTTCTGGTAATCCAGGTAATACGCATGTTCCCAAACATCCACGGTAAGGATTGATTTTACACCGTGCGCGACTGGAGTGTCAGCGTTTGCGGTCTTCATCATCTCCGCTTTGCCGTTTTTCACGGCAAGCCACGCCCAGCCGCTACCGAACTGTGTCACGGCGGCGTTCTTGAACTCCTCGGCGAACTTCGCGTAGCCGCCGAAAGAGGACTTGATAAGCTCTCCAGCTTTTCCGACAGGCTCTCCCCCTCCGCCCGGTTTCATACATTTCCAGTAAAACGAATGATTCCAGACCTGCGCGCAGTTGTTGAAAATCCCGGCTTTCGTCGAATCCCCAGCAGTCTCCGTGATAATGGTTTCCAATGTTGCCCCCGCGAACGGAGTTCCCTCTATGAGCTTGTTCCCATTGTCAACATACGCTTTGTGATGTTTCCCGTGATGAAACTCCAGCGTCTTCGCCGAGATGAATGGCTCCAGCGCTTCTTTCGAAAACGGCAGTTCGGGCAAAGTAATACTCATTTAATATACCCTCCATAATTAATAGTTTTATAACTTGTCATCCAATTGGGAAAGTATAACATATAAGACAAGATGTTCCACCCGTTAAACTATTGAATTTTCTGCCAGGACAATACTTTCAGGAGGAGCGACTCTGCAATTCCGGCCGCTGGCGAAATTGAAGATATTGATTGCTTTTGTTATACTCCGTATCGTTTTTTGGCGGTAAGGATTCCGGGCGTGACCATGAATCCGGTGAGCAAGGAAGGGCTCTCCCCATAAATGACTGAAGTGAATCCTGAAACATTAAGGAAGATATAAAATGCGCGGACGCGCCGAGGCATATATAGAAGAATTCAATATTAACGCGAAGGTTGACAGCTGGCTTAAGCGGATACGGGACACTGCGGTTCCCCGGCCGCATCTTCAGCTTCGACCCTCGAAGTGCGCACTGATTGTCATTGATATGATAAATTACTTCGCCGCTCCGGATGGGCGGTGTTATCTTCCCGCCGTCAGCGCCATTTTGCCGCGGATTCAAAGCATACTTAATGCCTGGCGGAACCTGGAAGGAACGATAGTTTTTACCCGGCACGGCCATACGGGAGCTGGAGACCTCGGAATGATGGGCCGGTTCTACTCGAATTATATTGATATCAATCTTCCCGAATCCGAAATAATAAAAGAATTATCACCCCGTCCGGATGAAAAGATTGTAAAAAAAACCACGTATGACGCTTTTAACGGAACGAATTTGAAGGATTATTTGACCGGAGCCGGCATTGATCAGGTTCTCGTCACCGGCGCGCTCACACATCTCTGTTGTGAGACAACAGCCCGATCGGCTTTCTGCCACGGCTTCGAGGTGTATTTCGCAGCGGATGCGACCGCAACGACGACCGAGCAGCTGCATTTCGGATCGCTTTCGGCTCTTGCAGATGGATTCGCAGTGATAATGAATGCGAAGGAGACAATAGAACGATGCGTTCAGCGGAAGTCGTGATAATCGGCGCTGGTCCGGCGGGTATATCTGCGGCTGTTCAATGCAAACGGCTGGGAATCGTTCCGTTCCTGCTGGATAGAACCGGCGAACCTGGCGGGCTTGTAAAAAACGCTTACCGGATCGAAAACTACCCCGGGTTGGAAAAACCGTTAAGCGGACCCGAATATGTGGAACTGCTGAAGAGATATATTCGCCGATTCGAAATACCCGTGGAAAAACGGGAAGTCCTCTCAATATCCCGTAAAGAAAATATTTATAATATAAGCTGCAATGACGAAATCATTAAAGCTGAAACTGTCATTGCGGCAACAGGCACCGAGCCCAGGCGTTTGGATATCCCTTTTGATGAAGATGCATTGGAGGGACTCGTATTTTACGAGGTTCGGAGCCTTCTCAGCGGGCGAAGAAATCCCGGTAACGTCCTTGTTATAGGGAGCGGCGAGGCGGCCTGCGATTATGCCATGACCCTCGCTTCAGCTGGTGCCAATGTCTCTATTTTCGTACGCGGAGAAAAATTAAAGGTCCGCGGTCATTTGGCTGCTTATATCGCAAGGACGCCGGGTATCCGTGTTTCATACGATGTCAGCTGTCTCGAAATATCGGCTTTAGGGGAAAATACCGTTGAGATAATCGCGCGAACGAAAAATGGAAAAATTATAACAAATAATTTTAACGCCGTCTTGATAGCCGTCGGACGTTGCAGCGCGGCGCAAAGCTTGTTCACCGATTTTGACCCAATAACCAGCAACTCAATGACCAGTAACAGGCCGGGATTGTTCATCGCGGGAGATGCAAGATTTGGAGCATTGGGACAGCTTGGAATGGCAGTGGGTGACGGCATCAGGGCTGCAATCGCGGCTGTAAATTACCTGGAGAGCATATGAATCTTCGATTGATTGAAACCAACGGATGCGGCGATGATATAGCAAGGGTTTATGTTGCTGAATTAGAGGATGGATCATTAATAGAATTCGCTGATGCCCTTCAGCCCCCTTTGACGCGTGAGCAGAAATGGGTCTTGATCGTATCTACACTTAAAGGATGTCCTTTCAATTGTCCGATCTGCGACGCCGGAGGAAACTATCGAGGCAAACTATCTTGCGATGAAATATTCGAGCAAATAGATTTTCTCGTTCGTGAAAATTATCCGTCTGGAGTCGTGCCGGCTGAAAAATTTAAAATTCAGTTCGCGCGTATGGGGGATCCGGCGTTGAACGACGCTGTGCTTGATGTTCTTCGACAGATACCGAATCGTTACGCTGCACCCGGAGCCATACCCTGCATTTCGACTGTCGCCCCAGCGGGACGGGATGATTTCTTCGAGAGGCTCATAGACATAAAAAACGAATTTTATTCGAATGGCCGTTTTCAAATGCAATTCTCCATTCATACTACATCCGAAGAAGCCCGCCACCGGCTGATTCCGGCACGGACCTGGTCTTTTTCCAAGATATCCGAATATGGAGAAAGATTTCGAACCCGGAATGATAAAAAGATTACGCTTAATTTTGCGCCTGTTCAGGGAATGCCCCTTGAGCCCGAAATCCTCCTAGAGCATTTTTCACCTGAAACGTTTCTGGTAAAGCTCACTCCGGTAAATCCGACTTTCTCTTCGAGGGAAAACGGTTTTATCGGCCTGATTGCCCCTGAGAATCCCGAATTTAATAAATCAATAGTCCAAAAGTTTAATGATTGCGGTTATGAGACCATTCTAAGTATAGGCGAGTTAGATGAAAACCGAATCGGCTCCAATTGCGGAATGATGATCAGAAAAATTGGGATAGAAAAATCCGAGCTGTTGTAGAACTGATCTATTAATCGCGAAAACGTTTCCGCTTGAACTATTGAAGATGGTATGCATTGATGTAAGCGCAGAGTCGTTAAAGCTACCTATTAAAATTTTCTTTACGAATCATTATTTTAAAAAGATCTCTGCACCAAAATAGCTGCGGTTTTTCCCTGAAATCTCCCTGTCCGTGCAAAATTCCCATTCCGATTAACTTATCGAATGCTCTCTTTACAATATTGTAATTTGTATTCCATTTTCTTGCTATCATCGGAATTGTCGCGGCCGGACTGTTGAATATTTCATCCAAGAGTCGCAATGCATTATTATTCGCTTTGTTTTCAAGTAATTTATTCTTATAACGAATGTACAGATCAAGAATATCTCTTGCTTCAGCCAACGCTTTTTCTGAAGTTTCTATGACCCCCCTTAAAAAAAATTCTGTCCAACCTTTCCAATCACCTTGCTGGCTGACAGCTAATAATCTATCATAATATTCAAACCTTTTATTTTCGAAAAAAGTTGATATGTATAAAAGAGGTTCGGAAAGAAATCCCATTCCGCATAAATAGAAAGCTATAAGAAGCCTTCCAATACGGCCATTTCCATCGAGAAAAGGATGAATAGCTTCAAACTGATAATGCAGTATTGCTGTTTTCACAAGAGGTGGCTCGGTTGTTGATTTATTTAAATAGACTTCCCAGTTAGTCAAAAGCCTATCCAGCTCAAGATGATTGGGAGGAATAAATGTCGCATCTTCTATGTGATCTGTGGGGCCAATAAAGACTTGAATCCTCCTAAAATCTCCCGGCATTCTGTCCTTTCCCCATGTATCGCTCATTAATATCCTGTGAATTTTTTTAATAAGCCTTGTAGATATAGGAGTATTTTTTAGTTCCTCAAATCCGATCTTCATCGCGGAAATATAATTTGAAACTTCTCTGACATCAGCCGTACGCTCATCCATTATGTTAGAAGATTCCATCAAGGCTTCATACCGTATTAAATCTTTTATATCTGCATAAGTTCCTTCTATACGCGAACTTGCCACTGCTTCCTTTCTACGATAAGGATTGACTAAAAGATATGGATTAGGCAGATTTCTTCCAATACCAGATAATTCACCTAAAAGTCTGTGAGCTTCAGAGCAAAGATAACTATCAATTGATTGGATATCAAAATCAGGAGGCAGGGGATTAGGCAAAAATGAATATGAACCATCCAAAGCTTTAACGCATATACCTGCCTTTATGGATGTAAATTCTGTAATCTTCATAGAAATTCCGCAATTGTCATTTTTGTCAATTCCGTGGATTGCAATTTACATTTTATGCCATTTTTGTAAATTCGCAATACGCGAGACGGGATCTTAAATTCCATGGTGTTTTGGCATTCCGAGAAGGCGTCGGAAGGGAAACCTTTGAAGAATCTGATCAGACCCCCTACTGGTCTTTCAGTAAAATTGAATATCAGGGTGATAAAAAAAACCTCCTTTTCGATTCTAATGAATATTCTCTCGAAAAGGAGGTTTGAGGTCTAATTCTTTTCTTCCGGTTTCCAGCGGAGGATCGGATTTCTCGCCGCGCCGACCTCGTCAAGCCTGCCCACGACAGGTTTCGTCGGGGCGTTCTTGCAGAGTTCGGGATTGTTTTTCGCTTCTTCGGCTATCTTGATCATAGCGTCAATGAAACCGTCCAATTCCTCGCGGGATTCGGTCTCCGTCGGCTCGATCATCAACGCGCCGTGGACGATAAGCGGGAAATAGATCGTCGGCGGGTGATAACCATAATCCTGAAGCCTCTTGGCGATATCGAGAGTCGTGACGCCGTTTTTCTCCTGTTCCTTATCGTCGAAGATAACCTCATGCAGCGTCTCGGTATCATACGGAAGATGATAATGTCCCTTGAGTTTCGTCCGAATGTAATTGGCATTCAGGACGGCGTGTTCAGCAACAGCCTTTAGCCCTTCCGCCCCGTTCGTGAGTATATAAGTATATGCTCTTACGAGAATACCGAAATTACCCATAAATGACCGCACCCTGCCGATGCTCTTCGGGGGGTTATAATCGAGGTAAAATGTTCCATCCTCTTTCTTTCCGATGACGGGTTTCGGGATATAAGGCGAAAGATGTTTTGCCACGGCAACTGGACCCGCGCCGGGACCGCCGCCGCCGTGAGGCGTCGAGAATGTTTTATGAAGGTTAAGATGCAGGACGTCCACGCCGTTCTCGCCCGGTTTGAAATAGCCGAGCAGCGCGTTCAGGTTCGCTCCGTCCATATAGACCAGCGCGCCGGCTTCATGCACCAGCCGCACGATTTCTTTTATATTGCGTTCGAACACACCGAGAGTATTTGGATTGGTCAGCATCAACGCCGCCACATCCCCGTCCAGCGCAGCCTCGAGGTCTTTCAGGTCGAGCCTGCCGTGTTCGTTCGATTTCAGCTCGACGGCAGTATATCCGCAGATCGCCGCGCTTGCGGGGTTCGTGCCGTGAGCGGAATCGGGTATCAACACCTTCTTGCGCGGATTACCCCGGTCTTCGAGGTAGCGGCGGATGATCATCATTCCCACGAGCTCGCCGTGCGCTCCAGCCGCTGGATGAAGGGAAACCCGGTCGAATCCGGTTATTTCGGCAAGCGCTTTTTCGAGATTGTACATAAGCTCGAGCGCGCCCTGCGTAACCGAATAAGGCTGGTATGGATGAATGTCCGCGAAACCGGGCATTGCAGCCGTGACCTCGTTGATCTTCGGGTTATATTTCATCGTGCAGCTGCCGAGAGGATAGAGGCCGTAATCAACGCCGTAATTCCACAACGAAAGCTTGGTGAAATGGCGGACAACGTCAACCTCGCTCACCGAAGGCAGACCGATAGGTTTATTCCGTAAATATTTCGGATTAACGAGAGATGATGCATCCGCTTCGGGCACATCCAAAGGAGGCAGCGAATATCCCACCGCCCCTTTGCGGCTCTTGTTAAAGATAAGGTCTTCGGTAAAGGAGAGACCGCTTCTTCCCTTGATCATAACTCACCTCCGAGGACGCTCACGAGACGATCAATATCCCGCCTGCTGTTCATTTCGGTGAAAGCGAGGAGTATCTGGTTCTCCCTGTCCGGGTAATAATAAACCAGCGGGAAACCGGCTACCACTCCGTTCTTCGCAATCTTTTCCACGACGTCTCGCCCGTTCTTCCCGATATCAATCACAAATTCATTGAAAACCGGCGCGGAATGAGGAAACCTGATCTTCGGATTCTTTTTCAGCTGCTCTTTCGCGTAAGCCGTTTTTTTCAGGCACTGGAGGGAGGCTTCCTTGATGCCTTCCTCTCCCATCGTGCTCATATGAATCGCGGCCATAGTGGCGCAGAGGGCTTCGTTCGTGCAAATGTTGGATGTCGCCTTTTCCCTTCTTATGTGCTGCTCTCTTGTCGAAAGGGTTATCACAAAACCGGCTTGTCCCCGGTTGTCATTGGTCATTCCGATCAAACGCCCCGGCAGCTGGCGCTTGTATTCGTCCTTGCAAGTGACGAATCCCAGAAACGGGCCGCCGTAATTAAGACGATTGCCGAAAGACTGCGCTTCGCCGACGACGATATCGGCCCCATACGCGCCGGGACCATTGAGCAGCCCGAGCGAATAAATCTCGGCGACAGCTACGATGAAAAGCGCTCCGGCCGATGCGGTTATTTCTTTCACGGCATCGAGCGTCTCGATGCTGCCGAAGAAATTCGGCGATTGAATCAGGACAGCCGCCGTATCCGCATCCACGGCCTTTTTCAATGCTTCAAGATCGGTAGTCCCATCCTTGGCGAGTTCGCTTTTTACAATCTTGAAAGGGAGATTATGAAGATAGGTCTCGATCGTCTCGATATATTCCGGATGAAGACCGGCGGAAAGGACAATTTTCTTTTTCTTTTTCTGGATTCGATCCGCCATCAGGACGGCCTCGGCGGCAGCGGAAGCGCCGTCGTAAAGCGACGCATTCGCGATGTCCATCTCTGTCAGCTGGCAGATCATGGTTTGGTACTCGAACAATGCCTGCAGCGTACCCTGGCTTACTTCCGGCTGATAGGGAGTATATGCGGTATAGAATTCGGAACGCGAAATAAGATTCGCAACGACGGTCGGTATATAATGGTGATAAGCGCCGGCGCCCAAGAAGCTCGGGCAGCATTCCGCCGATATGTTTTTGGCCGCAAGCGCTCCTAGCTCGCTCAGAACCTCTATCTCCGATTTCTCTGTCGCCAGATTAAGGGGTTGTTTCAGCCGGAGATCCTCGGGGATTGACTGGAAAAGGTCTTCGATATTTTTTGCGCCGATCTCCTCCAGCATTTTGCGGAAATTTTCTCCGCTATTTGGAAGGTATTTCACTCCTTCTGCTCCTCTACATAAGCATTATATTCATCTGAATCCATAAGTTCCTGAACCTGTTCTTCGTTCTTGATGGCGATCTTTACCATCCAGCCGTCTTCGTAGGGGCTGGAATTCACAAGTTCCGGAGATTCTTCCAATTCGACGTTTATGTCAATAATCTCTCCATCTACGGGCATATAAAGATCAGAGACCGCCTTAACGGATTCGATCGTCCCGAATGTTTCGCCTTTGCTGTATGTATCGCCCTTTTCGGGAAGTTCGACATAAACAATATCACCAAGCTGTTTTGCAGCAAAATCTGTTATTCCCACATTTCCTTCTGAACCTTCGGCGTCCAGCCATTCATGTTCATCGGTATAAAAAAGATTTTTTGGATACATCTTTTCTCCTTTTCCAGTCAGTTATTTTTGTCTTTTATAAAAAGGTGTTTTGACTACCACTGCTTTCAGGTTCTTGCCGCGGACGTCAATCTCGAATTCAGTCCCGATCTCGCTCATCTCGGAAGGCAGGTAGGCCAGGCCGATAGCTTTTTGCAGGAACGGCGCGTGGCTGCCGCTGGATACATATCCGATCTTTTTGCCGCTCTTCACGACATCGTAACCATGACGGGCGATCCCTCTGTCAACCATCTCGAATCCCACAAGCTTTCTTTTCAGGCCCTGTTCTTTTTGTTTGAGCAAAACATCTCTGCCGTTGAAGTCCCCTTTTTCCAGTTTCAGCACCCATCCGAGTCCGGCTTCGAGAACGGTAGTAGTATCGTCAATATCGTTTCCGTAAAGCGCCATCTTCGCTTCCAAACGAAGCGTATCACGGGCGCCAAGTCCGGCGGGCTTGATGCCGCTCTTCCTGCCTTCTTCCATCATGGCTTTCCAGATACCGACGGCATCAGTCAACTTGCTGTAAACCTCGAATCCGTCCTCGCCCGTATAACCGGTGCGCGAAACGATGCATTCCGCTCCGTTCACTTTCCCCATTGCGAACCAATAATATTTCATATCAGGGAGTGAAAGATCCGTAAGAGGTTTCAGAATTTTCTCCGTATCAGGTCCCTGCAAGGCGATCTGTGCATATTCAGGGGAACGGTTAACAACCTGCACGTCGAAACCCGTCTTGTTTTGCAGGCACCACTCGAAATCCTTGTCCGTATTGGAGGCGTTCACGACGAGGAGATAGTGATCACTCTTGAATTTATAAACAAGCAGGTCATCCACGAAAGTGCCTTCAGGATAGGTCAAACCGGCATAATGAATCTGTCCCTCCGCAAGTTTGGATACGTCATTCGTCGTGATCTTCTGAAGAAAAGCCAGGGCATCTTTGCCTTTGACTTCAATCTCTCCCATGTGGCTGACGTCGAATATCCCGGCCGCCGTCCTGACTGCCATATGCTCGTCAATAACTCCGGTATATTGAACCGGCATATCCCACCCGACGAACGGCACCATCTTCGCGCCGAGACGCCGATGCTCTTCGTTGAGAGGGGTTTTCTTTAAATTTGTTTCGCTCATAAGAACTCCGTCGCAAAATGATAAAAAACAAAAACCAAACTATCACCGACTTAATGAATGTCAAGTAAGTTTTGGATTTCAGAAAATATTGGATGTCCGATTGAATGCCAGGATCCGAATTACAGAATTATGAACGGCGATCTTAAATACTATTAAGGTTGTTGGGGCGGCTTTTGTGTGTTTTTCCATTCATCGAAAAAACCAAGATAGTCATTCACAACTTTGTTCACTTCAAGCTTGAGCGAGGAGGCATATGCTGCCAGGAATCCCCGGAGGTAAGGTCTCGCTGGGAGTCTTTCGTATATATCGTTTTCGATATCTTCAAGGGTCTTGATCTTGATCTTCGTATCCTCGAAGAGATCTTCGAGGCTCATCTTCTTTTCTTTTCTCAGCCTCGCCAGGACGGCGCCGTTAACTTTTTCTTCAAAGGATTGCGTCGCCGCGGGTTTATTCGCGGGTTCAAGTTTTTTAGCTGCATGTATCTTTTCCGGAGTCTGTTCAGCTGGTATTTTCTTTTCTTTCGGCTGTTCTTCCTCTATCTTTCTTATCGTTCCGAAAGCGATAACCCCATTTTTCAAGGTCATTGGCTCTATACCCCGTTCTTTCAATTCCTTATCGTAGCTTTCTCTCTTTGTCGCATCTGATAGAACCTGATACGCGAGATCCAGTTCCTGTATCTTTTCCGCCAGCATCTCCGCGCTGCATAAACCATATATAGCCGGTTGGTCTTCAGAAAAAACTTTCTTGAGACGCTGATAGGTCTCGATGATTTCCGTCCTCGCAGCCTCCGGAGTAACGTTTAAAATATCGTAATAATTATTCATCCTGTTCAGCTTTCTGGATCTTTTTTGAATCCAATTCCAACACCAGTGACGCTATCCCCGCTATTGATTTTGTGGCGACAGATAACGGCAATTCTGAGACCACAAGCTGCTTTTTTTTATTGGCTTGCCAGATGTTCTCATCGAAATCCACCGATCCCAGAAATTCCATTTCCACGGCGAAATGCCTCTTGCAGAGAAAGCAGAGCGTCGAAGCTGTCTGCCGGTCGTCGAGAGACCTGGATTTGTTCAGCAGAAGCAGGGGGCGAAAACCGGCAAGGAATTCCCGGATTTGTCCTGCCGCTTCCGGCGATTGTTCGCCGATATGCTCAACAATATCGAACATATCCTTCATCCCTTGATGCGAATGGCAGAATATCGCTTCCTTGATCGTGTTATCAGCATTCTTGTAAATCCCGGTTATCCGTTCTAAAAGCGTATGTTTGATGAAATTATAGAAAGACTCGATCGAAAAGGGTGTCGGTTCAAGCACATAGATGAATCTTGCGGCTGAAGTGGACATATAGGGGATATTCTCCCGCCAGCCGGGGGGCATATCCAGCAAAACAATATCAACATCGAATGCCTGCATTATTTTAATAATGTCCGCCTTATAAAAACGATTTATATTTAAAACCAATGCGGGCTGATTCGCCGGGACGAGGAGCAGGTTGGCGATATCGGTCTGTTCCACGCGAAGGGATTCGATCAGGTCGTCCGCAAGCCGCGAATGAGCGACGCCTTCGACCAGGGTTCTTTTCTTGAACAGGCTGTGGAGATTCGGAGATGTAAGATTGTAGTCGAAAAGCAGAACCTTCCTGCCCTGCGAAGCCAGCGCTGCCCCCAGGTTGGCTGTGATAAACGTCTTCCCCGAACCGCCTTTGCCGGATATGACAATGCAGATGCTTTTCTTACGGGATTTCTTTGCCGGGCTCCCCTTCAATTCAGCTTCCATCTCTTACTTGATCGGCATCTGGTAAACTCGTTGCCGCTTGTAGATTCTGCCCCCGATCTGTGAATCGAACTGGTTTATGGAGTCGTTATCCTCAAGATTCCAGCCGATTTCAGCCTGGGTATAGCCATTCTTAAGGCCGTTCTTTTCGGTCTCTTCGAACATTACCAACGGTATTCCGGTCTTCCGGTATTCCTTCAACAACCCGAAAATCATGCACCTAACTGTTGTGATCTTTCGCTTGTACCAAAAGAATTTAAAAATGCCGAGCGGAAAGAGCCTCCCGTTCATTTTTATCAATACTTCATTGATATCGGGAACGCTGATGCCGACGCCGACAGGTTTCCCTTCGACTTCCGCGATCAGCACCAGTTGCGGTTCATAAAATTTAACAAGCTTTTTATAGACGTCATCGATCTCTTCAGAGGTAAGAGGAACAAAACCCCAGTTAAGCTCCCATGCCTTATTATAAAGGTCCTTGATGATAGCCACATCGCGGTCGAGGTGCTTCGGATCAATAGGTCTGACGATGACCTTCGTTCTTTTGCGAGTGATCTCGGAGATCCGTTTTATTCTCTGTGGAATTCCAACCTTGCTGTCTTTAAAGAAAGAAAGCATATCCTTGGCTTTAGCAAGACCGTAGATCTCCATTAATTCCTTATAATAGGGCGGATTATATGGCATCATTATCATCGGCGGATATTCGAGTCCTTCGATAAGAACGCCGAAGATGTCGTTCTGGCTCGGGCTCATCGGTCCTCGGAATATTTTCCGGCCTTTGCCCTTAACCCATTCCTTTGCGGCATCAAGGAGCGCCCTCGTGACTTCCTTGTCATTGATGGCTTCGAAAAATCCGAAAAACCCGACCTTGTCCTTGTGGATCTCGTTGTGGCGTTCATCAATGAGGCCTGCAACCCTGCCGACCACCTCGCCGTCGCGGATGGCTAAATATGCTTGATATTCAGCATGCTTCCAGAACGGATTTTTTTCCCTGTTGAAAAGTATCTTTTCCTCGGAAATCAGAGGAGGCACCCAACATTTATCTTTTTTATAAAGCTTAAAAGGAAACATGATGAATTTTTTCAAATTGCTGTTGGTTTTAACTTCCAGAATGGTCAGATTGCCAGCCATAATTTCACCCCTTCCAATATTTGTTCTAACAAAATATTAACACTTTGATTCGTCCAATTCCAGCCGGTGGCGGGAAACTATCACCTCTCTTACCTGTTTCATAAGTACAGTCGAATCCTCTTCTGTCAGATTTTTCGTTTCAACCGGTTCATGAACGACGACATCAACTTTTCCGGAACGGATCAGGAAACCTCCCTTTTGCTGAATATTATATAAACCGTTTATCGTCATCGGTATGATCGGAATCTTCGTCTTTATGGCGAGGAGAAAGCCTCCCCTCCTGAACATCCCGATTTTGCCGTCCCGGGTTCTTGTCCCTTCCGGCATGATGATCACGGAAAACCACTTGTGTCTCCGAATATAGGTTGCGGCTTTCTGAAGCGCTTGATATACCTTCTTCGTTCTCCCCGTTCCGCTCTCCGAAGGTATCGGAATCATTTTAATTGCCTTTAACGCCCAGCCGTAAAAGGGCCAAAGGAAATGCGAAGCCTTTTCCAGTCCTCTTCCTTTTTGGGGAATCAAAGAACAAATCACGAAATGATCGAGAAGATTGGTATGATTCGCCATAAAAATATACCGCTTCGAGGGATTAATCTTCTCCTTGTTGACTACGCGGGCTCTGACGCCGACTATAAAAAGCACGATCTTGCAGCCGAATTTGAGAATCGGGTCATAGATTTTCGGAGGGAAAAGAGCGGCTGTCAGTATTAAAGTAAGCGACCATACAATCATATAGAGGACCGCGATAAGCCATTTAACGAAGGAGCTGATGACAAGTAATATCTTATTGTTTTTCATATAATAACCTTTAAGGCTCCCTTCAACACCTCTGCCTTCAGCGGGGTGCAGCCTATCACCTCTCCGTCCACCAGTATCGGCATCGGTTCCGTCCCTCTTATCTCGGCCTTCTTCGCCTGGATGGCAGTCACTTTATCTATTTCAATATGAGTGCCGTCGAAAATCTTCGGAAAAGATTTCAGCAGTTCCATCCTTCCGGCATCATTCAGCATAACGATGTCCATCATGCCGTCGTCCAGCTTGGCGGACGGCGCCATCATCATTTTTCCGCCGGTAAAACGGGAATTGCTGATGGATATAAAATTGTTTTCGAGATCATATTCAATGCCGTCAGCGACCAGCTTGAGTTTATCCCTCTTTAACGGTACCAGCTGCATTAATACGCCTATGGAATAGCCAAGCGATCGGAACAGACGGAAGTATTTGAGCCTCATTGCGGCTACCCGCGCGACGAATCCGACGCCGAGGATATTCAGAAAATATGCCGTTTCTTTGCCGCCATTCATCGAGAACTCGTACTTTATCATATCGATGGAATGCCTTTTGCCTTCAGCAATCCTCTGAACCGCCTGTTCGGGCGTGGAAATGTCGAAATCACGAAGGAAGGAATTGCCGCTTCCTGATGGGATAAATGAGAGCATCGGTCTCTTTTTAGATTTCATTATACCGTTTAAAACTTCGTATGACGTCCCGTCGCCGCCGAGAGCGATCAACAGGTCATATCCCTTTTCAGCGGCGTTTTTTGCGATTTCTACAGAGTTTCCGGGTCTGTCCGACAGCCCCAGGTCTATTTTAACGAAGATTTTTTTAAGTGAATCGTAGATATCGGGATAGATCTTCTTGCCGGTGTTGTAGCCTGCGGCAGGATTGACAATCAGAATCGCTCTTTCTTTTCTCATCATCCTCCTCACGCTTGGTACGCCCTGCGCAATTTATTATAAAAAGAATATAGCTATTCCAAATGTTTTACAAGACCCGCTCCGAATACTGCTGCTGGCCTGACCCATGCCCCGCTCTCGATAATGCCTATACCGAGCATTTGCGTATCGAAAAATATCTTTACGGCGCTTTGATCGTCTTTTTGATAAAAGTTTAATGATGTTTCATTCGGCGGAGTATAAAGCGCGGGATTGAAATCCACTCTTCCACCGCAGCTGAAAAGACGGGCCTCCTCGTCGAGAACCCTCAACGCCGGCAGATTGGGCAATAATTCGCCTAGCGGACGAAAACAGCCGGAGGAAAACCTCTCTTCCGGATTTTCTTGAAGATCATCGAAACGAACGGCATCCGATAGATCGAGTTCCCCTACCGCCCTCCTTTCGAGGCTTTGAAGGTGAGCGCCGCAGCCCAATTTCGCTCCGATATCGTTAGCGATACTCCTTATATAAGTTCCCTGCGAGCAAATGACCGTTATACTGAGAATATTTTTTTCGAGCGAATCGAGAGATATCGAAAATATTTCCACGGGCCGGGGCTTGAGATGCAGCAGATTTCCCTCGCGGGCGTACTTGTGCAGCGGCTTGCCGTTGAGTTTCACGGCAGAATAAGGCGGCGGGACCTGTTCGATTGCGCCGGAAAAATCATAGAGCACATTCCGGATTTCCGCCTCTTCAAAACGGACATCTTTAAATTCGGACGTCGGCTCCCCTGCCGAATCATAGGTATCTGTGCTTTGTCCCAGAAAAATCGTCCCGGCATATTTTTTTTTACCCTTCGACATATAGATATGCAGTCTGTTGGCGTCTCCGATCATTATCGGAAGCAGGCCGGTGGCAGCCGGGTCCAGAGTGCCTATATGCCCCACCTTCGACTTGGACAGGATGCGCCTGATGCCCTGAACGACATCATGGGAGATCATCCCTTTTTCCTTATTGATTAAAATGACCCCGTTTTTATCCACTACCATGCTTCCCATAATATTACCGCAACTGCCTGCGGCATTCTTCGATCAGAACCTTTTTCGCATCCTGGAGGGGCATCTTCATAGTGCAGCCCGATGCAGCGGTATGGCCGCCTCCGTTATATTTCACAGCAATTTCCATTACATTTATCCTGCCCCTGGAGCGGAGCGATACTCTGACTTCCCCTTCCGAAAACTCTTTCAGCAAAAAGGACGCTTCGTGGTCTTTTATTCCCTGAAGATACTCGACAAGGCCGTCGGTTTCATGCGGCTCGATGCCGAGTGACTTTACCAAATCGTATGGCAATTCCATGGAAATCACCTTCCCGTCGAGGTGCGATTCTATGGTGTTCAGAGTCTTTCCGAATATAAGCGCGTGGCGATAAGAGTAGTTCTTGTAAATCAAATTCGTGATCTTGACCGGTGAAGCTCCCCTCTCGACGAGGTCCGCCATAACCCTGAAGACCTCGGCATCCGTATTAGAAAAGCCAAACCTGCCCGTATCCGTGATGATCGCGGCATAAAGATTATCGGCTATATCCGGACTGATTTCCGAGCCGAGGCTTTTCAGAACATAATATACAAGAATCCCGGCAGCGGCCGCATCAGGCTTCACAAGATTGATGTCTCCGAAAAGATTATTATCGGTATGATGATCTATATTAACGATGACAGCACCCTCAGGTATCAAGCCGGAGGCAGTGCGCGAGGAATTGCTGGAATCGAGGATCACGCAGACTTCACAGCTATCGGTTCCCCGATATTCATCCAGGGATTTTAATATCCCGAACTGCGGAAGAAGGCGATATTGTTCAGGCACGGTATCCGTGATTCCGACTGCGTCTTTTCCCAAATCCCGAAGCGCGATCAAGAGGGCGAGCTGGCTTCCTACAGCGTCCCCATCCGGTTTTTCGTGTGTAAGAACCAGGAACCGGTCTTTTTCTCTTATAAGCCTGCAAACGGCATCAATGGCAGCTTCCGGGTCAGTTTTCTTCCGGTTCATATTTCAGCTCCGGCATCACTTCCTCCAGCCTGCGCATTATTTTTTCCGCATAAGGGATGTTTTTATCGGGATAAAAACTCAGGATAGGTATGAACTTCATACGAATCCGCTCGTTCAATTTTTTCTGTAGGAAACCCCGCATTTTGTTCAACGTAAGGATCATCTGCTCAAGACGCTCTTCTCCGCTGAATGTGCTTATCGAAATCCGAGCATTTCGAAGGTCCGGCGTTATATTGACATGCGTGATCGTCGCCCACTCCACACGCGGATCCTTCACCTCCTTCTGTATAATCTCGCTCAGCACCTCTTGCATCAAAGATGCGACTCTTTCCACCCGTTCTCCCTGCATATCCTCACCATAAATCAGATAATATTTGCCCTTTTTTCTGTCCTCGTCGGTCTGACCTGCCGTTTCGGCTTTTAAAAACAATTTCAATGTATCTTAACCCCTCTTTACCGGCAGTGAAAGAATTATTTTCGATTGGATTTCAGCTCTGGACACCATTTTTCAAACATCCCGGATAATTATGCCATCTTTAGAAAGCGGATTTTGTATAAGAAAGCCTTGACAAACCAGTGCGATTTGTGTAAATTGTTATTAGCACTCTCTTGTGATGAGTGCTAATAAACAGCATAATAAAAATGATTAAAATTTAATTTTGCTGAAAAAATTCAATTTGAAGGAGGATAAGATATGAAAATCACCCCTTTGTATGACAGGATTCTTGTTAAAAGGCTTGAACCCAAAGAGGAAGTCAGTGGTGGAATAATCATCCCCGATACGGCAAAAGAAAAACCGCAGGAAGCGGAAATCGTCGAAGTCGGCGAAGGCAAACTTCTTGAAGACGGCAAAATCAGGCCCCTTAAAGTCAAGAAAGGCGATAAGGTCTTGATCGGGAAATACAGCGGAACGGAAATCAAGGTCGGCAATGAAGAATTAATCTTTGTTCGCGAGGAAGATATCCTCGCTATCATTGAAAAGTAAGAGGTAATTACATGGCAAAAGATATCATTTATGCAATGGAAGCCCGCCAGAAGCTGCTGAACGGCGTCAATAAGCTGGCGGACGCTGTGAAGGTTACCCTTGGTCCCAAGGGAAGAAACGTCATTCTTGAGAAAAAATTCGGTTCTCCGGTCATCACCAAAGACGGCGTCACAGTCGCCAAGGAGATCGAGCTCGAGGACCCTCAGGAAAATATGGGCGCTCAGCTGGTTCGTGAAGTCGCTTCCAAGACATCCGAGATCGCAGGAGACGGCACGACGACGGCAACAGTACTCGCCCAGGCGATATACCGTGACGGTTCGCGGAATGTCACCGCCGGCGCCAATCCGATGGACGTCAAGAGAGGAATAGACAAGGCGATCGAAACCGTAATTTCCTTTATTGATGGAATCAAGATGCCTGTCAAGGGCGATGCCATCGCCAAGGTCGGCGCAATCTCCGCGAACAACGATATGGAAATCGGCAAGATCATCGCCGAGGCGATGGAGAAGGTCGGTAAAGACGGCGTCATCACTGTCGAAGAAGCGAAAGGGATGGAGACAAACCTCGAAGTGGTCGAGGGTATGCAGTTCGACCGCGGCTACCTTTCGGCCTACTTCGTAACCGATGCTGAGAGAATGGCGTGCACGATTGACAGACCTTTGATACTTCTGCATGAGAAAAAGATATCCTCCATGCGCGACCTGCTCCCGATTCTTGAACAGATTGCCAAGCTCGGACGCGCGTTGTTGATCGTCGCCGAGGATATCGAGGGCGAAGCCCTTGCAACCTTAGTCGTCAACAAGCTTCGCGGAACACTTAATGTCTGCGCCGTAAAAGCTCCTGGCTTTGGAGACCGCAGAAAAGCTATGCTTGAAGATATTGCAGTCCTCACCGGCGGTAAGGTCATCAGCGAAGACCTCGGCATTAAGCTCGAAAACATCAAGATGGAAGATCTCGGCGAGGCGAAAACGGTTATAGTATCGAAAGACGATACAACCATTATCGAAGGCGGCGGTTCTTCTTCCGAGATCGAAGGCAGGGTCAAGCAGATTCGCGCCCAGATCGAGGAAACCACATCCGATTATGACCGCGAGAAACTGCAGGAAAGGCTTGCTAAGTTGGTTGGCGGCGTTGCCCTGATCCACGTTGGCGCAGCCACTGAAACTGAGATGAAAGATAAGAAGGCGCGTGTTGAGGATGCGATGCATGCCACGAAAGCGGCTGTTGAGGACGGGATCGTCCCCGGCGGCGGAGTTGCTCTTCTCAGAGCGAAGAAAGCTCTTGAAAAAATGCAGATCACCCCGGAGCAGAAAATCGGCGTTGATATCGTGAAAAGGGCTCTTGAAGAGCCAATCCGCATGATTGCTGAGAACGCCGGTTGGGAAGGCAGCGTGGTCGTGAATGAAGTTGAAGGAAAAGAACAGAACTTCGGCTTCAACGCCCAGACCGAGCAATATGAAGACCTGGTCAAATCCGGCGTAATTGATCCCGCGAAGGTGGTAAAAACTGCAATCCAGAATGCGGGTTCCATCGCAGGATTGATGCTCACCACCGAGGCGATAGTAAACGAGATTCCGAAGAAGGAAGAATCTCATTCGATGTCTCAGCCTCCGATGTATTAATCTTATCAACCGGTTTCCGCCGTCCTTCCAGGACGGCGGAATACCGATTTTGTCAGCAAACTATGAAAGAATCCAACAGACTTGATAAGAGACAAAAGGCGATACTTTACTTTATTATCCAGAGCTATTGCCGCGACGGATCACCGGTAGGTTCACGTCTTATCTCGAAACAATACGGTGAAGAGCAGCTGAGCCCGGCCAGCATCCGCAATGTTATGGCGGACCTTGAGGATATGGGCCTGCTCTCGCAGCCCCACGTATCCGCAGGCAGGGTCCCCACGGATTCTGCCCTCCGCCTTATGGTGGAGGACATTATCAGAGACCGTTCATTTATATTTGCAGATATCGAAACGCTTGGAACAGATCTTGAGAAAAAAAGCGAAGATATGAATTCATTTTTTAATTTGTTGTCGAAGGAATTATCGGAAAGGACAGGTTATATCGGTATTGTCCTCACCCCCGCGATAGCGGACCTAAAATGCCGGAATATACATTTCATAAAAATTGAGGATAAAAAAGTTCTTGCAATCTTCGTTAGCAGCTACGGGATCGTCCATAACCGGTTGATCCATGTCGAGGAGAATTATTCACAGGATCAGCTTGAGAGGATTTCAAATCTGGTCAATGAGCGTCTTCATGGAATAACGATCACTGAGATGCTTGCGAAGATAAGTGAAATGCTAAAAGAGGAAAAGGTTCAATACGACACACTTTTAAGGCAGGCGCTCGAGCTCAGCGGAAAAAGCGCTTCGTATATCTTCAGCGAACAAAACCAGATCTATTACTCCGGCACAGAGAATTTCCTCGGCTCGATGACTTCTGAGGAATTCGACCGGATGATTAACCTCTACAAGGCTTTCGAGGACAAAGCAAAGCTGTTTACCCTGCTCCGCCAGTGTTTGAAAGAGGGCGAAATAAATGTTATTATAGGTTCTGAGAATTTGTACAGGGATTTTAGGGATTTCAGTCTGGTTTCGGCTACTTATTCCACCGAAGGGAATATTCTTGGAACCCTGGCTGTTTTGGGCCCAAAAAGGATGAATTACGATTCCATTATGGGTCTTGTTTATTATAGTACAAAAATTGTGAACAGGCTTTTAATTGAAGGCGGTTTATAACGGGGAAAAATGTTGAGTAAGGATAAAAAAGGCAAAATTGAGTTGGGCGATCTTCTGAAAGATATAAAAGAAGACGATCTCGCCGAACCGGGCGATGCTCTTAAAAAACATAAGCTTGCGATCGAAGCGGAAGTCGTTCCGGACGAGATGGAGCAGAAAGCGATTGTGGATGCAGTGAGCGGCGAAACCGAAAAAGATCCAATTATTAAGGCTTCCGGCTCGTCCGATTCGCCGGAGGAAACTCAAGAAAATAAAATCATTATAGATATGAAAAGCATACGAAAAGAAATTGAACAGGAAACTATAGAATCCGGCGCTGCCTTTGGAGCCGAAGCAACAGAAACGGCAAATAAAGCCACAGACGACGTTGCATCTCTCGCTCCTGCGAAGGATGTCGAACCACCGGAAAAAATCGCCGCGGAAAGGGATGAATTCAAGGACAAGTTCCTCCGCAAGGCTGCGGAACTTGAGAATTATATCAAACGGTCCAGGAAGGAAAAGGAAGAGATTCGCGAGCTGATCGTCGCCGATTTCATACTGCAATTGCTTTCAGTAACGGATAACTTCGAACGGGCGCTTGCTGTGAAGAATTCCACCAGCGAGCAGCTTCTCGAAGGATTGAAAATCACTCATCAGCAGTTGTTCGACATTCTCAAGGAATACGGCCTTCATGCTGTTCCCAATTCCGCCGGGCAGCCGTTCGACCCGCAGCTGCATGAAGCGATATTTATAGAGCCCACTGAGGAGTATCCGCCCAATACAGTCATCGAGGAATATTTAAAGGGCTATCTCTACAAAGATCTGATACTGCGCCCGGCGAAGGTGAGAGTTGCGGTTGCAAAAGAAAGTTCCGGCGAGACCGGGGACGAGGCTTCTCAAGCCGCTGCACCGGAACCGGAAGACATGGAAAAGATGGCGGATGACGTTGCGGTGGAACAAAATACCGAAAATTCTGAGGGACAAGATTCCAGCAGCCAGGATTCATCTCAGCAAGACAATAACTGAAAAAAAACTAACTATTAATAATCAATACTTGTTATGAAAAGGGATTACTACGAAGTGCTCGGCGTTCCGGGAAACGTGAGCGAACCGGATCTGAAAAAAGCTTATAGAAACTTGGCGCTCAAGTATCATCCTGACCGGAACCCTGATAGCCAGAAAGAAGCCGAAGAAAAATTCAAGGAGATCACAGAGGCGTATTCCGTCCTCGCGGATAAAGACAAACGCGCCCGTTATGACAAATACGGCCATGACGGTATAAAAACGGGAGAGGGTTTCCCTGGTTTCGACGCTTCCATCTTCTCCGATTTCGGCGATATCTTCAGCGATTTTTTCGGATTCGGAGATATCTTCGGAACCCGTTCGGGGAGAGGCCGTTCCGAGAGGCGAGGTGCGGACCTCCGTTATGACCTGGAGATAGATTTCCGCGAAGCCGCTTTCGGCACGGAGACGAAGGTCAAGTTCGACCGTTCCGAAACCTGCGGCGAATGCGGCGGCAGCGGAGCTAATAAAGGATCGGGCCCTGAGACCTGCCCGACATGCAGGGGCGCGGGCCAGGTCCGATACAACCAGGGATTCCTTTCGATAGCCAGAACGTGCAGCCAGTGCGGCGGGGCGGGCGAGGTCATAAAAAATCCATGCGGTGAATGCAGGGGCGGAGGCGTCGTTAAAAAAGAGAAAACTTTGAGGGTAACAATCCCTGCCGGAATCGAGGACGGCAACAGGATACGTCTTCCCGGCGAAGGCGACGCAGGCCCGAGGGGAGCGATTCACGGAGACCTTTACGTCGTCGTGCATGTGAGCAATCACGAGCTCTTCAAACGCGATGGAAGCGATCTCTACTGCGAGATTCCGGTAACATATCCTCAAGCTGCTCTCGGTGCGTCCATTACCATTCCAACCATGAACGGGGGCGCCAGTCTGAAAATTCCGGCGGGCACATCTGGCGGGACCGTCTTCAGGCTTAAAAGCAAGGGGATACCGAAACTTCGCGGCAGCGGGACCGGCGATCTATATGTCAAGGTTATGATTCACATCCCCACATCGCCAAACTCCGAAGAGAGGAAGCTTATCAAAAAACTGGACGAAATTTATAACCAGAAGGCCGATCCCTCAGCCTCCGATTTCTATAAAAAAGTTAAAAAGATCTAGCGGCTTTGGAGAAAACCGTCTCTTATGCTATAATGCCCGCGGGTTTGGATACTAAAAGCCGTTTTTGCTTGACAACAAAACGGCTTTTTAAGATATTAGCAGTTCTTACGTTATTTGAATTAGAGCGCCAGTAGCTCAGATGGATAGAGCAACGGACTTCTAATCCGTAGGTCAGGGGTTCGAATCCCTTCTGGCGTGCCAGCTTATTCTTAGTGGTGAGTGTAGCTCAGTTGGTTAGAGCGCCTGGTTGTGGCCCAGGAGGTCGTGGGTTCAAGTCCCTTCACTCACCCCAGTATATTTGCCGGTTTTTTCCCCGGCGCCGGTTTTAGGCACCTGTAGCTCAGCTGGATAGAGCGTCAGATTCCGGATCTGAAGGCCGCGGGTTCGACCCCTGCCAGGTGCGCCATTTGACGGTTTAAGGTGGCCCGTTAGCTCAATTGGTAGAGCAACTGACTCTTAATCAGTAGGTTCGGGGTTCGATTCCCTGACGGGTCACCATTTCGTTTTTCGTGCCCAGGTGGCGGAACTGGCAGACGCACTGGACTTAGGATCCAGTATCCGAAAGGATGTGAAGGTTCGAGTCCTTTCCTGGGCACCACGAATTTATCTTCTAACCCTTTTTACCTTCATTCCGCAATGATTCGAAAATATTCTGACGAGCAATATCCGGTTTTACTGGAATTTGTAAGCAATTAGATGAATAAACCGGTTTTGACTGTTCTATGGCAAGGCTTATAAGCTGATGCTGGCCCTTTTGCACCACGTCATAGGATGTCATCATCACTGTCGTCAGAAGGATTTGTCACTTTTTTTACTTTCAGAACCGGTTTGAGCAAGTATTTCGGATTCGGTCCTCCTGTAATTACCAAAGAGGCTGATGGGTCGGCAGCCAGAACGATGATTGTCATATCTCCAGATATGATGTCGAATTTGACCGAAACGTCAATTTTAGAGCTGGGGACGGTGGCATCATATGTCCCGCTTTCAGTGGTTACGATCGCTGAATCTATCAGGAACCTAATTGAATTATAACTGCCGTCTACGATTTCTGTGGAGGAAATCAGTTTTTCTATATTGTCGAGAGACAGGAGGTCAATGCTTCCAGAAGGCGGAGTTAGAGAAATCCAGCCCGAATCCTCTCCGGCGGCAATCCTGTGGACTTCGAGACCGGAAAGAGTCACTACAAGTTTGGTGACAGCTTCCGGCCGGTTTTCAATCCCTGAGCTTACTGTTATCGTTTCAGATGTAAAATATAACTCCAACCCTTTAGGTTGCTCGCTGCATCCTACCGAAAGAATTGTGATCACTAAAAAGAAACAAAAAAACATTATATATCTGATTTTCATTGTTACCTCCATCGTGAAAAACAACAGACGTTTCCTATGGAACGAACAGATACGCTTATAAGGGTAACCTCTTACTACTAATATATATCCTTTAAATTCGAAAAGCAAGGCATGCCGTATTAGTCCTATGCAAGCGAAGAAATCAGAGAGTGAAAGGAAAATGCTTTCACCACTCGATCAAGCCCCCGCTGATAAGATCATAAAGCCCGCAAGGGGTATTCTCATCCGTCCGTTCGATCCAATCCGCCAATTTTGCGGCGGCGACACGCGGTTCCACGTCGGCATCCGCAGGGGCAACCTCTGTTTTCAACCTTCCGGGATGAACCGCAAAAACCTTTATACCGTATTGCCGCAAATCCACAGACAGGCAGGCGGTCAGCATATTCTGCGTGCTCTTGGCAATATTATAAGCATAAATCCTTGCCAATTCTCCATTAATCGCTCCTCGGATCGAACCCCTTCTTGAAGATATATTGACTATAAAATGAAAAGTCCTTACGAAGCCGTCACTTATTGGGTTCGAGGGTTTTCAATCTTTCCTTCACGGAATCTCTTATGACAAAATCGGAATTGCGCCGGGCTATATCTTTCAGAAGATTTTTGTCGGTCAGCCTGTTAATAATATCGAAACAAACATTAATATCCGTGCTTGTCGCCGCAATATCGGCAAGAACGGTCTTATCCGTGATCCGTTCTATCGCGGCAGACTTGGTAAAAACATTATCGCTGTTGATGACGAGGTCTTTCAACACAACCTGATCGGTAATTTTTCTCACTGCATCAGATCGAACGAATTCATCTGTCGCCGTTCTTGCTATTTCTTCCAGCTTCTTCTGGTCAGTGAGTCCTCTCATCGCTTCGTTTCGAATGGAAAAATCGCTCTCTGCCATCACGATGTCGAAAAGCAGTTGCTGATCCGTAACTTTTCTCAATGCGGCGAGGCGGACATTTACGTCCGTGTCTTTTTTAGCGATCTCGCCTATTGCATTTTTATCCGTAAGTTTGCTTATGGCGGATGACCTGACGAGCGCGTTTGGATTGGTCAAAGCCAGCTTCCTGATCAGTTTCTGGTCATTCGTTGTAATAGTCGCCTGAGTCTTCACGTAAGTTGATACTTTGACAACCTTCCCCTTGCAGTTCGGGCATTCAGCCGGAAGCTCCTGGGCATAGTCGGATTTGCCGCATTTTTCGCAAGTCCAGCCGATCCCCTTCGATTCCTGAATCTCGAAATCTTCCCCCTTCTTGGCAACCGTCCATTTTTCTCCTTCGCTCTTGCAGCTGTAAAAAAGAACAGCTACTGCGATAAAAATGCCGGTGAACATAAGCTTTTTAAATAAATTCAAATTGTTCTTGAACATAGGTTCTCCTTAGTTTTTTCCATTCAAATCTGTAGTAACCATTAAATCGGATGCTAAATGATGTTGAGGCAAAATACAAACCTCATAACAATTACGTTGCTCAAAGAGGTTGGGAGCCTATGCAGCTCCCTGATGATAGTTTTTCCCTTAAGACGGCTATTTTTTCGGCGTGGTGAGTTCCTGCAGAAGGTTTTTGCCCTTTTCCAGCCATTCCTTCTCGGCTGAATGACGGTAGATGGGAACGTCGTTCCAGCTCTCGAGCATCTCTTTCAGCGTGGAGACCGCCACCTTATTCTCGCCTGATTTCTTCAGCGCCTCGGCCTTGAAGAACCATCCCTGCATATGGGTTGGGAACTTGCCGAGAAATTCGTTGGACACTTCGATTACATTTTCCCATTCGCCGAGAGTCCTGTAGCTTTCGATCAGAAGAATGTATGGCTCGGCTGATATATTTCTCTTTTTGACGTCGAGATATGTCTCGAAGTCCCGAGCCGCCCCTTCCGGGTTCTTCATCTCGAGCAAAAGCTTGCCACGCTGAAACAGAACGTCCGGCTTGTAGTTGGACTTTGAAATGACATCATCCAGCAGCTTCAACGCCTGCTTCCTCTTGCCCATATTCAACAGCGTGAGCGATTGGTGATACATCTGCTCCGGTTGGTCGGTTTTAATCAGCGGCCTGCTGAATTTTTCGGATGTGGCGAGGGACCTCCCGCTCCGCTTTGAAAAATTCGTGATTATGACAAGTGCAAGGGGAATCAGTGCAAAAAACAACAATAGAAGATAACCAAGAGGCGTCGCCCTTTCGAACGGATTTTCTTTCGAATGCGCGAACCATGATCGAACGAGCGTTATTTCCATAGGGAAAAGAATATAGGACAAGATAAAGGGCACCGCGGAGAGAAATGCTTTTTTCATCTTCAGGTTGAATATGGTCGTCGCGGCGCTTATCAGCAGATAGAAAAAATATGCGAGCTCCAGCACGGAAAAAACCGGGCCGTAATTGCTGATGGGGCTATCGAGCAATAGATATTGGGTGCCCCGGACAATGCAGTTTGAGATCGCCCAGCCTGCAAGAAAAATGAAGGCCGTGTTGAGAGCCTTCGACAACATTCCTCCAGGGGCGAGCGGAAAATCTTCTATATGCGAAAACGTCAGCCATACCAACGGCAGCGCGGTTCCCGCAAGAAAAACCAGCAGCAGAAGCAGATATCTGCCTGTCTCGATGAAAAGGAAGGGATAGGGGCCGAAGGGGTTGTTTATTTCATACAGAATGAGAAACGCCGACGCCAGAAGCGACAGGGTGAAAACAAGTTTAAGTACCCAGTGCGCCTCATTTATACCGGACTTGGCCGGTCTAATAAAAAAAAGCAGAAAACGAATCAATACTAACGCTCCGAACTGTTTTTACCTGCTGCTCTTGAGACCGGCCTGGCCGATCATCATCATTATCAACGCCAGGACCGCAAGAACGCCGATGATTGCCACGATCACTTTCCAATTCAATTTTAGCTTTCCGAGCTTCTGCTTGACCTTAATTTTTTTAACCATTTTAAACCCTCTCAACTATTATTCTAAACCGAGTTGCAATTAATTCAATATTTTATAAACTCGGGGATGTCTTCAAGGGAACACTGAAAAAAGGAATGCTGATAATCGGCAAAGGAGAATTTGACTAATGACTGATGTCAACCTTGCGATAATGACAGGGGAGATCCTTTCCCGGGTCAGGGAGAAAAAACCCCTCATTCATCATATAACGAATTATGTCGTGATGAACAGCACGGCGAACGTGACCCTCGCTATCGGCGCTTCGCCTATTATGGCGCATTCACACAAGGAGATGGAAGAGATGGCGGGCTTCGCAGGTGCGCTGAACCTGAACATCGGCACGCTCGACGATTACTGGATCGAATCAATGCTGATAGCGGGCAAAGCCGCGGGAAAGCGGGGCATCCCGATCATCCTCGATCCCGTCGGCGCGGGCGCGACGAAGCTGCGTACGGAGGCTGTGCAAAAAATTCTCGCCGAAGTCCCGGTCACCGTCATCCGCGGCAATGCCTCGGAGATTATGGCGGTCGCGGGCGATGCGTTCAAGATAAAGGGTGTGGACTCGATGGAAACCGTCGAAGCCGCGCGGGAAGGGGCTAAACGGTTCGCGGCAGATATAAAAAAAGTAATCGCTATCACAGGCAAGATTGATTTCATCACCGACGGCGTCCGCTCGTTCGAATGCCTGAACGGTCACCCGATGTTCAGCAACGTCACCGGCACCGGCTGCGCCGCCACGACCGCGATATCCTGCTTCAACGCCGTCGAAAAAGACCCCCTCATCGCCACTGCCTGCGCCCTCGGATACTTCGGCCTTGCCGGCGAAATCGCCGCATCCAAATCCACCGGCCCCGGCAGCTTCCAGGCCGCCCTCTACGATGCGCTGTTTAATATCACTGAGAAAAATTTAGAAAAGGGATTAAAGATAGTTACTATTTAGAAAAATATTCTAATAATCGAATTAAATTTTTTACAACATTGAAAGACGTGCAATACTGATATCGGGAGATCTTTTTATGCATTTAATGATTGAATCAATAATTTTTGGTGGCAAATCTGCTTTTTTTGTTAATGTTTTTTCTTGAAGATGTAATTTCAGAAAATAACTGCTTTTAAATTCGTAATACTCATGAAATTGAATCCACGTTTTTACTGAAAAGCAGCCCGGAATAGGATCCACAACAAATATATTTTCGTTACTATAGCAACCTGGATTATTTAAATTTTTTTTAGGTTTAGAAGTTGTTTTACCGCAAAGATAATTTTGATTCCCATTGGGATTATTAAGAACAATTAAGAATTTTTTACCTTCTTCACCATCGTGAAATTTAAGCTTTGAATAAAAGAAAACCGCCCCTCTATTCATTGAAAATATGTTCTATCTCTTTCCTATCTTTAATACGTTCCTCTATTTCCCCAATTGGCAATGAAGATACTGAATCATCAATTGCTAACAGATAATCAATCTTTTGATTCTTACCTTTTATTTTTATTGTTTTATCCCAGGGATGGTTGGGTAAATGGCTAGCCTCAATCATGTCATCAGCTCTAGCATCTTTGAAAATATAGACAACATCATTCAAAATTCTTAATTCTCTTTTTGAAAAGTGAAGGTCGGTAAATTGCTTCTTTGCTATAATAATATTAAATTTATCTGGTTTTTCAACAGTTATTATACTCGATAAGTCATCGGGCATTTCTTTAAATTCATCTAATAATGAACATGGCACTGGACCATAAGGAAGCGCAAAATAATCCAGACCGGTGACTGAACGACCCGTTTCTCTAAAGTGTATAAAATCTAAATAATATAACAATTTAAAAAGTTTTGTTTTGCCACACTGTTTAGTATTTTTTACGAAAAAAATTATCACATTTAATAATTTCTCTCGATTATGATTAATAAGCAATTTGTAACTCTCCGTACTAATATTTTACGAAATTTACCCCATTTTATGCTGAAAAGATAGTATTTTTTCAACCCTAAAAGATCTTTTCAATGAGCTTTATTCACTGATAATTCTACATATTTACTTTATAATCTCATTGTGACAAAAATTTGGAGAATAAATGTCATGTCTATAATTCTAAAAGAATATTATCGCCTTTATCTCCTAACAGACCCGATTCTGCATAAAGGCTATCCCGTATTGGAGCAGGTCCGGCTGGCGCTGGAAGGAGGAGTCAGGTTTATTCAGTTGCGGGAAAAAGATCTTGCAACCGGGAAGTTTGTTGACCTCGCGCGGAAAGCTCTTGGAATGACCCGGAAAGCCGGAGCATTTCTGATAATCAACGACCGGGTGGATGTCGCTCTAGCTTCCGGCGCGGACGGTGTTCATATCGGACAGGACGATATGAGCCTTAAGGATGCAAGGCGTCTTCTCGGCAGGGAAAAAATCATCGGCGTTTCCGTCCGCTCTGCGGAAGAAGCCCGGCGGGCTGAAGAAGACGGCGCGGACTATATCGCCGCAAGCGGTGTCTTCGCGACGGACACGAAAAAAGACGTCGGCTATGCGCTCGGCAGGGATTCCCTTCGTGTCATCTGCGAAGCGGCGTCGCTTCCCTTGATAGCCATAGGCGGGATAAAGATCGGGAACTGCGCCGAGGTCATCAAAGCCGGCGCGGACGGCGTCGCGGTAATAACCGGCATCACGATGGCTGACGACATCCCTTCAACCTGTTGTGCCTTCATCGAAGAGATAAAAAAGGCTTTGACTGAATCCGAATAAATTGTCAGACATCGCCAAATATTTAGAACGTCGTTCCCGGACTGGTTTCAAAATGACAATCAATTCCTCTGTATAAAAAAATTCTATTTGTAATCTAATTAACAGATTTTAAAAAAGATTTTAGTATAATCTGAGTAACTTAAATCAGGAAAGGAAATGATGATGAAATACTTTGTAACTTTTTTCTGGATTATCATGTTACTTCTCTTGCCGGCATATCTTTTCCCGCAAGTTAATCCCCGGTGGAACGGGAGCATTACAATATCCCCTTCCCCCGCTAATCCCGGGGATACCGTAATCTTTACAGCAAGCCTCTGGATAAGAAATGAAGCTGTAACGAACCTCAAGGTGGTCGGCGGTGTAGATGGAGTGACAATTTATGACAACACCTTCGCTTCGTTGAGAAGGGGCGCCCTCCAGGATATAAGCTTCACCTGGACTGCAACAGGAGGCGACCATACGGCGTTTTTTCAGATAGATCCCAATGATACAATTGTGGAAGATGCAACCGATAACCTGAATGAAACGAGATTCACAGTCGCCTTCACTTCACCTGCAACACCGTTAAACATTCATTTCAGCCATAACTCGATCGCCCCTGTTCGGGAAGTCTCAGGAGAGGAATCATTTGTTAATTATCATATCAGAATTGATGAACCTTTTGATTCTACCTTCGATATCATCGTAGCCCTAAGGATAAACGGAAGATAGATTGACACCAGAACTCATAGAATCGTGGGGCCAAGTGTTAGCGCAGAGCAAGTCGGTCAATTTACCTGGAACACGGAATGCGGGGCTAATATGGAAGTAGTGATTGACCCTGCAAACGCAGTCGTCGAGATCAATGAAGCTGATAACACGTGGACTCATCCGGTAATCTGCGTGGAACCGTTCAGACCGAACCTGATAGTATCGCAATACCTGGTAACCTGGACGCCGTCTTTTATCCATACGGGCGATATCGTTACAATTGATTACACTACCAACAATATAGGTGAAGCGGAATGTGGAGCCTATAAAGTCGGCCTTAAAGTCGGAGACAGGATTGTCGCGAGGGCCAGTCATGCGGGACATCGCTCAGGTGTCACCTCGACTGGAAGAATCACCTGGACGGCGGAATGCGGCGGGCCGTTGTCACTTGTTGCGGATTGCGATTCGGAAGTTATAGAATCCAATGAGAGCGATAACGTTTACCAAAAGGATAGGTTCGCTTGCGCTGTGCCGAATCTGAGAGCATATACATTCAGCTGTTCTCATGGAGACAATGATGTTCCTGCGGACACTTCCTTTGGTTATATTCTGACATTTGGTCTTGAAGATGATTCCAGTGCATCAAATGTCCGCGTAAGGATAGGCGTGGTCGGAGGAGAAGTGCTCTATGACCAGGTATTGCCTTCTCTCGAATTAACCCGTTCCACAAGATCGAGTGCATCTGCGGCTAAAGCCTTTCCGACGGGATCATATACATTATATGCAATGATTGATCCTGAGAATACGATAGCCGAAACAAACGAATCCGACAACCGGCTGGAGCTTTTCGTAAGAGCCGGGGGTGGAGGAGCGGAAGGCAGGCGCCTTGTAGACCCGGGAATTTCAACGACAAGAAACAATTATAAAATTGTAATTACCAATAAAAAGGCCCTGGAGACAAGCGCAATCCGTCATTCCACGGATGTCTGGGTTCAAGGCGTGCTATCCAATACCGGCAATAGCAGCGTCGCCGCGTCGAATGTCCCTGTCTGTTTGCTGGAGGAAAACCTGACAGCACATACAAGCAGAGTCATCTGGGAAGAGACCATAAGCCTGGCGCCAAATGCGACGCATAAATTGAAGTGGCGCTGGAATCCCAATCAAGCTGGAAAAATAAGACTTACCCTCGGCATAGACCCTGCCGGCGGAGATGCAAAACCTGAGGATAATAAAGACCAGGTCAACGTCAAAGTGGAATAGGGTACTATTGCGGGAGCAAGTGTCCCAACAAGGCGCCTGCTCCAAATAAATAAGCGTCATACCCGGGGATCCTTCGAAGAGCGACGACCGGGTATCTTCTTTTTAGGCGTATCCCCCTATAAATATAAATTCAAGACAGGTTCAATTTCGGAGAATTGAACCTGCTCGGGGTTCAGGTACAGAGTCGTGGAATTCGCTTGGGGTCATTCTGAAGGAAATCCTCGAAGGAAAGCTATTGAAGAATCTAAAGAATTCCTGCTGCGTCTCTCTGAAGCTTGTATCAGAATAATGGACCAGTAAATTTTTCAAAGCTATAATTATTCCGGCGCGCCGGTTTTTTATTTCTCGATGTCCGACGCTGCAAGCTTGAATATCTCCGGCGTGTCCAGCGCATACGGGCATTTCATCACGCATTCACCGCAGGCTTTGCAGTCCTTGAACGTCTTAGGAAGCGCCGCGAGCCTTTGATAGACCCAATCTTTCAGGTCGTAATTGTAATAATATGCCTTGAGTACATGAAGGAATGATATATTCAGGCCGTTCGGGCAGGGCATACAGTACTCACACCGGCGGCAGAAGTTGTCGCTCAGTCTCTCCTTTTCGGCGTTCAGCTTTTCCATTTCGGCTTCCGAAAGCGGTTTCAGATTTTTCAACACGGAAAGATTCTCCTCAACCTGATCGAGTTCGTCCATACCCGGAATGGCAACGTCCATCCCCGAATTCAGGATATACCGGAGATTGAGCGCAACCTCGTTCAACGCGCCGCCTGCCACTGGTTTCATAGCAATCAGGCCAACTTTCTTTTCTTTTGCAAACGGAATGAGGGCTTCGAGAGCTTCAGATTCAAGTATATTAACCGGTACCTGCACTGACTCGAAATACTTAAGCGCCTTCACGCCGATCCAGGGCTTATGCACCGTGATCCCGATATGCCGCACCTTGCCCGCCTCTTTCGCCTTCATCAGGGCTTCCACCGCGCCGCCGTGGGCGAGGATTTTTTCTAACTCGGTTTCGCTCGGAATATTGTGGCATTGATACAGGTCAATGTAATCCGTCTTGAAATTTCGGAGGCTTGTCTCGATATCAGCCGCCGCCCCTTCCGCCCTCCGGTTCAAGGTCTTGGAGGCAAGATAAACCTTGTCACGGTGCTTGGGAAAGACCCGCCCCATCTTCTCTTCACTGTCCGTGTATGCGCGAGCGGAATCGAAGAAGTTGATCCCGGAATCGAACGCCTTTTCGAGCAGCCGGTCGGACTCCGCCATATCCAGCCTCTGGATCGGAATCCCACCGAACCCGATCCGGTTTACCAACATCCCTGTCCGTCCGAGCTCGATCTTTTCCATCTCAGCCTGCCTTTCGTTCAAAGATACTTAATAGTACCAGCTTTTGTGGGGATAATGAATAACGTCCAGGGTCATCTTGACTTGTGAAATCTCAGCTTTGGGTATAAAATTGCGCTATAAAAGACCTGAGAGAGACGCGGTCAGTCACTTCGTTTCATGCGCTGAATCGAGATCAGATAAAAGGGATTAATAATACCAAAAAGAAGAGAGGCCGGATAAATGGACAAGCGAGGAAGAATTTCAGCCGCTGCCCGAGAATTCAAGGAGCGGTTGAAGAAATGCGATATCTGCCCGCATAACTGCCGTGTCGATAGAACAACAGGCGAAACCGGATTTTGCAGAACCGGAGACCGGCCTGTCATATCCAGCTACGGGCCGCATTTCAGCGAGGAGAGGGAACTTGTCGGGAGGTCCGGCTCCGGGACGATCTTTTTCACCGCCTGCAATCTGAAATGTGTTTTCTGCCAAAACCATGACATCAGCCAGTTGGACAGCGGCGAAGAAACGACATTCGAAAGGCTCGCGGCGATTATGCTCTCCCTTCAGGGAAGAGGATGCCACAATATCAATCTCGTCAGCCCCACTCACCAGCTTCCGATGATCCTGGAGGCTTTATCATTCGCATCCGGGGAAGGACTTGTCCTGCCCATCGTATATAATAGCGGAGGATACGAAAACACGGAGACTATCAAGCATTTGGAACGGATAATTGATATCTATATGCCGGATTTCAAGTGGGCGGCGAATGACCTCGGCGAAAAGTACTCCGGGGCAGCCGATTATGCCGACAGGGCGAAGGAATCGCTCCTTGAGATGTTCCGTCAAGTGGGAAATCTTGAGTTAAACGGGGATGGAATAGCTGCGAAGGGACTGCTCGTCAGGCATCTCGTGATGCCCGGTATGCCGGATAATTCCAAAGCAGCGCTCGATTTCATCGCAAATGAATTATCCCCCGATTGCTACGTCAATATTATGGATCAATATCATCCGGCTTATAAAGCGATAAAAATCAAGGGATTGGACCAGATGTTATCTCATAATGAGTATAGGGAGATTGTGGAATACGCAAAAAAAATCGGGCTGCACCATGGTTTTTAGTCCGCGTTGAGAGTGAAGGACATACGCCATAAGCGATAATACCTGCCGGTAATTCCTATAAAATAAAAATGACAACAAAAAAGATAGAAAAAAAGGAAGAAATTGCGGTTGAGCCGAGGTTTATCGCGGACTGTATGCTCGGGACTCTCGCGAAAAGGCTCAGGCTGATGGGATACGATACCCTTTTCTTCAACCGGATCGAGGATGAGGAACTTGTGGAGACAGCCATCCGAGAAGACCGTATTATCCTTACGCGGGACAGCGGTTTGCTTCGAAGGAAGGCCGTACAAAAAAGTATCTTCGTTGACAGCGACGACCTTGAAGCGCAGGTAAACAAAGTTATAAGAGAATGCGGATTAAAAAGCGATGAAGATAAATTGATGAGCCGCTGCCTTATATGCAACACGCGTCTAATATCTTTGAATAAAAAAGAGGTCATTGGCAGAGTTCCACCATTCATTTTTTTAAGGCATTCGCGGTTCAATTATTGCAGCGGATGCAATAGAATCTACTGGAAAGGTTCGCATATGGAGGACACTGTAAAAATAAAAGTCGAGACCCAGGATAAGACCGGAGATGGAAAAAACATTTGAAGAAGCGATAATACTTCGCACAAAAAATGTCGGCGAATATAATAAATTGGTCTTTTTATTTACCCGCTCAAGGGGTAAAATCAGGGCTGTTGCCTACGGGGCACGCAAGATAAAAAACCGTTTCGGCAGCGCCCTCGAACCTTTCACGTATGGGAGGGTTTTGCTCATTGAAAAAAAAGGAACCGCTGCTGTATCGTTGGATCAAGTGGAAATATTGCAGTCCGCATTCGATCTCTACAGCGACTATGTTGCAGCGGCGCATCTTTACTATTATTCTGAACTGCTCGATTTCCTTTTGCCCGAGGAGCACCCGGAGGAAAATATTTTCAGGCTGGCGCTCGAAATGCTGAAAGGATTTCGATTGAAGCTGTCCCCCGCGCGGGTTGCGTCTTATTTTGAAGTGTGGCTGTTGAGACTGCTCGGCCATTTGCCGGACCACAGCCGCTGCAATCACTGCCGGAGGACATTAAAAGGAAACAAGGAAGTTTTTATCGCCCGCGAAGGATATTTCTTCTGCGGGGATTGCAGGATAAAAGGGCTCGATGACGGCAAAAGAGAGGAACAGCCGATATATCACACGCTGAACCTCATTTTGAAAAACAGGATTGACAGCGAAAAATTAAAGTCCGTCAAGCTGGCGAACAATGCCGTTATTGAATGGACAACGCAGCTTATTCAAAACAGAACAAGCAAAGAGATGAAATCATATAAAAATCTGAAAGAGATCAGGAATTTCTGAGAACATCTGAGAGAAAGGAGAGTTCGAAATGGCAAAGAAGTGGGTGTACTTTTTCAGCGCAAAAGAGACCGACGGCTCGGCGCAGATGCGCGAGCTTCTGGGCGGCAAAGGCGCAAATCTTGCGGAGATGTGCACGATTGGTCTTCCGGTTCCACCGGGTTTCACAATTACAACAGAGGCATGTATTGAATACCTGAAAACCGGAAAAGTTCCGGCGCAAATGTCAGAACAGGTTGAAAAGGCTTTATATAACGTCGAGAAAATTATGGGACGCCGCTTCGGCGATCCGGCGAACCCGTTGTTTTTCTCGGTCCGTTCCGGGGCCAAATTCTCGATGCCGGGAATGATGGACACCGTCCTCAACCTCGGCATGAACGATAAAACGATGGAAGGAATCGCAAAGCTGTTCGGCAACAGGCGCTTTGCGATGGATGCATACAGGCGCTTTATAACAATGTTCGGAAATGTCGTTATGAACATCGGGAAAGAAGCGTTCGACGAAAAGTTCGACGCGATCAAGGAAAAATATCACGCCAAATACGATACTGACCTCGACGAAAAAGCTCTCGAGGAAATAGTCAAGGAATTCAAAAACGTCTATCGGAAGAAGATTAAAAGCGATTTTCCGACGGACCCGATGAAACAGCTGACGCTCGGCATCACCGCGGTATTCAAATCCTGGAACACACCGAGGGCGTTCACATACCGTAACCTCCACAATATTCCGCACGATATGGGCACCGCGGCGAATGTCCAGGTAATGGTATTCGGCAACCTGAACGACAACTCCGCCACAGGCGTTGCGTTCACACGCGATCCCGCGACCGGCGACAGGAGATTCTTCGGCGAATATCTTATAAAAGCCCAGGGCGAAGATGTCGTGGCAGGCATCAGAACTCCGAGACCGATCAACAAGGCAGGTCAAACCTCCGCCGGCCTTCCTTCGCTCGAAGAGGTTATGCCGAAACTGTATAAGGAACTCGAATCCTATTATAAAAAACTTGAAAAACATTACAGGGATATGCAGGATATCGAATTTACCATCGAGGACGGACGGTTATTCATCCTCCAGACCCGCAACGGCAAACGCACCGCCCCCGCGGCAGTCAAGATCGCCGTGGATATGGTAAACGAAAAACTCATCACGAAGGAAGAAGCGATCCTGCGCGTCGAACCCGCGAGCATAGACCAGTTGCTTCATCCACAAATAGCGCGGGGACAGAAGCTCGAGATGCTGGGCAAGGGCTTGCCCGCGTCGCCCGGCGCCGCTGTGGGCAGGATTGTCCTCAATGCGGAAGCAGCAATAGAAGCCGCCGAAAATGGCGAGAAAGTCGTTTTGCTGCGCAGCGAAACATCCCCTGATGACATCGGGGGAATGAACGCCGCGCAGGGTATCCTTACCGCCCGCGGAGGAATGACCTCCCACGCTGCGGTGGTAGCGCGCGGAATGGGAAAATGCTGCGTTGCCGGCTGCGATGCCCTCAAGATAGATGAAAAGGCTGGGATCGTCAAATTCGGCGAAAAAAGGTTCACGACCAAAGATTTTATATCCCTTAACGGTTCAACCGGCGAGGTTTTCGCAGGTGCCGCGAAGCGCGAGGAGCCGAAACTCACGGGTGAATTCGGAATCTTTATGAAGTGGGTGGATGAAATTCGCAGGCTCAGGGTTAGGACCAACGCCGATACGCCGAATGATGCCCGCGTTGCGCGCAACTTCGGTGCGGAGGGGATAGGGCTATGCCGGACCGAGCATATGTTCTTCGGCGAAGACCGGATTTTCTCCGTACGGCAGATGATCCTGAGCAAGAGCGAAACGGAGAGAAGGTTAGCCCTTAAGAAGCTCCTACCGATGCAGAGAAAGGATTTCTATGGAATCTTCAAGGAGATGAACGGCCTGCCGGTCACCATCCGTTTGCTCGATCCGCCGTTGCATGAATTCCTGCCTCATACCGACAAGGACGACCGGGCGCTTGCGGCGGAGCTTGGAATAGACCCGGCTACGATCAAAGCCCGCGTGGAAGAATTGAAGGAATTCAACCCCATGCTGGGACACCGCGGCTGCCGCCTCGGCATCACATATCCGGAAATCTACGAGATGCAGGTCCGCGCGATCTTCGAAGCGGCGGTAAAGGCTAAAAAAGAAGGAATCGTCGTAAAGCCCGAGATAATGATCCCCCTTGTCGGCCATTACAAGGAATTCGATCCGTTGAAAAAAATGACGGACGAGATCGGCAAAGAGATCATCAAACAGGCCGGCGTCAAACTGGATTACATGGTTGGAACGATGATCGAAATTCCACGCGCCGCAATTACAGCGGATGAAATCGCCCGCGAGGCTGAGTTCTTCTCTTTCGGCACCAACGATCTTACGCAAATGGGCTTCGGCTTCAGCCGTGACGATGCGGGGGCTTTCCTGACGTATTACGTGAAGATTGGAATCCTGCCGAAAGACCCGTTCCAGGTTCTCGACCAAGATGGAATAGGCCAGCTTATAACAATGGGAATCGAAAGAGGCAGAAAAACCAGGCCCAAGCTGAAGGTCGGCATCTGCGGTGAGCACGGCGGCGACCCGGAATCCATCGTTTTCTGCCACAATGCCGGGATGGATTATGTCAGCTGTTCGCCTTACCGCGTTCCGATCGCAAGGCTTGCCGCTGCGCACGCAGTCCTGAAAGGCAAACGCGGCTCGGTCTCGGTTTCTCAGACCGCTTGATTCATCATCTAAAAATAGAGAATAAAATAGGGCGGCAATAACCGCCCTATTTTTTTATCTTTTGGATTATATCAGAGTATCGAGCTGTCGAGCACCTCCGCGATGTCGAGGGATTTCATCTTACTGTCCAGTGATGTTTCCTGAATTCCATCGGTGAACATCGTCAGGCAGTACGGGCAGGCGGAGATCAGCATATCCGGCTCCAGTGATGCCGCCTGTTTCACCCTCTCCTGGTTGATGCGTGTTCCGAGTTTTTCCTCCATCCACATCCTGCCCCCGCCGCCGCCGCAGCAGAAGCTGGAGGATTTCGACTTCTTCATCTCTTTTAGATTCATTCCCGGAACCGCCGCAAGGATTTCGCGCGGTTGTTTATAGATATTGTTATATCTTCCGAGGTAGCACGAATCGTGCAACGCAGCCTTCACCGGCATCTCTTTCGACGGCTTCAGCTTTCCTTCTTTAACCAACTGCGCGAGCAGTTCGGTGTGATGGATCACCTCGTATTCGCCGCCGATCTGAGGATATTCATTCTTGATTGTGTTGAAGCAGTGCGGGCACATCGTGACTATCTTTTTGAATTTATATTCGGAAAATGTCTGGACGTTTTCCATCGCCATCATCTGGTACAGATACTCGTTGCCGATCCGCCTTGCCGGTTCGCCGCAGCATTTCTCCTTCACCCCGAGGATGGCGAAATCCACCCCCGCTTTGTTCAGAAGTTTGACGAATGAAGCCGCCACCTTCTTGTTCCGTTCGTCGAACGACGCCGCGCATCCGACGAAGAACAGGTAATCGGCGCTCTTTTTTTCCTCCGAGAATTTCTTTACGGGCAGCCCCTCGGTCCAGTCCGCGCGGGCATCTTTTGCTATCGGCCACGGGTTGAACCTCGTTTCGAGGTTCTTGAACAGCTGGTTCAGCTCCTGGGGCATAGAGGATTCCGTCAATACAAGATGCCTTCTATACGCATATATCTTATCGAGATGCTCGATCAGGATCGGGCATTCCTGCTGGCAGGAAAGGCAGGTCGTGCAGGACCAGATTTCGTCTTCCGATGTGTATTCCTTGATGATCGCCTGAGGCTTCTTGTCCTCCGGCTTTCTGCGCCTGTCATCGAGATATTCCCGGAGCTGGTTGACGATTTTTTTCGGGTTCAGCGGTTTATCCGTGTTATATGCCGGGCAGGCGGCGGTGCACCTTCCGCATTCCACACAGGAATAAGCATCGAGCATCGAACGCCAAGTGAGGTCTTCGGACCTGTTCGCCCCGAAGGTTTCTTCCTTTTCGAGGTCCATAAAACGCATCTTGCCCGGCGCCTCCAGGTTCAGGCAGAAGACATTGAACTCCGACACGGCAAGGTGCAGATGCTTCGACGAAGGAAGATAGACAAGAAAACCAAGGATGAACAGATTATGCAGCCAATAGACGATCATATAAAACGTATGTGAAGTGCCGCCGATCACGGAGGCAAAGATATTCGTGAACGGCGTCCAGGGATTTCGTTCGCCTGCAATATTGGTTCTCACCTCCGCACTGAGGAAGAAAAACAGGATAATGAAGAAAATCAGTGAAAGTATGAGCGCCGCGTCGAACGAATTTTCAAGTCTTTTATATCTTCTGATGAAATGATTATAAAAACCGTAAAGGACACCGATAAGGACAAGGGCGGCGAAGAAATCCTGGAGGAAGAGGTATATATTGACTACGCCGTATCCAAGCAGGCCGGCGAGGAAACTCTCGTGAACCTCTCTCGCCGTCAGGAAAAAGACCGCATAGCCGAAAGCGAGTACCACGAATCCCCAGAAAATGAATGCATGAGCGATTCCCGGAAAGAAGTCCCTGAACAGTTTCTTCTGAAAGACGACATATACGAAGAATGCTTTTATCCTTTTACCGATCCTGTCCAGCCGGTTTTCGCTTCTGCCGCGGGCGACTTCGCGCATCCTTGTGTACATTTGGATGCCGAAAAGCGCAAGGGCCGCAATGAACATCCCATAATGCAGCGCATAGGCAAGGACTGACGGCATCATTTTCAAAATCAAGATCATATCTTAATACCCTCCTAAATATCTATTTCCCGGAATTCGGTCGAATATAGCAAAATTGATGCGACTTTTCCACCCATAGCCGCCATTTAAAAAACATAAAAACCAAGACATCGGGCAAAAACCGATTAGTATTTTCATACACGGTATGTTCAGGGATTTATACTGAACCGATGAAAGTAAGTTGCATATTTGTCGGATGAACCATACAATTTCATAGAATTAAAGGAGGTCAAGGTCTATGAGCGGAACGAAATATCTTAAATTTGCCGTCTATACCCTTATTTTTTGTATGCAAAGCGTCGTTATCATTTCTGAAGAGAACAAGACAAAGGAAGAGCCGTGGAAACCGGAAGATATTGTCAAGAGCGAAAACGCGGGCTCTTTCAAATTTTCGCCGGACGGAAGCCGGGCGCTTTGGATCAAGACAGCCCCGGACACCGATAAAGATATAAACATCGGTCATATATATCTCACTATGATCGGACAGAAGCCGGAGACCATTCAGCTCACCCGCAGCGAATCGGGGGAGACATCGCCGGGGTGGTCACCTTCGGGAAAGAAGATCAGCTTTCTGAGCTCCAGAAAAGCGCCGAACGATAAATCCGAAGCGGAGGGAAAGCAGCTTTGGTTGATGGACCTGCGCGGAGGTGAACCCTGGAAAGTGACATCCCACGACTTCGGCGTTTTCAGATATGAATGGATGGACGATAACCGCATCCTGATGCTTGCCAGAGAGGGCAAGACCTTGATCGAACAAAAAGCGAAGGAGAAAAAGGACGATACTATTATCGTCGAGGATCAAGAGCATATGATCCCGGCGAGGTTATACATATTGGATATCGAAAAGAAAAAGCTTGCCCGCCTTACGAACAACACGGATGAGATCACATCATTCGCCCTGTCTCATGATAAAAAATGGGTCTTCACCGAGCATACCCAAAGCATCCGCTATGAGATTGACAAGAAGATCAAACCCAGATACTTCCTTATGAATATCGCCGACAAGACATCGAAGGAACTCTTCACGGATCCCAAATTCAAACCGGAATCCGTTTATTGGGCTTTGGACTACAAGGGATTCTACTTCACGCACAAGGTGACCTCGGATTACGAGAACGATGGCCCGGGCGCGGTTTTTCTGCACTACTATGACCTTGCGAAGGCCGGGCATATCGAAGTCCCCCTCCAGTGGGATTGGGGGATGTTTTATGGCCGTATCATTCCACGAAAGGACGGCTTTGTCGCCTCCCTTTCGAACGGCGCAATTCCCAAATGGCGGAGATATATCAGGAAGGGAGACTCTTTTTCTTTCAAAGAGATTGAAGGCAAACATTATCCTCATATCTTTCAGTTTATCCTTGATGAAAAGAGCGATGCGGCGATCTATGAGTATTCGACCGCCTCAAACCCCGCCAAATGGTACTCGGCGACACTGGACGGAAACGAAATAAAAAAAGAGAAGGAACTGCTTCAGGTGAATCTGCACTTTAATGACAGGAAAAAAGCGAAGACAGAGGTGATCAAATGGATCGGCGCTCTCAATGAAGAAGTGGAAGGCATTCTGTATTACCCGCATAATTATGAAGAGGGGAAAAAATATCCGCTCATTACCATGCTTCACGGCGGACCGACAGGGGTGGATATGGACAGCTTTGACGAGTCATGGGCTACCTACCCCAACCTGATGGCGCAGAGAGGTTCATTCTGTTTCTTCGTCAACTATCATGGGTCCGACGGATATGGCCAGAAATTCTCCGAATCCATCAAGGGCCGGTATTATGAACTTGAAATCCAGGATATATTGAACGGGATAGACAAGCTTGTAAGGGAAGGCAAGGTGGATCCCGACCGGCTCGGGACGATAGGATGGTCCAACGGCGGCATTCTGAGTATTGCGCTAACGACCTGGACGGAGAGATTCAAGGTCGCGGGGGTCGGCGCGGCCGATGTGAACTGGACAAGCGACTATGGCAACTGCGCCTTCGGAGTATCCTTCGACAACTATTATTTCACTGGTTCTCCCTGGGATAAAATTCAACATTACATAGAAAAATCCCCTCTGTTTCATCTGAAGGATGTGAAAGTCCCGACAATCATTTTCCATGGGACGGAGGACACTAACGTTCCGTATGAGCAGGGATGGGAGTACTACCGGGCGCTGCAACAGATCGGCAAGGCGCCGGTGAGATATCTCGTATTCCCTGGTGAACCTCATAGCCCGAGAAAACTCACGCACAGACAAAGAAAGATTGAGGAAGAGCTCGCATGGTTCGACCGCTACCTGTTCAATACTCTAAAACCTGAAAACGAGGCTTTCAAAAAAGATTCCCCTCTGGATGCTGCCATCAAGAAGGCCGGTTTCGCCAAAGAAGGCGGCTATTTCGGCAAAGTGCATAACGGCCTGCTGATTCCCGAAGTTGTGAAAAAAGACGATATCGAGGTAGGCAGATTCGAGGTTACGAGGGCACAGTGGGCATCGTTCGATAAGAATTACAAGTTCGAACCCGCAACCGGCAATTACCCCGTCACTAACATTTCTTTCGAACAGGCGATGAAATATACTTCGTGGCTGAAGGAAATGACAGGCGAAGAATACAGGTTGCCTACTGCGCAGGAAGCCCAGAAACTTTCAGATTCCACAAGTGTAAGCGGAAACACGCTTAACTATTGGGCTGGATATCCGCTGAACCAGGATGATGCCGGGCTGTTGATGGAAAAAATCAAAGCACTCGAAGGGCTCTCGCTCCTGCAACAGGTTGATGAAAGACCGGCGGACGGAGAGGAGATGATCTTCGGACTGGGCGGAAACGCGGCGGAATGGGCTGTGGACGAAAAAGGAAGCGGCAAGATAACCGGCAAAGCCGCGATCACCTATTCCGATGAAAGAGGCGACTACCTCGTCCCTCCGATGGAATACACCGGATTGAGGATTGTCAAAGGCGGAAAAGCTCCGGAAAAACCGAAACAATAAATGATGAGCAAACAGTTTTAAGCGCCGGTCAGGTTTATGCCTCTACAAATATAACAGGATGAGCGGATTTACACACGGGAATCGCCTGATTGAATTTGCGGGAATATTTTGTTATAAACTCAGTTCAAGGGACATGAAAAACAAAGAACAATTATTGAAAGGCATCGCTGAGATTGCGTTCATTCGACATAAAAACATGTTTGATTTCCATATGAGAGTCGGCTAATGGATGCGAGAAAAATCCACCTCGCCTTTTTATGGCATATGCACCAGCCGTATTACAGAAACGATATCAACAGCGAAACCATAATGCCATGGGTCAGGCTTCACAGCCTGCAGAATTATCTTGATATCCCCGATATCCTGACAAACGGCAACAACTTGAAGATGACGTTCAACCTCGTCCCTTCCCTTCTGCTTCAAATCGAAAACCTCGCAAAAGGCGCAACGGACAGCTTCGAGGAAACAGCAAGGACGCCCGCCGAATCCCTTTCGCAGGAACAGAAACTGTTCATTCTAAAAAATTTCTTTATGATACATCCGAACAAGATCGCCCGCTTCCCCCGATTTTCGAGCCTCTGGGAGAAACGCGGCAGGGATTGGCATAAAATCAAAGATAACATAAATACGGGAAAATTCTCGACGGAGGAATACAGGGATCTACAGGTTCTTTATCATTTGAGCTGGTGCGGATGGAAGCTGCAGGAAAGCACAGAAATCGAAAAGCTTATGGCAAAAAGCGCAAACTTTTCCGAAGAAGAAAAGAAAACCCTGCTGGATATTCAGAAAGAATTTTTAAAAGAAATTATTCCTTTCTATAAACATCTGAAAGAAGAAAACAGGATCGAGATTTCCACATCGCCATTTTATCACCCAATCCTCCCGCTGCTTGTCGATCAAAAGACGGCTTCAAAAAGTACTCCGGGCATACCTCTGCCCAGCCGGACATTGCAGCTCGGCGTTGACGCTGAAGCCCAGCTCGAGAGGGGATTGCGATATTTTAAAGACACGTTCGGATTTCCGGCGAGGGGCATATGGCCGTCCGAGGGATCCGTCAGCGAAGATGTGCTGCGGATAGCGGCTTCATGCGGTTTAGGCTGGGCTGCGACGGACGACGAGATACTGCGAAACAGCGCAGGCAAAAGCAAAAATGACCTGGCGACCGACGATTTCCTGACACCATACGATTTCGCCATCGGAGACAGGCGGATTACCCTCTTTTTCCGTAATCACTATTTGTCCGACCGTCTCGGATTCGCATATGCACGGATGAAGCCCGAAAAGGCGGCGGACGATTTCATCGCGAACCTGAAATGGATACGCGATAATTCGAAAAGCAAAGATCCTCTCGTCTGCGTCATCCTGGACGGCGAAAACGCATGGGAATTTTTTCCGGACAACGGCCGTCAGTTCCTGGGCAAACTTGCTTCATCAGTGCAAGATGCGGATTGGATAGAGACGGAGACTTTTTCAGGATACCTGGAGCGATTCGGCCAAAACCTTCCGCAGTTGAACGCCATCCATCCAGGATCGTGGATTTACGGCAATTTCACGACCTGGATCGGGCATCCTGAAAAGAACAAAGCTTGGGATATATTGCTGCAAACGAGGGATGAAGCGGAGCGCTTTCTCCAGGATCCGGAGCTTGCAGAGAAAACCAAAGATAAAATCAGGAACGAGATTTATATCGCGGAAGGATCTGACTGGTTCTGGTGGTACGGCGACGATCATCGCACTGAATTCGCTGCAGAGTTCGATGCCGCATTCCGTCAGCACCTTATAAACGTTTACCATCTTGCCGGCAAAGAGCCGCCGAAAGAGCTGTTCGAGCCTGTGCTCGAAGCAAAGAGCTATTCCGGTGTTACGGAGCCTGTGAGCTTCATCTCGCCGGCTATGAACGGCCTCAACGGCAGCTTCTTCGAGTGGAGGGGCAGCGGCTCATACAATCCCAACGTCAGCCAGGGAGCCATCCACAGGACGAATTTCACCATCAAACAGGTGCGGTTCGGTTTCAATACGGATTACCTGTTCCTTCGCATCCAGACAGCCCCTCAATTGGCGGAACAGGTCTTGCAAAACAATCTCCTCGAAATATGCTTTACCGATCCTTTGAAGGCTGCCGTCCAATTTCGGACCGGCGTTCCGCCACGTTTTTATCTTGAAGGAAAAGACAAAGATTTTAATGCCGATGATTTAATCTTTAGGTGCAGCCATACTGTGGAGATCGGGATAAAATGGCAGCTATTAGGGCTTAAAACCGGCGATAAAGCGGAGTTCAACATAGCGCTAAAGGAGAATAGTGAAACCATCGAAAGGCATCCGGCAAATACAAATATTATGGTCATGGTGCCGGATTCGTCCTTCGAAGAAAGAAACTGGATCGTATGAACAAGCAAATCAACTTTATTTTCGGTGCGCACAATCACCAACCCATCGGTAACTTCGATTTTGTCTTCGAATACGCGCTTCAAAAGGCATACAGACCGTTTTTTGAAATACTTCTGAAACACCCGGACATCAAGGTGATGGTTCATTTTTCCGGCTGCCTGCTGGATTGGATCGAAGAGCACAATCCCGAAATGCTGGATATGGTCGGGGAGCTGAGCCACAGGAAACAGATCGAATTGATGGGCGGCGGTTACTACGAACCGATTCTGACGATGATTTCCGATAATGACCGGCTGGAGCAGATCCGCCTGATGCAAAAATATATCAAAGACCGTTTTTCCGCACAGGCGAAAGGGATATGGCTCGCGGAAAGGGTATGGGAACCGTTCCTCGCCAAACCGCTGGCACAGACCGGAGTGAAATTTGCGGTCATTGACGATTATCATTTCAAGTGCGCCGGGCTGTCAGAGCAGGAAATCAACGGCTACTACATCACGGAAGAAGAAGGTTTTTGCGTATCCGTTTTCCCAATAAGCGAACGCCTCCGATACCTCATACCCTTTGCGCATCCAGGCAAAACAATTGATTATTTAAAGGGCAGGCTTAACGACGACCCGGACCAGCTGGTGGCAATGCTGGACGATGGCGAGAAATATGGCGTATGGCCCAATACTTATCAGCTTGTTTACGAGGAGGGTTGGCTGGAAGCTTTTTTCAAAGCCCTGGAGGAAAACAGGGATTGGCTGCATATGCGGCTTTGCAGCGAATTTATGGAAGAGGTGCCACCGAAAAAACTCGTGTACCTTCCCAACAATTCATATTTCGAGATGAGCGTCTGGAGCCTGCCGGCAGCGAAAGCCGAAGAGCTGAAGCAGATAATCAAAGACCTGGAACGGCAGGGGGAAAAGGACAAGTACCAGGTTTATATCCGAGGCGGTTTCTGGCGCGGTTTTCTTTCCAAATACCCTGAAGCGAATATGCTTCAAAAATGGATGCTGAAGATCAGCTCCGATCTCGAAGGCATTTTGGGACGGGGCGAATCCACCAAGACCTTTATCAGGGAAGCGAAAACCCATCTGCTGAAAGGTCAATGCAACTGTCCTTACTGGCACGGAGTTTTCGGCGGCCTCTACCTGCCGCATCTTAGACATGCCGTTTCGAGCGAGCTCGTCAAAGCACAGACGCAGCTCGATAATATCAGGCATAAAAAACAGGATTTTCTTTCGATCGAAGAGACAGACCTCGACTGCGACGGAGCGAACGAGATAATCGTAAACAACAAACATTTAACCATCATCTTAAAGCCGGGCTTCGGTGGCTCCATCCCATTGCTTGCTTTTAAAGATAAAGACTACAATCTTCAGAATACGCTTGCCCGCCGCTATGAATACTACCACGGCGAAATCTGGCAATCCCAAAACAAATCAGAGGAGGAAAGCAAGAGCATACACGATCTCACCCGGTCTGTTTCAGATGAAATGAAACAGAACCTCTTTTATGACTGGCATCACCGATATACGCTGCTCGATCATTTCTTCGGGGAAGGGACGAACCTCGAACTTCTCAATTCCGCAAAGTTCAGAGAGGAAGGCGATTTCGTGAACCAGCCTTATCAGTCAAAAATCCTTACTACCGCCGACGAAATCGTCGTGACGCTCGCTCGCGACGGCTACCTTTACAGAGGGAGCGATAAAATACCGCTCCGCTTGAATAAGAATATCTATATAGGCAAGGCGGAATCCCGTATCAGGGTGGTCTATAAAATCAAAAACCTTTGGAATCAGTCGGTGAAAATCATGCCTGGCGTGGAGTGGAACCTCTTCCTCCTGGGCGGCGATGACATGGAAAAATCATTCAGGTTTGACGATCAGGAACCGGTCAGCCCGCTCGCGAAAGGACACACGATGGACAAATCATCGGCGCTGTCCATCGTTGACAACAGGCTTGGAATGAAAATCAATTTGAAATGGAACGCCATTGCCGGTTGCTGGATACTGCCAGTCCGAACAGTATCGCAATCTGAAGCCGGATACGATTTCATCTACCAGGGTTCGGCCGTCATTCCACATTGGGAGCTTGCCCTCGAATCCGGAGAAGAAACGACCATCGCCCTGACAATGTCGCTTGAAACTTCGGATTGAAACGTCTCGTATTAATTATTGAGAAATATTTCATATGGTTTAGAATAAGCATCGAAGAATTTTGAAAAACCCGCAAATTTGTCATCCTGATGCAAACATTCATGGGAAGCCCCGGAAGGCGTAGTCCTGAGGTAATCTTCGAAGGGATCAAAAGAAGGAACTGTCCGGATTCTTCAATAGTTTCCCTTTGGGGTTTTCTTCAGACTGACGCAATATGGTTTTTCAAAGATTTCCATAGTGGAAATTTTCCCGCTTATCAGCGGATATGGAGGTTTAAGATGAAAAGAACCGCTTTAATAATCGTGGTTGCATCTTTTCTTATGATCTCTGCTACGCCCCCCGACACACAGTGGCAGAAAGACTACAAACTTGCCCTGGAGAACCTCGAAAAGCAGGACCTTATCTCCTCTCTCTACTTCATAGACATCGCCATGAACAGCAACGACATACCCTCTCTTGATGTAATCGGGGAGGACGGCAAGAAGTTCGATTATCTGCCGTATTATTATCTCGGCATCATCTATTTCAAGATGGGCAAATATCCTCTCGCTTTATCCAGCTTCGACCTGTCTGAAAAATCCGGGTTGATTAAGCAAAGACCTTCTCTATATGAAAACCTTAAAAAATATCGGTTATTCGTAAACAATAAACTTATTCTCCAGGTCTCCGATACACCGCCGCAGATTTCAAAGACGGAAGAAAAGCAAATCCAGGCGCGGAAGAAATTCCTGACGGACGAATACGAAGAGACTATGCCCGCTCAACGGGACATTGCGAACCAATTGAAAGGGCGCGAGGAGCGGCTTCTCCACGCCGTGAGAAAAGAACTCGGCCTGCCGAATGAACCGATAGGAATTTATCCGTGGTATTTCTATTATGAAAGGGCAATGAAATACATCGAAGAGAACCAGTGGCATGAAGCGATGCTATACCTGAGCGAATCGCTGCTCAGAAAATCTGAACCGAAACTGAACGCGAGACGCTATGGCGTCTGGTTCAAAGACTACACCCCTTACCTCTATCTCGCATATGTCGCGATGGAATTGGACAACATCGCCATAGCCAAAGAAGCATTCCAAATTTCCAAATCTTATGCCATTGCCGACCCATCCGATCCGATATATGAAAAAGTAAAGGCCGGATTGAAATGAATAGCAACCTATGACGAAAACCAAACAAGAATCGGAAGACAGAATGACCGAAGAAGAATCGAAAAAACTCGGCCCGCTAGAAAAGTACAAGCCGGCAAAAACGAATTATAAAAAAATCGTCAACTACACCTGGAGCTGGTTCAAGGATATTTTCATCGCCTTTATTATCGTGCTCGGGCTATATACCTATGTCTTTCAGTTTTCCCAAATCAGGGGTAATTCAATGTATCCGACTCTCGAAGACGGCGAGCGTGTCTTCGTCGAAAAGGTTACCGGTTGGGCTGGGGATTTTAAGAGAGGGGACGTAATCACCTTGAAATATCCCCAGGATCCAGACGTCAGCTTCGTGAAGAGGATAATCGCATTCGAGGACGAAACCATCTCGATAAGACAGGGCATCGTTTTTGTAGATGGGAAACCGCTGCGGGAAGATTATGTGAAAAAAACCGAACCGTTTGATGAAATGCTTCCTATCACCGTCCCCAAAGGTTATCTTTTCGTAATGGGAGACAACCGCCCCGCCAGCTCGGACAGCCGCAGATGGGGCTTCCTTCCAAAAGCTTACGCATACGGAAGGGTTCTATTCATCTTCTGGCCGTTCAATTCCATTGGCGCTTTAGAGTAAGATTATAAGATAAAGTGATTGTTCTTTTATTGCTTAAGCTATTTCTTTGAATTGCTTTTATCGCTCATTTCGCAGTCGTGTTCGCATTCCTCGGAGCAATTTCCATTGCAGGGCTCGACATGGATGGTCACGTCCGTTTCCGGCAGGGCATTCCGTATTTCATCCGAGATATCATCCGTAATCTTATGCGATCTCTCGACGGATAGCTTGGAATCTACAACAAGATGCATTTCGACGAACCTTTCGGAGCCGGCTTTGCGGGTCCGGAGGTCGTGGAAACCGATTATGTTATTCCGTTGGTTTAATATGGATTGCCGGATCAGTCTCTGTTCGCCTGCGGGAAGGCTCGTATCTATAAGGTCCACGGCCGCTTTCTTTGTGAGATCATACGAGGCCTTCAGAATCAACATCGCAACGAAAATAGCCGCCGCTGGGTCCATCCAATGCAGATTCGCCCCGGGGATGAAAATACCGCCGAAATAGATCACCGCGAGCGCGACCATCACTCCGGCAGACGTGTAAACATCCGTTCTTAAGTGCCAGCCGTCGGCTTGCAGTGCGACGGAATCCGTCTCTTTGCCGACCTTGAACAGCATGCCTGATACGAAATAATTTGCAGTCGCCGATATCATCATCACGATGATGCCCCATCCAACCGATTCCATAGGTCCAGGTGTTATCATCTTCTTTACGGCTTCGAAAATAATCCATATCGCCGCAACGAAGATCAAGAGGGCTTCGATTGTGCCAGAAATATTCTCTACTTTTCCGTGTCCGAACGGATGACGCTTGTCAGCCGGTTTCCCCGCTTTTTTTACTGCAAACAGGGCGATACCGGCAGCTACCAGGTCAACACCCGAATGTATCGCCTCGGATATAACCGAAACCGACCCGATCAAGAGGCCGATTAAAAGCTTCATCGCAACAAGTATGGAGTTAGATATTACAGACAGCAGCGCCACCCGCGCTTTTTTTTTGTGAACCGTCATGCAAGCTCCTAAATAAAAAAACCTGTGGGGCTGTTTGCAGTCCCACAAGCTCTTTTCAAACCTGCTGCCCCGCTTCAAAAAACAGGGGGCCCGGCCGCGCTCTCATCCTGGGAGAGCCGCCTGATCTCGGCATCAGTATATTAATTATGATTATCGTGTCAAGACATCTACCATATAAATTCGGATTGAACAAATGCAAAAAAGATTATTATAAAAGTTCCGTCAGTTTCGCATAGCCGGAGCGGCTGATCGGCAGATTCCTTCCGTTCTTCAGGATCGCCAGTTTACTGTCCTTGGTGTGAGGCTCAATCTTGCTCAAGAACTCGATGTTCATAATGAATGACCGGTGAATCCTGCAGAACTGGCTGCCGTCCAGGGCGTCTTCGAGATTGGAAATCCTTTCATTTTTCAGGAAAGAGCCCTTTGTCGTATGAATCTCGATATAATCGTCCTGCGCTTCGATGTACATTACATCCTCGACCGGTATTATATGGACATCCGAGCGATCCCGGACAAGAATTCTGGTAATCGGAGAGGAGTCCTTTCGATGCGCATCGAGAAGCTTGTCAATGGGAGGGAAATCATCCTGCGCAAGATGTTCTTTTATCCTTTCGAGGGTTTTTGCGAGCCTTTCGCCTTGGACCGGTTTTAAAAGATAATCCAGCGCTTTTGCCTCGAATGCCCTGATGGCATACTCATCATATGCCGTGACAAAGACAACGAGCGGCGATTCGTCTCCCAGAAGCTCCGCGACGTCGAAACCGTCGAGTTTCGGCATCTGGATATCCAGAAAAACTACGTCGGGATGCAGCGCCTGAACCGCCTGCACCGCTTCAAATCCGTTTGCGCATTCTTTCAATATCTCTACTCCATCAAATACTGCAAGCGCGCTTTTGAGCGATGCCCTTGCGAGCGGCTCATCGTCAACGATTATCGCTTTGATTCCGATTGTCATTTTTATCTCCGTTACGCTAAAGCGCGGGCAAAATGATTCTTGCGCTGAACGATTTCTCGTCCCTGGCAATTATCAGGCTTGCGTCATTTCCGTAGTACGCAGTAATCCTCCGCCTCAGCGTTTCCAGGCCCTTGCCTTCTCCGTGAAGGCGCTTTGAATTCTCTTCCCTCGGATTTTTTACGTCAATTCCCAGACGGTGGTTACCTAGTCTTTTAATGGAAATATCAATCCTTCCTCCTTCGATGATCTGGCTTATGCCATGCTTGACGGCATTTTCAACCAGGGGAAGCAAAATAAGCGGAGGAACCTTCAGGTTACCGGCGGCTTTCTCTCTTTTTATCTGAACCCGCAGCCTCTCGCCGAGTCTGATCTTTTCGATATCGAGATAATTTTTTATATGCTGTAACTCGTCCTCGACTGTTATAAGATCCGTTTCCGAATGCCGGACAGCGTGCCTTAAAAAATCCGCGATGCTCATACACATCCTGCCCGCCTCTCCGGGAGATTCCTTTATCAACTCGTTCAGGGCGGTCAGGCTGTTGAATAAAAAATGAGGATTGATCGTCGCCTTGAGAGCTTTGAGCTCCGCCTCGGCGGCATGAAGCTTCTGTTCAAGAGCGCTCTTTTCCGCCTCCCGGCTTCTGTCCATGGCAAGGACAAGGTAATAAAAAAAACATGAAATCAGATAGAGAAACAATCCGACAGCAATCATTAACGGAAGAGACCGGATGAAAATGCTGTTCCATTTAACCGTTTTGATTAACGACCCCAGCAATCGCGAATAAAGAAACTGCAAAAACAGCCAGATCGCCGTAACGGTGATTGCAGAAAAATGATGTGTAAGTATAACTTCGAATAGAGTCAACTCGTGAATCGGGACGTTCTTGCATATCCACCAAAATGAAATGCAGAAAAACAGCTCGATGATTAACATCGGAACCAGAAAGATGGCGGAATGGAAAAACGGTGTGGCGGTGACACTCGAATGTAAAATGATTACGCCGAAACATAAGGGGCTCCAGAGGAGCCCCAAAATCAACAACTGTTTCGACGATTTTAGAAACGGATTCATATCAATTCTTTATATCAATTCCGCCCATGATCACGATCCCTTTGACGATCAGTTCCTTAGTCTTCGAACCCTTGCTTGTTTTCGCTTCATCTTTAACCGTGGTCTTGTCGTCAACTCCGCCGAGGATTGGGGTAGCCTGCAGGACGACGCGCCAGTGAGCCGGAACCAACAGTTCCATACCGCCCATCATCAGGAATGCGTCAATCACCATCGAATCTCCTTCCATTTCGGCATTTCTCATATCAAGCTTGCTCCCGCCCATAAACGCAGTCATTTTGCCGCCCTTGAGATTCTTGGAGTCATAATTGTAATTGCTGCCGCCGAGTATGCTCGTGACATTGATGAAATCCTTGTCCGATATTCCGCTTTTTGCACGATGGGCGGAAAAGCTGTGAATGATGATCAACGCGCCCACGAGAATCAGCAACAGCGGCCAATAAGTGTCTATATCGAAATCCATAAGATTCAAATTGTTCATCAAAAGCAAAGCGCCTATCGCTATAAAAACCAAACCCTCAACGTATTGACTGCTTCCGGTAAAAGGTCTGAAAAAACGGCCTATGCCGACCAAAATCAATATAACCGGCCAGTAATCCCATATGTCGAGGTTATGTAAAACACCTACGTTATTTAGGAATGCCAGCACGCCCACAATAACGATAACGATGCCCATCATTATTCTGCCGTCAGCGCCGCCATGATGGCGGCCGCAGCATCTTGATTCCATATTTTTCATTAAACACCTCCAGAGTTAATCTTCAAAAGGTCGTTTGCCTTTCAATTATACTATACGTTGTTTGAAAAAAACGGGCCGGCATATTCGGCAGGATGCAAAATGACATCGGCAAACAACGAAAAAACTCGAATAATTTCCCTCTCTTTATAACTATTTACGCTATCGGTTAAGCGTATTAGCCTCATTAATCCCTGTGAATCAAGCCCATTTCAGTCCTTAAAATCTTGAATTCCCTCGCCCCGTTCCTGAGTATATATGCGCCGTAGTAATTGTCAGGCGCGCCTGTTTCATTGAAATCCGCCGGCAAGGTACTGATGATCTCGCCCGCCCTCCCCCACGGTTCCAGGTTCTTCTTCAGGCATTGAGATAACGCGACTACGAGAAACAACGCGATAAGCAAGGATATTGTCTTCCGATTGATCAGCTTGTAAATGATGATGCTTAAAAGCAATCCCCATCCGAAGGAGGAAAGATAGAGATAGCGGCTTCCCTGCAAGTCCGGGGCGACATAGAACATCCCCATCGGCGGTATCAAAGGAATGAAAAGAAATCCCAGGCCGGACAGAATTAGAGCCGTCCCTTCCGGTTTCTTTTTAATATAATGGAGCGAAACGACGACGGTGAAAACGACAGCGATTGCAAATTTAACGCCGGGCATAACGCCGGAGTAAGCCTGGTTCCATGGATATAGTAAAGACTTAAAAGGACGGCTCAAAAAAGTTTTCACGAAATATATGCCGACCGCCGGCAGATGTTCTCCGGGGATCGAAGCGAAACGGGACCGCACGAAAAAATAGACTATTAAAATTAAGGCGTTGAGAAGGTATGAATATTTCAGATTCCTTCCTCTTTTAAATCCGAAAGCAAGATAGTCAACTACCATAAAGAGGGCAATAAAGCAGACTGCAGTCTCCTTGGATAAAAGAGACAGCGTAATAAAAATTGTGGTGAACAAAATCGAGCTCGCCGTCAATTCCTTCTTCCTTATATAAACCGCCATTGCCGCAAGGACGAAGAAAACCCAGAGCGTTTCCTGCAGACCGGAGATCCAAAGAGCCGCTTCGGCCTGGAGAGGGTTCAATAAAAAAAACAAAGCAGCAATGTAGCTGATTATAAACGAAGACGAAAGTCTCTCTGTGATTTTAAAGACAAGAACGGAACAGCCGAGGTGAAGAAGGAGATTCAACAACCTGAACGGAACGGGATCGGCGCCGAATATCTTTAGAAAGATATAGAAAACGGAACTGAAGGCGGGCCGGAAGAATCCGGCATCATCGAATACGAACGGTGAATCCGAATACTTTATAATGAATACGTAGTCATCGCTCAGAAACGGAGTGCTGATATATGGGATATAGAGCAGGGTCCAAATCAAGATCGGCAAAAGAAGCAGAAATATTCTTAAATAGAGATGGGGTTCATCCGAATGAATAATCCCCCCCGGCGGGGTCAGGCTTTCCCTCTGAAGAATAATTTTGAATAGTATCACCGCCGCAAAGAAATAAGCGGCGCTCTCGATCCTGTGGGATTTGCCGCCGTCCAAAAAGAAATAGACGGAAGCGAAGTTTATCAGAAGCCAGGCCGCTGAAATGATTATCAGAAGATTACATATAGTCCGGGAGAGTGGTGTATCGCTTTGTTTTATAAGCAATTTACAAATGCAACCGATATCTTTTAATCAACGAAAGAAAATTTGGGTTCATTTGCCGTCCGCCGCCCGCGATTGATTTTTAATTACGAGCTTTCCGTTCACCCGCTCCCAGGTGAGATTTGTTTTTTTATCTTTGGCGGGGTCTTCCACTCTTTCATAAGTATATTTCGGAACTATCGTCGCGCCGTTCAGCAACCTCTTGATCTTATTTATATAATTCTTCGTCTCTTTATAGGCCGGCACTCCCTTATGGTTGTCCACAGCCGTGGGCCCGGCATTATAGGCTGCCAGAGCGAGATCCAAATTGCCGCTGTATTTATCCATCATCTTTGCGAGATACTCGGTTCCGGCCCTTATATTTTCCTTCGGATCGAAGACATTCATCACTCCGAGGCTGTCGGCAGTTGGGTCCATCAGCTGCATAAGCCCCTTCGCCCCCGCCGGCGAAACGGCGGTAAAATCATATCCGGACTCGACTTGTATCACGGCATGGACAAGCTCGGAATCGAGCCCGTTCAGCATCGAATATTTCTCTACAAGCGTTTCGTATTTGTTTCTATAAAATTCGCCGTATTTCATGAAGAATTGTTCTTTGCGGGATTCGAAAACCTTTACAAGTTCCGCATAATCTTCCTTTTGAGGGCGGTCGGTCAGAAGCAATTTTCCATTTTTCGTCCGGTAAACATAGTTTTTCCCCTTCTCCGCGATGGATTCAGAAGAAAAAAGAAAAAACACGATAAAAATAATAAGGAAAGCTGGATTGAAGGTTTTTAGGAGCCGGATATCAAGCGCCGCCGGAGAGCATTTTTTCAACAAAGATTTCAGCATCCTTCAGAGCCTTTTCGATGTTTTCCGGTTTCTTTCCCCCTGCCTGCGCGAGGTCGGGCCTTCCGCCTCCGCCGCCACCAATCACCCCTGATATTTGCCTGATCAATGTCACCGCATCAATCTTCTTCACGAGGTCATCGGTTACGCCGGCCAATAATAACGCTTTATCCCCTTGTGCGGCTCCAAGTACTATTATACAACTTTTAAGCCTGTTTTTCAATCTGTCCGCGAAATCCCTCAAACCCCCGGCGTCGAGGTTATCCAGACGTCTGATGACGACTGAGATGCCCCCGATCTCTGAAATACCGTCATTAATATCCCCGGAACCGGCAGCTTCGGCCTTTTTCAGCTTCAAGCTCTTGATATCTTTTTCCAGCTTCTTTTTGATGTTCAACAATTTTTCTATCCGTGCCGGTATATGCGCTTCTTGAGAAAGCGCTTCCGGATTGTATGTCTCAGAATATTCATCGCCGAGCTCCGCGGAGATACCTTTCTTTTCGGTTTCGAGGTCGTTCAGACTTGATACGAGAGATGTGGTCTTGGAATAAACCTCATCATTGGAACATCTCAATATCTCCGCGCACTCGGATAAAATCCGTCTTTGTTCCTCTTCATCAACTTGTAATGGCAAAGGCAGGATTTTCAGTAAGTCAGAAAAAGTTGTTGTTACTTTAATAACAAATTCTCTTGCTTTATTTTCCGTCAGAGCCTCGATTCGACGAATTCCTGCTGCTACCGAGCTTTCCGAAGTTATAACAAATTTACGGATATCATCTGTGTGAGATACATGCGTACCGCCGCAGAGCTCGCGACTCACCACTATACCTTCAGTACCATGTTCCTGAATAGTTATCATACGGACGGTGTCGCCGTATTTCTCATCGAACAGGGCGATCGCTCCCTTGGAGATAGCCTCATCAAGAGAAAGGGTTTCAGATATCACCGGTAAATGAAGCCAAATCTTGTTATTGACGAATTCCTCCACCCTTTGAAGTTCACGTTTTGTTATCGGGGAAAAATGTGTGAAGTCGAAGCGCATCCTTTCTGACGAAACCGCAGATCCGGCCTGCTTGACGTGCATTCCGAGTTCGTCCCTGAGCGCAGCTTGCAGGAGATGCGTCGCTGTGTGGTTCGCTTCAGTGGCATTTCGTTTGAGACTATCTACACGGGCGGTGACTTTATCTCCTTTTCCTATACATCCTTTAAAGATTTTGATTTTATGAACAATCAAGGACTGCATAGGTTTTTTAGTATCCAATACATCCGAGGAAAAATCGCCTGTATCAGATTTAAGCCAACCGATATCTCCCACCTGGCCGCCGGATTCACCATAGAATGGGGTCTTATCGAGTATAACTTCCCCTTCGTCGCCTTCTGCAAGTGAATCCACTTCTTTCCCATTTTTAATCAGAGCAAGGATTTTGCAATCAGCGGTTTTAAGTTCATCATAACCGCGGAATTCCGTTTTAAACTTATCCCCAAGTTTCAGATAGAGCTCATCAACCTTCTGCCCCCCGGAGCCTTTCCAGGCTTTGCGCGCCCGCGCTCGCTGCTTCTCCATCTCCGCCTCGAAGCCAGCTTCATCTAATTTCAGGTTGTATTCCTCCGCGAGGTCTTTTGCAAAATCCAGCGGCAGTCCGAACGTATCGTAGAGTTTGAATATCTCGCCCCCGGGAAGAACGCCGCTCTTCCTGACGGAATCGGCCGAAGCGATCTCCTGGAAATAATTCATGCCGTATGAAATGGTGGAGTTGAACCGCTCCTCCTCGGCGAGCATCACCCTGGCGATAAAATCGCGGGATTGAACGAGCTCCGGATAGATATCTTTCATATTTCCTATGACGAAACCTGCTGCCTCGTACAGGAAAGGGTCCTTCATTTCTAATTTCTTGGCAAACCTGATTCCGCGGCGGATAATCCGGCGCAGAACATAGCCGCGCCCCTCGTTCGAAGGCAGCAGTCCGTCGCCTATCAGGAATGTCGCGGCTCGGGTGTGATCCGCCATCACTCGCAATGCCGTTTCCTCAGCGCTGCCCGGCTGATATTCCACGCCGCATCTGTCCGCGAGGTGGCTTATCAGCGGAAGAAAGAGGTCTGTATCGTAATTATTGTCCTTCCCCTGCATGACGGCGGTTATCCTCTCCAGGCCCGCTCCGGTATCCACGCTGGGCGCGCGCAGAGGTTCCATTTTCCCATCTTCGGTTTTGTTATATTGCATAAAGACGAGATTCCAGAGTTCGACGAACCTGTTCGTTCCAGATGATGGATCGGCATTCGGGAAATCCTTCGCGTATTCCGGGCCGAAATCGTAATGAATCTCGCTGCATGGACCGCAGGGACCGGTTTCCCCCATCGCCCAGAAGTTTTCTTTTTCATCGAACCGGTAAATCCTGTCCGCCGGTATGCCGATATGCTTGCGCCAGAGGTCGTAAGCAACATCGTCATCCTTGAAAACCGTGAATACAAGCCTGTCCAGCGGTATGCCATATTCCTTGAGGATCAAATCATAAGCGAATTCTATCGCCTCTTTTTTAAAATAATCGCCGAAGGAAAAATTGCCGAGCATTTCGAAAAATGTATGGTGGCGTGGTGTTTTGCCGACCATCTCGAAATCGTTGTGCTTGCCGGTAACCCTGCAGCATTTCTGGCAGGTGGTAGCGCGGTTGGAATCCGCCTTCTCAAGCCCGAGGAAGATATTCTTGAACTGGTTCATCCCGGCATTGGTGAACATAAGCGTGGGGTCATTCCTCGGAATCAGAGACGAACTGGGCAGGCAGCGGTGTCCCTTTGCTTCAAAAAACCTTACAAACTTTTCTCTGACTTCACCGCTCTTCATTTCCGTTCTTGAAATCCATAATCTTCTTATTAATTAATGCAGGTTCATACCCTAACCGAAAAAGGAAATTATGTAAACGGGTGAGTTCTTTCAGGTTTGCCGGCCTGCCGCGGGTTCGAATCCACTTTGCTACCGCTTTCTCCATCTGCCCTTCAACATCCTCGGGTTTCAGCATCTCTTCCACCCTCTCCTTTGCCGCGTCTCCGGTGATTCCGCGGACGGCAAGGTCCCTCAAGATTCGATATCTGCCGTGATATTTGTATTCAGCCCTAGCCCTCGCAAAACCCCGGGCGAAATCGTCGTCGTTGATGTAATTCGCCGCCTTCAACCGTTCGACAGTTTCCTCGATCTCTTCATCTTCATACCGCTTGGAGACAAGATAATCCCGTATCTGTTTTTCGGTTCTCGGTCTGGATACAAGGTATTTCAGCGCTCTTTCCCAGGCGCTGTCTTTCAGCATCAATTCTATCTCCGGGTATTATCGAATATATAATCGTTAACACCAGGACTACCACCCTGCCCTGAACCTCCGCTCGCGAATGGATCCTCCAATGACTGCTCCATCTGAGACTGGGCAGAGGAGCTTGTGGATTCGATCCCCTGAATGCGCAGCTTGAAGTCATCCGGGTTGCTCGCGCCCTTTAGCGCTTCCTCGAAGGTGATCAACTCTTTCTTGAAAAGGTAGAAAAGAGACTGGTCAAATGTCTGCATACCATATTGGGAAATGCCGGCCGCGATCGCATCGGGAATAAGGCGGGTTTTTTCCTTGTTGATGACATAATCCTGGATCAGGTTTGTAGAGATCATTATTTCAACCGCGGGCACCCTGCCCCTGCCATCGGATCTCTGCATCAACCGCATGGATACTACCGCCTTCAGGACGGAGGCAAGCTGCATCCTGACCTGTTTTTGCTGATACGGCGGGAAAACGGAGATGATACGGTTTATGGTTTCCATTGCGTCCATCGTGTGGAGGGTGCTTAGAACCAGGTGGCCGGTTTCAGCCGCAGTAAGCGCGGTCTCGATAGTTTCATAGTCGCGCATTTCACCCACGAGGATGACATCCGGGTCCTGGCGCAGGGCGGAACGGAGGGCTATCGAAAAACCTTTTGTGTCAACCTCTACCTCACGCTGATTGATGATGCTCTTCTTGTCACGGTGAAGGAATTCGATAGGATCCTCGATCGTTATGATGTGGCATGTCCGGTTCTGGTTGATGAAATCTATCATCGCTGCAAGGGTTGTGGATTTTCCTGATCCGGTAGTGCCGGTGCAGAGGATCAGTCCGCGGTTGTAGAGCGAAACCCGCTCGATTACAGGTGGAAGGTTCAAGTCCTTGACGCTTGTTATTTCGAACGAGATGACGCGCAGGACCATCCCGACCGTTCCGCGCTGCTGGAAGATATTTACGCGGAAACGGCCGAGTCCGGGAACGCTGTATGCGATATCTATCTCCTGGTGCTTCTGGAATTTTTGCTTCTGGTTTTCGCTCATTACATCGAAAGCCATACGCAGTGTATCCTCCTGGGTAAGGCGGCGAAGCTCCACAAGAGGGAATAATTCTCCGTGTACCCTGATGTATGGATACGCGCCGACCTTGATATGGATGTCCGATGCATCCTTATCAATTGCCATCTTTAAAACATCATTAATATGCATATCATCCCCTTTTTGAATTACGGGGTTTTAACCCAATAAACCATTCCTCATTCAACCGCTTCAATCAAACTTCACGAGCGGTCTGTCGAGCATTTCCATTATTCAATATACGTCAGCCATTTATATTTGTCCGGTTTTCTGCCCTCGATTATATCGAAAAATTCCTGCTGCAGTTTGCCGGTAATGGGTCCTCTATTGCCTTCGCCTATCTGGATTTTATCCACGCTTCGGATCGGGGTCACCTCGGCGGCGGTTCCCGTGAAGAAGACTTCATCAGCAATATAAAGCATTTCCCTGGGGATAATCCTCTCGATAACCTGGTAACCAAGATCTTTGGCGAGAACGATGATGCTTGCCCTGGTTATCCCCGGCAGAATGGAGGTTCCGAGCGGAGGGGTATAAACGATATTCTTGCTGACGATGAAAATGTTTTCCCCGCTGCCTTCGCTCACGTAGCCGTTGGTATCGAGCGCGATCCCTTCAGAATAACCGTCGAGAAGCGCCTCCATTTTGATCAATTGGGAGTTCATATAATTGGCGCCGCATTTCGCCAGGGCAGGGAATGTATTCGGAGCGAACCTCGCCCATGTGGAAACCTTGACATCAACACCTTTTTCAAGAGCTTCAGGGCCCAGATACTTGCCCCATTTCCATGCAGCTATCCAGACATCCACGGGGCATTTCATCGGATCCACTCCGAGGCTGTGAAATCCGCGGATGACAAGGGGGCGAAGATAAGCTTCTTCCAGGCCGTTTTCCTTGATTACGGCGATTTTCGCCTTGTTAAGGTCTTCTTTGGTGTAGGGAAACTCCATCCTGTAAATCTTCGCGGAGTTGATAAGCCGCTCGGAGTGATCGTCAATCCTGAATATTGCGGATCCGTTTTTGCTTTTATAACATCTTTCCCCTTCAAAAATACTGGAACCGTAATGAAGGGCGTGGGATAAAACATGAATCTTTGAGTCTTCGAAATTGATAAATTTACCGTTGCACCATAGTTTTTTACATCCTTCGAAAGGCATATTCGCTCCTTTTTTGAGGTTTATTTTTATACACTGGAAAGTAAGAGTATATCATAGTGTCTTTTATATTAAACAACTTTTGGGAACAAAAATCAAATTCCGGGAATCATACCGCGTTCATCGAAGATTATTGATGCCGCGCCATAATTTTGCCCATACCATCTGATTGCTTTTTAGCCCGAATTCGTCCATAATGCAATAGCCAGATTTCAGCCGCAACAAATTCGAACAGAAAAGAATTCTATGCGGTGTTTTCTTTAAGGAGGTTATATCAGATGCCGGAATTAAGGTTCGACCCCATACAGATGCGCTGGGTGATAATTTCGACCGAAAGAGGCAGACGTCCGTCCGACTTTCACCAGAAGACCGAGCATTCGCAATCAACATTTTGCCCTTTTTGTGAAGGAAACGAGTCCACGACTCCGCTGGAGATTTACGCCGTCAGGAACAATGGATCAATCGCGAACGGTACGGGTTGGAAAATCAGAGTCGTGCCAAACAAATTCCCTGCCCTTAAGATAGAGGGAAATCTCGACAGGCTGGGCGAGGGGATGTATGACAAGATGAACGGCGTTGGAGCGCACGAAGTTATAATCGAGAGTACCGACCATCAGAAGCAGCTCCACGAACTGGAGCCATCCCATCTTGAAGAAATTCTGAAAACATACCGCTTAAGGCTCGAAGACCTCCAGAAGGACGAGCGCCTGAGGTATATACTCTTGTTCAAAAACCACGGAGTTCGCGCCGGCGCTTCGCTTGCTCATCCACATACGCAGCTGATCGCAACACCGGTTACGCCGAAGACGGTTTCTCTCGAATTCGAAAGCGCGATGAGACATTACGCCACGAAGGAGAGATGCATTTTCTGCGATGTTATGCGCCAGGAAATAGACGATGGAAGGCGGATAGTTTACAACAAGGATGAATTCATCGCATTCGCCCCGTTCGCCGCGCGGTTCCCGTTCGAAATCTGGATAATGCCGCGCCGGCATAACCATGATTACTCGCTGGAAGATGACGCCGCAATCATCAATTTCGCCAAAGCACTCCGCGAGGTGATTGCTCGTCTGAACGCCAGCCTCGACAATCCTCCCTATAACTTCGTTCTCCATACCGGTCCAAACACCAACGCCAAGCCAGCGAGGCCGAATCATTGGGGTACGATCAAGTACGATTTCCATTGGCACCTCGAAATCATACCCCGCCTGACAAGGATGGCTGGATTCGAATGGGGCTCCGGTTTTTACATCAACCCCGTTCAGCCCGAGGAGTCCGCAAAATTTTTAAGAGAAGTTGAAATTAAAGGCCCCTGACTATGAAAAATAAAATTGGATCCTTCGCACTCGTTCTGCACAGCCATCTTCCGTTCGTTATCGGTCACGGGAAATGGCCTCATGGAACCGACTGGCTTAACGAAGCAGCTGCTGAAACCTATATTCCGCTTCTGAATGTGATAAACGGAATGGTTAAAGACGGAGTCGAGTTCGCCATAACATTCGATCTGTCCCCTGTTTTAGCGGAACAGCTTGCCGATCCGAGATTTAAAAAAGGATTCATTCATTATCTTGAAATCCGAATCCATATGTCGCGTGAGAACATGAAGGAATTCGAAAAAACAGGCGACGGACATAAGAAATATCTTGCCGGAATCTGGTTGGAATACTATGAGAAAATAAAAGCGGATTTTATCAATATTTATAACGAAGACCTGATAGAGGCTTTTAAGAAACTGGAAGAATCAGGACATATAGAGATAATCACCTGTGGCGCAACGCATGGCTATTTTCCGCTGCTCTACACGGATGAAGCTATCAATGCCCAGGTAAGGCAAGCGGTTATAACGCATAAACGGCTTTTCGGCCGGCAGCCGGACGGCATCTGGCTGCCAGAATGCGCATACCGGCCCAGATATGAATGGAAATCGTTCGTTGACGATGATGACAAACCCAGAATGAGACGCGGGGTGGAAGAATTCCTGTCGGATGTGGGTATAAAATATTTTATCATTGATTCGCATCTGCTGAAAGGCGGGAAAGCCATTGGAACTTACCTCAGCAGGTTCGATGCGCTGCAGAAACTCTGGGATCAATTCTCCAAGAGTTATAGAGAGGAAGACAGCACAAAAACCCCGTTCCATATGTATTGGGCTGGAAACAGCAGCAACGATAAGATGGCCGCGGTCTTTACACGGAACGATAAAACGAGCCTCCAGGTTTGGAGCGGGGAATGGGGATACCCGGGAAACGGCTGCTACCTGGATTTCCACAAAAAACATTTTCCAGGCGGCAACCGGTATTGGGCAGTCACAGGAGCAAAGGTTGACATGGCGGATAAGCAGGCTTATCGCCCTGATATAATCGAAGGCTTTCTCTATGAGCAGGCTAATCACTTTGTTGATGTAATTAAGGGAGAATTGACTGCTGCCGGCGGCGGCATTCTGACCGCGCCTTTCGATTGCGAGCTGTTCGGGCATTGGTGGTTCGAAGGCCCAAGATGGATCAGAAAAGTATTCGAGGCGCTTTTCTCCTCCGGAGATATCGAGACCGTGACCTTGAGGGGTTATTTTGAAAGCGATAAACCTGAAGAGGTGATAAATCTTCCGGAAGGTTCATGGGGCGAGGGAGGTTTTCATTATATCTGGCTGAACGACTGGACCAAATGGACCTGGAAGCACATCCATAACAATGAAAAGATCATGCGGGATATGGCTGAACGCTGGAAGGACAGCGCCGGTCCCGAACTTGAAAAAATCCTCAATCAGATGGGAAGGGAACTGCTGTTGCTCCAGTCGTCCGACTGGCAATTCCTGATAAGCACCTGGGCGGCGAGAGATTATGCCGAGGGAAGGCTTGCGGTTCATAACGAAAACTTTAAAGCGCTGGCTGATATGGCAAAAAAAACAGCCGATGGGGAAAATTTAGGAGAAGGTGAAAAAAACCTTCTCGAAAAGATCTGCGAAGTTGATTCGTTGTTCCAGGATTTGGACTTCAGGCTTTGGTTGAAGATGCCGGAAGCATAGGAATTAATTTTTCATTAATAAGGAGCTGCAAATGAAAGTGTTATATGTCTCCGCAGAAATGGTTCCTTTTGCGAAAGAAGGCGGTCTTGCAGATGTAGCCGGTGCTCTTCCGGCGGCGCTGAAAAATGCCGACATAGACATCCGCTGTGTTATCCCGGCTTATGCCAGCATAGACAGGAAAAAATTCAATCTTACTCCCGTCAAGAAAGTTAAACCTGTTTCCATCCCTTACAGCGGAATGGAACTCAAAGCAAACCTTCTCGAAGGCAAGCTCCCGAAGACCGACGTCACAGTATATTTTGTTGAAAATGATTATTTTTTCGGACGTCCCGGAATTTATAACGACCCCCAAACTAAAGAGGGATACAAGGACAATGCCGAGAGGTATGTATTCTACGCGCGGGCTTTGATGGAGCTCTTCAAACAGCTGGACTGGCAACCAGATGTGATTCATCTTAACGACCAGCATACAGCCCTTATTGCAGGATATCTCAAACGCCAATATGCCGCATATAATTTTTATTCCAAAGCTAAAACAGTTTTCAGCATTCATAACCTCGGTTACCAGGGGATATATCCAAAAGAAGTGATGTGGTTCGCGATGTTCGACCAGGCCGAGTATTACCCGATGAGCCCCTTCGAATTTTACGACAAGGTCAACTTCATGAAGATCGGGATAACGTTCTCGGACATTGTAAACACTGTCAGCAGAACCTATGCCGAAGAAATTATCTCATCATCTGAATTCGGCTTCGGCCTTGAAGGCGTTCTTCGGGACCGCAAAAGCGATCTCTTCGGTATAATCAACGGGATTGATTACGCGGAATGGAATCCGGAGATTGACGATTTAATACCATTCAAGTATTCGCCCAAAGACCTTTCGGGGAAGAAAAAAAACAAAGCCTCGCTTCTGAAGGAACAGGGACTCGACCCAGCCGGAGATGACATCCCGCTTATTGGGATGATCTCGCGCCTTGCGGATCAAAAAGGCTTCGATATTCTCGGACAATGTATGGATGAGCTGCTTGTCAACCCGTTGCGCATGATCATTCTCGGAACCGGACAGCAGCAGTATCACGATATGTTCAAAAAATTCGCGGACAAGTATAAGGGAAAAATCTCCGTCAATCTTACGTTCAACAACAAGCTTGCTCACTGCATCGAGGCAGCGAGCGATATGTTCCTCATGCCTTCGAGGTATGAACCCTGCGGCCTGAACCAGCTTTACAGCATGAAATATGGAACAGTCCCGATAGTCCGCGCGACCGGCGGACTCAAAGATACTGTTATCTCATTCGACGCAGGCAGCGGAAAGGGAACAGGCTACGTCTTTACAGACTATTCCGCCAAAGAACTGATGATCACCGTTTCAAAAGCTCTTATATTGTTCCAGGATAAGGAAAAATGGATAAAGCTTATCAAAAATTGCATGTCTCAGGATTTCTCATGGGACCGTTCTGCGAAGGAATACATCGATATATATGAAAAAGCTATGAAGAAATAAAGATGTCAGAGCACGATAAATATCTGGATAAAACCCTGACCTTCATTATGGCTGGGGGGCACGGAACCCGCCTTCATCCTCTCACCGAAGAGAGGGCGAAACCCGCGGTTGTTTTCGGAGGGATATACAGACTGATAGATTTCACTCTGTCCAATTGCTACCATTCGGGGCTGAGAAGATTGATCGTGCTCACTCAATACCGTTCACGTTCGCTGCACAGGCATATTCTGAACGGCTGGTCGTTTTTCAACACCAGGCCTGATGAATACATAGACATCAACCCGCCGCAGTTCAGAGCCAGCGACAGCTGGTATCTCGGCACTGCAGATGCCATCTACCAGAACCTCTTCACAATCCAGGATGAAAACCCGGACTATGTGCTTGTCCTGGCGGGGGATCACATCTACAAAATGAACTATGGCACATTCCTCAAATTTCACATCGAAAAAGGCGCCGACATATCGGTCTGCTGCGTGGAATTTGACAGCGACAAGGCGACAGATTTCGGAGTTCTCCATATTGACAGCGACCACCGGGTCATAGATTTCGTCGAAAAACCGAAAAACCCCCCTCCGATTCCCGGAAAGCCTGATAAATCCCTGGTGAGCATGGGCATATATGTATTCTCAACCAATAAACTCCAGACAGTTCTCAAAACCGATAATAAAAAAGATGACAAACATGATTTCGGAAAGAATGTCATACCCGACATGATTCGGAAAAAAATGCGGGTATTTGCCTACCCATTCGTTGACGAAAACCACAAGGACAAGCCTTACTGGCGCGACGTGGGTGATATTGACGCTTATTACCAAGCCAATATGGAACTGGTGGAGGTAGACCCGCTTTTCAACCTGTATGATAAAAACTGGCCGGTGATGACATGGCATCTGCCCTCGCCGCCCGCGAAAACCGTTTTTGCCGATGAAACCGGTCCGCACATTCGAGTCGGCAAGGCTTTGGATTCCCTGCTCTCGCCCGGCTGCATCATAAGCGGAGGAATCGTAAAACGCTCGGTGATCTCCCCGTTCGTCAAGGTCAACAGCTTCTGCACGATTGACGATTCCATCATTATGCATGGTTGCAATATCGGACGGAACGCGAAGATCAAAAAAACGATAATAGATAAAAACGCCAGGATTCCGGATGGCTATAAAATCGGCTACGATCTCGAAGAGGACAGAAAAAAATTCGTTGTTTCAGAAGGCGGCGTCGTGGTTGTCCCCAAAAACTGGCACCTATAAAACCATCATTCTATCTCTTGGAGAAACTCAAAAAATAAGATTCTGCAAACCCATTTTACCTGAAATGATCGGTCACGTTAGAGCCTGATGCAGCAAAAAAGATCTTTCAATATAATCAATCCCGTGAACCCCAGTCGAGGCGCCTGGCGAAACTGAAGATATCCCGGAATAGTTGATAAAAATCCGCGTCTTTCTTCTTCATGCTCGTAATCTCAACCTGTCCGCATGTGAGGCTTGAATGAATGAATCTGCCGTTTCCGAGCGCCACGCCGACATGGCTAACACGCGCCCCTTCGCTGAAAAAGAGCAGATCGCCAGCTTTAAGAGAGAGAAAATCATCGTCCGTTTCCAGGGCAATCCCTGCCTTTGCCTGTTGATATGAATTTCTCGGCAGTTTTTTGCCGGCCATACGGCAGGCGAGCTGGACCATTCCTGAGCAATCGAGCCCCGCGGGGGTCGTCCCTCCCCAAAGATAGGAGACGCCTATAAGGGACAAAGCTGTGTCCACAGCGGTTTTTGGAATGTAATAATGGCGTTCTTCATAATTTGCCAGGACATTGAAGTCGTTTTTATTCAAGAATGCGATTGTTTCATCCGGCAGTTTAACTCTCAGCCATTCCCTCGTTTTAAGGTAATAATTGGTTATCGGTTCATCGAGATTGAGAATTGTACCGAGAAAGACCTGGATAACCGGCAGAGAATCCCTGCTCTCCTTTTCTCGAAGAATCGAATAATGCAAAATGCAGATCACCAGCCTGTCGGAGAAAATATCGTCATCCGAGGTGCCGGCATCATTGATGAGTAAACCGCTCTGGTGAACCCAACCGGTAAGTTCATCACCAGTCTCTGCGCTGCAATAATTCCCCTCCTTGCTCAAGATAACGAACTTCTCGCCAAGCAGATATTGTGAGAGCAATTCGGATTGCTGCCTGGGCTCGGCGCGCAGATTAACGACGCCTTTTGAAACTATCGCTGTGCCGAACATCAAAGGATTCCTATTTCTCGATGATTGTCATGACGGTTCTGCCGACCTGAATTTTATCGAACGGGTGAACCCTTTGATTTGTGATGAGAACACCGTTTACAAGCGTTCCGTTGCTTGAAGCGAGGTCTTTCACAAAATAATAACCCCTTCCCAAAATCTCGATCTCGGCATGCTTTCGGGATATCAGGGGATCGTCTAAAATAATATCCGTGTTCTTTCTACCGATTGTCATCCGATTGAAAGTGATCGGAAATTCCGTGCCTTTGTTATGTCCTTCAATAATCGCGACTGTTAATCCTATGATATGCAGCTCTTGTCTTTGAGGTCCATCGCCAGGAATGATTGTAGTGTTATCCGTTATCTTGCTTAAAGTGGAATCTTCATCTGGTTTTTTGGATTCCTGCATCTGGATTCAAGCGCCTTTTTTTGATATCACTTCAAATAATTCGGCTTAATTATATACAAAATTCAGATTTTTTCAAGCAGACTTTTGAGAGTTTTTAAAATTAGCTCGTAATCGCTCATCCTTTCATTCGGATCTTTCTTCAACATCGCGGTGACAAGTGAAGCGAGTTCATCGGGAAGTTCCCTTTCCACGTTGGTTAATGGTTCGGGTTCTTCGTTCACAATTTTATTGCTGATCTCGATGAATGAGCTGCCGCTAAACGCCGTTTTTCCAGAAAACAAATAATAAAAAACATTACCCAAAGAGAAGATATCAGATCTGTCATCCAGTTTCTTCCCTTTTATCTGTTCCGGCGACATATATAATGGAGTGCCGAGGGTCAATCCGGGCTTGGTTATCGGGCTTGCCTCGAAACGAGCGGACTGAAAGTCCGTAAGATATGCTTTCCCGAAATTATCCACAAGTATATTGCCTGGTTTGATATCACGATGAATGATGCCTTTATCGTGGGCGTATGCCAGGGCATCCACCAGGTCTGCGGCGATTTTCAGTTTTGTCTTCAGATTTAATTGTCTCAAATTCCCGACATCATCAAGGGAGAAGCCGGAGACATATAAAGTTGAATAGTAAATAAAGTTTTTTCGATGATTGATCCCATTATCCAGCATAACGAGTATATTCGGATGCTTCAATTTCAGTGTGTACTTGCACATCCTTTCCCAACGCCTGATAAAATCGGACATACCAAGGATAACAGCTGGAGCATCAAACTTAATAATTTTAATAGCAACAAACGTGTTAAGACTTCTGTCATAAGCCTTATATATTTCTGTTTTATACGATTCGGAGATTAGGTCCAGGATTTCATAGCGCTCTTCGAAGCCTCGGTACCTCTTTATGCGCCTCAATAATGCTCTCTGGAATTTCGGGAATCTACTAAAAAAGGTCATATAACAGCTTTATTAATCAAGAAATAAAGTACCAGATTTAAACTGGCAAGGCAACTTTATCATTCAAATCATACACTTATTATAATGAGAAAGATGAATAAGGAAAAAGACTCAAGAGGCGGTTTAAAAATGATTGAAAATGTATTACATTTTGGGTTGACTTATCAGATATTGACCGATCTCGAGATGCCTCAAAAAAGGGAAAAACTAGTGACGGACATTTTTTCTCAGGAAAAATCAGCTTCTATCGAAGGAACAAATATCCTCATAACACAGGCAATCGCGGGGGATATTAATGCGATGGAATGTTTATATGAAAGCTTCTTCAGAGATATATTCAGAACCGTATATCGGCAATATTCCATAAGGGAGACTGCTGAAGAAATCGTAAACGATACATTTCTGACCGCATTCAAACGCCTGGAAACATTAAAAAATCACGATGCATTCAGGAGCTGGCTGCTGAGCATAGCGATAAATCATGTCAGAAACAGAAGAAGAAATGAAATGAAAAAAAGGACGGTAGAGATGGAGGACATCCACTCCTCTCGAGACGCTCACAATCCGATATTAAAGGCGGCTCTCCGACAAGCAATCCAAAACCTTCCGGCGGGATACCGAGAAGTCTTTATGCTTCATGACGCCGATGGTTTCACACACGAGGAGATATCCAAGATACTCAAAATATCCGAAGGGACCAGCAAGTCACAACTTTTCAAGGCAAGAAATATGCTGCGACAAACGTTTCTGGGAAAACAAGTCGGTAAAAATGGAGGACAGAAATGAGATGCTCAGATGTAAGATCGAAAATTGACGAATATCTCGATGGAGAGTTGACGGTCAAAACCGGAAATAAGATTGAGCGGCATATTTCCGAATGCAGCGAATGCAGGGCGCATGTCGAAATCACACGAGAGATGATAAAAACCGCACCCGCCCTTTTCATCCCCGAGGGCAAATCGAATTGGGAATATTTTTCTGCCAACCTTAGGGAAATCTTTGTCGAAAAAAAGGCCGACGTGGCAAAACGGCCGGGGATTAGCATTCCCGGATTCGGCGCAATTTTTTCAGCCGGCAGGTTGATTCCGATTTATTCGGCGGTCTCGGCTATAATAATCTTCGGTTTGTGTGCGAGCCTGTTCGTATTTTTGACGTCATCCTCCAAACTTATAGCAAGTGAGGACGATAGATTCCTGATGCAGCAGATCGAAGCGGCGGAAAATATTTTTAAAGCCAATATCAAGATATTGAAGGAAGAATTGATTTCGGTTGAAAATTCACTTCCGTCTGATGTCATCAAAGCAGTCAGGCAGGCGAATAGAGACATTGAGGATGAAATCGGCAGATGTAGCCGTTTGGCTCAGATTTATCCGGCCGAACGTCTAATAGTGGAAAAACTATTTGAAAGCTACAGGATGCAGATCAAGTTATATAAAGACCTAATAAAAAACATACAATCACAGGAGGCATAAAATGAATAAAAGAATAGAAATATCTATCCTTCTACTAATACTATTCAGCATTTTAGGCAATCTTGCCGCAAGAGAAGATGCTGAAACCCACAAAGCGATCACCTACAAGGTTGAAAACAACGCAAAACTTCTGATCGAAAATGTATCCGGTTGGATTAAAATCGAATCCTGGGACAAAGATGAGATTTTAATCAACTACACGATACACGCTTATGGCGATGATTCTTCGGAAGCGGAAAGCAACCTCCAAAAAATCAAGGTTATTTCCAATAAGAGCGGAAACCAGGTCGAAGTGAGAATCAAATATGCTAAAGACGGCATATTTGACCTGTCCAGCAGAAAGGTTCGTGGATATGTGAATTTCGATGTCAAAGTCCCGACGGATTGCCGCATAGATGCGGAAAACGTCAGCGGCGATACGAAAATTTTCGGAACGTCGGCTGATATATCGACTTCAACTGTCAGCGGCGAAAATATCGTCAAGTCCACCAAAGGAAAATTGAGAATTTCGACGGTGAGTGGAAACCTCGTGCTGACTGGCCATAAAGGTAGGATTGAAGCCAATTGCGTATCCGGAGACATGGAATTCTCCGATATCGAAAGTGAATTGAAAGCTGAAAGCGTAAGCGGGAATGTAATGCTTACCAACGCCAGGTTATCCGGGTTTAATGCCGAAACTGTCAGCGGTGATATGATCTTCACGGGCGAATTCGCTGATAAATCGGAGATATCGCTGGAAACCGTCAGCGGAGAAATAAAACTAAAAATTCTGAATGAAGTCGGGCTCGAATACTCACTATCTTCCTTCAGCGGAGACTTGATGCTGTATTTGCCGAAAGGCAAAAACATCGTGAAGTCGAGAAACCTGAACGGTTCTTTTGACTTGACGGGGAAACCGAAGATCAGCGTTCATGCAAGCACACTGAGCGGTGATATCAAGTTAGAAACCAGATAGAATAAATACAGTTAAATTAACTATATAAATCTAAAACCGGCTTACAGCCGGTTTTTTTAATTGCTTTACTTAAATGATAAGCATGCAGTCGCCGAAGCTGTAGAAACGATATCTTTTTTCTATCGCTTCTTTATAAGCCTTCATAATCATATCCCTTCCGGCAAACGCGCTTACGAGCATAATAAGGGTGGACTTCGGAAGATGAAAATTGGTTAAAATCTTCGAAACAACTTTGAATTTAAAGCCGGGATAAATAAAAATATCCGTGTTGAATATACCCGGACGAAAACGTCCGCTTCCTTCTTTAAGATATGCGGATTCGAGGGTTCTTACGACCGTTGTCCCCACCGCTGTCACTGACTTGCCTTCAAGCAACGCCCTTTCGAGCTTCCGTGCTGTCCCTCTTGTAAGCTCGTAGGTCTCTTGGTCCATTCTGAAATCCTCAATCTCATCCGTATTCACCGGCGTAAAAGACCCGGTGCCGACATTCAGAGTAACTTCGCAGGTCTCAATCCCTCTTTCGCTCAACCCGTTCAAGACAGACCTATCGAAATGCAGCCCCGCTGTCGGGGCGGCAACGCTCCCCGCCTTCCGGGCGAATACGGTTTGATATCTTTCGCGGTCGCCTGGATTATCCTGCTCATAATTCCTTTTTATATACGGAGGCAATGGCACTTTGCCGATCCTCTCCACAATAGTCATCAAGTCGTCCTTTAACGGCTCGAATTTTACATATCGCCTTCCCTTATCGTTTTTCCCGAGCACGACGCCATCAAGCAATTCATCAAACTTGATACAGTCGCCGATTTCCATTCTCTTCGCAGGCTTCATCATCACTTCCCAGATGTTTTCCCCGATTTTCTTTGTAAGAAGAACCTCGATCTTCGCGCCACCGTCAGCTTTAAAACCGAAAAGCCTGGCGGGAAAAACCTTCGTGTTATTGATGACAAGAATATCCTTGCTTGTCAGATATGAAACGATGTCGCGGAAAACCTTGTGCTCGATCTCACCGGTTTCCCGATGCAATACAAGCATCCTCGAGCTCGACCTCTCATCCGCCGGCTGCTGCGCTATCAATTCCTCGGGCAGCTCGTAATCAAAATCCATCAGTCTCATAAATATCCGTCAATTCCTGTAAAATGAAGTTCAAAGATTACCACTATATTTTTTCACTTCAAGTTGTGGGCAGTTTTTCCACTATGAAAAAAAGGATTCATAGGTTGCCAGGTCCGGTTACCCCGGCCTTTTCAAGACAAAAATTGTCTAACCCGTATGGGAGAACAAACGGCCGCTATTCTACCGCTTCTTTGTTCGCTTCCAGGGTATCGGCGAGAGGCTTTAACAACCACGCTTCCTTCCCAATATCCTGACCGGCATTGTAGAGCTGTTGAATGGCGTTATACCAGGATTTGACCAGCTGCTTGGATTGCTTGATCGCTTCCGCCTTCGCATCCATACGAGGTTTCATTACTTTGCGCTCGGCATCCTTCTTGGAATTGAAATCCATCACCAGATCGTTGTACTCGCTTATTGCTTTACGGTTCTGTTTATAAGCCTCCTGAAGCATCTGTTGAACCCTGCCTACCTCCTCCGTCCACCAGTCATTTTCTTTTGCGCTGAGTTCATCTATGGAATAGCTGGGAAGCGCCTGCACATCCGGTATCTGCTCGCCTGTCGCGGATTCACCCCCCTCGACTGTTTCCCCGGTTGCGCTGATCACCCTATCCTCGCCCTTTATGTCTTTATTGGTATAGACCTTCACCTTCTTGTCATCTTTGCCAGCTTCCCTTACGGTATTCAAAGCCTTTGTTTTTTCAAGGTCCACTTTTTCGAGAGGCAGAGAGATTTCAAGATCGCTGCCTGGAACTTTAAATATTACCAACTGGTCTTCAATTTTATACGTCCCGTCAATTTTAACCTTTTTGCCGTCTTTCAAAACGAGATACTCCGCCGATACGCAAAAGGCAATCAAAAAGACAATCAGAAATACTATGAAACCTTTTTTATTCATCTATTCCTCCTTGGATTCCGCTGAACATCCCGAATCGCTTCTTTTCTACTGAACATAATAACACCTTAAAAGCCGTTTTTCCACTTCTCCGCCTTTATAAATTATCGTCCTCCATCTATTAAATGACCGATAATGAATAAGGCCGACGGTTTCAAACGGATTATAAAATATGCTATTATCTTAGCGGCAGATACTTATATGTCAAAGCAAAGATCAAATCCTGGATTGAAAGTGGCCTTGATACACGACTGGCTCACCGGTATGCGCGGTGGAGAAAAAGTTCTCGCAGAAATCGTAAAAATTTTTCCGCAAGCCTCGCTCTTCACCCTGCTTCACATTCCCGGCTCCGCAACAGAGGATATAGAACGGCTGGAGATTCACGAGTCTTTCATCAGCAGGCTGCCTTTTGCAAAATCCAGATATAGGAACTACCTTCCCCTCTTTCCGGCGGCCGTGGAGAGCTTCGATCTGCGGGACTACAGCCTGATAATAAGCAGTAGCCATTGTGTTGCTAAGGGCGCATTGCCGTCCGCAGGCGCTAAACATCTTTGTTACATCCATACTCCGATGCGCTACGCATATGATATGTTTCACGAATATTTCCCGTCGGAAACCACCGGCTGGATGAAGAGATTCATCATATACAAGGAGATGGCGAAGCTTCGAACCTGGGACCAGGCTTCCAATAACCGAGTGGACGCATTTGCCGCCAACTCAGGATTTGTCGCGCAAAGGGTGAAAAGATACTACGGGAGGGAGGCGCAGATCGTTCACCCGCCGGTGGACACGGAATTCTATCAACCGGGAGACGGCGGAAAAAGCGATTTTCATCTAATAGTCAGCGCCCTCGAACCGTATAAACGGATTGATATTGCCATCGAGGCATTTAAAAAATCCGGGCGGCTGCTGAAGATAATTGGCGACGGTTCCCAATATAAACACTTGAAAAAATCCGCCGGCAGAAATATCGCGTTCGAGGGCAAGATTCCCGACAGTGATGTCAGGGAAATGTACCGGAAAGCGAGAGGCTTCATTTTCCCCGGAGTTGAGGATTTCGGCATCACACTGGTCGAGGCTCAGGCCTGCGGAACGCCGGTAATAGCTTTCCGCGCAGGAGGCGCGCTCGAGACGGTGATCGAGGACAAAACCGGCATATTCTTCCAGGAGCAGACCCCCGAAGCGCTCGACAGCGCAATTGACAAAGCCGATAAAATGACTTTTAATGAAAAGGAAATGCGTCGAAACAGTTTGAAGTTTTCCAAAGATGCCTTCCGAAAAAATTTCATTTCTTTCCTGAAAAAGAACGGTGTTTCAATCTAAATGGTAATAAAAAGACGAAATATCAAGATTTTTCTGATATACCTGTTCAGCGATTTGGTTATCACCTCGTTATCCTTTCTGCTGGCTTACTATATCAGGTTCCATAGCGCTTTTTTCGAAGTCCCCAAAGGCGTTCCTCCATTCAAGCAATACTACAGCCTCCTGCCGATGATAATTGTCATATGGCTTTTTGTCTTCACACTGCAGGGTTTGTATAGATCGAGACGCGGAAAATCTCATATAGATGAATTCTTCTCGATTATGCTGGGTGTCGTCCTGGCAACATTCATTCTATTGAGCGCTCTTCTGTTCTACAGGGTTTATTACCAGTTCGACCCCGCCGTCAGCTCGCGGTATGAATACTCCCGGGGCGTGATCGCCATTTTTATAATAATTAATGTATTCACGGTTTTCTTCGGCAGGCTCATCATTGATCGAATTTTGAGCTACTTCCGCAAAAAGGGTTACAACCAGATAAAAATTCTCGTCGCCGGCGCAGGCGAACTCGGCAGACGCATCGTTGATCATTTGCAGCAAAACATACAGTGGGGCTACCACGTCGTCGGATTTCTCGATGACGACCCGAAAAAGAAAAAACTCGTCTATAACGACATCCCTGTTCTCGGAAAATTGAAAGACTTCAAGGAGATTGCCGAGGAGAAACAAGTGAACTCTCTTTTCGTCGCCCTGCCTCTCTATGGATATAAAAAGATAATGGCACTGATCAACGAGGGAAACGAGGAAGGAGTCTCCATTAAGCTATTCCCAGACATCATGCAGTACATCACCCTTAAAGCCGAAGTTGAAGAGATCGGCGGAGTCCCCGCTATCAATATCAACCAGACTCCTATGGGCGGTTTCAAGTGGGCGATCAAGCGGACGCTCGACATTTTGTTCTCTTCCTGTTTTCTGCTGGCGCTTACCGTCATACCTCTGATCCCGTTGATAATCATAATGATCAAATTAACCAACAGAGGTCCCGTATTTTACAAGCAGGTTAGGATCGGGATGGACGGCAAACGCTTCAACTTGTACAAATTCCGCTCGATGATAAACAATGCCGAAGCCCAGACCGGGCCGATTTTCGCCGAAGAGAACGATCCGAGAGTGACCAGACTGGGCTGGTTTCTGCGATACTACAACCTCGACGAAATCCCGCAATTCATAAATGTCATTAAGGGGGATATGTCCATAGTCGGACCCCGCCCGGAAAGACCCAAGTTCGTAAAACAGTTTAAAAAAGAAATTCCAAAATATATGCTCCGCCACAAGGTTAAATCCGGCATCACGGGCTGGGCGCAGGTGAACGGTTGGCGAGGCAAAACTTCCATAGAGAAGCGGATAGATTTCGACCTTTACTATATACAGAACTGGTCTTTGCTGTTCGATGTAAATATAATGTGGAAGACTTTTCTGCATTGGATACTGCGCAGACCGATTGATGATGCAGCTTCACAAGACAAGTAGAAAGGGAAAAAAGATGCCAAAAAAAGTTCTGATCACCGGTGGAGCCGGTTTCATCGGATCGAACCTCGCCGATTATTTTCTCGACCGCGGCCATTCCGTCATTTGCATTGATAACCTTATAACAGGTTCGATCTCCAATATTGCCGGCCTGACAGACAGGGATTTCAGATTCATAAACCTCGATGTCACCAATTACATTTATATTGATGACGAGATTGATTACATACTGCATTTTGCATCTCCGGCTTCGCCGATTGACTATCTCGAACTGCCCATCCAGACCCTCAAGGTCGGTTCCCTCGGCACGCACAAGGCGCTTGGTTTGGCGAAAGCCAAGAAAGCGACTTTCCTTCTCGCCTCCACTTCTGAGATTTACGGCGATCCGCTGATCCATCCGCAAAAGGAAGACTACTGGGGAAACGTGAATCCTGTAGGCCCGCGCGGCGTTTATGACGAGGCGAAGCGCTTCGCCGAAGCGCTCACGATGGCATACTTCCGCTATCACGGGGTTGACACTAAGATCGCGCGTATATTCAATACATACGGCCCCCGTATGCGATTAAACGACGGCAGGGCGATCCCGACCTTCATCAGCCAAGCGCTTAAAAACGAGGATATGACAGTTTATGGCGACGGCAACCAGACCCGCAGCTTCTGCTATATAGATGACCTGGTCGAAGGAATCTACCGTCTTCTAATGAGCGGCGTCAACGAACCGGTCAACCTCGGTAATCCGCACGAGATGACAGTATTTGCGCTGGCTGAAACGATAAAAGACCTCACCGGAAGCAGCAGCAAGATCGTCAATAAACCCCTGCCTGAGGACGACCCCAAAGTAAGGCAGCCCGACATCTCCAAGGCACAGAAACATCTCGGATGGAAGGCGAACGTCGGCCTCAAGGAAGGGTTGGAAAAGACAATAGAATATTTTAGAAAAAAACTCTTCGAATCCTTATAAACCATGGAACCGAAATTCACATGCGAGGAGCTGCTTTTCATCAAAAAAGCCGCAGTCTTTCTCAGCAGCTATCTGTTCATCCTGATGATCCTTGCCAGCCCCGGCTGCGCCCGCTATTCCGACCAATCCACAGATTTCAACGGCGTCGTCCCCATCGAAGGGAAGACCATCACGCATACAGTCAAAGCGGGCGAGACCCTCTGGCGCATCTCGACCATATACGGCGTCCCGCTTGAAAAAATCGCCGGGGTAAACGGAATCTCCGACCCGACGAAGATTCAGGAAGGAATGATTCTTATAATCCCCCTGAAATATTCGGATGAGAACCTGATAAGTAAAAAGAGCGATACGCCGGTCGCTACAGGAGATGTGAAACTTCTATGGCCCCTCAAAGGCGCGCTGTCGCAGGGTTTCAGAGACGAAGCCTCCGGCAGGCATGACGGGATAGACATCAAGGCCGATGAAGGAACATATATAAAATCCGCCGCGGCAGGCAAGGTGGTTTACAGCGGCGACCAGTTCCAGGGTTACGGAAACATGCTCATCATCGAACATTCGGAAGAACTCTCCACAATATACGCGCACTGCAAAAGTTTTCTTGTCTATGAGGGGGACGAGGTTCCGGCCGGACATATCATCGCGACAGTCGGCGCAACCGGCAACGCCACCGCGCCCCATTTGCACTTCGAGGTACGCTTGAAAAATACCGCCGTTGACCCTATGCTCTACCTTCCGATAAAACAATAAAAATGAACAAATTCAGAATCAAATCCGATTTCACCCCAATGGGTGACCAGGGAAATGCAATCCGTGAACTCGTTGACGGGCTGCGCTCGGAAAAACCCAAGCAGGTCCTCCTCGGAGTGACCGGCAGCGGAAAGACATATTCGGTGGCGAAGGTAATTGAAGAAACGAACCGCCCGGCCCTGGTCATCGCTCATAACAAGACCCTCGCCGCCCAGCTCTTCCAGGAGTTCCGCTCGTTCTTCCCGGAAAACGCCGTCGAATATTTCGTGAGTTATTATGATTATTACCAGCCGGAGGCATACGTCCCCGCTCGCGATCTTTACATAGAAAAAGACCTCAGCATAAACGAGGAAATAGACCGGATGCGCCACAGCGCCACCCGCTCTCTCTTCGAAAGGCGCGACGTCATCATCGTCGCGAGCGTCTCCTGCATCTACGGTCTCGGCTCCCCGCAGGACTATTACGGGATGGTCTCGCAGTTCGAGGTGGGCCAGGCGATAGACCGGCAGGACCTGCTCCGCCGCTTCGTGGATATGCAGTATGCTCGGAACGACATAGACTTCCGCCGTGGGACGTTCCGTGTGCGCGGCGACGTCGTCGAGATCACGCCGGCGTATTCGGACAAGGCGATCCGGTTCGAACTCTTCGGCGACGAGATTGAAAAGATAAGCGAATCCGATCCCTTGCGCGGGACGGTTTTGCGGTCGCTTAAAAAAGTCGTCATCCTCCCGAAATCGCATTACGTCGTATCGGGCGATATAATGAAACGGGCGCTGGCATCCATCGAAGAGGAGCTGGAGGAACACGTAGCCAAACTGGAATCCGAAAAGAAGATCATCGAAGCCCATAGGCTGAACCAGCGGACACGCTTCGATATGGAGATGATGACCGAGATAGGCTACTGCAAGGGGATCGAAAACTATTCACGCCACCTCACCGGGCGCGCGCCGGGCGAACCGCCCCCCTGCCTGTTGGATTACCTCCACCCGGACACGATGATGATCATAGACGAATCCCACCAGACCGTCCCGCAGGTGCGCGGTATGTTCAACGGCGACCGGAGCCGCAAAACGGTCCTCGTGGACTACGGCTTCCGCCTGCCGTCCGCGCTCGACAACCGGCCGCTCAATTTCGATGAGTTCGAAAAACGGGCGAAGCAGACGATATATGTTTCCGCCACGCCCGGCCCCTACGAACTGCAGCAGACATACGGCGAGGTTGTGGAGCAGATAATCCGCCCCACAGGCCTTGTGGACCCGCCGATAGAGATAAAACCGATCACCGGCCAGGTGGACGATTTATATGCCGAGATACGCTTTCAGATAGACAAAGGCGGCAGGACGCTCGTAACTACGCTTACCAAACGTATGGCGGAGGAGCTGACGGCATACTTCCGCGAGATGGGATTGAAGGTCCGCTATATGCACTCGGACGTGGATACGCTGGAACGGATCGTGATCATCCAGGATTTGAGAAAAGGTGTCTTCGACGTCCTCGTCGGCATCAACCTCCTGCGCGAAGGTCTGGACCTGCCGGAAGTGACGCTCGTCGCCATCCTCGACGCGGATAAAGAAGGTTTCTTGCGCTCAAGCGTTTCGCTTATCCAAACAGTCGGCCGCGCCGCGAGGAACGTCGAGAGCAAGGTCATCTTCTACGCCGATAAAATGACCCGCTCGATGCAGGTATGCATAGAAGAGACCAACCGCCGCCGGGCGAAACAACTTGAATACAACGAGCAAAACAACATCACGCCGCAGACCGTTAAAAAGCTGATCGTCTCGAGCCTCGCCGATATCTATAACCTTGACTACTTCAAAATCCCCGAACCTGAAGGCGAAGACGCCGAACTCCTCGCCGGCGGTGCCGAAAACCTGGAAAAAACCATCAAGAAGCTCGAACAAGAGATGTTCGAAGCGGCGAAAGAACTCGAATTCGAACGCGCCGCCCAACTCCGCGACCGCATCAAACACATCCGCGAACAACAACTCCTCGACCCGAGATTATAAATACAACAATGTATTTTGTTAAAATTGGCAAGTAATCAGGAACATTAAAGCTCTTTAGTAATCATGAATAATTTCAAAAAATATGACAATTATCAGACTTTTTATTGGTAGCCAATTATTGCATTTTGTATTGCTAAGAATTATATTCAATAAGAGTTAATAAGTATGTTGCCAGATTTTCCAAAAATAAAAAACAAAATCTTACAATCTTTTGAAAAAGAAATAAGGGAAACAATAGAAAATGATACATTATTTCAAAAAATCGGTGAAGAGAGATTGTTTGAAGGTAACACATCAGTTTTAATAAAAGACAATGAAGAGCAGGAAATAAAACCGCTGACTATTGAAGACAAAATTGAAGTCAACAATGATGAAATTATTGAAAGAGGCATACAAGTTCTCGAAAATATTAAGCCTAATCTAATAAAATATTTCATTAAAGATAAACATAAAATGCTTTTTGATGCAGTAGATAATGCCACGAGAGAAACAGGAAACGTTGTAGATGCAAAAGGTAAACCATTTGATTTTAATACATTTATAGAATTATTAGAAAAACTACAGATAGATTTTAATAGAATGGATAAACCCATAATGCCAAGTATTATAATACATCCAAGTATGCTTCCTCAAATTCAAGCAAAATTGAAAGAAGCAGAAAATAATCCAGAGTTTCAAAAACGAATGGAGCAATTAATAGAACAAAAAAAAAGGGAATGGAATGATAGAGAGAGCAATAGAAAATTGGTTGATTAATACTAATGAAGAGAATTATCAACTACCTTTTTGCCATTTATTATTGAATAAGGGATACCAAATAATATATATATCAAAACATGGACCATTTGAACGAGGAAAAGATATAATCGCAGTAAATACTGAAGGAGAAAATTGTGCTTATCAATTAAAAACAAGAAATATTGATACAGATGATTGGCGGGAGATTAAAGGAGAAATTGATGAGCTGGTTGAACTAATTCCAAGAATTCCAAATTTCCCTGGAAATACACTTCATAAATGCTATATAGTAACAAATGGAGATGTCGCTGATCCTGTAAAAGATCAGATTGATTCAAGAAATAGAGATAACATAGAAAAAAAAAGAAAATATCCAAAATTAGATATAATTGATTTAAATATCCTCCTTAATGACTTCATTGCTGCTCAAAAGCATTTTTTACCTGAAAAGATAAGTGATTTCCGTTCTTTTTTAAATATGTTAACAGCAGATGGTAAAGATATGTTAGATAAAGATAACTTTGCACATTTTCTTAATAATACAATATTTTCCAATTTAAATAATAGTAAGCAAGCAGTTACTAATACAATATACTCAAGTGTTATTATTACTTCATATCTGCTTCAACCTTTCCAAGAGTCAAAGAACTATTATGCTTTATTTGAAGCTTGGGTAATATTATATGCAAGTATAATAAGGTATCATGTTAAAAATAAGGCCAAACTAAAAAAAATAAAAAACTGTCTAAATCTAATATTGGATGAAATCATTATATGTTTAGAATTATTAAATAATGAAACGATAAATAGGAAAAACCTTTTGGAGGGAAAAATCCTAGCTGATGGTGATATTATTTATAAAGCTCGAACAACAATGGTCTTGGGTGCTTTAGCTATTTTAAATTTAGTTAAAGTTCAACAAAAAAAAGAAGAGAATTCCAGCATTGAATTTATCCAGCAAGTTGATAAGTATTTTAAACATCTATGTTTCTGGGGAGAATCAGCTTTTCCATACTTATTTTTTATTATTAAATCCCTTGAAGTCAGTGAAAGGTACGATTTTTCTGACAAACTACTATTAGATCTATTTAAATCTATTCTAGAATATAATGCATATGATAGTGAATCTGGTATTCCTAATGTCTATTATTCCGTAGATCAAATATTAGATGAATATTTTAAATTTACATTTATCAACAGAAAAAATTTCACAGGTAGTTCTTATATTCTTGAATCTTTAATTGAAATGAATGTAAGAAGAAATAATAAAGATTTTATTAAAAAACATTGGAGATCGAGCTCCCATATATCGCTGAAGGAATTCCAACCATTAAAACATGAAGATTATTTATTATGGAGAACTACGGATGGTAAAAATATTACAAAATATTTGAATACACCCGAAAAATGGAGCGATTTATATGATCGATCATATAATATAAAAACAATATCAGAGTTATTTAAAGAGATTGAAGATTTCTTACCTTTTTTTATACTAGTTTTTCCTCATAGAGCAACGACAGAAATTATAAGATTTCTGGATTGTAAATATCAAAATTCAAACAGTAGAGACAAAGAATAGATGGAGTTTTTATTTTTTACCAGAAACGTTGTTTTTGCTGGAGGCGGTGTTGTGAAGCGCACCGTCTCCGAAACGTTTGGCAGGCGTAGATCACTGAGATGGTTCATCAAGCGTGATCAGACACGGAATGAAAGCTGATGAGTATATCCAATGCTCCGGAGCAGCGACATACATCTTTTTCACAGGATTTTTAGCCGGAGCAGGCTTGCAGCCTGCTTTGAAAAGTTATCAATAGTCAGATATCAACCTGCTCCAATAAATATCGCTTCAACACCACATAACTTCGGAACCGGGCTTCAAGCCCGCTCCAGCGTAATATACGTTTGTCATGCTGGGAGCTGCTTCGAAGGGCTACAGCCGAGCATCTTCGTATTAGTTCTTTAATTGTAAAATTCTTCGCCGGAGCAGGCTTGCAGCCTGCTCCGAAAAGTTATCAATAGTCAGATATCAACCTACTCCAGTAAATATCGCCTCTGCACGACATAACTTCTGAATCGGGCTTCAAGCCCGCTCCAGCGTAAAGAAATGCTTCGCATTTTCCCGCCGTCTCACCTTCGAAGCAACACGGGGAATGACAGACATTTTTTATCGCGGGGCGTGGCCCGCTCCCACAAAAAGGCTCCCACATATTGTTCGCGGGAGCAGGTATCCCGGCACAGGCTGTGTCGCAATTATAAAAAAGTCATTCTCCGGGATACTTCGAAGGGCTGCGACGGGGAATCTTCCTTTTAGTATCAACATGTTATGAACATTAAAAAATCTCATACAGCAGCAAATTTGAATTGCGACACAGTCTGTTCAGGGCACCTGCTCCGAAACGGTTTAAGTGATGTAACAGGATGTTTTATTGAAGACATTTTTAAACCAAATGGAGAAAGTCACAGACTTGCTCCATCTGGGTATGTAGTTATTATTCCAGTTTGTTTTCTTTCCCTTTAAGCTCGTCCAATTTTTTGCCCTTGTATGTCAATTCCCAGGATTTGCTGTCACTCGGAACTTCAAAAATATAGTTCGGGAAAATGTAAATAGTTGGATCAATTTTTTTAATCCTGTCTTCAGCTTTCTTTCTATCGCCCTTTTTCACGGCAGCAGGATATTCAGCCAAACCGAGGGCGATTAAATCATATTTTTTATTCTTGTTCATCATTTGGATGTCCCCCAGCCGGAATGGTTGCTTATCTGTCCGCGATTCATTTTTTACCACGCATTTAACCAAAACCAGGATTTTTCCTGCGCCGGCTTTTAGCGAAGAAAGTTTATCGCCGATATAAACCGGAAAAGACGAGTTAGCCTCCACTCCCTGAACGTAAATCGTTAAAGAACCATCCTTATGAATATTAAGTTCCTGGCAATAACATTTTTGATTAAACACTACTTCTAAAATCACGAGCATAATAAAAAATGCAATAGATTTTTTCATTTCTTCCTCCTTCCTGATTTTTCAAATTCATTTGATTTCCCAGGGAAACAGACATAACGCCGGTTCCTGTCTGTAAAATACAAACCCTGTGCTGAGAGTGCCATTCCCCGAATCGACGGGCAAGTTGATGCCTTTTTGTATAGATGATCCTCTTTCCTTCCCTGATAAAAAATATATTTTATAAACGGAAATCAGTCAAGTAAAAAACAGGAAATGATAATAAGGTTCCTCTCAAGAATCTGTGCAAGAATTTCTTGAAAAAAGTTGAATAAAATGAATGATACCCCACACTTACGAGTATTTTAGACATTTTTGAAATGGGGGTATCATTTCATGCTTGTAGAAAGGATAGCAAAAAGAACCCTATCTCTCAAGTCTTTTCGTGTTTCTAAGGTTCAGGAAGGAGTTGACGGTCTTGAAATACTGATAGTACCCAACCGTCGCTCGCTTCCGGTTTGCAGTTGTTGCGGCCGGAAGCGTCCGCTGCGCGATACCCTGCGTCCCCGCCGGGTAAAGTGCCCGACCTGCGGGATCAGGGTCGAACGGATTCCCTGGAGCATGGGAAAGAGCCGGTTGAGCCTGCCGCTGATTTCGGTTTTGCAGACCCTTGCGCGGCACATTTACAGAATGCTTCGCATTTCGTGGGAAGGAGTAGCGAGGCTTTACGGCGTTTCCTGGAACACAGTCCGCGCTGCGGTGAAGGCATCTGTTGAATATGGTCTGGCAAATCGTCAGATCGAAGGGGTTGTTTATATAGGCATTGATGAGATCGCGCGCAGAAAAGGTCACCGATATGTTACGAACATTTATGACCTTACAGATAAGCGTCTTTTGGCAACGGCCCCGGGCAGGGATGAGATTTCTTTGTATAAGTGTTTCAAGGAACTTGGTAAGTCATTGATGAGTAAGCCGTTAGTGGTTTGTTGCGACATCTGGAAGCCATATCTGAAGATTATTCGCGAGGACCTTCACCCGGATACTGTCGTTGTATTCGACCGATTTCACATAGTAAGCAATCTGCTTAAAGCGGTTGATGAGGTGCGCAGGGAAGAGTACCACGATAAGAAAAAGTCGAATCCCGGTCTGCTCAAGCGAACCCGTTACCTCTGGCTAAAGAATCCGGAAAACCTGAAGCCCGCCGAGAAGCAACGTCTCGGCGCGCTGGAGAAAATGCGAAGCATTTCTGTAAACTGAATCTGAAAGTCCACAGAGCCTATTTGCTTAAGGAAGCAATGCGCGAACTATGGGAGTATAAAAGCAAGGAAAAAGCCGAACGATTCCTGAAAAAATGGTTCTGGTGGGCAACACATTCGAGATTAAAACCGATGCGAAACCTGGCTTGGTCGCTGAAAAAACATAAAGAGAATATCCTAAGCTGGTTCGATTACCCGGTGAACAATGGACTTGTCGAAGGTCTGAACGGAAAGGCAAAGGCCGTGATGAGAAGGGCCTATGGATACAGAACCTTCGATACCCTCAGGCTCGCGCTCCTTCATAACCTCGGAAAACTCCCAGAACCGCAATATTCAACGCACAAATTCTTATGAGGAGCCAATAAAATAAAGAAGTTCTTGTCGCAATACTTAGAAGAGAAATGGCAGTACTTTAACCTTCATTTAAACTGGGCCGCTGTTTTTAGTATAAACGGTAATACATTAATGAATAATAAGCCCACAATTTTAAGTTTGTATTTTTATTTAGTTTTATAGCAGTGCCCCTGTAATGCTCACTGAAAAGAAGAGATTAGGATCAAATCATCTCCACTTATTCTATAAATTGTTCAAAATTGATACTATCAGTAATGTTATATAAGCTTGATGAAGTTAAAATGGAAATAATATTGGTGCCGGGAGCCGGAATCGAACCGGCACACTCACGAGGAGCGAGGGATTTTAAGTCCCTTGCGTCTACCAATTCCGCCATCCCGGCGACTGGATTTCATTTTATGCTTTATGCAATGCAACGTCAAACTGTTTTTATCTTTATGGTGAGCCGGCGACTCTTTGCGGGCGTATGATTTTGTGCGTAATTTATGAGTTTCATAAAATGTATAACGTTTTTATCCTGATATAAATCCACGGAGAGGTACCCCGGAAGAATTTGACCAAATTGTTCATTAGTTCTATCTGGTATGCTCCAGAAATTTCTTGTAATTTATAGGTGGTCTGATAAATTCTCCATTGCGGGAAAAAGGGTTGATATGATTTCATCGTTGAAAATCAGGAATTTCAAACCGGTTTTAAGCGGGTTTTTACTCGCCTTTCCGGCGGCGCTGCTGATTCTCTTTGTGAAAATTGTCTCGTATCCACGGACCGTTTACGATCTTTTGTATTTCTTCAAAGAATTCCGTCAGAGCCTGAATATCGCAGCCTTCGCTCTCGTCGCGATATTCGCGATATTTCTTGCCGTTTTCCTTATCAATAAAAGACGCCTGAATATATTTTTTTCCATATTCATTTCGCTGCTTATATTCTGGGGAATCGCTTATTATATCAACCGTGTAGTGTTTAAGGATTATTATGAAAATACCGGCTTCGTAGGCGGTATTCGTGTCCGGCTGGTCTTTATTACACCTAAGATTGTTTTGATAGACAGTGTCCTTCTCACGGGCTTTATTATAGGTTCATATTTTGCTTACAGGCTTATAAAAAAAATGTTCAGGCAGGCAAGAAAGCGTGGTATTTTTAACGGCAGCTCGCAGCTCTTGCTTTTCAATAAAACCCTCACTACTACGGCTGTATCCTCATTTATTGCGATTAATCTGATCCATTTCGCTCTCGGATATGTCCTGCTCCCGTCCCGGCCGTCCTCGAGCGGAGATCTGTCCCAGAAGGTCTATTTCATCGGCCTGGACGGAGCTGATTGGAATATCATTGACCCCTTGATCAAACAGGGAAAACTGCCGACATTTAAAAAACTTGTGGAAAACGGATGCCGGGGAACGTTCCTGTCGCAGCCGAATTATGCAAAGTCGGGTCCTTCCTGGTCGTCAATTGCAACGGGAATGACTGTGGCAAAACACGGCATAAGAAATAATTCCGGCATGATTGAACGCCCGAGAATATGGAATATCCTGAACGAATTCCACCGGAAGGTAACGGTCGTCAACTATCTTTGCTCTCCGTATCCGGAAAAGCTGAACGGCGCATTCATCACCGGTCCCTACGACCACCTGGCAACCTACCCAGCGGGTCTGTTGAATGAGCTCAATTATTATTTCGGACCCTATTTTGCAGACGTTGATGCCAGAGAGATATCCGACCAGTTCCTCGACAGCTGTTTTACGGTTATCCGCCAACAAGCTAAGGCGGTTAATTTCCTGATTGACAAATTCAGCCCCTCTTTCCTCTGTGCCGTATTTGTCAGCAGCGACAGGTTGCAGCACTTCTTCTGGCAATTCTATGAGCCTGATGAATTCTACATTGATCCGAATTCCGAGAGCGCAAGAAAATACGCGGATGTAATCCCCAAGTATTACATGGAGATGGATACCTATATTAGCGAAATAATCGCCAAGGCCGATAAAAACACGACATTTATTCTGACGGCTGATCATGGATTTAAGGCAATACCGCGAAAAAGTATCGCCACGAACGATATTGAAATCAATTATCTGCTGCAGGTCATAGACCTCTACCGTCTGGACAGAAATATGCTGCCGGAAAAAATGGCTTTATATGCCGAAGAATTAACCGATGCCGGCAGGCCCAAGCGGAGGATCAGATATTCCGATCCCATCCTCAAAGACAAGCTTATAGATTTCTTTCAAAGCGTTCGGATAAAAGAAGACCATGAACCATGCTTTATTGATGTTGCGGCGGAGGATTCATCCCTCGTCCTGAGGATAAATACACGCATATATGAACTGAACACCGTTAATGTAATTCTTCAGTACGAAGACAGGCTATACGAGTATCCGCTCGAAAAATTTATTTCCCGCAACGAGCTGCGCACGGGAGACCACAGAAGAGAAGGCTTCTTCCTGACGAGCGGCAATAAAATCCGAAAAGGCGGAGACCTGGGTTACATCAAAGCCTATGACATCACTCCGACAATACTGGCGCTGATGAATCTGCCGATCGGATATGATATGGATGGAATCCCGCTGACCGATGCCTTCAGCGAAAATTATAAGAAAGATTACCGGATAAGATATATCAAAAGCTATGATTTTGTGAAAACCATATACTTATCGGGAACGAGCAATCAAAAAGAAACCCTTCAGAAACTCAGATCTCTCGGTTATATCAACTAACCAGCCGAATTTCCTGCGCATTTCTACATTTTTGATTTGAGACCTTTCAAAAACCACTTTTCTGTCATTCCGGCCGAAGAGCCGGAATCTTCGCCCCCCTCAGTGAGGTTACTCCCCCCTGCCC
>Ga0315293_10000010_pt1 | contig 209220 bp, 249 predicted proteins | sample YL17G13_20_MG_FD_203071 | JGI IMG/M metagenome (GOLD analysis project Ga0315293, IMG submission 203071) | Sediment microbial communities from Yellowstone Lake, YNP, Wyoming, USA - YL17G13_20 | ecosystem: Environmental > Aquatic > Freshwater > Lake > Sediment | place: USA: Wyoming | collected...
ATTTTCTGTTTAAGTTTATTCGAAACTGATATTCCCAAAAACGCTCTCATATTTTTAAAATATATTTTGCATGATATAAAGATTTATAAATATGTTAGGAGAACTCTTTTTACCGATTTCAAAAAATTGTGGTTTAGTGCCTAAATGAACACAATAGGTTGTGGTTTTTTGTGCTTTGTCCTCATTGTAATTCATCTAAAACAAAAGTTGTAGATAAGAGAGGTAGTGAGGACAATAAGGCAGTAAGAAGGAGGAGAGAGTGTTTGGGTTGCCAAAAACGCTTCACAACTTATGAGAGAGCTATTTTGGATTTGATTGTGTTGAAAAAAGACGGCAAGAGAGAATATTTTGATAGGGAAAAACTAAAAAACGGAATAATGAAAGCTTGTGAAAAAAGACCAGTTGGTCTCAGGGTAATAGAAAGACTTGTAAATGAAATCGAGGTCGGACTCCAGAACATGCATAAATCAGAGATCAAAAGCATCATCATAGGAGATCTTGTTATGGAAAAATTAAAGAAGGTGGATAAAGTGGCCTGGGTCAGATTTGCTTCTTATTACAGAGACTTCAGTAATGTAGAGACTTTCAAAAAATCTTTAAGGTGATTGAATGGTTGTTGAAAAAATTCGTAAGAGGAATGGAAGCATAGTTCCATTTGAACAGGAAAAAATAACGAATGCTATTTTTAAGGCTGCTCAAGCGGTTGGTGGAACAGACTGTGAACTTGCAAAAAAACTGTCAGATCAGGTAGTAGCTATAATCAATGAGAAATATAACACTAACAGAGTGCCGACTGTTGAGAACGTACAAGATGTCGTGGAAAAGGTATTGGTTGAGAGTGGTCATTATAGAACTGCCAAAGCCTACATACTTTATAGAGAAGAACATAAGAGGCTTAGAGATGTAAAGTCTTTACTTCTGAATGTCGGAGATGTAATTGATGATTATATATCAGAAAAGGAGTGGAGAATAAAAGAAAATGCTAATATCAGATTCTCTTTCTCTGGTCTTTTATGGCATGGTGTTGGAACCATAATGGCCTACTATGCTTTGAATAATGTTTATCCAAAAGAAATCGCTGATGCGCACATCAATGGAGATTATCACTTGCATAATTTGAGTATGAGTTTGTGCGGCTATTGCGCAGGATGGTCCCTGAGGCAACTGTTAATGGAAGGATTGAACGGAGTAACTGGGAATGTTCATGCGGGTCCAGCAAAGCACATGAGATCTGCTGTTGGCCAGATGGTTAATTTCATCGGAACTTTGCAGAACGAATGGGCAGGAGCACAAGCCTTTAGTTCTTTTGATACATATCTTGCCCCTTTCATACGATACGATAAATTAAGTTATGAGCAGGTAAAACAAGTGATTCAAGAATTTGTATATGGTATGAACACGACTTCACGATGGGGCGGTCAAACTCCATTTTCTAACATAACTCTTGATTGGACAGTTCCTGAGGATATGAAGAATGATCCTGTGATAATCGGAGGTAAGTTGATGGACAGAACTTATGGGGATTTTCAAGAAGAAATGGACGCTGTTAACAAAGCTTTTATAGAAGTCATGACCGGTGGTGACATGAAGGGTAGAGTTTTCACATGGCCTATTCCTACATATAATATAACTAAAGATTTGGATTGGAGTCATGAGAATCTTGACTTGTTATTCGGGATGACTGCTAAGTATGGTTTACCTTATTTCCAGAATTTTGTTAACAGTGATCTGAAGCCATCAGATGTGAGAGCAATGTGCTGTAGATTACAATTAAACTTGAACGAACTTAGAAACAAGACTGGCGGTCTGTTCGGTTTCGGTGAATCAACAGGTTCGATAGGCGTGGTAACTATAAACATGCCTAGAATCGGTTATACTTCTAAGGATGAGAATGAGTTCTTTGAGAAAACAGAAAGGTTAATGTATCTTGCTAAAAACTCTCTTGAAATAAAGAGGAAGTTAGTCGATAGAATGATGAACATCGGCATGCTGCCATTCTCTAAAAGGTATCTTGGCAATTTTAACCATCACTTCTCAACAATAGGATTGATTGGGATGAGCGAAGCCTGTCAAAATTTCTTGAAATGCGGCATTGATACAGAGGAAGGAAGAAAGTTTTCGATTAGAGTTTTGGAATTCATGAGAGAGAAATTAAAAGAATATCAGGAAGATACGGGTCATATATACAATCTAGAAGCTACACCAGCTGAAGGAACTTCTTATAGAATGGCAAAAGTAGATAGGGCAATCTATCCTAGAATAATAGCTTCAGGTAATGGAATACCTTTCTATACGAACTCGACTCAGTTGCCAGTTAACTACACGGATGATGTTTTCTGGGCTTTGAAACATCAGGAAGAACTGCAGAGAAGATATACAGGTGGAACTGTCTTCCATACATTCTTGGGAGAATCGCCTGACAATGGAGATTCGATAAAAGTTCTTGTCAAAAAAATGGCTTCGGGTTTTGCAATACCATACTTTACAATAACACCCACGTTTTCAGTTTGTCCGTCTCACGGTTATATAAAAGGTGAGCACTTCACTTGTCCGACTTGTAGTTCCAAAGCAGAGGTATTCTCAAGAGTCGTAGGATATATAAGACCTGTCCAAGACTGGAACGAAGGAAAACAAGCAGAATTCAAAGACAGATTAGAATTTAAAATTCCTGATTAAATTAATTATCATGAAAATAAAAGGTTTGCAAAAGCAAACTATACTAGATTATCCTGGAAAGTTAGCTTGCACAATTTTTACATTTGGTTGTAATTTTCGTTGCGGTTTCTGTCACAACCCTGAGCTGATTAAAGATGATGGAAGGCTTGAAATAAAGCAAGAAGAGATTTTAGAATTCTTAAAAAACAGAAAAGATTTCTTAGATGGAGTTTGTATAACCGGTGGTGAGCCTACTATCAATGAAGATTTGCCTGACTTTATTTCAAAGATAAAGGAGTTAGGATTTCTGGTTAAGCTTGATACAAACGGCACAAATCCAGAAATGTTGAAAGAATTGATTGACAAAAGATTAATCGATTATGTTGCTATGGACATCAAAGCCCCAATAGAATTCTACGATAACGTTGTTAACGCTAAGGTAAATAAAGAAGATATTCAGAGGAGCATTGATTTGATAAGAGGAATGAAAGATTATGAATTCAGAACAACCATTGTGCCTGGTTTATTTAATGAAATATATGCAAAGATGATTGGTGAGTGGTTGAAAGGTTCTAAAAGCTTCTACATACAGCAATTCAGAACAATCAAAAATTTGGATAAAGAATTTTTGAGTAAAAAACCCTTTAGCAAGGAAGATTTAATAAACTTTTGTAATATCATGAAACCATATTTCGAAGTTTGCGAGATAAGAGGTATCTAATCTTCTTGAGTATGCAGCATAACTGCTATCAGAATCAGAACAATGAAAGCTATCCATGCACCCCCCAACAGAACGGGTCCCCCATACCTTTTTCAATCTTATTGAATGCCTGGCAACCTGAAATTCCCAAATACTATAAAAGAACGAGGGCAATAAAAATTGTACCTGATATTTTGATGTCGGCCATATTCTGATTTAATTTTTTAGGCTAATAAATGTTTTCTTGTTTACATCTTAGAACGTGTTATGTTTACATTTTTAACTAAAATATATGGAGTTAGAGTTGGAACCTGAAAATCAAAGCCCCACCAGATTATCCATTCTGGTTTATTAGAGGCGTCAACAACATTCTCTAGAATTCTTTGTAAGTTGTCAGACACCCTTATGTCTTTTACTGACTTGATGTATTCTCCATTCTTTATCAGAAAAGTTCCATCCCTTGGAATAGTTGAAAAATCTCCTGTCAGGTTGTTCTGAAATCTTGTATACCAAACATTAGTTATATACAAGCCGTTAAAATCTTTGAAAATATTTTCTTTTGAAATCTTTCCACTATTCAAAATAATATTTCTAGGATAAGGTACTAACAGACCTGCGTTGGCTGTTGTTTTTGTTTTGTATTTTTTAGCAGTAGATGTGTTATGCAAATAGTTTTTAAGAATTCCTTTATCTATTATGATTGTTTTTTGAGTCGGAACTCCCTCATCATCAAAAGAAGATGAGCTATATCCATCGATTATCCTGCTATCACTAAACAACGTCACATTTTTATTCGCAACTTTTTTTCCTATTTTCTCTCTTAAGAAAGACATACCAGAATCAACAAAAAATGCAGAAGAGAATGCACCAACTACTGATAACAAATTTGCTGCTGATAGCGGATCAAATATCACATCATACTTTCCTGAATCTATCTTCTCTGGATCTTTAGCCTGTTTAGATATTTCTCCAGCTTTTCTACCTATCTTTTCTGGGTTGATGTTTTTCAGATTTTTTGCGCAAGAAGCTGCATGACCAGTTTCTTCATCATTGTTGAACGCTCTTATAGAAACTTGTATATCTGTGGATTTCTCTGATGCAAAAACGCTTCTTGAGGTTTTCAATTCCTTTTCGTTGACGTTCGTGTAAACAGTACCTGCAGTATTTTTACTGTTTTGCAAAGCAGAGTTCATCATATCATTCGCTATATCCAAGAGGTCTACATTAACAATTTTTTTATCAAAAAGTTTTGGTATTTTCCTGTATTTGAAAGGTCCTTCTGCTATTCCAAAATATTCTTGGTTTGGCATGATGATTTTTGCGTTCTTTATTAGGTTCATAATGGCCTGTTTGATAGCCTCTTCAGATGAATCAAGAACAACAGTGTTTACAACCCTTTTTTTGTATGCCAAAAATATTTCATAACTGATCGTATTCCATATGTTGAATATCTGAATGTTATTGTTAGCAAACCTTACCTGCTTTGTTTCATCTATGTTTTTCTCTATAATAATATCATCTGCTCCATTATTCAATGCAAATTTTATGAAATCCATAATCACACCAAAATAATGTTTCTCAAACGAACATGGGGTCCACCGAACCAAACAGGGATCCCTTGCATAGGGTCACTCTTACCGCAGTTGCCTGCTGAAAAATCCAAATCTTTTCCAACAGCATCGATGCTTTTCCAGAAAGCAGGAGTTGTTATTTCTAGGGTTGGATTCTTTACTAAACCTTCTAGTCTTCCGTTCTTAATCAAATAGGATTCCAAGCCAGTATATTTTTGATTGAATCTTTTATCATCAATATTCCATTCCATATATGATTTGATGTAAACTCCATTATTAATCGTCTCTAACAATTCTTCAAAACTATGATTTCCAGGGAGAACAAACGTGTTGGCCATTCTTACTATAGGTTCGAAAGACCAGTCTCTTGCCCTAGATGCAGCATTGCTCCTCACTCCAAACTCAGCTGCCGTCTCTCTGTTATGCAAGAATGAATTTATTATTCCGTTCTTTATCAGAAATCTTCTTTCTGCTTTGACTCCTTCATCATCATACAAATAGAATCCGAAACTATTGGGAACCGTTGGATCTTCTATGACGTTAACTACTTCTGTCCCTATTCTAGTTCCTAGCATATTCTTTGTTACAAAAGATTTACCAGCCTGAGCAGCCTCTCTTCCAAGTATTCTATCAGCTTCATAAGGATGACCACAACTTTCATGTGAGGCTATTCCAACAAGTTCTGGAGAAAGAATAACATCATATTTATCTGTTGGTAATTTTTTCGCTTTTGAAATTTCTGGTAATTTTTTCGCCTCTTCTAAAATTTTCTGATTCAGATTCCATTCTTTAAACAACTCCCAACCTCCACTGCCTCCATACTTGAAATTTCTTTGTGCACTAGAACCATTAGAGATATGTGTTATCATATATTCTAGGCTTAATCTTGGTATTCTAGCTTCTATCAATGTTCCTTCTGAGTTCATGAATATTTTTTCTCTTATTTCGTCAAAATGTTCAAAGAACCTTATTGGAAGAGTGATTTTCGCATCTACCAATGTCTTTTCTATTTCGAGAACGTTCTTGATTTTTTCTTCAAGATTTATATTTTCAATTTTGATTTTTTCATCAACAATATATTTGTCTTTGAATGAACTTTCATAAGAAAGTTTTATTGGATTTAAGGTGTTTTTAGATTGCTTAGATATCTTCAGTGCTCTTCCTATCTGTTTTTTAAGGTTCTCGAACTTGAGGTTGTTCGTAGCAACAAAGCCCAGAAAACCGTCTTTTAGAATCCTTATAGAAATTCCGAATTCCATATTAATTTCTGTAGCTTCTAAATTTCCGTTCTTGATTGATATTCTATTCGTTTTAGCGTCTTCGAACCTTACTTCCGCATAATCAGAGTATTTTTCTGCATAGCTCAAAGTCTTTCTAACTAAATCAAGCATTTTTATAATTTAATTAAAGTTGTTTATTAACTTACTTCAAATCATGTATTGTCAAAATGCTCATGCCTTCAGGCGTTCTTATTCTTCCTACCTTCATTCCTACAATATATTTTATTCCGCTATGTAGGCACTGATTGATTAGTTTCTGATCTATATCTCCATCAAATATCAAGGTATTTGCGTTCAACTCATGCATTGCTGAAAACATTTCTTTGACAGGAACCCTTCCGAGTATTTCCATGCTTTCATCAAGGAAGCATGCTGCTCTTGTCCCTATCAAATCATCTAAAACAGTTTTGAATGTTTCAATTTTATCACCTTCAACCTTTCTACTAGTGAAAGGTGTCGGTCTTTCTTTTTCTACAATCTCTGGTTCAAGAATTTCTTTTTCAAGAGCATCTTCGCCGTTCTTGATTTCTGTTTTACCCTGACCTAATGGCACTCTAGACCTTAATATCTTGAATATCTCTTTCTTCTCTAATTCTTCTACTTCTTTTCCTCTCGGAGCCCTTACAACAGAATCTATTTCACCAAGGGTTATTAGTTCCTTTAATATCAAATCTCCGCCTCTGTCTCCATCTAAGAACGCTATGGCTGTTTTTTGTTTTGTTAAATCTGTTATACTCTTAGGAACTGAAGTACCTTCTATAGCAACGACATTCTTTATACCATTTTTAAGAAGATTTATTACATCTGCCCTTCCTTCGACAATTATAATTTCATCATATTTCTCTATATTTGGTCCTGCGGGTAGACCTTTGTAATCTGATATCTCTTCTGTTCTTACTGCTTCCTTTATCTGCTCTGTTATTTGTTGAGGATCTAAGACTTCGTCTTGGAACATTCTACCTAATAGAAATTTCGCTCTGTCTACAACATACTTTCTTTTTGTTATTCTTGTATCTTCTATTTTCTCAATAAAAATTTTGGCTAAACATGGTCCTACTCTATCTATGGTCTCTATGCATGCAGCTATAAGAGCTGTCTCAGAACTATCTAGGGATGAAGGTATGATAATAGTTCCTGATGCTCTACCGTTATTGATTCTCATGTCAACATCGATTCTTCCTATTCTTCCTGTCTTTTGCAGTTCCCTTAACTCCATGTCAGGTCCTAACAGACCTTCTGTTTGTCCGAAAACTGCTCCTATCACATCTGGTTTTTCAACAATTCCTTCAGCATCGAATCTAGCATAAATTGTATATTTAGAAGTAGCCTGTGCTAACTTACCCATACAAAACACTCCTTAATTCTTCTATTTTTGTTATTCTTAATTTCGTAAACATCAAACCAACCTTCCTTCTAGTCGATATATCTATCTTATAACCAAGATGTTGAAGAATTATATTAAGTTTCTTTGCGATTTCTCTACCTTCTGAGTCAAAATCTGTTAGTATCAGTACTTCTTTTTCTTTAATTTTTTCTGTTGTCTCATAAATTCCTTCATTCAGGGTGAGTATTTTTTTGAAACCTAATAAACATAAAGCTTCTTTATCTCTTTTTCCTTCAACTATGACTTGTTTTTCATTGTTTTCTTTTAAGAGTTCTATCAACTCTTCTTCAACCTCTCGGTTAAGCATATGTACATTTTAAAAGTATTTAAATTTATTTGAGTTGTTATATTAGGTTATTTTCATATAACCTAAAGAAAACTACAAACCTGCTGCCTCTTCTTTACAAGAGTCACAAACCCACTTATCATTTATGTTATGGAGTTCACCAGAATAATTGCCACAAAGTTCGCATTCTCCTTCGTTAGTCTCTTCCTCGATCTTTTCTGGTTCCTCAATCCTTATATGTTCTGTCAAGATTTCAATGACAGCTGGCGCGACCTTTGCAATCTCTCTTGCAGAGATTATGCCAACTAATTTACCCATGCTGATGATAGGAATTCTTTCATATTTGTTTTTAGACATCAATCTTGCAGCTTCGGCAATATCACATTCAGGGTCACAAGTTACCAGATTTTGTGACATTATATCCTTGATAAAGATTTTTGAGGAGAGTTTGTCTTCTGCAGCTACCTTGTTAATTATATCTTCTCTTGTTATGATGCCTACTGGATTGCTTCCTTCGCAAATAACAACGCTTCCAACATCTTCTTTCTTCATTATTATAGAAGCTTCCAAAACTGTCTGACCTGGTCTTGCTGTGATAACTTCTGTTATCATTGCATCCTTAACCTTGATTCCAGTTGGCATAAAAGATTTTATCTTTCTAAACAATTTAAGCTTTTATATCACAGAAAGCAAATGACGAATAAGTTAGTTTTATAAATTTATACGACAATATATAAATATGGATACACAAAGTTTAGCTAAAGAGAATCTAGCAAAGAGAATTGCTGGAGAGATTGTTCTTAGTGAAGAGGCTGGAAAGATAATTCAGAAATGGAGGAATATATTCAAGATACCTCAGAGAAGATTGGCAGACGAAATGAAGATAATGCCTTCTGTTATCTCTGATTATGAGAATGGAAGAAGGAAATCACCTGGAATAAAAATTGTAAAGAGAATGGTAGAAGCTATGATAGTTTTAGATGAGAAGGCTGGTGGAAAGATAATACAAGAGTTCTCGGTCCTACCAACTCAAGCAGTTTTATCCGATGCTGTTTTAGATATGAAAGAGTTTGAAATTCCTATAGATATAAGAGAATTTTGTAAAATAATAGAAGCTCCTGTTGTTATAAGGGAGGATATGATAGATAAGAAAATTTATGGTTATACTGTTGTAGACGCCTTAAAGGCTATAACTGATCTTTCTCCAATAGATATGGTTAAGTTGTATGGATTAACAAGTGAAAGAGCTCTGATATTTGTTAAATCACATAGTGGTAGAAGTTCTATGGTCGCCTTGAAGGTCACTAACTTAAGACCTGGTCTAGTCGTTTTACAAGGTTCTGATAAGATAGATGAACTAGCGAAGAGAATTGCAGAACTAGAAGGCATACCTATAGGAATAACAAAAATAAAGAATCCTGAAGAATTATTGAAAGTGTTAAAAAAGAACTTCTAAACTCACCCCTCTATTGCTAGTCGAAGCCCACTTTACTTTATTATTATATTATATTATATTATATTATAACATTGTTATAAGAAATAAAGGTATAAATTCTATTCTAAACAAACCTTAACTTCTTTTGAAGCTTTATCGGAAAATAGGGGGTGAGTATACATATAACGTTGTTATAAGTGGGTTTGTGAACTTCATATGAAGCTCCATGAGAAGTAATGGGGTTCATGTGAAGAGAACTATATATAGCTTCACTTAGATACTTTCAGAAGAAATGAGGGTTATCATGAATTTAAACGAAAATATATTTCAAAAATTTCTTCTAACAAAACCTATTTTTAAGAACAGAGAAGCACTTTCGATAGCATTTTCACCAGAAAATATACCTCATAGGGAAAAACAAATAATAGATTTAGGTAGGATATTAACGCCTGCTCTGAAAGGAGGGAAACCTAGTAATGTATTCTTGTATGGCAGACCTGGGACAGGAAAGACTTTGGTTTCTAAGTTCGTTGGCTCTGAGCTTGAAAAAATAAGCAAAAACAACAACCAAAATGTAAAGATTCTTTATGTTAATTGCAAGATGAAGAAATCAGCAGACACAGAATATAGATTAATGGCTTATTTATCTGGAATGTTAGGCAAAGAAGTTCCTTTTACTGGTCTTCCAACAGACCAAATTTATAAAACCTTCTTCGGGTTATTAGACGAAAATAAGCAGACTGCTATTATTATAATAGATGAGATAGATGCTTTAGTTGAAAAAACTGGAGATGAAATACTCTATAACTTAACAAGGATTAATCAGGATCTTGAAAAGTCTAAAATTTCACTAATAGGAATAACCAATAATCTAAGCTTTATAGAGACCCTAGACCCAAGGATAAAAAGTTCCCTTGGTGAAGAAGAACTGATATTTCCACCTTACAATGCCTTACAATTACAAGACATCCTTAGTGGAAGAGCTTACATGGCTTTTCTACCAGGAACCATAGAACCAGGCGTCATAGAGAAATGTGCTGCTTTAGCTGCTCAAGAACATGGAGATGCTAGAAGAGCCTTAGATTTATTAAGAGTATCTGGCGAGATAGCTGAAAGAAATGCTGATGAAAAAGTCACTGTAAAGCATGTTGATATTGCACAGGATAAGATTGATATTGATAGGGTAGTTGAGATAGTTAAGACCCAGCCTAGACAGTCTCAAGCAATACTATTCTCTATACTCGAGCTAGCTGAGAAGAATAAAGAGATACAGTCTGGGGATGTTTTTGACAGCTACCAGGAAATATGTAAAAAACATGGTTTAAAAATACTAACCACAAGAAGGGCATCAGACTTGATAGCTGAGCTGGATTTATTCGGCATAATAAACACAAAAATAATTTCTAAAGGTAGGTATGGAAGGACAAGAATAATAACCCTAAGCCTAACAACGTCGATAATACAAAAACTAAAAAACCTTCTGTACGAAATATTTATATGAACGAACATAGCCATTTGAAGAACTTAATCAATCTAGGCTTCTTAGTAGATGAAAAAATAATAGATAGAATAGAGGAATTAAATGAAGAAGAGTTTTTCAAGTTAGTTGAGAAGTTGAAAAAAGAAAACTATTTTATTGTTAATGAAGAGGTTTTGAAGAGTCTACTTGCAAGTGAAGTTAAAATTTTAAAATCTTTTAAAAAATCAGATAGTTTTGCTGTCTACGATGTCGTGAAGATTCTGAATAATAGATATACTTTCTTGCAAGACATCTTATTAAAGAAAATAGAACTCGCTAACATAGTTTCTATAAACAAATGTGGCAATGGAAATGTAAGTGTAATAGGTCTGATAAAGGAGAAAGAGGAGAAGATTGATAATTTTATTATTGTTCTAGAAGATTCAACAGGAGAAATTCAAGCTTCTGTTGGAAAGAAAATAGGTGAAAAACTTAGCTTGGATGATGTCGTTGCTGTTTCTGGAAAGATTAGTAACAATATATTGATTGCTGATAAGATTTTGTTTCCAGAGGTTTCTCTAAAACCAGTTGTCTACAGCAAGGAATCTGTTAAGGTTGCGTTCTCGGATAAGGAAGTTAAAGCAGATTACCATATCTCTGGAAATAAAATTAAAGATAATATAAAAAATATTGAATATGAAATTACAAGTCCATGCATTTTTAAGATAAATAATGTAGTTTTTTTATTTATAACAAAATTTGATCCATTAGAAATTTTGAGAAAAAGATATCTTAGCATAGAGAACAATGATTTTCTAATAGAACCTCCTCCAGACATAGTTCTTACAGATAGAGAATTAAACACGAATTATAAAGGAATAAGCATGGTCTCTAAAGATAAGATAATTGACTTGAAGACTAGAGAGATTAAGAATATTTAAATCAGTTCTTACCTATTGATAATATGAAAATCAAAGGAGTAGATCCGTTAATAATAATATCCATGATTCTAGCCATAGTTGTTATAATTGCAATGATTTATGGCGGTTGTTTAAACCGTATAGAAAGCTGGAGAAATTTCTGTAAGGTATTTGGTTTAGGATGGGGAGGATAATTGATTTTAAATTCTGATTTTTCATATATTTTAATATGCTTATCATAAATTCTGGGGATATTGAAGAAGCATTTGGAGAAATGAGAAGCTCGTTGAATATAAAGAATGTTGGAAGGACAATGATATATGAAAAAGAATATAAGAGAGTATTCGAAGAAGCAAAAAATACACTTTCTGATTGCAATTTTTCAATAAAAGAATCAAACATCGACTCAGGAACCATAAAGGCGAACGTAAAGATGTCTATTTGGTCTTGGGGAGAAAACATAGAAATTCTTATATCAAAAACCTCAGTGGGCACTAAAGTAACTTTTAGCTCTTCAGCAAAAGCACAGCTTTTCGATTGGGGTAAGAGTAAGAGAAATATAAATAATTTTTTCGAAAAATTAAGCAAAAGATTAGAAACTAAAATTTAACTCATGACCAAAAAATGTTTAAATTTCAAATACGAATAAACAAGCTATGGAACTTCAGATAATTGACGCTGATTACATACTTCTTAACAATAAGCCAGTAATAAGATTATTTTGTAAGGATATTCAAGGAGAGTCTGTTTGTGTTTTCTATGATAAGTTCTTGCCATATTTCTATCTTCATGGTGATGAGAGCAAGTACAATGAAATAATAGAGGAAATAAAGAAGAGATATGATAACCAGAAGATAGAAGTTCTTGAAAAGTTTTTACCTATAGGCTATCAACCACCAGTAAAGGTTCTAAAGATAACAGGGCTGAATCCGCAACAAACACCAGAAATCAGAGAATATGTGAAGAAGTTTGGAACTCCTTATGAGGCCGATGTTTTATTTAAATATAGATTTATGGCTGATTTTGGCTTGAAGGGTATGAGTTGGATAAAAGCTGAAGGAAAATTCATTAGAACAAACACTGTCAAATGCAAGGCCCTGAATGCTGATACAGTGGAACCAATAGAAATCATGAAAAATGCCCCACTGAAATATATGTCAGTTGACATAGAATGCTTGCCTGCAGAGGAAAGAATTGCAATACCAGAAAAAGATAAAATCATTGTAGTGAGTATGGCTTTTTCTCCAGAATATAATAATAAAAAATCTCTTGTCGTAATAGCAAAATCTGCAAGAATAGGAGAAAATACTATAGCGTGTTCAAGCGAAGAAGATATGCTAAAAAAATTCAAAGAAATATTGGACGATTATGACCCGGATATAGTTTGTGGTCATAACATAAATGGTTTTGATCTGCCGTTCTTGATTAAAAGAATGGAAATTCTAAAAATACCGAGGGATTTGGGAAGATCTGAAAAACCTGCCATGACAAGAAAATTGCAGTATAGCTATATGCCCTATGTCTGTGGCAGAGTAGTGGTCGACAGTTTTGAAATATATAAGAGGGATCCTTGGGTGAAATTTAAGAGATATGACCTGAACACGATTTCTAAGGAAGTTTTGGGAATAGGTAAGATAGATTTAGGCGGAAATTATATTCAGAAGATAAGAAACGTTTGGAACGGAAATGATTTTAGAGAATTTGTAGAGTATGCAAGAAGAGATGCTGAGCTGACTTTGAGGCTAGTTGTTGAAAAGAGAATGCTAGCTAAATTCTTTGAAATAGCAAAACTATCAGGTTTGTTGTTGCAAGATTCTTTAGGAGGGCAGTCTCAAAGACATGAAAACAGACTATTAAGGGAATTTTATAAAAGGAATTTTATAATGCCTTGCAAGCCGAGCGATGTTGGAGAAAGAATAAAAGAACATGGTTTGAAAGGAGCTCTGGTTCTGGAACCTGAAACAGGCTTGCATGAATGGGTCATATGTCTGGACTTTACAAGCATGTACACCTCTTTGATTAGAGCTTTCAACATATGCACAACTACTTATTTGATGAACGGAGAAAATATAGATCATTTTGTTTCTCCCTATGGAACTAAATTCGTCAAGCCAACAATCTTCAAAGGTATAATACCACAGATAATTGAAGAAATAATGTCTGCAAGAGCGGAAGTTAGAAAACAATATAAAATAGAAATAGATTCTGATAACAAAAGACTGCTTGAGGCAAGACAATTAGCTCTGAAAGATTTGTTGAACTCATTATATGGTTATACTGGTTATGTAAGATCAAGATTGTATGTTATGAACATAGCAAACACAATAACAGCCCTTGGAAGAGACACAATAACTAGAACAAAAGAATTGATAGAAAAGAATTTTCCAGTAAAAGTTATATACGCTGACACAGATTCTGTTTTTATAAAATCAAACGTTAAAGATTTAGATGAAGCAGAAAAGTTTGGAAAAGAAATCTCCAAGAAGGTTTCTGAAAATATGTATGGTTTGGATTTAAAATTCGAAAAAGTGTTCAAAACATTCTTGATAGAATCTAAAAAGAGATATGCAGGCTGGACATTTTCAAGGGATGGAGAAAAGTGGGTAGACAAGATGGAAATGAAAGGAATAGAAACAGTAAGAAGGGATTGGTGTGATTTGGTCTCTGAGATTATGTTAGAAATACTTAACATAATACTAAAAGAAAAGAACGTCAAAAAGGCATCTAAACTAGTTAGAGGTATTATAGAGAAATTGGCCAAAGGACAAATAGATTTGGAAAAATTAACAGTTATAAAGGGTGTATCAAAAGACATAGCTTCTTATGATGGTGTTCAACCTCACGTTGAACTCGCTAAAAAAATGATGAAAAGAGATAAGACAAAATCGTTAGTAGGTGAGAGATTAGGTTACGTGATAGTAAGAGGTAATCAATTATTATCTAAAAGGGCTGAAGACCCTGCTTTTGTTAAAGAAAACAATTTACAAATAGACCCTGAATATTATATTTATAATCAGTTGCTTCCACCAATAGAAAGAATTTTTGAGGTATGTGGAATTTCTTCGTCTGAATTGATAGAAGGTGTAAAACAAACCAACTTATTTGATATAATGAATGGTCATATCAAGAAATCTCCTGATGAAACTATCTTAAAGAATTTCGAGTCAGTAACATGTGTCAGTTGTGGTTGGGATTTCAGAAGACCTACCTTGAGCGGAAAATGTCCTAAATGCTCTGGTAGACTATATTTTTCTCATGCTGGCTCTTTAGGAAGCACCGTTGATTTATCAAAATAATTTGAGTTTTATTAATCATTCTTACTGGTCAGATTTGATATTTTAACGATAGCTTAAATTTAAATCTTTAATATTTCTATAAATTTATATGTCTTTGGTAAAATGTGAAACAACCTATGAAGAAGGTAAATATAGGGATTTCAACTTTGCAATAAGAGTTTTATACGATCCAGAAAACAATCCTCAAAGTGGAATCATATATATAAAGGAAAATCAAAACAGAATAGGAGAAGTTTTTTTACCAATTGAAATCAAAACCTTGTCTAAGTTTTGGTCAATGGAAAGACCTATAAATGTAGATTTTTCACCTTTAGAAACATCTGCTACCAAGAGCCATTTTATAATTGAAGATTTAGAAGGTCTATTGAAAGAGATAACAAGGAAATTTAAACTAACATCAGCAATAAAAAATCCCGAAAAAAGTTTCCTGAAGTATGAAAATGTTGCTCCCTTCTTAAATACCTATCCAGAATTAACAAAAGATGAGTACCTTGAAAAAATACCAGAAGATAAGAGGCATCAAATAAGAGTTTTCTTGGAAAAAGAATAAAAAGAACGGTGAATAGGTGCAGAAATTTAAAAATTCATAAAATATTTATTCCAGCAAAAAATAAAATCGTCGGAAGAATCAAACAGCCCATACCATAAGTTCTTCTTATGTTCAAATATTCAGGTATCAAACCTAAAGCTATCGAAACGGCCAGAATCAAGATTCCAATGAAACCGGAAAATATAACAACTAGGATAAAAATAAAGACAGAAGTATACACACACATTTTTTGATAGTTAATTCTTCTCAAAAGATTCAACATCACTTTGGTCATTTTCAATGCTAATATTGTGGAAATGGCAGAAGATATCAAAATAACAATAATGAAGAGCAGAGTTTCTTTATATGAAACTTCTATCAACTTGCTAACACCAACCGCAATTCCGGACCTAGGGTTATTAATCAACCATAAAGCTAGTATAGAATAAACAATATCGCACGTTGTTATTGCGCCGATGGATATAAGAAATTCTCTTTCATTTTTTTCTCGTCCAAAAACCTGTTGTGTAAGTATGGTTGATTGTGTCGAACCTATACCAGGCAGCAGACCGGCTAAAATCCCAGCCAGGCTACCGATTCCGATGCATGATAAAAAATTCTTTCTTTCTATCTTGTCTTCTTCAAAAGTAAACTTATCAGGCAGTTTTGCTTTCTGAAATATTGAAGTCAAAAGCATTGGCAAGCCAAACAAACCGGTGAGCAAAGGAAATAGAGCAGATTCACTAAAGTTGTTAAGAACAATCAGACCAAGAAGTCCACTTAACATAAAAAAACCTAAAGCATAAATCTTGTTCATTCCTTTCTCTTCAATTATCAAAAAACCTATTACTGCAATCAAGAGCCAATGAACATGAGGCCTTATTATTTCATAAAGGCCTGGGATGATAAAAACGAACAAAGGCAGTGTTGAGACAGCGAACAAAACACCACCTAGACAACCTTTTAAACAGAGTTTTATGGCCTCATAACCTCTTCCTTCTAACAATAGCTTATGCCCAGGTAAAACACCCAATGCTGTTGACTCTTCAGGAGCACCTAGAAGTATTGATGGAATAAAATTGAAAAAAACGTTAACAACACCAGCAGAAACCAGAATGATTGCGGCTGGCAAAGAGCCTAAAGCGCCTGACAATCCAAGAATTATCGGTACTGTGCTATTCGGATGTAGACCTGGGAGTAACCCTAGAATAACCCCTAAAATTATTCCTATAAATAAAGCTAGAAATATTAGCATAATTAAAGAGAAAGTTTTTTATAAATAATTTTATCTTACCACTTTGAGTAGCTAACCTAAAGTTCTAGCAAACATTGACATATAAAATTGACTGAAGGGTATCAAATCTTTACCATAAGATCTAAAATCACCATTAATGTAATCCCCAACCCTAACATAATATTGTCCATTTTCTATTCTTTCTATCTTACCTATAATCTCACTTGGTACTGACATCTTACTAAAATCATCTAGGTTATTCATACTCTGGACACGTCCTTCATGTCTAGGAACTTTTTTAGTCCCTACGGTTTTAATTCTAACTATGCTGTTTATTTGAGGTGTACCCATATTAAATAATTAAAGAAAAATGAATTTAAACTTTCTCTTCTTTTCCTAAAACTATCTCAGCGACTCTTGCAAATGCTGGTCTAGTTATCACAATACCAATAAATATTCCTAGAGCTGTTGTCACAGCAAAACCTTTCATCGCCCCAACACCAACAAAGAACATAGGTGCGACACCAGCTATCACTGTTGCAGCAGCGCCAAGTATTATTGAGAATGATCTCTTAAGTCTTTGTTTTAAACCATATATCTTCTTATCCTCTTCACCACCACCAATCAATATTTCATCTATCATCATTATCTGATCGTTTGAACCACTTCCTATAGCAGCAATTATTCCTGCTATTGAAGGTAGATCAATTGTCCATTTGATTAATGTTGCTACTCCAAGTGTTAATATTAACTCAAACAAACTCCATGCTATATTTGGCAATAAAATTTTCCATTTTCTATATCTAAAATATAAAACAGCTGCTGCTGCTATTTCAGCTATGATTACTGCTAAAAATGCATCTCTTATGAACATACTTCCAAGTACGGGTGATACCTGATCGGACCTTACTATTTCTAAACTAACAGGCAGAGAACCAGATTGCAAAATACTCTTTAGCATCAGTTGTTCTTGTAGTGTTTGTTCTCTAGTTTGTCTGAATCCTGTTATTGCAGGTGTTGTATAAGCCTTACCTTTCAAGTCGGCTGATATTGATAGAGAAGTTATTAATTTTTCGTCCAGATATAAATAAATTCTGCCATCCAAATATTTTGATCCGCTGTTTGGTTCTGTTATTATGTTCATGTCTTTTGTAAGATTTGCAAACCTCTCCGCACCTTCCTGAGTGATGAACACTTGAAAGTTAAATTCATAACCATTGTTAACCTTTGTAATTCTTGAAACACATATCCCAGGCTGATCCTGTATACAAACAGACTGTATATCACTTCCTGTGAACGTGGTGAGCATTAATACGACTGTATCATTTGTTATGTTGTAAAATTCCAAATTCAATCCACTAATTTTAGAAGTCTGATTTATCTTTAATGATATATTGCCTATAGATATAGTATCATTATTTAATTCTAAAGAGTACTTATCACCATTTAACAAAAAAGAACCAGTATTATTTTTTATGGCAACAACTCTTTCTATTTTGCCTTCAAACTTACCTTGTTTTGATAAAAGATCCTCTATTTCTTGTTTTGAACCACTAGCCATTTCTATTTGCACATAGCTATTCCCAGTGACATCCTTTACGTTAGAGAAAATGGCTTCTTTCAATCCAAATGTATTTATTCTTGTTTCTAAAGTTGCAATTAACTGCTGCATGACAGCATCAGTAACATTTTCCTTTGGTTTTAGTAATACTCTTGTTCCACCAACCAAATCCAAACCGAACTGAATGCTTGATACCGGTTTTTTTACGACTTCTATACCTAAATAACCATTATTGATGTAAGCTAGACTAAGAGTGCCAGAGTGTATGAACCTAAAAATACCAGTAAGATTTTTAAATAATTCAAAATCCTCAGGATTTTCTATTTCTCTTTCGTTCGCCCATGTTATTGTCTCACCTATCTTCACTTTTCCAGACATTGGAGAATCTGAGTTTATAGACTTGACAGCAACACCTTTCTGAGATGAAGGCATGATAAGAAATATAGAAAGTATAACTAGAACTATTACCAATGTAACTCTCCATTCTTTTAACAATATTGATAGATTAAGTTTCATTTAATTACCTTTTCCATATACCATCTCAAAATAGGTGCATTGAATAACCATGTGTTAATCAAATCGAACATTAAACCTATTAGCATTATAGAAGCTATCTGATCTATTATAACAGACTCGCTTATTACAAACAATGAAAACAGTGCTACTATTGTTGTTCCGAACATAGTGAATGCAGTCTTTCTGGCTCTTTTTATTCTTTCATTAACATTTCCAATACCCTTTACTACTCTTGTTGTTAGCATGATATCATCGTCTGCAGAATAACCTATAATGAGCAACAATGCCGCAAAGGTAGCTAGAGAAAGCTTTATACCTAGTATCTGTGAAAGCATAAAAGTCTCGACTATATCTGCAAACGCAGAAAAAATTATACGAAGGCTGAGTACGGGTTTTTTGAATATTATAAATGCTACTATAGTCATGAATATGAAGGAGAATGCTAGTGCTGTCAATGCTTGTGTGAAGAAGGCTGAACCTAAGGTTGCTCCGACAGTCTGTGTAGAGTACTCTTTAAAATCATAACCATTCTCTTTTAACGTGTTTAAAACATCTTGAGGATCAATTTTTGTGTCAAAATTAATGAAAACAGAATAAGTTGACAGACCTCTTGAAGTCCTAACAGAAGCATCATAAGGACTTAGAATGTCCTCTATCTTTTGTTCGTCTAAAGGTGTTGAGGATTCGGCAATTATCTGATTACCGCCTTTCAAATCTATATCAAGATTCAATTCCGAATATGAAACTAACAAAAATAAGTATATTAGAGTTAAAGCTATCAAAACTACAGGGATTACTATTAAAAATTTATAGTTCATTAGAAATAGATATAAAGCTCAATTATATAAATTTAAATGATTACATGAAAATTGGCATAGTCGGTTGCAGCATTAATGGCGCTTACTTAGCATGGAAACTCTCTGAAAAACATGATGTTACTGTTTTTGAAAAAAACAAATTCATAGGAGAGAAACCGTGCTCAGGCTTGATATCTGAGAGAATCTGGAATTTTATACCTAAAAATGAGAATATTATAGAAAATCTTATAAACGAAGCAATAATACACTTTCCAAAGAAGATTGTTAAACTCAGATTTCATCCTAAAATGCTTGTTGTAAACAGAAAACTGCTAGATCAACATGTTTTTAATCTAGCTGTCAAAAATGGTGCCAAAATACTTCTCAACAATGAAGTAAAAAAGATTTATTTCCTCAAAGGCAAGAAACCTCAGATACTTGCTGACAAGATTTATGACTTTGACTACCTGATAGGCTGTGATGGCTTTAATTCTATAGTAAGAAGCGCTATAGGAACAAAGAACCCAAAACATAAACTAGGAATCTATACTTACGTAGACAAGAAAGATAAATCAGATTTCGTTGATGTTTATCCTTCTAGAAGTGGCTTTGTTTGGAAAATACCTAGAGGTTCAAAAATAGAGTATGGTGTGTTAGATTCTGTAAATATAGCAAAAATAAGTTTTGATAGATTTTGTAAATCTAAAAAAATAAAACCCAAAAAAATTTATTCTCATATAATTTCAGAGGGGTTGATTAAAGCTGAGTCTGGAAGAGTGGCTCTGTGTGGCGATGCTATAGGTTTAACAAAACCTATTTCTGGTGGTGGAATTATATGGGGTCTGACAGCTTGCAACATTCTATTAAAGAATTTTCCAAATTTCAAAAAATATGATGAAGATATAAAGAGATTTTTCGAACCCAAGATATTTTACTCTAAGGCAGCTTTATTCTTTAGCAACAGACTAGCTTTTTTATCTCCTAAAGAATTCTGGTTTGATGGAGATATGCTATTTTAGATATATAGTTTATAAAAATAACCGCCAATAATTAAAATGATGAAATGATATCGATTTTAATCCCAACAAAAAATGAACCTTACATTCAAGAGCTAACCAATAAAATAAATAAAACCATAAAAGAAAAACATGAAATATTAATAATAGATAAGAGCTCAGTTACTCCTAAATTAAAGAACGCAAAAGTTTTGAGACAGAAATCTAATGGTTTGGGAAACGCTATTCTAGAGGGCTTGAAGGAAGCTAAGGGAGATGTGATAGTCACCATGGATGGAGACGGTTCTCATGATCCAGAAGATTTGAAAAAAATGCTTAGCAAAATACCTGAATATGACATTGTTATAGGTTCAAAGCTTGCTAAAGGCGGAGCAACTGAAGATGAATTTTCAAGAAGAATTGTTACAAATGTTTTTGATTTAACGGCTAGGATAATGTTAGGGCTGAAAGTAAAGGATCCTATGACAGGTTTTATGGCAGTAAAAAGAAATATTCTAGAAAAAATCAAGCTAAGGCCAAAAGGTTTTAAAATAGTTTTAGAGGTAATTTATAAATCTAAAGCTAAGGTCACAGAGGTACCCATAACATTTCACAAGAGAAAAGCTGGAGAAAGTAAAGTGGGGTTCAACATTAAAGGAATAAAGGAAGTTTTTAGGATATTGAGGCTAATAATAGAATTAAGATTAGGTGTTGATGGTTGAATATAGCTGTAATAGGCGGAGGACTAACAGGATTGACTGCCGCATCACTACTTTCTAAAAAACATAAGGTTACCCTTTTAGAAAAAGACAATTTCTTGGGAGGTATGGCATCTTCCTATTCTATAGATTGGGATGGTAAGACTTACAACATATCAAAAACATATCATCACATCCTTGATGGCGATCAAACAACAATAGATTTTATTAAAAAATATGGCCTTTTAAAAAAGTTTCATAGGAAGAAAGTCAAGCAAGGTTTTATCTATAACGGTGAGATAGTTGGATTTTCCATACCCTTTGAGTTTTTAAAATTTCCGATACCTATGTCTGATAAGATTAAACTTGTTAAATTCTTCTTATTTGACTTGAAGCAGAAGGATTGGAGTAAGCTTGATGGAATAAATTCACAACAATGGATTTCTAAAAAAGCAGGAGAAAAAAACTTCAATACGTTCTTCAGAAAATTAATAACAAACAAATTTCATGACTCTCCTGAAAACATAACAGCCTCGTGGGTTGGAACACGTCTTGTCAAAGAATCGTCATCCTTCCTTAAGAAATTTGGTTGGTTGGAAGGCGGTGTAGTACAAATCATAAACAGCATGGCAGACGAAATAAATAGAAACAAAGGAGAAATAATTCTAAACGCAGAAGTTATTTCTTTGAATACCAAGAGTAAAAAACTTATCTATAAGGATAGAGGTAGCAAGAAATCAATAAAATTTGATCTTGTTATAAGCACAGTAGACCCAGAAACTTTTCTTAAAATAGTCGATAAAATACCTGAAGAAATCAAAAAGCAACTAGAGAAGATAAAATATTTGAGCTGTATATGCGCCACTTTTGGATTGAAAAACAAGTTCAAAGATTATTATTGGTTAAATGTTTTAGATGATTTTCCGTTTTCTGTTGTCTTCAATGACACAGCTTTATACGAGGGCATTTCTCCACCAGGAAAATCTGTGGTTTTCATAGGAACATATCTAATGAGAAGCGAAGAACTATGGAGCAAATCTGAAGAAGAGATTAAAAATATCTATGTTAATTCTATAAAAAAGATAATACCTGACTTTGAAAAGCAAATAGAGTGGTTCAAAATATTTAAAATAAAATATGCAGAGGCAATATATAAGGTAGGCTTTTTAAACCCTCCAAATAATTATAATGATGTGTACTTCGCAGGCATTTATAAAATATATCCAAAAATAAGAAACATGGCATCTGCTATGGAAGAAGGCATAGACGTTTCAAACAAGATAAAAAAGAGGATTAAATGAGCATCGTATCCATACAAAAAGTTAATTATAATGAACCTGACTTAAAAAAAGAAGTTTACAATGTAGTTAGAAAATCTATGGAAGAAACTAAATGGAAAAATTCTATAAAGAAAGGCGGAGACACTTTACTCAAAGTCAATATGTGTTGGGCAGATTTTTTACTTCCAGGGATGTGTACAAGTCCTTGGGTTCTAGGCGCAGTAATAGATGTAATTAGAGATCATGTTGGAAAAATTTACGTAGGAGAAGGACTCGCTGCAGCTTTTCAAAGTTTCAAAAAAGGATGTAAAAATAACCATTGGGATAAGGTTGCAAAAGAGTATGGAGTTGAGCTAAGAGATTTATCAAAAGACAGGTATGTTAATGTTAGAATTCCGAACGTTCCTTTCCCTGTTGTCCTTTCTAAATTTGCTCGTGATGTTGATAATTACATATCTTTACCTTTACTTAAGACTCATTCTGTAACTGTATTTACAGGTGCATTAAAAAACCAATTTGGTGTAACTTTTGGAAAAAGAATTTTATACCATCTCAACCTTAATGATGTTATAATAGGAATAAACAAAATTATAGAACCCAACTTTACAGTTATGGATGGAACTATAGGCACTGAAAGAAATGGACCTGCTAACGGCAAACCTAAAATTATGAATCTTGTCCTGTCTTCTAGCGATCTAGTTGCTTTAGATAATGTTGCATGCAAGATAATGAAAATAAACCCAAACGAGGTTGAATATCTAAACTTGGCTAGAGAACTTAATTACGGCGACCCAAACCCAAAAATTATTGGCCCTAGAATAGAAAGCATATCTCAAAGGTTTGAGAGAGCTGGACCCCAAGGTTACTACGAAAAAGGGATGCTCCCGCTATTAAAATCCAGGTTCAAAGATTTTGTTTATAATTATTTTTGGATTCCTGGAAGATTTGCAGTTAAAAACTGGAGAGACCTTTGGTATTTAAGAGAAGGAAGAGGATACACACGTAAAATCCTAAAAACAAAATATGGCAAACAGTGGTTGGATTAATGCCAGGTAAAACAAAACTCATTAATATTAAAAATTTAGTTAGATTCCTAATACTAGCTATCATAATCTATACTGTTATACTTTTTATTGGTGATTATGGTCAGCTTTCAAATCAATTGCAACATTTAAATCTATTGATAATACCAGGAATAATGTTTTTTGCAGTTATTGATGATATTTTCCGTTTTTACAAGTGGGATTATTTTCTTAAAAAACTTAACATAAGAGTACCATTTAAAACATCTTTTCTAATTTTTTTCTCAGGATTAGCAATGTCAATTACGCCTGCAAAGATAGGTGAAGTCTTAAAATCATATTTACTAAAGAAAGCCCAAGGAGTTAAAATGAGAAAAAGCATAATGGTAGTTATAGTAGAAAGATTAACTGATGTTCTGGGTTTGGCAATATTAGCATTAATAGGTTCATTTGCTTTCATAAATAATCCATATTTTATAATAATTATAATTTCTTTGATATTCTCTTTGATATTCGCTTTCATTATTCTTACTAATAAAAAAATATTTATTAAATCATCAAAAATCCTTAAAAAAATACCAATCGTAAAAAACTATGTTAAATATCTGGATAATATATATAAAAGCTCAAAAAAGTTGATAACAGTCAAATCTTTAACTTTCGCTACTTTGATATCAACTATCTCCTGGTTTTCTGAATGCTTTGCTTTCTATCTCTTGTTATTGGTATTGAATAGTCCAATCTCAATATTTGCTGCTACTTTCATATTTTCATTTTCGTCAGTATTTGGATCTGCAACGTTTTTGCCAGGAGGCTTGGGTGGCGCAGAGAGTAGCATGATCATTTTATTATTGTTGTTAGGAGTAGTTCTTCCAATAGCTTCTTTAGCTACAGTATTAATTAGGATAGGCACTTTGTTTTATGGACTTGCGGTTGGAATAATCGCCTTAACATTTACTAACAAATTACTATCTAAAAAACCTAGAAATTAGTTATTTATATAAATATTTTAGTATATTAGTTTCTTATGAGAGTTTTATTCTTAAACCCACCATTCAAGTTCAAGATAAGTAGAACGAGCAGATGGCCAGAATACACAAAATCTGGTACATTTTATTATCCTTTTTGGTTGGCTTATGCTGCAGGCCTTGCAGAAAAAACCGGCCATAAGGTTTTATTATTAGACGCTGTAGCTAATAGTTGGAGTGTTAAAGAAACCATTAACAAAATTGTAAGGTTCAAGCCTAATTTGTTGGTTGTTGAGACCTGCACACCAACTGTCTATGATGATATTAGATTCATAGAAGAAGTTAAAAGATCTTTAGACGTCAAAATAGTTTTAACAGGATCACATCCAACAGCACTGCCAGAAGAAACTCTACTTCTGTCAGATTCTATAGATTTTGTTGCTAGGGGAGAATATGATTATACCATATCGGATTTGGCAAAAGCCTTGGAAAAAAAGAAAGGTTTGAATAAAGTATTGGGACTAACTTATAGGAAGGACAAAGAAGTAGTCACAACACGTTCAAGACCGCTTAATAAGAATTTAGATGATTTTCCATTTGTTTCTAAAATTTATAAGAAATTCTTAAACATAGAAGATTATCGATACTCATTAGCTAGACATCCAATGGTACAGGTTTTTAGCTCTAGAGGCTGTCCGAACAGGTGTGTTTTCTGTCTTTTACCACAAACTATGATGACAAGAACCTTTAGAACGCGATCACCAAAAAATTTTGTGGATGAATTAGAATGGATAAAGAACAACTTAAAAGTAAAAGAAATATTCATTGAAGATGACACATTTACAACTGATAAACAAAGGGTAGTTGAAATCTGCAAAATGATAAAAGAAAGAAATTTGGGTATAACATGGTCTGCGAACGTAAGAGCTGACGTACCTTACGAAGTACTTAAGGAAATGAAAGCTGCTGGCTGTAGAATGCTAATAGTTGGATATGAGAGTGGCAGTCAGTTAATTCTGAACAATATAAAGAAAGGCATAACTATACAGCAAGCTGAAGAATTCACAAGAAACGCAAAAAAGTTTGGTCTCAAGATTTTCGGCTGCTTCATGATAGGTCTTCCAGGTGATACCAAAAAAACAGTAATGCAGACATTTAATTATGCAAAAAAGATAAGCCCTGATATGGTTTTCTTTCAACAGGCTGTTCCGTTTCCAGGAACAGAGTTTTACGAATACTGTGATAAGAATGGCTATCTTCTTACAAAAGACTTCTCAAAATGGTTAGACAAGAATGGCAAATTAGACTTTCTAGTAAACTATCCGAACCTGAGCAATGAAGCAATAAAAGATTTAAGAGAAAAACTAATGATAAAGTTTTACACTTCACCTAGAGCTATATTAAAAACCATTACAAGTAACCTGCACCCATATGAAATGCAAAGGATAATGAAAGCTGCTTTAGACTATTTCTCTTTCATATCCAATAAGAAATGATATCTATGAAAGAACACTCTGTAACAATAACCCTAACAGTTAGAAACATGTCAGGTACCATAGAAAAATGCGTAGACTCACTGATTAATCAGAACTATAAAAACAAAAAGATCTTTGTCACTGATGCCTTTTCTACAGATGGCACATTTGAAAAACTTGAGAAATATGGCAATAGGATAATTTTAGAGAGAATCAAGGGCAACATGTCCAAGGCTTATAACTATATGATCAAAAAAGTAAATACAGAATTTATTGCTTTTACCGATGCAGATTGTACTCTAGATAAAAATTGGCTGAAGATATTGATTAACTCGTTCGAAGAAGATGTCATTGCAGTTGGAGGAACTGTTAGCACGCCAAAAAGTGCTAACAAACTACAAACTGTGATTGGCAAGGAGCTGGAGAGCAGATATAAAAGATTCCCAAGATTTGTTAAAAGATTACCGACAATGAATATCTGTGTCAGAACAGATATAGCTAAAAGAATAAAATTCAATGAGAATTTAGACGTTGTTCAAGAAACAGAATGGAACTATAAGCTTGGAAAATTCGGTAAAATAGCCTTCAATCCTAGAGCAAGATTGGTTCATTACCACAGGTCAAGTCTGAAGGGATATATAAAACAGCAATTCAGGTATGGTGTTTTTGTTCCACAGGTTTATCTTACAAAAGAGCATTTCGGTAAAATAACAGGAGATAACATATCAACTTCTATTATGCCTTTACAGCTTGCATTAATTCTGTTAATAATCTTGTCAAGTTTGCTTACATTTCTTTTTGACCAGCTATATCAATTAACAACGCTATTATTACTTGTCTTGTTTTTGTCATACATTTTTGATTCTTTGAGAATAACAAAAGACGTTTCAGAGATAATTTTGCTATTATTTTTATTCTTTTTGAGAAATGCAATATGGTTCATCGGCATAGCATATGGAGCTTTAAAGATGTTATTTTAAGATAAAAAGTAAAGTTTTTAAATATTTTATTTGTATTATATAAAGGTTTCAATGAAAATAACTCTGATAAATCCTAAATATGTTTTGTGGAGCCCTAATGTATGGGCACCTCTTGGTCTGGCTTATGTTGCCGCATCTCTAGAAAAGGCAGGTCATAAAGTAAAAATAATAGATATGAATGCCTTCAAGATATCTGATAAGGATGTTCTAGGGATGATTAGGAACTCGGATGCGATTGGCATAGGCGGCCTGATCACAGAGTACATGAAAATCATAAATCTGGCAAACCTCATAAAAGAAACCTATCCTGACAAACCTGTAATACTCGGAGGCCCATGTACAACTACCTTATACGAAAAGGTTTTGGACAGGACAAAAGCCGATTATGCTGTTATAGGAGAGGGAGAAGTATCAACCGTTAACTTGGTAGACGCAATTGAAAAAGGCAAAACATTGAGAAAAGTTAAAGGGATAGTATTTAGGGATAAAGATAAGACTGTAATGACAGAAACTCAACCACCAATAGATAACATAGATACAATACCGTTCCCGGCGAGGCATCTACTAAAGATGAATACATATATTTATGACTACTTCAAAACCATAGGAATAGAGCTTGAAGACTATAAAAACAGGGAAATAAGGAACACAACAATTCTTTCTAGTAGAGGATGCCCCTACAAATGTATTTTCTGCGACAAAGGGACATGGGGATATAGATGGAGGTTTAGAAGTCCACAGAACATTATAGATGAAATAACTATGCTAAAGGAAAGGTATAAAATAAATTGTATATTCTTTGATGATGATACATTCGTCATTGACAGAAATAGAGTAGAAAAATTCTCAGAGATGATGAGAGACTTGGATGTTATATGGTTTTGTGACGGCAGGGTCAACCTCATGCAGTCCAAGGATATATTTGTAAAGATGAGACAGGGTAACTGCAGGGTAATAGGTTATGGTGTAGAGTCTGGAGACCAAAAAATCCTAGATTCAATGAAAAAAATGATAACATTAGACCAGGTTAGAAACTCTGTCAAATATGCAAAAGAAGCTGACATCAAGGTCGGCGGATTTTTCATACTAGGAATGATAGGTGATACCAGAAAAACTATAAAGAAAACCTTTGAGTTTGCCAGAGAACTTAAACTAGATTATTACACATTCTCGGTGGCAACTCCATATCCAGGAACAGAGTTATATGACAGTGCTGTTAAAGAAGGCTTTATCAAGAAAGACCAATATGATGCTCTTTACGAGTCTGATTGGTTGGCTAACGTGTCTGCTAATCTAACAAAAGGGCTCACAGAAGAAGATTTGAGAAAATTACAAAATAAAGCATTCATGGAGTTCGTAATAAAGAAACAGTTTGGAAAACATTTCTATTTGCATCCACGTTTTATAAAAGAAGTTTCGAAGGTAATGATCTCTCTGAGAAACTATGATGAAGCCAAGAGACTTGGCAACAAGATCAAGAATATAGTGAAATCAAATCTATGAGATTAGTCATATTTTACTTTCATCTTGAAGAAGAAGCTGACCATGTCAAAACCTCTTAGATGTTTGTAAAATTCGTATCTCTGATCTATTAAAATCAGATCTTCTTTCCCTTCTCCCAAATAATCTTCATAATAAGTATCTTTCGGGATATTAATTCTCAATGAACCATCTTTGACTCCATTGTAAACTGTTTGATTGAAGTGTACTACATCCACCCAGAAGCTTACATTCTTACTTTTTATATAATTTACAACACTTCTGTTCTTTATCGCATCCATTACTTCAGAATTTACAACACCATCAAGGTTTATCACTCTTCTATCGCTGAAGAAAGATAGTATTCCTGTATTGAAGCTTCCAGATACCTCATAAGGTTTTGTGTTTTCTTTTAACCACAGAGCATCCTGATACAATGGTGTTTGCCACTTAAAGTAACCGTCATTCCATTGCTGAGCACCGTTTATTATGATAATCGCTAGAAGTGCTAGAGAGATTATGTAGAAAATATTTTTATTCTTTGAAATCTTGCTGCTCATAGACTGCAGGCCTAATACAAGCAATATTAAAAATGCTGGAATAAAAGGTGTGAAATATCTTATTTGCACACCCAAAAAATAGAAACCATAAAAAATGAATAAAAAAATTGCGTATAGTATAAACACGCCTAATTTTTTCATATTCTCTCTTTTGAAAGAAAATAATAAAACTATAGACAAGAAGAGTGGAATTAATGCATATAACGAATTTAAGTTAAAGTTAACAACACCCAAAAGATGAAATATGATACCAAACGATCTGTAAACATTTTCTATAATCAAATCAAAACTACTTTTTAAATTATAATCAAAGAACGGACCTACACCATGATTAAGGCTGTATCTTGCGGTGCCACTTGAAGGCATTATACTACCGAAAGTAATAAAACTCCAAAGAAGCCATGGAAACACTACTAGGAATGCGGTTAGACTAATTAATATAAAATTTTTAATTGTGACCTTAGATTTGTTACTTAACAAAATGTAAATTGAAATAGCAGCAAACAATAATATGTTATCCATTCTAGCTAAAATACTCAAACCTAGAACCAGTCCTAGAAATAGCTTATTTTTAAGATTGAGGTTATTTTTTACTTTCAAATAAATGTATAAGGATAATATGACAAAAAAAGTGCTTAAAACAACATCCAATCCACTAAGAGTTTGAAATATTATTAAAGGATTCAAACCGAAGAAAGCAGCTGATAACAATGCTATTTTTTCATCAAAGAGTTCTTTTGTGAATTTGTACACTAAAATAATAGTAAAAATATCTACAATGCTAGCAAACGTAAGAATAAGATTCGTTACAATATTTAGGTCGTTAATTAACCAAAAAAACGGTGCTATGACAAATAACCATAAAGGTTGAAAACCATTTGAAGGATCATTGCCGTCAAATGACATTCCAATCCCATAGGCAATGTTTTTAGAAATTGATAAACCATAAAAAGTATCATCGACCATTATTTTTTCTAATAGTACTGGTACAGGTAACCATGATATCCATAATCTTATTGTTATAGATATAACTATTACAGCTATTAATAAAAAATTTATTTTATTCATTACTTAATTTATTTTATAAACGTTTATAAACTTTATCATTAAAACGTTTATAAATCTTTATATTATAATAAAAGTAATATTTAAATAAATTAAACATTTATTTAACTTATCAATACTCTGATTTAAATTTAGTGAATTAAATGAAGATTTTATTCATAACACCGGTCATGACAAGAGCTCAAACCGATCCTCCTTCAGGTCTTTGTTATCTTCAGGCTAGCCTAGATAAGGCCGGTTATACTAACAGTAAGATTGTAGATGAGGATTCATATGAAAAAGTAAAAAAAGCAATAGAAGATTATGACCCGGATGTTGTTGGTATTAGCTGTCTTACAGTATATAGAAGCAGTTCTTTTAAGATAGCAAAAATGGCGAAAGAGATAAAACCAAAGGTTAAAGTTATTCTTGGAGGTCCGCATGCCACATTTATGTGGGAGCAGATAATGAAGAATTTTAAGTATGTTGACGTTATCGTTGTTGGTGAAGGAGAGATTACAACTGTTGAACTGATTAAGGCTTTGGAAAGAGACAAACCATTAAAAAATATAAAAGGAATTGTCTTTAGAGAAGACGGAAAGATTATTAAAACAGAACCTAGACCCCTAATAGAAAATTTAGATGAGGTACCTTTTCCGTCTTACAGAAACATAGACTTTGATAAATATGCAGTTGCAAAGCCACCAGATTATTATGAGAAGGAAAGAAAGGCAAGCATAATTAGTTCGAGGGGTTGTATTGGTAATTGTCATTTTTGTTCTACAACCCAATTTTGGTCAAGAAGATGGAGAGCAAGATCTGCTAAGAACGTCGTAGACGAGATAGAGTCACTGTATAACAAATATAATATAAGGTTTTTTGTATTCTTTGACGACATATTTACTACAAACCAACAGAGAGTAATAGATATATGCAAAGAAATTATAAAGAGAGACTTGAAAATAAGGTGGTACGCAGAGACAAGAGTAGATTGTGTATCAAAAGAAATGTTAGAATGGATGAAAAAATCAGGATGCTTCCTGGTTCAGTTCGGCATAGAATCTGGTTCTACAACTATTCTTAAAACAATAAACAAGAAAGTAACAATGGATCAAATAATTACTGCCGTCAAGATGGTTAAAGAAGTAGGAATGCAAACAGAACCTTTTTTCATGGTAGGAAATCCTGGAGAGACCAAAAAGACAATTGAGGAAACAAAGAGATTGATTGACATATTAAAACCAGATGCTTTGGGGATATCTATAACTCGTGTTTTTCCTTGTACTCAATTATATGAATTGGCAAAAGAAAAAGGCATGATGACAGATGAATTTTGGTTGACTGACAAAGCAGTTCCAGAATACACAATCGAACATAGTTTGAAAGAACTAGCTTCTATGAGGTTCGACATACTTAGGCATTTTTACAAGTCTAAAGGCAGGTTTGCATTTTACAAATATCTCTTAGATCTTTTTAGAATGAACCCAAGTGTTCTTACAGACCACCTTAAAGTATTTTTATTAAACAAAAAAATAATAATAAATCCTAAATAAATAATTGCTTGTTTATTTTTTCATAGAAAAAGCATCATTTAAAAGATATTATAATATCATGAGGAAAATCTGAACCGTAAAAACATGTTCAAAAATAAAAGATTAAAACTTAAAAAAGGTATAAGACTTAATATTAAAGCCTGACTAACACCTTATCAAGAAAAGAATTGATTTTTATGAATGACGATAAGTATAAAAAAGTTGAATTCTTTTTAATTTTGTTTATCATTATTCTCGGTTTTTATTACATGTATTTAGCTTTTAACACGCAGATGTTAGGTGAGGATGAAGCAAGTTACATAAATTTGGCAAAGGAATTTATGAATTTTGAATACCTCTCCAACCCTTATGTTGTTATACCATTCATTCCTCTTTTTTATTCATCAATATTTTTTATTCTTGGGACTTCTTTAGGCTTGGCAAAGGCTATAATAGCTGCATTTGGAATATTGACCCTCATCGTAGTCTATCTTTTTTGTAAAAAAATAGATAAGACAGCATTTTTCGGCATAAATATTTTCGGTTTAACTTCAATATCCATTATTTTAACAATATCATACTTTACTCATTTCATGTTAATATCTTACACAGAAATCCCGATAGCCTTCTTTTCAATTCTAATCGCTTATCTTTTGTTGGAGTTTAAAACAACTAAAAATGCCATATTAGTAGGAATTATAATAGGACTTGCAAATTACGTAAAGTCGAGTGCAGTAATATTTCCAGCAGTTTTAGTTTTGTTTGCATTAGCAGTATATTTTTTCAATAAAGACAAAAGATTTCTGAAATTATCACTAATAGCATTTTTAATATCAATGTTAATCATTACGCCTTTCATCTTAAGGAACTTGATTTTGTTCAAATATCCACAAGTTGAAGGTCTGAATCTGTTTTTTAAACCACCGATCGCTCCTAGTTGGGCATCATCAGAAATTGTTAAGACGCTATCACTTTCTATTAACCTCGCCGATGTTTTTGGTTATCTGGCATTTTTCCTTGGTATTTTTGGAGTGGTATATGCCATACTAGAAAAGAGTAAGAAAATGTTAATAATATTGTCCATATTTTTGTTCTTTATTCTTATTTTTTATGTAAGAAACTTCTTTGGTTGGGCCATAAGTGACCCCAGGTATTTTTCCATTGTGTTTCCAGAAATAGCAATAATAGGAGGTTATTACATAAGTAAAGTTGCAAACCTTAAAAAATATCTTCCTTTGCTTTTGGTTGTATTCTTTATTTATTCACTTTACATAAGCATGTCAGTTGCTATATCAACTTCACAATCACAAAGATATCCTAATAATTATATAGATGCTTTGAAATGGGTAAAACTAAACACGAATAAAAATGACTTGACATTCACTGCATACGGTGGAAGCTTGAGCTATTATGGAGAAAGGAAAAACTTGTGGGCAACGTTTGACGAGTTTCCAGAAGTGATGACTACAACAAACTCCACACGTATTTATGAAATATTAAAGAACTACAATGCTTCTTATATTTTAGTTTGGAGGGGAATCCTAGCGGATAGATGGATAATACCAGAAAGCAACATATATGGTGCTTTTACCTATAACTTTTTGAATCAGGTTTATGCTGACAAGACACATTTCAATTTGACATACTCGAATGATGACAATTTTATATTTAAAATGTTGTGATATTTATCAAAGTTATTATTTATAGATATAAAACTGTAAATAGATTTATTAAAAAATACAATGAAGACAATTGAACTATAAAATTATTAAGATGAATAAAGAATGAACAGTATAAAATCAAAAGAAGTTGTCAAAAATTTTAACAAGTTATGGGACGAGCAGACTAAAGTATCAACTATTGGAAAAATCATATTCAAGTTTGATAGGCACAAGATAATGAGCTTATTAAAATACACTGATTTGACATTTGATTCGAATATTGTTGATGTAGGCTGTGGAACAGGCGGGACATTGAAAATGTTTAGAAATCACGGCTTTTATAATTCTATAGGCATTGACGCGACTGAAAGCAGCATGAAACTTTGCCAAGAAAGCGGTTTCAAGAGGAACAAAGATGTGTTTCAGGTCGACATAAATAAAGACAAATTTAATAAAAAGTTTGACTTGGCGTTCGCAGAAGGCGTCATTGAGCATTATGTCAACATACAGCCTGTTGTCAATAACCTTTGTAAATTAAGCAAAAAATATGTCTTGACCACGATGCCAAATCTATCGTCTTTTTCCTGGAACATATTTGAGATAAGCTTGAAGATAATGGGAAGAAAGCATGTTGATGATTTCAAACATGAGGATTATGAATACATAAACGCCTTCAGAAAAGCTGGCTTCAAGCTTGTGAAATTAAAAAACTTAACATTCGGTTGGGTAATGCTATTTGAAAAGACAATTAAGAAAAATAAGCGATAATAAAATAAATTAAAAAATTCTCTTTAGTATTTGTTTTCTATATTTCATTGCAAAACGTGCATAGCCAAATGCCAGTTTATTAAAATTCGGTTTTTCTCCGCTCTTGTTGTATTTACAAGAAACCGGTACAGTTGCCGTTTTTAATTCTTTTTCTTTTGATACTTGAAGTGTTTCAAGCTCAATGCCAAATCCGTACAGACTCAAGCACGGCAGGATAGATTTTATAGCATGATAAGAATAGCATCTAAACCCTGATGCTACATCTGCAAAGAATCCTCCAGAAGTTAATAATAGAACCATTGTTGAAAATATGTTAAAAAACACCCTAAACCTCGGAAAACTCTTTAACCTTGCGTATCTGGAGCCTATAACAATATCAGAGAGTCCCTTCTCTACCATAAATTTTACTGTTGGTATCTCATCTGGATTATGTTGATTATCTGCATCAAGCGTGACAAGAACATCGCCTTTTTCCTTTAAGAAATATTTAAATCCAATTATCAAAGCATAGCCCTTGCCATGATTTTCAGGATATGCTATTATAATAACATTTTTATTTTTACCAAACTCTTTTTGTACATTTTCTAACGTTTTATCAATGCTGCCGTCGTTTACAAAAATAACTTTATCAACATATTTTAAAGTCTTTCTTATTACATCTGCAGCAGTCCTTTCTTCATTATATGCGCAAATCAACGCATACTCCTTCATCAAATTACCTCATATATCTTTACTTGTTCGTTTCTAAAGACTTGTTTGAAGTGATCTAATCCTTGACCTTCTAGCATAAACATTCTTGTAAAAACAGTATTTCTAAGGCTCGGTGGTATTGCAACTATATAAGAATAGTGACTCGGTACCCATACTGTCATTGGAACGGTTTGATTGGCGAACCTTACGTTCAAACTTCTTTCTAGAGGTTTAAGTGCTGTTATGATGGAGTCTCTTTCAGTTTCATTGAATTTGACTGCAACAGGTTGTGTTCCGTTATAAAATATCACTTCATCGAACAAAACAGCATTTATTCCTTGAACATATATCGGTATTGGTACCTGACCGTTATAGACCATTATGCTCACTCCTTGACCCAACGGATAGGTCCTAAAAGCTAAATTTCCATTGTTATCAACTAATCTCATCTGAGGATTCTCAGGCATCTGCATGTACATGGGACAGTTAGAATTAGACTCTCTAGCATCACATCCTGTTCCGAAATACTGCAACCATTGATATTTACCTATCAGGTCGTCAGAAGCTATCCAATATACTTTAGGAGAATCCCCCTGATATTTTCTTATTAAGTTTAAAGATACATTTTCATCAGTTGTAGCCATTATGAGCCCTAGGTCTGCTATCCTATCATTAATGGTATATTTGCAATCGTTTGCACAGTGGGCACCATCCGCAAAGTTTCTTCTTTCCGCAACACCTGCTATCATGTGTCCAGGGTCCCACCAAGTACCCACTATAGAAAGTTCTGGCGTTTTGGTCCTTAAAAATTCCCAAGCAGTATCCCAATTGTCATTAATATCAGGCCCCAACTCCTTCCCTATTGTTTGCCCAAGGTTCATTGAAATAAATGCTATACATAGTACGAGACCTATTGAGAATGCCTTGAGCATATTGTTTTTATTCATGAAGAACTCGACAAGATAGCCAAGTCCAGCTGAAATTAGAACTATGAAGAAAGATGAACTGAACTCCGTGAATCTTATTCCTCTAGTAGTTGTGAAAAGTCCTATCAAAAAGAGAGTAAGAGTGAAAGAAAAGATTCCCAAGTCTTTTTTGTAAGACATGAATAATCCGAACGCTATTGCAAAGACAAAAACGATTAAAAGGAGCACATCAATAAAATATATTCCTGTGATAAATCTTCCCATTGCGGTTATAAATCCGTTCAGGTTAAGAATATCGAAAGGCTGCAGCTCAGCAATCGAGATGTTCACTATCCATGTTTCTGAGCGCTGTGCAAAGCCTATGACATTAAAGAAACTTTGTATAGGGTTATAATTAAATAAAAGACCTACTAAGAGAATAGCTATTAAAAGACAGATAATAGCTGCAAAGCTTTTCAGACTATCCACTAAAGTTTTACTTATATTAACATTTTTCCTTATCAACCCAAAAACTATTGCTACTATAATGTTCAATATAATAAAACCTATTATTATGAAAGATGTAAATGCGAATTCTCCCCATGTCAACATGAAGGCAGTCAGACCTATAAGAGCTAGAGAAAAATAAGTCAGATTTCTTTTTTTGACAAACTTAAAGCTAAGGTAAGTTGTAAGAAGGATAAAGAACAAAACCAACTGGTCAGTATCGTAAGAACTACCAAAAGTTCTTATCAATATCTGTGGTGCTGTTCCTATAAGCAGGGCCGCCACAAGACCACCGTACTTGTTTGAAAGTTCTCTTCCCAAAAAGAATGCTGGAATAACCATCATTGCACCGTATATTGCAGATGCATACGAGGCTGTTGTCAAAAGACTAAGACCGAAGTTGCTTAAGATCCAATATAGCACAACAGTTACATACCATAAAAACGGAGAATTTGTTGGGGTATTTCCCCTACCAGTGTAGTAAGATAGCTCGTCCCAAACAGGTAGGTGACCCCAATCTGCTAGATATTTGGTAAATCTGTATTGAAAAATAGGGTCAAAAGATAACATCCTATCAGGAACTATGTTGACAGCTCTTATGCTGTAAGAAAATAATAATATTATTAACAGTACGATAACCCACCAATATTTTTTTAATGCTTGCAATTTCATTAAACCACTTTAGATAAGAAAAATTAGAGGTACAAATATAAAAAGATAGTTTTTTAGACATTCGATACTAGGATGAAGCTAACAGCTATCAAAATGAAGTTCTGAGCAAGAGTTAGTATGGCGTACATCTTTACTTTACCTAGGCCCTTGAGATAGTTGGCGTATATAACATTAAAGCCGAAAACAAACCCTAAAGAAACTATAGCTTTAAACATCAGAGAGCTGGGTGAGAAATCTGCTTTCACAAAAGCTATAAACAAATCAGATAATAAAAATGTAAGAATTATACCTACCACTGCTACAGGAAAATAATACTTTAATGATTTTCTTAGAATACTCTTGGCATGTCCATATTTTTTCAACCCATTCAACTCAGAAACCTTAGGGAATAAAACCATTGATAATGAATTCGGGATTAGAACTGCCATAAAATAAAACATGAATGCGAACGAGTAGTAGCTCATCGCCTGTGGTAAGAAAAACAAACTTAGAAAGGGTATTATTGCGTTGAACAAGTTTGTCGAGAGGTCTATAGGATAGACAGGTAAGCTAAACCCAAAAAATATTTTTCTCATATCAACTTTCTTATAATCTTTGAAGATATTCTTCTTCAAAACAAACCAGATGTTCGGGATATTAGCTATCAGCGGTCCTAAACCCCATCCGATTACCATGTAGAAGATGCCAAAAGGACTTAGTATGAGTGCCATTGATGCCGAAGAGACTGAGTTAAGGAACTGATATAGACTAAATAATTTTATGTTCTGAAAGCCTAGAACAATGAAGCTGAAAGCATTCAATACACTTAGACCCGTAAACAAGGCTCCGGCAACCACAAGATAACTGAAGGATATGTCCTTGAGGAAATATATTGCTATATAGTCTTTAAGCAATAAGATGACTAGAATCAACAGAAAGTAACTTATAAACCTTATTTTCAGGAACCACGTTATTACATACTTTGCCTCTTTGACCCTCCCTTTACCAAGTTCAGCAACATATTTTGTCAGGCTAGAGTTTATTCCAAAGTCTATGAGCATCGGTAAGAATGCGAAAAGATAAACAACGGTTTTGAAGTTACCAAAATAATCGGTTCCAAGTATTCTCAATATAGCCAAGTTCGCTAACAGGGCTATTATGTTTGCGATCAGAGTAGCGAAGAATAACGTACCGCTCTTTCTTATCAGCTCGCTTTCAAACAGACCTTTCATTTAATTAAATACGTAATAGCTAAATAAATTCTTTTTCAGACACAAACATTTATAAGGCGGCTTGGGAAAGATATTTTCAGGTATTGACTTGAATAAAGGATTTTTAGGAAAAATTAGTATTTTCTCGCTGATTTTTTTAATCTCAATATTAACTTTCTTTTCTTTTAACGTTTCCTTAACAAATGCAGACGGCGGAGATCCAAAAAATCCTTGTGATTTACTTAAATTCTGTTTTGCTGATGCATTTAATACAGAAGGAAATGAAAGCATAGTAGTTTGTGCTGGCACACCTGAAAATGTAAACTGGTTTAATATTTGGTATAACGGAACACGACTAAATGACACTAATGGTGGGATAATAAGCGCTTGGTATTATAGCTTCAATGAAGGTTTTGATGGAGCTGTTAACGGAACGGCTTATAATAATGAACCAATAAACAACAATACAGATCCGTTCTGCGTGTTATTCGTTCTTAATGGCGACAATGCTTCCTTTACAAATGAAACAATTCAAATTAATGGAACTATTTACAATAAAACAAGCTATGTTAATGCATCTACAATTGAATGTGGCCTAGGTGGTTGCAATGGAACTATGTTTACAATAAATTATGTTTCTATAGAAACCAAAGATGCAGCAGGAGCTGCCTTGCCAAACACTGTTTTTATGGCTTTTGATAATTCTACGAAAACCTTTATTTATGAGGGTCCTGCCATGACTGACAACACAGGATATTGGGCAGAGCACTGCATTGGGGTTGTTAATCAAAGTAGCGGAGCATGTGTTAATGCAACTCCTTTGCCAGGTGATTTTCCAAATTCTTGTTGGATCCACGGTATTAGTTTTCCTAACAATACTCCTATTGAGGGACCCCAATGCACAATAAATCAAACCACTACAATTCGTGCTTTTGATTTCATTTCTTCTAATACAAGCCAAGTTAATGTTTCTGTTGGCATGCCTTTAATTTTGAGTTTGTCAACTGAAGCAGCTGCAATGATGATTATGCCTAATTTGTGGAGTCCGGATGTTCAAGGAAATAATATGAATGACTTGGGCGTTAATGAAATAAACGTCACTCGTAACAACAATTTAGTGTCTCGTATAATATCAAGTGGTGGTCCTGAAGGAGGTAAGATGCCAGCTTTCATCGAACCTTACAAAGTTTATAACATTACTTTTAACTATGGTGCCACAAATTATATCTTTCCGTTTATGACACCTACAAGCGGAATGACAGGTGCACAAATTTTCATTGTCAATAACACCTCGTTTGGCCCATCAGACTATAGAACATTCATCGGTAAAGTTGTGAATGAATCTAACAGTCCTGTAGCTGGTGCGGTGGTTTACGTACAATTCTTTAAAGGTCCGAGCGGAGGTATGGGAATAACTTTCTTCAACTCTTCTGTTACTGATACAAACGGCATATTTTCAATAAGGGTCCCAAGATCAAGAGAGCCCAGTGGAAATTTCCAAGGATATTTCCCAACTTATCAGTTCTATATAGTTAGCAACCAAACAAATTCCGGGGTTCCCATATATTTCCCGACAATAAACAACAATAATAATAGAGGATACTTTGCTATAGGAGATAACACAGTGCTCCCTCCACTAACTTTAAAGGCTGGCGGAGAAGTTGATATAAATGTCACATTAAATAATGCAACCATGATCCTGAGTGAGTTGAACAAGTTCACAAATCTCGGTACTGGAGTAATCAGAGGAGACACAACAGGAAAGAATACCATGACTTCTATATTTGATTCTAATATGCTTGATCCTTCGAAACGACCTACAAGCATAAACATACCATTACTTTCTCCTGTTGGTAGCGTAGTCGTTAATTTGTTTGGAAAAAATACAAGTATCGGCGGAGATCCGATGGCTGGGAGCATTGTAAATTCCTGTTTTAACACAACAGTTCCGACTGTTACCCAAGGGGCAAAAACATCTGTCAAGTGCACTTTGGCTCAACCAGGTTATCTTAATTTGACTGTTTGGACATGTCAGAATATATTTGCTGTATTGGGTGGAGATTATTCGCAGTGCGATATGAATATGAGGGCAGGAAGATCTGATTTTTGGTTTGAAATGAATGGCGTCTTACGAAACAGCAGCGGTTATGTTGTAGGTTATCTTAGTCAAGAAGGAATCTTACTAGAAAATTTGGCAGGTTTTGGTTCTAATGAAGCAGCCTTAAGAGTTCCTTTACCTCCAGGCAACTATACGCTTGAATTAACATCACCATTTGAGTACGGCCGTTATTTAAATGTTTACAATAAAACTGCTTTTGCAATAACAGCAGGCAACACAAAAATCCTTAATTTAACAAGAGGAAATTCATGGAATATTCAACCCATGTTTAATCCGTCTTTCACACTTGGCATCAATCCCATAAATGCTTCAGTATCGGATTCTACAGGCAATTCATTAAACAACTCTTTCATAAGCCTAACTGCAAGAATACTTTTCTTAAATAAGTCAAACGCGACATCTTCTTCAATTAATTTTGGTTATGATTCAGATAGAAAAACTTTCTATAATACAACCTTTAACATGAGCTCATTTAATTTGAGTGCTGGAAAATATTTAATTTTGTTGAATGCAACCAACACCACAAACAGTGTTTCCTATACCACACTAAACACTATGCCCATTAATGCTTACGATTTCCAAGTGGGAGTAGACTTGGGAGGATTTACATTTGGAATAGGCCAGAATGCTAGCGCAAGAATATTTGCATACAATACAACCGCAAATCCACAAGTAGGATTGAATGCGTCGAGTGGCAATGTAACAACCGTGGTTTATGATGAAAGTGGAACTCAAGTTACTTCTGTGACAACAAGTGCATCAGGTATAGTCAATGGGCAAGGCAATATAAACATAACAATGCCTAGCACTTTAGGATTTTATGAAATAGTAACTTCTGTCAAGACAGATAATTGCTTTTCAGCAGGATGTACGAATAATTCTGTTGGCGTAGCAGATAACTGGGTTCAGATAAGCAATTTAAATGTTAAATTATCTACAGATAAACAAAATTATCAAACAACCGGTGCAGTTGCCTTAACTGTTCAAGTCGCAAATGCTACAAGCGGTTCAGCAATTTCAGGATTATCAGTTGAAGCAAGTGTTGACAACGGCGATACGCCATCTCTCGGAACTACAGGAAGTGATGGAAAGGCAATTATAACTCTTGATCCATCAGTATTGTTGAATTCAAGCGGTGGCTCATGGTCATATGGTTGGCATAATATAAGAGTAAAAATTTCTGGAAGTGTAGGAAGCAATGTCTTTAAGGTTGAGACTTGGTATGGTTTTGACGTAAGAGGATTTGATTTATTCCTCAGGTCAGATAAACCTTCTTACGGAGTAACAGATGATGTTACAATAACAGCTTATGGTCCAACCCAAGGAACCTCAGTTGCAGGAGTCAAGGTTGACGATACAACCTTGAATGGTGGTGTTAATAACACTTGTCCTCCTGTACCAGGCGTTAGTTTTTGTACTGATGCTGCTTTTGGTGGTGACACCAGTTCGAACATCAGAATTGGAAATTGGTCTATAGGTCATCATAATGTAAAGATTACCATGTCTTCTAGTGGTGGTCAACAAGATTTCTATACTGGATTTGATGTTAGTAATTTTAACATTATTGCTACCACAGATAGCTTTGCTTATAATCTGAATCAGAACATAATATTAAACGTTAAAACTTATTTTATAAATGGTACCGTGCTTAACAACGCAAATATTACTGCAAGATTGCTCAAGTCTCAGCCACCAAATGATATTTATGTTGATGAGAAAAATTCATTTGTGCCTACAGGCGGTCAAGCTGTATTTAATCTTAATGCAACCAAACCAGGTTTTAACTTTATAAGAATCAATGTAAACGGGCAGTTGCAATATATAGGTGTTCAAGTATCTTCAGTAAAGGTGACTCTACTTAATGCAACAGGCGAAAGCACAGTGACAAATTATAATGCTGCTCCTGGAAACAACGTCACTATTTATGTTAATGCAACTTTAGACGGCATCAGTGTTCCTGATGGCTCAACAGTAACAGCAGCACTCTGGGCTTTTGGAAATAGAGTAGACTTGCCATCAAATACAACTACGAATGGGAACACAACCATACCAATTCAAATACCTTCACTTGCACCATCACAAACATATGGATTACAAATAACAGTAACCACACCCAGCGGAGACCAAGGATTTGCACCGCCAGCTACACTTACAGTTACAGGCGGCTCTGCTTTGCAGCTTGCAATTTCTGCAGACAGGTCTTTCTCAAACCCGTACAAGACGAATGACACTGCTATCCTTAGTGCTTCACTAACCTATCCAAATGGAACAGGGGTAGAAGGTTATAATATTACATTTGAAGTTGGCTCAGAAGGTTCAAGATCACAAACCATTGGTACTGCTGTCACAGGAAGTGGAGGTACTGCTACCAAGACCTTTGCCATACCTAATAATTATACTGACGGACATTATTTCGTGCATGCGTACCTGACTGACAATACAGACGTGCAGGCCTATTCCGGATTCATGATCAGCAGTTTGAAGGTAGATGTTAAAACAAACAAGAATAGCTATTCTCCCGGAGAAAACATTACTCTTAACGTAACAGTTACTAATAGAACTTCTGGCTCTCAAGTAAATGTTACAAGTATGTTCGTTATCCTGTTCAACAAAAATAAAGGCGAGATAAACAATTACTTTACTCCATCTGGAGCACAACCATACCAACTAAGCGTATCAATGCCAAATGAATCTGGCTCCATCGGCACCTATCCTATGACGATAGTGGCTTTTGTAAATCAATCACAAGGAGTTGGGTTTACTATGGTAGACTTTAAAAATACTTCCCAAAGCCTTAATATGTCACTGCCTTCAACAATATCAGCAGGTTCTTATTTCCTTGCAAACATAAGCTCGAGTCTGAACGGGACAGCAACTCTAAGAATTTTCTCGCCGACAGCATCAAATGTTGTTTATGAAAATACAAGCATAAGTTTGAGTACAGGCGGAACACCCAATGCTACTGTTAATTTGACAATATCAAATCCAGGTGTTTATGTTTTTAACACATTCGTGAGTGGGATAGGTACTACAACACAGATAGTGACAGTCTCCGCTCCTTTGTCCGGAGCAATACCAGCAGTATGGACTGGCACCGGCTTATCTTCAAACTCGACTGCGTTTAGTACAAGCAATAATGTCTATGTTATGAGCAATGTAGCAAATTCCACAGCAACCATTTTAACCATGGAAGAATCCACAAATACAACTATAACAAACTCATTGCCACTGACACTAAATTCAAGCAGCACTTATTATGGAATATTCAATAGCACTAACTTGGCTAGCGGAAGAAAATATTTCGTACGTTTGGACACGAGCACATCTACAGGAATAATAAACACTATGTTTACGGTGAGTTGATGAAAAAATTACTGTTTTTATTACCAATATTTTTCATGCTTATTTTATCAGATTTTGTTCTGGCTTCAGGCTCCCTTTCGATATCAAGTATAACAATACCTTCAAGCGCAACCGTAGGCGATAGCTTTACCATAACGCTGTCCATTTCAGGATCACAAATCCAAGGCGACCAGGCAACAGGTAGTCTGACCCTACCGAGTGAAATAAGCTGTACACCTACAAGTTCTCAGACTATTACCTTGTCTGGTGGGACAGGCTCAACCAGCTGGTCATGCTCTGCTAATGCAGCAGGCGATTATAACAATCAGATAACTGCGAGCGTGACTGCGATAGATTCAGGAACATTGTCTACTTTGTCAGACAATGAACAGACAGGACTGAATGTATTGTCTCCTGCCTCTCTTACAGCGTCATCAACGCTAAGTTCTTCTAGCATTACAACAACTGGCACCTCGACATTCACAGTAGGCTTAAACAATGCAGGAGGTCAATCAACTAATTATAACATAACCTTTAGCTCTTCCCCTTCAGGAATAACTTTTAATCCAAGTTCAGTTTCAACCAATTCAATTGATGGAGGTACGCTCGAGAACAATGCAATAACTGTAAGTGGTAGTACAGCAGGAACATATACCTTAACAGCTACGATAATGGGGTCAAATGAACAGACCTTGATTACGTCTCAGACCTTGACTATAACTTCAGCAGGAAGTTCACCCCCTAGCAGTGGCGGCGGCGCAACTATTGGAGGCGGAAGCAGTGGAACCAAAGTAACTCTTTCAAGAGGAAAGGCAAATATAACAGTCCCATCAATAGCTGCTGGAAAAATGGCAAATGTCACAATAACGAAGACAGAAGATGTTGCATTCAGGCAGATTAATATCTCTGTTTCAAACTCTGTTAACAACATAAAAATAGTCATAACAAAGTTACCAAACTCACCTGCAAGCGTAACTCATGAAATCTCTGGTAAGGTCTATCACTATATCCAAGTCTCTAAAGAGAACATTACTGATTCAAACATTAACAAGATCTATATTAAATTCGCTGTAAATAAAACCTGGCTGACAAACAACGATGTTGATAAATCGAAAATTATTTTGTATAGATGGTTTGATAACACTTGGAATGAACTAATAACTACCTATATCAATGAAGATTCTTCTGAGATTTTCTATAGAGCTGAATCTCCTGGGCTTTCTTATTTCGTCATTGGCACTAAAAGTGAAGTACCACAAGCACCTACTGGAGAAGTCATAGCATGCACAGAAGACTGGAAATGCACTTCATGGTCTGCCTGCTCCAATAACTTCCATGCAAGAACCTGTACGGATTCTAATAACTGCGGAACAATAATTAACAAGCCAGCGGAATCCGAAGCATGCACAGAGCAAGCTGCTGTAACACCAACAGGTTCATCAGTTTGGATGTTTTATGGTGTAATAGCAATGATTATTATTATAATATTAACATCAATTTTTATATTTAGAAATAAAATAACAACACTCTTTTCAAAATCTAAAAAATCAAAGACAAAAAACACTTAACAAAACCTTTATATGCAGGTTTTTGAATAATTCTTTTAGGTGTTTTCATTAATAAAGGACTTTTAGGTAAAGTAAGTTTGTTCTCTCTAGCTTTATTGTCAATTATGATAATTCTCATTTTCTTTGTCATACCAATATTTGCAGTAACAATTATTGCTTCTGCTAGCCCTAACTCATTGAGTGCAAGTACATCAAATCAACTTATTACTTTTACAGTAAACAACACTGATTCGACTAAAAATATAACAGAAGTTAATATAACCATACCTTCAGGTTTTGTTTTTATTCCAACTAGCAATGCTACAACAGTTAGCAATGTTACTTTTTCTAACACTACAACCATCGTTAGATGGACTAACACAACAACAGAAGGCTTCTTATTAAATAACTCAAAAGAAAACTTTACAATAAACGTTTCTGTTCCTTCGGTTGCAACAGGTCAGTATGGTTTCAATGTCACAACAAGAGATACAAGTGATGCTTTCGGTTCTCAAAATGTTACCATAACAGTCAATGACACGGCATCACCTTTTTGGTCAAACCCGTCAAATAGCTCACCTTCAACCTATTCTTCTTCAACTCTAACTGAGTTCAATATAACATGGACAGATTATGTGAATGTTGATAAAGTTCTTATAACAATTAGAAATTCTACAGAAGTTTTGATTAATAATGCTTCTATGACCAATGCAACTTATGGAGGAGGAATTTATAATTATTCAATAGTATTGCCTGCAGGAACATTTAATTGGACAGCCTATGCAAACGATACAAAAAATAATTGGAATGCATCTAGTACTTTTATATTAAATATAGAAAAAGGAACATTATCAGGTTCTATTTCAGCATCGTCTGTTACATATCCAACTTCTTTGTCAGTTAACTCAACCAAAGGAGCAGGCATTTCGGGTGATTCTGATGTAAACTACACTGTCTGGTGTAATAATACTTTTATAAATTCAAGCTTAGGTGCTGCTTCAAATTCTTCCAAGCAGCTTAAAGCGGGTGGTTGGGTTTGTAAATTAAACACTACCGGAGGTACATTTGAGAACTGGACTGCTAATTCAAGCATAGCTACGGATTCACCAATTGTAAATATAGGTTCTACAACTTCTTACATAAAATTATATATTGATAATGCTACTAGCAATACTACTGTAACATATCCATCAGTAGCTGAAATAAGAGGCAATATCTCTTCTATTTCTGGGACAAGTGATTTAATATTTGTTTTGTATAGAAACTCAACACCTGTTGGAGCGGGCAATTCAACAAATCAAACTGTTTATAGTGAACTGTTAGGCAATGGAACATATGAATTTGCATATAACACTAGTGGTGGAGAAAACTGGTCTTCTGCAACATCTGCAACCAGAAAATTGGGGGTTAGTAAAGGAACTCCAATTTTTTCAACTTCTGTAACCCCTTCAATAGAATATGAAGCTGCTTCAGATTACACAGGCAGTGAAAGCAATTCTGGAGATAGCGGCTGTACATACTCATTAGAAAGAAATACAACACCAATTGGAAGCGGTAGTTCTGTTAGCGATACTACTGTTTTAGGTGTAGGTGCATATAATTATACTTATTATACTGCAGGATGCACTAACTACACTGCAGCAAGTGATGAACAAACCTTAACAATAACTCAGGCTCAAACCTCAGTTACTCTATACTTGAATGGTTCTACATCTGGTCAGGAGTCTGTTTATCCCAACTCAACTATAAATGCAACAGCAGTCTCAAATGTAACTGGAGCGCACGTTAGATTGTTTAGAAACGGAGTACTAGTCGCTAACGCAACATATCGTTCCTACAACATTAGTTCACTAGTAGCTAACAATTACACTTTTACTGCTAATATATTAGGCAATGATAACTACACTAGTGCTTCTAACGTTTCACGCACATGGAATGTAAGCATAGGTACTAATCCCGTTAATCTTTATTTGAATGGAACGCAAAATAGCAATAGAACTTATAATTATTCTCAAGCAATAAACGCAACTGGAACAGCAATAGCAGGAACAGTTTTTATTTACAGAAATGGAGTACATATTATAAACGGAACATCACCACAATCAGAACAAATTGTTTTAGGTAACGGAACTTATGCTTATATCATAAATGCAACTGGAAATGAAAATTATTCTGATAATGCAACAGGTTTAATGTTCTATGCATTAGTAAACAAAGGAACACCAACATCTTACTTGAATTTGTATATTGATGGAAATTCTAGCAATAAGTCAATAACATATCCTTCGATAGCAAATATAACTGCCAACGAATCTCTTATTGGAGATTCTGACTGTAGTTATATTTTATGGAGAAATGTTACTCAATTAATAAATAGTACTCAAGCAGGTGTTAACACGCTCTGGAATTATACATCTCTTGGTAATGGAAATTATACTTTCAAATACAACATGTCAGGAACGTGCTCTAACTGGACTTTGGGAACAAGTTCAATTTATAATCTTTCTGTTAGCAAAGGAACACCAGATTTACACATGACAATAGACGGTGCTGAATCCAACAAGTCAATGACTTATGACGGAACCACGAGAACCGTTATTGGTTATGAAAATAATGATGGCGATTCTGATGTAAACTATACGCTATGGAGAAACTCGGATTATATAGGAAACGGAACTTCTTTAGGCAGTGGAACGGTCACCAACTCTCAGATCTTAACAGCAGCTACCTATGATTATGTTTACAACAACACAGCAGGTGAAAACTATACAGCATCAAGCGTACCAAGGGCGCTTGTCATATCAGCAGCTTCTTCAGGAGTCTCAATTACCGGAACCTCATCTGGCACATCAACCAGTTCTTCAACGTCTGTTAGGGTTGCTATAGGAAAGGCAAACATCACTTCAACATCCATTATTTCAGGCAGCAAGATGATTGCAAATATAGCAAAATATCAGGATGTTGCGATAAGAGGAATGAATATTACTGTTACGAACAACGTGGCAAATATTAAGATAGTGATAAACAAAATAGCAATATTGCCATCGACCGTTCCTTATGATATTCCAGGAAAAGTCTATCATTATATTAGCATAGACAAGATGAACATTACAGATTCTGATATAAACACAATCAATTTTAATTTCGCTGTAAACAAGACATGGTTGAACAACAGTAAGGTCGACCCATCGAACATTACATTGTATAGATGGGCAAACAGCAGATGGAACAATCTAAACGCGGTAAAAACCAGCGAGAGTGCACAGGAAGCATTTTATAATGCAAATTCTTCAGGCCTGTCAGTGTTTGTAATCGGAACCAAGGGTATTATACCAGAGGCTCCAGCACCTACAGAAGAAACTACGTGCACAGAAGACTGGAAATGCACTCCATGGTCTGCTTGCTCCAATGATTTCCATGCGAGAACATGTACAGACTCTAATGCCTGCGGAACAATAACTAACAAACCAACTGAATCCGAAGCATGCACAGAACAGGCTGCTGTAACACCACCTTCAACAACACCATTCTCAATCATATCATTTGTGATAGTCATAGTCATTGCAATAATAGTTTCTGTCTTCATTTTCTTAGAAAGAGCTAAGATAACTGATTACTTGGGAATAATTCTAAAGAAAACAAATCATAGTAAGAAACATGAGAAGACTTCCTATATGGATAGTCTTCCTAAAAAAATAAAAGAACAAATGGAAGACGAAGAAGAAAAGTTCTACGTCAAACCCGAGTAAGTTTAAATATTTCTGATATATGTATATCTGACTAGGTGTGATTATGGCTAAAAAGAAACCATTGTTTTGGTTTGAAGAACCTGCTGATGATTTTAGAAGAATGCAAGAGAACTTTTTCAGTAACATGAAAGAAGTTTTTAAAATACCTTTGGGTCCTTCAGAAAATTTTAGATTTCCAGAAATAAAAACTAGGATAATACCGATAAGATTAGGAGATGCGGATACGAATCTGATACTGAGAGCAGAGCTTCCTGGATTTTCTAAAGATGAAATTAACATCAAAGTAAAACCTAAGACCTTTTACATAGATGCTGAAAAGAAAAAGCAATCAATCGAAAGAGATAAAAATTCCTTCAGAATGGAAAAAGGCTTTAATTCCTTTAGTAGGGTTATAAGTTTGCCGGAAGAAATCAAAACTGAAGAAGTAAAAGCAAAGTTCTGCAACGGTATTCTAGAAGTTTCTATGCCGAAAAAGGAAACTAAGAAAAAAGAAGAAAAAGACATCAAAATTTATTGATTTAACTCGAACGAAGTTTTTAATAAATCTGTTAGCAATAGTCGTAGTTAGGTTTAAATTAAAGCCAGTGTTTAAATAGTTTTCTTTCTAACTCTTAAAAAAAAGGAATGATTTTTATGGCTGTTTATAATCAAAAATCATGTGGCGAATGTTCTAAAACTGATCATATTGTAGGTTCTTTAACAGGCAAAGCTACTCAAAAACTTGGAAAAGCTGCAAACTATATTGGAGACTCTAAAGCCGGAAGGGCCGTGAAATATGCTCATGATTCAAATGTGGAAATATTAGGATGGGCAAAAGAAGGATTAAAAAATTATTATCGTTTGGCAACGCTATCAGAAGATGGCGACAAGCCTAAAACAAGAAAAGAGGCTGCAAAAAATTTCGTAAAATCACCAGAAGGGAAACTGCTTGTCGGAGGCTTAGCAGCTAGTGTTGCTTATGTTGGACTAGCAGCGACTATTGGTCATAGTCCTGATTCAGAACTACCAATAACGCCTGCATATAGCGGGACATATTATAATCCACTTTTTTTCCCATTAAATCCAGATATTACTAGAGAAGGCGTTAATGCTGTTGCCAGACATGTTGTGATGGGAATAAAAGAATCCAATCCAATGTTGTATTTGGAAAATCTTTGGCAAAACTTAAAAAATAACGCTCTTGCTTATTCAATACCATCTATTCCAGGTATACTTGTTAATGGTGTAAAACAAATAGATAAAGGCATTAAAAAAATCGCTAAACATTATAAATAAACATTTAAAATAATTTGGTTTTTAAAATGAAACCTAGAAAATGGCTTGGAGTTTTATTCTTCTTTATATTTTATTCTTTCTTTGTTAACAGGGGTCTGGCTTTAAACGAATCTGTTTCCATGATGAAAGGGCCGTATGAAACATTTTTTGGATATCCGTTAACAGGAGATAATGTAATCATAGGAATAGTTGACAGTGGAATTGATTGTGCTCAAGGAGATTTTGGCTTAAATTGTAACAAAGTTTTAGATTGGTGTGATGCAACTCTAGGTAGTTGTGTTAGTAGGAGTGGAAATTTAAACGATTATTCTGATCATGGCACACATATGGCAAGCTTAGCTGCAGGTACAGGTGAGAGCTCTAATGGCAAATACACAGGAGTAGCACCAAATGCAAAATTATTAATAACGAAGGCATTCCGTCCTCAGGAATATGCAAATGGCGTTAGGTGGCTAACCCAACATTCACCAAAACCAAATGTAATAAGTTTAAGTGTTGGTTGGGAAGCAACAAATGAAAGATGCAATGGTACGACAAATGAAGGAATTTATAAGGCGCTTTATGATGCCATACAAGAAGCAATAGCGAATAACATACCAGTTGTTGTGGCAGCAGGAGAAAACGGAATTACAGGTACAATAGATTTCCCAGGTTGCGTGGAAGCTGTTATAACAGTTGGTGCATCAGACAGGAATGACAAAGTGTGGGACAGTAGCAGCAGAGGTCCTCCTCTTGGAATGCCCCAAGGATTTCTAGTAATAAAACCAGATGTAATTGCTCCAGGTGTGGATGTTTGTGCAGCAAGATCAGGCGGTCTTGAACCAGAATTAGCTACCTGTGATAATGATAAATATGTTAGATTGTACGGAACATCTTTATCAACTGCTCACGTTGCTGGCGTCATAGCATTAATAAAAGAAATGTATCCAGGCGCAACTCCGTCTGATATAAAATATGCAATAAAAAACGCCGATTTCTTAAATGGATTCGGTCCTTATGACCAAGGAAGCGGAAGAGTGAATATAATAAAAGCAGTAAATGCTTTTGGAAATTGCTTTGGTACTTGCACTGATAATTTTTTCTGCGATGTTGAAAATGGTCTATGCACCCGTTGCGATTATAGAAGCGTAAAAACATTAGTCCCGGATCCTAGTTTTGAAGATGACGTAGGCTGGAATTATTATTGCAGTTCCAGATCTAACACCGAAGCTGCTAGCGGCAGTTGGTCTTTATATGCAGAAAGAACGCCAGATTGTATTTGGTATCCTATGGCTGGTACTATATCATTTGTGGTTAAGCCATCTACTCAATACACTTTGAGAGGTAAATACAAATTTGTTAAAGGTCCAAATACAGAAGAAATAGCTTATGCTTATATTCAATGGATGAACTCTGTAAAAGGATCAATACCTTGGGATTCATCGCAAATATTTATTGATAAAACAGATGAAAATTGGCATGATTTCTCGCAAACATTTACTTCTACATCTTATGCACGTTTTGCAGAAGTAAGAATTGGAACAGATGATGGCTATGCTCTTTATTTTGATGATATTTACCTATCAGATGAAGAAAAATGTGAATCTAGCAACGAACCGAGCACTCATTGTATGGCATCAACAATATGCGACGAGAAAAGTCCTGAAACCATTATAGATGCTGCTTCATTAGATGATTGCTCTGCAGGAAATACAGCAACGAGAGACAAATGCTCATCTAATTGCTTAAGCGAAGACACTAATATTTGCGATGCCCAGTGTGGTGCTGATGCTGGTTGTGACGGATCAAATACATGGAATCAGGGCAATTGTCCCTCAGGCTACGTTTGCAATTATAATTGTCAATGCAAAAGAAAAGGAGATTTAAATGGTGACGGAAATATTGATATTGTTGATATAGTAATAGTGGCAGTAGCTTATGGAAGCACACCTCAAAACTCAACGTGGAACTCAGTTGCCGATTCAAACGCAGATAATCTTATTGATATATTTGATTTAACATTTGTTGCAATAAACTTTGGTGAGAAGTGATTTATATGAATAAGAAAATAATCATATTTACAATTCTGGTATTCCTTAGTTTAACAAGCATAATCTTTGCTCAGGATATTATCGCAAAAGTTTTCTTATACCCGTCCTCTGCAAAGAAAATCGTGGGAAGCACCCTGTCTGTCAGTGTCAACGTAGCCAATGTCTCAAACCTCTATGGCTATGATTTCAAGCTATATTATGACACTCGTATTTTAGACGTAAAGAACGTGACAGAGGGAACGTTCCTTAAAAGCAAGGGCTCGACATTCTTCAAAGTAAAAGAGATGAAGGACAATTATAACTCCACTCACGGTCGCATATGGATGTATTCAACCATGCTGTCGCCGGCTAAACCTGCAAGCGGTTCTGGAACAGTAGCCATAATAGAGTTCAAGGGAGTCAAGGCAGGCACTACAGCAATAAACCTTTACGACACAAAGTTTGTAAACTCAAACTCAGGCAGAATCAACATCAGCGCATCAGGCGGCTATTACGAATTCAGTACTATAACAGGCAAGTACGTATAATATTGTCTCTTACTTCAAATTTAACTGGCAAGAATTTTTCTATTACCCACATGTTCGTCTTGCAATGGTTTGTGATTTCTGCTACAGAGACTTTTGAATCACCAGCCAAGGCCATGTAAATAATTATTTGGTCTGCCATATGTTCATCTAAACATACATTAGAATTAATTTGTTTCATTAAGCTTCTAGCAGTTTCTTCTCCAATTCTTTCTGCAGGTTTACCTTTCTCGCCATAAGTTGTTGACCCCAACACCGAGTTTTCACAGTGAGCATGAATATGTGTAGTTGAGCCTGGAGAGAAAGTATCAACGTATTCAAAGTATTCACAATCAAATTTCGGTATTATTTTTTTTGCACCTTCTATCTGTCTTTCAGCAACTTTTGCCTCTTCCAAGAATTTGCTAACAATACTTCTGATATCATATCTGTTTACACCACCTCTTTCTGTCATGTTTAACGGCTTTAATTCTTTGCAAGGTTTTATTTTAACTTTAATTTTTCCTCCGCCTTTTGGATAGAAACCATACTTTAATATTTCAGACTCGATTTCTATCCCCATTTTTTCAACGTTTCTACAAAAAACTTCTTGAAAATATTCTATGTTAGGACTCCATAGAACATCAGTGCCACCTATTATTTCTAACTCAGTTTCTTTGTCAGCATGAATACATATAGGAACTAAGGTTTGAAGGACTAGGGTTATTGAACCTGCTGTTCCGATGTCTATGCTAAAACTACCACTTTTAATTTTCTTGGGTATAAACTCTATTGAATCGCTACCAATTTTAGCATTTTTCAACTCAGCATCGCAAATCTTTGCAGCAGTTTCTATTCCTTTGAGATGTTGTGCTTGCAATCCAGGGTTCTTTCTGCCCTTCCTTATGTTGATAATCTTACATGGCTTGCCAGTAATAGCTGATAACGCAACAGAAGTTCTAATTATCTGCCCTCCACCTTCAAGGTAAGAACCATCAATCAATATCAATCGTGTCACCGTTGTTCGGAGCAATTGCATCAAATCCTTTTTCCTCAAGTTCTTTGGCAAACCACTGACAATTATCTCCATGCAAGCAAATAATTTTTCTAGGATTTATTTTGTTAACAAAGTTTACTAGATCCATATGTCCACTGTGCGCACTAAAGTCAAATCTGTGAATACCCATCTTGATTTTCATATCAAAGCCTTCAGTGATGAACCTACCGGTCTCAACCAGAGTTCTTCCAGCAGTTCTAGGAATTAAGAAACCAGTGAATATAACAGAGCTCTCAGGATTATTGTACAAATATTTTATATACCTAACAGATGGGCCGCCCTCTAACATGCCTGAAGATGAGACAATTGCACAAGGTTCTCCTACTATTCTCTTTCTATCACCATTGTCCCAAATCTTCTTGACATTACCAACAGCTTTATTTAGTTCTTTACTATTTCTCAGAAATTCGGGATACTTCATAGCAATCTCTGTGGCTGTCACCGCCATACCATCAAGATAAATTGGGAAGTTTGGTTTAAAACTATTCAGAATCATTAATATTTCGGCTGCTCTTCCAACAGCAAAACAAGGAATCACTGCTACACCCTCGTTTGCAATGGTCTCTTCAACTGTTTCAAAGAATCTCTTTTCAGTCTCTTCTCTTGGTGAATGATCTCTTTCGGCGTAAGTACTCTCTAAAATCAAAACATCAACATCCTTAGCGTCTATTCTAGCCCCATTCAATAAACGTGTAGGATTCGTGTTGAAATCGCATACGTAAAGAATTCTTTTTCCATTCATTTCCAACAGTGGTGATATACTTCCAGGTATATGACCAGCATCAAATATGTCTAAAGAAATATTCTTATCTTCAATTCTTTGTCCGTACGTTATACGTTCTTCATGCTTTTTCATTTTTAGAATATCTCTCTTTTCAAAACGACTGGGAAAACCTCTAAACTTTGCAACCTTTATGCTGTCCTTCAGAAGTAGGTGTGCAAAATCAAAAGTTGTTGGCGTCGAGAAAATCTGTGGGTTTAATTTTTTATAGATAACAGGACAATAACCACTGTGATCCAGATGTGCATGACCCAATACTATCTTATTTACCTTGTCAACAGGCATTGGCAGTTTACCAGTTTCAACTTCCATTCCATAATCAAATAGAATGTTCTCCTTGCCTTCTACAAGAACAGCGGTCTTACCGACCTCTCTGAAACCTCCTAGGCACTTTATTCTCATGTTCATCCTTCACTTGTTAATTATTTATATTTTCTGTTTAAATTATAAGCATGTTGCCAGGAGATACAAAAGTATGGGAGAATTTTCTAAGCAGCACTACAGGACAGAAAGTTAAAGTTCTGGGCGTTGAAACAATCGAAAGGGATAGAGTTTATGCTGGAGGTTTGGGAGACACTGTTTTCATTATTCTAGAAGGCAATAAAAGACTTGTTGCAAAGGTTTCCAAAGCAGGAGAGATGGGGAGAGACTATCCAGAAGATAGGGCCAGAGATGCTCTATGGACATATAGAACATCGGCATTGCCAAAACAACCAAAGACAGTATCTGTTGGTTCTCTGTTGAACGGAAAATTATTACCGTTAACATTCAATACAGAATATTTTGTTGTTCTGCAAGAGGCTCCTGGAAGATCTTATCATCTGTTTCTTAGCGATGCCATGAAAAGAGGAAGCATAAGCCAGGATGATAAGAAAGCTACTCTAAATCTATCGGATTATCTTGTAGACATTCACAAAGTTAAAGAACCAAAAAGTCCTTCTTCACTTTACAAAAGACATCTGATCGACGTTGTCGGAAGCGCTGAAGGCATAAAGGGAGTAGTTACATATCTGTGGAATTCTTTGCCTGAAGAACAGTTTAAGAAGTTAGGTAGGAGTAAAGTCGAGGTAAGAAAAGATGTATTAGAACTAATGAAAAAAGCGCTAGAGCATACTGATAGGATAGAGGATATGACTCATAGAAGCTCGCAAATACATGGAGATTATCATCCATTTGAGAACGTACGTTTCGAAAAGTATCCTGACGCATATTGGGTTTTAGATAGAAGCAGAGCAGAGTTTGGCGAACCTGCTGACGATGTGACAGCCATGTGGATGAATTATTTCAACCATGCATTATTGGATAAAGGAAGTTATTCCGGCAAATTCAGAGAACTTGGAGATTCATTCCTAGAAAACTATCTCAAGAAAACAAATGATTATGAGATGCTTAAGACCGTACAACCATTCTTCATCTGGAGAGGTCTTGTAATTTCAACACCAAAATGGTATCCTGATACGCCTGTAGATACAAGGAATAAGATATTCAATTTCATGAAAAATGTTTCGGAAGTCGATGAGTTCAATCCTAAGGAAGTTAACTCATATCTTTCTGAATAATTTGCTTACACTTGAGCTAAATATCTGCAGTAAAACTGCTGATAAAATTAAAGTTCCGCCTAAACTAGTTAGCAGGCTTGGTATTTCTGAGAATATTAAAATACCTAAAATTATGTTCGTTAAAGGATCGAGCATTGTAATAACTCCTGCATCCTGGGTTTTGATATATCTAACCCCTTCAAAAAACAAAAATGGGGCAACAGCTGAGAGTGCTATTCCCATATAAATTAAAATCGGCATTTTATCAAACTGAACACTGAAGGGATTTGCAAAAGGCAACAATAATAACAAAGCAATCAGATTCATCCAGAAGGTGGTTAATAGACAAGGATACTCCTTCAAGTATCTGCCTATTGTCATTTGAGCTGCATATGAAACTCCTGCAATCAAACCAAAAACAATTCCTAACCAGAGATTAGCATCGAAACCGTTCCCAGAAATAAAAACTATTCCTACTATACATAGTATCAGTGAAATGAAACTTTCTCTTTTGATATTTTCTTTAAGAAATATCCTGGAAAAAAAGGTAGCGAAAATCGGTGCTGTGTAAAAAAGTAAAATAGCGTTCGCTATTGTCGAGACTTTTATTGACATGGCTAGAAAAGCAACTAACAAAGCAATAAAAATTCCAAGCAGAACTAAATATGGAATCTTCTTTTTTGGTATAATTTCTGAAATTTTTTTCGAGGATAAAATAATTATGAAGGTTGCTACCACAGCAAAAAAAGTCCTATAAACTCCTATGTTTATTGCATCAACATTTCCAGCGAATCTTGTTGCAGTTCCTACAGTTCCCCATATTAATGCAGCAGCTACAACCAAAAGCGAGCCTTTAATCTTCTCGTTCATAGAATTAGTTACGTGAATAATTTAATATATATGTTTTCATCATACCTTACTTTTTCACTACAATCAATAAACAGCTAAGGGTTTTAAGAAGAAAATAACTTAAATATAGAAGATTAATACTATTTCTATGGACATAGAAACAAGAATGAACTTGATAAAAAAAGTAGGCGAGGAAATAATAACAGAGGAAGAATTAAGAACACTTCTCGAGACGAAGGAGCATCCTATAGCCTACGATGGCTTTGAACCGTCAGGTTTGGCAGGCATACACTTTGGTTTGTATAGAGCCATTAATGTAGAGGATATGCTGAATGCTGGTGTACACTTCAAGCTGTATCTTGCTGATTGGTTCGCTTGGATCAATAATAAAATGGGCGGGGATTTGGAAAAGATAAAACAAGTAGGGAATTATTTCATAGAGGTCTGGAAGGCTTCGGGGATAGACACCAAGAAAATAGATGTTATATGGAACAGCGATGTTGTTAAAGACCCAGAATACTGGAAGAAGGTTGTTCTCATTTCAAAGAACACGAATGTTAATAGAGCTACAAGATGCTTATCGATAATGGGAAGAAAGGAAACGGATTTGAAAGAAGTCTCGTTCTTTTTCTATCCCATGATGCAGTGCGCAGACATATTCTGGTTGAAGGCAGACATATGCCAGCTTGGTATGGATCAGAGACGTGTTAACATGCTCTCTAGAGAGATAGGACCCAAGCTTGGTTGGTGGAAACCAGTTGTAGTCAGTCATCACATGTTGATTGGTTTGCAGGGAGTAAAGGCTCCTGAAGGATTTGACAACAATGCTGACATTGATATAGAAATAAGCTCGAAGATGAGCAAGAGTATGCCTGAAACATGTCTGTATGTTCATGACAGCAGAGAAGACATATTCAGAAAGATACAGAAAGCATACTGTCCTGAGAAAATTGTCAAAGATAACCCTATTCTAGAATATGCAAAGTATATTATTTTCAGAAAATTGAGCACCTTTAACCTGACTAGGAAAAAAGAGTTTGGCGGAGACCTAGAATTAGAAGCATATGAAGAACTAGAAGATTTATACACTCAAGGAAAGATACACCCATTGGATCTGAAGAACTCTGTAGCAGAGGCTCTTGATGTTCTGATAAAACCGATAAGAGAACATTTCGAGAAAAATAAAAGAGCAAAAGAACTTTACGACGTTGTCAGAAAATCAGAAATTACGAGATGACTAGGCTTCTCTTAATATTCTTTCTAAAACAACATCTAAAACAGATGGTCCTCTTGAATTTTCTGCTCTATTAACTATCCTTCTATAGGCGTAGGGAATATCTTTCATCATATCTGGATAGTTTAATCCTTTATGTGCACTTCTCAATAATTCTGCCGCGAAATAAAATGAATTTATGTAAAATTCTCCTCCATATTTTATCCAATCTTGTACGTCTCCAAACCTTTCCCACATCTCAGTAGGAGGTAACACGTTTTCCAGTTTTATTTCTTGTTCTATCATAATATTGAAAGAAGACAAGACTTTATATTTTTATGTCATGCGTGCTCTAAGAGTTTCTCTATCTCAATCATTGTCTTACTATCAAGGCCATCATATTTTAAAGAATAAGTGATATCCTTCTTATTTCCTTCATATATAAATCTTCCTTCTCTGCGGTGTCCTACGGCTCGAGTATTAACACTTTTTTCTGTAATTCTAAGCTTGCTGCTGTTATAGCCCCTTTCTTCTAACAGTGAACAAATTTCCGTAAATGTTCTATAGTCTAGACCCTCTGATTTAAAGGTTATCTCTATAGGAATCTGTTCAACTCTTCCGACTGTAAGCTCTGCAATCGGAGTTTGTTCTATCATTTCAACATTATTTTTTCTGCTGTTCATTATTAAAGAACGTTTCCCAAAGTTTAAAAAACTTATCAAGTACTTCGACAAAAAATTAACTGCAGAAAAGTAGATAATTCCTTGGCAAAAGTATCATATTAAAATATCAAATATCTAAATATAGTAAGTATGCTTGATATAAAGTTAATCAGGGAGAATCCGGAGATCGTCGAGAAAGACCTGAAGAAAAGGGGAGACGAAGAAAGACTGGAAATTTTGAAGAGCTTGATTGAAGACGATAAAAAATACAGAGAATTGCTGCAGGAAGTTGAAAAGTTAAAGCATGATAGGAACGTATTGTCCGAGGACGTGGCTAAACTAAAGAAAGCAGGAAAAGATGCTTCTAAGAAAATCAATGAAGCTGCAGAGGTTCCTGGAAGAATTAAAAAACTGGAAGAACAAATCGCCGCATTAAAAGGTAGAATTGATTTATCCTTGTTTAGAATACCAAACATACTTCACGAATCTGTTCCTATTGGTAAGGATGATTCTGACAATGTTGAGGTAAGAAAATGGGGCAAACCCCCAAAATTCAATTTTGAACCGAAGAGCCACCTTGAGATTCTTGAGAATCTTGGAATGATAGACGTTGAGAGCGCTGGAAGGGTTTCAGGAAGTTTGTTCTTTTTTTACAAAGGCCCGATTGTTTTGTTAGATTTTGCATTGCAAAGATTTGCTTTAGACCATATGATGAAGAAAGGTTTCCAGATCATCTATCCACCATTCATGGTAAACAAAAAAGTATATGACGGAATGATAGGAGATCCTACTGACTTTGCAGAAGCGAGTTACAAGGTTGAAGGCGAGGATCTGTATCTGATACCGACTGCTGAGTATCCGTTAGGCGGAATGTACATCGATCAAGTCATCAACAAAAAAGAGTTGCCTTTGAAACTTTGCGGCGTGAGTTCTTGCTTTAGGAAGGAGGTAGGAACGCATGGCAAGTTCTCGAAAGGACTGTTTAGAATGCATCAGTTCAACAAGGTCGAGATGATTGTTATATGCCTACCAGAAGAGTCTTGGGATTTTCACGAGGAGATGCAGAAGACCTGTGAGGAAATATACCAACAATTAGGGTTGCATTACAGAGTTGTTAATGTATGCACCGGTGATATAGGCTCTAAGGCTGCTAAGAAATATGACACTGAGGTTTGGATGGCTGATGGAAATTTCAGAGAGGTAGGTTCGAATTCCAATTGCTTGGATTATCAGTCAAGAAGCTTGAATACAAGATATAGGGAGAAGGAAGGTCAGGCTCCGAAAGGTTTTGTACATATTCTGAATAACACTGTACTAGCGACGTCTAGAACGATGCTAGCAATATTGGAGCAGTTTCAAAATAAAGATGGAACAGTTTCAATACCAAAGGTTCTCTGGCCATATATGAGTGGAATAAAGAAGTTAGAGAAGATACGCTAGTTCAAATCCTATCTTCCGCACAGTTCATGCTCTTCACAGCAGACTTGAGGACGGCAATAAACATTTAAAGTTCATTTTCTATTGAAGTTTGTGATAAAATGATGCAAAGTTTACCTAGAACTGCCTACAATATAGGTAAAAGATTTGGTAATGAAAAATTGACCGTAATTATAAATTCTGATTTTGAGGAAAAAAATAATTATGCAGTAGGTGGGACAGCAGCTCATTCTATATTCAGCAAGTTAAATGATAATCATCTGTACGTATTCCTATCCATATCTAATAACGCTTCAGATGAGGATAAAGAGATTAAAATTGCTCATGAATTTGGTGAAATTAAGTTCCAAGAAAATCATTCTTGCTTATCTAAAGCACTTCATATCGGTGGCTCTATACCTCTACCCCTTATTGGAAAAATTCCAAACCTTATAAATGAAACATTAGTAGATGTGGAGGCTAGAAAGAGAGGATTTAAAATTCCTTATTTATATCATTTAGGATAAATATTAATTATTCAAACAAGATGATCAACATGAAAGAAAAGATTCTTGATAAAGCTTCTAAATAACTTATTCTATCCTTATCTCTTCGTTGTGTTCCTGACAAATCACATAACCCTTTATTTTAGAAGGTATACAATCCCTTTCAGAAATATAGTGTTTGCCCTTTCTACAATAAATCATCCTTTCTTTGACCTCTCCGGAGGCTTTGGCAATTTCTTGTTCTAACTTTTCTATTGCCTCCTTGTTCTTTTCTTTCAATTCTTTGCAAGCATCTTCAGACAATACACCCTCTTTCAATTCCACATCCAAAAACTCTGAAGCACTCTTCAATTTTTCCAAATCTTCCTTAATCTTTTTAACATCCTCATCCTTCTTCGGAGGTACGACAAACTCTTCTCCAACCTCTTTTTTTGTTTCAGGTTCTGTATGTTCTTCCTTGCCATCGATTATGTCCTGTTTGAATTTCTTAGCCTCTTCCTTTGGTCTGAAAATGTTTTTCTCAGCAATATGTGATATCACCGTATAAGCTGTGGGCCATAGGATTATTATCACTGCTAGTAATATTCCCAAGAACATCTGATCCATGTAGCTTAGGAAAAAAAAGGCTAGAAAAGAAAAGATTGCAAACACAACAAATATAACTGCTGTTCTCATTTATATCATATTATTTCTGTTTCCTTAATAAGGTTTACAGGCATATTAAAATTATTAGTCATGATTCGTATGTCTGTAATAATAATTTCGGAAAAACCGGATGCAGCATTAAGAATAGCAGAGGCTCTAGCAGAAAAAAAATTAAGAACTTTGCACAGCAGATATGGAATCAACTATTATGAGTTTGATAGAAATGGGAAAAGGCATGTTGTTGTTTCTGCTGTAGGTCATCTGTTTAATTTAAAACAGAAAACTAGAGGCCAGGAATATCCAGTTTTAATAAAAAACATTGAATGGATGCCATCATTTAAAGTTTCAAAGAAATCTAAATTCTCTGAAAGATATTTCAAAACTATTGATGACTTAGCAAAAGAAGACTCTGAATACATCATAGCCTGTGATTATGATAATGAAGGCTCGCTGATAGGTTATAATATTTTGAGGTTCATTTGTAAGAAAGAAGATGCCAAGAGAATGTTTTTCTCAACTTTGACAAAATCAGATTTAATAAAATCTTTTGAAAATATAATGCCGCATTTGGATTGGCAAAACATAAATGCCGGAGAAACCCGTCATTTCTTAGATTGGTTATATGGAATCAATACAACAAAAGCATTGACTTTGTCAATTAAAAAGCATGCTAAGAGATTTGCCATATTGTCTGCAGGAAGAGTTCAGGGACCGACACTAACCCTATTGGCAGACAGGGAACTTGAAATAAAAAACTTCATACCAACTCCTTACTGGCTGTTGCAACTAGTTCTTTTAGTTGATGGTAATGAGATAATTGCTATTTATGAAAAGGATAAGATATGGAATGAGGATGAGGCTAGGAAAATTTTCAATGAATGCAAGGACAAACCAGCAATAGTCGATGACGTTTCCAAGGAAAGATACAGACAGAGACCGCCAGCTCCGTTCAACATAACCTCATTGCAGACAGAAGCCTACAGGCTATTCGGTTTCTCACCGCAGCAAACATTGAACATTGCTCAGAGTCTTTATACCAACGCGATGATTAGTTATCCAAGGACATCCTCAGAAAAACTACCGCCACAAATAGATTACAAACAAATCTTGGAAGCATTATCCAAGATTGGTAAATATAAATCATTATGCACTCTTTTACTAAAGTCATCATTAAGACCAGCTGAAGGAAAAGGCGTTGATCCAGCTCACGAGGCAATACATCCTACAGTTGAACCACCAAAAGACATAAAGAAACTAAAAATTCAAGAACAAAAAATCTATGATCTAATATGCAGAAGGTTCCTTTCAACTTTTGCTGAAGACGCGATAAGGGAAAGCATAAAAGTAGTGATTGATGTTGACGGTTATAATTTTCTGGTCAATGGAAAGAGAACTATTGAAGACGGTTGGATGAAGTTCTATGGACCTTATGCGAACTTCAAGGAACTTATACTTCCGGACTTGAAGAAGGGCGATAAGCTGGATGTTAAATTAGAACTGTTAAACAAGGAGACGACTCCGCCTCCAAGATACTCGCAGGCTTCTATAATAAAAGAAATGGAGAAAAGAGGTTTAGGCACTAGAGCCACAAGGTCAAATATTCTTCAAACTCTCTACGATAGAAATTATATAGTCGATAGAAGTGTTAAAGTAACAGACTTGGGTTTGAAGGTTGCTTCTACCCTGAAGAAATACGTTCCGGACTTTGTTGACGAGAAATTGACTAAGAAATTTGAGGATGACTTGGAAAAGATAATAGAAGGAAAATCAGAAAGGGAAACTATACTTAAGAACGCGGAGAAGGCTATCATAAAAATCTGTGAGGAGTTCAAACAGAATGAAGATAGTATAGGCAAAGAATTGGGCGAGGCTGTCATACAGAACCAGGATGATAGGGCAACTTTAGGGCCTTGTACTAACTGTGGTAAAAATCTAAAAATACTATTTTCTCCAAGAACAAGAAATTACTTTGTTGGTTGCACAGGTTATAAGGATGGCTGTAAAAACATATACCCGTTACCTCATAACGCTTCTTTCTATAAGACTAACAAAATATGCGATAAGTGCAAGACGCCCATAATAAAAGTTTATAGAAAGGGCAGGAGACCATTTAACATGTGCCTGGCAACAGATTGTCCTACAAAGGCAGATTGGGGCAAGCATAAAAAAAGAGTTTAAATTTTTAACTTTTCTAAAAGTTTTATGGTTAAAAGAATTACATTTATTGCAACCAAGATGCAGGACAGCAACTGGTATAAATATCATCCTAGACTTTCTCCATACACATTAGAGGTTCTAGCAGGTCAGGTGCCAGAAGGCTGGGAACCAAGAATAGTAGACGAGAATATAAGATCAATAAACATGAGCGATACAGACTTGGCTGCAATAACAGTACCTACTGCAGCAGCTCCAAGGGCTTATGAAATTGCTTCAGAATTCAGAGAAAGGGGCGTACCTTCACTGCTAGGAAACATTCATCCTTCTATCCTTCCTGATGAAGCAAGGAAATATGGTACTGTTGTAGCTGGTGAGGCAGTAAATATATTGCCCCGTGTTTTAAAAGATTTTGAAAACAACAGACTTCAACCATATTATTACGGTGGTCAAGGCTCACTGAATTCTAAATTCCCTAGGTTTGACCTTGCTAAAGACAGATATGACATTAATTTAGTTCAATATTCCTCTGGTTGCGAGGGGACCTGTGAATTCTGTTCCTGCGGTATCACTAGTGGTCATACCCGCAGACATAAATCACATCAAAGATTTGTTGACGAGGTAAACTATTGCGGAGGAAAAATGGTATTCATCGCAGATGATAACTTTTTGGGTTATAGGAAAGAGGATAGAGAAGATGTTAAAGCATTGCTTAGAAAGGTGAAGGATGAAACAAGCGCAAAATTCTCAGCACAGGTTACAGTGGATTTTGCAAAAGATAATGAGTTATTGAAGTTGGCTGCTGACTGCGGCTTTGTTAATGTTCTCATAGGGTTCGATGCACTAGATACAGCGACATTGAAGGAAGCTGGAAAGTTTGTGAATTATAAGGTAAACTATAGAGACGTTATAAGAAAATTGCATGATAGTGGAATAACTGTTTGTGGAACTCTCATATATGGATTTGACAGCCACACGAAAAAAGTTTTTCCAACGACAAAAGCATTCGTTAAAGATTCAGGAATAGATGCTGCAAGATTTGAAATTTTAACCCCGTTTCCCGGAACTAGAACCGAAGAGAGGTTTAGAACAGAGAATAGAATATTCAGAAATAACTATCCGGATGATTGGAAGCTTTATAATTGTACTAATGTTGTTTACCATCCTAAGAATATGACACCAGAAGAACTAGAAGCAGGAACTTTAGACTCTATAATTGAAACTTCAAACCCTTTACAGAGTTGTGTTAGGGCATTCAGAAGTTTGCTGAATACTAGAAGTATTTATGGGTCAGGCGGTTCCCTATGGTTGAACAATGCAATTGGTTTGCATGCAAGGGATAGGTTGAGAAGCAAATCTGCTAGATAATCATAGAACTTCTGTCGGATCTTCAATTTTAACATTTAATGAATCTGACATCGAAAGGTCAAAATTTACTCCAATATAAGTCGGTGCTGCAACAGTTTTTCTTTCTGAACCATTATTCAATGTTACAAAAGATTTCTTTGGTGTTAGATCAAATGTTCTGATTTTTTTATCTCCTATTTCTAATGTTTGAGTTTCCTCTGCTTCTGCTATTGTATGGACATTTTCAACTCTTACGCCACCCCTTTCCAATAATAGTGGAATGAAATCGCTACAGTCTTTTAAATTTACTTGCTTCATAAAATCTAAAACCCCATCAATAACATCATCCTGCTCAATAATTCCAGATATATTTTTCAATGCTCTTTCACTATTTACTCTAACTTTGTATATACTATCTTCAATATTACCTTTTAGAACTACAAAAAAAGAAGGTGCTGAAGAGAATGCATCTATAACACTTTCAGTACCAAATCCACTGACTTTCAGTTTTGAATAATCCTTCTCATCTATCTCGACGGATTCTCTTCTATGACTATATTTGAGATCAGCTACTCTCTTGAATCTAGTGTTATCTCTAGCATTTCTAAAATCTTTAAGTTCTTCAGAGAGAGCACTAGAAAGTCCATTAACTAAAAGTTTTGATTTTGCAGCATGAACAAGGTTTTTCACGTCTTCGGGATTTTCTACAGGAATTTCAACTATTTCTGATATATATCGCGATGCAGCATCTAATTTTTCTTTACTTGTTTTAAAATCTTCTTCTGAAAGAACAAGGTCTTCATCCATCATCACTTCTCCACCATATACAATAGTTTGAGGAAGCGCGCATGGAGTCAGAATATTTTCTATTCTAGTCTTATCATCTAGCTCTATGTTTGTTGATGGCCCTAAAAATCTCCTAATAAGTTTTATCGGACCCTCATTTTTCACTATATACTGCTTGGATATTCTTCTCTTTCCCATTTCCTGTATGCTTGATATGAATTGATTGAAGCTGCTAGGAGCATTATTATAAAGGGCTTGAAAATCCTCCAAATGGTTCAATGCTCTCACTTTCAAAATTCTTCCATTAGCAGTTCTTAATATTGGTGAGTACTCTGTCATTCCTAGATCTTCTACCCTAAGATAATTAACCATAAATATCTATACTATTCTTCAGTGATAAATTTTAAATACTTAACCAGCTAGCCCGTCTATCAGAGAATAAACTCCCTTTATCATAGGTAATATCCAGAGCCATGGCACGGAAAAACCCAATAACAATATTATTCCTGCTGCCAAATCTATGAATCCCATGACATCAAAGAAAAATCCAACTGCAAAACTACCGACTACAGAAGATATTCCTTTTATCAAAACTATCAGACCTAAGTAGAACGCTAGGAAATTTGGAAACACTAAAGAGATTCCCACCAAAATATCCAAGAAACCTAATAAAGCCATCAGCATTTAACCCACACATAACCTTGTTTCTGTAGGCTTTCCTTATCATCTTCCCTGTAATTCTGTAGATACTCACCGTTACAGCCCTTGCAGGTATTACAATAAGTTTCATTTCTAAATAATATTCTCTTTTGAGGACAGGCCAGTATGTTTTTTCTTCTGTTTACTCTAGATGATTTCATAATGACCATTAAAAGTTTTTCTCAATATCCTTTATCTTTTCTAATCTTAATGAATGCCTGTCTCCTTTGAAATCAGTCTTTAACCAAACATCAATTATCTCCCTTGCTTCTTTGATATCTGTCATTCTTGATCCGATTGTTAGAACATTTGCATCGTTATGTTCCCTGCTCAGCTTAGCTGTTTCGATGTCATAACACAGCGCTGCTCTTATGCCATTGACCTTGTTAGCTGCTATGGACATTCCTAGGCCTGTCGTACAGAACAATATTCCTCTATCAAAGTCATTCTTGGCGACGGCAGTAGCGACCTTTATGGCGAAATCAGGATAGTCAACTGGCTTGTTATCTCCAGTTCCAAAATCCTTGAACTCATGACCAAGTTTGTTCAAGAACGATTTTATCTTTTCCTTCATATCGAATCCTACATGGTCAGAAGCGATTGCAATCTTCATATAGAATTAATAAAAATCAACATATTTATATTATATGGAGATTCTTTTAGGCGAGGATGAGTTCGCTAAACAAATAGCAGAGAGACTAGGTTTAGAGTTCGTTAAGGTCAACACATTTACATTTCCTGACAGCGAGATCAAACCTATCATTGAGAATGAGGAAAAGATAAAAGGTAAAGAAGTTTTGGTTGTTGTAAGAACTAACAGATTCAAACCAAACATTGGTGACAGCATATTGAAGATTTATTTTATCTGCAGAACATTACAGAAGTTGAATTGCGAAATAAGTTTGTTTCTGCCTTGGATGTTTTATTCTAGACAGGATAAGAAATTCTTGTCAGGAGAACCAGAATCATTGTATGACATAGCGAATTTGTATGAATCGTTAGGAGTTAAAAACATTTTTACCATCAATTCGCATTTGTACGGAAAGGAGAACCCGTTGCAAAGCTATTTCAAGAAAATAAAGATTCACGATATAAGTTCTGCGAAAATGTTTGCTGATTATTTGAAGACGAAGAACCTGGTTAATCCGATAATTATAGGGCCAGACAAGGGACGTGTAATTATGGTTAAGGAACTAGCAAACCTGTTGAATATTTCTTATGAATGTTTTGAAAAGGAGAGAGATCATAAGACTTTAGAAGTTTCCTTCAGACAGCCTAAATCAGATTTTAAGAATAGAGACGTGATAATATATGATGACATCGCTGCTACTGGTTGGACAATAGTTAAACCATTTGAGATAATAAAAAAGCAAGGAGCTAACAGAATTTTTATTGCACTCTGTCATATGGTTACAAAGGAAGCAGTAGAGAGGTTATACAAATTAAATAGCGATGAAATTATAACAACTGATTCTTTTGTCTCAGAAAAATTGATAAAATTTACAGAATTATCATTGATAAATATGAATGAGAGCCTGTTTGATTAAACTTTTTTTGCCATTGCCATTAATTCTTCTTGCAATTTCTTATCTTGATATTTTACATTATTCCCCAAAAAGTCAGTTATAACTTCATATTCTTTTAGATCCATCAAATCTTTTAACCAATCCATACCATCTGTTTTAAATTTGATCACACTATGAAGACCGAATCCTAATTCCTTTGCTGTTTTTTCAGCGCCTTGTTCTCTATCAAGCAAAACCGCAACATCCTTGCAGGTTACATCAACATTTTTTTGTTCAGCCATGAATTTTACTTGTTCATGGGCTATTAGTTTGCTTTTGAATGATGTTACTACATCATCAACTAGAGCTAAAACATCTCCTTTATTTAATTCTCCTTCAACCTGTTCACGTTGTCCATGTCCCTGTACTCTCTGTTGAAACTCTTCTACTGTATTAACACCTTCTAATTTTCTTGTAAAACACGAAGGAATATCTTCTTGCATTGTTATTGCTGTTGCTAACGGTATTCCTGTGGCAGCGATCCCTACTACTTTATTCACATCAAGCGCTTCTTCTTTTATCATTCTGCCCATTGCAGTACCAACTTTTCTTAATAGTTGTGGAGAATCAGGAAAACTTGGCAGTGGTCTCAAATTGACATAATAAGGGCTCCAAGTGAAATCGGCAAGTCTAAAGCCCTCTGGTCTATGTCTATACCAGGTCATTATCATGCCGTCATTATAAAGTGACCTGATTATTTCTTTTCCTAATTGTTGTTTTTCTTCAAACCAAACCATTTTTAACACTCTATTATTCGAATTTCAAAGCCTCTTCACAGAATTTTTCTGCAGCTTCAGCCCTATTTTCAGCCTTGTAAATTTCAGAACCAACTATTCCATATGCTCCAGCACAACCCTTAACAGTTTCAAAGGCAACGAGAATACTGCCTCCCTGTCTTCCTACGCCTGGCATGAAGAAATGTGGATTAATTGAATGCGAGATTAAAGTTTCGTTCATTGTTTTTAGCTGTTCTGGTTTATTTGCAGGACCTACATAATGCTGAACGTTCATTAAAGCGTAAAGTTCTAGTGCTCTTTGTTCTGCATCTTTTGTGATATAACCTCTAAATTTCCTTCCACCTAATCTAGGATCTATATCTCCTAGTTCAACTTCTTCTGTTTCATCCCAACCTTTTTGTGTGAGTCTAAAACCACCTATAGGCAAAATACCATTATCAAGACATGCTTTTACACATGTTGCTTGAACTCTAGGACCAGCAAACGGAAACAATATTAGTGTTTTTACTCCATCTGCTGCATAGTCTGCTATGAAATCTTTTTCTGTAAACTCCACATCATTTCCCTCTTTTTGTGCGTCAAAAATCATTGGTTTACTCGTATGTGCTTCAACAGTTTTTACAAGAAGCGGTAAACTATATCTGGATTGTAATCTTTTTCCAGCTTTATATGCAACAATACCTTTTACATCATCTACGTCTTTAATCAGTTCCCCTAAGTCATCCAAAGTGTTTACATCACATGCAGGAATAACACCATGATTTAAACTAAAGAATCCCATCATATCACCTTAGAAAATATTCACATTTCTAACATTTATGGTTAACTGACATTACAAAAGAATTACAGCTCAAGCTACGAAAATCAAATTTTGCCATCTTCAATATGATATCATGTCAATGATTTATCATAAACAATTCCTAATTGCTCTTTAGTATCTTCTCTCAATGGAAAAACGAATTTTCCTAATTCTTCTCTTACATCATCAAATGGATATGGCTTTCTTTCTACTCTTGCTTTCAATGCTCTTAATGCAGACATCTTACATGCTCTTGCTTTCTCAGCAATATTTTCAGGGTTATCTAACTTTCCATCAGTTCCTTTGAATACAAACCTTCCTACACCCTCTATATCTGCTCCGGCATAGATAGCTGATCCTGGCCATGCTCCCTGTTCTTTTCCAATGCCTATAGAAATAATAGCAAGATTATTTCCGTATATTTTTCTAGACTGAAAAATTTCAATAGGTCTGTTCGCAGGTTCTATAGCAGCTGTTGCTCTTATCTTAACTTTAGATTTCTCCTTTCTGCCTATGTTAACTTCAGTTTCTAAATTTCCTAATGCGTTTTCTCTTAACAGATTAACAGTTTTCTCACCATCTTTAAAATAATGTTCCTTGACGTAAGAGTAACCGTCGTGAGTCATGTCTACAACATGTATAACTCCTTTCATTCCCTGTTCTTCTGCAGCTAATTGCACTGCTCCTGCAACATCAGGCCCTATCTGTGGCATGCAGTGAACAGCATCATAACCGAGATTGTAGATGATCCTTGCGGTCTGATACGCCGTGGAGGGTATATCGCCTATTTTTTCATCGGTCCAGATTACAGGATCAGCATCAACATGAAATCTATTTTTACATTCTTCTCTAAAAAGCTCTCTAGTATCTTTTACGAAATACGGTTCGCCCGCTATCAGAAATGTCAGCATCGATTGTCTATTCATTTTGTAGCCGGACATATGACCGCTAGTGGCTTTAACTATCTGTTCCATTTCATCAACTGCATTTCTTGAACCTTCTACCATTTCATCCAGATTTTTAGAGCTCGAGACATTGTGATCAAGGTTCACAACTACCGGAGAACCAGTATAACTAAAAGCATTTAACCAATTACCTACAAAGTTTTCTCCTGCCACACCTTTCAGATTTTCTCTTATTGCTAAGAGATTCTGCTTATAACTTTCCAAAGGATTAAGAAACTCTTTATATTCGGATTCTAATTGTCTTAGAATTTGAAATTCCATTATTCCTATACGTGACGCATTACAAATTAAACTTGTTTGGTGGTAAATACCACCATTTAAATTTCTTTCTCTCTTACTAATAATCATGATTCAGGATTTTTTACTTGAGATAGGATTATCAAAGAATGAGACAAAAATTTACCAGATGCTCTTAGAGTCAGGACCATCCTCAGTTGGCGAGATTAGTTCAAAAACAAAAATTCATAGAAGAAACATCTATGATTCTATAGAAAGGCTCAAGGAAAAAGGGTTCGCATCATGGACCATCAAAAATAATAGGAAATATTTTGAAGCAGTCAACCCACAAAGGATAATAGATATCTTTGAAGAGAAAAAAGAAAAGATAAGGTCGATAATACCTCAGATAATAAAAAAACAGAAGAAGGAAACACAAACAGTCAAAGTTTATACAGGAAAGGAAGGAAGAAAAATAATTTTTGAGGACAAGTTGAAACATACGGGAGAGCAATTGATTCTAGGTGCTCACCAACCTTCAAAAAGAATTTCCAAATATGTAAGTGTCTATCACAAGAAAAGAATAGCTAAAAAAATTCACCTAAAGATGCTCTATCCGCCTGATGAAACAAAGGCTGCAAGTTATTTTTCCAAATTAAAATATATTAAGGTAAGAATATTGCCTAAAATGCTAAGTAAGACGCCAATAGCAATAAACATTTACGGGGATAAGGTAGCATTCTTGATGGATGATGAAGAGAAACAATCACATCTAACTGTTCTTATAGAAGATAAGAACCTGAGTGAAGATTTTAGAAATTATTTTTATGCAATCTGGAACATTTCTGAAAAGCTATAACGGTATTTTTCTTCCACATCTATCTCTTTTAGAGAATCCGAAGTCAGGATTGTTTTCTAGTTGTGAATATGTAAAGACAGGTCCGTTGACACAAATCCTTTTATCTCCGCACACACAAGAACCACAATAACCGATTCCACATCTCATTAATCTCTCCAAAGAAAAGTACATATCATCAGGATCTATAAAACCTTTTGAAACCTTTGCAACATTATACTCCATTTTTTCTGGCCCACAACAATATAATTTTAATTTAGTTTCTGGATTAAGCCTAGCCTTTGCTTCCTCGTAATATTTTCTCAAAGGTTGAGTAATTAAACCTCTTTCGCCCTTGCTTCCGTCCTCGGTAACAATGTGAAGTTCTGTTCCACGGAACCTATCTTCCATTATCAAATCTTCAGATGTCTTTGCCCCAAGAAAAGTTACTAATTTTAAGCTAGGATATTTGGCTTGTTCTGGAATCAAACCAAGAGGAGCTATACCAGTCCCACCACCTTCGATGAATCCTATACCTCTTTTGAACATATGAACAGGAAAGCCATTTCCGAGGGGTCCTGTTATTATCATTCTACCTCCAACATCCAAACCAAAAGTAGAATTTGTAAACTTTCCTTTCTCAGGTTTGTTTGGATCTTTTTCAATCCTTTTGATTGTTATTCCTAATGGTCTTTCATAAGATATGGCAAAAGGTTTTTCTCCATCTTTTGTTCCTGCAAGCACGAATCTTCCAGGCGTTGTTCTAATATCTTTATCAAATAAAAAGGTTTTTACATCTCTTCCCTCATCTATTATATCGATTATCTTTAGTGATTCATGATTAAGTTTGATGAGCAACACCCACTAATTCTTTTATGCTAGAAACATTCATTTCTTCAAGAAAACTTTCTATTCTTGTTTTAAAACTTTTGAAGCTCTTTGCTAACTGTTCATCGCTTTTTCCTGCTATATCAGATCCTATAGCGCAAGCAGGAGCACCAGCTTCTACGTATTGCATAAAATCATCTTCGGTGTTAAGTCTTATTCCACCCATTCCAATGATGGGAGTTTTAACAACCTTATAGATTTTATGAACGCAGGCGACGCCAACAGGTGTTATAGCTGGACCAGACATACCGCCATACGTGTTTGAGAGTATCGGCCTCTTCTCGCGAATATTTATTTTCATAGCAGGAGCAATTGTGTTTGCAATAGCAATAATATCTGCTTCTCCTTCTTCTGCTGCCTGTGCTATCTTTTCTATTCTTGAAACATTTGGAGTTAATTTTGCAATTATAGGTTTCCTAGAGCTTACATTGTCTCTTACAGCTTTTGTATATTCTTTAACTAGAGTAGGGTTAGTTCCAACAGCCAAGCCATAATTTTCATCTTCTGTTAGGTTCGGGCAACCATAATTAATTGAAATTGCATCAGCATATTTTTCCAGAGTTTTTGCAATTTTAATCAATTCCTCTTTATCACCAAATATTTCAACTATCAATGGTTTTGGAAAGGGATATAATTCTTCTAATTCTTTCTCAGCTTCTTTACAGCCAATGTTCGTTAACCCAACGCAATTTAGTGTATAATCTCTTGTGTGATAGACTACAGGTTCCATGAAGCCTGGCTTTGGTTTCAATCCTATACTTTTCGACACGTATGCTCCTGCATATTCAGGTGGTATAGCACTTCTTAATGCGCCAAGATTAGCAATAAATCCTGATCCATTCATCCATGCAGGGTCAATCTTTAGTTTTCCTAAATCTGCTGACAAGTCCATTTTATTTAATTATCTACAAAAATTTAAATACGTGAGATGTGAATTTTATTCATGCAGGACAATATGACTGAATTCTTCGAGGGTGCATTCAAAACCCTAGCTGACGGTAATGAACCCAGATATTATTGCTTGGGTAACCTTGGTTGGGGTGCAATGGCTCTAACTTCAAAAGATCAAGAAAAAATGCTGAGCAAGGTTAGAATAACAAAGACTTGGAGCAGAGCAGACCTGGATAAGATTAATGAGGGAAAGAAATGTTCTGAAGTTCCTGCAACAGGTCCGGTAAAAAGATTAAAAATGGAAACAGGAACTCCAGACTTTAAAAGATTTAATGCAAAGATGTTCCTACAGATAGAAAATACTGAAGGAACAACTGGAGACATAACATCTGTTCAAAAAAGAATAGACAATGCTATAACAACCTACGCGTTAATGAGACAACTTTTAGAAAGAGAAAGAGGGTCAATTTCCTTTCTCACTTATAAGACATATGGTTTAGTAGATTATGGAACAAATAACATCCCCTTTCATGATAGAAACTTTACTTTGATAATAAATAACAGAAATAATGAGAGAAAAGAACCGAACATATCTATATATGGTAACATTGATGATTCTGAAAGCAGAGTAGTGGCCTATGCACGTTATCCTTCAAACTTAAAACATATAGCAAAACCAATGGAATTTCAAAGATTAAAGTTAGAAGCTGTAAGAGCACAGCATTAATTTCTTAACAGGGTTCATTAAAGCTTAAATATTTAGTTTAACTAATTTTTATCATGCCTGAGGAAATCACACCTTTCTTTGAAGACGTATTTAGAAGATTAAGTGGAAAATCTGAAATAGATTACAAAACCACAATTAGCTATATAGGCAGGGAAGCATCAGTTTTTACTTCAGAAGGCGGTATTGGTTCTTCAACCATGTTGTTAAAGGCATTTAGCGGAGAACAAAAGGCAAAGAAATATAGAGAGGAAGCACGCTTTTCTCAGATGAAACCTGAAGGAGAAATATTATGTCTTCAATATTCCACATATTATTATCCTCCTAAAGAATCTATACCAAGAACAAAGGTGAAAACGAGAATAGGTGTTGGAGAAAATTATAATATAAAAACATTTGGACAAAAAATAGATGAGTTCATAGCAACTCAAAAAGCAGCTAAAATACTCCTTGAAGAAAGGGAAGCAGAAATCATGGGTGTTGCACTTAATTCTTTATGCCTGCAGTCGAACAATAGTAGAAGTTCAGTTATATCTGATGGTATAAGATTTGGTCTTTCTTTCAGTAACGGGCAAACTGACAAAAAACCAGCAATAAAACTTAGTGGTAGTGATGGCAATTTCAGAGCTGTAATAAAAGGAACTGATGATTATCAGAATGTATTTGGACCATTGGATTTACAAATAGAGAAGTTCCAAGGTTTGAAGGAGAAATAACTTCTTGTGATTCGTGTTAGATACCAAAATAGGGTTCTGTTAATTTTACGGTTGAACAAACTGTTAATTTTCGGTTGTTAATAATCGGTTGATTTTTAAGATGAAGAATTAAATAAACATTATGGAAATTAGAATAAAATTCTTTAATTTAAGGTTCGTGTACAAAAATCGTACCGAAATTAATTTAGAAATAGGAAATAAAGTAAGAGGGTCTTTCGACCCTCTTGTCTGTTTTAATTCATCACTTATTGTAAATTAACAAATAAGCAAAAATAGCCAAGTCGGAATCATCAATATGTTTCCATTAAGTTCGAATGTATCTTTTGTTACGCATATACCGAATCCAGAACCGTATTTCTTTATAAATCTCTTTATGTTTTTTAGCTCATTCTCGTCTATTTTATTTTTATATTTGACTTCTATTGGTATGGGCTTACCATTATGCTCAAGGACTATATCAACTTCTCCCTGTTCATCTCTCCAATAGAACAATTCCGATTTATGCTGAGATGATATTTTAAACTTTAGCCTTAAGCAGTGATTATGGACCACGGTTTCCACTATTTTTCCCATTTCCACAGGATCAAGTAAGATAGAATCTATGAATGTATTGTTTACTACATTTCTCAGACCTATGTCATTTAGATATATTTTCTTGATTTTCTTTCGTATTCTTTTTGTCTGGCTATATCTATAATTCTCAGAAGTTGATATAATAAAAGCATCTTCCAAATATCCTATATATTCTGTTATTGTCTTAGCATTACTTTCTAATGCACTTGATAATTTTGCTACATTTACATTATCCGACGTACTTTTAGAAAGCAATACCAACAATTTTTCCATAATATAATTTTCTCTAATTTGATGTGTATCTTTGATATCGGTATTTATTACATCACGAATAATTGATGATAAAGTATCAACGCATCTTCTTTGATTCTTTTCTTTTATAACAGCTGGATAACCTCCTTTCACAAAATAGGTATTTAGAAGAGTTTTTATGGTCTTTTCAAAGATAATCATCTGCTTGAATTTGTCTTCTAAAATAAAAAAGAAATTATTCAGCTGTTTTTTTGTAACTCTTTTACTTTCTATCAATTTTCTTAATCCATCTCTTATTTCTGGTATATCAGAACAGAACATCAAGTTGTCAGATTCTCTCTTCTTTTGAAAGTTGTTAAATCTCAAAAGTTCCAAAAACTTGAATGGAACAACTATTTGACTTTCAGCTCTTCCTACAAATGCCTTTATGCTATCTTTCAAAATTTTTACGCTTGAAGAACCTGAAACAATAAATTTTATGTTTTTGTTTATGTTGTAGTAATCCTTAACTATATTGAACCAGTTTTTTATATGCTGCACCTCATCTATAAAAACATAGACCCTTTTTGTAGACTTGCTTATTTCTTCCTTTAATACATATTTTTCATAAACATCTATACTTTCCTTTATAATATTCTCAGATATAGTATTCAATTCTGTGTTGTTTCCATATATCATTAAAATTCTTTGATATGTATTTTTGTTCTGAGAAAGCAAAAAATCTATTAACTGCTCCATTAATGTTGTTTTTCCAACTTGTCTGGCACCAACAATTGAAATTATTTCTCTGTCGGATACTCTGCGTTGTAGAAAGTTAAAATCCAATCTTCTAAATCTTTCAACATCAGGAATGCTACGAATTTCCCACCACGGGTTTAGTATTGATAATACTCTTATAATTTCTATTTCATTGCTTTCTACCATCATATCACTTAATAGTATTATGATACCATTAAGTATATAAGTTTAATGGTACTACAATTATATTAAAATTTTAATATAACTAATATTCTATTTTAAAATCATAATCTGGATGTACTTGTCTATAAAACTCAACAAATTCCTTTGCCTTTGAATAATTCTTGAATTCAGTCTGTATACATCTCATACTCATACCTAAACTTTTTAGATTAACTTCAACCCCGTCTTTGAAAACTTTTACAGTGCAGGGTCCTTCATGCTCGTTAATAGCAGTGATTAGAACATTACTGGTTCTTTGACTATCTACTGTTAGCTTGATTAGCTCATTCCAGCGATTTCTTCCTAAATTCAATTCAATACCAGCAGTCTGTGCTGGAGTTGCATAATTAAGACCCATATGAGGTCTTACAAAGTTGTAGTAAACTACAAATCCACTCATAATAGCAGTGGCACCTTCTATTGATTTGAAGCCTCTCATAATTTTTATCTTATCTTTCATTGTTCCGTTGACCCTTTCCATGACATTGTTATTTATTTTATCAATGAACTTGATTAGTCTGACATGTTTTATGCTTCCATAGGATTTTTCCGATCTCCTAAAAGCTTTACCAAATGCTTTCTTGTATGCAGGAAGACCATCAGTTATGACATTACGGGGTCTTTCAGGCAGATGCATTTTGGTTTCCTCAAATAGCTTTCTTGCATAATGAATGTCTCTCGTCTTTGTGATGATTGATGATGTGATCATTCTATTGTCTTCGCAGAGGACACTCCAGAACCAGTGCCATTCCCCTCCTATATTTATCATGATTTCATCTGCATGAATATTCCTTGAAGAATTAACTATGTAGTTTCCGACTGCTGCAGAGATTCTTTGAGAATATTCCACAATCCACTTGTATATTGTTACATATGAAACTTTGATATTATAGCAGCCATAGAGATGATTGCTAATCTTTCTTAGAGATAGACCATTGAAGTATAAATCCAAGCAGGAAGTTATTATCTTGTCCTTGAATCCCTTGTGCAAGAATCCATTGTCCACTATGAAGCTTCTATTGCATTCGTTGCAGATATATCTTTGATAGGTCCCTTTATTGTTATATCTATGTCCATTCCTTTCAAAATTTGTAGAACCGCAGAATCTACAGTTAATCATGACCAAGCACCTTCCTTACCCTTTCCCAAAGGCGATATGTCAACTCAACATCTCTTTTGTTGTAGTTCAGAATATCGGTTATTCTGCCTTTTTGATACAATTTTCCAATGCTGTCGCTCAACGGCATCTTTCCATCATCAAATATAAATTCTACCCATTCTTGGAGAGTTCCTGGCTTGTTGTAGCAGTATATTCTTCTGACGGACCTCATTATAGACATCAAGTCTGTAAATGCCGCTGAAAAGAAGCCGTTGGCTGGCAAACCGTATCTAAGGCATTTGGCAAAAATGAACCTGATGTCGAAAAGAACATTGTAGCCTATTATTTCTGTGAAATTTCTTCTTTTGCAGTATTCCAAGAAGGCTTTCAGCATTTCCTTCTCATTTTCATGATAGAAAACGATAATCTTACCAGTTTCAACATCCTTAATCCCTATGCAGATTATCCTGCCTTCCTTAGGGTCCAAGTCTTCTGTCTCTATATCTAAAACGCATTTGCTGTCCATTACCATCATCATTAATAGTTATTAATAACTATTAATAGTATAGAGGGTTAAATATTTAAGCTTATTCATTAATAGTTATTAACAGATATTAATGGCAAAGAAGCTGATTTTAGATATTGACGAGGAAACTTGGAAAGAAGTCTTAAAATTCAAAATAGATTATGGATTGAAAAACAACAATGAAGCCGTTAAAAAATTGATACATAAAGGCCTTAAAAAATAATGATTTATAATTTGACAGCAATATCTGTATTGCTTGTATGCTTATTTTTTGCTCAGCGCATGAGGGTTTTAAATGAAAGGCGTAAAAAAACAAAAAGGCAGAATGTTCTCAGCTGTTAGTTTATTCTCAGGATGCGGCGGTCTGGACTTCGGATTCAAAAAGGCGGGATTTAAAATTCTGTGGGCGAATGACAATGACAAAGATTCCGTCAAAACTTACAGTAAAAACGTGAGCAAAGATATAATTCTTGGAGATATCAGAAAAACAGAGAAAAAAGAGATACCGAAAAATGCTGACGTCCTTCTGGGCGGTTTTCCCTGCCAAGGTTTTTCGGTTGCTAACAATAAGAGAAACACGAAAGACGAAAGAAATCTTCTATACAGGGAGATGCTTGACGCCATAGTGTCATCCCAGCCAAAGTTCTTCGTGGCAGAGAACGTCAAGGGCATACTGTCTCTTGGCGGAGGCAAAGTGATAGAAATGATAATGAAGGACTTCAAATCCATAGGCTATAATGTGGACAAGCCTTTCATCATAAACTGCGCGTATTATGGAGTCCCGCAGTTCAGGGAGAGGGTTTTCATAATAGGAAACAGAATAAATGCTGTCAATCCCTTTCCAAAGATATCGCACGTCAATGGAATCGAGACTCCGATACCAGAGTTCCTCAAGCCTAATTTCAAGAAACTGCCCAAAGTCATATCAGTCAGAAAGGCCATAGGGAATATGCCAGATCCTGATTCTCCAGAAGGGAAAAAAATACCGAATCATTACGGCAGAAATAATGTCAAGGGCCATTACATGGCGAGGAAGCAAGACATAAATCAAGCCGAGATATGCGATTACCTGAGAGAATGGAGGAAAAAAGCAGGAATAACTGTCAGCAAAATAGATGAAATTACCGGCTACGATTATGCCGCTGGCCACTGGTTCAGGAAGGACAATAATTCAGGAAGCATACCAAAGCCTGAAGATTGGTGGAAACTGAAAAAAATTCTAGGCTTTGATGATAAATACGACAAGGCTGTGACAGAACTGGAATTAAGAAAAATCAAATTTGAGCAGACCCTCAGGACAACCAATTGGGACAGACCGAGCGACACTATAACCGCAAGCGGCTCCGAAATACATGTCAACAAAAGGAGAAGGCTTACAATCAGGGAATGTGCAAGACTTCAGAGCTTCCCAGACAATTTTATATTCACAGGGAGTATTTCAAGCCAATACAGTCAGGTAGGCAATGCTGTCCCGCCGCTAATGGCAAAGAAGATCGCACTGGAAATAAGGAAGCAGCTCAAGTCCAGTTAGCCATAGTGTCTGTATATTACCCTTTCTCTCCACGGGTCGAGTTTGATTAATTCTTTTATCTCAAAGCGTATGTTACTGAGTTCTCTGCTGTCTGGATAAACCTTGACATTGCCGAGGATACTCTTATGAGTTTTGAAGAACTGTCCGTTGGGTATAGATATCACGGATATCTCCTCGACGAGATTTTTCCTCGACCATATCGTCCTGAGTATGTATGTCAGATTCGGCACTACGCCGAAATGCTTGTGATTTTCGTATCTGTGTAGGTTAGGCTTCCATATGAATATCCCGCCGCTTCTATCCCCCCGCTTTTTTGTAAGTTCATATGGAGTGTCGAAGTCGAACGATGTCTGGTTCTGCCTCAAAGCTATTGCGTTTCCCTTCACATCTGGATCGGTATCCAAAATCGTCTTGGCGTCGATGTGCACTATTGCATCGCCGCACTCGTAACATGAGTCGGATGCCCCTGGCACCGACGATATCCCCCAGTCAAGCCTCCTTGCTATCATAGCGTTCATTATATTTTCGGCAGCCGTTTCTATAGGATTGCTCTTGTCAGTTTGGCTGGAGTCTGGAATATTTTCCTGACTGCAAATCTCGTTGACGAATCTTCCAATGTTGTTTGACAATATTCCACATATTATCTCGAAGTATTTTTTCTCGATTTTCTCAAGTTCTGCGTCAGTTAGAGGAACAGACATAATATAGCATTGATTTTTGTTATTTAAAAATTATGCGATTTTGAGAAGCTTGCTTATGCATATCTTCATCTTTTTGACATCATGTTCCCAAATTACAATGATTCTCCAACCACTTTTTCTAAGCGTTTTTATATTTTGCTTGTCTCTCAGAACATTCTTTTCTATTTTTGGCAGCCAGTATTTTCTTTTTGATTTCGGAGCTCTGTAGTGCAGAGGGCACTTGTGCCAGAAGCAGCCATGGAGAAATATTGCAATCTTCCTATCTGGTATTATGATGTCTGGACTTCCTTTTATTTTTGGATGCATCTTATGTTTTATTTTCATAGCTTTTAGAATATTGTGAGCAATCCTCTCTTGAGCGGTCCATTTGCTTTTTATCATCGACATGGTGTAGCTTCTCTGCTCAGGAGTCATCCTATCTGCCATAATATATCTTCTATATTTTTAAGTTTAAGTTTACCACCGACGTTAGTGAAGAAGAATTATGTTCGCTGTTCATAAAGTCATATCATGCAGATAAGCAGATGTAAGATGTGCAAAAGCCGATTGAGGAATGGTCTAATAGTCAGGATGGCAAAAGGTTCAATCTGTTTAAAGTGCTTTGTTAATATCATTAGAGGCAGAGTATACTTTGAAAACAAAGAAGATGCATTCAAATGCCTTAGGAGATGCGGTGATGTGGCTATTCTTTTGAATAGGGAGAAGTTTAAAAGTCGTTAGGGATAAAGGTTATCTCTTACCTTGCGTGCTTCTAAATGCTCGTCATTATTAACATCTAAGTTTATGGACCTCAAATTATGAGACGCGATAAAATTCTTGACTCGTGTAACATTAACTTGACTTGTATTCCATGAATTCTCTATAAGGGCTATTCTCACGTCAAACTCATTCGAATCGATGAATGCCTGTAAATATTCATCAAAATTATAAAGACCTGGTTTCGCTGGATTTATTTGAAGAGGGCATACAAAGAGCTCATAATCATCATGCCTAACATCCTTTTCATTCTCTATTTCTTCGTAAAGATGCGGGTTTGGTTTTATGTTCTTTAATTTTGCATCTTCCTGCAGAGACATCAACAATATGAAAGCATTAATTGGATTTCCAGCTAAATTTCTTACTTCCCAAAGATATACTCTCCCACCGTATCCAGTTAATGCCCTTATTACAGAGCTTTTGCCACTGCCTGCGTCACCAACCACAAAAATTGCTGTTTTCATGAAATTAATTGTTTTTAGAAATTTTAAAAACCAACCTAAAGTTAACAATAATTCTATTTACGAGGTATCAACCTAATTTTTAACAGAACCCAAAATAGTTAGGTTTAAATATGTTGGATGTACGTATATACTAACTATGAGAATAGAAATCAGGAAGAAAAGGGAACAGACAGCAGTTCTGATAAGTTTTGACACAGTTAAAGAGAAATTCGAATCTGCCTCTGAGAGAAACAGGTTCTATTGGGAATTGCATGGAAGGAAGCAGGTCGTGATAAAACAATCAGGCAGATATGAGTATGAGAGAGAGGGTCTGTTAGAAGAAATACCAAACATAAAGGTTTCAGGTTCAGTTTTCATAGTTGCGATGGAGCACATGAAGAGAATGATGCAATTCTTCAAGGGGTGGGAAGACAAAGTTGAGTTTGAAACTTTCCCAGTGTTGCTTGATGAAAGAAAGAAAAAAGAATTAGAGGAAAGAGAAGTTGATATTGAATGAAAAAATTAGTTTTTACTGCAATGTCTAAGAAAAACTTTTTTCAAAAATGGAGAGTAGTAAAATTTGTTTTAGAAAAAGAAGCAGCCCCATTAAATCCTTTTATGTTGTTTGATTATTTTCTAGCAGATTCTGTAGATCATGATTTAGTTATAAATGTAAACGATACAATAATAGAAAGATGTGATGAAATTTGGGTTTTTGGGGAAATAGCCGATGGTGTTGAAAGAGAGATAGAAATAGCAAAAAGATTTAATAAGCCAATAAAGTATTTTGACATATCGAAACTACCAGAAAAAATTAAAGAAATAAACGAAAAAGAAATTGTTTTTGAGGGTGATTAAAAATGGTTGAGAAAGAAATAAAACTTAAGGTCGGAGAACTAACAGGTAGAGAGGATTTCGGTAGAGGCATAGCTAGACTAGACTCGAAGTTAATGGGCAAGCTTGATGTTAAAGAAGGAGATATTTTAGAAATAGAGGGTAAGAAAAAAACCGGAGCAGTCGCAATAAGAAGCTATCCAGCAGACGTTGGTCTAAACATATTAAGAGTTGACGGTTTGGTCAGAAAGAACTGTGATGCTTCTATCGGTGAAATAGTAAGAATTAGAAAATCAGCTGTTAAAGAGGCAAAGAAAATTACTCTAGCACCTGCCCAGAAGGGTTTTATGCTTCATATTTCTCCGAACCTGTTAAGACAAAACCTTTTCATGAGACCCATGGCAAAAGGAGACATAATAATAACCAATCCTGTTTTTAAAACAAGCAGGAATCATGATGATATATTTTCTATTTTTGGAATTGATCTTGAAGAGGTTTTCATGCCCATGGGAACTGAGATGAGATTAATAGTTGTTGACACTGACCCGCATGAGATAACTAAAGTAACTGAAATGACAGAAGTCGAACTCTTGCCTGAAGCTGTTGAAGTTGCTGAAGAAAGATTACCATCCGTAACATACGAAGATATCGGCGGACTAAATCAAATAATACTAAAGATAAGGGAAATGATCGAGATTCCATTAAGGCATCCAGAAATTTTTGAGAGGCTGGGTGTTGAACCGCCTAAGGGCGTATTATTGTACGGACCACCAGGAACTGGAAAAACATTAATAGCAAAAGCTGTTGCAAATGAGGCAGGAGCACACTTCATATCTGTTGCAGGTCCTGAGTTCATGAGCAAGTTCTACGGCGAGTCAGAAGAAAACCTAAGAAAAATATTTGATGATGCAGAAAAAAACTCTCCAAGCATAATATTCATTGATGAAATAGATGCAATTGCTCCGAAAAGGGAACAGGTTGTTGGCGAGGTTGAAAGGAGAGTCGTGTCTACTTTATTAACACAGATGGATGGTTTGAAATCAAGAGGCAAGGTGATAGTTATAGCTGCTACCAATTTACCAAATATACTTGATCCGGCATTGAGAAGGACAGGAAGATTTGACAGAGAGATAGAAATACCCGTCCCAGACAAGCAGGGGAGAAAAGAAATTCTGCAAATCCATACAAGACAAATGCCTCTGGAAAAGGATGTTGATTTAGATCAATTAGCAGAAATCACTTATGGTTATGTTGGAGCAGACATATCTGGTCTGGCTAAGGAAGCTGCAATGCATGCCCTAAGGAGAGTTATACCAGAAATTTCCGCACTAAAAGAAGAAGAACCAATACCAAAAGAAGTTTTAGAAAAATTAAAAGTTACTAGAGAAGACTTTTTTGATTATGCATTAAGAATGGTTCAACCATCAGGAATGAGAGAGGTCTTGATTGAGATTCCAAAAGTGAAGTGGGAAGACGTTGGTGGTTTAGAAGAAGTCAAGCAAGCCTTAAAGGAAACTGTTGAATTGCCTTTGAAAAATCCTGAAAGCTTCAAGAGACTTGGCATAAGACCGCCCCGCGGAATTCTGTTATACGGACCGCCCGGTTGCGGCAAGACATACATAGCAAAGGCATTAGCTAACGAGGCTGGAGCAAACTTCATTGCAGTTAAGGGACCGGAAATATTAACAATGTGGGTTGGCGAATCTGAAAGAAAACTACGTGAGGTCTTTAGGAGAGCAAAACAAGTTGCACCTGCGATAATATTATTTGATGAGATAGACGCTTTAGCTCCGAGAAGAGGAATGGATTCAGGGTCAAGAGTTGCTGAACAGACAGTTTCGCAATTACTAACGGAAATGTCAGGAATAGAAGAGATGAAAGGAGTCTCAGTCGTTGCAACAACGAACAGACCTGACATAATTGATCCAGCTTTGTTAAGACCTGGTAGATTTGATCGTTTAATATATGTTCCAGCACCTGACGAGGAAACAAGATTAGAGATTTTCAAGGTTCATACGAAATCAATGCCATTGAAAGGAGTTAGTTTGGATAAGTTGGCTAAGGAAACAGATGGATACTCTGGGGCAGACATTGAAGCTTTAGCTAGAGAAGCAGCTTTGTTCGCATTAAGAGAAGATTCTAAGGCCAAAGAGATCACATCAAAGCATTTTGATAAGGCATTGAAGAAGGTGAGACCATCAATAACTGCTGATACATTCGCTAGATATCAAAAAGTTGTTGAAAACATGAAGAAGACTAAAATAGAGGATGAAGAAAAAGCTTCTAGATACATAGGGTGATAAAAATGGAAAAACAAAAAAGTGTCAATGTAAAAGTAGATCACAATGACCCAGTGTTTTTTTCAGACAATGTCACAATTTCCCATAACCAGAGCAAGTTTATTGTAGACTTCTCTCAGACAATACCAAGCTTTGACAACATTGGTGGAGACATGCAGCAATCATTCATAATAAAGCACAAGGCAGTGATAGTTGATCCACAATTTGCCAAGATACTCTTGGATTTATTGCATAAGAATGTCCAGAAATACGAGAAGAAGTTTGGTAAGATAAAAGTTCAGAAAGAGAAAGAGGCTATAAAGAAGGAAATTGTAGAGACTGCTGAAAAATCAACTAGGTACATTGGTTAGCATGGATAGATATTTTATTAAAAAACTAAAAGAGTCTAATTCGATTCCTGATATTTTTGAGATTGTAAAAGAAGCTGTCTGGAAGGCGATTAAGAGAAGTAGAGCAGGATTAGATCTTGGTTTAGTGGAAATGGGAAACTTTCCACAGGGATTCTTGGGAGCGTATTATGTTTCTGGTTCGAACATAATAATGATGAACGAGACGCCATTGAAGAGAATACAGGAAACAAATCCTAATCTATTGACGCCATACATTTTTTCTGTCCTGCTTCATGAATATCTGCACAGTCTGGGTTATTTTGATGAGGATCATGTTAGAAAACTAACTTACGGAATAAGTTCTGAGATATTCGGTGAGGACAATATTGTGACGCAGATTTCAAAGGATATGAGAAAGTTCTTTCCGAATTTTATCTATCCAGAAGGTGTGCCAGAAGTCAAAGGACCGGTAAAACTTGTTAAAGATTTTGACAGGTCCAGCATAAGATATATAGGATAAACCTAACATTCTTTGTTAATTATATAAGTTTTATATACTGTCAGTGCCCATACTCTATTGTAAATTATCGCCAAAGGAGATAATTATGGACATTGACATAGATAGATACATCGATGCCTTAAAACAGAGGAAATTCCCAAAGAGCTCCGGATCTAGCAAAAAAATAAAGCTGAGGAAAAGTCACGCATCAAAACACAATATATCAGTTATGTTAGATTTCTTTACGGCAAAGAAGGCCTCAGGTAAATGGAAATCGATGCAGACCGAAAGGAACTACATATTCAACCTCCATGGGCTTGCAGAATTTCTCGGTGATATCAAGTTCGAGGAGGTAGGTAAAAAAGAAATCATAGGATACTTAGATCTGCTTGGAAGAAAAGTTAGCTATAGAACTAAAAGAAAACTTACACCCTTAACAATTGAGGTTGCTAAGTCAAGGTTGCTGGCATTATATAGATGGCTGAATGGCAATGAACTGCCCAAGTTTTTGGTTGAAATGGATTTAAAAGTTGACTTGAGTCCTATAACTGTCAAACCAGAACAACTACTCAATGAAGATGAGGTAAAAATAATGATAGAGCTCGCAGACAACGCCAGAGACAAGGCGATTGTCGCTTTTCTATACGAGAGCGGTTGCAGGATAGGTGAATTTCTTAATATGCATATAAAAGATGTAAGCTTTGATAAATTTGGAGCAATAGTGCATGTTAGTGGCAAAACAGGTTCAAGAGATATTAGAATAGTAAATTGTGTCCCTTATCTTAAAGAATGGATTAGATATCATCCTGATAATAATGCAGAAAACTGGTTTTGGGTTTCAAAATATGAAAAGGAAGTAGAGAAGCTGAATTATATGAGTATCTCGCATTTGCTAAAGGATTTGGGCAAGCGTGCTGGCATCCGGAAGGCCATTCACGCACATCTCTATCGCCACAGTGTCATAACAAGGGACTCAGAATTCCTCTCGGAGTCAGCTTTAAGGCTCCGATATGGTTGGTCCAATGGAAGCGAAATGCCGGAGCGCTATATACACCTATCTGGAAAGAAACTGGACGACATGACCCTGAAAAATCTTTATCATATAAACACCGAAGGTAATAAAGAGAAAAGAGAAATAGCAATGTCCCCAAAGGTCTGTCCTAATTGTGGTGAGTCCAACCCATCAGACTATGATTTTTGTTTAAAATGCAAGTGGGCTTTGGATAATAATTCAATAAGTCGGCCAGAAAAGGAGTACTGGAAGACTGTTACGTTAGAAAAATTAGAAAAACTTGTGGATGAGAAGCTGGAAGAGATTGTAATAAGGAGGATGAGCAATTCATGACGAAATACTCGCAGTTTGAACAAAATAATGAAATTATGAATGTCCTTTTCGCAATAATCAATGGAAAGAAAACAGTTAATGAGATTGTGAAGGCTTTGAAGGAGCCACAGTCAACAGTCTCATCAAAATTGCAATTCTTACGAGAGAATGATGTAGTTATCAAGCAGAAGTGGAACTATGATGTTAATTGGGACAAGCTGAATAAAATCTTCTTGAGAGAATTAAGAAACCAAATGAAAGCATGGCTGAAAGATGAGAGAAACATAAATAAGTTCATGGTTCTATTCAATGAGAAGAGGGTTAAAAGCATTTTAAAAGAATATGCAACTCTATGCATCATAAAAGGAAAAACGAGAAATATGAGCATGGAATACATAATCAATGATTATTTTCATGGGCTAGCGGAGACAGAAGACAAAGAGTTAAGAAAAATAGACAAAAGATTTGTTGAATTGAAAGCACTCTTTGGAATGGAAGCTTTTGAGTGGGTTCTATTTTTCAATAGCGAGTATAATTTGAATAAAGAGGCGGAAAAATGAATCAGCGTAAACTTTTAGAACTTATTCATTATAGTGCTGATGCTATGATTCCATACAAAAAACTCACAGATGAGCAACAGGATAAGTTAATGGGCATAACTTATGATTTTTGTAGCTGTAAGCTTTGCAAGAATGTTATGGCTCATGCAAATATTAAAACTTGGAAAATAGGAATCTCAAAATTTTATTTCAATACGCTAACTAAAGGTCCTTCCCCAGTTCCTATAACTTTGCTTGAATTAATTTCAAGCACATTACACGAAATCATTCATATATTGTTTCCTACGCTATCTGAAAAACAGGTTGAAAGAAAAACGAAATCTTGGATTAGACAGAGTAAATGGTACAAGTTCTAAAAGTTATCTATAAATAAATCAGAATTTAAGGGTTATTTTCACATAACCAGATTAACATCCGGATGATAATTAGGTTATATGGATATAAGATGATAATGTTATTTCATATAAAATTCTCTAAACTTTTCATAACTAATAGGTTCTTCTCTTCCAGATATGCATCCGCCTTCTGGCTTAAGAATTATTGTTGCACCATCTGGAATTTCAGCTTTTATATCGCTTCTAATATTAAGAAATTTCTGCGTTGGCGTGTATGCATTCAAGGCAACCTGTTCATAAAATCTTTTTTCAATAGGGTCGTATACCCAATGAAGCAATGAACTATAATATTTGTTTGGAAATTTGCCTTTTTCACATATGATTTTGTCTATTTCATTTATAGCATCAATAACATTTGCTCCTCCTTGTAGAACTAATTCACGTTCTTTTCCTAAAACTTCTTTAACTGAGCCATCTTGAACTACCATCGTTATCTTCTTCATAAATGATTATATTAAAAATAAATTTTATATACAAATCATTTACAGGTTCAAAGTAGTAAAAAACAGAATTAAATGGTTTAAAGTATTGTTTTAATATGGTATTTGTTGATTTTACTTTGTCGCTTCTACCTTGAGACTTTCTAATGCAATTCCATTATACTGCGTCTTGCTGATTCAATTAAGAGCGAGCTTGGCTTAGGCTATGGAATAATGAGAGGAAGTGGACAATGTCGTGGCAGCACAGATAGTTCATGATTGCTTTGATAAGTCAGTATTTAATTGTGCAACCCATCCGCATCTTGGAATTCGTTGTCTATTACCTCAATCATTTTATCACTATGTTTATGTTCTTCTTCTTGAATAGAAAGTAGACGAAGAGTATTACCGATACGACGACTACAACGGCCGCGGTCTCCGCTTCATGGCACGACAGATAATAAAGGAATGAGTTTATCTCGCAGTATTGGGAACTTGGATCACAACTGCCGATTGTAATCAGATTGAATATTGCGTATGCCGAGTACGCGAGGCTTGCGAAAAAGCTGATCGTGAACGCCCATGATATGTACTTGAAGTACTTGTAGAAGAACCTAGCAAGCGAAGGCACCACCATCAGCTTTGACGTCATCTTTGTTTTTATCTTGGTCTCGAGCTGAACGTCGCACGGTTTGAACTGTATCATCTTAAAAACGCATTTGAAGGCATCACGGGTAAGTGGTCGATATCTGGCGCTGAATATGCTAAGTACGCTAAAGACGACCAGTGCGACAGTGCATATGACCATTTTATCTACCGAGTATCTTCTTGATTTTACCGAGTTTTTCTACGAACACAAAATAAAAATTCTTCTTTCATAATTAATCACCTTATTCTTTACAGCAGACAGGTAATGACACAATTTTATTCTCCCAATAGCATTTTAATCACAGTTTTTACATCATCGGCGGTATATTGCTCATTTATTGGATGAGAAAATGTTACTTCTCTTTGCTCGCCGTTACTATCTTTGATGGTGTATGTTTGCTTGCCATTTATAATAAGCCCCTGACAATTCAAACCATCTTCTGCCATACGTTTAGCTCCTTCACTTGTGCCAAAATCTATATATTCTACAGATACCCGCCCTTGATATTCTTTTACTAAGCCTTCCAACAAATCAGTTACCTCTTTCCCGCAGGCACCTAAATTTAAATAAGCCTTTATTGTAACCTTTTCCGCCAGCACAGAAGGTTCTTGTTCGGCTTTTGGCTCATTTACGGTTTGTGTATTTTTACTGCTAGTGGATTCTTGACCATTAAAAAAATACAGCACGCTAAAAATTAAGGCCGTAAGCAATATTCCCAATATAATTAAATTAGAAAATCTTTTTTTAGCCAACCTCATAGTTTTCACCTCCTTTTTTTCGATTTTCTCCAAATAATTGCCTGCGCATGGATAGTTAGAGGTAAATAACCTTTTTCTCTTTGTCTTTTTCTAAATTCGTCAAGAATGGTTTTCCATATCTTCGTTTGTTCATTTGTTTGTATTCTGTGTAACGTCGCTTTTTTTGGGCCTCTTGTTTCTAGAATAACATCGTAATCGTCTACTGAATTAATATGGAATGTTCTAGTTTTAGAACGAACTTTGGCATCTGGGATATGTGTTTCTTTTAACAACGTTTGAAGGACACAAGGATTACTTCGAATGCAGTTTTTGGAGGGGCGAGATAAATCTTCCTTTAAAACGCTTGCAGTAATTTCCCTAAACTCTTTATAATGTTTAAGAGCCGGCAGTGTAAACCCAAGGTATCCGCCAGGTCTTAAAACTCTCTTCATTTCTTGTATAGCTTTTATCCTGTCGTCTACTTGCTGGAGGACGAAATTACTGACAATACAGTCAAATGTATTGTTCGGAAAGTCAAGGTCTTCTGCATTACCAAGCATAAATGATATATTGGGAATTTTCATTTCTCCTTTTCTCTGTAACGCCTGCGATATAAGTCTGGGGGAGATATCCATTCCTATAACTTTCCCTTTTTGCCCGATCATTTTCAATATCGAAAAAGTACTAACCCCAATTCCACATCCTATATCTAAAACATGCATTCCTTTCTCAATATTGCACAATTCTGCAAGCCAATCGGAGAAGGGGCTAAAGAGCGGTTCAGTAAGCTCGTATCCATCAGGTTTCGCATTCATATTTTTACTTCTCTTTTATATTTTTTCATCTTCAATCACTCTGCCGTCTTTTAAGATAATTTTGCGTTTTGTTTTTTTGACAATTTTGTCCTCATGAGTAGCAATAATAATTGTTACTTTTTCTTTTTGATTTAAGGCCTGAAGCAGTTCCAATATTTTTTCACCTGTCTTTGAATCCAAATCTCCCGTTGGCTCATCGGCTAAAATTATTTCTGGTTTGTTAACAAGCGCCCTGGCGATAGCGACCCTTTGTTGTTCACCGCCACTCAATTCTCCCGGCAAATGTTTTTCCCTGTCACCCAAGCCGACTTTTTCAAGAGCTTTTTTCGCGATAGAGTAACATTCGGCCTTTTTTATCCCCGAAGGGAGCAATGGCAACATAATGTTCTCAACAACAGAAAGTGTCGGAATAAGATGAAATTGCTGGAATACAAACCCTACCTTATCCCGCCTAAAATCCGCAAGTTTTTGCGCGTTTAATGCCGAAATATTTTCTTCATCAACGGAAATTGAACCAGAGTCGCATTTATCAAGCCCACCGATTAAACTTAAGAGAGTGGATTTTCCGCTGCCGGACGCGCCCATTAAAGCAACCATCTCGCCATTTTCAATGGAAAAACTTACCTTTTTTAACGCTTCAACTTTCGTAGTGCCTTTGTTGTATGTTTTTATAATGTTATCAATTTTTATCATATTTTTTACCTTTATTTTTTTAAAGCTCCCTCAAAGCTTCATTAGGAAGCAGTGAGGATATTTTTTTTGATCCCGCGTATCCGGCGAGAACTCCTAAAATCACCGCCACTGATATGCCGATTAAAATTAAATAGGGCGAGAATACGACATTTACCGTTAAATCAGTGGATAAAGTAGATGCCGCGCAGGCGGGGTAGGAGGTAATCGCTTCAGGGATGGCAAAGTTAGAATTTATTACAAATAAATAAGTGATTACATAAGCTACAAAACAACCGACAATACCCCCAATTAAGGACTGAATTATATTTTCAATGGTAATCAGTTTTACAACATCACTGTCCCGCCAGCCAACAGCCTTCATTACGCCTATTTCCTCTTTCCTTTCATAAACAGCTGCTAAAGACGATTTAATGACAAATAATGTTACCAGAACAATAATTATCAATGATATACCGGCAGCCATGGTGTTTGTCATGGCCGACATTCCGGCGACTGTCGCAAGAAAATCAGCACTAGTGGTGATTGTAACATTTTCGCCTACGGCGGATTTAATCTTTTTCTCCATAGCCCCGGGATCGGCTTGGCTTGATAATTTAAGAAATACTGTTGTGTATATATCGCCTTTATTCACAATCTGCTGGGCGGTGCCAATAGGAATGAAAACTTGGGCTCCCGCTATTCTCGCGTTTCGTCCTGTGTTAATAACTCCCACAACTTCAAAATCTTTTCCGCCTATATCAATTTTTGATCTTACGTTTAAGCCTTCAGATGCCGCGAATTCTTTATCTACCACGGCTGTATATGTATCAGTGTCTTGCAAATACCGACCCTCAACTATTTCGCAACACTCACCCTTTTCATAGGTTGGTTTAATCGGACCAATGTTAGTGATATTCGGGCTCAAACCAGTAATGATGGTTGGATGGCCATCCTTGAACGACAAAAACTCTAAGACTCCTGCCATTGCGGAGACATCTCCATTATCGCCTAAACTATCAAAAGCCTCAGCTGGCATGGCGTTTAAATTTGTAGGAAGTTTTACGGTTTCAAAAGCGCACGGTTCGCCATGCAACTGTACAAGCATATCCGCCCCCGCCGATTTCATTGGCTGTATGGCGCTTTGCTCCACGCTCTGCGACACCGCCAAAACACCGACCAGAAGCGCTACGGAAAACATAATGCCAAGTATTGATAACAATGCCCTGCTTTTTCTTCTGGTTAGTTCTTTCAGTGCATATTCAAAAAATAAAATTAGCATAAATTCACCTTATTTTCCATAAATTTATTTATAGGGTAGAGAAGGCAAGGTGGATAACCCCTCTTCTCTAATCGCGTTTTCTTTACTGATGGCATCCACCTGCGAATCCAGCTGCATGTCTTGTGCATCCGCCAGAACCGCTACATCCAACATTGGCATTATGCATTGGACAATTGGCTGCATTGTCACAAACTCCATCATTATTCGCATCTACAAAACCGCCTGTCTGGTTTGCATATGGGCAACTGCCTGATTGGGCATTATCGCATATCCTATCATTGTTCGCATCTACAAAACCTGTTGGAGTACTTATTGCTTTTGGTTCCTGTGAGAATGCAAATCCCATTATCGTAAACAAGCCGATAACAAGCACTGCGCCAACTCCGATTCCAATTATTTTTCTATCCATATCGTTTTCGCCTCCTAAATCTTGTATACATTTCATATTTATGAAACCATATATAAACCTTTGTTGAAACCAATATTCTCGGTTTCAAAGTTATGAAACTTGGTTTCAACAAAAGGAAACCAATAAAAACATTTATATAGTTAAATGTTAACCTTATTACTATGGAGATTAAAAAAATCAAATTATTGTTGCCGATTTCTTTAATGGCAGTTCTCGCAATAATATTAATCGTTACTTACAGTGTTTTCCAAAATTTTACTAACCCTTCACTTGAAGGGAGAGGATTATGTCCTAGCATGGTTCCAAACTACCTATTATGGTTGTCATTGATTCTAATGGTTGTCATAATTGTTCCTATCTCCTATTATGTCATATCTAAAAGATTAGAAGAAAAAATGGAAAAGAATCTTAGTGCGATAACAAAAATGGTTGATCATAAAGTTAAATCTGGTGTTAAAAAACAAAATTTACAGACAAATAATAATGGAAGCATTTTGAAACTTCTAAACTTAAATGAAAAGAAAGTTGTAGAGAAAATAATTGAAAATAAAGGGAGTGCATTGCAATCTGAAATAAGTCGAATGGAAGGCATGACCAAATTAAAAGCACATAGGGCGGTAAAGGAACTAGAACGAAAAGGAATAGTAAAGCTAGAACAATACGGTAAAACCAACAAGATTATTTTAGCAAAAGATATTAAAGAAGTAATATTAAAATGACCCTGTGTTTTTCTTAGAGTAGAATTTATGTTTTTAAAATGCTACTGCTCTATCCTTCTTTTCAAACGTGAAAACAGAAAGATAAAACCGAATAGACAATTAAAAATAGCACCAATTAATGTATATACATTTTGAAGGCTCCTATGGCGGATTAAGTTACAATGATGTTTATGGTGAACAAATGAAACTTAAAATACTATTTTATTTGAAAGTCAATCTAAAGCCAAACGGTCCAAATATAGAATATTCCTATTAAAATGAATATAACTGCGACAACATATCGTGTATATTTTTCAAATGTCTGTACCTTGTGCATGACCTTTCCTGTCTTAGAGACGCTATAAGCAAGGATAAAGGAAATTATGATTACAGGCAAACCGGTTGCAAATGCGAATACAGATGGAATCAGCAAGCCGTCTGAAAATTTCAATGAAAGAGGGATGAGCATTCCAAAAAATAAAACACCGCTGATAGGACAAAATGTTAATGCAAAAATAACCCCCAGCAAAAAGCTGCCTAAATGTCCTTTTTCTGACAATTTCTCTTTTATTTTATCAAGCTTGGAACTTCCTTTGAAGGAAGGCAGTCTGATAACATTTAACATCACCAATCCGACAAAAACTAGTAAAGGACCCAGTATTTTTTCTCCATAATTTTGCAAGAAAAGGGAAATTGCTTGGATGTTCACGCCGATATAGACAATTAAACTTGCCAGTGAAACATATGCAAACATCCTCCCAAGAGTGTAAACAAAACTGGTAATCAAAGTACTTTTGCCGTTATTGATTTTTTTAGAAATATAGGCAATGGCAGTTATGTTTGTAGCAAGCGGGCATGGACTTATTGAAACCATTAGACCGATAAAAAATGCAGCAATTAAAGGGATGTTGCTTGTTCCCATGGCTTCCATGAAAGGCATTATATCTATCAACTAAAATCGCCTACTAATCTCTTTTCTATAACCCCTTTAAGATAGCTCATATATTCATCCTTATTGTTTATCTTGTACCATACGTTCACATTCTGCTCAGGGTGAAAACCATTATCATCATAGACTCCTATCCACAAGGATGCACTGTTTACACTGTATTTCATGACAAGTTCTCTGTTCTCCGGAAGCTCGCCGTTGACATGTGCGAAAGAAACTTTCCCAGACTTTAACTCCTCAGAAAAATAAGTGTTGACTGTTTCCTCAGCGAGACTTCCCACGGCTATGCAGGAATCGCATTGGTGCGTCCCATGGAAGTGTATTATCTCCACCTTTTCAACGCTTGATGATGCGTTCGTATAAGCAGTAGAATTTTTGCTCTCGCTAACTTTTTGGTCGTTGTTAACACAACCTGAAATCAGAATAATTAAAATAATGCTGAGAATAATAAATTTGGTAAAAATTTTCATCACATCACTTTTTCATTTCAGCCATTTTTCTATTTCTTTAACTTCAGGTATTCTTCCCGAACTTTTTATTTTACCATCAATTGCTATTGCTGGAGTTGACATGACACCGTATTCAACTATCTTGTCTATATCAGTCACTTTAATTATGTCTGCCTTTATTTTCATTCCTTCAGCAGCCTTTTTTGCATTCTCCTCCAGTTTCTTGCATTTTGAACAGTCTGAACCCAATATTTCTATTTTCATTTTGTTTCACCCCTTCCTCTATCCTGAATGCCTAATATAACCAAATCTTCCTCTGCCTTTATGCCCCTTATCTCATCTTTTTTAATATAAATACTCTGATTTTTTGTTAATTTGTGTTCTCCATTGATATCTGTAAAAATTCCCTTTCCTTCAAGAACACTCAATAACACGCCATAATCTTCTGGATGAGATGGAAGTTCAACTCCTTTTTTGAGACATATTAATGCGGCATGAAAGCCTTTTGCATTCAGAAAATGCCTTTTGATGGGCTTTTCTGATGAGAAAACAATCTTATCGCTTAAATCATACGTCTTCATTTTATTCACCTCCAAAAACATTCCAGAGCTTGAATGTAGCTATTTTTACAATGTCGCTCAGCACAAGAAAGACTACGCTAAGTCCTAACATGCTTAGGATATAAGGCAACGGAACGGATGCCATAAGCCATCCCTGGTTTGATACAATAGTTGCAAGGGCAATATCAAAGATGGATGCATAGAGCAGTGCCCTGCTGGGATATGGTTTTGACCAGAAGAAACCTCTCGTTCTTGTTGAATAAAGAACTGCCTGAGCTCCAGCAAAGACCAGCCATACAAAAACAAGGGTTTGTGTCTCACCAAGGCTCAAATGGAAATAGTCGAGGCCCAACCAAAACACCAAGCAGTTGAACGAGAAAAGCAATAATGCAAGCCCCAATCCTGTAATAGCCAATGATTTCATTATCCATTTTCTGGGATTTTTAGAAGGTTCAACATTATCCATGGATAGGGCAAATGTCACTACCTCGCCAAAGAACATGAATAAGACTACCTGAAGAGGGTTAATAACGAGTTTCATGAACAAAATAGTTCCTAGAGCAATAAACAAGGGTATGCCAACCTTTCTGGTAATCATTGCTATGACCCAAGTCTGCAGGCGCTGGAAGATTTTACGGCTGACCCTAATCGCTGTCAAGATTTCGCTTAGTCCAGACCCGGTCATTACAAGGCCTGCCGCTGACTTGGCCACATCTGTCGAATTAGCAACAGCTATACCGACATCTGCCTGCTTGAGCGCAGGAACATCATTCACGCCATCACCTGTCATGCCAACTGTATGACCCGCCTTTTGCAGGGATTTGACCAGCATAAATTTATCCTTTGGGAAAACATTGGAAAATACATCGATTTTGTCAATTGTTTCTGCATCCATGCTTTCATTATTCTTATCAAGAGTAGCAACCTCCCCACGGATGCCAACTTTCGAGGCGATCGCCTGTGCTGTGATTTTTCCGTCCCCTGTGATAAGTATAGTTCTCACTCCCTGAATCGTGAGTTGCCTTATAAACTCTGCTGAATCAGAACGGGGTTGGTCAGCAAGCGCAATCAACCCGCAAATGCTTAATTTAGACTTGCCTCCTTCTGCAATCGCAATAACTCTGGCACCCGTTGAGGAAAGTCGTGCTACCTTGTCAGAGATTTCAGTCCAGTCCGTATTTGTCATTTTTGCAAGTACTGATGGCTCTCCTTTGATGACATGAATTTCCATGTTGTCCTTGAGCATTACTGCTTCGGAGCGTTTGGTAGAATGATGAAAGGGCACAAACTTCAGGCGGTTTTTCATATTTACATCGATTCCATGTTGCTGCGCTGCCTTAATTATTGCAAGGTCAATGGGGTCCTGGGTTGCCTCATCTGAGGCGAGAGCTGCCATTTCAAGTACGTATTTTGCGTTAAATGAGTCAAATGGTTCAACGTCCTGTACACTTAATTTATTCTCCGTTATCGTCCCTGTTTTATCCATACAAAGAACATCCATGGCTGCTGCATTTTCAATTGAAGGGAGTTGCGTAGTCAAGACTCCGAATTTGACAAGTTCGCCTGCCCCTTTCATGGCAGAAGTCATTGACATCATGGGCAATAGCACAGGTACTGAAACAACAAGCAGTATCAAAATGAAGGGGATCATGCTCAAAAGAGGTGCTCCTGTTATTAGTGTAATTGAAAGAACAGCAAGAGCAAGTACGATATCAAGCAAAAGAAGGTATTTCGCTATCATGACGGTCAGTTGTTGAAGGCGCGGTGGAGCTTTTGCAAGATGCGCTATCTCTATAGTCTTTCCGAAATACGTGTTTTTGCCAGTGGCAGTCACATTTCCACTTGCTTCTCCATGTTCTATTACTGAGCCTGAGTAGAGCACACCTCCTTGTTTAACCTCAACAGGAAGTGATTCCCCTGTCAGTTGGGATTGGTCAACTGAGATAGTTCCGCTGACGACTGAAACATCAGCGGGAACAATATCACCAACCCTTAGATGTATTCTGTCTCCAGGGACGAGTTCTGCTGCTGGAAGTGTCTGCCAGCTTCCGTCCCTCAGGGCACGAGCATTTATGGATAAGCGCTTTCGTAACAAAACAAGAGCTGCTTTGGTTTTCTTCTCTTGATAGACGCTCAGCAACGCCTGAAACAAGAGGATAAAGGCAATGACAGAAGCTTCAGCCCACCTGCCAAGTACAATGTCCAATATAATTGATGCTTCCAGCATCCATGGAATAACACCCCAAAGTCGCTTGGCAAACATCTTGACTATTGACTGGTGCGATTCTGGAATAACATTTGGACCATATCGCTCCAAAAGTTCCCGTGCCTGAGAACTTGTCAACCCCTGCTCTGACTTTTCATCCATTGCTATCCCTCAAAATTAAAGTTTTAATTCATCCTCTTTTTTTTCTAATTCTTTAACTATTTCTTCTGTAGCTTTACACTTCGGGCAACTTGAACCCAATACTTGAACTTTTATTTTTACATTTTCTGTTTTTAACCGAACATTAACAATTCGGGTTTGAATATTAACAAAATTCCAATAATGACCATTAATATCCCACCAATCAGGTGAGAAAGACGGGTATATTTGGTAGTTATTCCTGTCATCTGTAGCGTTATCATTGCAATAAAGAAAACAATCAAATCATCCAACATGAAAAATATGATATATATCAGCATGTAAGAATAGTACTGCCAGACTGCAAGATCGCTCAAAGCCAAAACTTGAGTGAAAATGACAGGAAGTCCGGCCGAACATATTAGTTCTACAAAATTAACAGAAGCGGCCAAAATCACAATCCCAACAAGAGCCAGCCAAAACTTTTGTTCATGGGTAATTCTCTTCACTCTCTCAAAGACTTTTTGTCTTTTTTCTTCTCCTGTAACCTTGCAACCACTATCTTTGTTAATAAAATACTCTCTCAAGTTATAACTGCCACCAGCTAAAGCAACCAGAGCAATCAGTAATCTTACCCAGAATATAAAACCGAGAAACAAAATCAAATTCAACCAAGCTGCCATGAACAGGAAATAGACAACTGCAGAAGCAACAATAAAAGTTATTCCCAATATCCACATTCTTTTTCTATTTTTCATTCCCAAAAGCATGCTAATCAAAAAAAGCAAGATCCACATTGCGCAAGGGTTGAAACCGTCTAGAGTTCCTATGATAACTGTGAAAATAGGTAACGAGATATTCTTTGTTTCTATTTCACCTAAGATAGGTAGACTAATTTTTTCTGGTATTGTTTTCTCTTTTTCTTGAACAGAATTTGGTGTTATATGCGTTATTAAACTCCCGACTATATCTGAGAAGTTATTTTTTATTGCGCTTTGAACCGCTTCTTCTATCGCTGCTCCGGTCGTCTTTTCATCATACCAGCCGATAAAATACTGCTTTCCAACAACAGTGAAAGGCACCCCAGAAACATCAGCATTCAGCTCTCTACCAACCTTTGCCAGCAAATCAGCATTTTCTTTGCTTTTTGTGATCTCTAGGCTGTGTACTTCCAAATTATTATATTTCTGTTTCAGGCTTTCCAAAAAAGGTTTTTCATTAGCACAATGGGGGCAGCCCTCAGCCCAGAAAAAATAAACATTTACTTTATCAGAAACATTCTCCTGTGCCAGAACAGAATTGCTTATCAAAAATAATAAAATAATAAATAGAAACAAACTAACTATTATTTTCATATCAACTTTACCTTTCCTTGTTTTCTTCAATTATTTTCAACAAATCTTTCTTGGACACCTCTCCATGAAGCCTTAGAAACTCTTTTCCGTTCTTGTCAAGGAAAACAAAGGTTGGAAGGTTTTTGTCAATTTTCCATTTTTCAACCATCTCATTGTCCTTGTCAAAATCATAGTATTCATTTTTCAGCCAAGGATTCTCCTTTTCAACTTCCTGCCATCTAGGTCTCATAACCAAACATCCGGAACACCAAACTGCACCGAATTTTAAGACTTTCATTTTTGCACCTCACAAAAATCCGTATAATTTCATAATTATCATTTTAATAGTTAATTCATTTGAACCTCGTCAAGAGTGCGGAATTCAGCATCACAGAGAAGCATCCTGCTTCCTGGAACACCACGGCCAAAGCGGGTATGAAGAACCCGGTAGCTGAGAGTGCAATGCCTATCACGTTATACAGCATGGAAAACACGATGTTTCCCTTTATCGTTCTCAGGGTATGCCTGCTAAGTCGGATAACCTCTGGAATTTTTCCCAAATCATTGGTCTTCAAGATTATATCCGCAGCCTCTATGGAAACATCCGTTCCCGAACCCATGACAATTGCGATGTTTGCAGCTGAAAGTGCTGGTGCGTCATTGACTCCGTCGCCAATCATCGCAACTTTATACTCTTTTTTAAGTTCTTCGATTATCTTTACCTTATCCTCAGGCAGGAGTTCGGATTTTGTCTCATCGACTCCTAGCTGCTTGCCAATCCATTCTGAGGCGTGCTTATTGTCACCTGAAATAAGCATTATTTTCTTAATGCCCAAATTACGCAATTGATTAATAGAGGCACGTGCATTGTCCTTGAGCACATCCGCCACTGAAATTATCCCAACAACTTTCTTATCGACAACTGAAATCAGGATTGTCTTCCCTTCCTTGCTGCGTTCTTCAATCTCTTTTTCTGCATCGCTTGGTATGTTTATCCGGAATTTGTCAAGAAGCTTGCGGTTGCCTACCAGCACATCCTTTCCTTCTACTGTTGCGGATACGCCTTTACCTGTAAATACTTTGAAGGATTTAGCGTCGGATAGTTTTATTTTGCGTTTTTTTGCCTCTTCAATAATGCATGCGGAAATCACATGCTCGGACATTTTTTCAGTACTTGCTGTATAATATATCAGCTTCTCTGCAGTCATTCCATGGAATGGGTGAACTTCAGTTACTGTAGGCTTTCCATATGTAAGTGTGCCTGTCTTGTCAAAGACAATGCAGTTTATGTCTGATGCGGCTTCCAAGTAAGTGCCACCTTTTATCATTATTCCCTTGCGTGCACCATTGCCTATGCCTGCAATCACTGCAGCAGGAGTGGCCATGCTGAGTGCACATGGGCATGCGACAAGCAGAACAGCTGCGGTCTTCACTGGGTCTTGGGTGAGAATGAAAACTACAGCGGCAATTGCCAAGATTGTCGGGATGAATACGGTCGCTACCTTATCAGCATATTTCTGCACCTCCGGTTTCTTGTTCTGTGCATCCTGCACCATCCTTATGACGTGTGAAAGGGTCGTGTCTTCCCCTACTTTTGTGGCCTTCATTTCAAACGAACCAAGTTCGCATATGGTGCTGCCTATGACATTGCTGCCTACGATTTTATCGACTGGCATGCTCTCGCCGGTAATTGTAGATTCGTTGATAGAACAACTTCCTTCGGTGATGACTCCGTCAACTGGGATAGCCTCTCCGTTCTTGACTATCAGCAAATCCCCTACCTTGACTGTTGATATGTCCACCTCTTCTTCTATCAGCTTTCTCTTGATGCGTGCCTTTTTTGGTGCGAGTGCAATCAATTGGTCTACCGCGTTCTTCATTTTCACCAAGGTGAATATCTGAAGTGTTTCAATTGTCTGCATTATGATTATAACAGATCCCGCTGGGAAAAAACTGCTTGAGAGAAGACGGTTCAATACCGGGCCAAGCCATTCTGCGTTCGCAGAGTGTGCTGCTGGCACTGCCAATGCGGCAGCAATCGCAATTCCTATCAAGACATCCGTGTTGAGTTTCTTCTTTAGCAGTGAGTTGAGTGCCCTGCTGTAAATCGGTGCTGCACCTATGATTATGGCGAGGAATGCTACATCAACTCCTCCGACGGAATCTACAATATCGAACCATCTGATTATGAAGAGAAACATCACTATTCCAAATATGGCATACTGCCTAAGTTTGTTAATCCTCTGCTCCTCGTCTACTTTTTTCGCTCCTGGAGAAGAAACAGCACATGTCCCTCCGGAACCGCAGTCACAGCTCATTTCAGCACCTTACCCAAGATTTTTGCAACTTCTTTTTCCAGTTCATTTGAGGATGGAATCTTGCCTTGACAGAATACTTTTTCATCAATTGATATTATAGGAAACATGAGTTTGGATTTGGAAGCTTCACGCAAAAAAGGAAAGCTCTTGAGATTGACTTCTTTGTATACCTCGAATTCAAAATGTTCTTTGCCCAGTTTTTTTGCCAGTTTATCAGCAACATTACTGAACGACTCGACGTTCGGATCAGGACCGCAACCACCATCACAAGAACACTTGGGTTCTATAAACAGTCTTATGAATATTTTTTCAGACATTTTATCACTTATTGCTGATATCCCTAGCAACTTTAATCAAATCGAATATTCTTCTGTCAACTATGCTGTACATGACATTTTTACCTTCCTTTCTTGACTTTATTATGCCAGCATTTTCAAGAATTTTAAGATGCTGAGAAACTGTGGGCTGGGCTTTTTTTGTAATGGCGGCAAACTTGCAAGCGCAAATCTCCTTTTTTGCTAAAAGTTCTACTATTTTGAATCTAGTCGGATCTGAAAGTGCTTTTAGAGTCTTTTCAATCATTCTATTATATTCATATATTCAAATATATAAATATATCTGCTTACATCTAAACTAACTCTATAAAATTTATCAGAAACATTATGGGTATAGCCTTCCGAAGTGATCCAGATGTTCAATATCTTATAGATGTTGTTAGGGTTATTTTCATATAACACTAGAAAAATCAGGATTTAAGGATTGTTTTTTCTTATTATTTTTAATAAGTTTTCTGGACTAATCAATGGAAGAGATTTAATCTTTACTTCCTTTCTCAAATCTTCTTCTTTTGTAACAAAAAAATCACAACCTGCATCGAAGGCTTGAGATATAAGATATGCGTCATATGTTTCTATCCTAAATAAACTTGTAAGATAAAGTGGAAGTCTTGGTTCTATCAATCTTTTATGTATTTTTATTTTATTTTTAGAGATACTGTTTTTATTTATAAAGATTTTCCTGAATAATGACATCTGATTCATAATGTTATTTATCTCATCTTCGCTAAGGACAAGTTTTTTTATCATTCTTGGTATATACCTGTAAGCAATTCCTTTATTTTTCAAATCATCTGACCTTATTTCTTTAAAAATAACGTCCCCAACTTCAGCTAAAGCAAGGTCACTAGTAAAAAAATTAAAACTCTTTATTATTTTATATCTTAATAACTCTAGAATTTCAAATGATATTTTTGGTGCAGTGTATTTTTTCCACAACTCTTCGAGTTTGGCATTTCTTTCGCTATTTTTAATTCCTATTATTTTTGGTGATACTATCATCCAATCTGCAATTACATTTGCATCAAAGAATATTTTTTTCATGCAATATCACAAAATTAAATATAATAAAATTTATCTACGTTTTCTTTTTACTCTAGCATAAAATGTTACTCTTCCATATCTTGATGGAAAAGTTACTCTACGACGTCTTGGAGGCATAATAATATCTTTATTTCAAGAAATTAAATATATGTTAAAATCACAAAATTGATTCTTTTGCATAGTTTTAGTCGGAGGGTATACCCCATAGAAGAAACCATTGCAGATGCATGGCAATGGCATTACTGCTATCAACAGGTTAACGAGTTCTGACAGATGACAATTATTCATAGTCACAGGAAACCTTGTCAGGGTTTATATTTCCTATATAAACCCTTTGTAGGTTTTTTGTTTATTTAATTAAATTAATTAAAACAGACAAGTTTGTCTGTTTTTATAAAAATTATAAAAAATAAGAACAGGATTAATATAAGAAATATTAAATCCGATTATTGTATTGCAATAAATTAAAATCTATTACTTACATTTTAAGTAAGTAATAGATTTTACTTTTCATATCATATCTAAATAAATCTACAAGAGTTTTAACTTTTCTAAACGTATAGGTATCAATACCTCTTTCAATATAATCAAAGAACTTCTCTGAAGTTATCATAGAAATTGGAATATCAACATCAAAGTTAAAATAAACTGCATATATGTTAGATAATACCTCTATCAAGTTTTTATCATGATCAAAATCTAATTTCTCAAATTCTTCTTTTATTATTTGCCTTATTTGCTTGGATTTTTTATACTCGTTAGAAGTTAATATTTTACTATTGAGGTTTAAGCTTTCCAGTCTATTTTCTATAATAATGTTAACTAGCTTTTCTTTGAAAATCTTTAATCTCGTTGAGTATAATGTTTGTTCTGAATTATTTTTAAATTCTATTTTTTGAAGATTTTTCTCTCTATATTTTAATAGATAAATTAAAAAACAAACATTAAGAAAACCTAAATATGTTTTAAACTGTGGGTTAAACTTTCTTTCATTAAATAACAAAAACTTCCATTTTTCAAAGCTAAACAAGTTCTTTCTTATAACCTCGTTCTTTATATAGTTTTTTAATCTTTTCTCTAATATTTTGATTGCATTAATTTCGCTATCAGCTGACATTTGTTTAGTATTTTCTAATATTTGTGTAATGATAGTCTCGGTAATTGTATCAAAGTTTATATCAACTGGATTTTTTCTTCCATTATCAATAATTAATTTTTCATTCCTTAAGGAATTAAAAAAATGACCTGTATTTGATAACCATCCTATCTTAAAGTTTTTATCCTTAATGTTAGGAATTGATAATCCTCTTTCAAGTTTGTCTTTACACTTTGGACAATAATAATTTTGAGGCCTGCCCCATCTTTTATTAAATGAGAAATTAGAATGGCATATTGAACATGTAAATTCAAATTTATTTCGAAGTACTTTTTTTCTAAACGTAACCTCATATGGAAAGATGTCAAGCATTATATCAATCTTTCTTTTTGGCCTTTCTAAGAGTGAAAAGATAATTTGATTAAAATACTTACTATCATTCAACCTCATTCCATCACCTTTTATATTAATAGTTTATATTAATTATTAATAATTAATATATTTATTTTTTCTAGACAATTCTTAAGAAAGGTGAAAAAATTCCGACTGTCGCAATATCAGTCCCAATGGAAGTCTTGGAAAAGGTGAAGGAAATTAGCAGAGATGAAAAAAGAAACGTCTCGAACGTATTTGTTTACAGTTTTTGTAAAACCTATGGTATAAAAAAGAGGTGAAAAAAATGGAGTTCAAAGCAAAACTTAAGGGCGGAAGAATAGTTGTTCCCCCATTTGTAAAGAATGAACTGAGTTTGAAAAATGAAGACACTTTGCAGGTTTCAGTGAAAAAGAGGAGTGAACTTGTTCAATTCGATTAGAGAAAAAATTTTGAGAGAAATCTCAGTCGAAGTTCTCTTAAAGAAACCGAACAATGACGAAGAACTGAGGGATTTAATCGGAAGTTTAATTGAAAAAGAAATGAGAAAATAAAATTCCCATGCGGAGGGAAAAAATATGCCTAAGAATAGAATATATATCCTGTGGTATAAAGGTTCCTACCATTTTTTCTTGGAGAGGGACGTAGTGATAAATCTAAGGGTCCCAGTATGCAATGTTTGCCACTCATTGGAAGAAAAACTCATTGATTCTGAGAAGGGTCTGATTTGCGAGAAATGTTTCAAGTCGCTGAAGGATGATTGCAATGGCTGACGAACCTAAGAAAGAGGAGGGATTCGTATTCGATGAGGTTGCACTTGCTAACAAAATAATGTCAATGCTTGTTGGTAGGAATGATATTACTATAGCCGAGGCTGAAAATGAATTTCTAAGGACATCAGTAGAGGGAGAGATAACTGAAGAGAAAAAGGCAAGGATACTGGCTATCTTTGCCAAGATATTGGATTACTGGTTAATTAGAGGATCAATAAAGATTGAGAATGGCATTATAACTCACATAGGTAGTACACCTCTGGAATTGGAAGGTCCATACAAGTTACCAATAATATGTGCCTCAGAGCTTGATAACGTCAACATAAGACCTGTCGAGTGGTACTTGGACGGATATCTGCCAAAAAAAAGTACCGTGCTTCTTGCAGGAAAGAGAGCCAGCTACAAGAGTTGGGTTGCTTTGTATCTTTCATGTGTTCTGTCTATTGGGCAGGTTGCTTTCAGCAAGTTTCCGACTAAGAAAGTTTCAGTTCTCTATCTCGATGAGGAGAATGGCTTGGAAACTCTCAAAGAAAGACTAAAAATGATAGTGAAGGGTATCGGCATCGAAACAAATAGTCTCGACAATTTATTTCTGTTATCGCATGAAGGATTCAAGATAGAGGCCAATGAGCAGAGGGAGAAGCTCAGAAATTTCTTGGAGGACCATAGTCCATGCGTTGTCATAGTAGATGCCTTCAGAAGGATAATAAATGCGAAAGAAAACGATGCAACAGAAGTCAGCAACATATTCACTGAATATATTAGACCGATTATACAGAGGTATGACAGTACTTGGATACTCGTTCATCATCTTAGGAAAGGTTTGAAGGGAACCAATTCAAATGACTTGATGGACGAATTGCGTGGAAGCTCTGAATTAGTGAACTATGCTGACTGTGTTTTAATATTTGAGAGAAACAGCAGGATGCCGAACAGGTTCATACTAAGGCAACCGAAATGCAGGAAGGCAATGGAGCAACCGCCAATAATTATAGAACTTTCATGGTTAGAGGATGGTAGTGTTGTCTTTAATCTGATCGGTAATGCAGAGGAGATACTGGATAGCATAGACCTGTGCAGCCGGGATGTGATGGTATGGCTTGAAGAAAGTAACACCATAGAGTTCAAGACCAAAGATGTCCTAGACAATATGAGGGCAAAGGGTTATTCGGAATCAACCATAAAGAGAGCACTTAGCGACTTGGTGATGAGTGGTAAGATAATGAGACCAAGTAGGGGAAACTTCATCAGAGTTACAAGCACTCTTATGTCTGTCGGAAGTTCTGGAGACTCAGATAATCATAATAGTACATCATAATCATTCATGGACCACTTGGATTGAATATAATATGGATGATCCAATTGGTCCTTGAAAGATATAAAAGGAGGGAATAAAATGGTAGAGAGAAATCAATTGTTTAGGTCTATGAACATACTGAGCGATATTATGGCTACAAGAATCAATGGAAATTTTAAAGAAATGATAAACGCTCTGCTTAGTTTCAAACTAGAAGACTACAAGAACATTGCGCAATTTGTGGAAGAATCTTTCGGCATAGACAGGGAGAGCAGTAAGTGGAAAATTTTTGTTGAGGAGATTGACAAGATGCCCAAATGTGTCGAGTGTGGAAACCCTGTCGAAAAGGATGATATAGGTAGGGACTTTGGCGAAGGGTTGTTTACCTGCAAGAGATGTGAAGAGACTTTTTAGTAGCTAGCCAAATTTTATCAATACCTCGGGCCCGAGGTCATATAATTAAATTTGAAAGGTCAGATAGGTCAGGATACCAATGACACATCATTAGAGCGATGAAGGGTCAATCGGACCGTATATATATTGGTTGAAACAATTGATACTTCCGATTTCTAATCAAAACATATAATTAACATTCTTGGTTAGGTTTATAGGATAATCTTAAACATTTTTTGTATGATTATAGGATAGCTTTCTAGTTCATTTCGGACCATTTATAGGATAACACAATTCTCTACTTATAATAACATCAGAAAATTCATCACGAAGTTCATCATAAACATCTCTTACGCAACCGTTTACAAGCCTATTCTTCATACCTAAAAACACTTCTCGTTGAAATTCTTGTGGATCTAAACCAAGCTTTTTAGCGAATTTGACTGCATCCAGTTCAGAAGTGCGCTCTAAAAGTTTATTGAACTGAATTCTTTTTTCTGGAGATAATTTTTCAGAATATTCTTGCAATTTTTCACCTGCATTCTCAGCAACATACCAGTACAAATATTCTCCACAAACTTTTATTCGTTCAGTCTTTCTATTTTTTAATTGAGAAACAAGATGCCCCATATTAGATACACGACTTACACTGTTAGGCAATGAAAAAGGCATTCTGAACTCCTTCCCGTAAAGTAATACGATGGAATTTTGTGAACTGACAGCCTCTTCTACCCTTGAGAGATATTCTTTGTAATCTCCAAACTCATCAGAAATGATTCCTCCTATATTAATTGCGTATCCAGGATGAACTACTACTAAAACTGAATTATCCATGTAATTTTGATTATTATTAATCTTTAAATGCCTTTCCCAAGCTGACAAGCTCCGATTTGCCATCAGTCATGTACTTAACCAAAAATCCATAATCTTAACAATTTTTGTTACAATTATAGGATAATCTTATTGCTGGGTAATAAGATTATAGATTTAATAACTAGTGTTTCTAAATTGTAAACATGAGTTGGAAAGATTTTATCAAGAAGAATTGGAAAAGCATTATTTTGTTTACATTTCTCGTCCTAATAATTCCTAACATTATTAGCTTTGTAGGGAGTTATACGAATGATATTTTGTTTCCCAGAGATTACACAAAATTTAACTTTTTAGCTATAGAATTCGGAGGCCCACCATTTTGGGTTGTAATGTTATCAAATATATCTTTAATATTAACTGCTATTATTTTAACACTTTATTTCTTAAAGAAGAAAATATCATTAAAAGATATTTCTAAAATAGTTTTAACATCTGCAATATTTTTTTCTATAATAAATTTTGTTCGATTTTTAATTTCAGTATCTATTGACCCTATAACAGGCGGTTTAATTCCATATTTTTCTTCAATGGGTACGACGCTATCATATGATCTTGTTAGAGGATTAACTGATATAATAAGTTTCATATTTTATAGGTTGATTTATACACCACTTTTCTATATTATTATACCTTGTGCTATAGTTCTAGCATTTCAAAAATATAGAAATAAAGTTTAGTCATAATCTTAACAAACATGGTTATGAATAAGTTATAAATAATGTTAAATTACATAATATTATATAAGGTAACATGGTATAACAGGTGATAAAATGGTAAAGAGCATAATCAATTTGAATGAGGAAGAAAGTAGAGTCATAAACATAGTGAAAGCCAAGTATGGCCTCAAGGACAAGAGCCAGGCCCTGAGCATAATCGTCAGACGCTTTGAGGAATGCGAATTGGAACCTCAAATGAGACCTGAATTTGTTAAAGAGCTTGAGGAAGTTAGAAAGAAAGGCAAATTTGTAAAAGTAAAGAACTTCGCCAAAGAGTTTGGGTTAAAGTGATTCTTTGTACAGCTTGGAGATTGAATCAGATGTTATTAAAGCACTCAGAAAACTAGAGAAAAAAGACCGCAAGCAACTGGGCGACATAAACAAGAAGATCGAGCAGATATTGGAAAATCCCCAACAGTTCAAACCTCTAAAATCTCCTTTGGAGGGGTTGAGAAGAGTCCATGTCGGCTCCTTCGTTCTGATATATGAGATAATTGAAAAATCAATGACTGTAAGAATTTTGAAATACACGCATCACGATGAAGCTTATAGATAAACTAGATACACACTTAACCTTAATCTTAACAAATCTTGTTAAGATAATAGGATAATTCTTTCTAAGATGGAAAACATATATCTAAATAACAATTTTTGCATAAATTAAGATTTATATTTCTTATTACCGATATTCTGATTATGGAAGAAAATGTGGAAGGCACTGGGGCATTGATTGAAGGTTTTGAACAAATAGTTATAGAAATACGAAGAGCATGGGAAAAAGGACGATATGAAGCATTAACTAAAACTGCACATGATAAATATATTCTCAGAGGATAGTAAATTAATTTAAATATATCCTTTTCAAGAAGAAAAGTTATATAGGATAATCCTTACAAATTTATAATCAAAGTTTTATAATCTGTAAATATGATAGAACACGTATACTGGAAGATTATAAATACAAGTCTTGTTTTTTTAACAGGAGCACTTTTAGGAGTCCTTCTATTGATTTTATTTATTGCTATTATTAATTCTAAAAATCCCGAAACCCCAGAATATAATCCTTGCATACCTAATGCAAAGACTTTAGCATGCCAAGTTCTAGTTTTTTCGAACTGTGAAACTGATACAAATGGTATAATATTTGACGGGGTACATAAACCACAGTGCAAGTTTGATGTTAATAATGATGGAGCATTCGATGAAAAAGACAATCTACAAGAACTATGTGAAAGCTATTATAATGTTGATAAAGGAAATCAGACCGCCTGTAAAGAATTATGCTCTTGTTCCTAGACGCTCTTTCTTGCTAGTTCTATATCCTCTTTCTTTATAGTCTTCCTACCAGCATGCTTTGCGAATCTTACAGCATCCTTAGCGATTTCATATGTTATCTCTTTGACAATTGCTGCCAAAGCTTGAGCAGCTGGTTCAGAAACCCTCTCTGCGCCTGCGTTCTTCAAAATCTCTGCCATGGGTGCGGCAGCTATTATAGACCTCTTTCTTGGCATATTGAATGTATTTGAATAGAAATATTTATAAGTTATGCTATAATATAAAAAGCTTACAGTTCAAGATTAAATTAAGATGATTTGATGAGAAAGGCTGTTTTTAGCATAATCCTAGTGTTTAGTCTATTGTTATTCTCGTTTGGTGTGTATGCCGAACCGATATGGTCTAACCCTACACCTAACATACCACAAAACTACAATCCTTCATACTCTACTTTTAATATTACTTGGTCTAACAATACGGTTAATACAAACATAACACAAGTAAATATCTCACTTAACTATACTGGATCCCCGACAAACTATTCGATGAATTTAATTTCTGGAGATGCTCTTACAGGAAATTACGGATTTCAAGAAATATTAGGAGCAGGAAACTATGAATGGAGAAGTTGCGCAGTAGATAATGAAACAAAAGAAAATTGTACAGATTATTACTACTTCACAATTCAACCAGCTGATCCTTTATCAAAAATGCATGTCACGATAAATGGGGCGGACTCTAATCAAATTTTAGTATATCCATATTTATCAAATATTACTGCTTGGAATGATGTAGGGGATATTAATTGTACCTATGGATTTTATAGAAATAATATACAATTCCCTTCATTCAATGAAACTAATCTTTTTGGTGTGGGTACATATAACTATATTTACAATGTCACAGGATGTGCAAATTATACTTCAAGTTCCTTGACAAGAACGTTGACAATATCACAAGGAATGTTACCTATACGTTTATATCTCAATAATATAGAAGGCAATAGAACAAATGGTGATAGTTATAGCCTTTACAGTATTGCTGATTTTAAGGCTTTTCTGAACATAATAAACGAGACGGTTTATCTAAATTCTACTTTTCCAAGTTTTGTAACGCAAAGCAATAAAAGTTCAACAACACAAAACATCACATTTAATACAACTAACTTAACATCTCCAGGTCTTTATGCTATAACCGCATACTGGAATGGAAGTCAAAACTATTCTTCATCTTCTAAAACATATTATTTTGGAGTAACACCATACTTTACAACAACCAGTGTTTCAATACCTTCAGGAAGTATTTACAATTCTTCAGGAAATAATTATAACTTTTCAATAAAGTGGATAGGAAATATTAAGAATGTCGCATTTGAATCAAACTTTTTTAATGGTTATCAGAATTTTACAAATGTAATCAACGATACTGGTGGCAATTACTGGATAAACTTTACCTATTTACCAACAGGAAGTTTTACTTATCGTTGGCATGCAACAGACGTTAACAACAATAATTTTTCCGGCCAGTGGGACTATATTGTAGCACAAATACCAGTTAACCTTACTGTAGGATGCTCTGATTCTGATTGGTCTACCACTGCTGGAGCTGCTGTTAGTTTTTCCTGCAACGCTAACAACTCGGTAAGAATGAGAATGACAATCGGTTCAATTAATATTAATAGTAGTGGTGCTGTTACTTCATTTTCTAGTGGAACCTTAACCAGCTTGACAGCAAACACGTATGTTTATTGCTCTTTATTAGATACTAATTATTCCATCGCAAATTCAGGTGATGATGGTCATTGGTTAACTATTGCTTCTACTTCCTCTACACCCACTCCGACACCAACGCCTACACCAACCACGACTTCATCAAACAGTTTTATAATAAAAGATCTCGTATCAACCTTAACAATGAATGCAGGTGAAACCAAATCAACACCCTTCACATTATCGAACACGCTCAATGCAGGATCACTAGTTAACGTGACAGTTTCAGTGACAGGTTTAGACTCTAGTTGGTATTCAATATCAAAAACTAAACTCTCTTACGTTTATAGGAATAGACTAGAGAACTTGACTATAACTTTCAAAATACCATCAAGCGCAGAGGTAAAGGATTATAATGTTACAATAGCGGCAACGGGAAATATTCAGATTTCTAACGCAACAAGGACTGCCACCAAGACAATGAAGCTAACTGTCACTTCGTCTCAACCAGCTGCAACGCCACCAATAACACAACCTGAAAACAATGAAACTCTCCCTTCTGTGGCTACAGAACAAGAAAACAACACTCAAAACATGACTTCCAATCAAACATTGGTAGGTCCAACAGGTCTTGCAGCAACCTTCGAATATCTGAAAAATAATCTAGTTATAATAATCGCTATTGCAGCCTGCTTGCTGATTTTCTTTTTCAGAAATAATATAACTGAAACCATGACAATAGGTAAGGTTCCTCAAAGAACACACAAGCAATTAAAAATACCTTCTTTAAAGAACTACAAGCTTATAGTTGGTCTTAAAAAAGGTAAAGATGAACCTGAGATGCCTGAGAGGCTAGAACCCAAACCTGAGGTAAGAAGACCCCAAGTATTAGAAAGAGAAATCAAGAGAGATATAAAAGAACTCCAGCAGATAATTGATTCTGAGAAGAAGATTGACAGAAAAAAGAAGAACATCAAAATGGAAAACAATTAAAAGCGGGAAATGTTAAGTATATCTATGAAAAAAGTTCTAGTTTTTTGCTTGGCAATATTTTTACTGGCAGCAGCCTTGAGCCAGGGCATAGATATTACTGGTTGGTTTGTAAAGGTAAGCTCAGCCATAGTTTCAATTGCTAGAACAGTAATAAAAGAAGTTCTATCCCTCATTGTAAAAGTCTTATGATTAATAAATTATTCTATTATAAATTCTTACATCATCTATAATTCCATTAAATCTATTATCACCTTGATGGCCTCCAAAATAAGCATCACCAGAATCAACAGTCATAGCATCGTCACTATAAGTTACTGTTCCAATATTTTGTCCGTCTCTATAAAAATTTATTATTTTATTTGGGATATCGTGAGTTACAGCCACAAAATACCATTGGTTGAGATTCCAAACCAGAGCGTTTGAAGATTTATCTATGTAGCTAACGCCATTAGCATATTGATAATGAATTTTATAATCAAGTGTCGAAGCATAAATTACATGAAAACCGTCACCATACGTTTGCATATTCCTGTTATAGAAATAATTATCTCCTGTTTTAATACCTGAGAAAAGGTAAACCCCTTCAAAAGTAAAATAATTTCCAGTGTTTAAATTGTTTGAATCTGCAATTTTCATACGATCATCTGAACCATCAAAACTTAACGCCTTTCCATATTTTCCTTGAACCCATATATGGGTGTCATTGGCATATGATCCAGACTCTTCGAAATTATAAGATGCCATTGTTCTTTTCATTGGAGTAGAGCTCTGCATATCAGCTTGAACTTCTTGTAAAGTTAAAGTTCTATTCCATATCCTTACCTCGTCTATAGTTCCATTAAAACTATATTGACCAGTGATATAACCAATGTACACATGGTTATTATTCGTTGATATTTTTGGTGCTGGGGATAATGTACAGCTTTTATCAAGACTACCATTAATATAGAGTCTCATAACCTTATCAGAATTATTATATGTCATAGCCACAAAATACCATCGATTATAATTTAAAGCTGTACTACTTTGACAAGATTTCCAGTCAGTAGTATTATGAATATAACCTATTAGTAGATTGTTGACTGTTGAAGAGTTTTGAATGCGTAATAAATATGAATTTTCCTTTCTTACAATTTGCCTTCTATAAGAAGCACCTACATCTGAATTATTACCTTTAATGTTAATCCAAGCAGAGATTGTTAAATATTCTGGTATGGATAGGCTTCCTGTATCGCTAATATCAACATTATCATCGTTCCCATCAAAATTCAAAGCCGTTCCATATTTTCCACTAACTCTAATAGCTCCATTTATTATGCCGTCATTAAAACTTTCTCCATCAAAGATACCATCATTTCCGTTTCCAGAATTGTCTTCAGCAGTTTTTCCAAGACCCTCATCAAAGTTCAAACATAAAGTAGCTTGTTCACATGGATCAGGAGCTTTAAGGTTTGCCGAAGTACCTTGGGTACTAAAAATCTTAATATCATCATCTTTTTCCAAGAAGTCTAAGATTTTAATGGTCCCAACTCCTCCTGCCTTAATAACAGAAGGAGTAACATTAACATTAGATACAACGTCATTAATAAGCACGGCTATACCTGACATATCAGATTGCCCCATGTTTCTAACATATATACTGTTTGTGGACATGGATTCTATTTTCATTCTTGCCAAAAAACTCGAACTAACATTTTTTATTCTAGTCTCTGCAATGTTAGTAGTGGTTGTTGTTATTCTAAAGAAGAACGTATAAGCTAAGCCAGCTATAGAGATTGTAATCATCAAAATAAGCATGAGTGATATTATTGCAGAAATGCCTTTCATATTAATAGATTTTCAATTTTCTGCATATAAACTTTATAATGTAGTAATAATTGGTTTCTCTTTTATAATCAATGTGTGTTCAGACTGAGCAACAGGTTTTCCAGAAACCTCTCTTAATGGCTGATAACCATACAAAGCGTTTATAGCTGTTAGCTCCTTTAGGCTCAGCTCAACTTTTAAACTAGAGAATTCTTCTTGAATCCATCTCTTTGCAAACGGCAATCTCTGGAATTTTATCTTTGCCATCTCCAATATCTTCCTACCTTCAATCAATCTCGTAGGTCTATCATTGATCCATCTGAATATAAGAGCAGAGCCGGAATCCTTGACCAAACCATTACCTTTCGTACAGAAAGGCTCAATGGCAATCACTTCATCTTCCCTTAGCTGGTATTTCGAATCTGTTTTTATGTTGGGTATTGTCAGGCCGGCATGAATGTCATAATGTCCTAAACTATGACCTGTAAGGTTCCTTATTGAGTTGAAGCCGAATTCTTTAGCAGTATTCTCTATAACTTCACCAATATCTCCTATGGTCGTGCCTACGCTGATTATCTTTATCGCATTCTCCAACATTTTTTCAGAACAAATTATAAGATCATCTTTGCCGACCAACCTTACAGTAGAGGCAGTATCACCAATGTAGCCGTCAATATGGATACCAACATCTATTTTCACATAATCTTCATGCCTTATCGTAAGTTTATCATTCAAGGCGGGATGATAATGTGCAGCCACATCGTTTATAGAGATGTTAACAGGGAAAGCAGATTTGGCCCCTAGTTCAGATATCTTCTTTTCAATCTTTTCTGCGATGTCAACAACCAGAGCATCTATCTTTACAAGCCTACAGCCATAATCTCTAACCTTGGCTGCGATCTCCCCTGCCTTGATATATTTATTCAGAGTTTCTTCTTCCATACTCATTCTATTAAAGTTCTAAATTTATAAGATTTATATGATGAGAGAGAAATGCCTGAATAAAAAGATAAATGAGGAGACTTGCCCATGTGATAATACAGGTTGCGAAAGACACGGTATATGTTGTCTATGCATAAGACACCATAAGAATAATCGTGAGTATCCAGCCTGCTTAAGATAATTACCAATTTAATTTGTCACCAACTTTTATGTTCAGATCAAAAGGAGTTTCTAAAATATATTTGCATGGCTTTTTAGGTATGTAGGTTTTCCATGTTTTAGGATCAGAGTTTATGGGTTTACCTTCTTTTATGTCTATAACAACTTTACTCTTGTCAATAAAGATCATTTTCAAAGGATACTTTACCAAGAACATCCACAAAGACCACTTTGATTCGTAGGGCATTGGAAAGAGCATATTCTTTTTTTCAGAAAGGCTTAGACCTACCGCTCTTTTCCAAAAATCATCTGCAACATCAACTTCTATTAACGACCCTTTTATTTTAATCTTCATTGAAATTACTTGGATTTCTTTTTTAAATGTTTTAGATTTAGTGATTGAATTATAACTATCATAAAAACAATCTCTATAGCTATCAAAACAAACAAAGACACTATTGCAATAAAGTTAGTATTTAAGATGTAGGGTAGCATGTATCCTGGAATATTTGTACCAACTACTTTTGAACCTACAGACTCGAATGTTTGCATATACTTTCCAAAAGATTCTCTGGTTACTTGCGTATTAGTCTCATGCCCTGTAAAAAAACTTTGTAGTACAATGTAACTAGCTATAAAAGCAAAAGTTACAACAAAACCAATAATCAATAAAAGTGAAAGTGCTACTTTTTTTCCTGAAGGTTTTGAGTATGGATATTTCATTTTAATCTTATTATAGTTACTTTGACTTTATATTTAAATTTTTTAACAAATCTTTCATAGAAGTTACATATCTTGCATTCAATTTTTTGAAATCTTCTTTAGAAGCAGAGCCACTTATGAAACCAATAAAATTCATGCCTGCATTCTTTGCGGCTTGATAGTCTATCACAGCGTCACCAACGTAAATAGCTTCTTCAGGTTTTATTTCCAACTTTTTACAAGCCAACAACAACGGTTCAGGATTTGGTTTGTGTTTTTTTGTATCTTCTCTTGTAATCACAACCTCAAAGAATCTTATTATATCTTTTAAATTTCTTTTTAATGATTTTAAAGACCTTGAGGTTACGACAGCTTCTCTGACTTTTAATCTTTTAATAAAATATTCTAAATTATCCATAATTTTTTCTTGTCTACGATTTCTAATAACTTCCAAATAAGTTTCTTTTATTTTATTGTCCTTTCTTCCATACAGTCTCTTCAGAATATCTTCGTAAGTTAAACCGAAAGTCTTTCTGACTTTAGGGATTGTTGGAACTCTTAAATTTAGTTTTCTCCCAGTTTCTATGAATTCCCTGATAAAAATTTTGGTGTTATCTAGCAGTACACCGTCAGCATCGAAGATGATTGCTTTTATCATTGAAATTACTTCCTCTTTTTCTTAAGTTTCGTATATTATTTTTCTACTTTGAAGTTTTTATTCCCGTACAAGCTTAGAATGATTATTCCAATTATTATTAGAAATCCCCCTAACAGTTGATTTACAGTAGGTATTATCGATAGAATCAGAAAAGAAAATATAATTGTCAAAAATGGTTCTACAGTCCTAAGAACAATACATTTTGTCATTTTTATTTTCTCTAATGCTTTATAAAATAATGTAAATCCTAGAAATGCCCCTGATATTGCTGCTAGAAGTGCATACTCAAAGGCAACAGGTGATATTGATAGCTGAAATTTTCCAGAAACTAGAGCATAGATAGAAATTAATAAAAATATAAAAATAGCACGTCCTCCAGATAAGGTTACAGGATTTATTTTTTTAACATAATTCTTTGAAAGAAAATTTGATATAGAATAAAAAAAGGCTGATGTTAATATAAATGATATAGCAATTAGGCTTGTTTCACTATTGTTATATGTTAAAACGAAAACACCAATAATAGCTAATAAAATCCCAAATATTTCTATTTTTTTAAATCTTTCTTTTAGAAATATTACACCTAGTAAGGTGGCAAAAATAATATTAAATTGAAATATAAAAGATACATTGTTTGGTCCAGCGTACATTATTCCATATATCCAAAGTAAAGAACCAAAAGTAGACAAAATACCAATTTTTATGATTTGTCTCCAATTTTTAATTATGGTTTCAAAACTTTTCCTTTTTCCTGAGAAAACAAAATAAGTTATATATAATATACTTGCAAACATGAACCATAAAACAAGTGTTGTTTCCGCATTTACAACATCAGAAAGTAGCTTACCAAATATAACATTAAGACCTAGAAAAACACTACTTAAAATAGAAAGCAAAACACCTTTCTGTTCATTATCCATCATTTCACTTCAAAAAGTTCTTCAAGCTTTCTCCTAACAATTCTTCCTCTGTAACACCTAACACAGTCAAAACTCTCAGCGAAGCAGGAATGATCTGATGACCAATATAATAATCATTGTCAACATCTTTTATATCAACATCTTCAAATGGTTCTGCTCTTTCAGAAATAGAACCCTTACCTTTGGTTATGACAAACAGTATGGGCATACCTTCTCCAATAGGTCTTCCTCTCTCTTTGATCTTTCTTGCAGCAACAACATGGGGCCCGATGGCCTTGTACTCAGACAAAGGTTTTGACATCTGTTCTATTATCACTAAATCCTTCAAAGGAATTTTCCTGTCTCTAAGATCATCAATGACACCTCTTACATATTTAATCGCACCTTTCACATCTTTCTTCTCTAATATCAATTCCAATACTTTTTCTTGTGTGTCTTTCGCTGCGTTGCACCAATCACGTCTGACCTTTTCAAGACCACGAATAGTTAACACACCCTTATTGTCTATGAGTGCATATCTTTTCTTTGCAGTTCCAGGTCCAATTCCTCTTGGTATGAATATTCCACGTTTGTAGAAACCTTGTAAATCCAATTCAATTATACCAGGAAGAACTTTGTTTATTTTCTCTAGAAAAATTTTCACTTTATTTTTCAAATTTCCTTCAGTCTTAACAAACATCGAGTCAGTGTCACCGTAGATAACAGTGAAACCTTCTTTCTCAGCTTCGCTAATAACTTTCTTTATATAAAATCTTCCAAAAGCAGCAGAAGACTCTGCACATTCATGGCAATACCATTTACTTGAAGCAAAACCGAGATAGCCGTAAGTTGCATTTGTTACTGTTTTGACTGCTAGTTGCTCGTTGTTTAGACTAGCATGTTCTTCTTTATCTTTCACTTTTTCCATAGATTTTTTTATTTCTGTTCTTCTATCTATGAGCTCTTTAATCACAGATGACACAAAACCTTTTTTCTTTTTGCAGAACCAGTAATCTCTTTCTGGAACTTCATAACTATCTTTTCTGCAACAAGAGCAATTTAATGTCTCAGGAGAAATGTTAAAAGTAGCAATTATTGATGGGTATAGCGATCTAAAATCCATTATAGCTATTTCTTCATGCAAACCGCCTATCGGCTCTTTTACAAAACCGCCAGCATACGGCATATAACCTCTTCTTCTTTCTATTTCATCCCATTTTGGTTGGTTAGGAATTATTATGTTCATTGCAAATGCTCTTTTGGATAAATACCACTCAACTAACTGTGAATAAGTCATTCTAGAGGTATCGAATAACAATTGACCGCAGAGTTTTGTTAACTGGTAGACCTGGGGCAATAAAAACTCACCTAATCTTAAGGTTAACTCAGAGTCCTTTAGACAATATTCGGCTAGTTTTCCCAAATCTTTGCCCTTTCTCCAAGACTCTATTATCTCCTCGTATTCAATTTCAATTTTTTTATCATTAAGCAACTCGCCTGAAACAGCATCGAGAGTTAGAACTTCTGTTTGTAGTTGGTTTGCTAGAATATTTCTTATGAATCGGAATAAATCTACGTGGACAATACCTTTGAATCTTGCTGTTGATATTCTAGCTCTTCTTGCGAACTTTATTTTTGAAAAATCCCTTGATAATTTTAAATCAACTTTCAGTTCATCTGCTCTTTTCTGAATTACCTGTGCGTCAAACTCGTCGCTGTTAAAGCCTAGTATGATATCGGGGTCTTGTTCATTAATCAATTCAACAAATCTTTCCAGCATCCCCTTTTCATTATTTAAAACTTCAACATACCTTCCGTAATGTTTATCCTTCTTATAGGTTAGAACTTTGTCAAACACACTTGTTTTAATTGATATCATAACTATTTTCTGATCTCCAGCTTCGTTAACAGTCTCAATATCAAAAGACATTAATTTCAAATCTGGTATTTCTTCGTAAGCAAGATGTTTCATTTTTCTAACTTTTATAATTTTTTCAGCTTTATAGCTTTTTTTTACTTCTTCACCTTCGACTTCTAACCAACCCATGCCTTCTATCTGATTATCGATTAGATATCTTCTGTAGAAATTTATTGAATACTCGTATTCTTCATCCACTAAATCTTTCCACACTTTCACAATTTCTCTAGCATCAGGAACTTCAGTTGACAAGAAGCAGAAAACCTTTATGAGTTTTCTTTTTTCTCCAGAAAGTATTCTTTCAATTATCTCAGTTCTTTTTATCTTTACGGACCTTATCGCTTCAATTCTTTTTTTCAATTCCTTTTCTTTTCCATCTTTAGGTAGGACGTAGAAGTATGGTTCAAAGTTGTAATCTAGAGCTATCACAGTCTTCCCATTTCTATCTTTACAAAACAGTCTGATTACGGATTGATTATTCTCGTCAATATAGTCTGCATCTAAAAGGCATAGTTTCATAATTTTTAATGGTTTTTAATAATTAATAAGATTTATTTTATAGCAATTTCACAAAGCTAATTAATTTATTGCCAGAATCTCTTGTTCTTTATGAATTCTCTTTCGGCTCTCAGGATTTCCTTATAGAATTCATCCTCGTTCCTGTACATCTTTGCCAGAATCCTTTTGGCGGTTTCAGGTCCGACACCCCTACCAGCCATAGCAATAACAGCCTTCTTGCCATAGACTATAACCAAATCAGAAGATTTCTTGATGTGTTTTAGCTTTTCTTCTTCCTCTTCGCTCAATTCTTGTCCTTTCAGCCATTTGCTAACTATTTTTTGTATCTCAATCTGGTAAAGTCTTAAAACAGATATTAGTTTTGATTGACACTTCTTGCATCTCGGTTCTTCCTCCACATCTTTAACATAATCGGTTATGGAGTACTTACCACAATTTATGCACAATAGCTTCACTTTCGAGTTCATCAACCTGTTCTTGAATATTTTGAATATTTCTTTTTCAGGCCTTTCTGGTTTGACCACGTCCTGAAGTTCATATCTGAAACCTAATTCGGCTATAGGGGACAAACCTTCCATGCCTATCAGGTTTATTTCCTTATTTCTAATCTTGCTTATTATCTCCTTAGTCTTTTCCAAATCCATTTTTTCAGTAAATATCTCTTGCAATGTCTCTTGATAGATTGGTGAGTTCCAGTAGACGTCAATCACCCTATCGATGTTGATGGTCTCTAGGCTTGCATTCCTGCTTATAGCACCGAATCTCTTGGCAACGTGGATGAATCTGAATTTGAACAGAGAAGACCTGGGAAGAGATTTTTCTAATATCACTTGGACATCTTCTGGGTTGTAATCAGATAGAATCTTCTTTATCTCTTCAACAGTGCATCCTTTGAAAATCATTCTATATGGATCGCTCTTACTCATTATCAATTCTCCATGCTCGGCAGAAAGAATCGTAGATATAAACCTCGATAATGTCTCATTCACTTTATTCCCGAATAGAGCGTGTATTATAATATAATTCTGGAATGTTTCAAAGACTATGTCTTTTCCATCAGGTATTTTATGATTTTTAATTTGTCTTTTAATTAGCTGTATCATTTTCACTGCGGTCTGAGAAGAAACAGGATATTTTTCTTTAACACTTAATATAATTTCATTTGTTTTAATGTTTTCTTCTAGCATATCTTTGATTTCTTTTCTTAATTTACCGACACCCTGTGCAATTTCAAATGGAACAGGTATCAATTCTCCTTCCCAGGCAGGTATCGCAGACGTTATGTCGTCAACGTTTTCAACATAAACCTTATCATTCTCTACGGAAAGAATCTTCCATGGCCTGCCCCTTACAATGAACGTCGACCCAACATCTGCATGCGAAGCAATGAACTCTTCATCAAGGTTCCCGACGAACGTATTCGTTATCGTATCTATGACCTTATAGCTTCTCTGGTCTGGGATAACAGAAAGATTTTCAAAATAATAATCGAAGGCACTTCTTCTCCTTTTTATTTCAGTATCAATATAAATCAAACCTAGTTGGGTTGACATAAAATTCAATAACTTCGAGAACTCTTCTTCTTTCAGGTTCCTGAATGGATATGCTTTCTTAACGATCTCATAAACATCCTTCGGATTCATCTTATAATTTTCTATTAGCATTCCCATTATCTGGTGAGTTAGAACGTCCAAAGAATTTTCATGAATGATTATTTGTTCTAGATCTCCTTTCAATGCTTTCCTAGCAATAACTGAAGATTCGAAGATATCATCACCCTCGCTTGTTATTATTATACCTTTCGAGATCCTACCAACACCATGGCCACTCCTTCCTATTTTTTGTATAAGCTTTGTCACCTGTCTTGGAGACATGTATTGTATAACTATGTCTATCGAGCCGATGTCTATTCCTAATTCTAACGATGATGTCGCAATCAATGCTTTCAACTTCTCTGATTTGAAATCCTTTTCAGCCTTTACTCTGACCTCTTTGCTCAATGAAGAATGATGAATCTCGTGCGGAAAATCTTTGTCCAAGAGCCTTAGTCTTGATGAGAGAATTTCTGCAGCTTCCCTAGTGTTTGTAAATACTAAAGCAGATTTATGTTCCATTATTATGTCATATATCTTCCTTAATCTCGCAACAACAGAATCTCCAATGAATATTTTTTCAGCGATTATCTTGTCCTGAGTGGAAGGATAAGGGCTCTCCACCTTTATCTGCAGATCTTTTGGAGATATTGCTTTAATGATTTCATACTTATTATCAGAAAAAATGAACTTGGCAGCCAATTCAGGTGACCCGACAGTGGCTGAAAGACCTATTATCTGTGGCGTTCCACAATATTTCTTCAATCTTTCCAAGGACAGTGTTAATTGAACACCTCTTTTGCTAGTTACTAATTCATGAACCTCATCGATAACAACATATTTTACATTCCTTAGGTATTCCTTTAGTCTTTTGCCAATAAGCATCGCGTTGATCTGCTCAGGCGTTGAGATCAAAATATGGGGCGGATGCTCGACCTGCATCTTTCTTTCATATTGCGTAGTATCGCCGTGCCTAACAGAGATATCAATATCTAATTTGTTACACCACCAAATCAGCCTGTCCATCAGATCTCTATTCAAAGCCCTCATCGGTGTCAGATAGAGTAAGGCAATCGGTTGGTGTTCTTTTTCGATCAATTTACTAAACAAAGCGAGCATCACAGATTCCGTTTTTCCGCTACCAGTCTCAGCTATAACAAGAACATTTTTACCATCAAGAACCTTTGGAATCGCTAATTCCTGAACATAGGTCGGTTTTTCAAATCGAGATACGGCTAGCTCTTTTATCCTATTATCTAATATGTTGAACACTTCCAACATTTTCTAGCCTATCTGATAATAGACTATTCCTCAAAATATTTAAAAGAATTGCAATTTTATTTCTTATGTTTGATTGGTGGAGATTTTTTCTTTACAATGAAATAATATATAAAAGCTCCTAGAGAACCTACAAGCAGTATTATTAGAATCCAAATCAATTTGTCCTCAAAATCTCTTTGTACACAATCGATGAGCATCATTACCCAGAATATTGTTGAAAACAGTATGAATATTATTACTAAAAGCCATAGGAACAAGAATATTGCTCCGAACCACGCAATTGCTTGAAACAGCATAAATAACATAATTTCACTATAATTATTATCTAAAACAGACTTTTAAACCTTATTCAAGAATCGGATTTTATAAGTTAATAATCATAAAATTTAGTATGGACTATGTTTTGTTTTCACTTTTCTTAGCTTTCCTAGCTGGCATTTCAACTACTATAGGAGGTTTGATAGCATTTTTAATAAAAAAGACCAAGTTCTGCTATTTATGCGTTGCTTTTGGATTTTCGGCAGGTGTTATGATATTCATATCGTTTACAGAATTACTAAAACAGGGAATTGAAAACACAAACCTTTTTATTGCAACCTTGGGTTTCTTTGGAGGAATTTTGTTGATTTATTTAATAGATGTTATAATACCTCACACTTATGAAGAGGAGGCACCTGGAAATAGAAAAAGTAAAATTAAAAAAACAGCCATTTTGTTAGTTTTGGGCATAGCTATACATAACTTTCCAGAGGGTATAGCAGTCATGTTTTCTTCTATTTCAGATATCAATTTAGGAATCCTAATTGCACTAGCGGTTGCTATGCACAATATTCCTGAGGGAATTGCAGTCTCATTACCTGTATTTTATGCCACTAAGGACAGGAAGAAGGCCTTCTATTACTCTTTCCTTTCAGGCATTGCAGAACCTATAGGTGCTGTCCTAAGTTTCTTATTTTTATACCAGTTTTTAAACAAATTCATTTTGGGAATTATTCTTTCCTCAGTTGCAGGCATAATGGTTTTCATAAGCTTTGATGAATTGTTGCCTTACGTCTACAAGCAAAGAGAAGGCCACAATCAACATCTATCCATGCTGGGTCTGTTTCTTGGAATGTTTGTGATAGCTATAACTTTAGTATTGTTATAATTTTCTGATATAACCGTAGAATTTAAATAGTATTATGAATATATATTCAATATAGTTAATGAATTAGTATTCATAATATAGGAGGTGAAAAATATGCCGTGGGGAGATGGAACAGGTCCTTGGTGGGCTAGAGGTTATGGATGCAGAACAGTTGATTTTAGAAGATTCGGTCGAGCTAGTTATCCAAGACTTACAAAAGAAGAAGAGATTGAAATGTTAAAAACTGAGAAAAAGGAATTGGAAGCAGAGTGCCTAGAGATTGAAAAAAGACTGGCAGAACTGAAATAAATATATATTCATATCAAGAAATAGAATTATGCCAAGACCAAGATTATGCAGGAGGGTTGAGTTAGAACCAAATGTAACATATTTCAAGCCAGCAGGAGTTCCTATGAGGGAATTAGAAGAAGTGATACTGACGGTTGATGAATTTGAGTCAATCAGACTAAAGGATTTAGAAGGATTGGATCAGGTAGAAGCCGCTGAAAAAATGAAAATATCTCAACCCACTTTTTTTAGATTATTAGATTCTGCGAGAAAGAAAATAGCAGATGCAGTTGTTAATGGAAAAGCTATAAGAATTGAAGGCGGAAATTATAAGATTTAGTTCTTAATATCTTATATGGATAAAATAAAAATCATTCTTAATTTTCTAGAGAAAAAATATGGAACGTATGTTGATGACTCTAAGATGAGCAATCAGCAGATATTTGAACTATTGATAGAAACGGTATTATCTCAAAGAACAAGAGACGAGAATTCTTCAAAAGCTGCTGAACAGCTTTTCAGACTTGCAAGAACTCCGAAACAGATAATGAAATTACCAATTAAAAAACTACAAGAACTCATAAGAATATCAGGACCTTACAAACAAAAAGCCAAAAAAATCAAAAAATTATCAGAAATGATTTTAGAGGATTATAAGGGAAAGGTTCCGAACAATAGACAAGAATTAATGAAACTTTATGGTGTAGGTTTTAAGACAGCAGATATAGTTCTTATGTACGGTTTTAACATACCTTCCATAGCAGTTGATACTCATGTTTTCAAGGTCTCAAAAAGAATAGGTTTAGCTGATATTAAAGATGACGTAGAAAAGGTTAAAGAAAAGCTAGAAAAATTATTTCCTAGAAATAAATGGTATATAATCAATCTAGGTTTTGTTAGTTTTGGAAAAGAAATTTGTAAGCCTTTGAATCCTTTATGCATTAAAAATCCTAAGAATTGTCCATTCTCAGGTTTTTGCAAGGCTTACAAAACTAAAAGATTCTATTTCTAAACTGGGTTAACGTCTATCCTGAATGAATAATTGCCTAGATTTGCGTTTGGTTTCACTTCATGTTTCAGGTAAAACCTGAAATCGCTAGTTGATATTAGCACTGGACTTGACAAGGTTTCATTCTTGAATTCATTTGCCAAAGATATGTTCATATCGCTTTCATTCCCAGCACTTTCAGGTAAGATGTCTGCTGTTATGTTTACATTTATAGAAGCATTTGCAGAATTATCTATCTTTATTTGAGGAGAATATATCGTCTCGCCTTGTTTTATCTTTAGCGTGTAATTTTCATCATTTGAAGAGCCCATTATATCCAATTTCATTGCTTGCTCAACTGTTGCATAACCAGTTATTGATCCATAGCTAGAGATAACTGCCATACCGGCTATACCGATAGTCAACAGACCCATTGCTACTAATACGATTTTTTTGTTCATATCGCTTCTAAGAATAAATAAAAACAAATTATTCTCTGACAACTAGAAGTGGTAAAAATCCAGCATTAGCGAAATTTCATATAAGATGGTATAAAATTATTTTTTCTTTTTAACAAACTTTTCAGGTTTCTCAGCTTCTTCTCTTTTCAAAACATTTCCATATTCATAAAGAACAGCTAAAGCTTTGACAGCCCTCTCAGGCGTCGGATAGACAGGGATACCATACATCTCAAGTTTCTTATTTCTCTCCTGAATGAAGTCGCTACCAGCAGAACAAACAGTTATTGGTTTTCCAAAAACCTTGCATTCTTTAATAACATCAACGATGGTGTCGTCTAAAGTTGGTAACTGCATCAAAGCAATGCAAACCACACCAGCAATATTTTTGTCTTTCAAAACAGCTTCCATTGTTTTCTGATATCTCTCAACAGTGGCATCTCCTGTTATATCTATGGGGTTTTTGACAGAAGCATATGGTGGTAAAAATGATTTAAGTGATTTTATGGTTGCATCAGTCAGAGAAGGTAGTTCTAAACCACAGTTTACTGCAGTGTCTGTTGCAACAATACCAAATCCTCCACCGTCTGTTACAACTGCTATCTTGTTTTCTTTCAAAACAGGTTGATTTGCTAGAGCTTTTGAAAAATCAAATATCTCATCAGAAGTTTTTGCTTCAATAATTCCTGCTTGCTTGAATGCAGAAGAATAAACTTGTGCAGGACCTGCCATTGATCCTGTATGGGATGCAACAGCTTCGCTTCCTTTCTCTGTCTTTCCAGCCTTGAAACACACTATAGGTTTTATTCTAGTAGCTCTTTTAGCAGTTTTTATAAATTCTAAACCATCTTTGACAGATTCTAAGTAGATTGCAATACAGCGGGTAGACAAATCCTTTTCTAAATAGCTAATAAGGCTTATTTCATCCACATCTACCTTATTGCCTATAGAGATGAACTTAGATACGCCTACGCCATCGTTAGCCATTATATCAAGCAAAATAGAGCCAAATGCTCCAGATTGGGTTATAAAAGATATAAAACCTTCCGGAGGCCTCTTTAAACGTTTCTTTGGGAAAAATAACATGTCTAAATCCTTTTTATATATACCTATACAGTTAGGACCTATAATATTTATTTTCTTGGTCTCGCAGAGTTTTTTAAGCTCTAATTCTCTTTCTTTTTCTCCAATCTCTGAAAAACCAGAAGATATTATTATGAAAGCCTTTATTTTCTTTTTAATTCCATCTTCTATAGCTTTTTTTACCATTTCTGCAGGTACTACTATTACAGCAAGGTCAATAGGCTCCTCAACATCTAATAAAGTTGGATAAGCCTTTAAACCTAATATTTCTTCTGTATTAGGATTTATAGGGTATTTCAGACCTTTAAAAGAATATTTAATGTTTTCTAGAATGGTATAACCTAATTTACCTGGAGTTCTACTGGCACCAACGACTGCTACTGATTTAGGATTAAAGAACTTGTCAAAAAATAACATGAAAAACTATATAGCTTTCTAGGTATTTATCTTTATTCTATGACTTTGAAAACTTTTGCGCCTTCTTTCGTTTGTCCTGTTACCTTTAAACCTATTGACTGACCAGCTTCTGCTTGATCGACATTTTCGTGCTCTATCTGCATTGATTTTACTTCCTGTTCAAATGTCTCTTCTCCTCTTTCTATTTTTATCTTGTCTCCAACGTTCAAAGTATCTTCTAACTCAACTATAGCCACAGCTATCTTTGGATAAAAATGCGTTATTTTTCCTATAAGCTTTTTTTCAACCATTTATTCACCTAAACAATAATATAAATCCTAAATATAAAAACTTTATATCTAAGAGATTCTATTTAAGGTTTGTGATAATATGGCTGTAAAAAAACAAAAAGAATGTTGTCATGGCATGCATAAGATATTTATGGGTTTAATATTGATAATAGCAGCTATAATATTTTGGCTTGTTCCAGATTTTAAGGATGCTTGGATGTATACATTCTTTGCAATAGGTATTTTATTCGTTTTGAAAGGAATCTATTTCAACTATATGTAATTTTTTCGGAATTTTTCCAGATTTTGTAGTTGATTTTAATTACTTTCAAAATCTATAATCTATAAATATTAATGTGTAGTATTTTCTTTTATGGAAAGCACTTTCTTTGATGAAGAATTAGTTCAAAGCAAGCGTTTAGTTCTCTGTCCAAGGTGTAAAACAAGATTTAAAGTAGGTTTAGAAGAAACCGAGATTGACTGCGACTGTGGAGAAGAATTTTTAGCAGATATAGTTATTGGTTTTCCAGAGGATTTTGTTTGGCATCCAAGTGAAAGGTATTAGTTTTTAATAAAAAATGGGGGAAAATAAAAACATTCCTCCCAAAACAATTATTTTTGTTTTATAATAACCTCATTCATTTTTAGTTGTTCAGAACCGCTAATAATATTTTAGCCTAACTTGTATATAAAAATTATTCTAATTTATGGTGGTATTATTCCTATAGTTCTAGTTTGACATTTACTCTCAATACAAGAGCATTCCCCTTCAGGTATATAGGCATTTGTTTTATACTGATATTTTTGATTGTTCAAGTTATAGTATTCTTCTGATACGCAAGAAACATTTATCCATTCTATAGGTGTTACTGAACCATCAACACCTTCAAAAAAATCATAAAGATTCTTGTCATTTGAAACTGAAACTAATTTACATTGTGAACTACAAACATAAGGATTTTCTTTAGGTTTCGATATTCCACAATCTAAACACACAAAACTCCAAACATAATATATAGAAAAAAATACGATAATGATAATTATAATTGTTATTACAAAGATTAAATTTTTAGATTTATTCATAAAATCAACTATTCAAGAATTATCCTTACGTCTGCAACAATTGCATCTACAGACGTGGCAAATACAGGGTTTAAGTCTATTTCTTTTATTTTTGAGTCGGCTTCCATTATCCTCGAAACCGCCAATATAGTGTTTATTATAGCTTCCTTGTTCGCTGGTTTCTGACCTCTAAATCCTTTAAGGATAAGGTCCGAGAACCTAACTTCCATCAGCATATCTTCCGCGTCTTCTTTTGAAAGTGGGGAAACTCTAAAACTAACATCTTTTAGAAATTCTGTGAAAATTCCTCCAGCTCCCAAGGCTATAACTTTTTTGAACTGTGGATCTTTTCTACCACCTACTATTACTTCGTAACCTTCTGTTATCATTTTCTGAATCAGAACTTTTTCACAACCTTTTATTTTCATTAGCTCATCGAATGTTTTAGCAGCATCTTCTTCTGTTTTTATATTAATTCTAACGCCATTGACTTCTGTTTTATGAATGATACTTTTACCAGAAACTTTCATAGCACAAGGAAAACCTATTCTTTTGATTGCGTCTGTTAATTCCTTTTCATTAACACAGAATGCATAGTCAGGTATTTTTATCTTGTACCTCTTTAAGAGATCATAAGCCTTTTCTTCTGACATTTTATTTATCGTTGGTTTGATTTCAGTTCTCTTAGAAACATTTACAGGTTTTTCAATCTTTTTAACAGGCTTGGTTTTAACAGCTTTCTTTTCAACTCTTTCCTTCTGTAGACTTTGAACTTTCTTCGGTTTTTTGATTTTAACAACCTTATTAACCTTTTTAGGCTTTGGTTTCTTTCTGTCAAATATCTTAAACAAGGCCATATAATCACTTTAATTATTTTTATTTATATATTTATCTAAGCGGTTTCTATTTTCTTCTTTATACTTTGAAACAGTTCTGATATCTCATTTTCTCCATACTCTTTCCAATTTTCCGATATATCGTTTAACATCGTTATTGTAAGGTCTTTATCCTCTTCGGCCCATATGCCTTTTTCTTTCATCTTGTGAACAAGTCCCAAAACCTCTTTTAAATAGAAAGATATCTTATCAACATTTTTTAATCCAGCTATTATCAACAGTATCTCAAATAGTTCTTCCTTAAATGTGGATGCATCTACCTCATTAGATATATCAGTTATTTTGTTTTCTAACTTCTCTACCTTATCACTTATTTTTTTGACTTCCTCTTCATTGATTTCAGTGTTTCCAATTCGATCTTTTATTGTTGCTCTTTCAATGTCTTCTATTCTACTTTCAGTTTTTTTGTAAGCTTCCTTGATTTCAGGCTTTATTTCTATTTTCTCAGGAGCAGTTGTTTTTAGAACTACTTTTGGTTCGCCGATTACAGGATATTTTATTTCTATGATTCCATTTTCCTCTAGGATATTTAGTATAGGTTCTACCTCCTTTTGTGTCATTTTCAAGAAATCAGCAGCCTCGCTAATGTTCATCTTATTTTTTTGCTTCAAAATTTGTATGAGTCTATCAATCGAAGTTTCGATTACATTGTCTTCCATTAAATCAACCATATATACTATATCTTATTCATTATATAATTTTTTAAAACTTCTACAAGTACAAAATAAGCAATTAGTATAAATCCTATAGCAATCAAAAGCCAATCAACTAACGGAACAAATCCAAACAGATATCCAAAAGGTGAAAATATTATCCATATTGTCAGGATTGCAGTAATGATAGATGTAATAAAAAGTATTTTTCCAGGTTTACTTTTATAAAATCTTTTTCTAGTTCTTATAGCAAATGTAATTATTATCTCAGATAGAACAGACTCTAAAAACCAACCTGTTCTAAACAATTCTGGGTAGGAATGAAGAATGTATACTAGAATAGTTATTGTTATAAAATCAAAAACAGAACTTATTCCCCCAAAAAATAAAGCGAATTTTTCTATGTATTTTTTGTTCCATCTTTTTGGCTTTGTTAATTCTTCCTTATCAACATTATCAGTTGATATTGTTAGGAGAGGAGCATCAGAAAGGAAGTTCGCTAAAAGTATTTGCACAGGTAATAATGGTAAGAAATTCATAAACAAAGAGACTATGCCCAAGGTCGTCATGTTTCCTATATTAGCGCTAATAGTGTTCAGCACATATTTTATAACATTACTGAATGTTTTTCTACCTTCCTCTATACCTTCGGCTATAACCTTCAAACTCTTATGAATAAGAATTATGTCAGAAGCATCTTTAGCGACGTCACAACCAGTTTCTACAGATATTCCTACATCAGATTCTCTAAGTGCAGGAGCATCGTTTACACCATCTCCAAGAAAACCTGTTATATGTCCATTTTCTTTCAGTGCTTTGATTATTCTGAACTTCATTTCAGGTGTTATTCTAGCAAATATTGTTATTTCTTCAACTACTTTTCTTAGTTCATCATCATTCATCTTGCTAACTTCACTGCCCAAAACAATTTTCTGAAGCTCATTAGGAGTGAATCCAACATCTTCAGCTATTCTTCTAGTAACAACAGGTTCGTCACCAGTGAGTATCTTTAATTTCACTCCAAGTTTTCTGAAGGTGTCTAAAGCTTCTTTCGATGACTTCTTTGGAGGGTCGATAAATGTCAAGAAACCAAGGAATGTTAGATTACTTTCATCCGATTCTTTGTAATCTAATTTCTTAGGAATATTTTTCAATGCTATGGCAACTACTCTATAGCCTGCATCTCTCAACTTTTTAAAAGTTTTTTCTATTGTTTTCTTATGATTATTTATCCTGTATTTCTTATTTCCTATAAGAATATGGGAGGATGATGAAACAATAGATTCTGGCGCTCCTTTGACAATTAAAGTAAACTTGTCTTTTTTCTTTACAACAACACCCATTTTCTTAGTGTTATAATCAAATGCCATCTCATCTACTTTTTGAAAGCCTGAATCAATGTTTATATTATGCCTTCTTGCATACTGCCATATTGAAACATCGATTGGGTTTCCTTTAATATTATTTTTCTGAACTATAGCAGAGTTGCATAGGAGACCATAGCTCAAAATTTCTTTTCTTGTCTGATTATTGACATCTACAAACCCCTCAAGAGTTATTCGGCTTTCTGTCAGTGAGCCAGTTTTATCACAACATAGAACATCAAGATTTCCCAAATCTTCAATTGAAACTAGTTTTTTAACAATTACATTCTTCTTCGCTAATCTCATAGCACCTCTTGAAAGACTCATTGTTATTATGATTGGCAATGATTCAGGGACAATGCCAACTGCAAGGGCCATAGCAAAAAGAAAAGAATCAAGAATACTTCTTCCAAGAAAAGAGTTTATCGCAAATATAATCAGAGTTCCAATCAAAATTATCCTTATCAGAGAATCTCCAAAATTTCTCATACTTACCTGAAAATCACCTTCTGGTTCTTCGAGTTTAAGATAGGAGGCAGTCTTTCCTAGATACGTGTTCATTCCCACTGAAAAAACAACACCCTTTCCCAAACCATCAGCAACAGTTGTTCCCATGAAGGCTATGTTTTTCATCTCATGAGGCATCAGATCTTTCTTGTCTATAGATTTTATAGCTTTTTCCACAGGTGTTGATTCACCAGTTATTAAGGATTCATTTATGGATAATTCATCAACATCTATCAATCTCAGGTCAGCAGGTATTATGTCTCCGTTTTCAAATGTTACAATATCGCCAATTGCTAACCTTCTTGTATCTACCTCAACTATCTGACCTTCTCTTATGACCTTAGCCGTGAACCTGATATATTTTGTTAGCTTCTCCAAAGTTTTTTCAGATTTGAACTCTTGAAAAAAACCTAAAATAGCGTTTATAATGACGATTCCTATTATAATAAAAGCATCCTCTATAACTCTAAGGAACAGAGCGATAATACAAACTGCTATTAGAATCAAAACCAATGGACTCTTGAACTGAGAAGCTAATACATCCAAACTCTTTCTTTTTCTCCTTCCAGGCAGATCATTCAATCCATACTTCTCAAGCCTAGATTCAACCTCCTTCTCATTCAAACCTTCTTCTGAAGAATTTAGATTTTTCAAGGCTTCATTTTTATTTAACACCCACATTTGTGGCGGATCTTTCATTTAAATCTAAGATTATTTAGTTTTTCCCACTATTTTAGCGTTCTGTTAATATTTTTAATAGTTCGTATCTAAATTATAACATGGACTTTTCATTGTTAGGCATTTGTTTGGATAGAAAAATCTTTAGAAGAGGTTCTGACAGAGCTCCATTCGAAATAAAAAGGATTTTTCCACAACTAGAAACTTATGTAAATGGTATTGACTTGTCGAAAATATGGCTAAAAGACTTGGGATATATAGAACCTAATGACTATGAAGAAATAACGAATCATATAAAGGGCATTCAGAATTTTCCAATAATACTTGGTGGAGACCATTCTATAACTCATCCTCTTGTCAAGGCAATTAATCCTAAAGTTTTTGTGACATTCGATGCTCATCCTGATTGTGAAAATAAGGATCTTAACTTCTTTTCTGTTACTCGTAAGATCGTCGAGGATGGATTTAAGACATATGTCTATGGCGCTAGAAGCTTTTCAAAAGCAGAGCAGGAGTTCATAAACAATAATGATAAAATAAAAATAGCTACGCTTGAAGATCTTAAAACTATAAACGAACCAACATATCTTTCCATAGATTTTGATGTTCTAGACTCTTCAGTAATGCCTGCTGTTGCAGTACCAGAGCCAAATGGTCTGACTTTTAATCAGGTATTGGAAGGCATAAGAGCTATTGCTAAGAACCTTGTAGCAGTGGATTTTGTAGAATTCCTACCGACAGAGAATGTAACTTACACTCTGATAGCTGGAAAATTGATTTATTCTGCTTTGGCTGAAATAGTCAAATCACGCAATGGTGGGTAGTTCTTCAGTCATTTCTGATGATGTTTCTTCAAGTGGTACTGTTGGTGTTATATGTTTTATTATCACAACATCTCCAACGTTGATTACCAATGTGTAAGGTATTATCACACCTTTCTTACCGCCTAGCATCTCTGAAAGAAAAGAGCCTCTTCCAGTCTCTATTATTAGAGAGTTTATCCTAAACTTTGAAAGGTTTATATCGATATCTGAAACTTTTCCGCAAAAAACACCTTTGTTTGTAAAAACATCTTTGCTAAAGACTTCGGAAACATTTTTTACTGTTATTGCCATAAAAATCTCCTCAAAAAGTATATAATAGATTAAGTCGTAAATATATAAATTTGTTAGTTTTATAAGCTATAGCTTAGAAATAGCTTCTTTCAGCCAATCAGGCGTGTTAAGGTTCTTTAATCTCTCTTTAGGTATCCATAGATAACTGGTATGTTCCCTACTTAGCTTGATTTTGTTTGAATCTGCCTCACAGAGGAAGGTTTTACCATCCAAATGCATTCCAAATTCTTTCAGATTCATTGACCATTTATTCAACAACTTTATTATTTTGATTTCCAAACCAGTCTCTTCCATAACCTCTCTTTTTAATGCCTTTTCATCGCTTTCCCTAGAATTAAGTTTTTTACCTCCAGGGGTTTCATACTCCCCTCCAACAAATTTTTTCTGTTTTACGATAAGAAACTTATTCTTATAATTAATAAGAGCTTTAACAGACTTGAAACTCTTTAGTTTCATAATTAAAGATTGTGTCGAACTGTTTTATTAATATTTTTCTACTTTATAACAAAGAATAAAAACATCAGATTTCAAAGAATTATTTAATGCTGAGATCGCATAACTAGGTAGTGCGCCAGATTTCATAAGAAAGGCGAACCTGCTAAGTTGGTGGGCGAAAGCCCTTGAGGGTTCAAATCCCTCTCTCAGCGCTTTTAACTTATTCCACCTTTTTTATCTAAGAAAAGCATATAGTTTTATGAAAAACAGTAACATAAAAAGAATAAAATATAAAGGTAAAAGACTAAATTCTGCTTGTGAGTGGTATAAGACAAGAAATCCGATAAAGGTTATGTTTTATGCTTTTTTGATGACACTGATGAAACTTTTACCACCCTGCTGGTTTAAAAATTCTATTTTTAGGTTAATGGGTGTTAAAATTGGAAAAGATGTTGCGATTTCACCTGGCGTCTTAGTAGATCCATTTTTTCCCGAACTGATTACAATAGGTGATGGTAGTATTATTGGATGGGATTCAAAACTGATAACGCATGAATATCTTATAGATGAGATTCTGGTAGGAGAAATAAAAATAGGCAAGAAAGTTCTGATTGGCAATTCATCAATTATAAGACCTGGGATTAAGATTGGTGATGGTTCTATAATTGGTTATAGCTCTCTTGTTAACAAGGACGTTCCACCTAGAACTTTAGTTGGCGGATTGCCAATCAAGATAATAAGAAAATTAAAAAATATTTGATTGTGAACACAGGAAAGACAAGATTAAATAAAATATAGAATCAATTCTTTTTGGGGCCTATGGTCCAATGGTATGACGCAATCTAATTTAAGGACCGGTAGTCTAGTGGCCTAAGACGCCACCCTCACAAATTAAACTGAGAACGGTGGAGATCACAGGTTCAAATCCTGTCCGGTCCATTACGCTAGTTTCAAACCGTTTGCAACCTTTCTTTCTGGTTGTGCTAGGACAACTTCTCCGTTCTCTAAAACAAACCCTGTTGTTAGAACTTCAGAAACAAAATCTGCTACCTGCTTGGGCGGAAAATTAGTCACGCATAGTACTTGTTTTCCTAACAAATCTTCCTTCTTGTATAGCTTTGTTATTTGAGCACTAGATTTTTTAACTCCTAAATCACCAAGGTCAATCCACAACTTATATGCAGGTTTTTTAGATTCTGGAAAATCCTCTACTTTAATAATAGTGCCGACTCTCAATTCAACCTTCTCAAAATCATTCCAACTTATATCAGCCATATCTAGATTAAAAATATTATAATTTATAAATTTTGCTTAAAACTCATATTACAAAAACATTTAAATTGATTCAGGTAACAATTTCTTATCAAGCCCCTGTCGTCTAGCACGGTCAAGGACGGTGGCCCTTCGAATTCATTTCGAAGGATATGAGCTTCGGCTGTGAATGAGGTTAGCCGCAAACATGGGTCCAAATCCCATCGGGGGCATATACAAAACCTTTTTAAATTGTTAAAATCTTTAATATTACAAGGTGATTAGATGAGTTTAATAGTCAGATCAAAAGTAAAATCAGCTGTTAAAGGCATGAGATTTGCAGGAGATTTTTATGGTGCTCTAGATAAGAAAGTTGAAGAAATTCTTAAAGACGCTGCAAAGAGAGCAAAAGACAATGGAAGAGCAACAATAAGACCTGTAGACATATAATAATTTATGATTTATTTTCTTTTTCTTTATTTTAGTTAGTTTTATATTACTTTGAAGAATATTCTTCTATACATGCGGAGGTAGCCAAGCCTGGTCAAAGGCGCAAGACTCAAGCTATTGAGTATTGATTAAAGATGATATAAGAAATCTTGTCGGTTAGTCCGTTCGCAGGTTCGAATCCTGCCTTCCGCATATTATTTTCTGATTCTCCAGAAATCCTCATTGAATTTTTCTGAATGTATTCTTTCAATTTTACCCTCTTTTTCCAAAAAAAGTAATTGCTCTTCTAATTGTTCTATAGGACATCCTATCCGTTGAGATAATTCAAACGAATTCATTGGTATTTTCTTTATCAGCATCAATACTTTAACCCTTATAGCCAACCTAGGTATCCTATGCATATTAATTTTTTATTAAACAAATAGATAATATCATGGGCGTCTATAAATTCAAACTGCTGATATGGTTATCCCTTATCATAATAGCTCTTGCTGTCGCAGCTATTGATGTTATGATGTGGAAGGTCAATTTGTTGAATCCTGAGGACGAGCCTACAGTAACGAATATCGTTTTCAATGACGTCTGGTACAAGATAAGTGTTTTAATCTTTTCCATACCTGCCATCTTTGCTTATTATGTTACTAAGAAAAAAACAAAGTTTGTTTTGGTAGTAATAGCAGGCCTGATTTTAATTTTCTTTGGAGTAGAAGATATTTTTTACTTTGCTATAAGAGGAGTTATCATACCCAATGAACTATATTCAATGAGCCAAATAAGTTCTGGATCTTTTACAAGAATAGGTTTTATAAATTACATGCCAGATGAATTATACTGGTTGAATAGTAATCCCTGCATATCGCTATTTGGGAGACCTGTAACACCCTTTGTTCTGTTCAAATCTGCCGCTTTTGCGTTGGCTATCAGTTTGATTCTCGTTCTGATTTAAATTTTTAAATATATAACTCTCAAATTTCTATATGATAAAATCAATAATCCATGCTGGTGGAGAGTCTACAAGATTGAAAGAAAAATTTAATGGACCAAAAGCACTTGTTCCTATAGAAGATAAAACTTTGTTATGGTTGCATCTTCAACCTCTGATAAAATCTAAGATAATAAAAGAGTATATCTTTACTCTAAGACATCAACATGAACTTGTACAAAACCATATAGATGAATTAAAAAAAGAATTTAATATAAAATCTAATTCTATAGTTGAACCTAGACCTCTGGGAAGGGCAGGCGTGGTTAGACTAGGAATAGAAAATAAAATAATAGATACAGAGAATCCTTATTTGATGTCTCATCCAGACGATTTCATACCAATTAACATAAAAGAGCTGATGGATTATTCCTCTGAAGTTGAAAAGAAGGGAAAATCTACGATTATAGTAATGGCAAAATATACTCTTAGTCCTTTTGGCGTAGGTGTAGCAACAAAATCAGGAAGCATACTTGAATTAAAGCATTTTAAAGAGAAACCAGAACTCCCTCTTATAGAAGATCACTATGCCAATACTGGAATGATTCTGTTCTTACCTGATGCTATGAAAGAATTCAAAAATACTCCGTTGGATAGATTAACACACCCAGAGCATGAAATCATTCCAAAACTAGCTAAAGAAAATAAGGTTGCTGTTTTTCTTGTAGACAGATGGATTTCTGTTAATTATGCTTCAGATTATGACAATATTCTTAAGATGGGTGCAGACAAACTACTAAAGTTTATTAATGTTTAGATTTTTGCTACAACAAATGCGTGTGCTTTTTCTAACGGATCCAAAGTTTTCCAATCAACTATCTTAAAACTAGCATTTTTCAATTTTTTTATCTCGCTATCATAAACTTCTTTTGGTGTTCTGGTCACATCTATGCTTCTAGATTTTATTGCCATTAACAAATAACCATTAGGTTTTAAGAATTCTTTGCAGTTTCTTATTGCGATTTCTGTTTCATCCTGTTGTGAAATATCGCAATAAACTACATCAACCTTTTCAATCCAATAGTAAAGCTCTGGCTTTCTCGCGTCAGCAAGGATAGGTGTTATATTCTTATATTTCAAGCACAGAGGTATCAGTTCATTAAAACATCTTTCAGAAAATTCCAAAGCATATATTATGCCCCTTTTACCTACAACACTTGAAAGGAATGATGGAGTATAACCATGTGCTGCTCCCAAATACAATATTTTTGTTCCTTCTGAAATAGGGAATTCTTTTATACCTTTCACTATTGCTGCAGCAGCCTTACTCCTTGTGGGATTCCATAACCTGAACTCCTTTCCCTCAAGTTTTATTGTCTCATCATCAAACGGTCTGAAACCAGGAATGGCATTTACAACTGATAATTTATCATCTATCAAAAAAATTCCAGGAAACAATTCTTTCATGATTATCAATATTATATAAGTCAGATACGTTTAATAATTTATTAGGTTGTATGAAAGAAGAATCTAAGCAGGCTCTAAAGGAATTGAAGGTAGCTCTAATAATAGTCTTAATATTCTTAACTTTGGCGACCTTAATAGTAAGTTTTTATTATAGAACTAGCATTGTCAATTCTTTTGAAATGACAATACTCCAGGTGTTAACTGCAGGCACTGGTGGCGTTTTGGGAAACGTATTCTATGTTGTCATAATATTCCTGACACTAGGTATTACTTTTTATATGTTCGAAAAAGTTATTATTTTATTGAGTGATGTTAGGATAGGAGGAATCTTAATGAGACTAAACCTTTCTACAATAAAAGACCACTATATCGTATGTGGTGCAGGGAGAGTTGGAACTCACGCAGCAGAGAGACTAAATAATGTTGGCAAAAAAGTTGTTGTAATTGATAATGATTGCCCTAAAATAGAGTTTCTTAAAAAGAGAGGCTATATGGCTATAGAAGGGGACTGTATGAGTGAAGATATTTTAGAAAAAGTAGGCATAAGAAGAGCTAAAGGAATACTGGCATGTACAGGAGAAGACAGCAAAAATGTTTTTGTGATATTGACTGCTAAGGATTTGAATCCTTCTATAAGAACTGCAGCAAGAGCAAACGATCAGAAATCAAGAGATGAACTCCAGAGAGCAGGAGCTCATATAGTAGTTGCACCAGAAGTTACGGGCGGTTATGAGCTTGCAGAGAAGATAGCTAGGATGTAGACTTTTTCTTAGAATATGTTGTCTTTGCCCTTAAACATAGGCAATAATCATAATTATCGTCAGGAGCTTTTTCTACCATTTTGAATTCTTTTTCCCAACCAGGAAAATATTTTGTTAGTATGCTTTCTGGGTCACTTTTTGAAGCTTCAGTATCATGTAATTCATTCATAAATCTAGCATATCTTGTTCCGCCTAATCTATTTTCCAGCATTCTTCTTGTTGTAATTTCAATTTCTACTCTCATAAAATCAAGATTTCAAAATCTCTTGCAGTTTTCTCTTGTAATCTTCTAAGAGAGTTTTTGAAATATCGTTCTTAGTGTAGAAATCAGCTCTGGCGGCTAGTGTTAGTTTGCTAGATAACAATCTTGCAATTTTCCCTTGCAGTTCTCTTTTGTTTGTTGATATATCTGGATGCAGATATAATAAACCGAATCTTGGAGGTCTTATGTTCTCTCTCCCTTTCAAAAATTTGAATAAGGATTTTTCTGCGCCTAACAATTGTATGGTTGAGGAAGCCATCTTTGCAAGTTTCTCTAAAGAGCCTGCCAAGACCAATAATCTGGCAGCCAGGACGCTGCCTAATAATGTGTTTAGGTTTATCATCTCTTCTGGTACTATCTTTTCTAGGTATTTTTCCATTTGTTTCTTTAGCGCGTAAAGTTCTACTAATTTTCCAGCATAGTCTCTTAAAACTTTTATATCGTCTTCTCTAAGTTTCATTCCCATGCTTGTCTTGAAATCTTCAAAGTTATTTCTTTCACCATGTTCAGCGACCATTGCTGCAAATTTTTCATGATCTTTGATATCTAACTCAGGATAATGCAAACCATACCATTCTCCAAGTCTTTCACTCATCGTGTTCAAAATCTTTTCCAAATCGTTCAGAGCAGATACTGTTTGTATAATCAGTTTATCCCTCCTCTCTATTTTTGATATCTTCAGTTTTGACTTGGCCATTGAAACAGAGTTCATGAATTGATTTAATTCTACTTCGTCTTCGAATATTCTATTTTCCATAATTATTTTTCTGAAATTGGATCTAAGGAAGTCTGATGCTTTGTTTGGTTGTTTTGTATTCAAGTCTTTAAACTCATTCTTAATCTCTTGTAGTTCTGGAAAGTCCTCTCCCCTTTCAAATTTGTCAAGCTTTTTAGCTGCTTCTTCGGGGTTATCACCAAAATATTTAAACTTAACTAGCTCATTCTTTTCATCAAATACGAACAGACCAAATGGGTTTACAGCTAGATAGTGCATAGATTTATTTATTACAATAGAAATAAAAGGTTAAGGTTAGCATGGGAAGAATAAGAGGAAAATGGATAAAGAACTTGGCAAAGAAATTTGTGGAGCAATATCCAGAAAAATTCAATAATAATTTTGAGAACAATAAAAAAGCCCTTGATGAATTTAAAATAATAGATGACAAGCTTATAAGAAACAGGGTAGCAGGATATATCGTAGATCTAGTCGAGAAGAAGAAGATAGTGTAGTTTCTATTTTATTATTTAAAGGTTAAAAAGATTCTAAATAATATGAGGGGACAGGTTTCAGGAAGGGATATAGACGTATTCTTGACAAACAATGAAATTCAAAGATTAGGTTCAAAGCCGTTAGAAGGAATTCTAGTAAGATTAAAAGAATCCAGAGCACATTTTCCTCTAATAGTGTCAGTAAGCAAGGAAGAAAAGACTATAGGAGTTCAAGAAGAGAACGGTAAGTATCATGTTTCTTTATCAGAGGAACGCTATGAAATGCTAAAAGAGTCTGGTTTTACAGGAATGAGATACACACCTCGAGACAAGGTATTCTTGGTAGAAGAGAATCGAGCTAGAGGTATGGATTTATTTGATTTAGGGATACGTTTTGTGGACGCATACATAGAAAAATTGAAAAAATAGCTAAAGCTAATCAAAATAGTAATCTAATTACTTAGAAATTACTAATATCTTCTTGGTGCTTTTTTAGCGAAACACTCTCTACAAAAAACAGGCTTGCCTTCTGTTGGTTGGAACGGAACTTCACAATCCTTTCCGCACTCAGAACAAACAGCTTTGTGCATTTCTCTTGGACCTCTATCAAAGCTACTGCCTCTATTGTCAAAGCGTCCTCTTCTTTCGAACGGCATTTAAATTCTCCTTATAATAGAACATTTATAGAATCAATATTTAAATAGCTATGCTTTAATTCCAAATTCATATTTTTTATTCTCAAATTCCAATTCAAATTCCTTACCTACAAGCTTACCAAAAGTTATCTTACTACCGGTCATACCTTCTATTTTATGCTTGTTTTTCTTAAACAAATCTTCCTCAGATAAATATAAATCAACCCTCTCTTTAATTTCCAGATTCATCTTCTTTCTAGCGTCCTGAATACTCCTTATCAGTTCGCTCAACAACCATTCATTCTTTATCTCGTCTGTAATTTCCATGTTTAGACTTATTTTACCGTTTTCAATTTCTTTACCTTCCTCTACTTCTCCTATTTTTACCTCTTTTATGTTTGATAGCTCTTCAATAACTTCTTTCAAGTCTTTAGCAGCTTCCTTTACCCCTTCTTTGCCATCTACAATCAAGAAAGAAAGTACATATTTTAACTTCACATTCCTTTCATGCCTTAATGCATTTGCAGCTTCAATTATTTGTCTTGCTATCTTCATTTCATTTTCAAGTTTTTCATTTACAAATTCTTTCTCAACTTCAGGCCAATCGCAAAAATGTATGCTGTCTTCTTTTTCAAACTTTTTGAAAAAATCCTGATACAAATCTTCAGTAATGAACGGTAGAAACGGTGCTAGGATTTTTAATGTCTCTAAACATACCTTGTAAAACGTGTATAACATCGGATCTTTGTACTCTGAATCTAAACCAGGTTTGATATGTTCTCTAATTATATGACCATACCATCTTGACAGATCATTCAAGAAAAACTCTTCAATCTTGTAAGATGCTAAGTGTGGTTTTAAATCATTCAAATCCTTTACAACTTCTTGTTTTAAACTTTGTAATCTGGATAAAATCCATTGACTTGATATATCAAATTTCTTAGGTTCTTTTGGCTTATACTTGTTAGCTTCGCAGTATGTTTGTAAGAATTTCACAGTGTTATAGAGAACATTTAGAGTATTTCTCACTTCTTTAGCTGCAAAATAACCAAAAGGCAATGGCTGGCTGGGATTTTGTAAACAATACATCCATCTTATTATATCTCCACCCATTTTTTCCAAGGCTTCGTCAGCCCAAATAACATTTCCAGCGCTCTTATGCATTTCTTCCTTGTTCTTCTCATCTAAAACCATTCCATGTGCTAGAACAGACCTGTACGGTGTCTTATCTTCTAGAGTAACTGATACGAATAAAGTAGCGTAGAACCATAGTCTTACCTGTTCATGCATTTCAGTTATAAAATCCGCTGGGAACCATTTACTCCAATATTTTTTATCATCTAAATAATGCAAAGTTGAAAAGTAGACAACTCCTGCATCTAACCAACAGTCACCTGTCTCAACAACTCTTCTCAACTCTTTTCCGCATTTTGGGCATTTAAGAATAACATTATCAATCCAAGGTCTGTGTAATTCTTTCAACTGGTCAAATCCTTTGACAGCCTTCTTCTTCAATTCATCCTTACCACCTATTACTTCAACGTATCCACATTCACATGTCCAGATAGGTAACGGCAAGCCATAGTATCTCTTTCTAGAAATGTTCCAGTCCTTCAAGTTTTTAAGCCAATCAAGCATGCTTTTCTTTGTCCATTCAGGATACCATACAACCTTTTCAGCTTCTCTAATCAGACTTGGCTTTATTTCTTCAGAAGATATGAACCATTCCTCACCTGTTCTATAAATTAACTCTTCATCACATCTCCAACAGCAGGGATAACTGTGAGTTACTGCAGTTTCTTTAAATAGAATATTCCTCTCTCTGAGCGTTTCCAAGACTATTTTGTTGGCCTCTTTTGCAGTCTTTCCTTTGAGCCAGCCTGCATCTTCAGTAAACTTACCACTCTCATCTAAAGGAGATAAAATAGGTAACTTGTACTCTATACCCAACTGATAGTCTTCTGGTCCATGACCAGGAGCAATGTGAACTAAACCTGTCCCTTCTTCAAGACTCACGAATTCTGTTGACAATATAACTTTGCCAGTTACATTCCATTGAATCGGCAATAAATCTTTCATAGGATTTTCATATTGTAATTCAACCAAGTTTCTTCCATAGAAATTCTCAACTACTTTATAGTTCTTGTCAGGGAATATAGAATTCAAGAGGCTCTTTCCTAGAATGAAGTACTCATCATTTACTCTTACTCTTACATACTCAGCATCAGGATTGGCAGCTACGGCTACGTTAGAAACCAAAGTCCATGGCGTTGTTGTGTAAACCAACAAATATTCGTTTTCCCTGTCCTTTATCTTGAACTTGAAGTATATTCCAGGATGCGTTTTTGTCTTGTAACCACTAGATACTTCATGGGATGATAATGAGGTGCCACATCTCGGACACCAAGGTAACACCTTTGCTCCCTTGTACAACCAACCTTTTTCATTACATTTTTTCAGAAAACACCAAACATATTCTATGTTAGTGTCTGTTAATGTTAGATAGGGGTTCTTCCAATCCATCCACATTCCTAGCTTCTTCGATAGGTCTATCCAGACTTTGATATATTCTAAGACGGTTTTCTTACATTTCTCTACGAACTTATCAATACCGTAATCCTCTATATCCTTCTTTGTTTTGAACCCCAGTTCTTTTTCAACTCCGACCTCAACCCACAGACCTTGACAATCAAATCCAGGCTGTTTTCTTTCATCAAACCCTTGCATTGCTCTTAATCTCAGATACAAATCCTTGTAAGTTCTTCCCCAAGCATGATGAACACCCATTGGATTATTGGCTGTAGGTGGGCCATCCATGAAAGAAAAAGTTTTCTTGCCTTTTCTTAGATTTAGGGATTTGTCTACAATTTTCTTATCTTCCCAAAACTTCAGTATCTTCTTCTCTATTTCTTGGGGTTCATAATTAGCCATTCAAACACCTTTTAATTTTAGAATTATTAGGATAATAATGTTTATATAAATCTTCAGAACAGGATTTGTCGTTCGCCGGTCATACCAACCCAATATTTATTTCTATACGAGATATTTATAATTAATACTAAAGGGTGTTACCATAGCAGAATGCGAACTTTGTGGTTCTAAGGAAGCGAATAGAAAGACGAAGATAGATAATGCAATCCTAGCAGTGTGTGAAAAGTGTGTTGACTTTGGAGAAGAGGTCAGACCGCCTCAAATGAGGATTGTCAAAGTAATACCAAAGTTGGAAGAACCTGATGAAGTTCTGAAACCTAATTTCTATGAAATGGTAAAGAGTTCTAGAAATAAGATGAATCTGAGACAGGAAGAACTGGCTAGAAAAATAAATGAGAAGCCTTCTGTTATTAAAAGAGTAGAGGAAGGATGGGAGCCTTCAACAACCTTAATAAACAAGCTAGAAAAATTCTTTAATATAAAGCTAACCGAGAAATCGGAGCAGGAAAAAATAGAAAGGAAGACTAGCAAAGAAAGGCTAACCATTGGCGATGTTGTTGAAATTCGTTAGAACCCACGTATTTGTAACAGGAGATGTTCAGGAAGTTTCTTTTAGATATTATGCTAAACAAAAGGCTGCTTCTTTGGAAATAAAGGGTTGGGTTAGAAACCTACCTTCTGGAGAAGTTGAGGCTGTTTTCGAAGGACTTGACGACAGAATCAAAGAAATGATAGAGTGGTGTAAGAAGGGACCTTGGTTAGCAAAGGTTAATACTGTAAAAGTGGATTTTAGCGATTACAGAGGAGAGTTCGAGGGATTTGAAATAAGACACTAATATACGTGTCCTGGACAAAGCATCCCAAACTTTATTGATTTTAATTTTATAACAGATTTTTCTAATAGTTTTCTATCGCTATCTCTGAGAACTCTCCCATTAACTTTCCAGCCGCCGGTTTTTAATTCTCCATTTTCTTTTATTTTCAGTAGAGCATCCCCAGAAAAAAATGTTCCTCTTTCCTCTTCAAGAAAGCAAAGATCTCCTGGACTATGACCAGGCGTTTCTATAACTCTTAGAGTTAAAGAACCGGTATTTATCACATCACCTTCTTTGATTATTCTATCTATCTTAGGAGGATAAACCTCAGGCGGAGTTTTATATTTGGCAAGTATTTCCTTTACGTCAGTACGATACTTAGGAATTATTTCATTATCATATTTTCTAAACCATTCTACAGTTCCTCTGCTCGCATAAACTTTAGAACCAACAGCTTCGGCAATTTCTTTCGCAAAGGTAGGGTGGTCGCAATGAGGATGAGTCAAAAGTATGATGTCAACTATTATATCACTGAGCGGTTTCATCAAGGGATAGGATGCGTCGATTAGAACATTTCTCCTATCTTCTATGAGATAACAACAACAATTGTCATACCAAGAAATAAATCTTGTTATTCTGTCATCTATCTTTTCTATCTTTGCATCCTTTCTGAACTGTTCGAAATTTATCGTCATTCAATCTAATTAGAAGTTTCCCATGCTTTGTTTTTTAAGTGGCGTTTGTTGCATAAGTCTTAAGTCTGTTGCAAAAGTCAAAGGTTATTATTATGGAAGAAAACATTAGGTTCAAAGCAAAATTCAAGAAAGTAGACTTGTTTAATGATACCTTGCATATAATAATATATCCAGAAGAAGGATTGAAAACAGCAAATGCATTATATGATCTCAAAGAAGGTCAGAAAATAAAGGTCATTATTTTAGCCGAAAATGATTAATTTTTAAAGTCTTTTTACTTATTCTTAATATGCCAAAAACAGCAAAAATTCAGATGTCAGAGGACGAAATAAGAGTAGCTATCTTAGAACGCATGTATAACGCTTGGAAAAATCCAAGAGGCATGGACAGTCATAAATTAAAAATCAGTCAAATCACTTCTGATTTGAAGAAAAGGGGCATAGAGAAAAAGTATGTGATTAGAAATCTACAGTATTTGATTGAAACTGGATGGGTTATTAAAGATGTGAAAGAGTCTCAGATTGTTACAGGCAAAATGAGAATACCTACCGAAAAGAAAACTTATAGAATTTCAAAGGACGGCATAGACTATTTTGAAGGTTCCTCAAAATTCCAAAAGGAGAATAAATTAGCTGGCATCAACATAACAAATGTTCAGGGAATAGTTTCAATCGGCGATAATAATTATATCAGAAATGAGTTTACTGGTCTATTTGAATCTCTTGAAGACTTGGGAAGGCAAATCAGGATTAGCAATGAGTTGAATGATGAGGAAAAAATCAATTATCAAGCTGAAATAGATACTATTGAATCTCAAATAAAGAAATCAAAACCTGACAAAAGTATAGTAAAAACATCGTGGGGAGTTTTAGAAAAATTATCAACTGTTGCAGGCATTGTAGAAATAATAGAGAAAGTCAGACCTTTCATTTTGAAACTAATAGGATTATGAAGTTTTGTTGAATAAGCCTCTGTTGAAAAAGTCGGCTTTCACTACCTTAAGCGGTAAGAACGCTTAATCTCATTCCTTGGATGAAAGAATCCTATGAAAATACGCATAGAGAACAGCAAGGACGCCAAGGATTTCATAAGCCTATGCGAATCTATAGCCAACGCGGAAGAGAAAAGGCTTAAGAAAAAGTGAACTGAATTAGCTTTATGGCGGACAACCTGACAAGGAAGCAGAGAAGCTACACTATGTCGAGGATACGTAGCAAGTGGACGAAGCAGGAGAAGGCCGTCCATAATATTCTGAAGGCTCTCGGCATGAAGCACACGATGCACCCGAAGATTGACGGAAGCCCAGACGTAATACTGCCCGACTCGAAGACGGCCGTTTTCATAAACGGATGCTTCTGGCATAAGTGTCCGCTTCACTATAAACCGCCGAAGTCGAACAGGAAATACTGGATTCCGAAGATAGAGAATAACGTTCTCAGGGACAAGAAAAACATAAGGCTTCTGAGGAAGGCTGGATGGAAAGTCATCGTGGTTTGGGAGCATGACTTGAATTAACCTTTATTGTTATCCTCTTCAAACCTCTCGAACTCGCCCTCTTCCCTGAAGTCGATTGAATATTCAAGGCTCCCGACCTTCTGTATTATCACCGAGTCTATGCCTATCTCCTGAAGCGTCTTATAGCTAAGCAGGTCTCCTTTCTTCAGCTGAAGGACATCCCTCAGAATCCATTTTCCGAGAGCCTTGTTCGGGTCGCTCATCAGTGCCTTGTCGTTGTCTTGGCAGACCTTAGCTTTTATGACGCTACCGTCTGGAAGATTAAGATTGAACTTGGTGTCCCTTTTCGGGAAGAATCCGACAAACTTCTCGTGTATCCAGTGCGGTATTCTTATGTATACCTCGTCGTCGTCCCTTGCTCTTCCGCCAGCGTTCCACTGATTGAGCCCGCTTCTTTCAGGAACTATCTTTCTTCCTTTTTTCATAGAGTAAAGCGGAAGGATTATAAATTGGTGCCCAACACTCATAGCCTTCAACATGAGCTTCTTGTGCCCTGCCAAACTTCTGTCAAGGATGTTGAACGGGTCTTGCAGAATTTTCACGATTATCTGTGCCACTATACCAGTTCTCGAAAATTTCTTCAGAAGGACGCTCTTTGAGATATTGAATATATATTCGTTTTTTCCGTCAGAGAAACTAACGGACTTTCCAGTCCCTTTGAATATTCTAATGTTGCCTATATCCACCAAATCCATGGGGCATTCGCAGATTACCATCTTTCCGCTTTCTCTTCTTATGCAGTGGTATATTATTTCGTCCACTCCATAGTTCCTTTTCGAGAACTCGATTCTTTTATTTCTCAATTCAGCAATCTTCTTAGCCTTTTCCAAAGGGGCAAGGCTTGAGAATTCCAGCATGTCCTTGTTGAACTCCGCCACTTTCTGAGTATTGCTATTTCCAACGAAAGTTTTTATACCTACTCCAGTTCTCTTGAAGATCGCATCGACAGAAGAGTCGTCTCGACTTTTGTTCTCTGCATCAAAGGCCTTGCAATACAGATTCTCGGCTACCCTTGAATCAAGATACGGGATATCGCTTTCAGAAAAAAGCTTGCTTAGCGAGCCTATTACCCTGAGCATATTTTCGTAGTATTTCCTCTTTTGCTTAGGATAATCTCGATAATTACGCATACTATATTATCTTTCTTTGAGGATTTAATTTCTTTCCCTGAAGCACTGCCATCATATTTTTGGCTATCCTTTTGACAACGGGAACAGTTACGCTGTTTCCAGCTTGATGATAGAGCTCGCTATCGGGAAGGTCTTTCGGAAGCTTGAAGTTCTTCGGGAATCCCTGTAACATGAAGCATTCCCTCGGAGTGAGCTTCCTTATCCCTACAGAATTCTTGATTAAAGGAACATTATGTCCGCCCCTCCCCATGTTTGCAGTCAGCGTCGGGACAACCCCCTTCTTATTAACTCTTACATAGCTCCTTCTCCACTGGTAAACTGTATGCTCGGAGTTTGCCTCGTTCTTCATCTTTTCATACATGGGCTTGTCATTATAGTAATATTTTTTGTCAGCCTCTTTTGCGACGTATTCCCTGAAGCTTTTAGTCAGAGGAATCTCCTTCGGGAATATGAAGTTGTCAGACTTGCCCTCGTCTAAGAAGCCAACAATGAATATCCTTTCTCTGTTCTGCGGAACATTGCCGTGCTTCATGCTATTCAGGATTTCAGATTTTATATGATATCCCAAGCCTGTCAACGTCTTCTCTATGACTTCGAATGTATTGCCTTTGTCGTGCCCTTTCAGATTTTTGACATTCTCCAAAAGGATGGCCGTCGGCTTCCTCTCTCTAAGAATATCTTCAATTCTGAAGAATAGATTTCCGCCAGCTTTCTTGTCCTTGAATCCGTTCATGTATCCAGCTATGCTAAACGCTTGGCATGGAAATCCTCCGAGAAGCACATCGAATTTCGGGAACTTGCTTATATCGACTTTCCATACGTCTCCTACAGTCATCTTCGGGCTCTTGAAATTCAAGTCGTATGTCTTTTTGCATTTCTCATCAAAATCGTTGGCGAAGACTGTCTTGAATCCAGCACGCTCGAATCCGAGCCTTAAGCCCCCTACTCCTGCAAACAAATCAACAGTCTTGAATTTTTTTCTGGCCATTCAGTTCACTTTTGCTCCGACTTCAATTCATGCTTTTTTGTGTATACCTTCACCATGACTTCTTTTCCGATATATTTATCTAACTGCTGTGAACGGATGTTGAATGCCCCGTAAGTATAGGTCTTAGAATTAGACTTCTTCAACTTCTTCTTATCGGAAACTCCAGTAATCTTAGCTACAAATTGTCCGATGAGACCCATATATATTATTCTATATAGAAGGTATATAAATGTATCTTCTATATAGAAAGATTTATATATTTGTTGTATACAATATTCTATATAGAAAGAGGTGATAAATATGGACGCTACGGCTCCAACTGATTGGAGAAAAATAAAAGGAGAAGAAATAGCAAGAAAGTGCAGAATAAAACATACAAGAGAGGGATGGATGGTTCCTTCCCAATCAAGACATAGAAGTTATGTTGTTATACTCAAAGATAACGAGCCTACTTGCACATGCCCAGACTTTGAGAACAGACATGAGAAGTGCAAGCACATCTTTGCTGTCGAAACTATAATAAGAAAGGAGATAGATGAAGAAGGTAACGCATCAATAACTAAAACTGTGAGAATGACTTATAGCCAAGATTGGCAGACTTACAATAAATCACAAATACATCAGAAAGAGCTATTCATGAAATTACTTAACGACTTGTGTAATTCAATACCTAATCCAGAATATACTTTTGGCAGACCCAAACTCGCATTATCAGATATGTTATTTGCTTCTGCCTTGAAAGTCTTTACAACATTCTCTTTGAGAAGGTTTGCAAGCGATATGCAGATAGCAAAGGAAAAAGGCTTTATTGAGAAAGTTCCATATTATTCTACGGTTGCAAGATATATGGAAAGCGAGGAAATGACACCAATTTTAAATCAACTGATAGAGAAAAGTTCTCTGCCATTAAAATCAGTAGAAACAGACTTTGCCATAGACAGTTCTGGTTTCAGCACTTCAAGGTTTGACAGATGGTTTGATTACAAATATGGCAGAGAAAAAGATTTCAAAGTGTGGATAAAGGCACATCTTATGTGTGGTGTCAAAACTAGTATAGTAACATCAGTAGAATTAACACACTCCCATGAACATGATATAAAATTCTTGCCACAATTGGTTAGCAAGACGCATGAGAACTTTGAAATAAAAGAGGTTTCAGCAGACAAGGCATACCTGTCAAGAGACAACCTAAAGATAGTGGACGAAATTGGAGCAACACCATACATACCTTTCAAGAGCAACAACTCTGGAAAACCTTTCGGATATAAGATATGGAGAAATATGTGGCACTATTTCATGTATAGACATGATGAATTTATGCAACATTATCATAAGAGATCTAAAGTTGAAACAACTTTCCATATGATAAAGTCAAAGTTCGGTGATTCAGTTAAAAGTAAGTCAAAGACAGCACAGATTAATGAAGTTCTATGCAAGATATTATGTCATAACATATGCGTTGTAATCCAAGAGATGAATGAATTGGGCATAGAGACTAACTTTTAATTTCTGAATTGGTAAATAAATGATATGAGATTAGAAGACTTTGATATTAAAAAAATGGAAAAATCTCTTAAAAGGATAAGAAAAATGCGTTCAGAGATTATAGAAAAAACAATCAATATAGAAAGTATGATCGACCGAATAATTATTGGCTCATTTGATATTAAAGACAAGTTTAGATTTCGTATAGAATTTCTATATGACATCTCCCTAAGACAAAAGATAGAAGTTCTGAGAAAAATTAAAAATAGAGAATATAAGGAATTAGGCAATAAGATTGACAAAATTCGATTAATTCGAAACTATTTCGCTCACTCTCCATCTGGAATGTTCGAAGATCCCGTAATTATTTCAAAACTTGTCAAACCGATAAAAGCTGAAGAAGAATTCAAAAAATTCAATAGAATATACGATGAGTGTTTATTTAAGTTGAGTGAAATTATTAAAGAACATAAGTCTGTATAAAAATGATCATAATTAATCTTTGTTGCAAAAGTGATTAACTTGTTGTAAAAGTAGGCATATTTTTATACTTAAAAAACAAAGCTAGTTTCCCACATAGTTTTAAATATGTTTACAAGAAAATAATTCTTGATGAAACAAATGAAAGGTGAAGCTCTTTGGAGTGAGTGCCTTCACACAAGAGGCACAAGATTTAATTAGCTTTACCTCTAGAATTGATAAGAAAGGAAGAGCTCTGATTTCTGCTCGAATAAGAAAAATATTAAGACTATGCTATGGTTCTAGAATTTTTATTGAAATAAAAAATGCTAGTTTTATTTCTAAGACCGATGAGAGAGGAAGATTTTCTATTCCTGTCGGGATAAGAGGAGATTCTTTATTTATAGAAGGTAAAGTGAGAAGGTGCTACCCTTGAAAACTATAGGAATTTTAGGTGGAATGGGACCAGAAGCGTCTGCTGAACTTTACATAAGACTTGTACAGACGTTCCAAGCTAGAGGCGCTGTTTACGATGAAGATTTTCCTACAATTTACATTTACAATCTTCCAGCTCCCGATATTGCTGAAAAAGAGAATGATATTCTTATGCTACTAATCAATGGATTGGAGAAACTACGTAAGATGGGATCAGAGTTATTAGCTGTGCCTTGCAACACTGCTACTTGCATAATAGAAAAATATGGAAACTTTTCTGATTTTATAAGCATAGTAAGAGAAACTGTTAAAAAAGCAAAGGAATATGGATATAGGAAAGTGGGATTGTTTGGTACAAAATTAACATTAAAGATAGGAATCTATCAATCATTATTAAAAAAATGTGGAATAGAATTTATCTTGCCTACAGAAAAAGAAAGAGATGAAATAACTAAAATAATTCTAAACATATTAGCTGGAAAGAAACTTCCTACAGACAAATTGATTCTAGAAAAAATAGCAGCTAGAATGACCAAAGAAGGTGCAGAATCCATAATTCTAGGATGTACAGAACTTCCGTTACTTTTTAAAAATTCAAACATTCGGACAATTGATACAATTCAAGTTCTTACAGAAGCATTGGTTAGAGAATGTAATGGTTGCGATAGCGTAATGGATAGCGTCTCATCCTGTGGAGATGAGGGTGCGGGTTCGAATCCCGCTCGCGACCCTAATAAAAGATATATGGGAAAAACAATATAGTGGTTTATATGAATGAGATAGAACTAACTCAAGAATTGGTAAGGATTAACTCAGAGAATCCGCCGGGAAATGAAGAGGCAATAGCAAAATACATAAAGGATTTCTTAGAAGATTTGAATATTTCTACAGATTTAATAGAATTTGAAAAAAACAGATTTGATGTTGTAGCTTCCCTGGGAAACGGAAGTGGATTGATGTTGAATGGTCATATGGACACTGTCCCTGCGGGCGATGTTAGCAACTGGAAATACAATCCCTTTGAGGCAAGAGTTGTAGATGGAAAAATATTTGGAAGAGGTACTAGCGACATGAAGGGTGGCATAGCTTCTATTCTAGCAGCTGTAAAAAATCTTTCAAAAGAAAATTTCAAGAGAAAATTGTTATTAACGTTTGTTGCAGACGAAGAAGTAGAAGCAAAAGGATCACGTTACCTTGTTAATAGCAGAAAAGAAATTTTAAAAGATATTAAATATGGAATAATGGGAGAGTGTACAAGTCTTGATGCAAGAATTGCCCAAAAAGGAATTGTAAAAATAAAAGTGAAGTTTAAAGGAAAGGCAGCTCATGGATCAAAACCTGAATTAGGTATAAATGCTATATACAAGGCTACAGAATTTATACAAGAAGTAAGAAAGCTAATAGAGCAATTGAAGAAAAGAAGGAATGTGATTTTGGGAAGTGGAACCATAAATGTTGGCGTGATTAATGGTGGGACTAAAATAAATGTTGTTCCAGAGTTTTGCAACGTAGAGATTGATAGGAGATTGATACCAGGAGAAACGCCTAAAATAGCAGTAGAACAATTGAAGAAAATATTGAAGAAACTAAAATTGAAAGCTGATATTGAAACTACAAAAAATAGATTGCCAATGCAGTTAGATAAGAACTTAGAAATATTGAAGATTTTAAAATCAATAACAAAAACAAGATTTATCGGTGAGTCTGGATACACAGAAGCTGAACTGTTTTATAGGGATGCAGGATTCCCTTGCTTTAGTTTCGGTCCAGGTATTTCAGAATTAGCTCATGTTTCAAATGAGTATATACCGATTAAAAACCTACAAAGAGCAACTAAGATTTATGAGGAACTGATAAGAAGAGTGTGTCTATGAACGTGAAAGGAACAAGAGATTTTTTGCCTGAAGAAATGATTTTAAGACAGCAAGTGCTAGAAAAGATAAAAAACGTTTTTGAGATATTCGGTTTCCAGCCTTTGGAGACTCCTGCACTAGAAACCTGGGAGGTTCTGTCTGCAAAAGGTGCAGGCGGAGAGGAAATATTAAATGAAACCTATGTTTTCGAGGACAAGGGAAAGAGAAAGATTGGTTTGAAATACGATCAGACAGTTCCTTTAGCAAGAGTTATTGCTTCTAATCCTAACTTGCCTCTACCTTTCAAAAGATATCAAATACAGAATGCTTGGAGATATGGAGATATATCAAAGGATAGATTCAGGGAATTCCTGCAAGCTGACATAGACATTGTTGGAAGCGAGAGCATGCTTGCTGATGCAGAAATAATCGCGTGTGCGATATCTTGTTTTAATTCCTTAGGATTCAAGAAATTCTTGGTGAGGATAAACAACAGAAAAATACTCTCAGAAATAATCAGATATTCTGGAGTTGACAAGGATAAGATCATGGACGCTTTCAGAGCAATAGATAAACTTCCTAAAATAGGTTTGGAAAATGTTAAGAAAGAACTTTTGGATAGAGATATAGAAAAAAAATCTGCAGAAAAGATAATGGAGATAATAGAGATAGATGGAACACCTGAAACTGTTTTGAATAAAGCGGAAAAAATAATAGGAAAGAATGAAGGAATAGAAGAACTGAAACAGATAATCTCATATCTAAAACAGATGAATACAGAACCAAAATTCAAAATAGACTTAAGCTTGGCAAGAGGTTTAGACTACTACACAGGACCGATATTCGAGGTCGTTGCAGAGGAAGGGATAGGAAGCGTTGCTGGTGGAGGAAGATACGATAAGATGGTAGGATTATTCTCAGGCAAGGATGTACCCGCCACCGGTATCAGCCTTGGAATAGAGAGAATAATAGAAGTAATGAAAGAAAGAAAAATGATTGAAGCGAAAAAATCAAACGTTAAAGTCTTCGTCATAGCCGTTAATGATAAGGTTAGGGACAAAGTTTTAGAAATTGTTCAAAAATTAAGAGATAACTCTATTCCAACTGATTATGATTTAAGATCAAGGTCATTATCAAAACAGTTGAGCTACGCTAATTCTTTAGGAATTCCGAACGTTGTCATAGTTGGAGAGAAAGAATTGGAAAGTAAATGCGTAAGGCTAAGAAGAATGGTTTCAGGTAAGGAAGTCTTACTGAAAATTGAAGACTTGGCGCAAGGTGTCGCGTGTAATAATGACTAGAGAAAATAAAAAATTTGTTTTTAGTAGCCCACAACTATGTTTTCCTCAATGACGAAACCGCATTTTCTGCAAACTACTTCTCCCATTCCGTTCGCAATTTTCGCCGAGCCACACTCTGGACACTTTATCTTCATAATAAATCTTAAAAAATGAAACTTTTTAAGCTTTTTTGTTTTCGGAAACATATGTTTAAAAGATTATACACTCATATACGAGTTAAGAAACATTTATATAGTGTTTAAATATTTCGTCAAATAACTGGTTTTATGAAAAAGAATAGAAAAATAGAAGAAAAAGATTTGAAACTAGACAAGATTTGCGTAGATACATCTGCATTGATACATGGAGAAATCACTGAATTAATAAAGTTAAATAAATTGAAAAATTCTGAACTGATAATTCCTGAGGTCGTTATTGGTGAATTGCAAGCGCAGGCAGCTAGAGGAAAGGAGATAGGATTCATTGGTTTGGAAGAGATTAAAAAAATAAGAGAGCTTGCTGAGGAACATAAAATAAATTTGAAATTCATTGGCGAAAGGCCTAGTTATGAAGATATTTTACTAGCCAAGTCAGGAAGAATAGACGCATTAATCCAAGATATTGCAAAGGAAAATAATGCTGTGTTAGTGACTTGTGATCTTTTGCAAGGACTGGTTGCTCAAGCTCAAGGAATAATGGTAAAATATTTTGAGTCTTATGAAAAGAAAAAGAAAATAAAAATTGAAGACTTCTTGACAGAAGACACCATGTCTCTCCACTTGAAAGAGGATGCTATTCCATATGCAAAGAGAGGAAAACCAGGAGAAATAAAACTCATCGCTTTAAGAGATAAAAAAATGAGCTCAGAAGAAATAGGTGAGATGGCAACAGAGATTCTTGATGCAGCAAGATACGAAGAAGATTCATTTATAGAACTTGGCGAGTATGGAGCGACGGTTGTTCAATTAAAGGACAAGAGAATTGCAATAGCAAGACCACCCTTTTCAGATGGTGTAGAAATAACCTTAGTAAGACCTATAGTAAAACTTACTTTGGATGATTACAAACTTTCTGATAAATTAAAAGAGAGATTAGCTGATAAGGCAGAAGGAATAATAATAGCAGGACCGCCTGGTTCTGGCAAGTCAACATTCTCAGCCAGTCTGGCAGAATTTTATTTCAAACAAGGAAAGATTGTTAAAACTTTAGAACAACCAAGAGATTTGCAAGTTCCACCAGAGATAACTCAATACGCTCCTTTAGAAGGAAGCTTCGTAAAGACTGCTAACATCTTGCTTTTAGTAAGACCAGACTATACAATATTCGATGACATTAGGAACCCGAAGGATTTTGAAATATTCTCTGATCTGAGATTGGCAGGAATAGGAATGATAGGAGTTGTCCATGCAACTAATCCTGTAGATGCTGTTCAGAGATTCATAGGAAAGATAGAATTAGGAGTGATACCGCACGTCATAGACACAATAATATTTATCAAAGGTGGAAAAATCGAGAAAATCTACTCATTAAGTTTAACAGTCAGAGTACCTAGTGGAATGACAGAAGCTGACTTGGCAAGACCTATTGTAGAGGTTAGGGATTTTGAAACAGGAGGATTGGAATACGAGATATACAGTTATGGCGAGCAGACGACGGTGATACCAGTTAAGAAGGAAAAGAAATCTCCTTTACAAAGTTTGGCAATGGATAGAATAAGAGCAGAAATAAGAAAGTTCGATCCCTCTGCAGGAATAGAGTTTTTGTCAGATAATAAAATTGTTGTTAAGGTCAACAACAAGGTAATACCTCAGTTGATAGGAAAGGAAGGAAAGACAATAAAATCAATAGAAGACAGGTTAGGCATATCCATAGAAGTTCAACCTATGGTAGAATCATTAGGCAAAGAAGCTAAATTCGATATAAATGAGACAGGCGCGTACATTGTTCTCTCGTTCGATGGAAAGATCGCTGGTAAAAATGCGAACGTTTACATCAATGATGAATATTTGTTCTCTGCAACAGTTGGCAGGTCTGGACAGATAAAAATTTCCAAGAATTCAGACCTAGGCAAGTCATTGTTGAGAACTGTGACAAACAAGAAGGACATCAAAGTATTTGTGTGAAATTTTTTAAACTCTCGCTTTCTATTAATCATTATGCCTCCGTAGCTCAACCTGGATTCAGAGCAGCGGCGTAAGATAGTAATCTGCCGAACCTAAGCCGATGATTGTGGGTTCAAATCCCATCGGGGGCGCCATAGTTTTCATCATTTACTTGAAAATAAACATGGTAACAACTATTGAATTATATAAGGTAAATGTTTCTTAATTTAGAGTATGAAGAAGGTTTTAATTATACTGTTGATTATACTGTTGTTTGGTATAACTTTTATTAGTCTTTATGTTCAAAAAGAACAACCTCCTGCTGGTGGAGGCCCACTAGTTTGCGATGAAAGTTGGTCTTGTACTTCTTGGTCTAGTTGTGTAAACAACACTAGAACAAGAATATGCACTGACAAAAACAATTGTAACACTACTAAACTTAAACCAATTGAGAATGATTCGTGTAGCGATCCTATATCTCCATGTGGAAATGGCATTTGCGATAATGGAGAGACTTGTACCTCTTGCCAAGACGATTGTGGAAAATGCAACAAAGAAAATTGTTTAACTAATGAGATGTGTCAATCAAAACATTGTGTACATAATGTTTGCAGACCGTCTCCACAATATTGTGGAGATAAATATTGTGACACAGGAGAAAATTGTTCTTCTTGCCCAGTAGATTGTGGTATATGCCCATCACCATGCTGTCCAGGATCATGTTGTCCGCCATGTACTCCTTCATGGGGTAACTGGGAAAACCAAGGTTGTGGAGTAAGCTGTGGTGGTACAACTTGCTTGGCTACAGAGCAATGCCAGAGAAAATCGGATGGCTGTGGAAATTATCAATACAAATGTATTGCTTATATTAGTTGTGAAGCTCCGATTACGACCAATATCACAAAACAAGATTATTTTGATTTCGGAGAACAGTTATTAATAAATGTGCTAAATTATACAACCATAAATTACGTTGACTATCAAGGAAACCAGATACCGATAGTAGATGCTCAAAAATCACTTGGTTCAGTTGATGGAAATACAAGACTTGCTCTTTCTTTAGCTATGTATTCTAATATAACAGGAAAGAAAGAAATTGAAAAATCAAAAATAAAGCCAAATAATGTCATAACACTTATCCGTGGTTTAATTAATAGCCAACTATTAGAAAGACCGATAACTTTTTCAAAGGATGTTAGCTCTACTTTGCATTTATTTGGAGATAATTTGAATAACAATCCTTTATGGCAAAATTTAACGGAAATAGAAAAAACTTATTGGAAAAAACAAATCTTACCTAGACATACGCAATGGAACAGCGAGAGCTTTGAAGCGTATGCTGCTTGGTATTCTTACAAATTTGGTTGGAACACTACTGACAAAACACCAGAATGGTTTGATGCTCAATTAAATTTGTATACGTCTGAAGGTTGGCAGAAACCTGAATATAACATCTATTCGTGGTTTTCTATTGCCTTTTTGAAGAATCTTCAGTACGAACGCAGTTTAGAAGGATTAGGTTATAGTAGAATAGACGAGTTAGAAAAATATTATAGGACACAATCGGAACATATCAAATATGCAACTGGTACAAACGGTGAGGTTTGGACCTGGGGAAGAAGTACAGGAGCTTATGGAATTGGATTTATGGGACCAATAGAGAATGCTATAAGATTTAACTGGGTTAATGAAGATGAGAAAGGTATCTTCAAGAGAATTGCTCATTTGAGTTTTTTGAGATCTAAAAATTATTATTACAACGAAACTTTGGGTTTGCTTGACACAAGAAAGAAACCATATTCTGAAATGATAGTTTATAATTTTAGCCAAATTATATCGGCCAACGCCCAGTTTATTCAATCGTTATTTGTGGCGTACATGAATGCTAATGAAAGTGTAAAAGAATCAAAGCTCCCTGCTGAAACCCAAAATTATGAAAAATATTTTGTATTCAATGAAAAATGTGGAGTGAAAATATTCAATGAAATCAAAGGTAAGCATTATTCAAATATCACATGTCTTGAGGAAGAGATTAATAAAAATTACATTCTGAATTATCTAAATTATAGTTTGTATCATCCTAGCGATACTTTAAATTTTATTTTTACGCTTGATAGTTATGAAATATTAAATGAACCGATTCCAAACAAAGCACAAGTTATAGAATATCTAAATAGCTTACAATCGGATGAAGGGACATGGAACACTGGAAAATATCACTATGTTCCAACAACAGCTTCAGTTTTAATGTTTTACAATAGGTCAGGTGTCAGACCACCAAAATCTTTAGATCCTTTCTTTTCAACCGTGGATACTTGGGAAAAGGTTAATGCACATGTTAACATATATGATGGTGATAATTATTGGGGCGGACTGTGGGGCTATGTTACAAGCTATGTTGTTTACAAACATGAAGCACCACCTTGGACACCAGAATTTCTAAACGAATTAAATACAAAATTTGATTCTTGGGCGAATTACAGTCATCAAAGAACACATTTGGTCGGGAGTTTGTATATGTTAGGTTTACCAATACCTAGGGTTGATGAAGTAGTTACAATTACATTACAGCAGCAAAAAGGAGATGGCAGCTGGGAATTTCATGAGCCGGAGACAGTTTTTAACATTGATGTGTTAGGTCTCTTAAGAAATCAAACTACTGTTGATAAAACTCTGATAGATTCTGCCATTGCTAAAGGTATTGAATACGTTAAAAAATGCTATAGAACTGTTGATGTTGATGGTAAAACTTATGGGCTTTTCGTTAAAAACTCTACTTTGATATGCTCTTCTTCTTGTTTAACTTCCTCCTTTTCTTGGTACACAGCACAAGGTATATTTGCAGTATTGAATCCAACAAGCGATATTTGGACGAGGTGGATTGTAAATGAAACTAGCTCGCTTCAGAATGAAATAGCTCACACTGATAATTCTTTAGAATATTTAAGGAATAAAGGATTAGGGGTTCATGACATGGCGGAATATGTCATTTCAAAAAGTTACCTAGGAACACAAGTCCCTAACAAACAACAAATAATAGATTATTTTGACAACAACCAAGGAACAGACGGCTCTTGGAAAGGTGTTAACACTCCGATGTTCACAACACACAGAGTTTTACTAGCTTATTACTTATTGAATGCCACTCCAAAGAAAAGTTTGGATTCTTTCTTCAGCAACTACGACACGTGGGAAAAAGCACTTAAATATGATTTAGATAACCACTATAACAAATTTGACGGCAGAGACATCTATCACATTGTAATCGGATGGTTCCTATATTATCGGACATATCCAATATGGCTGAATGATTTTTTCACTGAAGTAGAAAAAGATTTAACGTGGACTACCAGTACCAATTCGCATAAACGAACGCATATACTCTACAGTTATGTAATGGCTCGAAGACAGTTTCCGAACCTTGATGGAATAATAAATGAAACATTAAAAGAGCAGTCCTCTGATGGACATTGGAACTATCAATGTCTATCATCACCTCGAGAAGTCTATTGTAATGCGATACAGCTCGTTCTTTTACAGCAAATTCTTAAATTATATCCAAGCCATCGGACTGCTGAAATCCAAAATTCAATAGACAGGTCGAGACAATGGGTGTACGATACTTATAATACAACAATTGTCAGTGACGTGATAATGGGATATTTCGGTACTGCTACCAACATTGAAGATTCGTTAATGACTGGCATTATGTCAGCTGGAATAAACGGCTTAATGGATATAAATGTTGACATGACATTTGAGGATTTAATCAAAAATCTTAAAATAGAGTCACATAGCTACATAATGGACTTACCTGTTTATCCGGTAGATACTGTACCTAAACCATTACAAGGACATTCCGAAGTTGTTATGGGATGGTTCCCGTGGTCACACGGCATATTATATGATGAAAATGGCGAGTTTTTAAGATATCACATGAGTTTGAGAGAAGTTTCAAAATGGACATACTTTAAAATCTTTTATAAAGGTTCTGAATACATATTTACTTTCGATGTTAACAATTATAACTTTACAAATGGAATATTAACTCTTGTTAATGGTTCAACAAAATTAATTATCGATTACCATACTCCGCATAATATAACTCTTGTCTACGGTCCTGGGTATTTAACTTTTACAGCAACTTACAGAGGTGCTCCATTGTGGTATAGTAAAACACTTGATCCAGATGATATGCTGATTGTACCAGAGTCGAATGGACGATTTGGAGGCTATGACGCACCCATCAAAATAGTTGGAAAACTTTTTGATGGAACAACTATCAAAAACTTTAATGGATATGGTGATTGGGAACATGTATGGTTTTTAGGTGGGGGTTGGTCTGCTCCAAAAAGATTATGGATGATTTTTAATGATGATAAGTATTATGGCGCTGTTGCAGAACTAAAATATCTTAATGGAACTATAGCTTGGCATGTAGGTAGATTTGGTGAAGTTGGGGGTCCATCATATGTTTTTGATGACTTTCAATGGTCAGATGATGGAAAAACACTACCATTATCTGTTGAACTGAAAGGTCCTATAAGAGATGTTAACGGTGTTATAAAAGGAAATGTTGATTTGAAGACAGACCCACAAAAAGCTAATAGCATTACTTCTTATTGGATGCTTTATCAAAACATTTCTGGAAGTGTTATTAGTGATACATTTAATAATGGAACTGCATGGGCAGAAATAAGAAAATAAGTTGGTTTCAAATTCAGATCCCATCTGTGATGTTTAGGGTTTCTTCAGCATTATCTTTAGAGTGTTAGCAGCTTCATACCAGACTACTATCCCAAAGCTCGTGTTCATGATAGATATTATATGGTTTTTCAATTGCGGTCTGTTTAGGAACTTTTCTACGTCCTTCAGAGCTTTTTCAAAATCTTTTACCCTCATTCCCCATGAAAATATTTTATATTCTATTTTGTAGTTCATAATAAGACATTGAAGAAATCAGGATTTAAGGGTTATTTTTTCTTCTTATGTTGAAAATATTTTTTGTAAATATTTTTATAAGAATTATAAAGAGCTTTATTGCTTTTATAACTATTGAGTGCAAAGAAGAGAATTATTGTAATAGCAAAAAAGAGTGACATTATTTCAAAAATTCCTAACCATCCCAAACCAGAAAACATTACACCAAAACTAAGAATCGTAATTCCTGAGAATGACATAGATGTAAGAAATGGAAAGAAAGTGTCTAATTTTCCATGAAGTTCTTCCGAGTTCGAAACGAAGATATAATAAAGAATTGCAGACACAAAAAACATAAAGAATGTAAATTCAATTTGAATCTTTCCCATACCAACCAAGATACTGGTAACTATCAATAGCATTTCTATGAATCTCATCTTATGTTCGGCTTCTTCTTTACCTATATCCATGTTAAGAATATGTTTTTTTCTGGCTTTTAAACTTCTTATTTTTTCTTTCTAGAATGTTCTTCTATCTCATGGTTTGCTATCGCTTTTACCAAGTCTATTAGTTTGTACATATTCTTTTCTAATCTAACTACTCTCTCGCTGTTCTGTTTTAAATTATTAGTAATTTTGTCTAAAGCTACAAGTATGTCTAACATTCTTTTCTCTTCTTCTTCATTTTCTACATATCCTAAATCAAGCCTTTTCTTAGCTTCCCCATCTATCCATTTCATGATATCTACATTAGACATCTTGTTGAAGTCTGGATATTCAGCTTTTATCTCGTCCATAAAATCATTTTACTAATTCTTATGCAGAATAATATATAAAAAATCTAATATTAAAGCTATTTGTTCAGATTACTCTTCTTTACTCCAGAACTTGTCTGCTTCCTTCTCCATTTTGTGAAGCCTAGTGTAGTAATCTGAAAACTCATTCAAATGTGCTAGAGCAATCTTTCCAGTCATTATAGGATCATCGTCAGTTATATTAGTTTTAGGGCTTATCCTACCGTGCTCCAATTCTACATCCAAACCCATCCTGAATTGCTCAACATCAAACTTGTCCCACTTTATACAAAGCTTCTCGCCAATCTTCTTTGCCTCTTCGGCTGTGAAACTTTTTTTACTAGTCATGCTAACAATATACAAAAAACATTATTTAAATTATTCGTATCAATAAAGAGCATTCTTTTTATATAAAAACTACAAGATATTTAACATGAAAAAGGAAAGAATGTCAACAGGAGTTCCAGGTTTAGATGAACTTATAGGTGGAGGCTTGACACGCAACTCCCTAACATTATTGACAGGTACAACCGGAACAGGAAAAACAGTAACATCTTCTCAATTTATTTATTCTGGGGTTAAGGATTTTAATGAGAACGGTGTTTACATAAGTTTTGAAGAACCTGTTGACAATATAAAAGAGAATTCTGAGGAGTTTGGTTGGGATTTTGATAGTCTAGAAAAGAAGGGGAAGGTTGTTTTTGTCAGATATGATCCTTTCCATGTCGAAGACATATACGAATTAATAGAGACGAACATCAAAAAAATAGAAGCAAAGAGAGTTGTAATAGACTCCATATCAGCTTTAGGACTGTATGTAAGAGATATACCAGACATAAGAAGAATGGTTTTTAACATATCATTACTATTAAGAAAATTAAATTGTACATCCATACTCATATCCGAGACACTGCCAATGTCAGGATCATTATCAAGATTTGGTGTTGAAGAATTCGTGACAGATAACGTTATAGTTTTATTTTATAATAAAACTGGTTCTCAGTTCTCAAGATCATTGACTGTCTGGAAGATGAGAGGTTCTGAACACTCGAACAAGATTCATCCTTACAACATAACAAACAAGGGCATTACAGTCTTTTCTAAAGAAGAAGCATTCACAAAGTAGCGTATACATCTATTTTATTTAATAACGAAAAGCTAAATTTATCTTATGCAAAAGAAAACAAAGAAACAAATCAAACAAGTGAAAGAAGAAGAAAAATATCATTTTTTAAAGTCAATATCAATAAAGATTTTTGGAAGGACAGTAGACAAATACTACAATTATTTCAAAGCGTTGAAGATATCTCTATCAAAGGCTGACACGAGGATATTGTTCAGAACTTATCTTTCGATCGTGTTCTTCCTGACACTGTTTGTTTTTATAATATCTTTTCTAATAACTTTGGCGTTTTCAATACTCTTGAAACTTAATATCCTAATCACTTTCATAATCCTGTTGTCAATGCCTATTATTTTCTCAACTATAACCTTTTTCGTTTACTATATTTATCCAATATCTCTGGCGAAGAGAAGGAGGAGTGACATAGAAGCTAACCTACCATTCGCTTTGAACCATATGGCAGCGATTGCAGGTTCTGGTGTACCGCCAAGAGTCATGTTCAAGGTAATATCGAGATTCAAGGAATACGGAGAAATATCCATAGAAGCAAACAAGATAACAAGAAACGTTGATGTTTTTGGTATGGACGAGATAACGTCATTAAAAGAGGTTGCATCAAAATCACCGTCCCCAACATTCAAGGATTTTCTGCAAGGGATATTAACAACAATACAGACTGGAGGCAGTCTTAACAATTACTTAAAAGAGGAAGCTGAAAAATCGATGTTCGATTATAGGATTAGAAGGAACAAATACGTGCAACAACTAACAATATATGCAGATATCTACACTGCTGTTCTCATAGCAGCTCCTTTGGTTTTCATAATAATGTTTCCCATATTGAGCATCATGCAAGGAACCTTGTTCGGACTAGGCATCAAAGAACTTGTGAACGTTGGCTTGATTGTTCTAATTGCTCTTAATGTAATATTCTTACTGTTCCTGCAACTAACCCAACCTAAGATGTGATAGAATGAAAGAAAAATATCCATTAATAAAAATAACAATTATAACAACAATTGCAGGATTGACACTTTCTATACTGAACTTAATATTGTTCACATCAATAACTTTTAGCATAGTTTCTATTTTCATCATACCGATAGGTCCTTTCATATATCAATATGGAAAATACAAGGAAAGCAGAGAGCTTGAAGAGAGATTTCCAGATTTTCTGAGAGACGTTGCGCAAAACATAAGGACAGGTATGACAATACCACAGGCAATAACAGCAACAAAAGACACTTACTATGGAGCATTAACACCATACATCAAAAAAATGGTTGTTAAGATAGATTGGGGCGTGCCATTAGATAATATTCTCAATAATTTTGCAGAGCGCTCTACGAAGATTTTGAAGAGAACGATCTCGACGATAATAGATACACATAGAGGCGGAGGGGATATTGCTAATATTTTTGATTCGGTTGGTAAAAGCAGCGTTGAGATAAACAGGATAAACAAAGAACGTTCCTCTGTGGTCTACAATCAGATGCTAACAGGATATGTCATCTTCTTTGTCTTCATAGGAATTCTTGTTCTGATGCAGATGTACCTGCTTCCAAGCCTACAAACCTTTTCTTCTGCTGAGGTTGGAATCTCAACCTTCGGACAGCTCAAAGGATTTTACTCTGACACTTTCAGAATGCTTATAATAATACAAGGCTTTTTCTCAGGCCTAGTCATAGGCAAGATGTCAGAAGGCAGCATGATATCAGGTCTGAAACACTCTATATTTTTAGTTGTTATAGGATCTCTTGTGCTTATGATTTTCGTTTAGCGTAAAAATTTAAAAAATATTTTATCTAATTTCCTAATTGATGTATCAGATTTTTATTGTAGGTTAATCTACCATTTATTATGAAAGCGTTCTATCCGCAGCTGTCCTATACTTTTTTTATTGTAATAAGTATTGTAGCATTAGCGATTATCTTGATTACAGTTAATATGTTCACAGATAGTATACAAAAGAACTATGCATATGGACAGTTGAACTATGTAGCAGAGAATATGAAGAATGATATTTTAAGGTTGTATTCTTCAAATGCCGAAGGAAGATTTGAACTTTCAGCGCCAAAGGAGATAATAGGAAACCAATATACAATAGAAATGAACCAAAAAAACTTGAAACTGAGTCTAAATTTCAAAGACAAGAAAATAGAGGTTCAACGCTTTGTGAACATCAGTGCATCTTTGAGCGGAAAATCTTATGCTCCTGCTTCGATTGAGATGAACAGAACTGGTGAGAATGTCGTTATAAGGTTGGTTTAATGAGCCATATAGATTTCGCAATAGGTTTTTTCCTTACAATCTCAACAATGTTTATGATAATCTATTTCATCTCAAACTCGATATCAAACAGTGTTGCAGACATTCATGTGAACGAACTTAGAGAATCTTCTCTATCTCTTGAGAAAAACCTATTTGAAATAAATGATGATAAGAGCTTGATTTCAACTTATAGAGAACTTCAAATGATTTTGAAAGAGGTTAACAATACGGATCACAATGCAGAAATAATACTATCTATAAAACCTCAAGTTAATAAGGTAAAAATCTATGATAGTTTCTTGAATGAAATAGCATCGACTTCTCAACAGTTATCAGGTGAGACCTTGTTGTATTTCAGCATGTTTTTTAATGCAAATGAAAACAAAACTCTTAACATAATTTATTCTGGTAGTGGTGTTAATGACATAGACTATCTTTCTACTGATAATAATATAACGGTTAGAATACTCTCGGACAAGGAAGTAAACATAGTTTCACAGGAAAAATGCTCAAAACTACAATCAGTGCCTTATCAGAAGATTAGGGAGATGCTCGGTTTCAATCATGATTTCAGGGTAGATCTCGAAGAATGCAGCTACGGACCCGTACAGCCATCATCTGCTAACGTCTTGCTGAGGAATGTGCCAATTATTTTTGAGTCTGACGGTTTATTGAAACCCAAAATTGCTAGGTTGGTTGTATGGTAAAAGGCTTTGTCAAAACACTCGAGGCTGGAATCGCAATAGCTTTGATATTTGTGTCAATGATTTTCTTATTCAACGAACAGACAAAAACAGAAACTCAGTTATCAGGCACAGCTTACAATTGCTTGCTATACTTGGATTACAATGGAACTCTAAGAGATTATGCTTCTCAAAACATGGAATCAGAACTTGTTTCGAACCTAAGAAGTTGTCTACCGCCTATATTAAATTATACTGCAAGAATATGCACGACCTCTTATTGTTCATCTAATGATCTACCAGAAAATAAAACAATATTTTTATCCAGTTATATGTTGGCAGGAGAAAGCTCTTTCGAGCCTAAGCTAATTAATCTATGGGTATGGTCAGAATGAAAGGTCAGATTTTCATAATGATTGCTGTTATAGTATTGCTAGCTTTGATTCTTTTAAAGAACGCTATAAGGCCAATAGACATAAAACCTGAAAATTTCTTATATGAAAATTTCTTTAATCTTAAAAATGAGTTGATTAAGACTGTTGATATCTCGCTTCTGAACGAAAGTGGTGTCTCAAAAAACCTGAATGATTTTATAACATTCTCTAACAGCGTTTTGGCAGGAAAAGGCTATAAAGAAGATGTCAAGTTTAACATCATAACCTACCAAAACACGACTGAAGTTCATATGAACATTACCCTCAGCCTAGAGAACTCATTTATAGAAGACGAGTTTATAATTAATAGAACGGTATATTCATGAAAGGTGTTGACGCATTAATAGCAACAGTTTTCATTATTATGATTTCTATAGTTGGTATTGCAATTGTCCTAGAATCTAGCCAACCTTCTGTTGGAAGAACACAAGAAATAGGTCTTTTGAAAGAGGGTAAGAGCATCTTAACACAAATAGACAATGCTGTCAGAGACGTGGCTCAGGAGGGTGAAGGTTCAACAAGAGTCTTACGATTGAGCGTCAGCGATGGTAGTTATTTCATAGACATCGATAAAAATGCTGTTATTTTTTCTATGGATAGTAGATCACAGATAATAGGTACTGGTATTTCTAAAACTGAGGAAAATGTAAACATGTTTGGAGGATTGAATATGATTTTTCTGAACATATCATATACTAATATTAATGTTACTGGCGGAGGTAGGTTTGGTAGAGGCTATCATGCCTTAACCATAAAAAATAATGGCTATGATTTCATAAATCAGAAACAGATTATTAGCGTATCTTTAATACCACCAGTGTTGCCTCCAACAGCTTTGACAGTTCAGTTCAATCAGGATGGAGCACCACACATAGTTTCTGGAGATCATGAGAATGGAATCCCAGATGACTTGAATACCTTTGGAGGTGGAACTTACGATGTTGCAGAAAACAGCACTCAAGTTCAAGGAGCATCAACAGCTATTTCTTTATTTAACACGTCAACATATGAAGGCATAGGAACATCAAATGAAGCCTGGACGAATCATGTATTTTTCGATCCTAATAATGGCAGGTGGCATGCGATTTATATAAATTCATCAGCTGACATTCTTACTGCTTCAACTGATAAAACAGATGGTCTTACATGGACATCAGGAACAGTTATAGATGCAGGAACCTATGATTATGATGATTTTGATTGCGAGTTAGACGTAGTCGGTTCAACAACTTATTTACATTGTGTTTATTCAAATGATGCTTCCGATAATCTTCAATATAGAAGATGCGAACTGACAGGAACTTCCCCTTTTATATTTTGTAAGATTGAACAAACACCCTTTGATTCTTCTCTTCAAGGAGGAGACCCTACTTTAGATGATGTGGCATATCCAAGGATTGCTATAGACAGCAATGATTGCATTTTAATCGCTTTTGCATTTGAAGATGATAGTGAAGCAACAGCAGATGAATGGGAAGTTGTGTTCTTGAAAGAATCTTTTTCAAGGGGTTGTGGTGATGGAGATTGGTATGGAGCATTAGACACGGAAACAGGTTTTCCGATATTTAGTGTTCAAGAAGATGCGATTGGTTATAACTCTCCTTTACCACTAGGTCTAAAATCTTTTGGAGACTTGGATGCACAAATAATTTGGATAGATACTGATTCAACAACTTCTGCTGACCTAGAAACCATATTTTTCAATGGAACTAGTAACAGTTTTGGTACTCAAAGAACTTTAGATGATGATGTTGAATGGGCAACTACGTATACAGGATTCTCAACAGTAATAATAGGAGATATAGTCTCAACTTTTGCTATGGATGACGGAACAACCGATCTAGATATATACAATCTTACCGGAAGAAACGGTATTTTAAGTTCTCAGATAGACACTGGGTTTAATTTAAGATACAGCACTTCTATTGCAGGAACTGTTAAAGCAGTTGTTGATACTAAAGCACCGGATGCTGATGATATCTGGGTATTTGGTGTTTGTCAGTCTGATATAAATGATATTTGCTATATAAAGTCAACAAACGGAGGAAAAACATGGGGAAGTCAACAAACATGGATTGATGATTCAGGCGCTCTTGAAAAAAAATATATTTCCGCTTACTTTAATCCAGAAAACTGTGACATAATGGTCAGATACGTTGAGAACACAACATCACCCTTTAACATAAGAACAAGAGTAATAAACACTGGGAGTTGTGCAAGCATTTTTAAAGTAGAAGTTTGGCATAATTCTACAGGAATATTATATTCAGGCGTTCTAAATTCAATTAATGCTACTATTAGATTCATGACAAATGAATCTGATTATTATTCGTTGCAAATCTATGATTGGACAAATTCTGAATGGGAAAATTGTCAGTCAGGTACGGTTTCACCTCTTGTTTTAACTCAATGGTGGTGTAGTAGAAGTATCAATCCCCTAAATTACAATTCTTCTGATGAAAAAGTAAGAATCAGGATAAATTCTACTGTTGATATGGATGTAGGTTTATTAAAAGAGGATTATGTACAATTTTACGTTAATTACGTACCATAGAAACCTTTATATGCAGCCTTAAGCAATTTCTTTAACATGAAAGGAATATCTCCAATAATAGCATCGGTTTTATTGATAGCAATAACTATGAGTATTGCTGTTGTCTTAGCAGCTTATGTGACAACATATACCAGAGAAGCTACACAGAGCATACCATCAGCTTGCATTGGTGGAGCACTATTTTTCAAATCAGGTTATCCAACAGTAGACACAGTAACATGCGAAATAACAGCAGGTGTTGAGGGTCAATTTGTAGATTTAGAAGATCTTCAGATTGAAGTGGATAAGAATAATGCTATAAGCAAACCCGCAACAACTGGTGATACAACATTAGCTGCAGGTGACTCTGGATACATTACTGCAACTTCAAGTCCTTGTACAGGAGCAGATGCAATAGATAGTATTAGAGTTTCAACTTCAAACTGCTTCAATGTTAAGACAGAATGGACAGCACCATAATAATATCATAGTTACCCTTTTTATTTTTGTTTTTAGAAGATTTATTTAGTTAAACGAGGTGATAAAAATGGCTTACAGTCATACAAATAGTAAAGGACAGGTGTATTGGCTTCATCAGAAAGGAAGCTTATTTTTCTTTTCTAAGAGCCAAGAGGGATCTATAGATCTTCCTTCTAATCTAGAAGTTTTTGAAAATTCGAGGACATCTTTGCCAATGGTTAGGAAAAAGAAATAGTTCTTTAAAAACCTTTTAATAATTTAAACAACATTAGAATAATATGTCTAAAAAAGAAAGATTTTCAAAATTACCTTTGATGATTTTTTTAACTCTAGTTCTATCCTCTTTTATAACAATAGCAGTGATAAACACATTGAATATAGAGGATTATGTGATTGCAAATGTCTTGCAAGTCGATGGAAGTCAAGTAATGCTAGGCAATAACTGTACTGTTATTGTTGCTCAAACTTCTGCTGAAAGGGCTCATTCTATTGAAACTGGCATGAGGGGTGTCATAGAGCAGAGACCAGATACATATGATATATTCGCAGAGGTGTTGAGAAGTTTCAACATAACTCTTGAATATGTTACACTGGATAATTTCATCAACGGTACTTATTATGCAAATTTACACCTGATTGCTGGAAATAAGGCTCTAGCACTTGATACAAAACCCTCGGATGGTATCGCCTTGGCTCTGAGGACAAACTCTACAATCTATATCAACAAGACTTTGTTGAAAGAAATCGGTCAGAACATCTGCTAATCTAAACATATTCTACAATCTTTCATGTCCGGAAAGATCTTTATATGAATATCGCACAATAATTTTTTCTTTCTAATCGATTTGCAAATACCGCAGAAATCGTTCAGCATTTTCAATGAATTAGTTTTGCCAGCAGCTATATCTTCTACAAATATATCAATCTCTTTTATTATGCCTGCATCTTTTTCTATGCTTTTGATTTTAGAACCTCTCAAGTTTCTCATGTACTGAGATATAGCAGATTGAGTTATACCTAGTTTTTCTGCTGCTTGCTGCTGTGTCAGCTTATATTTTTCCATCAATCTCTTTGCTATCAGTGCTCTCATAGTAGGAACAACATATTGTGACACCAATTCACAGTAAGGTTTCATTATAACACTGTTATAAAATAACTTTATAAATTTAAATTTTTAACTCAAGCATTTGAGTTAATCAATATTATAATTTTTATAACTATTTAGTAGGTATTTAAATACTTTACTATTAATTATATTATTAATTACAAAATAGTAGCAAGTATAAATAGAAATTAAATAATAAAATAAACGTGATATAATGATAGTTTCACAAGATGCTTTGGATTCTCTAAGACAAATAGGTCTAAATCTTTATGAGAGAAAGCTCTGGGTAGCCTTACTTTCAAGAGGAACCTCAACTGCAGGTGAGTTATCATCTCTAGCCAAAGTTCCTCACAGCAGAACTTATGATGTTTTAGAGTCATTGGCAGAAAAAGGTTTTGTGATGACTCAGACAACAAAGCCATTGAAGTATATGGCAATACCTCCGAGAGAGGCTTTGGATAGAGCAAAGAAAAAATTCAAGGAAAAGATGGACATAGCAATAGATAGAATAACAAAGCTTCAAAACTCTCCGATTCTCAAGGAATTGGAAAAGGTATTCAAGACAGGAGTCAAGATGGTCGAGCCTGGAGAAATGACAGGAGCTTTGAAAGGTAGAGATGCATTCAATCAACAACTAGAAACCATATTCAAAGGTGCTAAGAGCGAGATATCTATATTTACAACGCCGAAAAGCTTGCTAGAATTGAACTCGATGCATGGCGATATCTTAAAGAAGGCGGCAGACAGAGGAGTCAAGATAAGAATAGCAGTTCCTTCAGTAAAAGAATTAGGAAATATTATAAGTAACATAAAACAATTCGCTGAAATCAGAAAGGCTGACAAGGTAGGCATTGAAGGAAGATTTATAGTTGCTGATGGCAGCCATTTTGTTATGGCACTGACAGACGAAGAGGTTCATCCTACACAGGATTTTGCTCTATGGAGTCAGAGTCAACATGTAGCGGAAGATCTTTTGGGACCATTGTTTAATTGTGTTTGGAACAGTCTAGAACCTATGTAGAATTTTCAACTCTTTTACCAGTACATATTTTTATTCTACCAAAAATTTGAACGTAGCTTTTTTTCATCAGAGCTTTTTCTCCCACTTTAAGATGATCGTCTAAATTTTTTGGAACATCGTTTATAGAAAGTTCAGATACATATCCATTTGGGTCTTCAAAGAAATAGTGTTCAAAAAAAATTGGTGCTGAAGTTGCGATAAAACCTTGTGGATTGTCAAGTGAACCAGAATAAAGTTGAGCTGGGTTCATATTGATATTCACAGGCTCATGGCCAAGATATTTGACTTCAACAGTTTCTTCCCCTTTCTTTATTCCAAGCATAAAATCTATCTTATATATTATTAAAAAATCTTTAAAAACTTTATCATTTTTTATTCTTTATTTCTTCAAGAATCTGATTAACAAAATCCTCCATACTTACACCAAACTTGACCTTTCCATCTCTAGTTCTTACAGCAAGAGTATTGTTCTTCTCTTCTTTTTCTCCTACTGTTAGTATATATGGAATCTTTTGTAGCTGTGCATTTCTTATCTTGTATTCCACAGTTGTTGATGTATAATCTAGCTCTACTCTCAAATCATTTTTTTCTAATTCTAATTTAACTTTTTCAGCGAAATCTAGATTCTTATCAGATACAGGAACGATTTTTATTTGAATCGGTGACAACCAGACTGGGAAAGCACCTCCATAATTTTCAACCAATATTCCTATGAATCTTTCCACTGCCCCGTAAACTGTTCTGTGTATCATTACAACTCTATGAGGTCTGTTGTCCTCTCCTACATACGTAAGGTCAAATCTTTCTGGCATTGCCATGTCAAGTTGTATGGTTCCGCACTGCCAAGTTCTTCCTAACGCATCCTTCAGATGAAAATCAATTTTCGGTCCGTAAAATGCACCATCTCCAGGATTTAATTTATAATCAATTTTCAAAGCTTTCAGAGCATCCTCCAATCCTTTTTCTGCAGCCTCCCATTCTTCATCTGTACCAATAGAGTTTTTTGGTCTAGTCGAAAGTTCTATTAGATATTCAAGACCAAAGGTTTTGTATATCTTTTCGAAAAGCTTGATAACTCCTATTATCTCTTCTTTTATCTGTTTTTCTGTCATAAAAATATGGGCATCGTCCTGATAGAAGGATCTAACTCGAAATAGACCTGACAAAACGCCTGATAGTTCATGCCTATGAACAAGTCCCACTTCAGCCATACGTATTGGTAGTTCTCTATATGAATGTACTTTCGTCTTGTAAATCAGCATTCCTCCCGGACAGTTCATTGGTTTGACAGCAAAATCCATATCATCAATCTTTATGAAATACATATTATCTTTGTAGTGGTCCCAATGGCCACTCTTTTCCCAAAGGTTCCTATTAAGTATTATTGGCGTTCTAACCTCAACATAACCAGCTTTCTTATGTTCCTCTCTCCAGAACTTCATCAACTCATTCCATAAAACAATTCCTTTTGCATGGAAGAATGGCATTCCTGGCGCCTCCTCATGGAAGCTGTAGAGATCTAGTTCGGTCCCTATTTTTCTATGGTCTCTTTCCTCAGCCTTCTTCCTCAAATCAACAAAAACATCCAATTCTTTTTGCGTTCTGAAAGATATGCCGTAAATTCTCTGGAGCATTGGTTTATTTGAGTCTCCTCTCCAGTAAGCTCCTGCTATCTTTAAGAGTTTTACTGCTCCTATCTTTCCAGATGAAGGGACGTGAGGACCTCTGCAGAGGTCTGTGAAATCACCTAATATGTAAATAGAAATTGTATCACCTTCAAGTCCATCTATCAACTCTAACTTGAATTTTTCATTCTTGAAAATTTTTCTCGCTTCTTCTTTAGAAATATCATTTCTTTCAAACTTCAAATTCTCTTTGATAATTTTCTTGATTTCGTTTTCAATCTTCTCCAAATCTTCAGGAGTTATTTTCAGATTATCAAAATCATAATAGAACCCCTCTTCTATAGACGGACCTATACCGAAGTGAACATCAGGATAAAGTTTTTTCACTGCAGCAGCCATTATATGTGAAGAACTGTGCCAATAAGCTTCCTTACCTTTCTTGCTGTCGAATGTTAATATCTCTAACTTGCAATCTTTTTTTATCAGATAATTCAAGTCAACTACTTCATCATTTATTTTGGCAACTAGTGCATCCTTGAATAGCCTCGCACCTAGCATTTTTGCGATTTCAGCTGGTGTAATTCCATCTTTATACTCTTCAATTGAGCCATCAGGAAAAGTTACTTTAACCATTTCTATCCCTTATTAGTTTATAATTTATGTTTATATTTCTTAATTTATTTGGTCTTCCTCTATACAATGATATTCCCAACTCAATATTTTTATTGTAAATTAGATTCAGAATTTCAAGATTTAATCTTTTTGATGCATATCTAGAAATAGAAATGCTTACTAGGTTTGGACAATTTCTTAATATTATTTCTAATATTCTTTTACTGATGAATTTTCTGAAATGAATTGACTTTACATCAGAAGGGATTTTCGATATATCGGAATAGCTAGAAAGAACTGCTTTGTGTTTGTAATTCACCATTCATAGTTAACACCTTTTTATATTGTTTTGTTTTAAATATTTAAATAATCTGAAATGTCACAGAATTGTTATAGCCCCCTAGTGTAGCGGCCAAGCACACGAGGCTTTGGTCATCTGACTAAAGCATTGAGCTTTGCTATGAAAGAAACCTCGGAACGCAAGTTCGAATCTTGCGGGGGCTACCTTATTTTTATACTTCATCTATTTGCTTCATGGTCATCCATTTGAATCCAGATTCTGCCATTACTCTGACTAATAATTTATGATCACCGTCTTTTTTGTCCCAATCAACAAAATATCCTCTTTTCCTAGGACAAAGAGTTAAAAGAGATTTTTCTCCTATATTTATAAAAGCTTTTTCCAATCTGTGCGGTATATTTACAGAACTTTTAAAATCCTTTATGTTAAATGTTGCGCTGATAATATCTTTACCAATATCACTATCTATAGCACCTTGTTTTTCAATAGAATCCTCAATTATTCTTGTGTCAGGAGTAGTTTTTGGATAATCACCTTCCACTTCTTCGTACACTGATAGGCCAACATCTTCAAGTCTTTCATATGCTCTTTTAACAACCTCTCCTGGAATTTCAAATTCCGATTTCAATTCTTTGGCGATTTCTTCTCCATATCCAGTTAACCTATAGGTCGTACCTCTACCTCTTTCATAAACAGGACTTCCAAAAATATTTCCAGCAACAAGAGGTCTACAAACCTTATGCTTTTCTAAAGTAGAATCCGTAACTGCTATTCTTCCCATTTGAAGAGCTTCCAAAATAACATCAACATATTCTGGTAAATTTTCAGGATTCTGATTCCTCATAGCCTCTTTTAAACTTTCCATTCTATCACATAAAATTAATTGATGCTAAAAATTTAAATTCTCCAGGAAATCGTAATTATTCATGCGTTAAGTGCGAAGATATGGTCAAAACCTAAAGGTTTTTAAAGTCTTATTTCTAAAATATGCAAGTGATAGTCATGGGTTTGTTTAGCGGAAGAGAACTAAAGAAGAGAAAGAAAAGATACAAATGGAAGAAAACAAAGTTCAACGTAAGAATGCTTAAATTGAAAGAGAAAAAAGATCCTCTAGAGGGAGCTCCGCAAGCAAAAGGTATTGTTATCAAAAAATATGGAATAGAACAAAAACAGCCTCATTCCGGAATAATCAAGGTTGTCAGAGTACAATTGTTGAAGAACAAGAAAGAAATAACAGTATTTGTTCCAAAATCAGGAGGAATAGGATTCATCAACGAGCACGATGAGGTTGTTGTCGAAGGCGTGGGAGGTTCACAAGGCGGACCAGTAGGCTCACAACATGGTCTGAGATGGAAGGTCATCAAGGTCAATAAAATTCCTTTAAGAGAGTTATTAAAAGGTAAGGTCAAGAAAGAGGTTAAATAATGTCATTGAAAATTTTCAACAAATGGGAAACAGAAAGCATCACTGTTAACGATCCTGGCCTGAGAAACTACATCAACATTAGACCTGTGATTATACCAAAAACTTTTGGCAAACTCGCTAGAAAACAATTTCATAAAAGTCAGATGAGCATAGTTGAAAGACTTGCTAACCGTTTGTGTGTCTCTGGTCACAAAGGTAGAAAACACACGATTACAAGTGGAAAGAATGTTGGAAAGACATTTAAAATTTGGAATGTGATTGAAGATACTTTTAATATGCTTGAGAAAAGAGCAAACAAAAACCCTGTAGAGGTTTTTGTGAAAGCTATAGAGAACGCTGCTTTGAGAGAGGAAATAACTTCCTTCCAAGTAGGTGGAATAATCGTAAGAAAGGCTGTTATAACTTCACCTCAAAGAAGAGTTGACCTAGCTTTAAGATTGATATGCCAGAGCTCTTATCAAAAAGCTTTCAATAATCCCAAGACAATGTCAGAAGCATTAGCTGATGAAATTTTCGCTGCTTATAATAATGATCCTCAGAGCTCATTCTCAATAAAGGAAAAGGAAAGAAAGGAAAGAGAAGCCGGCGGTGCAAGATAATAACTATCTTCTTAGAGGTTTCTCGCAAAATTGACTGTTATTTTATAACAATAGATATCCTCGAAGGAAATGTGAATCTTCTCTAGTTCTTCAAACTTGAAGCCATTCTCTTGAATAAGTTCATCTATTTTTTCTTTGTTTGTGAATGAAGAGAACACTAGAAGCATCAGTCCGTCTTCTGCAAGAAATTTTTTTGCTTTAATCAAGAACCTTTCAATGATTTCATATCCCTTTTTTCCTCCGTCTAATGCGATATCTTTGGTGTTTTCATCTTCAGGAAGGTACGGCGGATTGAATATTATTGTATCAAATTTATTGAACTTGTTTTTTGCGTCGCATATTTCTTTGAGCAAACCGTTACTTAGAATCATGTGTTTCTTCTCAAAGAAAGAGAACAAGTTTGATTTTAGGAATAATATTTTGTTTGATTTGATATTCTTTTTACAAAAATCCAATGATTCCTGGTTTATATCAATTCCTATCACAAAATCTGCTTTTTCTGCAGCAGCTTTTGCTTGTATTCCAGAACCAGTGCCTATATCCAGAACAAAACCTCTTGCGATTTTTTTCACATATTTTTCAAGTAACAATGAATCTTCTTTTGGTTCGTAGATTTCATTCGTCATAAACTAATTAATGAAAAGAAGTTTAAATCAATTCAATATAGTTGTTACCGCTGGTTATTTTCATATAATCTGATAAAAATCAGACTTCTCAATTTTCCAAAAACTTTAAATATGTTTCATTTCTATTATTCAAATTGCGTGTTATCTATGCCAAAGGAAGAATTCAGCGATAAAGTACAGGAACTGATGAACAATCAGAAGAATATAAGAAACATTGGCATAGTTAGTCATATTCATCACGGTAAAACTACCCTAACAGACAATCTAGCTGCTGCAGCAGGTTTGATGGCTAGAGGTCTAGTAGGAGAAAGAATGCTCACATGGGTTGATGACCAAGAAAGAGAAAGACTGATGACCATCTACGGTGCAACAGTAACAATGCCGCACGAGTATGAGGGAGAAAATTATTTGATAAACTTGTTAGACACGCCAGGTCACGTTGACTTTGGTGCTGATGTTACTCAGGCAATGCGTGCTGTTGACGGCGCCGTTGTCATGTGCTGTGCTGTAGAAGGAGTAATGCCACAAACTGAAACTGTTTTGAAACAAGCTTTGGCAGAAAGAGTTAAGCCAATTCTATTCATAAATAAAGTCGATAGGGCAATAAGAGAACTGAAATTATCACCGGAACAGTTGCAAAAAAGATTGGCAAACATAGTTGTTGAGGTCAATAAATTTATTCAGAAATATGTTGAGCCAGCTTATGCAAAATATTGGGTAGTAAAAGTCGAGGATGGTTCTGTTGCATTTGGTTCTGCTCTAAAGAAATGGGCAATATCTGTTCCTTTCATGCAAAGATCGAATGTTACATTCAAACAAATAATTGATTTATGTTCACAAGAGAAGGATGAAGAACTGGCAGACATGGCACCAATGCATATTGTTGTCATGGATATGATCATAAAACACTTACCATCACCTTTGCAAGCTCAACCTTATAGAATAGGGAGAATTTGGAAAGGAGATGTAGAATCAGAAATGGGTAAGCAATTGATAAAGTGTGATCCGAATGGAAAGCTGGCTGCTGTTATAACTAAAATCACTTATGATGCTCATGCTGGAATGATTTCAACTGCAAGAATCTTCTCAGGCAAACTATCAAAAGGAGAAGACGTGTTGATTGCTGACACTGGAAGGACGATAAAAACGCAACAAGTCACAACATTCATTGCATTAAGAAGAATGCCAGTCGAATATGCTGTAGCAGGAAATGTAGTTGGTTTGGTGGGATTGGCAGATGCTGCTGTTGGTCAGACAATAACAGACACGAGTTCTTCAATAGAAACATTCAAAGCAATAAAACATATCTTTGAACCAGTTGTTACAAAATCAATAGAGCCAAAACATCCACAAGATTTGCCAAAACTGATAGACATTCTCAAGACGTTAAGTAGAGAAGACACGACACTGAAGGTTCAAATAAATCCAGAGACAGGAGAGACCCTGGTGTCTGGATTAGGTGAACTACATTTGGATGCAAAGGTTGAAAGAAAGATTAAGGAAAAAGGAATAGAGATCATAGCATCACCACCTATTGTTGTTTATAGGGAAAGTATATTGTCTCCATCTCCTGTTATAGAAGGAAAATCTCCTAACAAACACAACAAGTTCTATTTGTCAGTCGAACCAATTTCATCTGAGGTATACAAAGCAATGACAGAGGGAGAAATAAGAGATGGAGAAATCAAAGGGAAGAACTTGGAATTAAGAAAGAGATTAGTAGAATTAGGAATGAGCAAAGAAGAAGCAAAGAGCGTTCTCTTGATTCATAATCACTGCATGCTCCTAGATTGCACTAAAGGTATTCAGTATTTGAACGAGTCGATTGAAGATGTCAAAACAGCATTCATAGATGTTGTAGAAGGCGGACCTCTTGCAAAAGAGCCATGTTCAGCAATGATAGTTAAACTCATGGATGCTGAATTACATGAAGATGCTGTACATAGAGGACCCGCTCAAATCATACCAGCCGTACGACATCCTATCAATCAAGGCATGTTAAAAGGCGGTGTAACATTCTTAGAGCCAAAACAGATAATAAGAATAGACACGCCACAGGATTATATTGGAAATGTGACAGCTGAGGTCGGAAACAGAAGAGGAGAAACCTTGAACATCGAACAGGAAGAAAACTCATCAGTCGTTACAGCCAAGGTTCCTGTTGCTGAGATGTTCGGATTCGAAGGCGCGCTAAAATCTGCTACCGCAGGCAAAGGATTCCAATCCCTGATGGATGTTGTATTCGAGAAAGTTCCGAATGATCTGAGAGAACAGATCGCTGTAAGGATCAGAGAAAGAAAGGGAATGCCTAAAGAAATTCCCAACCCTGAGGTATAATATATAACATTTAAATATCTTGCATATTAATGATAAAAAGGTGATTTAATGGCAAACAAACCACACTTGAATTTAGTAACAGTAGGTCACGTAGACCAAGGAAAATCTACTCTAGTAGGTAGACTTCTTTATGATACTGGAAATGTTACAGAAGAAGATATGAGAAAATTAAAAGTTTTGGCAACTGAATACAAGAAAGAAACATTCGAATTCGCTTTCGTTATGGATCAATTAAAAGAAGAGAGAGAAAGAGGAGTTACAATAGACGTAATGCACAAGAGATTTGATACTCCAAAATATTATTTCACAATTATAGATGCACCAGGACACAGAGACTTTGTAAAGAACATGATAACAGGTGCATCTCAGGCAGATGCTGCATTGCTTGTTGTTTCAGGTAAACCGGGAGAAACCGAGGCTGGCATTGGCCCAACAGGACAGGCAAGAGAGCACATATTCTTGTTAAAAGTTCTAGGCGTTAGTCAACTAATAGTTGTTGTAAATAAAATGGATTCTGCAAACTATGATGAGGCAAGATTCAAAAAAGTTAAGGAAGACGTAGAAAAACTATTGAAGAATGTAGGTTATGATACAAGCAAAATATTATTCGTACCAACATCAGCTTGGGAAGGAGAAAATGTTGCAAAGAAACCAACTAAGATGACTTGGTATAATGGGCCAACATTATTAGAAGCTTTGGATACATTCGTTGTGCCACCAAAGCCAACAGACAAACCATTGAGACTGCCAGTTCAAGACGTTTATACAATAACGGGAATAGGAACTGTTCCTGTGGGAAGAATAGAGACTGGAGTCATGAAGACCGGTGACAATGTGATATTCATGCCACCTGGAGTAAAGGGTGAGGTTAAATCAATAGAAATGCACCACGAACAGATACCAAAAGCAGAACCAGGTGATAATGTAGGTTTCTCTGTAAGAGGTGTTAACAAGACAGATGTCAAGAGAGGAGATGTTGTTGGTTTGGCTAGCAATCCACCAACAGTTGCAAAAGAATTCACAGCTCAGATAATAGTTTTATATCATCCGAATGTCATTACAAAGGGTTATACACCAGTATTCCACTGTCACACAGCTCAGATAGCATGCAAGATAACAGAGATACCAAAGAAGATTGATCCAAAGACAGGAGCAACATTGCAAGAGAATCCGGACTTTATAAAAACGGGAGACGCAGCAATAATAAAATGTGTTCCTACTCATCCATTGGTTATTGAAACCTCAAAGACATTCCCAGAGTTGGCAAGATTTGCAATAAGGGACATGGGACAGACAGTTGCCGCAGGAGTCTGCTTGGACATAGTTCCTGCGACCGCAGCTAAATAATTTTTTAATTTTATCTCTATTTCTTTTGTTTTTTAATATTAGTAAATTATTTAAAAATTACCTTTACTCACAAGCATATATATTTTCTGTTATTTTATTGGCTTTTTCTCAAAAATAAAAATTATAGAGACAATAATTAAATAAAAATATCATGTTCCCAAATTCTAACAACTTTCCATCCTTCCATCTTCAGTTTTCTTGTCACTTTGTTATCTCTTTCTACATTTCTTTTGATTTTAAGTATCCAGTACCTTCTATTCGTTTTTGGCATTCTACAGTGCCTTATGCAACCATGCCAAAAGCATCCGTCCACAAAAATAGCTATTTTCAATTTTTTGTTTACAAAGTCAGGATTTCCGTATATTCCCTTTGGTTGATAAATGAATCCTATTTTGTTCATTATTTTCTTGATTTTTATTTCTGGTTTTGTTTTAGATGACTTTATTTTTGACATTATTTCGCTTCTTTTTTCTTTAGAAATCAATTCTGGCATTCCTCATCACCTAAGCATCAAAAAGCTCCACAGGATTAATTTTGAATTGTAGCATTTTTGAGGTCTCCCTTCCAGCATCCCCGCCTTTCCTTTGCATTGTTATTTTGCCTATTTTCATGCTACCTTTGTCAGTAAGTCTCACCTCGCCTTCTCCAAATTTGTTCATAGCTTCATTTATGGTCTTTAAAACCCACTTGATTTCGCTTTTTTCCTTTAGAACGACAAGCATCCAGCTAGCTGAAAGCTTGCCCCTTCCTTTAAGAACATCAGAAATTATTAGGATTTTATTTTTATTGAAGAAAGAAAGTATGCTTTCCTGTTCGTTTGGGCTCATCTCGTCAAAAAACATTCTTCTTTTGTCCTTCAAGTTTGACTTGCAGGGCTTTGCCTCTCCCGTAAACATTTTCAACAGCTTTGCTATGCCGTCTGGAATGTTCCACATCTGCTTATAACTATCAACCCATCTTTTGTCTACCTGATTGAATCCTTGGGAGTTGCTCGCCAACTTGACCGAAATATTTTCTGCTGAAATGGCTTTTTTCATTATAACTGTTATTTGAACTTGAACATCAGTTTTATAGCCGTGAATTTTTATGGCTATAACTCTTTCTATTTCTTTCAATGCATATCCCATTATTTTAAGCCATTTTTGAGCGTCTTCGTCGCTCCTCCAATTATTAAATTTTCTAACTACATCATCCTCATTTCTAAAGCCTCCTTTTGCGGTGGAAGATCCTAGTCTAACCAATTCTTTTGATTTCATTTATTTCAACCTTGCATGTCTTCAAAATTTGTTTTGTTATTTTCATCAGAACAGGTACAGCAACGCTATTCCCAAATTGTTTGTATGCTTGGGACCTGCTTGCTGGTATTTTAAAGTCGTCAGGAAACCCCATAAGTCTTGCACATTCCCTTGGAGTCAATTTTCTTACCTTTCCGTCAATCAAATAAGCACCTGTTTTTGCCGCCGCACCGCCACCGTACGCGGAAAGTGTAATCGCATGCCCTTGGATGCTGTATATGCGCTCTCCTTGTCCACCATTATTCATAGTTCCTATTTGAAGAGGTCTCAAAGACGGTCTTTGCTCGCCTTTTTTTGTCAATTTTATGTCTTTTCTTCTTATCTCATACTCTGAAAAATCAATATTCCTCTCAAGGATATCCTTTAAATAAATCTTATCAAGAGTAGGATCTGGAAATGAAAAATTTGGAACTCCCAGGTCTTTTCTGAAGCAAACAAAGTATATTCGTTCTCTTGAAGTGGGTACCCCATAAAGGCTTGCGTTTAAGACTTTGTAAAAAGTAAAATAGTCTAGATCGTCCAAAATCCTCAGCACAGTCTTTAGCGTGTTCCCATCGTTATGTCTTTCAAAATTTTTCACGTTTTCTAAAAACAAAATCTTTGGTCTATGATACTTTGCTATCCTTGCTATGTCAAAAAATAGAGTCCCTCTTGTATCCTCGAAACCTTTCTGCTTTCCTGATATTGAAAAGGCTTGACATGGAAAGCCTGCACATAGGATGTCGTGAGATGGTATGTCCTTTTCATCAATTTTAGTTATGTCTCCAGCCGGATTTTCTCCAAAGTTTTCATAGTATGTTTTTTGTGCGTACTTGTCCCACTCCGAGCTGAACACGCAATCTAGTCCAAGCGATTCCAGTGCTATTCTAAACCCTCCAATTCCAGCGAACAGATCTATGAAAGTTTTCAATCTCACGCTTCTCATCTTTTTTTTGCTTGAAAAGAACGCTATGTTAGTCATGAAAATAATTTTGTTTAACAAAATAAATAAAGGGCACTGATGATGCGAACATACCATCATTTGCCGCACTTGTCGCTATGCGGATGCCCAATTTTTAGTAATTCTTTGTCTGATATAATGTTTACTTACCACTGACTGTATTAAATATACCAGAAAGTTTGGCCAAGCCAATCTACAAATAAAGCCAACTATAAAGACAGTTACAATACTTTCATTGTTTTTCTAGAATCGTGAGTATATATATAAAATAAATATGCTTCACTCATACTGTAATTATTTAAAAAATGTTGTTAGTTATAAGCATATATATTTTCTGTTATCAGGATTTTGAAAGTTGATAAAAATAAATTAATTTACCTCAAACTTCATCAACTCAGAAATTCTATCTGGTAGATAGTCAATGCCGCCAAATTCTCTCACTGGAATTGATTTGATTTTCTTTTTAATTTCAGGTTTAATATGAGTAATAGTCATCTCATCAGCTCCACCAATACTTTCACAATCATCTTCCACTAAAACATCAGGAATAACTCTTTCCGCTACATCTTTGTATTCTTCTTTCTCCTTACGAAAGAGCAACTGACCTTCCGGAAAACCATTCCTTTTAAGAACATTTCTTATTTGTTCAATTTCTGTACGTTTTTTACGAGAAGTTAAATAAAAGATATCTGCACCGTCTTCTTTCCAAACATTTAGTTTTTTGGCAGCATCTCCAATAGAAACATAAGATTCATATTTTTCTACAGATTCTTCTTTTTCTTTAATTTGTTGAATAATTTCTTCATGTGTAAGGCCTAAAGCATTTTTGTGCATTAGTATTGTTCCTTCTGTAAAAACTAGTATTTTCATAATATCAGTTAGACAGTATTCTCAGAAATAAATATGCTTTACTCTAGCTATAGTTATTTAAAAACATTCTTAATTTATGAGAACATTATTTCTAACAGCAAGATGGAGTGAACCATAAATAAATATTAATTAAAATAAAAATTGTTAAAAAACATATAAAAATCCAAGAAGCTATTTTCATTAATTTTTTGTTTTGTTTACGTTTTTCATAATGATATAAAATAAAAGAAAAAGCTAAACCTAACCAAATAAACCAAAATGTTTTAATAAAAAAATTAATCGCATCTAATAAGAGGTTTGCATTCATAATTACAATTTAGAAATTCAGATTAAAATATATATGTTCATAGAACAAGAACCTTATTTAAATACTTTAGGTAATACATAGAAAATATGCAAAAAGCAAGAATAAAACTAATGAGTGCAGATCCAAAAAAACTAGATGAGGTTTGTACGGAATTGAAGACAATAACCGATAGATTTGGTGTAGTCATGCATGGACCCGTGCCGCTACCAACCAAGAAACTGAAAGTAACCACAATGAAGACGCCTTGCGGCGATGGAACAGGTCATGGCAATGCGACTTGGGATAGATGGGAAATGAGAATTCATAAGAGAGTTATCGACGTCTCTGCTGACGAGAGAACACTAAGACAAATAATGAGAATAACAATTCCAGATGGTGTATCTATTTCTATTCAACTGAAAGACTGAATTATTTTCTGAATTTTAAAAGACTTGTTTTGTATTTGCTGTACCATACTATGAAGATGAAAAAGGTAGCTCCCAAGAATATGGTAAACAGAATCATGAACAATATAAACATTGGTTGTACAAATTTCATCTGTACTCCTGATGGTGTTAGAGCTGCTAAAAATGCAATATTGAATATAGAAACTGTAAAACAGATACTTAGTAAAAACTCTAAAAACTTTGTATCGATTTCATATTGCGAAGGCATATTACTTATTGGAATTTTTAATATATAAAAACTATCATTAATAACTAATTATGCCGAGAAGCTTATGCCGAGATAAAAAATCTCGAACGCATAATCTGGTATTGCGCTAGCCTGGAAAGCTAGTTTCCGAAAGGATATCTGGGTTCAAATCCCAGCCTCGGCGCTTATTAAATACCAAGTAATAATATTATTTGGGTGAAAAAATGAGTTGTGGTTGTTGTGGAACAGAGAAGAAGAAAAAGAAGAAGTAAGTTTAAATAATTATCTTGTCATCTTTTTTTATGAATTATATTGAAAGTGTATTTGCTGTCATAGTTGCAAATTTTATACCTACAACAGAACAAATCGGTGGAATAACTTTAGGTTTAACTTTGGGTTTAGATCCTTTGACAGTTTTATTGACCTCATTATTAGTTAATTGTCTTTTATTCTTCCCTATCTATTTCGGCTTGAAATTGTTATATAAAAATATATTTAGTAGAATAAAATTGTTTCAGAAATATCTTGAAAGAACTCAAGCAAAGGGAAAATCTTACATTGAAAAGTATGGTATCCTTGGTTTGACAGTTTTCGTTGCGTTACCATCACCTTTGACAGGAACCTATACAGCTTCTACTCTTGCTTGGCTTATGAACTTGAATTGGAAGAAATCATTCTTAGCAATAGCAATAGGTTCTATTATAGGAGCGCTAGTAATTTTCTTTGGTTATTTTGGCATATTCAACTTTCTGAAGATGATTTTTCACTTTTGATACATAAATAGGACAAATTTCAGACATTTAATTCACTAAAATAGAAAAGTTTATATCCTTAATCTTTACATAAATATTTTGTGCTTTATACCACCTTTAAAGAGTGAAATAAAATGGCAGACGATACAATTCATAATTTAGATACAATGCATCATTTATGTTGCCTCCCCTACAGAGGTAAAAGATTACCTATTTTTGGGAGTTTTCCTTCTGATGAAAGGTTTGATATGTTCGGAACTTACAGCGTTTTCGTAAAAAAAGGAGATTATGATGAGTTGAGAAAAGCTTTAAAAGATGTAATAGAACCTGAAATTTTAAGTTCTGTTGTAGCAACTGATAATAAAATGGTTTGTTTAAATCTCCCTGGAGGTTATTGCGCATACTTAGCTAACATGAAAAAACCTGAAAAACCTAAATCATCAATACCAGCAGTTATTGAAGAGACGAGAACTACAATACCTGACAGAGCTAAACAATTTTGGAGGATTTTAGGAGGCAAAAGAAGAACAGCTAAACTAGTTCCATCAGGTTACAGAAATATTATTTATAGAAGGTTATAAAATTTGTTTTAAATCATTTTTTTGAGTGAATATATGAAATTAAAAAACCCCTTAAGCAGGTTTTTCGGTAAACCGGAACCAACATATAAAATGTTTTCTGTTAATTGTGGTGGTAGAGAAGTAGATATTTTAGGAAATTCAGAAAATAATTGTGTTTGGGTTCCTCAAGGATGCTATGGTGAATTGGTAGGTGCAATAGGGAGCTATTTGGGTGGAAATCCTTTAAGTTCTGAAAGAAAGAGAGTAGAAACAAGAAAGAAAGACGGTAAAGATGTAAAATACTTCTGTTTTCCATTAACAACGAAACAATATGCACTTTTAGAATCCTTTGAAGAAACAAAAGCTAAGAAAGAAAGAGCTCTTGCAGCTGAAAGAGCCCGTTTCGAACAACCAAAAATCCATCCTTGGGAAGATGGAAATCATGAAGGAAAATGGAGAGTTGATCCTACACTAACTCGTAGAAAAAGAAATTTTCCTGGAGATTACTCTACAAAAGGCAGAGCTTATTATTCTCCTTAATTTAAACAAACCTTTAAATACGTTCCTGATATATTAGAATAGGAAAGTTTTCGTAGTATATCGTGTTCTGAGAAGATTTAAATAGGTTTAAAATTTCATATATAATAATTGTTAGCGTGAGTTAAATGCCACAAAGAGAAAGACCGAGAAAAGGAAGCAAAGCATTTTACCCTAAGAAGAGGGCTAAACGCATCTATCCTAGGATAAAGATATGGCCCGATTCTAAAGAGGTAAAGCCTTTGGGTTTTGCTGGCTATAAAGCTGGCATGTCTCACGTCATATTAACCGATACTAACCCAAACTCAACATCCAAGGGTCAAATGATATCAAGGCCAATAACCGTCCTTGATTGTCCTCCTTTCTTCGTTCTTGGTTTCCGAACATACACTGGAAACAAATCTTCTTTTGACGTCTTCTCTGACAAATTGGATAAAAATCTGTCAAGAAAATATAAAGTCCCTAAGAAAACAAAAACAATCGATGAACAACTGACAAAACTTCCAAAAAATATTTCTAAGATAAATCTGGTTTGTCACACTAAACCAACGTTCAAGAAAAAACCCGAAATTTTTGAGATCGGTCTTGGTGGAACAGTAGATGAACAGTTGAATTATAGCAAACAGATTCTAGGAAAGGAATTAAAAATTTCTGATGTTTTCAAAGAGGGAGACTTGGTCGATGTTAGTGCTGTTACAAGAGGAAAAGGATTTCAAGGTCCTGTTAAAAGGTTCGGAGTAAAGACCAATACCAGAAAGGCACAGCAATTGGAAAGAGGAATTGGAGCGCATGGTCAGACAGAACCAGGAAAAGTCAGATGGACAGTCCCACAAGCAGGTCAATTGGGTTTCCAAACAAGAACAGAATTAAACAAAAGAATCCTAAAAATATCTAATGGTTTCAATATAAAAGGCGGTTTCATAAATTATGGTAATGTTTCTGGTGATTGTGTTTTGCTAGAGGGTTGCATACCGGGTCCAAAAAAAAGATTGATAAGACTTAGATTTGCAGTGAGACCTAAAAAAACCTATCCTGTTGATATTAAACACATATCAATAGAGAGTAAACAAGGTGTATAATATGAGAGCAGTAATTCTTGATATCCAAGGCAATAAGAAGAATGAAATTGAATTGCCAAAGGTATTCAATACAGATTTCAGACCAGATCTGATAAAGAGGGCTGTACTAGCAATTCAAAGTCACAAAAGACAACCTTACGGTGTTAACAAACTTGCAGGAAAGAGAACCTCTGCTCATTATCATGGTGTAAGAGAAGGGCCTCATCACATGATGAATATAGAACAAGCTAGAATGGCAAGAACTCATGGCGGTCCTCCAAACCTACAAATGACAGCAAGATTTGTTCCTCAGGCAGTAAAAGGAAGAGAGGCTCATCCACCAAAAGTCGAGAAGGTTTGGTATGAAAAAATAAATGACAAGGAAAAAGTCTTTGCTATAAAGTCTGCAATAGCAGCTACGGCTTTGAAAGAAATTGTTATGAAGAGAGGACATCTGATTGATAATGTTAATCTGCCTATCATAGTTGATGATTCCCTACAGGAATTGAAAAAATCAAAGAATGTTAGAGAGTTCATAGAAAAGATAGGCTTGAAAAAAGAATTGGAAAAGGCAAAGCATACAAAAATCAGAGCAGGAAGAGGTAAGTCAAGAGGCAGAAGATATAAGAATAGGAAATCTATACTTTTCGTTATCTCTGAGAACAAAGGAATACTGAAAGCCGCAAACAATATCGCGGGTGCTGATGTCAGCTTGGCAAAAAATCTGAACGCCGAGCTATTGGCTCCTGGAACTCATCCTGGAAGACTAACTATATTTACAGAGTCTGCGATAAAGAAGCTTGGTGAAATCTATGGCTAAGGAAAATAAAGAAGAAAAAACTTTATTGGTAGACCCGTGGAGTATCCTTATGAATCCTCTGCTAACAGAAAAAGCAATTGGAAAAATCGAAACTGAAAATAAATTAGTTTTCATTGTTGACAGAAGATCAAACAAGAAACAGATAAAATGGGCGATGGAAAAAGCTTTCGATGTTAAGGTTGATAATGTTAAGACTTTCATTGATAGAAAGGGCAGAAAGAAGGCATGGATAAAACTTTCAAAAGGTTTTTCAGCAAGCGATATTGCAACGAAACTAGGAATGTTGTGATGCTATGGGTAAGAGAATAATATCAAGGGCAAGAGGAAAGGGAGGACCACGTTATCGTAGCCCTGGCCATAGATTCGTTGGCAAAATAAAATATGGATTCAAGAAGGCAGAGGTTGTTGACATTGTTCATGATCCTTGCAGAGATTCACCCCTGGCTAAAATAAAAACAGATAGGGGAGAAAATTATATTATAGCTGCAGAAGGTTTGAAGGTCGGTGATGTTCTGGACATGGAGAGCGATGCGAGAATCGGAAACATTCTTCCTTTGAACAAGATTCCAAAAGGAATTTCGATATTTGCCATAGAAAATTATCCAGGTTCTGGTCCTAAGCTTTGTTGCTCTTCAGGAACGAGAGCAATGATAATCTCTCACGAAGCAAACAAAGTGATTGTTCAGATGCCATCAAAAGAATTCAAACCGTTCAATCCTAATTGCTTAGCGACTGTGGGAATACCTTCAGGCAGTGGAAGAAGAGACAAACCGTTTGTCAAAGCTGGTCAGAAGTTTTATTTGATGCAGGCGAGAAACAAACTCTGGCCAAGATCATCTGCAGTAAAAATGAATCCTGTTGATCATCCGTTTGGTGGTAGAACAAAGCCAGGAACACCAAAGACAATATCAAGATTAATGCCTCCTGGGGCGAAGGTAGGTTCTATATCAGCCAGAAGATCTGGTAAGAGGAAGAAGTGATAATTTATGGCAAGAATATTCATGCTGAAAGGAAAGACAGTAGAAGACTTACAGAAGATGAGTTTGGAAGAGTTTACTAAACTTATTCCATCAAGGAGTAGAAGGAATCTTCTGAGAGGTTTTGATAACGATGAGAAGAAGTTTCTAGAAAAACTGAGAAGGTTTAAGAAACCTGTCAAAACCCACATAAGAGAAATGGTCATCATACCTGAGATGTTGGACAAAAGAATTCTGCTTCATAATGGCAAAGAATGGATTGCAATTGATGTGAAACCAGAAATGTTGGGACACAGACTAGGAGAGTTTGCCTTGACAAGAAAGAGAGTTATGCACTCTGCACCTGGTGTCGGAGCTACAAAGAGCTCAAAGTTCCTTCCGTTAAAGTGATGATATGAAATATGCTATAAATTCAAAAGAAAAGGTTCGTGCATTGGGAACATTCCAAATTTCAACAATACATGCTGTAACGCTTTGTAAGGTTTTAAACAGAAAGAAATTTGCTGTTGCAAAGAAATTTTTAGAGGACTTGAACAAAAAAGAAACTTCAATTGACGGTAGATATTTCACAAAAACCTCTAATGAAATTTTAAAATTTTTGATTCAATTGGAAAACAATGCAAAAGCTTTGAACATTGACACAACATCGTTAAACTTATTCATATCAGCACACAAGGGTGCGACTATGTACAGAGGTAGAAGGGATAGAAGACATGGTGTTCGGTTGAAATCGACTCATGTTCAAGCTGTGTTAAGTGATAAAGATGGCTTTGGAAAGAAGATTCATTAAAGAAGCAATAAGAAATAAAGACGTAGAAGAATTTTTGTCTAGTGAATTTGATAGAGCTGGCTATAGTCATAGCGAGATACAGAGAACTCCGTTAAGCATAAGAATTACTGTTTTTGCCCACAAACCAGGATTGATCATAGGAAAGGGTGGAAAAAATATCGATAACATATCTCAAATCTTAAGAGAAAAATTCGGTTTTGAAAATCCTCAATTAGATGTTCAGGAAGTAATGAATCCTGATTTAGATCCTTTCATAATTTCAAAGTGGATAGCATCCGCAATCGAAAGAGGCTTGAATTATAAGAGGGTTGTAAACTTGGCAATGGAAAGAGTAATGGATTCAGGTGCTGTCGGCATCGCGATAAGAATATCAGGAAAGGTAGGAGGCGACATGTCAAGAACAGAAAAATTCTCTACAGGTTACTTGAAATACTCTGGTGAACCTGCTGAAACGGATGTTAAGAAAGCTTATGCTCAAGCGAACGTAAAACTTGGGGTGATAGGAATTCAAATTAGAATATGCACAGTGCCACCAAAAGAATTGGAAATGTTAAAGAAGATTGTGAGAAAAGAAATCAAACCGGAAGAAGTGAAAGTTGAAGAAATCAAACTTGAAGAAAAGGAGGTAGATGAAGTTGGCAATAATAAAGAAAAAACAACTGAAGGAAATGCCTAATGCTGATTTATCAAAAAGACTAAACGAGCTAAAATTGGAACTTGTAAAAGAAAAAAGTCAGATTGCTGTTGGAGGAGCTCCTAGCAACCCGGGAAGAGTAAAGGAGATCAAGAAAACAATAGCAAGAATTTTAACTGAATTAAAGAGGAGGAGTGAAAAAACTGCCTGAAGTATGTCCAGTATGCGGTTTGCCTAAAGAACTTTGCATATGTAAGACCATCGCAAAAGAGGAAGCAAAGATAAGTGTTTATACAGAGAGAAGATCCCTTGGCAAGTTGGTAACCATAATTGAAGGTATTGAAGAGAAAACAAATCCAAAAGACTTGGCAAAGAATCTCAAAACAAAACTTGCTTGCGGTGGAACCTACAAGAACGGGAAAATAGAACTCAGGGGCGATCATAAGAGTAAGATCAAAAAGCTCTTGGTTGGCATGGGATTTCCCGAAGAAAAAATAGAAGTTGAGTGAAATGATTTCAGCAAAGAATCTGGTTAGGCATGAACTCATAGGATTAAATGTAGAAATCACTAAAAGTTTCAACAAGTTTCACATAGGGTTGAAAGGTTTGGTTGTCGATGAGACAAAGAACCTTTTGGTGATAGAAACCGAGACAGGTATTAAAAAGATTCAGAAGAAAGGAACATGCTTCATATTCACGCTCCCGGAAGGTAAGAGAGTTAAGGTTGAAGGTTCAATAATTGCAAAAAGGCCTGAAGATAGAGTAAAAATAAAGGTGAAAAAATGGTAAAACAAAAATTCAGAAACATTGGATTGGACGTCAAACCACCTAAGAAGAGTTGCAATGATATAAAATGTCCTTTCCATGGAAAACTTTCAATAAGAGGTAGAGTTTTCGAAGGAAAGGTTGTTAGTGACAAGGCTACAAAAACTGCGGTTGTCAGGTGGGACTATCATCTTTACAATATAAAGTACGAGAGATATGAAAGAAGGCACAGCAGAGTGGTTGCTTACAATCCTGAGTGTATAGATGCAAAAGAGGGAGACATAGTTAAGATAGCCGAGTGCAGGCCTTTATCAAAAACCAAAAAATTTGTCGTGATTGAAAGGATTGAGAAAAAATGAAACCAATATCCGCTAGTATAACAAGGGGCTTGCAGGTTGGAAGTTATATAAAATGTGTAGACAACTCTGGAGCTACATTACTACAAATAATAGCTGTTAAGGTTTACAAGGGAGTAAAGGGCAGAATTCCAGGTTGTGGAGTTGGCAGTTGGATAATTTGTGCTGTAAAAGACGGAGACCCAAAGATAATGCATGAGGTTGTTCATGCAGTCATAGTTAGGCAGAGAAAAGAATACAGGAGAAGAAACGGGATGAGAGTTAAATTTGAAGATAATGCTGCTGTTTTAGTAAATGAAAAATGCGAGCCTAGAGGAACCAAAATCAAAGGACCGATCGCAAAAGAAGTTGTTGAGAGATTTTCGGTGATAGGTAAGATAGCTACGACGGTGTTATGATATGAAATCGAAAAAACCAAATAACCAAAGAAAATTTTTGTTTAAAGCACCTTTGCATATAAGACACAAGTTCATGTCTGCTCATTTGTCAAAGGACCTGATTAGACAATGGAAGAAAAGATCCTTGCCTGTTAGAAAGGGAGACGAGGTAAAGGTTATGAAAGGAGATTTCAAGGGAACCATAGGAAAGGTCACAGAGGTTAATTTGAAAAGATTAAAGGTCTATATAGAAAACGTTAAGAGAAGAAAGGTCTCTGGAGAGGAGATTCATGTTCCAATAAAACCTTCTAACCTAATGATAACAAATCCCGTTACTGATGATAAAAGAAGGATGGAAGCTATCAACAGATCAAAAAGGTGAAATGATTGACGAGAATAAAGAGATTAGCAGCACCTAGATGGTGGCCAATTGAAAGAAAAACAAAGAAGTTCACAGTTGCACCTAGAGGTCCTCATCCAAAACAACTGTCACTACCTTTGCTACTACTTTTAAGAGAAGTCCTAAAGTTGGTTGAAACAGAAAAAGAAGCCAAGCTTGTTATTAGAAAAGGCGAGATACTGGTTGACGGCAGGAAGATAAAGGACATAAAATTCGGAGTCGGTATTTTCGATGTCATCGAAATACCTTCATCCAAAAAAGTTTGGAGAGCAATACCAAAGAAAGGTCTGAGTTTTATCGAGATACCAAATAGCGAGAAGAAATTAAAGATATGTAAAATAGTTGATAAAAAAACCCTTAAAGGAAACAAGACCCAATTGAACTTGAACGATGGAAGGAACATTCTGACGAATGAGAAGTACTCTACTAATGATTCATTACTCATAGAACTGCCAGAACAGAAAATAATCGAGCACATAAAGTTTGAGAAGAACTCATTGGCAATGGTTCTGGAAGGAAAAAATGCTGGCAGAATAGACAAGATAAAGGAGATAGAAAAGAACAGGATATGGTTAGGTGAGGAAAAAATATTTGAGATTCCTAAAGACCTGCTGATCGTAGTCGGCAAGGACAAGTCTCTTATAAAATTAGAGTGATTATATGAACCCTATGACAAAGATACGCATTGAAAAAATAACTATAAATATTGGTTGTGGAGACTCTAAAGAAAAACTAGAAAAGGCCACGATATTGCTAGAAAGATTAACTGAAAAGAAGATTGTCATAACAAAAACCAGAACAAGAACGACATTCGGTTCTGTAAAAGGAAAACCTATAGGATGCAAAGTCACATTGAGAAGAAAAAGTGCGGAAGAGTTTTTGAAAAGAGCCTTTGAAGCTGTAGACAAGAAGTTATCAAAGAATATTTTTGATACTAGTGGTAATTTTTCATTCGGAGTAAAAGAGCACATAGATATACCAGGAGTAAAGTATGATCCTGATATCGGAATTATGGGTATGGATGTATGCGTGACTCTTGAGAAGCCTGGTTTTAGAATAAAAAGAAAAAGTATGCCAAGCAAAATAGGCAAAAAACATCTAATAAAACCAGAGGAAGCCATGGATTGGGTCTCTAAAAGTTATGGAGTCGTGGTTGCATGAGAACTGATTTGATAATATTGCTTTGCTTGGTTTTACTTGCTATAGGAATAATATTTTTGATTCAGGAATTTTACATTCCAACAGAAAATAAAAAATATAGATACTCACCAACAGACTTTGTACAGCCAACAGACCTTTTTATAAAATGTGATGAGACTAGTGATTGTATAAAGGTTAAAGGATCTGTATGTCCTCCAGAAACAGGAGGCATAGAGGTGTGTGTTAATAAAAATTATTTTCAAGAATACATTTCATATATTAATGAGAGGGCTGGGTTTGAAACTGATGTTTCATGTCCTGCTGTAAACATGGTAACAAACAAAACATGTGGCTGTGCAGAAAATAAATGTGTGGTAATATGAAACCAAAAAAAAGAGAAAGAAAATTTGGCAAGGGAAGCAGAGCTTGTAGACGTTGCGGTAGACACGATGGTTTGATAAGAAAATATGGTTTGCTCTATTGCAGACAATGCTTCCGTGAGGTAGCAAAAGAATTAGGATTTAAAAAATATTCGTGATGATTATGAGACATGATTTATTAGCAGATGTTTTATCAGCAATAAAGAATGGAGATAAGTCTGGGAAAAGAGAAACGATTACGCCTTTTTCTAAGCTTGTCAAAGAAGTTTTGCTGATATTGCAGAAGCATAACTACATAGGAGACTTTGAATATGTAGATGACAAGAAGGGAGGAAAAGTGATAATACAATTACTAGGAAAGATTAATGATTGCAATTCGATTAAACCTAGGTTCTATATCAGAAAGGATGATTATGAAAAATGGGAAAAAAGATACTTGCCTGCTATTGGTTTAGGTTTTCTCATAATTTCTACATCACAAGGAGTTCTAACTCATGACATCTCAAAGGAAAAGGGCATAGGAGGAACACTGTTAGCATTTGTTTATTAGTGATTTTTATGGAAAGAATAATCGAAATTCCAAACGGAGTGCAAATAGAACTTAACAATGTCAAAGTAAAGATCGTAGGACCAAAAGGAACCTTAGAAAGAGATTTTTATAGCCCTCTATTTAGAAAGGAAATAACAATGAAGAAAAACGAGAACAAGATTTTGATATCCTCAGAATCAAAAAGGAAAAAAGTCAGAGCAATGTTAGGAACAATTGATTCCCACATAGTTAACATGATTGAAGGCGTTCAAGAAGGATTCACGGTGAAATTAAAGATTGTTTACATGCACTTCCCATTCACCATCAAAATCTCTGGCAAGGATATTCTAATAAATAATTTTTTGGGTGAGAAGACTCCTAGAAAAGCTGAGATAATTAATGATTGTAAAGTTGAAGTTAAAGGCGATGAGATAACAGTCACTGGAATAAACAAAGAGGATGTTGGACAAACCTCAGCGAACTTGGAGAAAGCAACCTGGATACGCAACAGAGACAGAAGAGTTTTCCAGGATGGCATCTTTAGATTAGAGTGATAATATGAAAAATTTAAGGTTAAGACTCAAACAAAAAAGAAAGAAACCAGAATTCATAAGACAGGGAGGAAAGAATCTGAAAAGACTAGGCGAGAAGTGGAGAAAGCCTCGTGGTATACACTCCAAGTTGAGAGAACATAAAAAGGCTAAAGGCTTTTTACCTCGGTCAGGTTATGGTTCTCCCAAGTCTGTTAGATATTTGCACCCATCTGGTTTTGAAGAAAGATTAGTTTTTAACTTAAATGACCTGGAAAAGATAAATCCAGAAAAACAAGCTTGCAGGATCGCTTCAACAGTCGGAAAGAAGAAGAGATTAGAGATTATGAGGAAAACAGAAGAACTCAAGATAAAGGTTTTGAATCCTACAAAAATTGAAATCAAAAAACCTGAGACCTTAGAAAAAGGCGATAAAAAATGAAAATAAAATATTTTGGTCACTCAGCATTTTCATTTGACGACTTACTTATAGATCCGTTTATTAGAGAAAACCCTTTGTGTAAAATTAAAGTTGGTGACATAAAATGTAAGATAGTTTGTGTTACTCATGATCATCATGATCATTTGGGAGATACATATGAAATAGCAAAGAGCAATAATGCAACTGTTGTTGGAATTTTTGACATTGTCAAAAAAGCTGAAGAAAATGGACTTAAAACAGAACTTATGAATATTGGTGGACCGATAAGGGTTGGGGATTGGCAAATAGCTTTGGTTCCCGCTACCCATTCAGGCAATCCTGTAGGTTTTGTCTTGAAGAAAGATAAGACAGTTTATCATGCGGGAGACACAGGACTGTTTAGTGATATGTCTCTAATAGGAAAGCAAAACATTGATGTTGCTTTACTTCCAATTGGTGGAAGATACACCATGGATATCGAACAAGCTGTTGAGGCTTGTAAATTATTAAAATGTAAAACAGCGATACCTATGCATTACAATACTTGGGATATTATAAAAGTAGACCCAAGAGAATTTAAGAAAAAAGCTCCTTGCGATGTTGTGATTTTAAAGTCAGGAGAAGTTTTTGAGGTATAATTATGTATTTGATTGGTAAAAAAATATGTCCGTCGTGCGGAATAAGAGGAGAACGATGGAAGAAGAATCCTGATGTTTTGATTTGTCCTAGTTGTAAGACATTTTTCAACGAATTCGGAGTTGTTTTAGGAACGACAGTAGAAAAGATAGAAGTGATTACATGAAACTACAAAAAAAACTTGCATCAAAGATATTGAAATGTGGTGTTTATAAGATTTGGATAGATCCAAAGAATGAAAAAGTTAAGCAAGCAATAACAAGAAGGGACATAAAGAGATTCATAAAAGAAGGGATAATCAAAAAACTCCCTGACAAGAAGGAAAAAATTCATGAGGAAAACAAACAGCAGAGAAGGGGTAGCATAAAGGGTTCAAAAGGAGCAAGGATAAACAAGAAAAATGATTGGTTAAAGATAGTCAGACCTCAAAGAAAATTATTGAGAGAACTAAAGGATAAGGATCGGTTGGTTCCATCAGCTTATGGAAAAACTTATAGAATGATCAAGGGTAATGTATTCAGAAGCAAGTCGCACTTGCTGACACACTTGAAGGATAAAGAACTCTTAAAGGATGAGAAAAAATGAAAAAATCTTACTTGGCGCAATTCAAAAGAAGAAGGGAAGACAAAACTAATTACAGGAAAAGGCTAGGCTTGATCAAGTCTAACAAAACTAGACTCGTTATAAGAAAAAGCCTTTCGAATATTTCTATTCAGTTTGTTAATTTTATTCCTAAAGGCGACCAAACAATCGCGTCTGCAAGCTCAGTCGAACTGAAAAAGTTTGGTTGGAACAGAACTGGCAATATTCCTGCAGCATATCTAACAGGCTTGTTAGCTGGAAAGAAAGCAAAAGATAAAAAAATTGAAGAGGCTGTTTTAGATTTGGGACTGCAAAGATCAACTAAAGGTTCGAGGATTTATGCTGCACTGAAAGGGGTTTTGGACTCTGGAGTTAACGTTCCACACTCTGCGGACATATTACCGTCAGAAGATAGAATAAAAGGAAAACACATCTCTGATGCTGTGATAAAACAATTCGAAGAGGTTAAAAATAAAATAGTTGGTTGATATGGCTACAAGAGAACCTAAAAAACAAGAGGTTGAAAAAGAGAAGAGTATAGAGAAGACGGAAGAGATCGTATCAGAAACTAAATTCGTAATATCCAAGCCTTTTGATGCCAAGACAGAGTTGGGTAAAAAGGTCATGTTAGGAGAAGTGACAGACATAGCAAAAATATTTGCACAAGGAACTAAGATTGCTGAACCTGGCGTAGTCGATGCTCTAATTCCTAATCTCGAGAAGGAGATAATACTTATCGGTGGTTCTACTGGAAAAGGAGGAGGAATAAGAAGAACACCATTCAAAAGAACATCAAGAATGCACAAAAGCGGAAGACGTTACAGGATATCCGTCATGACAGTTGTTGGCAATAAAAACGGTTATGTTGGTTTGGGTTTGGCTTCAGGACCGCCTGGAAAGAATCAAGAGGTCATCGTGAAGTCTACAAACAAGGCTAAACTAAGCCTTATTCCGGTAAGAAGAGGATGTGGTTCTTGGGAGTGCTCATGTGGAACAAATCATTCTATTCCCTTTACAATAATAGGCAAGAGTGGTTCTGTTGTAATGAAACTTATACCAGCCCCTAAAGGTATTGGGCTATGCGTCTCTGACGAAATTAAAAAATTATTAAGGCTAGCAGGCATAAGCGATGTTTGGTGCAAGACAAGAGGCAATACTCAGATGAGAGCAAATCTACTAAAGGCATGTTTCGATGCTCTCAAAAAATTGGACACATATAAGATAAAACCAGATTTTGAAAACAATGTTGGCATGACAATAGGAAAGGCTTGATATTATGTATGCAGTTATTAGGTTAAAGGGTTTGGTCAAAATAAGAGAAGATTTTCGAGACACTTTGAAAATGCTTCGATTAAACAGAAAAATGCATTGCGTTTTGTTAAAGGAAGGCGACATTGAAAAAGGAATGTTGCAAAAGGTAAAAGACAGAGTGACTTGGGGAGAGATTGATGATATTATTTTAAAACTTTTAATCGAGAAGAGAGGAAGAAAACCAGGAAACAAAAGACTGACACAACAAGAAGCAGAAGACGCTTTTAATAAAATAAAATCAGAACAGAAACTTCCAGATACAATGATACCTGTTTTCAGATTGACTCCACCTTCAAAAGGTTTCAAAAACTCAATCAAGCAACATTACCCGAAAGGTGAGCAAGGATATAGAGGAAAGGAAATCAATGAACTTTTAAAAAGGATGATATAATGGTTGTTCACAAAGTAAGAAAAATTAGAAAGATGAGAGGAACAAGAAGCTGTGGTTATGGTAGTCATAAAAAGCACAGGGGAGCAGGCTCGAGAGGTGGAAGAGGTAAGTCTGGAAGGTTCAAGCATAAGAAATCCTGGGTTCTGAGATACGAACCCGATTACTATGGAAAAAGAGGATTTAAAATCCCTGTTAAAGCGCAGGTAGAAGTCAAAGCAATCACTCTAAGGGACATTGATGTTATTTCTAAAAAACTAGGCAAAAAAGAAATTGATCTTTCTGAATTAGGTTATGATAAAGTTCTTTCAACAGGTGTTCTAACCCAACCTTTGATAATAAAGGCAAAGAAGTTTGTTGAGAAAGCAAAACAAAAAATAGAAAATGCTGGCGGTAAGGCGATAGAAAATGTCTAAACTTGTTGATATAGCTTCGTACATACCATCGGTTACACAACCTGTTCAGAAGCTAACATTCATGGAAAAATCTAAATGGACACTTATAATAATAATCCTATTTTTTGTCCTAGGCTCTATATCTATTTGGGGCATTAACCCAAATTCTGTTGCAAGCTTCGAATTTCTAGAAATCGTGTTCGGTTCAAAGTTCGGTTCTATAATAACTTTGGGTATAGGACCAATAGTAACAGCATCAATAATATTACAGCTATTGGTAGGAAGCAAAATCATTAACTGGGATATGAACAATGAAGACGACAAGAAAAAGTTTAGTAGTGCACAGAAGCTATTGACCATAGCATTCTGTTTCATAGAAGGCGCTGCTTATGTATTAGCTAATGCAGTACCTCCTGCTATAGCTGGAAATACTTTCTTAATGGTTGCTATAATCTTACAACTAACAGCAGGTGGAATAATTATAATGTTCATGGATGAAGTTGTTTCAAAATGGGGCTTTGGTTCTGGAGTTTCTCTTTTCATTGTGGCAGGAGTAGCCAAGACAATTCTTGTGAGAACACTAAGCCCGTTCACTCAGCTAGGTCTCTTTCCTAGAGAAGGTGAATTCCCTACAGGCGTTATACCTCTTGTGATCGCATCTCTTCTAGGCGGAAATGTAAAATTAACTGACATTTTCATAAGTTTGTTTCCTTTGATAGGAACACTTCTAGTTTTTCTAATTGTTGTCTTTATTCAGGATATAAGGGTTGAGATACCCATGGCATTCTCTTTACCTTTTGGAAAGTTTGGTGCTAGGAGATGGCCTTTGAAATTCTTGTACACTTCAAACATACCTGTTATTTTAGTTGCTGCTGTCTTAGCAAACATACAAGTTCTAGGTAAGATACTCTTTGCTAGAGGCATCACTATCCTAGGCACATATACAGATAAAGGTTCTCCAAATCCAGGAGGGTTGATGTATTACGTATCTGCTCCTTCAAACGAAATTGGCATCATGATAATTACTATAGTGGGAAGCATTTTTGCTCTGCTGTTTGTTTTGCTTGCTATAAAAGTTTTGAAAAAGAATGCATTTAAGATGCTTATTTTAGGAGCGATTTTAGGAATTGCCCTAGGTTCATTCATTGTCTACTTCCAGATACTTCCAGGAGTGATAACACTTGATAGCTTGTTGCATGTCGCAATCTTTATCGGTATCTATGTTTTAGGTTCAGTAGTATTCTCTATTTTTTGGACTGCTACTTCTGGTATGGATGCAAAATCTGTTGCTGAACAGTTCAAATCATATTTCATAATGATTCCCGGGTTTAGACATGATCCGAGAATAGTTGAAAGAGTTTTGGATAGGTACATACCGGCATTGACTGTTATGGGTGGTGCGTTTATAGGATTTTTGGCTGCGTATGCGGATTTAACAGCAGCTATAGGGACTGGTACGGGTCTTTTATTGGCAGTTACGATTACTTATCAGCTATACGAGCAGATAAGTGCTCAGCATGATGAAGACATGCCTCCGGCGATTAAAAAATTCTTAGGTGAGTAAATGAAAATAATTTTATTAGGGCCACCAGGTTCAGGAACGAGTACATCATCATCTATCTTGAATCCAATGCTTGACTTACCACATATATCTTCAGGAAATATATGTGAAGAAAACATACTTAAAAAAACACCTTTAGGAATCAAAATCCAGAAAATTTATGATATTGGTGGGCTTATTCCTGATGATATGGCAATAGACATGATAATAAACAGACTAAAAGAACCGGACTGCAAAAAAGGATTCGTATTAGACGGCTTTCCTAGAAGTGTTAAACAAGCCAAAGCCCTTGATAAATTTACTAAAACAGATTTTTTTATATATTTCAATGTTCCAGAATGGCTTATAATAAAAAGACTTACTTCAAGAGTTACATGTAAGAACTGTAAGAAATCTTATAATTTAATAATTTTAAAACCCAAAAAAGAAGGAATATGCGATCTTTGTGGAGGTAAATTAATTAAAAGGGGAGACGATAACACAAAATCAATTAAGAATAGGTTCAGGGTGTTTGAGAAAAAAACAAAACCTGTTTTAGAATATTATAAAAAGAAGGGAATGTTTAATTCAATCACTTGTGATAAATTAGATGTCAGTCCTGAAGAAAACGTTAAAAAAATACTTAAATTAATAAGGAAATGAATAACATGGAAAGAACGTTTATAATGATAAAACCAGACGGTGTAAAAAGAGGGTTGATAGGAGAAGTTATAAAGAGAATAGAACAAGTCGGTTTAAAGATTGTTGCAATAAAAATGATTTGGCCTAAAAAAGACTTTGTGGAAAGATTCTATCCAACTAGCGATGAGTGGTTCATGTCAGTAGGAGAAAGAGCTAAAAAAGCCTTCTTAGAACAGGGTTTAGATGTAAAAAAAGCTTATGGCACTGAAGAGCCTATAGGCATGGGAAAGGTTGTTAAAAAATGGATAATAGGTGCTATAACTTCTGGTCCTGTTGTTGGAATGGTTATTGAAGGTAATAATGCAATCAGTATTATGAGAAAACTTTGTGGCGATACCTATCCTAATAGATCCTTGCCAGGAACTATAAGAGGAGATTTTTCTGTAGACTCAGTTGAGGTTGCTAACAAAGAAAATAGGACAACACTTAATATAGTACATGCTTCTGGCAACGAAAAGGAAGCAAAAAACGAAATAAATTTATGGTTTAGGGACGAAGAAATAATAAGCTATAGTGAGTAAATGACGCTAATAGGATTACCGGCAATTATAGAAGAATCGCTTTTAGTAGCAGTTATTGTATTCGTAACAACTCTTATCTATAGGTTTTTGATGAACCAAAACGAACTGAAGCAATTAAAAGAAAACTTAAAGGAAAAGCAAGGAAAAATGAAAGAATTGCAAAAAACAAACCCTGAAGAAGCGAAAAAAATCATGTCTGAAACATTAAATCTGTCTAACAAGCAGTTTAAAATGACTATGAAACCTATGATGGTGAGTCTGATAATCTTTTTTATAGCTCTGCCAATCTTAGGCGAAGCCTACGGTGATAAGAACGTGGTTCTTGATAGCAACAAGGGAAACCTCACTTTGGATGGAAAAAATTATAGCTTGGAACTGAATGATGGAAAAATAACTTTAGACAATATAGAATGCAAAATTCCTTGTGACGAACAGATGATAGGAGATTACAAATGGAATATTTACACAGAAAACAACAACACGGTTAAATTTTCAAGAATAGTAGCTTTATTGCCATTCTCACTTCCATACTTTGATAACGACCTAGGATGGTTAGCTTGGTACATAATAATTTCACTTGTTTTGAGTTTTGTTTTCAGAAAAATTTTAGGTGTTGAGTTATGATAATACCAAAATCAAAAAGAAAATATTTTGTTAAGACTCCTGGAGGGAGAACTGTTATCCACTTCAAGAAGGAGAGGACATCTCATGCTACATGCGGAAAATGCGGAGCAAGATTAAATAGATTGAAATTGAGTGTTAAAGAGATGAAAAATCTATCAAAAACTAAAAAAAGACCAGAAAGGCCAATGCCAGATTTGTGCTCAAAATGTATGAGAAAATATTTTAAGGATAAAGTGAGATAATGTTGGAACCAGGAAGAGTTGTATTGAAGATTGCAGGTAGAGAAGCAGGCAAATATGCTGTCATTGTTGAGAACAATAATGAAAAATTTGTCTTGATAACAGGCCCTAAATCAGTAACAGGCGTCAAGAGAAGAAAATGCAACATAGACCACATAGAACCTACTGAGCATAAGTTTGATATCAAACCAAAGGCTGACGATTCTTCTCTTGAAGAGATATGGAAACAATCTGGACTGATTGAAAAACTTGAAATAAAAGTTCCCATTAAAAGAGAATTCAAAAAGAAAGAAACTGTCACAGAAAAGAAGAAAAAGTAGAACCGTTGTAAGTAAACCTGCAACAAAACATTTTATCTTTGTTTAAAGAATGATGCTTATGAAGGAAAGCAGAAAATTAAAATTTTCTACAAGACAGATTCATAGCGGTAAAAAAACAGGAGTTCTTGATTCGCACAAGTTTCCTATTTTCAGGACATCAACTTTTGACTTTCCAAGCGCGAAAGTTGGAGCTGACAGATTCGCTGGAAAAGACAAAGGATATAGATATACTAGATTAGGAAACCCTAATTTTGATGTTTTAGCTGAAAGATTAGCAAACCTTGAGAATGGTTATCCAGGTCTTATATACTCCTCTGGTATGGCTGCTATACATTCTGTAGTTTTTGGTCTATTAGATAAAGGAGATCATATGATTACTTCTGATACTCTGTACGGATGCACTGACAGCTTATTTAGAAATCATCTTAGAAGATTTGGCATAGAATCAGATTTTGTTGACACGAGAAATATAAAAAACATAACAAACTCTTTAAAGAAAAACACAAAACTAATTTTCATAGAAACCCCAACAAACCCAACCCTAAGTATAACGGACATAAATGCTGTCTCCAAAATAACAAAAGAAAGAAAAATAATACTTATCGTAGATAACACTTTCGCAACTCCTTATCTTCAGAGGCCGATAGAATTAGGTACTGATGTGGTTATTCATAGCTTGACAAAGGATTTAGGAGGTCACAGTGATTTGGTTGGCGGTGCTTCTGTTTACTCAAAAGAATTTTCTGAAAACGAAGAATACATAAGAAGATTGAAAAGAGCTTCAGATGACTTTGGAGCAACTTTTAACGCAGAGGATGCTTTCTTGGCACTAAGAGGACTTGAGACCTTAAGCATAAGGATAGAAAAAAAGTGCGAGAATGCTCAGGCCATAGCTGAATTCCTTGAAAAACATAAAAAAATAGAAAGAGTCTTCTTCCCAGGCCTGAAAAGTTTCCCTCAGCATGAACTAGCAAAGAAACAAATGAGTGGTCCTGGAGGAATTATATGGTTCATAATGAAGGATGGTTACAATGCTGGTGAGAAACTAATGAACAGTGTAGAGTTATGCTCCTTAGCAGTGAGCTTGGGAAGCACATCAACATTGATACAGCATCCAGCTTCCATGACCCACAGAGTAGTTCCAAAAGAAGAAAGAGAAAAAATCGGAATAGTAGATGGTGGAGTAAGGCTTGCTGTTGGCCTCGAAGACAAAGAGGATATTATTGCAGACCTTGAGCAAGCTCTAGAGAAAGTTTGATTTATTTTTTCTTTTTAATAGCAATAACTTCTATTTCCACTTTGCAACCTTCTTTCACAGTCTTATTAATTTCTACTAGAGTAGACACCGGTTTTGACTTGGCAAAGTACTTGTTTCTAATTGGAGAAATCTTTGAAAAATCATTCATGTCAGTAACAAATATAGTAGCTTTGACCACATCATCCAAGGAAGCTCCAGCTTCATTAAGTATTTCCTGAATATTATGAAATATGAATTCTGTCTGCTCTTCTACGTTTTCTGATACCAAATTACCATCTTTATCCATGGCTATCTGGCCTGTTACAAAAATAAAAGTTGAATCACCAGCATCTACTTTCATTCCATGAGAATATGAGCCAATTGATTTTGTAAAATTCTTCGGGTTGATATGTTCTTTTTTCATATATTTAGAATATATTGTTATAATATAAATCTTCTTCCCAAGTTTCAGCTTTGACTTCATTTATTTTTAATTCATGCAATTCTGTTTTCGCTTTGTCTTCGGTTGTGTCTTTGAAAAATACTAATGTTCCACTATGTCCGAATTTCTCCCATCCATAATCTTTCAAAATTTCAATTATTTTCGATAGTCTTCTTGTCCTTCCAGAGGATTTCCAATCATTCTCGTTTATCAGAATTTCCATCATATCGTTTATTAAGAAATAAACCATGATAAAAATCAATCACCACCAGAGGTTGTGACTGTCTATTTTAAGTACATGAAAAGTCAAAATAATTTTATACATGGCTTGGTTAATAAAAAAACATGAATCTTCGATAACTCCATTCGGTTGTTATCCGGGAGCTAGACCTTTAGAAGAGCACATAAGAAACGGTATAATAATTTTGGACAAACCTTCAGGTCCTACTTCTCATCAGATTGATAGATGGGTTAAAGATATCTTAGGAATAGGTAAATGCTCGCATGGAGGAACTTTAGACCCTAGAGCTTCAGGCGTCTTAGTAATAGCTTTAGAAAACGCAACAAAATTAATGCCGATTCTACTTTCATCAAGAAAAGAGTATGTGGGAATAATTAACTTGCATAGAGAAGTCGAAAAAGAAAAAATAGAAAAAGCGTTCGGAGAATTTATAGGAAAGGTAAAACAAATACCTCCAAAAAAATCTGCTGTTGCAAGAAGAGAAAGAGAAAGAGAGATTTACTATTTAGAAGTTTTAGAAATCAAAGGAAGAAACGTCTTATTCAAGGTAGGATGCGAAGCAGGATTCTATGTTAGGAGACTTGCGGACGATGTGGGAAAGAAGCTTGGTATCGGTGCCCACTTACAAGAGTTGAGGAGAACTAGGAGCGGTAATTTCTCTGAAGAATCTGTCATAACTCTGCAACAATTAGTTGATGCCAAAGAGGAAAATAGGCTGAAAGATGTCATACTACCTATGGAACTGGCTGTCGAATCTATAGGAAAAATAATAGTTTCAGACAATGCTATAGATAGCATCACCAATGGAGCACCTTTAGCTATGGGAGGAATCGTTAGACTTGAAGAAACTATAAGTAAAGGAGATTGGACAGCTCTATTTTCATTAAAAGGAGAGCTGATAGCTATCGGAAAGGCTGTATTAGATGCTAAAATGATTTTAAATAAAAAAACAGGGTTGGCTGTTAAGACTGATAGAGTTCTTATGAATAGAGGCACATATAAGAAAGTGTAATAGTTTTAAACTTTTTAAACTTTTAAAAAGTTCCAAAAGCTTTATAAGTTAAAAAAACTATTTTATTTATCGTCTTAGGGGTGGTAAAATTGAATGGCAAATATTTGTTTACATCCGAATCTGTGGCAGAAGGGCATCCAGATAAAGTCAGTGACCAGATATCAGATGCTATTCTTGACGAAATATTAAACATGGACCCTAAAGCAAGAGTAGACTGTGAAACATTGATAATGCAGGGAACTGTTATTGTCACTGGTCAGATAACCACTTCTTGCTATGTAAATATACCGTCAATAGTTAGAAAAACTCTGAAAGAAATCGGATTCAATAATTCTAAAGATGGTTTGGACTGCGAAACGTGCGGCGTATTGACATCAATAGAAGAACAATCTCCTGACATTTCTATGGGAGTATCTGAAACTGAAGAGCGTGAACAAGGAGCGGGAGACCAAGGGATGGTTTTTGGTTATGCAATAAACGAAACGAAAGAACTGATGCCGTTACCTATATTATTAGCACATAAACTTGTGTTAAGACTAGCAGAAGTTAGAAAGAAAAACATATTACCATATTTAAGACCTGATGGTAAATCCCAAGTAACAGTTGAGTATATTGACGGGAAACCAAAAAGGGTAGATACTGTTGTCATAGCTGCTCAGCATACTGAAGACGTTGATATGAAAAAAATGAAAGAGGACATATATAATCAAGTTGTAAAAAAGATCATACCCTCAAACATGCTAGATGAAAACACAAAATATTATTTTAATAACACAGGAAGGTTTGTGATTGGCGGAACTTTAGCAGATTCTGGTTTAACAGGAAGAAAAATAATCGTTGATACTTATGGCGGCATGGGCAGTCATGGTGGTGGTTGTTTCTCTGGCAAAGACCCTTCAAAAGTTGATAGATCAGGTTCATACATGGCAAGATATATTGCAAAAAATATTGTTGCTTCAAGTTTAGCAGATCAATGCGAAGTTCAAATATCATATGTAATTGGTAGGGCAGAACCGGTTTCTGTAATGGTAAACACATACGGAACTGGTAAAATTCCTGATGAGAAAATCCTAGAACTTGTGAAAAAACATTTTGATATGAGACCAGGGCCAATTGCAAAGCATTTGAATTTGCTTAGACCAATATATAGAAAATTAGCAGTTCTTGGACAGATTGGTAGAGATGATCCAGACTGTACTTGGGAAAAAAACCGATAAGGCAGACATTCTAAGAAAAGAAGCTCACATCTCTGGTTAGCAGACTTCTTTATTTTTGATAGAAATATTTACTAGTTAAATTAAGTTATATTATGGGATTAGGGTCTAAATTCATGCTGATGATACTTGTACCTACAGTCATAATTATAGGTTTTTCCGTGACATTTTCTATAATTAGTGGGAATTTGAAACCTTTTGATATATTAAGTAAAATAGAATTGTTTACAAATAACTATCTTTTGATAGGAGTTTTTATCTTACTAGCAATTATATTTTTTGGATTCTTTTTGTATCTTAAAGAAAAATTCATGCTAACATCATAAACTTTCTGTAGTGCGTTTTAGGTTAAGTATTTAAAATTTAGCCTCTATTTTTAGTCTATGGAAGAAAAAATCGAGTTAAACATATTCTTAAACAAATTGGTGTCAGCTGTAACAAGGAAATTTGAGAAGCTTGAAAAAGATATAGAGTTATTAAGATCAGAAGTAGAGAAAATCAAACAGACAGGTAATATAAAAGATCTTGAAGATAAGCTGAGAAACTTAGAATTTTCATTGAACTCAATAAAGAACAAGAGCCAGATAGACAAGTCCATATTGAAACTTATTGAAACAGAAGAGCAGGAAAGAAAAGGCGAAGACTATGGAAGAAGACTTTGAAGAGGCAATGAGGGTACAGTTACGAACTTTGAAAAATCAAGTTGATGTTCTAAGAGATTTTGTTAACAAATATGAGGAAAGGAATCTCAAACTCAGACAAACTATAATAAATGAGCTCATAACTGCTCTGATAAAGAGATTCGAGAAGAATGAGAAAATAATACTGGAATTAAACGAAAAAATAGATTCTAATAACTTCAAGTTACAAGAAAATTTATCCAAGTCTATTAAAGATATTAAAGAAGAAATAATAGAAGCTGAACTTTCCAAAGCAATATCAAAAATATTTGAAGAAAAGGAAATCAAGGTAAGCTCAAAAGCTCTGGATGAATTGAAAAGTCTTTAAATAAATTTCAATGGATTCTTGAACACTTCTACCATTTTAAAAATTCCTATAAAGATGAATGTTAAAACAGATATCATAACAATTGCTATCCAAATGTAAACTATTATTCTGTAGTCGATTTTTTTATCAAGCATATAAAACGTGCTAGTTATACCTATTGTCATCAGTATGAAAATAAAACCTATGAAGAAACTTCCTTGAAAGGACAGATATATTGAGTATGCTATACCAAACAAAAAAAGAAATAGAATACTAAGCAGACTTTTCATGAGCATCTTCCTTACTATAAACATATTCTACTTTTTTACCTTTTTTAAGTATCAAAATCACAGTAAACACAATAATAATTACTGCTGCAGAAATTATAATGATTAAAATCATACTGTAGTCTGTTTTCGTCGTTTTAATACTAGCCTCAAGAATATACTCATCTGACATAGACCATTCACTACCAGTATCATTAGCATAAATTTTCCATGCTATAGAGCTAGAGCTTGAATTTATAACCTTTGTAACATTTATAAGACCACTGTTTCCATTCAATGGAATCCAAGAATCATTTATCCATTCACCTGTTAGATTGGAGGAAAAAATATAACCTGATAATCCATTATCATCTTCCCATTCTAACAAGAACATACCTTCCTCAACCGTTCTATTGTTATAGCCTGTAATATACGTTGGTGGTTGATTCTGTGCCTGAGATGTTCTTGTAACTGTCATGGTAGTATCTTCGATAACTGATATAGCTTTGTTGTCTGATGTGTTACCTTTAACGTTTATATAAATGCTATATGTTTTTGCTTCTGCGTCCGAAGGAATAGTTAAGTTTATTTTTACTTCTTTCGT